>VFQQ010000010.1_pt1 | contig 646870 bp, 645 predicted proteins | sample 3512341 | NCBI WGS metagenome assembly VFQQ01 (sample SAMN10412373, study PRJNA504923) | tailings metagenome | isolation source: Relicate 2 Philex TSF1 revegetated site | place: Philippines: Tuba, Benguet | collected 2017-08-29 | reverse complement strand
GCTATCTTGAATTTTGAGCTGGCTCTTCACTCTCCCAGGTTTATGCAAGAGGTCTACTCTATAGGGACTAAAAATCAGAAAATTTCAGCTTCTATCGCATTGACTGGGGACATGTTGAATCCAAGCAAATTAGTCTCCGGGTGAACCTACCAGAAGCGCAATCGTGAGATGCACCCCAATCATGCAGTGCGCTAACCATTCATCCACCCCCAAAGCCACCAGGCCAAGCACTGTAAAAACCAGGCCCGCTACAAACACACTCCAAGTTAAATCTTGAATCAGCGGGTTGGGAGTATAAAGATTGAGACCAATCGCTAAAGAGGTCAACACAAAACAAACAATCGCAGCAATATGGCTCCAGACCGAATAGAGAACATACCGATTCCGCTGTTGGAGCAAATGAGTTAGGCGTTCGAGTTGGGGTTGCCAGGCCTTGTCCTCACTCGGATCCGAAATATGCGCTTGTAAGCCAATCTGCTTTTGCTCTAAGGCACTGATATTGTTAAACAGCAACGCCCGCCGCCCACTTAACCCCAAGAGAAACAGGGCCTGGGACATTAACATCACCATTGGGGCCAACAGGTCTTGAATGATGACTAAGGTACGGGTGGCACTGGCATCCATGACGATAGTTAACTCGCTTCCCCTGGAGCTTGGGGCGCACTGGGAGTTACAACATACAAGAACGAGACCACCGTAACTCATCCACAGAACGGGGCACTAGGCTGAGATCATGATGCCCCCCCGGACTGGGCATAAACCCAACTAACTCATCAGTGCGGGTATCAATGAAATAGACCATACTCCGATAGCGTTGAAAGCCCCCGGTAATTCCGACCACATAGCGACCATCCGGAGTAATCGTAATACTTTCCACATCTGGGGCAATATTTTGGATTTCTTTGCGGATTTTCCAAGTTTCCGTATCAATGACCATGACCCCCGACTTGGCCGGGGCCGGATAGAGAATCACCAGATAAAGTTTTTTGGCATCGGGCGTAAACACCATATGAAAGGGTTCGGGATAGCGGCCATACCAGAGGGGATCCCGGATTTCCGCAAACTTTTTCCACTTCTTCGGATCTGGGTCGCTACTGTCAAAGACACCCAAGGCATTTTCCCGCCCATTGTTCATAAAGCAGAAATACTTGCCATCCGGTGAAAATCCCGACTCATGGCCTGGAGACCCGACTTGATCCAGTTTGATTTCCCAGGTGTCTTTGTCAGTTTTGGTAACGGGGTAATGATCCGGGGTTTGGGAATTAAACGAGCAGAACGTCACCGGCTCCATGTTTTTCTGGGCATCCAGCACCACCAGGCCCCCACATAAGCGAATTAAGGTCGCCGCCCAGCGTCCCGAAGGATGCCAAATTGTCCCATCCGCCCCACACAATCCCAAGACATCTTGGCCGGGAATCTGTCCTTCTTCCACGAGTAATTCCCCGGACGGCACCATTTCCCAATCAATTTTTAGCCCCTTTGTCCCTTGATAATCAAACAAGCCCGTAGTGGCATCGGGATAAATGCGTCGGACTTTAAGAGTACCGCCTTGTCGCCAGGCCTGGGAAAGCTCCGGCACATTGGGCACCCAATCATATTTCAGGGCCACCTTCACTTGGGAACTGCCCCGATCAAACCAGGCCGCAATGTCCTTTTGACCATCCGTAATCCAGTAGGATTGGGCATCATCCGGCTTAATCGTGGTGTGAACCCCCAGGCCCAGGCCGGTACTGGCAGCGACATTATCTTCCAAGACCATCATATTGCCGTCGTATTTAACCTTGTACATATTGAAGCCCTCGGCGGGTTCCGTCATCGGCGTGGGAATTCCAAAAATTAAGGCATCCATCCCCCCCTGACAACTGTTGATAAACTCAAAACCTTCGTAGGGATTACTCGAGGGAAAGGCCTGGATATGGTGGGAAATCGGGCAATAGTCGCCATAGTTCCAGTACCAAATCGAAGCCATCACCGTGCCAGTTTTTAAGTCCAGCGCGTGGGTGCCACCGCCCATTTTTTGAGGACAGAGGAGAATATGGTCGCCAATGACATCCCCGTTGGGTAAGCGAAACAGATAGTCATCAATGTTGGAGACTTTGCGGTGAATCGGTTGATTGGGGCTATATCCCGGTTCCAGGGCCACCCCTTGGGCGGGCAAGGTTGGCGGTGTTTCTGCGGCCAGGGCCGGTCGAGCTAAACCTACACCTAAAACGCTGGTGGCAGCAATTTGCAAGAGTGAACGCCGATTGAGAGCCGATGGTTGCGCGGGAGTTGGGGGAGGGGAAACTGATGAATCGGCATTAGCTTGATGCGGTTGCTGTTGCTCTTCCATGCCTGGCTTATCCCCCATCAGTTTAATTTTGCCACGTAGCAAAGACCTTCTCTTGCTTAGAGTAACTTAGTCAAATGGTTATGGCATTATCGCTTTATAAATTGCAATGATTGCCAAAGTCCGCTTAAGGTTTTTCAACAAAAAATGCGTATTGATACTAAGTAGAAATGTCATCCTCTGAACTAATCAGCATTTGTCAGCTTTCCGCCAATGACTTGGCACTAATGGAGGGCTTATTAACTACTTTTGGCGAGGCTTTCGACGAAGTTGATACCTATAGCTCGTTTCGCCCAAGCAGTGCCTATCTCAAACGGTTGCTCAGCAGCAATTATTTCATTGCCCTTGCTGCATTAAAAAATGGATCAGTAGTTGGAGGCATCGCCGCGTATGAACTTCAGAAGTTCGAGCAGGAGCGTAGTGAAATTTATATTTACGATCTAGCGGTTGCAGCAGCGCATCGACGCGAAGGCATTGCCACCGCATTAATTCAGGAATTAAAGAAGATTGCTGTAGAGCGATCAGCCTATGTGATTTTCGTCCAGGCAGATATCGGGGATGCCCCGGCGATTGCACTCTACACGAAGCTTGGGGTCCGGGAAGATGTGCTGCATTTCGATATTTCTGTTGGGATCAGCGATGACGATAAACCATGACAAGCGGTAGTTTTGAGTGTCCCAGTTTGGGCAGCAATGGCTATATCCCATGAGATAGACCATGCAACACTGTCGAAACTATATTTTTGGGCTTTAGCAGTCTAGGGTGTGTTGTAACTCCCAGGCCGTGACTTGCCGGGAAAAATCCTGCCATTCCTGCTGTTTTAATTTGATGTAGGATTTGACTGCCGATTCCCCCAGGCCCTGCGTTAAGGTTTCATTCGCTTCCAGTTGGCACAAAGCATCGAGTAAATTTCCCGGCAATTTTGGCGCGGTGGCATCCGGCAAGGGGTCGGTGTAATTGTTGTTGTCATGGCGGGGGCCTGGGTCGAGTTTTTGGGTGATTCCTTCCAGGCCTGCTGCAATCAACGCCGCTGGTAATAAGTAGGGATTGGCGGCTCCATCGGCCAAACGAAACTCAAACCGGCCGGCATCCGGAATCCGAATCGTGTGGGTGCGATTATTGCCGCTGTAGCTAATCGAATTCGGTGACCAAGTGGCGCCAGAGGTGGTGACAGGGGCATTGATCCGTTTATAGGAGTTAATCGTGGGATTGCTAATGGCACAGAGGGCCTGGGTATTTTTGAGAACTCCGGCAATAAATTGATACGCCAAGGAGGAGAGGCCCAATGCACCTGTTTTATCCAAAAAGAGATTCCGTTCTCCAGTTGCATCCCAGGCCGAGAGATGGGTGTGACAGCCATTCCCAGTTAAAGTTGCAAAGGGTTTGGGCATAAACGTGGCCTGGAAGCCATGTTTTTCAGCAATGGACTTAACCATAAACTTAAAAAAGGCATGACGGTCGGCTGTCACGAGAGCATCGGCATACATCCAATTCATCTCAAACTGGCCATTGGCATCCTCATGATCGTTTTGATAAGCCCCCCAGCCCAGGCCGAGCATGGCATCACAAATTTCCGCAATCACGTCAAACCGCCGCATCAGGGATTGTTGGTCATAGCAGGGTTTGGGCTGGACATCCTTGGAATCCGAGAGGGCTAACTCCTCTGCCGCTAACAGGAAAAACTCACACTCGACCCCCGTTTTGATCCGATAACCCAAATCCGAGGCTTGCTTTAACACCCGCTTCAGCACCAGACGGGGAGTTTGGCTAATTTCTTCACAGTCGGGAGTGACTAAATCGGCAGCTAACCAGGCCACTTCTGGCCGCCAAGGCAATTGGATGAGAGTTGTCGCATCCGGAATAGCAAGAACATCGGGATCCGCTGGCGTTAAATCTAACCAGGCCGCAAACCCCGCAAACCCCGCCCCATTGGTAGCCATCATATCGATAGCCGCAGCCGGAACCAGTTTTGAGCGTTGGATACCAAATAGATCGGTAAAGCTAATCAAGAAATAACGAAGATTCAACTCCTGGGCGATATCAGACAAGTTAGTCATAGAAATTAAAGTGAGTCTCCTGAATATAGATGAGTTGCCGAGGAATTAAGTGCTGTCCTCAGTGTTAAACCTTTTGGACTTGGGAATAGTTCATTGAGAACAGTTCATCAGAAATGGGAGCTGCTAGAAGTTGGAATACAAATATAGTATTCAGGGATTGATATTCATTTCTGCTAAATCTGAGACGCACAAAACCACTACCCGTAATCCTTGGGAGTATTTTTATTTCATTCTTAAGCGCAGTAGCTATAGTTCTAGTCCCAATGGGTATCCCTTAGTTATGTCAGAACATCGAACAAGACGACTGCAATTTGAAGCAAATAACTAAGGTTCCAAGACTAGTCAGTTTTTCAATTCTTCCTTGTTGAAGGCTACAGACACTATCGGCCGATCAAGCAATAGAAAAGCAGTGGACATCAACTAGGGTCTGTCATCAATTAGCTCTGAAACCCTTATTGTGACTTGGTTGTAGCCTATAAACATTTAGCCGATCACACAAGCTGAAAACCCCACCCCATCTAAGGTCTAAGGTTTAAATGATGACACGCCCTAATCAGTCATTTAATGAATGATCCAGTCCGGGTAATTTTTCTGCCCCCAAAGCCAAGCAACTCAATAATTACTGAAGTCGCTCCAAATATCTTCCCAATAGGCCCCATCGTTAAAGTTAACCCAGACATCCTCCCAAGCCGCCAGCAATAACCTATCTCGGAATGATGACTGCTCCAGGGTGGTTAATTCTTGCTTCCCTGCTTCTAAGCGTTCTCGCACAGCCGCTAAACGTTCTGGGATGGGAGTTTCAGTCGGGGCCTGGGTCGCCGCTACCACTGGATTTGCCGCCACAAGAGTTAATAACGATAATAAACTGGCTGTTCCGTGGGTGACTGCTTTCGTTTCGTTAGGCATAACGCGATACTATTGGGCGGATCGGGATGGGAATCAACCCTTAATATATAGCAGATTGCCTCATTCACTCCTGACATTGCCATTTGTGACAAACTATTGATGATTAAGTCCTTAGTCTAAGGCTATTGAGATGTTTGGGAGGATGCCAATCGGGATGGAAAACGCGCCACAATCAGAGCAATTACCCAGAGAACTGGCCTTACTCAGCCAAGATGTGTTATCCCTGGCCAAAACCTATGGCGGCGACAGTCAGAAGCTACTTCAGCTTCTCCGCATCTTGGAACATTTGCATCGAGAGATTCGGGATAATGCTTTCCAGGCCGCGCTCCCCAAAAACCGTCAAGCCCTCTACAATCTGCTGCGGACTATCGAAACCGAACGGGGTTGGCCCTACATTCCGGTGATGCCCCTTGGGGAATTTCTCAAGCAATTGGACACTATCCTCGAAACCGGCTCGTCCTCTTTATCCAGTTCTGAGCAACAACAAGAGGGCGATTATTAAACTCTTAAATGTGTTTGGAACTAGGTCATCCTTTAAACGGTCGAAGTGGCGACTGAGGTAACTGGGGTTGATTTTGCCATTGGTTGAGCTTCGGCCTGGGCCTTTGCCCGTCGTAACGCAGCCACAAAGCGACTGACACGGATCGGGTCAATGGGCTGGTCAATTTGGCCATAACGTTTGAGAGAACTAGCGACAATCACCCCATTGGCAAAAGGAATTAACTCCGAGATATTTTCCCAGGTGGCCCCGCTGCCAATCCAAACCGGTGTCCCTTTCGCCGCATCCAGGGCTAGCTCTAAATCTTCCTGGCTCGGGGGACTGCCCGTTGCCCAACCGGAGAGAATTACCCCATCCGCCAGGCCCCGATGAATCGTATCACTGACCGCAGTGGTTAAATTGGGACTCCCCAGAGGACGGGCGTGTTTGACTAAAACATCGGCAATAATTTTGATCTCTTGCCCCACTTCCCGTCGATAGCGTAAGAGTTGATGGGCCTGGCCTTCAATTAAGCCTTGATCCGTGGCCATCACCCCTGTTAGGACATTCACGCGGATAAACTGACACCCCGTGCAAGCGGCAATGGCCAGGCCACTGTGGGCATCATTTCGCAGAACATTCACCCCTAACGGAACCGTGACTAAATTTTTGAGCCGTTGAATCACCAGTGTCATCGCGCTGACAATAGCCGGATCCACGTGGTCTTTCGTGAAGGGGGCATCAAAAAAGTTTTCAACAATAATGCCATCTACACCGCCGGCAGCTAAGGCAGTTGCTTCTTGCTCAGCCCGAGCCATCACGGCTTTGAGACTGCCCCCCCAGCGCGGTGAAGTGGGTAATGGCAACAGATGAACAACCCCAATGACCGGGCAGGTGGATGTAAAGAGAGTTTGTAAACTCACAGCCGCAAAAACTGCAAACTAAAGGATTAATGGAAAACTGAAGAATAGCGATAAGCGCCAAAATTGGCCTAGACAATAGTATATCTTGCGGGGGGATTCTCTTTGAATGGCGAATTCTGTACCAGTTGTGGTCGCCTTTGGCAGTAATCTGGGTGACTCTCTTGGCCTCATGACTGCGGCATTAAACGAGTTACAAAATCATCCGCAGATCGAGTTAATGGCCTGTTCCCGCTGGTATCGCACCGCAGCCATTGGCCCACCCCAACCGGATTATTTGAATGGTTGTGTTTTGCTGCATACGACTCTGGAGCCATTGAACCTATTCAGTTATCTCCAAACCCTGGAGCACCAGGCCCAGCGGCAACGCTTAGAACTTTGGGGGCCGCGCACTCTAGATTTAGATATCATTTTATTCGCTGATTTAATTCTTGCGACCCCAAGGCTAACTATTCCCCATCCGCGGTTTCGCCAGCGGGCATTTGTCTTAGTTCCTTTAGCTGAAATTTATCCAGAAGGGATCGATCCCGTCACTGGACACACCATTGCCAGCCTGCTTAGTCAAATTTCAACGGCTGGAGTTTGGCCCTGGTCTGTTGCCGATGTTCCCGAAACCAGGCCTGGAGTTGATCCCGACACTGCTCCGCCAGGATTCCCCCAATCACCTCAAGCCGATGAAAGCTGGCAGGACTCATGGGTAGATTAACCACGGTTTGAATCGCCCCCGCCTTTGGGTCAGTTGTCCCATAGACTAAGGTTTTAATCCGACCTTGTAAAATCGCTCCAGCGCACATCGGGCAAGGCTCCAAGGTGACGTATAGGGTGCAATCTGTCAAGTACCAAGTTCCCAAGGTTTGACCCGCCATTCTCAGGGCGAGAATTTCCGCATGGGCCGTGGGATCATGATCGCGCTCGCGGCGATTACTGGCCATGGCAATTACTTGATTTTGGGAGTTCACAATCACGGCCCCAACCGGAATTTCCCCCTCGGAACCGGCAGCGGCGGCCAACTCCAGGGCCTGGGTCATCCAATAGTCATGGGAGAAGAGAGTCAACCGAGAGCCTAAACCTTTGCAAGGGTTACCTGACTGGATTGATTTTGATATTTACCTTGCCGATCCGCATAGGTGGTTTCACAGGGTTCGCCTTCAAAAAACAACAGTTGCGCTACCCCTTCATTGGCATAGACCCGGCAATCAGCACTAGAAGCATTGGAGAACTCCAAGGTAATTCCTTGCCCCATCCAACCGGCTTCTAGGGGGGTGATATTGACAATCAAGCCAACCCTGGCGTAGGTGCTTTTGCCTAGGCAGATTGCTGTAACATTCGAGGGCATTTTGATGGATTCTAAACTGACCCCCAGGCCATAGGAATTGGCTGGAATGATAAAAAAGCTACCGTATTGATCCGTCTGGAGTGCCACAGGTTCAAGATTGCCGGGATTAAAGTTTTTCGGATTCACTACAGTCCCAGGAATATGCTTAAACACCAGCATTTCAGCCGAGGAAAGGCGGATATCGTAGCCATAGCTGGAGACACCGTAACTAATGACAGGCATTAACGCCCCTTCCAGTTCGACTTTGCGGACTTGGGCCGGTTCAAAGGGAGTGATCATGCCTAATCGGGCCTGTTCAACAATCCAGCGGTCATTTTTAATCATGTTGCGGTGGCTTTTTCACAAACTTATTGTTTCTATTTTGCCGATTTTTGGCCCTTTCGACCGATTAAAAAAGCCCTCGTAGCTGAGGGCCTGGCAATAAATCAACTAATTGGGCAGTCAAACGGAGGCAAAATCTTAGACGGAATCAGATTAGTCTGGTTGTTCTTACCGTCTCAGGTTATCGCCGCAATTGGGCTTAGCCCGCCCAGTTTTTAGAGGACTGATCCAAAACGTAAGCAGCGACATTCTCAATTTGAGACTCGCTCAAGCGACCACCAAAGGCAGGCATGGCATTTTTACCATTTTGGACTTGGTACATGATCGCATCAGCAGAGTTCATCCCAAATTGCTCTAAAGCTTCTTTTTTCAGGGTTTTGTTGGCCATCACAACATTGCCGCCGCCCATGTGACAAGCTGCACAGTTAGCACTAAAGACTTTTGCCCCATCAGCCAAATCTGCCGCCAAGACAGGGCCACTCAGCCACATCGTCAAAGCTGCCAGGGTTAAAGAAAGGACTGTCAAGATTTTTTTCACAATAGTTCTCCTCGTCAGGATTCAGAATCGTAGGTCAAGTGTGTTATCAAAAGTGGTCAATGGGATCAGTGGGCATTGTTGCAATCGCCAGTCAGGAGTTACCAGCAGCCCAAACCACCATGGGCAAGTTTAACAAATTTCCTGCATGAAAGAGGTTAAGGGGCCGAGTCCGCAAAGGTTTCTGTTCCCCAGCCAGGTGCTACTTCTGCAGCCCGCAAAACAAAGGCGGCCAGTTGCTCCAATTGCGCGGTGGTCAGCCAATTCTCCGGCACTTCCCGACACCAGTAGCTCTCTTCACTGCCGTCATAGGTCATGGGCAGCCGTTGAAAGTTAACCAAGCTGGCGATGTTATCCCGGGGTGGTTTGGCCCCCTGAAGGTCTTTCAAGGAGAGGGATACTAAGGGATTGGGCAGGGTTGCTCCACCGACATGGCAATTTTTACAATTTTCTTCAAACAGCCGCTTTCCTTGGGTTAGCTCCGCTGGTGTAAATTCCCGGATTGCTCCCTGGGGATCTAGGGCCAGACTGACCGGTTGATTTGCTTTGAGATATTGAGAGACATAGCCATCAATTCCCGCTGCTGCGTAGGCAGGACTTAACCAGGCCCCGCCCCAAAACCAACAACTGAGCAAGACAAGGATGCCCATGGCCTGGAGTGAACGTTTAAGGCGAGTGAGAAGTAAATATCGCAGATTATTCATGCAGATTGACGGTTGCATTAGTAATAAACCTTACCGCCGCCCCATTTTTCGCCGAGGATCTTTGGAGCTACTAAAATATGCCCAGCAATATCAGCTAAGTCCTTGTCGGTGAGATTCCGCATTTTGGGGAAAATATCGGCACTCTTTAGGCTGGGATGCACTTCCGCAATAGATTCTTCGCCGTCATAGGTAGTCGGGTCTTTCATGTAGTCCACCAGGCCAGCAATACTGTCCCGGGGCGGAGTAGCCAAGGCTAAGGTTTCAGTTGCCAAGTCTAAACTCGGGTTGGTCTTTGTCACACCGCCCACATGGCAGGAGGCACAGGCATAGTTAAATAAGCGTTGGCCTTCTTCGTATTGCTGCTTAGTCAGGGTTACGCTTTTCCCTTGGCTATCAAAGGGAACAGTTAGGACATCGGCTGTTAATTCTGCGGCCATAGCGGTTCCCGTCAGCACTTGCCAGGTACAGAGGATCAAGGCCGCCGCCAGCCAAAAGCATCGTCTCAGCATAGTTCTCCGTGCGTTTATGTGAATTGCAATCTCAGCAGTTGGGGTCAAGTAAATCCCTGTTTCGATGATTTTGAGTGCCTACCTAGGGCCTGGGCCGATTAACGGCGTATCCCCGCTAGCAGATCATCCAATGGGATCAGTTACCTAAATATCATGCCATTGCCAGGCCGTTTCCCAAAATTATGAGTTCCAGAAAGCTTCAGCCCAGTAAAAATTCATTTACGATCCAAGGCCTGAGAGTAAATCCATATAGGATCTTAAGCAATTCATAAATTCCTAACTGCGGTTGAGGAAGTTTCATATATGGCTTCAGATATGCCCGCGAAAATCCGTCCAGTCACGATCCCCCAACTTCAGCAGTGGAAACAAGTGGGCCGCCGGATTACCATGCTCACGGCCTGGGATTTTTTGTTTGCCGAAATTCTGGATCAAGCTGGAGTCGATATTATTCTGGTGGGGGACTCCCTCGGCATGGTGGCCTTAGGCTATCCGACAACGTTACCGGTGACTCTCGAACAAATGGTGCATCACACCCAGGCCGTGCGGCGGGGGGTGAAACGAGCTTTATTAGTGGCTGACTTACCCTGTTTGAGTTACCAGGCCAGTTCGGTGCAAGTGTTAAGTTCGGCGGGGCGATTACTCCAGGAGGCTGGAGTACAAGCGGTGAAGTTAGAGGGTGCCTATCCCAGTGCTATTCGGGCGGTCAATACGCTTGTAGAAGTTGGGATTCCAGTTTTGGGGCATGTAGGCCTGACACCGCAATCCATTCATCAACTGGGTGCATTTCGGCAACAGGGACAATCAGCAGCAGCAGCAGCAAAAATCATCGAGGATGCCTTAGCGTTGCAAGCGGCCGGGGTGTTCGCCGTCATTTTAGAACATATCCCACACCAGTTAGCTGCCGATATTACCGATAAGCTAGCCATTCCAACAATTGGGATCGGGGCCGGGCCGGATTGTGATGGGCAAGTCTTAGTCACGGCAGATTTACTGGGATTATCAGCTCAATCTCCCCCGTTTGCCCCAGCCTATGCTGCACTACGCCAGGTGGTGAGTGATTGTGTTAAGGATTATTGTCGGGACGTTTCCTCTCAAAAGTTTTTAAAAGAGTAGGAAGAATGAGGCAGCCACTCACGAAAAAGCTGGTGACGGGATTTGAACCTGCGACCGGCTGATTACAAATCAGCTGCTCTACCACTGAGCTACACCAGCAAGCCAGGAATTAGGTCTTACCATTATAGCTAATCAATTGGGGGACAAGTCAATTAGAAATTACTAAGACGACTCTAAATCTTCTGAAAACAGCCTATAAAGATTAACTCTTATCTCAAGAATTTCAATCAATGAAATCCAAAAAATATTATGTTGTTTTTTCAGGACGGCAAACCGGAATTTTTCTAACTTGGCCGGATTGTAATGCCCAGGTTCACGGCTACAGTGGTGCCAGATATAAGTCCTATTGCTCTCAATCTGAAGCTGAAGCTGCACTGAGTCAGGATCAAAAAAGTTCACAACTCGATCTATTTTCTAAAAAATCTCAACTTAATTCAAGTCTTGATACTTCTAAACCAGATGCTATTCAGCGATCTGGGGCATTTATTCAAGATAGTTTAGCTGTCGATGCTTCCTGCTTAGGAAATCCTGGCGATTTAGAATATCGAGGTGTTCATGTTGCGACTAGGAACATTATTTTTAGCGAAGGCCCTCTGGCCTATGGCACTAACAACATTGGGGAGTTTTTAGCCATTGTCCAGGCCCTAGAGTATTTAAGGCAAAATCAACTTGTTATCCCCATCTATTCCGACTCTTTAATTGCCATCGGTTGGGTGCAGAAAAAACGGGTTCAAACGAAATTAATCAAACGCCTAGAGAATCAAGAAATTTTTATAAGACTTGATTTAGCTATTAATTGGCTTCATGAGAATATCTGCAAGACGCAAATTCTTAAATGGGATACAAAAAATTGGGGCGAAATTCCCGCTGATTATGACCGAAAATAGGGCTATGAGAGTAATTGGCTTAATGAGCGGGACTTCCGTGGATGGCATTGATGCTGTCGTTGTTGATCTTGCCGGCCAAGATAGAGATTTGAAAATTGCCGTCCAGGCCAGTGCGACTTATCCCTACCCAGCTCAGTTAAGAGAAAAAATCCTAGGGGTTTGTGCCCAACAGGCGATGACACTGCCCGAACTAGCGGATTTAGATGATCACATTGCGTTTGAGTTTGCCCAGGCCGGGCGCAAAATTCAGGCCAGGCTTTGTGATGGGATTGCAGTTGACTTAATTGGCTCCCACGGGCAAACCGTCTTTCATCGTCCTCCCAGTTGGAGTATGGGTGATTTAAGGCTCGGCTATAGCTGGCAGTTAGGGCGAGGTGACCGGATTGCTCAACTTACAGGCATCTCAACGGTGGCTAGTTTTCGGCAGGCTGATATTGCCTTGGGTGGGCAGGGAGCTCCCTTGGTGTCACGGGTTGATCTATGTTTATTGGGCCATCCGGAAAAGAGCCGCTGTGTTCAAAACCTGGGTGGGATTGGCAATGTCACTTACTTACCTGCTGATCAAGGTAGTCCTAAGTTTGGTGCTGGGGTATTTGGCTGGGATACCGGCCCGGCGAATGTCTTAATTGACTTAGCGGTGACACATTTCTCCCAAGGAGAAAAAACCTATGATGCCAATGGGGCCTGGGCTAGCTCCGGACAAGCAGATTTAGATTTAGTCCAGGCCTGGCTAAAGCATCCCTACTTTGAGCAACCGCCGCCGAAATCCACCGGACGAGAGCTATTTAGTCCCACATTTTTAGAAAATTGTTTGGCGCATGCAACCCATCTCGCACCAGCGGATATTTTGGCCACCCTGACTGAGTTTACGGCGGCAACGATTGCCTTGAACTACCAACGATTTTTGCCAGAGATGCCGGATGAAGTGTTTCTCTGTGGAGGTGGTGCCTTAAATCCCTATTTAAAAGAACGAATTGGGGCCTGGTTAGAATCCATTCCCGTTTTTACTACGGCTGATTTGGGTGTGCCTGTGGAGAGTAAAGAAGCGATTGCATTTGCGGTGTTAGCTTACTGGAACTACCATCAATTACCCGGCAATCTTCCCGCAGTGACTGGAGCTGCCCGTGAAACGCCTCTCGGGATTTTGCATCAACCCTAGCCGCAGATGTCATGAACTCTTCTAGTGTTGCCAGGCCTGGACATTTATATTTAGTGCCAACTCCGATTGGTAATTTAGAAGATCTGACATTTCGGGCTATTGGGATTCTTAAAACCGTGGATTGGATTGCGGCCGAGGATACACGCCATACCGGCAAATTATTACAGCACTTTCAAATCCAAACCCGACAAATTAGTTTTCATCAACACAACACGCAGCAACGAATTCCCCACTTGCTTGGTTTGCTCCAGGCCCAGAAATCGCTTGCCTTGGTCAGTGATGCCGGTATGCCAGGAATTTCAGACCCCGGACAAGAACTAGTCGTGGCCTGTATTCAGCAGGGAATTCCAGTCATCCCGTTACCAGGAGCTAATGCCGCATTGACCGGATTAATTGGGTCAGGATTAGCAACAAATCGCTTTGTTTTTGAGGGGTTTTTAGAAACTAAGAGAAAACTGCGGCATCAAATTCTCAGGCGTTTGGCTCGGGAAGAACGAACCATCATTCTCTATGAATCGCCGCATCGCTTAGGAGAGACCCTGAGGGAGTTTCAGCAGTTTTTTCAACCGGATCGCCTGATTGTAATTTGCCGAGAATTAACTAAGCTGCATGAAGAGTTCTGGCGCGGAACTATGACAGAGGCGGCCCAATTTTTTCAAGAACATCCCGTCAAGGGCGAAATCACTATCCTTCTTGCCGGAGCCGAGTCATTGTCTAAAGAATATCCATCTGAGGAGATTGAACTTTTTTTACAAGATCTCCTGCAAAAAGGCCTATCCCCATCCCAGGCCAGTGCCCAGTTAGCAGAAACACTGAACATTTCCAAGAATCAGATATATTCTTTAGCAATCAGATTAGCCAACGCTTCGGAGTAAGCCGCTTCGTCTATGGTTAAGAGCCGATTTTACTAGGGTTAACCTTAAGACTTTGTGAAAAGAGGCTGAGAACTTCAAAGATACCTTTAACTTGAGAGACAAGATACCTCCTAACTGCGTCTTTGGCCCTTTTCACCGTTTTCGGAAGCTTGAAGGGTCATTTTTCTTGGCCAGGTCTTTCTCAAGCTCTAGAGATCCATAAAAGCTCTAGTCCAAATCTAGTCCATAATTTTTTCGAGAGTCTTGAAAGTATTGCTATATAAAGATTACAAAATTCTGCTCTATTGCGTATCTCGCAGAAGTGCAAATTCAAGCTAGCTACCTCTGGGTTGGAACAACTAATTTTTCTTAAAAGCAATGAAGCACATGGCTTGAAAACAAAATTCTAGATAAAATACTCTGAGAATTAGCTAAATCATAAATAATAATTGACTTTGCCAAGCGAGGCGGACTTAGGCGCGCGTCTTTCAAAAAATTGCTCAAGTGGGCTAGTCCAATCTCGGCGGATGTTTTCGATCGCACTAATTTCTGTGCTCCAAAAGTGCAATTTCGCTGCGGCTTGAGCAAATTTCAAGCTGATTGAGGATTGTTCAATTAAGTACAATATTAGATTATAGGTATTGTAAATATGCTCAAAACAAGTCTTTTAATCTCAAAATATTCTATGCTTTAATGCTACGAACAGTAAATTTTATGTGTCAAACCCTCAGTACTAAGGTTTCCCAAAATTCAGATGTTCCTCTAGTTGCCTCTTGAGAACAGTGAGCTTGACTTCTCCGGGGTTTAAGGATTTCTTAATAAATATGAGCGCAAGTGATTGTCCTTAGGTATCTCTGACGCAGGTGGAATAATCCTATTTTTTCTAAAAGTTTTTCATAATCATTGGAGTGACCCTGTTGATGGCCTGGAAAACGCAAGTCCGTGTTGGACTAAAAAACCTCCAGAACCAACTCCGGCAATTTTCATCTCGCTATGCTCGGGGCCTGGATCTGGTTACGGCAGGGGAACACCCATACCTTTGGCATATATCGGAGACCAAAATTCCCCAGCGGGGCACTCCTGAAATCCGGGCAAATCGGCTCGCAAATTTGCAGCAAGGGGTGAAGAAAATTGATCGGCTTTTACTCCGGCCTGGGCAGCGGTTTTCATTCTCCTATTGTGTTGGCCATCCCAATCTTAAAAATGGCTTCCAGGCCGGGCCGGTGTTCATCGGGGGGCAGGTCAAAACTGGACTGGGGGGCGGTCTATGTTTACTGGCAACTAACTTATTTCAACTGTTTCTCTATAGTGGCTGCAAGATTATTGAGCGGCATTGTCACAGTATTGATACCTACGGCAATGAACGGTTTTACCGTTTAGGCGAAGATGCCGCGGTTGCCTATGGCTATAAGGACTTAATTGTTGCCAATCCCACCGAGATTGGTCTGTTTCTGAGGCTACAGGTTTTCCCTGACTCTGGCCTGGTGCAATCACAACTCTGGGGCAATTCACCCTGTCCCTGGCATATCAAAATTGAGTCAATCCTTTTAGAGGAAATACCCGCCCCTGCGGCTACTTGGCTCCCTGGTTCCCAGGTACAGACTCAAAGGTATATCCAAGCAAAAGATAATAATCCTCCTAGCTCGGCCGCGTGGGTTTGTGATTATGCAGCCACTAGCCTTTATCAGCCTTGTCTCAATAGCTGCCCGCTAACGGCCTCAGCCCTGATCAGTTAAGCAAATCCAAGGATAATTAGGATTGAGCAAAACCATCTAAACCCTTGGGAGTCTGTTTGCAACTTTTATTCGTCTCAACATCAGTCGGGCCCTTGGGCTCTGGCCTGGGTGGGGGTGTTGAACTAACCCTATTAAATATTGCCCAGGCCCTCCAGATGCGGGGACATCAGATTACGGTCATTGCCCCAGTTGGATCAACCCTGCCCTTGCCGGTCAAAATCATTGAAATTCCGGGAGCCTTACAAATCCCAGCCCAGACCCAAACCCGATCCCAACCCATTGAAATGCCCCCCAATGCCGTCCTCGCCAATATGTGGGAGTATGCCCGGCAAATCCAGGCCAAGTTTGACCTCTTAGTAAATTTTGCCTATGACTGGTTACCCTTTTACCTGACTCCCTTTTGCCAACGTCCAATTGCGCACCTGGTCAGTATGGGCTCCTTAAATGAAGTCATGGATCAAGTTGTGGGGGCAATTGCGGCTCAATTTCCGGGCAGTATTGGTGTTTATACCCGTACCCAGGCCGAGACCTTCCCTTTCGCGAGTCAGTGTTATCCCCTTGGGAGTGGCCTGGATTTATCCCTCTATGAATTTTGTCCAGCACCGGAAGAGGCTCTCTGTTGGTTAGGGCGAATTTCCCCCGAAAAGGGCCTGGAAGATGCGGTGGCCGCCGTGACTCAAACTCAAACTCCCCTCAAAATTATGGGTCAGATGCAAGATGTTATCTATTGGGAAGCCATTCAAAAAACCTATCCCCAGGCCCCAATTGAGTATTTAGGCTTCAGAACAACCCAGGAAATGCAGGAAATTCTCCGGCAATGCCGGGCCCTTTTGGTTACCTCCCGTTGGGTAGAAGCCTTTGGCAATGTTTTAATTGAAAGCTTGGCCTGTGGTTTACCCGTGATTGCCTATGCCCGCGGCGGCCCGACTGAAATTATTCGCGATGGCCAAACAGGCTGGTTGATTACCCCTGACTCAGTGGCGGGTTTAATTGCGGGGATTGAGAAACTGGATTTAATTGATCGCCAAGCCTGTCGCCAGCAAGCCGAAACCGAATTTTCCCTGGAAGTCTATGGGGAGCGAGTTGAGCAATGGTTAATAAACCTAGTTTCGTAATAAAAACAAAGATGGCTAAGAGTTTATCTAAGGTCTAAAATGCCATGACTGACTCCTCGACTACGCCCCACTGGACAAACCTCACCCAGGCCTACTTTCCCCATGTCGAGCGGGAATCTTGGTACAGTGCCGTGGCCCAAACCTATGCCCGTGTTCGCCCCTCCTATCCCAACAGTTGCATTCAACAAGCCCTGGCCTGGGGCCATCTATCTTCAGGTAACCATATTTTAGAAATTGGTTGTGGGCCGGGAATTGCGACGCTGACCCTTGCTGAATTAGGCTTTCAAATTACCGCCCTTGAACCTAGTGATGCCGCGTCTCAACTGGCCCAGGCCCGGTGTCAGAATTTTCCCCAAGTCAAGATTATTAACACCCCCTTTGAAACCTGGCAACCCGAGCAAACCAGTTATGGTGCTGTCTTAGCGGCTACCTCGTTTCACTGGCTCGATCCCAATCTGCGTTGTCCCAGGATAGCAAGTCTCCTCAAACCCCAGGGCCCGCTGATTTTACTCTGGAATGTGCCGTCCCAACCCCATCTCGATGTTTTTAAGACCATGGCCCCCATCTATGCAGACCTCGCCCCCCATCTGGGAGACTACGAAACTTCCGCCCAGCACCTTGCAGGCCTGGAAACCTTAAAAACCCACATTCTCGAATCCGGCTATTTTCAGGAATTTCAGCAAGCCCACCAGGCCTGGGAATTAACCTATTCCATTTCTGACTATTTAGCTCTCCTCAGTACCCTCTCCCCCTACATTGCCCTAGAGCCAGAGTTACGCTTGACTCTTTTTGCCCGGTTAAAAGCTTCCTTACACGAGGCCTGGGGAGATACCCTAACCCTGAATTGCTTGACAGTAGTCCAAGTTACCCGCAAAAAAAGCTAGACCAGACTTAAAGCAACACCGTGCGGAAAAGAGTCTTCACCTGCTCCCAGGCATCAGTTGCCGCCGCCGCATCATAACTCCCGCGTTGATCACAGAAGAAGCCATGGTCGGCTGGGTAGCGAAAAATATGGTGTTTAATCCCGTGGGTTTTAAGCTCGGCTTCAATGGCGGTCACATGCTCCAAGGGAATACTGGCATCTAAGTCCCCAAAAAAGGCATAGAGCGTCCCTTTGATTTCCGCCGTGCGGGTTAGTGTTGGTTGCCCCCCCCCTGGAGTTGACGTTGTAATTCCGGCCCCATAAAAGGAAGCAGTGGCTTTAATTTCCGGTAATGTCGCGGCTAAATAGGCAACATGGCCCCCAAAGCAAAACCCAATGGTTCCAATCGCCTCGGGTTTGACATCCGCCATCTGACTGAGATAGTAAATCGTGGCCTGGGTATCGGTGATCAGTTGCGCGGCGGTGGTTTGATCCTTATGTTTTCGACCAATGTCAATATCTGCGGCGGTGTAACCTGTTTCAAATCCAGGGGCCAGGCGTTGATACAAGGCTGGAGCAATCGCGACATACCCTTCCTGGGCCAAGCGTTCCGTCACGGCGCGAATGTGGCTGTTCACCCCAAAAATTTCCTGAAAGACAATTACCGCGGGATGGGGCCCCGGCTGATCCGGGATGGCTAAATAGGCATCAATGGCAATGTCGTGGCCAGGGATTTGGACAGAACGGGTCGTAATACTCATAGAAGAGGCAAACTCAAAACCTTTAGTTAAAATTCGGCATCAGGAAACGTGCGCTTGAATTCATCCAATAAATCATCCAGCTCTTCTAAGGCCTGGTTAATGTCAATCCGCAATGTTCCAATATCCGGTTGCTCAAGTAATTGAACTAAGGCTTGGCGTTTGCTTTGCACCGTCTTAACTCGGGCCTGGAGTAATCCCTGATCCATCCTTGTTCCCTCCTAAATCAATCCCTGTGGCAACTATTAACCTGGGCGAATCATCACAGTCTTTGTTTACTGTAACCCGCTTTTGTCCTTACAAAGAAAGGTCTGTATCCTGGCCAACAACGGTCAGTTAGCGCAAAACATCAACCCAGGCTGGGATAATTGCGTCTGAGCCATACCAAGGGGCCCCTGGACATTCCCGTGAGCGACTTCTGGGTGCATGGAGAACCCCCGCAAGAGTTATATTTTCGGCTCCAGTTAAATGGGCGGATTCCACTGGCGTGACCCCATCTCCCCAGGCCTGGCCAGTTCCACAGGTGAGTTGATAACTCTGGTAGGTAAACCAACGCTCCAGGGGCCAACTATTTTGACCAAAAATTGCCTTACCCGCGACACAGACATAGCGAATCTCATCATAAAAGGCCCCCGGATAGGTTTGGTTGACAAAATCCAGATTCCGCTTTGTCCAGCGCTCTTGACTGGTGTGGGGTGTCCCTAAACTGACCAAGGTTTTCACATGGCGTTTTCCATCCCAGGCCTGGCCACAGTAAGGTTGATCCCCCAAAAAGACCCGTGAAATCCACCCCCCTGCCGAATGTCCAATCAAGTTAACCGTCTCACTACCTGAATTTTGCCGAACCTGCTCAACTGTCGCAGCTAACTGTTGCAAAATCGGTGTCACCGGCCGCCCCCCAATGGTCACTAGCCAATCTTTTCCCCGCAGCGGCACGACTTCAGCTTCCAAGCCCAAATTTCTCAAAGAATCTCGCAGTGGGAAATAATTATCCGCCCCGGCCAGATACCCCGGCAAAATCACCACAGGTAAGGACATAACCAATCAACTCAAGTCTTGTGCAACCCCAGGCCATTGTCCCATGCAGCTTAACACAGGGATTAATCCGCGAGCCTCTCCGCCGTTTTAGAACCGCCAACCTGGGTTAAAATGGGGACTACTGTTAGCTTCTAGGACTTAATAAAGGTCAGACATGGATATTCTCTCCTTAGGTTGGATTGGTGTTTTAGGCGTGTTTACCGTTTCCATTGCCTTAGTGGTCTGGGGCCGCCACGGGATGTAGTTCGAGCCTACGGAATTGCCTGTGGAAACCTCGATTGTCAACGTTCTCATCCTCATTGCCCTAGGCTTACTCGTTGCCGTAAGTGGTGGGATTGGCTATTTAACCTTTGCGGAATGGCGAGATCGGCGGCGCTTAGATCAGGAGGCTAAAGAGCAACGGGCCAAGGGAAAACGGAAGTAATTTTAATGGCACTAAATCTCGCTTCCCTGCAATTGCGGCTCAATTTCCTTAGGATAAATCAGGTACGTCCGAGTCAATGGATGGGTCAACGTGACAACTAAGTTTGAATACTCCTTAATATCCACCAGGCCCGCTCCGGTTTTGACTTTTATCCCTTTGTGATACAAGGTATAGCCACGGCTGACAGTTGTTCGAGTTGTTACATAATATTCAGGCTGAAGGTTGATTTGTTCAGCTAACATTTGCGCCCGCACTTGGATTGAATCTTGGGCCGCAGCCGCCAAATCACTAATATCCCAGGCCTTGCCTAAATCCCGATCTAAATAGCGCCGACATAAATTTTGTAAAATTGAGTCTGTTTCCTCCTGCCAGGCCTGGAGATGATAGATCAAGCGAATATCGTCCGCCCCTAAATAATGCTCCAGAGACAAAGAAGTATTCGGTTGGCTCAACCAGGCCCCGATGACCGCATCTGCCCAAATTTTTCCCTCTGCATATAATTCTCGCGCCCGCCTGATCGCCTCCTCTAAGCCCCAACTGGCCGCTAAGTTTTTTGGATGGTTATAGACTTGGGCATACATACAGTAACGGACAAATAAATAGTGCTCAATCGCCGCCAAGCCCTTACGATTCACCGTTAACTCTTGGGATACCGGATCATAATCCATCGCCATCAAAATCCGGTCTAAGTCCAAGCGGCCATAGGATGCCCCGCTAAAGTAACTGTCCCGCAGTAAATAGTCCAGCCGATCACAGTCCAACTGACTCGTCACCAACTGCCAGACTAGGGGAATCGGAAACTGCTGCAGATAAATTTTTTCTAAATCCTGGGCTAAATTTTGGTCAAAGGCATCCAGGGCCTGGCGAATTGGGGCAGATTCTAGCAATATTCGCCGTGTCCACAGTTCATGACTCCCCTGAAAAATTTCTTCAGACGTATGGCTAAATGGCCCATGCCCAAGATCATGTAAGAGAGCTGCCACTAACACTAGGGCCCGCTGGGGCCGCAATTGGGGATAGCGTTTAGCCAAGCGATCAAAGGCCCGGCGGGCAATGTGCATCACGCCCAAAGAATGGGTAAACCGGGATGCTTCGGCCCCATGAAAGGTTAGGCTAGCCGGCCCCAATTGCCGAATTCGTCTTAAACGTTGACAAGCCGGGGTATCAATTAACTGAATCAGAAGTTTTTCGACTGGATCACTGGCATCCAGGGTAATTGCACCGTGGAGGGGGTCATGGTAGGTCCGACTGGCATCAGGCCGCATGGGCAGTTAAAACATTCTGTTGGAGTAACTCTAGAGCCGCGTGGTATTGGCTGTCGGCAGCGGTGGCAACTTGCTCTTGGCTGATGGGGGCGAGGGTAACGCGAACATCCGGGGCAATCCCAACTTTATTAATGTCATGGTGGCCAGGGGTTTCGTAATGGGCAATGGTGACAGCCAAACCTGAGCCATCAGATAAATCGAACAAGGACTGAATCGAACCTTTGCCAAAAGTTTGTTCTCCCACTAGTTGGGCCCGTCCAGTATCTTTTAAGGCTCCAGCTAAAATTTCACTGGCACTGGCCGTTCCCTGGTTCACTAAAACCACTAAGGGAGCTTTGATCAGGGGTTCCCGCGTTGTCGTGAAGCTTCCAAGAACACCTTGGCGATCCACCGTATAAACCACAACCCCTGGCTCCATCAATAGTTCCGCAATTTCCACCCCGGCCTGGAGCAAACCACCCGGATTATTCCGCAGATCTAAGATGTAACTCCCGGCTCCCTGTTTTTCTAACCGACTCAGGGCTTGGCGCATTTCATCGGTGGCCATGGCATTGAACTGAGTCAGCCGCAGATAGCCTACTTTTTTGCCATCGGGCCTGGCCTGGAGTTCACTGATGACCGGATTCAGCGTAATGTGATCCCGCTTAATTGGAATTTCCAGCGGCTTAGCATCGTCCTGGGCATGGCTCACTGTCAAGACCACCGTTGAACCTGCTTCTCCCCGCATCCGCTCTGCGGCTTCATCCAGGCTTAATTCTGGAGTTGGGGTCGCATCAATTTTCAGAATCTTATCCTGGGGCAATAAACCGGCAGCAGCAGCAGGGGAACCAGCAATTGGGGCAATCACCTGTAGGTAGCCTGTTTCTGGATCAGTGGCAATTTGCAAGCCTACGCCGGTTAGTTCCCCGGAGGTACTAGTTTGCAAGCTGTGATACTGAGCGGGCCGGAGCAGGCGGGTAAAGGGATCCCCCAAGCTAGCTAGCATTTTTTGGATCGCTTCATAGGTAGCTTCACGGGTTTCGAGGGGATGTTTCAGAGCCTCTTGCCGGACATTCCACCAATTCTGCCCGTTAAAGGTTTCATCCACATAGGACTGGCTGACGATTTTCCAGGCCTCGTTATAAAGTTTTTGCTCAGATGTTAATGCCCCAGCCTCAGGCGCGAATCCGCCCCACACCCAAGCCAGGAAGAATACACCGATAAGAAAACGAACCCCTAAGTCCCTTAAGCCTTGCTTCATAACCCTACTACTGCCACTGCCCGGAAAAAATCTTCAGATTGTGTTACATTTCTCATGAAGCATCGGTTTTCAGGACTCATCCCCAGATATGAATAAAGTTTACAACTGGTTTGACGAACGTCTGGAAATTCAGGCAATTTCTGAAGACATTTCCAGTAAATATGTACCTCCCCACGTTAACATTTTCTACTGCCTCGGTGGAATCACACTCACCTGTTTTTTGGTGCAGTTTGCCACAGGCTTTGCCATGACGTTTTACTATAAGCCCACGGTTGCCGAGGCCTTTAGCTCTGTTCAGTACATCATGAATGAGGTCAACTTTGGCTGGTTGATCCGTTCTGTCCATAAATGGTCGGCCAGCATGATGGTGCTGATGATGATCCTGCACGTCTTCCGGGTCTATTTAACTGGCGGCTTCAAAAAACCGCGGGAATTAACCTGGGTGACGGGTGTGGTTTTAGCTGTAATTACTGTCAGTTTTGGCGTGACGGGTTATTCCTTACCTTGGGATCAAGTCGGTTACTGGGCGGTCAAAATTGTCTCTGGCATTCCAGCAGCAATTCCCTTTGTCGGTGACCAACTGGTGGAACTCATGCGCGGTGGCGTGAGCGTGGGTCAAGGGACACTGACTCGGTTTTATAGCTTGCATACCTTTGTTTTGCCCTGGTCGATTGCCGTCTTTATGCTGATGCACTTCCTGATGATCCGCAAACAAGGTATTTCTGGCCCGCTTTAAACGCTTAACCCTTAGATTTACCTGAGGCATGAAGTTTTGGTAACAGTTCTCTGAGTCACAATTTTTGTTTGATTCACCTTTTATGATCGAATGAGTTATCAAAATTTCCCTTTAACAAACACTTGACTATTTCACTGCTGCCTGCGAAAGGAGAACATTTCTTGCTATGGCTAAAATTGTCAAACAGCCGGATTTAAATGATCCCGCTCTGAAGGCCAAACTGAAAAAAGGCATGGGCCACAACTATTACGGTGAACCGGCCTGGCCCAATGATTTGCTTTACATGTTTCCCGTGGTGATCATGGGTTCGATTGCTTTGTGCATTGGCCTGGCGGTCTTAGACCCAGCGATGATTGGTGAGCCGGCTAACCCCTTTGCCACGCCCTTAGAAATTTTGCCGGAATGGTATTTGTATCCCACCTTCCAAATTTTCCGAGTTGTTCCGAATAAACTCCTTGGCGTTTTGATGAATGGCATGATTCCCCTAGGCCTAATGCTGATTCCCTTTATTGAAAACGTTAATAAATTCCAAAACCCCTTCCGCCGGCCGGTGGCCATGACTGTATTTCTGTTTGGTACCCTAGTCACCATTTGGTTGGGTATTGGGGCCTGTTTACCAATTGATAAGTCTCTAACCTTTGGCCTGTTCTAAGGTTTTTACGAGTTAATCAGGTTTCTGCCTCCTAAAGAAATTTAGGGGGTATTTTTTTACTCTTGAAACCTAGTCTAAAAGCGTGTTTTTCAGTGTTTTTATCCTGGCTGATCCCACCCAGGCCTCCTAGTATAGACAAGCTGACTCTGCACAACTTAGGATCGTGATCCAAAGAATAACTGACGATATTGCGAGTTGAAGGATAGAACATTGAGCACTCAGGGCTATCGGGTTGCGGTTTTAGGGGCTACCGGCGCAGTTGGGACAGAAATTTTAGACCTGTTAACGGAGCGGAAATTTCCCCTAGCGGAGTTACGGCTGTTGGCTTCTGAGCGTTCGGCTGGCAAAACCCTGACCTTTCAAGGCGAACCCTTAACCATCCAGGCCGTGAGTACCGAGTCTTTTGCGGGCATTGATCTTGTCTTGGCCTCGGCGGGGGGGAGTATTTCCCAGGCCTGGTTACCTGTGGCGGTACAAGCTGGCGCAGTTTGTGTAGATAATTCCAGTGCTTTTCGGATGGCTTCTAATGTTCCTTTAGTTGTCCCTGAAGTTAACGCGGCGGATTTAGCTGAGCATCAAGGAATTATTGCCAACCCCAACTGCACCACCATTTTGATGACCGTAGCCCTCTGGCCCTTGCACCAGGCCCGCCCAATTCAACGGATCATTGCCGCAACCTATCAATCCGCCAGTGGGGCCGGAGCAAGAGCGATGGAGGAGGTGAAAACCCAGGCCCAGGCCATCCTCAAGCAAGAAACACCGCCAACTGAGATTTTTCCCTATCCCTTGGCGTTTAATCTATTTCCCCACAACACGCCGATCAATGAACAGGGATATTGTCAAGAAGAAATGAAAATGGTCAATGAAACCCGCAAAATTTTCCATGCACCTGACTTACGGTTAACGGCCACCTGTGTGCGCGTCCCGGTGCTGCGGGCCCATTCTGAGGCGTTGAACTTGGAATTTAGCGAACCATTTCCCGTCAGTGAAGCCCGTGACTTCATGGCCCAGGCCCCCGGTGTGAAGTTAGTCGAAGATTGGGAGAATAACTATTTTCCGATGCCCATTGATGCGACGGGTAAAGACGAGGTGTTGGTGGGGCGGATTCGTCAGGATATTTCCGAGCCTAATTGCTTAGAACTCTGGTTGTGTGGCGATCAAATTCGCAAAGGGGCGGCCCTAAATGCAGTCCAAATTGCTGAGGAATTAATTGCGCGGGGCCTGGTAAAACCTCTAGCAGCTCAAGTCTAAGAAGTGCCTGGCTAAAGCTAACACTCCGGCAACAACTAATTGGGCTTGACCAGCAAGAGAAACTGGGGTGGTTCTAGGCGATGGAGGAATTGCCGGACTAGGGTGAGGGCCTGGTTGGGAGTGAGGGGTTCTTGGGTGAGTAAATCTAAAGGTGAGAGTTGCAGCCAGCGTTTAACCAGGAATTCTCCGGCCTGGGGGCCATCAAACAGGGGCAATAAACAACTCAGCACCAGGCCATCCACATACATTTGTGAGGTTGTCGTCACGTTCATAAACGCTCCCAGATCCACCACGAGCCGCTCTTGAATATACTCCTCCCATTTCTTCTTAATCTCAGGCGTGCGTAGTTGTGGATGGAGGTAAACCGTGGCCTGGAGCATGACCTCATCTGACCAATCCAGGGGTGAAATAATTTCGGGCGGGGCAACACCGGGATGACCGCACCAAAAATCCAACAAGCGATGCACGGGATGGAGCAGTTCGTAAAGTTCTAGTTTTACGGTTTCTGGCACATCTGGGAGGCTCATGGCTAAGAACGAGGGCAGGTTTTGCGGATCCTTAAATAACCCCTCTAAAGACCATTGCCGCCAGTTGACCATGTTGATAAAGTCCAACCCGGCCTGGTTAATCATCTCAAACATATCCCGCATCCGAAAGCCTTTGTCCCCGACCAATAGGTGATTGGCTAAGAGTAATTCCGCAACATTCTCGCCTTCATAGCTCGGATTCCAGGCCCGGTTTTTTAAATCCACCCCATCTTTGAGTTCCCCCATAATTTCCTGAATGAGTTTCATTTCCATCTCTTCCGGGTTACTGTCCATCAAGCCCATCATGCTAAATACTTCCTGGGCCCGGAAGAAAGCTGCCCGTTGCAAACTGCTGTGGAGATTAGCCCGAATGATGCCTCGGGGTTTGAGCACCTGCCCCATGGCCTGGAGTGCTGTCACGGCATCGGGAACTAGATATAAAACTTCATCGCAGTTAATATAGTCAAATTCCAGGCCCAAGCTAGGCAGTTCTTCAATGGTGAGGGCATGAAACTCCACATTTTCAAACTGATGGTGCTTTAAGCGTTCTCGGGCCATCTTGACCGATTCTTCCGAAAGATCCACACCGACAATTTTGGCCCCCGGATTAGCCTCCGCTAACATCAGAGACTTGTAGCCACTCCCACAGCCCGCATCCAGAATTAGCGCACCCTCAGGATTGAAAACTTTCTGATACCGGAGGTAATAGGGCGTTGTAATGTCATGAATAAAAAGGTTATTGGTTTCACCTTTGGGGGATTTGTCCAGGCGAATCCGGGGATAGGGGCCAAAATCAAACTGGCGGCGAATGCGTTCTAGCTCGTCTTGATGATCTGTATTCGCTGTCATCCCAGGCCCCAATCCATCACACCGTATTTTACCCTTAGCCTTCCAGACTCCCTGCAAGTTCTAAAATCACCGGGGCATGATCACTGGGCTTCTCCAGTTTCCGCGGGGCAGTATCAATGACACAACTCCGGGCCTGGGCATACAATCCAGCTGTGACATAGTGGTGATCAATCCGCCAACCCTGATTGCGCCGAAATGCCCCCGTCCGATAGTCCCACCAACTGTAGTAGCCAGGCTCCGTCGTAAACTTGCGAAAACTATCCTGAAAGCCCAAAGCGGCAATCGTCTCTAAGGCTTCTCGTTCCGCATCCGTGGCCATGATATGGGTTTCCCGGCCAGTGGGGTCATGAATATCAATATCTTCGGGGGCAATATTAAAGTCACCACAGATGATAATTTCCTCTCCAGTTTCTACCTGGAGCCGAGCTAAATAGGTTTTCAGGGTGTTTAACCAGGCCAGTTTGTACTCATATTTCTCCGATCCCAGCGCGGAACCATTGGGAATATAAACATTGACCACCCGTAGGCCTGGCCTCACAATTCCTGTAATCAGGCGTTTTTGAGCATCTAATTCACCCACATCCCCCAAGACTGGACTAAATCCAGAAGTGACAGACTCTACGGGTTCTCGACTGAGAATAGCCACGCCGTTATAAGCTTTTTGCCCAGAGATATAAACCTGATAGCCCAGATCAAGAAAAGGGGCCTGGGGAAAGAGTTCATCCACCACTTTAGTTTCTTGGAGGCAAAGCACCTCAACTGGATTGTCCTGCAACCACTGTGAGACTTGTTCTAATCGTGTCCGAATTGAATTGACGTTCCAAGTGGCAATTTTCATAGCAGAGTTGGGGAGAGATTACACCGGCGGATGGAAGTAAAAAGCCGTGCCCAGAATGGCGTAGGTGGCCAGTAATAAGGCTCCTTCTAACCAGTTCGAGCGGCCATCTAAGCTAATTAAATTGGCCACCGCCACCGTAATAATCACCGCCACCACTTCAAAAGGATTAAAATTCAAATCCATCGGTTGCCCAATGGCCTGGCCGACAATCACCAAAATCGGAGCCACGAGTAATGCCACCAGTAAACTCGACCCCATGGCCACGGAAACTGCTAAATCCATATTATTTTTCATCGCTACCCGGACTGCGGTGACATATTCCGCCGCCCCACCCACTAAAGGCAATAAAATCACCCCGGTAAACAGTGGCGTTAACCCCAGGCCAGCCGTTGCTTCTTCCACGACTCCGACAAAAATTTCCGATTCAAAAGCAACCCCCAGCGTCGCAATCACTAAGACCGAGACCCACAAGAGCAAATTTGGTTTGTGCCCCGTCTCAGCTTCTTCTTCTAAATCGACTTGGCTGACTTCATACAAATAGCTGTGGGTTTTGAGGGAAAACAGCAGGGTTAAGCCATAGACCAAAATCAGGACAATCGCCGCCACCACTGACATCTGCCCAATCGCCGTCTCACTCACGCCCTTTGAAGTAAAAATCACCATCGCTGGGAGCAAAATCGCCGCCACCGCCACCGTCATCGAGGAGCCATTCACCCGAGCCACCACGGGGGCAAATTCCTGCTCTTTATAGCGCAACCCGCCCAAAAACATCGACAGTCCCATCACCAGCAGCAAATTACTGACAATTGTGCCGGTAATACTGGCTTTAACAATATCCACCAGGCCAGAGCGTAGAGCTACCAGGGCAATAATCAACTCAGTCGCATTGCCAAACACCGCATTCAGTAAACCGCCAATTGTGGGGCCGGTCGCTAAAGCTACTTCTTCCGTTGCCGTACTCAGCCAAATTGCTAAGGGAATAATCCCCAGTGCCGAAGTAAAAAAAATCGTCAATGTGCCCCAGTGGAGATACTCCGCCGCCACCGAAATCGGGATAAACACCAGAAAACCAATGGAAATTAGCTGTTTCAACTTCATCGCGGGGCCTGCCAGACGTGGGTTTATCCAAATTCGTTATGACTATGATATGGTGAGAAGAGGGGATGTAACTGAATGTAACAATCCTACCCCGTTCAGTTCCCTGTCACAGTCTTGTCACTGTTTTCGTATTTTTTTAGGAGCGTATTCTCATGGCAGAAGGTTGTTTACAAGTTGGGCAGTTAGCCCCAGACTTTACCGCTACCGCCGTCTATGATCAAGAGTTCAAAGAGATCAAGCTCTCGGATTACCGCGGCAAATATGTCGTCTTGTTTTTCTATCCCTTAGACTTTACCTTTGTTTGCCCGACTGAAATCATTGCCTTTAGTGATCGCTACGGTGAATTTTCCAGCATTAATACGGAAATTTTGGGTGTGTCCGTGGATAGCCAGTTTTCTCATCTGGCCTGGACGCAAAGTGATCGCAAAGCGGGTGGGGTCGGTGATCTCAAATATCCGTTGGTGTCTGACCTAAAAAAAGAAATCAGCACTGCTTACAACGTCTTGACCGAGGAAGGAGTTGCCTTGCGGGGCCTGTTTATCATTGACAAAGAAGGAGTCATCCAACACGCTACCATCAACAACTTGGCCTTTGGTCGGAGTGTCGATGAAACCTTGCGAGTGTTGCAGGCAATTCAATACGTCCAATCTCACCCCGATGAAGTCTGTCCGGCGGGTTGGCAACCGGGTGAAAAAACGATGAATCCGGATCCGGTCAAGTCCAAAGTCTATTTTGAAGCCGTGGGCTAAAACCTCAATCAATTCTTGAAGGTTTACAAGTAACTGAATTGTTGAGATGCTGCTGGGTCTTTGGCCTGGCAGTTTTTTTATGGCTTGGAAGTTCTCACGGTAGATGATTTAGACGATTCCTCCTCACGAATCACAAACGGTTTCAAAATCATCTGGGTTAAGAAAAATACTCTAGGTTTTCTTTAATCTCATAGTTGATAGAAATTTTTTTATGTGGTCGTCTATTACTAGACAAACTGCATGATTTACAACTTGAACTAAGTCGGCGTTGCTCCGTTGTCCACTGGAGGTTTGATTGACAACTAGAAATACTTGTCCCTTGAAGTATAAAGGTTTATTAGGGCTTTCAACCTTTCTGGGTTGAATCTCTAGGTTTGACCAGTATAGTGATCACCGGCTCAACGACTTCCATGATTTGAGCAATCGGTCCTGATTTTACCGTAAAAATTCCCGAACAATTTCGAGAATCCGTGGGGCGGCCTGACCATCTCCAAAGGGATTAATTGCATTGGCCATCGCACTATATGCTTCAGGATCACTCAGCAAAGTGCTAACTGCACCAGCAATAGATTCAGAATTTGTCCCGACCAACTTGGCAGTACCAGCGGTTACAGCTTCCGGGCGTTCCGTAGTTTCCCGAAGGACAAGAACGGGTTTTCCCAAGCTGGGAGCCTCCTCTTGCAATCCACCGGAATCCGTTAGGAGTAGATAACAATTTTGAATTGCGCCTACGAGTTCACGATAGTCCAATGGTTCGGTTAAAAATACTCGCGAATGATGCCCCAAAGCGGCTTGCAGGGGTTCACGGACGGTGGGATTGCGGTGCAATGGCAAGAGTAGGGCTGTGTCTGGGAAGGTTTCTAGAATGGTTAAAAATCCTTGGGCAATCTCTGTGAGTGGCTCTCCCCAATTTTCTCGACGATGGACTGTGGCCAGGATGACCCGATATTTTTGCCAATCCAGGCCTGGAATTGGACAATTCGGGGTTTGGGCCGCCACCTGTAGGAGCGCATCAATTACGGTATTGCCAGTTTGATGAATCGCCCCAGTCACTCCAGATTTTTTCAGGTTCTCAACAGCCAGGCCAGTCGGGGCAAAGTGAAGCTGCGCCAGTTGGGAAATTAAGCGGCGATTGGCTTCTTCTGGGTAAGGATTAAAGAGATGATCAGTGCGTAACCCGGCTTCCACGTGCCCCACTGGAATTTGTTGATAGAAGGCAGCGAGTGTGGCCGCAAAGGCAGTCGTGGTATCCCCCTGAACAATCACTAATTGCGGTTTTGCTGTTTGATAGAGAGATTCCAGGCCCTGTAAGCTGCGGCAGGTAATTTCCGTTAAGGTTTGCTTGGGCTGCATAATCTCTAAGTCCTGATCCGCCTGGAGATGAAAGAGCGACATGACCTGCTCAACCATTTCCCGGTGCTGCCCAGTTAAGACCACTTGCGTCATAAAATCTGATGCCTGTTGGAAGGCTTGAATCACCGGGGCAAGTTTAATCGCTTCCGGGCGGGTTCCCAGGGTAATACAGATCCGCATAGGTGTCATGGGGACAGAAGGGTAGTTGATTGGACTTGAACTCAGGCCAGTGTAACCGAAGCAACCTTTAATTTCATTGAATTAAATTTGGCAGGAATTTGGTGGTCGCCTGTCAGACATAAGGAACCAATCCCAGAACTAGGTGGACAGTCGCAGAGACGATGGCACTTTGACACGAGTGTTAACTTCAACTGGTTGAGGGCTTCAGATTTTCCCCCTTCAAATTAACCCGGTCTGGCTCAAAGGAGACTGTAGGTTGGCCACTGCTTTAGGAGGTTGCGGCCTTGGCCTGGACTCAATAAATTTTGCAAAAAAGCGGGTAAGACTTTAGCGAATTTGATAGTCTAGGGTTATTCATTGGTGCAGCTTTATAGGCAGATTTGTATGGCCAGCCTTTTCGAGCAAGATTTTAAATACACAGTCCGGGCCCAGGCCATTTTCAAGGATCTCCAAGGCAATCTGCTCCCGATCTATCTTGAGTTAATGGAAGAAGGATTCTCCCCCCGAGAAATCACCGTCTTAGTCAATACGGCTGCTACCCAAACCGAAAATGAGGCGGTTCAAGAGTGGCAAGAAGCAAACTGTCATCCCCAGTCGTCTCCAAGCCAACCCTTGCCACCATTGTGTGAACCCATAGGAACACCCCAGGCCTAGAGCAGTGATGGTACTGAGATTTAGGCCGTACCGACAAAGCTAATATCTGGGAATTTACCTTGCGCCTCAGTCACTGGGCGGTTATTTCCTTCTTCTTGCCAGTAGTTAATAATTTCTGTGGCCCGGTTAAGAATTTCAATCCGCTCAGACTCGGTAATCCAGGATTTTCCTTCAATTTCTGTTTTCAGGAGTTCCCAGGCATCGGTGCGGGGCCAGAAAAAGTAGGAGGTTAAAGGGCTAGTTCCTTTCCCCACCACTTGATCGACAGCAATGGCAACGTTCTTTTCTAACCACAACACCTTCAAAATGTACTTGGACAATTAAGCCTCCAAAAAATGTGACCTAAAAAATGGACTATCCTTAATTATACTTCCGCCAGGGAGGCCCCAGGCCTGGAGATCATTTTTTGGCGGCTGTAAGTTGTGGTGCCCATTGAGTGACTTAGATGACTTCATCGCCCATTGCCGTAATTTTTGATATTGATGGCGTGATTCGGGATGTGGCCAACTCCTATCGCCGTGCTTTAGCAGATACGGTGCATCACTTTACCCAGGCCCAGTATCGTCCCACCCCCGATGAGATTGATCAACTCAAGGCCGAAGGAAATTGGAACAATGATTGGGAAGCCTCCCAGGAGTTAATTCGCCGCTATTGGACAGCCCAGGCCCCGACTTCCGAAACACCAAACTTTGACTTTGAAGTCATTAAGGCTTTTTTCCAGGCCAAGTATCGCGGCGAAAATTTTAACGGCTACATTCTGGATGAACCCCTACTGGTTGATTTGAACTTTTTTGCAACCTTAACCCAGGCCGGGTTGGAATGGGGCTTTTTTAGTGGCGCGACCCGGGGATCCGCAGAATTTATCTTGACAAAACGCTTAGGCTTGACGGCTCCCTGTCTGGTGGCCATGGATGATGCCCCGGGAAAACCAGATCCGACTGGCTTATTCTCTGCTCTGAATCAACTCCAATTTTCAATCACTTCCAATCGCACAGTCATCTATGTGGGTGATACCGTTGCCGATATGTTGACAATCAAAGCGGCTCAAGAACAAGCGCCATCTGCTCAATGGTTAGGCTTAGGTGTGATTCCGCCCCACGTCCAAGATCGCCAGAGTTATACCCAGGTTTTACTTGCTGCCGGGGCCTGTCATGTTCTCGACAAAACCCTAGACTTAAGCCCGCAATTAATTACAAAATTGGCTCAATCCAGTTCGGCTTAAAGGTAAGTGAATAGGGTTGTTAGAGGGTGTTATTACTTGATTTTTTAAGTAATGGGTTGTTGCGGTTTAGGTTTCATAAGCTGAATTAAATGAGTGTTTAGCCTCCACCTACAATCGTCACAATTTCCAGTTGATCACCATCTTGAACCCGCTGATCCGGCCAGAACTGTCGATGTAAAATTTCCCCGTTATACTCAATCGCAATCAGGCGTGGATTCAAGTTTTGACTCTCTAACAGTTCAAACAAAGATAAAGTTGTGGAAAACGTCAAAGGTTTACCATTCACCTGAATTGTAATTTCTGTCGTTGTGGTGGCACTCATGGGGGTTCCTCAAAATTTAGTAAATCACTCAAGATTGATTAAGCCTGGGATGGTGGGGAGGCTTGTAAGGTTTCTAATAGTTTCTCAGTTGCTTGTTGAGGATCCGCCGCCGCCATAATTGCCCGGACAACTGCCACTTGTTTCGCCCCGGCCTGGACAACGTCTGCGAGATTAGTTTGATCAATACCACCAATCACAAACCATGGCATCGGGGCCTGGGCCTGGGCATAGTGAATATAGTCGAACCCAACGGCGGCTTTATCGGGTTTCGTCGGTGTTGTGTAGATTGGCCCGACCCCAATATAGTCAGCCCCTTCCGCAATCGCCCGGTGCATTTCCTCGGGATTAGTCGTGGAGCGGCCAACTAATTTATCTGGGCCAAGAATTCGCCGCGCGAGGGTCATGGGAATATCCTGCTGGCCCAAATGAACGCCATCGGCATCGACTGCTAGAGCTAAGTCAACCCGATCATTGAGAATAAACAAGGCATGATAATCCTGGCACAGTTTCTTGAGGGCAGTGGCCACCTCAATCCGGGTAGAGTCATCACTGGTTTTGTCTCGATACTGCACCAGGCCCAGGCCCCCCTGTAAAGCTGATTCCACTACTGCAAGCAAATTGTCATGGGGAGAGGTGACGAGATAGAGCGGCGTACTTTTGAGTTTCTCTAACTTGGCCTGGGGCAACAATTGACTTTCCAGAATATAGACCCGATAACGCATCTCTTTGGCGGTGTTCCCCAGGCCGGGATCGACCAATTTGCCATATTCCTCCAAAGCTCGCAATGATTCTTGAACCCGACTGAGATTGACTTGTAAAACATCCTGCAGATCGGCCCGTTTAGTTTCCTCGGAGTGGGTTAAGGTGGTGCCAGGGTCAGTGGTGGTATTCCGGGCCTGGCGATAGTGGGGCAGATGTAGAGATCCCAAGGTTTGCCGGAGTTCTTTACAGGTTTCTGTTAGGGCCTGGTCTTCCTTACCAAAGCGACACCATTCTTCCACAACTCGTAAACCTTCTCGGGCCCGGTCTAAATTCGCATCTAAAATTCGCCACAGGGCCGTCTCGGGCATCGCTAAATTTTGCATAGGGTCAGCTACCACACCAAAAACTGTTAATGTCCCTCTTTGATTATCGCCTCTGGGATGGTTATGCCTGGCCTGGGGAACTTGAGGGTTTTTTAGTCTCGTCAAATGGCTACCCACTTTTATTTTTAACTATCAAATATGGCTCGGATCAACTCTCGCTTCAAACCGTTGCTCATGGCTTCAATCATGGCCTTAGCCACAGGATTAGTGATTCAAACCGCCCAGGCCAACCCCGTAAATCTGCCCGAAACCGTGACTATATTAGTTCCGCCGCCAGAATCTCCAGCCCTCACTACCCCACCGAATCGTTTATCGCCCCCCCTGTCACCTGCAATTTCCAGCAGCGAAGGGATTTTACCCGTCCCTCGCGGCCCAATTCCTTTAGGCTATGTGGGAGATTCTCTTCAGGCCAACCGTTTACCGCCGCCACCCCATAGTCGGGTCACAACCATTGCTTCAGGCCCACGCTATCGAGTCATTGTGTTATCGAATATTGGCGTGCCCCAATTACAAACCCTAGCCCCCGGAGCATTTGCCAGCCGTTATCAAGGTCAATCAGTGATTCAGGTGGGGAGTTTTCAGGAGAAACAGCGGGCCGAAGATTTTGTCCAAGTTCTGGCAAATAATGGGTTCCAGGCCGAAATCGAAGTTCTGCCCTAAGATTTGATGCTGCCAAGGATAAAATCATTTCACAGGCTGATTCTAGTCAATTGTCTCGTTTTTATATTTTCATAATTGACTACCAATGGTGAGATCAAATTCGGGCCAGGCCTTGCTGTCTTGCACAATGCTCAACTGCTGCCGCCACCGCCGGAGCCACCCGCCGATCAAAGACAGAGGGAACAATCCGCTCGCGACTTAATTCTGCTGGGGTGACCAGTTCGGCAATCGCTTCCGCTGCTTGGAGAAACATTTCCGTTGTTAATGCTTTTGCCCGACAGGCCAAGGCCCCTTTGAATACCCCTGGAAACGCCAAAACGTTGTTGATTTGATTGGGATAATCACTCCGACCCGTGGCCATGACTGCGACAATATCTCGCACTAGTTCCGGTTGAATTTCCGGGATTGGATTCGCCATTGCAAACACAATGGGGTCTGTCGCCATGGACTTGACCATTTCAACACTGACCACCCCCGGTGCACTCACCCCCAAAAAGACATCGGCCTTGACCATCGCATCAGCTAAGTTCCCGGATTGTTGTACCGCAAACTCTTTTTTCCCCGGAGTCAAGTCTGTCCGATCTACGGAAATAATCCCCTTGGAGTCGCATAGGCGAATATCGGTTACCCCGGCCTGCCGTAATAAGCGGGCAATGGCGACCCCGGCTGCTCCCGCCCCATTGATCACAATCCGCACCTCGGTCAATTTTTTATTCACCAATTTCAGGGCATTAAACAAGGCTGCTAAGGAAACAATGGCCGTCCCATGTTGATCATCATGAAAAATTGGAATATCCAATTCTTGCTTGAGGCGGGCTTCAATTTCAAAACAGCGGGGCGCGCTAATATCCTCTAAATTGACTCCCCCAAAGACTGGAGCAATGTGTTTCACGGCCTGGACAATTTCATCCACCGCTTGGGTCGCTAGGCAAATGGGAAAGGCATCCAGGCCCCCAAACTCTTGAAACAACATGGCCTTGCCTTCCATTACCGGTAAAGCCGCCTCTGGCCCCAAATTCCCCAGGCCGAGTACCGCACTACCATCGGTGACAATTGCAACCATGTGGCCTTTCACTGTTAAGCGATGCACCTGATCCGGATCCTGAGCAATGGCGGTACAAATCCGACCCACTCCCGGCGTGTAGGCCATAGCTAAATCATCTTGGCCCTGGAGCGGCATTTTACTGGTGACGGTGATTTTACCCCCTTGATGCAAGTTAAAGGTGCGATCAAAGACTTCGAGAATGTTGCAGTGGGTCTGCTCTTTGACGGCGGTGACGATGGCTTCAGCATGTTCGGTACTGGCAGCAGCAACGTTAATATCGCGCACAATAAAATCTCGGCTTTGTTTAATCAGATTAATGTGGCCTAAATCCCCGCCCACCTCGGCAATGGCCTGGAGAATTCGCGCGAGCATCCCCGGCTGCTGAGGAATCTCAATCCGCATCGTCAAGCTAAAACTGGGGTTGGGGGTGAGGGCAGTCATGGCAGAGAAAGGCTCCTAGAAAAATTAAAACTCGCAGCAACTCGTATTTTTTGTGCGCATTTAGCTTACCCTAATCCCTTGGCCTGGGGCCGGCCTGGCGAGGTGAGCTTGCGGGGTTTGTCAAAAAGTCATAATGGGCAGAGATCCCCCCAGTTCCCCCAAACAAGTCGAGATTGGAGAAAACGGAGTCATATAGCCATTGTGCTTAAGAATGAAATAAAAAAAGCTTGAAACCCTGACAGGCAGTAGTTTTGAATGTCCCAGTTTTAGCAGAAATGACTAGAATAATCGGTTAAAACTGAGAACAGCTAAGCGGGGGGTGTTTCGCCATTCAGCTTAATCGGGACGGATTTCACCCGCCAAATATCTTGACAGTATTCTTGAATCGAGCGGTCGGAAGAAAACTTACCCATTCGGGCGGCGTTGAGGATTGACATCTCTTGCCAATGAGCTTGGTTTTGATAGGCACGGCTCACCCGTTTTTGACAGTCCACATAGCTTTGGTAGTCGGCCATGAGGAAGTACTTATCCCGGTTCCACAGGCCCTGGAGGAGGGGCTGAAATAGGCTAGTATCCCCGTGGGAAAAGTGGCCACTGGCAATTAAATCTAAGACTGCTTTCAATTGTGGGTTGCCATAGATATAGTCACTGGGGTTATAGCCTTTGGCCCCCAAGGCCTGGACTTCTGGCGTCGTTAAACCAAAGAGGAAAAAGTTTTCCTCCCCGACTTCTTCGCGAATTTCCACATTGGCCCCATCGAGTGTCCCAATGGTCAGCGCCCCGTTCATCGAGAACTTCATGTTGCCCGTTCCTGAGGCTTCCAGGCCAGCGGTGGAAATTTGCTCCGATAGATCTGCGGCTGGATAGACCCGTTGCCCATTGGTGACGTTGTAGTCAGGCAGAAAGACAACTTTTAAGCGACCGGCCAGGCCGGGATCTCGATTGACAACATCCCCGACTGAGGTAATGAATTTAATCATTAACTTAGCGATGAAATAGCCAGGAGCGGCTTTACCCCCAAAAATAAAGGTGCGCGGTGGCATATCCAAATGGGGATTGTCTTTCAGTTGTTGGTAAAGGGTAATCACATGCAGGACATTCAAATGTTGCCGCTTGTATTCATGAATCCGCTTAACTTGGATGTCAAACAACGAATTCGGATCAACAGTAATCCCAGTCCGGGCCAGAATTTGCTCGGCTAAACTCACCTTGTTCCGATGTTTAGTGTCTCCCCAGGCCTGGCGAAAATTAGAATCCGTCGCTAAGGGTTCTAACTGCTGTAGTTCCGCCATGTTTTTGGGCCAACGGTCCCCAATTTTGCTAGAGATCAAATCTGTCAGATGGGGATTACTGAGAACGATCCACCGCCGTGGTGTTACCCCATTGGTTTTGTTACTAAAGCGTTCGGGAAAGAGTTGATAAAAATCATGGAGAATCGTTTGTTTCAGTAATTCTGTGTGCAGCGCCGCCACCCCGTTAATTGCATAACTGCCAACACAGGCCAAGTTAGCCATGCGAACATAGCGTTCTCCACTTTCATCAATAATCGACAGGCGGGCCAAGGGTTCAGTTTGGCCGGGATAGCGCAAGCGCACCTGATCTAAAAAGCGTTCGTTAATCTCATAAATAATTTCTAAATGGCGTGGTAATAAATACTGAAACAGGGCAATCGGCCACTTCTCTAAGGCTTCTGGCAACAGGGTGTGATTCGTGTAGGCAAAGGTGTGCTGAGTCACATTCCAGGCCAGATCCCACGTTAGGTGATGATCATCGACTAGAATCCGCATTAACTCCGCCACAGAAATGGCCGGATGGGTATCATTTAATTGCACCGTAAACTTTTCATGGAACTTCGATAAATCTTTGTTGTGTTGTAGAAAAATCCGCACCATATCCTGTAGGGAACAGGAGGAAAAGAAATACTGTTGGGAGAGCCTTAATTCTTTGCCCTGCAGCGGTTCATCGTTGGGATAGAGAACTTTAGTAATATTTTCAGAGGTGATTTTATCGCGCACGGCTCCATAGTAATTGCCCGTATTAAAGGCCTGGAAGTCAAAGGATTCCACCGCTTCCGCCCGCCACAGTCGCAGGGTATTGGCCGTATTGACGCGATAACCCAAAATCGGTGTGTCATAGGCAATACCTTCCAAGACATGATGCGGTTCCCAAATGACGCGATAGTTGCCCTCACTATCGGTATAGGTACGGGTATAACCGCCAAACTTGACTGGCATTCTCACTTCTGGACGGGGAATTTCCCAGGGATTACCATAGCGCAACCATTTATCTGTGACTTCAACTTGCCAGCCATCCCGAATTTCTTGATCAAAAATGCCAAACTCGTAGCGAATCCCATAGCCGAAACTGGGAATCTCCAAGGTGGCCATGGAATCTAAATAACAGGCCGCCAAACGTCCCAGACCCCCATTACCCAGGCCGGGTTCTTCCTCTTGATGGAGGAGTTCATCTAAATCTAAGCCCAATTCACCCACAGCCTGTTCAACTTCGCGATAAATCCCCAGGTTAATTAAGTTGTTGCCGAGATGCGGCCCCAAGAGAAATTCCGCCGAAAAATAGCAAACGGTTCGACTTTCCTGTTGTAAATAGGTTTCTGCCGAAGAAATCCAGCGTTGTAGGAGCCGATCGCGTACTGTATAGGACAACGCCATGTAGAAATCGTTTCGGGATGCAACACGGGGAAACCGGGCCTGGAGATAGAACAGGTTATCCATGATTGCCCGTTTGAGCGTCTCAAGACTAATGCCAGTCCGGTCATCTTCCACGGCCACAATGGGGCATCCGGCAGGAATGAGGGAAGTCATAGGGAAATACCTGAGCGCAATTGCAAGGATTTTTTCTACCTTCACTCCTGTTTATACCCTAGGGATCAAGATAGATTATGAAAATTAAAGAAATTTTTAAGATACTGGAATTAAGTTAAGTTTGATTAAATAATCCAACAGTAAACCTGATAAATCATGACCTCTCAAGTTGAGCTTGCTTGAAGGTGATTTCAAAATTGGATGGTAGCTATTAAGATGCTTGATAACGTAGGTTTTTATCTGTAGTTAATTTTGCCAAAGATGGGACATTCAAAACTGCCACCTAAAATGATTTCTAGGATTTTTCGTTTCATTGCCAACTGAAATAACTACAGTCTTTAAGTTAAAAAATCTCTTTTTTATAGCTATCTAATCATGGCACATAATAACTTTCTCTGAGTTAAATTGCTAACGAATGAGTTGTTGCTCAAAAAAGTGGTTAGGACTGTTTAAACAGGCTTGCATCAATGAGTTTGTTTTGGCTGTATCAATTCTGGTGTAGGTGCTGCTCCCACCAAATAAGAATGTTGTTGCACTGGTTTCAATAATATCTAGTTGATCTGCTTCACTGAATTGATATACTTGAAAACCATTCCTTGTTTTAATCAGCGAGGCGGTGGTTGTCCCATTGGAACTCCAGCCCTGATAGCATAATCGTTCGCCCTGCTGACTAATCACAATGTAACGGCTACCTCCGCCATGATAGAGTCCGGGTTGGAGAGCAAAACTAGCCGCAGTTGGGATCAGGCTACTAGCCAAGAGAGTCAACCCAAATATCAGCTTTAAGTTGTCCATAGGAGCGTCAATGTTGCCAGAATAGTGATTGAGTTTCGTAGGGGGTGCATCCTACTTCTTAATCTATGGGCTTGCGATGATCCCTGAGTAGTTTCTAACTTTCTAGGTGCGGGACCCTTTGGCAAATGGCATCGGCAATAAAGGGCAAAATCTCCAGATTCGGACTGGCTACTTTACTAGCCAAGAAAACAACTAGGCTAAATGGGCACTTTCCCGGAAGTTCAATATAGGCTGCATCATGGCGCACCCAACTGGTCAGGCCGGCTTTTGACCATAGTTTTGCATCTTGAGGTAAGCCACCCCCTAAAAATCCGGTGACTTGGTTTTCCGGGTCTGCGGCTAAATCCTGGGGGGCAAGACTGCGATGCATTAATTCCAACATGGCCTGGGATCGCTGGGCACTAACGGCAACCCCACCGACAATGCTATGTAGCAATCGCAGCGTGGCCTGGACTGACAACCGATTACGATTTTCCTTGTTTGCACCAACAAAGTCATTTTCGCGACCATAGGGGCCATCACACCAGGTTTTTTGATTGGCGTTAATGTCGGCTAATTCTGGCCAGGCCAAGGATTGAAAATAGCGATTAACAATGTTGCGCTGATATTGCCAGGTTGTAAAGGGGCCTGGGGGCAATTCGGGGCCGCTGGTAGTACCCGTTAAAACGTCCATGACATAGCTTGTAGCATCGTTACTAGAATCGACAATCATGTCCCCTAAAGCCCGCTCCAGTTCAGAACTCGGCTGTAGCATGCCGTTCTCTAACCATTCATGGGCCGCCACGAGATAAAATAGCTTAATCACACTGGCGGGATAAATCTGAACATCGCCTCGATAGCTATAGCCGCGCACTGGGTATTGCCAAAACTCCACAGGGCTTAATGCTCCCCCGGTATTCACAATCACGGGCGGTGTATAAACCAACCAGGCCAGGGCAATCTCGTTGCGACCCAACCAGGAAAACCGCTCCCATGTTTGCCCGAGAACCTGCTCTCCCAAAACAGCTAGGGCTTTATCCGCCTGAAAAAAAGTCATAAATCTCTCACAAAGGTGTATTAACAATCAAAACAATTTAGGGTTTTCTGACAGTAACAAAGGAGACTCAGATTGGTACAGCAGCCTGTCTAGACTCAAATAGCTGTATAACCAACCCAGAAAATCAGCGAATTTTGTGGTGCCTCCAATAACTCCTGGGTGTTAGGGATTAGTACAATTGGGCAGTGCTTTTGTGATGTTTCTCTGAGATGGTCAAGCTTGTTGGCTGGACTTCTTTAATCCTCGGATAGCAAATGACTCTTTGGCAAGTTGATTTTTCCGAACGACCCCTGACGGATACCAATGGGCACTCTCTTTGGCAGCTTTTAATCTGTGACCCAGGTGGGAGAGTACTTTACCAGGCCGAGTGCGACCAAAACCAGGCTCGCCTGAAGTGGTTAGTTGAACAATTCCAGACTTGCCTTGAGCAATGGGGAGAACCAGAGCGGGTACAGTTTTTTCGACCGCAATTTCAAAGCCTGTTGGCAGCCGCTGCCCAAGAGTTAAATTTCTTACTGGAGCCAACTCGTCAAACCTTTGCGCTGAAGGAATTGCTGGAGGCCCAAGCTATCACCTATCCAACCCTGCCTAACTACACTGGCGATCTGTATCAACCAACTCAAATTCTCTCACTGCCGCCTGTGCCGTTGCCGGAGAATCTGTGGGGAGAGGGATGGCAGTTTACCAGTTTGTCTGCTCAAGACCTGGAATCCTCCCTGATGAAGCAACCAATTCCCATTTTGTCATTGCGGCTTGATTACCTCCCCAGTCGTCTTGGCCTGGCCCCAGAAGCCCGCATTCCGGGGGTTATTTTCTATGGGGGGCGGCGATCCATGGGGTTTGCCCGCTGGTTACAGGAACAAAGTCCGACTGAGGTTGAGTTTATTCCTGGCAGTCCCGATGGCCTGGTCATGTCTGCGGGATTACGGGAGCGCTGGGTCTTGGTGACATTTGCCGATGCCCAAGTTCGTGAATCTGCCCAAACTTTCAAGACTCGGCAAGCTCAGGCTAGCGGTTTGCATTTTATTTTGATCCAACCGGATGAGTCTGGGATTACCTACACGGGGCTGTGGCTGTTGAAAAAGTAAATTATTGTTTAAGCACCGCCCCTCTCTTCTTGTTTTCTCACTAGCTCAAATTGTCAGCACAATTTTGCCGACACCCTGGCCCGACTCTAAAAATTGATGGGCATCAGCGGCGGCTCCCAGCGGAAAGGTTTTGCCAACTGCGATCTTTAATTGTCCAGAGAGTACCCAATCTATTGCTTGCTGTAGGATCTGGGCCTGGTGGACTTGGGCTGATTTGAGATCATCAAGTTCCGGAGTTAACATCAACGTGAAAGCGATGGTCAAATTTTTCCGGCGGGCCAGTTTCCAGCTTGTCTCTGGGGCGGGTTCTAGGAGTGTGACAACTTGGCCATAGGGTCTAACCAAAGCAAAAGTTTCCGAAAATGTTGCCCCGCCGACGGTATCAAAAGCCAGATCTACTCCCATGCCCCCTGTCCAGGTCAGTAAGGTTTCCTGCCAATCTGGGTTTCGATAATTTAAAACTAAATCTGCGCCTAAACTTTTCACAAATTCTGCTTTGGCCTGGGAACTAACGGTGGTCGCCACCTCTGCTTGACGAAACTTCGCTAACTGAATTGCCACATGGCCAACCCCGCCTGCTCCGGCATGAATCAGCACTTTATCCCCAGAGTTGAGTTGCACCCGATCATAGAGGGCTTCCCAGGCCGTGATTGTCACTAAAGGTAAGGCCGCTGCTTGGATACAAAGAGACAGTTTGGGGTTTGCGGGCCAAGCAATGACTGGGGACAACCGCATATTCGGCATAGGTTCCAGGCCGTTGACCCAGGCCTCCCTGACAAAACACGACTTTATCCCCCACGCACCACTGGTTGACACCGGAGCCAACTGCTTGAATAATTCCCGCCCCATCACAGCCTAAGATTGCTGGCATTAAGTCTGGATAAAAGGTTCCCCGTTGCCGCAGTTTTGTATCAATTGGGTTGACCCCAGCAGCTTTGAGTTCAACTAAGACCTCATCGGGATGCCGAATTTCAGGCCTGGGGACTTCCCTAGGTTCTAAGGCCGATGGCCCACCCGGTTGGTGTAATAAAATCGCTTTCATTCGTGATTTAAAAAATTCCCTGTAACTTAATCTGTAACTGCAATATGCAATGAGTTTAATTTGATCGGAAGCGATTAAGACATGAAAATTTGCTTTGCGTCTTGATAGTCGTTAAGAATCATAAAAATTTATATTAAGCAGATAATACGGCACCCTCAATACTCGCCTGCCCTTGACACCTAGGCAATGCTTGCGATTTTAAGAATAGCTCAGGAAAATAATAATAGATTGTTGAGGGAGTTATGGATGTGGTCAGTTCTGCCTAAACTGGGACGCTCAAAACCAGCCCCATAATGGTTTCCAGGATTTCAGTCTTTCATCCTCAGCCGAAATAACTGTATCGGTTAATCAGCCAAAGGCCCAATAATGTGATTACAATCCCCCGCTTGGATAATTTATATTTTTTATTAAAAAAATTTATCTATTGATGACATTCCCCGATCACAGCTTGCTTTTTTCACTACAGATTGTCTAGTTTAGTCTTTAGTTTTGCCTTGGTTGGTGTGGGAGTTGTATGTCATTATCGTTGCGAGTTTGGCCCTTTGCGGCTAAGTCTCGATCAAAAAATCTGTGGGATCGGCGATTGGTTTTTCGTTGGGTGCGGATTGGCCTGGGTGTGGGCTTAATTGGCCTGGCGGTTTATGTTCTCTGGTGGCGAGGGCGCAATGTCGTTAGTCGGGTTGGCTATATCAATGGTACGGTGATTAATCTCTATGCCCGCATCCCTGGAGTGGCGAACCTTGACTCCCTCGAACCCGGCCAGGCCCTGACTGAAGGTGCAGTGATTGGGATGATCAGCAACGACCGCAACCCCCAACTGGAAACCGATCGGCAAAATCTCGTCACCCGCTTAGCCCAGGCCGAGGCCGAACGGCGGGCATTAGATCAAAAAATTGCCAGTCGCGAACGGGTGCAGGCCCAACTTCTAAGCCAGGCCAACAGCCAGCGGAATTTAGAACAACAGTTTTATCAAGAAGCCTCGGATCGAACCCGGAACGAACTGCGCCAGGCCCAGGAAAGTCTTGCCCTCGCAGAAATTGGGGCCCAACGCTATACCAGCCTTGTCGAGTCTGGAGCCGTATCAAAACAGTTAGCAGATGAAGCGACATACCGGGCCAAGGAAGCTCGGGCCGTTGTTGCTGCCAAACAAAACCAACTCCAACAACAACAAACTGCGCTGACTGCCATTCGCCAAGGCCTGCAATTGGATGCCTCACGTCAATTTAGTACCCCGGATCTGCGGCTGTTGGATTTGGAATCGGAATTGGTGGATTTGGCCCTGAAACGGCAAGAAGTAGAGACAACCATCCTCGAAATCAGCCAAGAAATTACCAATATCAAGGCCCAACTGGAACTGCAACGCCAGGCCGAGATTCAAGTTCCCATTGATAGTGTTGTCTGGTCTATTACGAATCGCACGGGGCTGTTAGGGATTCCCTTGACGGCCGGGGATCCGATTCTTGAACTTGTCACCTGTGAGGATACCTGGGCCACGGCCTTGATTTCGGAGCGGGATCGGGGTGGGGTACGCGTTGGGCAAGCGGCAGAGGTTAAACTTTTGGATGGGACAAATACCGTGATTCCCGGCCGGGTGCGTTCAATTCGGGGTGGGCCTGGGAAAATTACAGCTGGGGTTGATGTGGCTGTGCCGCCGCCGGATTTAGTTCGCAATGAATTGGAAGTGCAGGTGACACTCTTAGAAAAACCAGATGTTTTGGATTCCGCGAATTTTTGTGGGATTGGGCAAAGTGTCGAAGTGGTCTTTCAGCGTTAGGGGTTAGATTGTTATGCGTCCGTCTGCTTCCCGTCCGGCCCCGGAAACCTATCTCATTGGCCTGGGCCTGGTGAGTTTAATTGTGGTGGTGCTGCTGCAAGTGGACTGGCGGGATGCAGGGGCTAATCTGTATGGGGTTTGGCAATGGGGGCAGGCGGTATTTCGCCCGGAAGGCACGGCCCTAGAAAATTTGCTCTATCCGGCGTTTGTGTGGCTGGCGATCACGTTTTTACTCAAGGAACTCTCACCCCGACCGACATTTTGGCCCCGTTTAATTGTCAGCCTGGGCATTGCTGGCCTGGGAATTCGCTATGAGCTGTGGCGGTTCTTTGGCAGCTTAAACCTGGATGATCCCCTCAACGGCAGCATTTCAGTAATTTTATTTTTGGCAGAACTTCTCACTGTACTTAACACCGTTTCGTTTTTTATTCATACAATTTTTACAATTGACCGCAGCCCGGAAGCCGACCGTCTCAGCCAGGCCGTGATTAGTGGTGACTATTGCCCCAGCGTGGATATTGTTTTGCCCACCTATAACGAAGGGGTTGATATTCTTCGCCGTTCGGTCATTGCCTGCCAGGCCCTAGATTATCCCAATAAAACGATCTATATCCTCGATGACACCCGCCGCCCGGAAATGCGCGCCCTGGCTGTGGAATTGGGGTGTGAATATCGCGACCGCCCGGACAACAAACACGCTAAAGCGGGGAATATCAATCATGCCCTTCCCACATTAGACGGCGAACTTCTAGTAGTTTTTGATGCGGATTTTGTCCCCAATCGGAATTTCCTGATCCGCACCGTTGGCTTTTTCCAAGATCCAAAAACTGCTCTCCTGCAAACCCCACAACACTTTTTTAATGAGGATCCCATTTCGGTCAACCTGGGCCTGGAGGGGATTCTCAACAACGAGCAAACCCTATTTTTCCGGTTTATCCAACCCAGCCGCGACTACTTTAATTCTGTCGTTTGTTGTGGCACCTGTTTTGTGATTCGCCGCGCCGCCCTCGATGAAATTGGCGGAATTCCCACGGAAAGCATCACTGAAGATTATTTCACCTCAATTAAATTGCAAGTGCGGGGCTACCGGGTCAAATACCTGAATGAAGCCTTAGCCGCTGGCCTCTCACCGGAAACCATTAGTGCCTATATCAATCAACGGTTACGCTGGGGCCAGGGGACGCTGCAATCCTTGTTTACCGATGCCAATTTTCTCTATGTCCCCGGCCTGCATTGGTGGGAACGGGCCTCCCATTCGCTGAGTATTGTCTATTGGTTTCTCGCAATTCCGCGGGTGATCTTTTTGGTCATGCCTTTGGCATTTCTCCTGTTTGGCCTGGCTCCCTTGCGGGCTACGATCAATGAAATTCTCTACTTCTATTTGCCCTACTACATTGCCAACATCATGGCCTTTTCCTGGTTAACGGAGGGGCGACGCTCGGCGTTTTGGTCAGATGTCTATGAAACAATCCTCTGTGTGCCGATGGCAATGACGATTATTAAGACTCTGATTAGTCCCAGCGGAAAACCCTTTAAGGTCACCCCCAAAGGCGATATTGACTCCAACAACATCAACATCAACTGGCCCCTGATTCGCCCCCTCTTAGCGGTGATGATCCTGACAATTTTGGGCTTGCTCTATCGCAGTTCTAGTTTGCAAGAATTCAACGTGAACCCCGACAGTCTTGCGATCAATATGGTCTGGGCTGTGTATAACCTCTCGTTACTGCTCATTTGTATGCTGGTGGCGATTGACGTTCCCCAACGGCGACATACTCGATTTACAAGGCGCGAGGCCTGTGAATTAACCCTGGGGCCGGTGACATTTTCCGGTTATACGGTGGATCTCTCGGAAGAAGGCGGGCGGATTATCTTAACCAAGTTTGAAGTGGAACAAGCCACGCCCGACCAGGCCCCACAATCCAGCCTAGAAGGAACCTTTCGCCTTTTGCCCCCGAGTTCTATGGCCGAAACCCCACTCCAGGCCGAGGTGCGCTGGCATGATCGGAAACAACTGGCGGCCTTACGGTTTGAAGAAGCGGTGACTGAAGTTGAAGTGCGCTTACGATTCCCGGATCTTTCCCTAGAGCAACAACGACAACTAATTCCCTATCTCTATTGCCAACCCGACCAGTGGGAAGATCTGCAAGTCCCGGAACTGAAAACGGCCTGGGCGATGGTGCAATCAGTCTTGCGGTTACATCCCTTGGCAGAAAGTCGCTAAGGTTTTGGGGTCAGCCCACGGGGAATAAACTCGGAGCTTGTGGTAAAAACGGCAGAAGGTTGGCCGGGTTGAGGATAGATTGCCGTTGAATGATTTTTTCTGGGACATTTACCCAGGCCTGGTCAATCTCGACAATTTCCTGCCCCCGCCAAGATACAAGCATCAATGTCCGCCACCGCTGCTGCTCCACTTCAATCATCCGGGGACAAACCGCTGCGTTGAGATAAATCGTTCCATCTCTAACCACAATTGCCGTGCGTTGGCGATCCCGTCTATGGCGTAACTGATGATGCATGTGCCCAAAGGTAACCAGGGGAATCGTTTTACCACTAGCCTGGAGTTGCTGAATCGCCGCCGCTAAATCCGGATCACCAAAATCACCGCCTAAGGGTTGCCAATCTCGGCCACAGGGAGATTCCGGGGTGTCACCTAAACCCGCCGGGCCATTGTGGGAGATGAGAATTAGGGTGTCTGACGGGGCCTGGTGGGCAGCAGCAACAATCCGCTCTGTAGATTCCGCTAACGTCCTAACCCCAAACCGTTCCTGCAAATAGCGATGATGTTTCAGTTCCGGGCCACCCCAACTAAAGGGCCGACCGCCCACCACCGCAAAGCCAAACCCCGGAAAATCTCGATAGCCATAACCGACATGGGCTGGGCCTAAAAGCTTTAGTTGGTCTTGGACTCGATCTTCAATCTGACGGTTGTAAGGACATTTTTCCCGGCCCCAATCCGTCGCGCTATACCAAGCATCATGATTCCCTAGGACTACAGCTTTCGGTAATGCCAACTCGGCAATTTTTTGGACGATGTTTACGGCTTCGTTGCCAAAATCCCCGACAAAGAGGGCTAAATCAACCCCCAACAACTCCAGAGCTAGCCGATCTTCATCATCCCAACGCTCATGAACATCTCCAATAATGGCAATGGTTCTCAAAGTTACAGGCGAAGGATCGGTCATCAAAGTCAGCACAAAGAAACAGGATACAAAAAAGTCTGTAGATGATTGTCCACCAAACTCAACCAGGAAGGTCAATCCCAGGAAAGCCAGTCTTCATCTAAAGCTTGCTCAAGGGTAAAATCTGGTTCCAGGGGAATGCTCGTTGGATCGAAATCACTGGCATCCAGAAAGAGCTTGCGACCATTTTGATATTTTTTAACAAACACATCCCTCACAAACGATTTCAAACTTGGGCTAGCCTCTACTTGAATTTGGAGGCGAAAATTTCTAACCTCTGGTTTCCATCTCCGCAAACACCCTTCTCTCTCAGATTGCCAATACTTAATTTTCAGGAGATGTTCACACAGCCAAGTTAAATAACTGGATAAGGCATTTTTCGGACTTCGGCCCAAGCTCTCAACCTCCTCAATCAAATTTTCTAGGTCAAGGTTACTGAAGTCTTGGGCTTTCAATTGAGCGATAGTCTGCTCTAGCCAACATTGGTAGTCGGTGTCGTATAACAGGCCAGGCCTGGTTTCTACTTGCGCTTCCATCACGACTGGTCTCCATCAAATGTCTTGGCCCTGATTGGCTTCTAAAACTTTAGATAACCTCATCCTAATGATCGCGCTTTCCCCAATGACACCGTGGAGCGGTTTTGAGAGTTCACCGGGCAGGGATTGTTAAACTCTGAGAGAATGTAAGTTGCATTAAGCTAAATCATACAACCAGTAAATGACAGAACAACCTTAATGACGATATCTCAGCATGGCTTAATTTTGTGTACCGTTGGGCGGGAGTTGGGGTTAGGCGTGGTGGGTTCCCAGGCCCCGGATCGTTGGCAAACGTGGCCCCTAGAGCGGGAAATGGCTCAAAAGTTGCATCCCTGTTTAGCGGAATTTTTTCCTCCCCAACATTGGCGTGAATTGGACTTTATTGCAGTGTGTCGGGGGCCTGGGAGTTTTACCGGAACGCGCTTGGGTGTTGTCACCGCCAGAACCTTAGCCCAACAATTACAAATCCCGTTATTTGGAATTTCCACCTTAGCTGCCGGGGCCTGGAGCATTAGCCAAGCTTTAACCGAGCCGATGACCATTGCCATTGATTTTCCGGCCCAACGGGATCATGTCTATGGGGCCATTTTTCAAGTCAATCCTGGTGGTATTCAAATCACAATTTTGCAGGATGATCTTTTAATGACAACCCAGGCCTGGGAAGAATTACTCAAGACTTTTCCAGGCACTCCCAAATGCTTTCCCTTACCCGATACCCTCGCGATTACCCAAGGAATTGCTGCCCTCGCCCAGGCCAAATACATCGCCGGAGAACGCCCCAATTGGCAGACCGTGATTCCGTTTTATGGAGAAACCTGGCAACCCCAAAATTAAGGCATTGGTAATCTATCCTGGGCTTCGGGTTCAGAATCGGGGACTTTTGCCAATATGGCCTCATACTTTTCTCTACTCCCTCGTTTGGTCCGTTCCTGAAGATAGTCTTCTGTCATCAGGGTTAATAGTTTTTCTACAATCGCCGTGATCATAAACTGATCAATCGTAATCCCATCCTGTTGAGCCAGATTAACAAGCTGTTTTTGGAGCGAGTCAGGCAGTTGAACTTGGACAATGCTCATGGCAGAACTCTGATTAAACATAAAAATTGGTCAGGCTCAAGTTGAGAATTTCAGACTTTAGTCAGGGCCATTTTCGTCATTTTCTCTGAGGCTTGAGCAATTTGTAGCTGAACTGTATCCCGTTTTTACCGCCCGATTGACCAAAAATCCAGTTGCTAATGGCACCCCTAAACCGCCCCCAATTAGGATCACAATTGACAAAACTCCACTCACAGCTTCATGCCCTTGAGAACATTTATTAGGCAAAGCACAATTCATCGGCCCCACTGCAAACGCCAGCCAGCCAGAAATCATAAACGAAAATGGAAAAATTAATGCTGCCGCCAAACAACCAGCCCCAGTAGAAAGGCATCCAGAAGCACGGGTCTGTTCGTTATTACTTGGGTTGTTCACTCACAGAATGATTGATAAAGATTTTGGAAACTCAATCAGCGGCTGAGGAAAGCTTATAAATTATTTTAGCGTCCATAAACCTGTCAGCTTGCCTTATCCATTGGCGCAACCATTCCAGGCCTGGTGTAATCTGATAGGACTAGCTCTTGGGGGTTTATGACAGCGGCGGACTTGGTTAGCGATCATCCCTGGTACTGGGCGGCGCAACTGGTGCAACCGGCCCTGATTTGTCATTAGAAATGGAGTTAGCAGAATATCAGTCTTGGATAGAGAAAGTTATTGCTGATGGTGTTCCCAGACGTGAAAGGCGAGCCATCACTCAAATGAGTCAAGAAGACATCACTTTCTTGCAAGATTATGAAATTGATGTGGCGGATGGAATTATCCAACTTGAGGATCGAATCATTGTTGGGGCCAAAGCAAGGCGACATCAACACAAAGGCAATTCACTCAGTTTGCAAGAATGGCGTGAGTTACCCATTTTTCTCAGTCAAAGTCAAGCTGTGCTATTTGATCACCAAAATAAAACGCTCCTCTACCTGATGCCAGCGACTGATGGCCGGATGATTAAGGTTGTGGTTGAGGCTAATCGGCTAATGAGAGGAAAACTGCGGCAAGAATCAGTGAGAACTATTTTCAAAGTGAGTCGGCTTTCTATAGCGGCTGGGTTGAAGGGAAAGCAATACACCTTGATTAGGGGAATCTTATGAAGATGTGGGTGGCCGCACATCCCACCATACCGGGCCGACAGTGAAGTGTCCCCGCCGCAGGCACTGCGAAAATTTCCTGCTGTCACATCTTCATTTATGTTCTAGTTTAATGCTCAGCCGATCGCGAAGTCAGTTATCGGAAACACATATTCAAAAATTGCCATAGGGGCCTGAACTAATTCTCTTAATCATCCCCAGGCCTGGTGTAATCTGATAGGACTAGCTCTTGGGGATTTATGACGGCGGCGGACTTGATTAACGATCATCCCTGGTACTGGGCGGCGCAACTGGTGCAACCGGCTTTGATTCGTTTGGTCGATCAACTGCGGCAACAATTAACCGACTCGGCCTGGAAGAGCAGTTATGAAACCGTGGAAGTGTGGCCGGAAAATACCCCAGACAATCAGGAGCAGGCCGAGACTGAACCCCAAATTCTCTATTGGCTTTATCTCACACTCAAAAATTCCTCCAATGAAACCACACCAATTGCAATTAACCTCTGGGAACTGTGCTATCAAATTTGTTTTGAATCCTATATCCCAGTTTTAGATCGCCCTACGATTCAGGATTTTCAGTTGGGGGATGTGGCGGTGGATCGGACGTTATTTGATGATGATGGCGAAGTAGATTGGAATCGGTTAGATGTAAAAGCAGCTCAAGTCGTGAAAGCAATGATAGATTATTATAATTCATTAGATATAAAATCATAATTAATGCCAATAGGGCAATTCTAGAGGAGTATTGATGAAAGCAATTATCTGCACAGAATATGGAACGGCGGCCGGGATGCAGCTAAGAGAAATAGAAACGCCAATTCCTGGAGAAAATGAAGTTTTAATCAAAATATATGCCACAACAGTCACATCCGCAGACGTGCGTATCCGTAAAGCCGATCCATTTCCCGTCAGATTTTTCTATGGATTGTTCAAACCGAAAGCTAATGCAATTTTGGGAGCTGATTTGGCGGGGAAAGTTGAAGCAGTCGGAAACAAGGTGACACAATTTAAGCCAGGTGATTTAGTCTTTGCGGGAGCCGGAATAGCGCTGGGGGCCAATGCTGAATATCTCTGTATGAATGAGACCGACGCGATTGCCATCAAACCCAAAAATATGACTTACGAAGAAGCTGCCTCGATTCCCTTTGGGGCCACTGCTTCCTTGATTTTCTTGAGAGATAAGGGAAATATCCAGAGTGGGCAAAAGATTTTGATCTATGGGGCATCTGGAGCTTTGGGGACAGCAGCCGTGCAGCTTGGGAAAGCCTTTGGGGCCGAAGTAACTGGAGTCTGTAGTACCGCGAATTTAGACTTGGTAAAATCCCTCGGAGCTGATCACGTGATTGACTATACAAAAGAAGACTTTCCTAACCATAGGAATACCTATGATATTGTCTTTGATACGGTGGGTAAAAGTCTATTTTCAAGCTGTCTCAGTGTCCTTAAACCCAACGGCATTTATCTCAGGGCAGTGCATTTTGATCCCATCTCAATCTTGCGCGGATTCTGGAGTTCAATCACAAGCAGCAAAAAAGTAGTGGGAGGGACTGCCATCGAGAGTCAAGAAAACCTGATATTTCTCAAGGAGTTAATTGAAGCCGGAAAACTCAAATCAGTCATTGATCGAACTTATCCATTTGAACAGACTGCTGCGGCTCACAGATATGTTGAACAAGGGCATAAGAAAGGAAATGTCGTGCTCACAATCAATCACAAACTCTAACCTTCACACTCCAGAGGAAACCTCTGTTCATAAATGATGGGATGGAAAACGCTAATGATTGTTGTCCAGATGGAGATACTTTAGGTTGTGAAATTACGTCACTCCTGGAATTTAAGTCAGGTTTTATTTAGGCTGGGCCTGGTTATTACGGTTTTGTATGTTTTGATTGCCCTATTTTGCCCACTATTCCAGGCCTGGGGCTGGATTGCTAACCCGCAAGAGTTTTTAGATTTTCCCGTGCATCAACCGCCCTCCTCTGAACATTGGTGGGGGACAAATCGCCAGGGGTATGATGTGTTTTCGCGCACCCTCTTTGGGACTCAAGCCGCGCTACAAGTGGTGGTGGTTGCAACCTTATTTAGTTTGATGATTGGCGTTCCTTTGGGCCTGGTGAGCGGGTATTTGGGCGGGCGGTTAGATGCGGCGTTATTGTTTGTCATGGATACGATTTATACCCTCCCTGGCCTGTTATTGGCGGTGACGGTGGCGTTTGTTGTTGGTAAGGGTGTGGTCAATGCCGCGGTGGCTTTAAGTGTGGCCTATATTCCTCAGTATTATCGGGTCGTGCGCAATCAAACCATTAGCCTGAAAACTGAAGTGTTTATTGAAGCGGCCCAGGCCATGGGAGCCAGCACCAGCCGTATCCTCAGTCGCTATTTATTTTTGAATGTGCTGCCCAGTATTCCCGTGTTGTTTACCCTCAATGCCGCCGATGCGATTTTGACCTTGGCCGGCCTGGGCTTTTTGGGATTGGGTTTACCGCCGCAAGTTCCAGAATGGGGTCAGGATTTACGCCAGGCCTTGGATGGGTTATCAGTCGGGATTTGGTGGACAACCTTATTTCCAGGATTAGCAATGACGCTGTTAGTTGTGGGTTTATCCTTACTGGGTGAGGGCCTGGGGGAAACCTTAAATCCCCTCAATCGCCGAGACTAACGGCTATTTTTATCGAGTCAATTTAACTTTGTAGAATAGAGATCATTCAGTCAATTCATTTCTAATCTAACGTTGTGATGATGGCCTGAAACATGACGACTTCAACCCTATCTCCAGACGACCTAGACATTACCGATCCTCAAATTACTAGTGATACTTGGATTGTGGGGGCCTGGGATGACTTTTGCCAAATTTTAGATCAACCCGAACATGAAAAAACTAAAGGCTATTATTTCAAAGGCCACATGAGGTTAGAAATGCCCCCGGTTAGTTACGATCATGCTGAAAATGATGGCTTGATCTCCCTCGTTGTGAATCTTTTAGGAATGACTCAAGCGATACCTCTCAGGGTTTTAGCCAACTGTACTTTTCGCAAACCTAACATCGCAGGGGGTCAACCAGATATTTCGGTCTATTTAGGCAATCAAGTAAACGCAATTCCACACGGAACCGGAATTGTTGACTTAAATCAGTTTCCTCCGCCCAACTTAGTGATTGAAATTTCTAAAACTTCAATTTTGGATGATTTAGGAACAAAACGGGCATTGTATGAAAGTTTGGGTGTGGCTGAATATTGGGTGGTAGATGTTCAAACTTTAGAAATTTTTGCCTACAAAATCGCAAATCAAGGCAGTTGGGCCATTACCACATCTGATGTTTTACCTGGATTAAGTATTGAACTCTTAGCCGAAGCCCTCCGCCGCAACCGGGAAACGGATCACTCCCAAGTCGGGGCCTGGTTATTGCAGCAGTTTCAACCAAAACCTTAGATCCCCTCAATGGGCGAGATTAAATCATTTCATAGATAATCAAAACCTATTGATTTAACTAGGGGAATAGGCGAACTAATCTATCCCACTCCAACTCGGAAAAGTTACCCCTGTTTATCAAGCTAGACCCGATGAATATGTAGCTTTAGACACAAATACCCCTAAGCCCCGGACTCTAATCTGCAATCTAACTACTCTGCTTCGACAACTTCAGAGCCTTAAGCTTACATCCCAAATTAAGGAATCATCATGCCCCAAGTTACCAAGCCGGCCAATGCACCCGGTGATTTTCTAGTTGATTACGAAGAAAAAGTCTTTCCCGATGTCAAAGCTGAACCCGGTGAAAAAGCCCTTGTCACGTTCCATACCGTTGCCTTTGAAGGTTCCATTGGCCTGGTAAATTTACTCCAAGCAACCCGGTTATTGCGGAAAGGCTTTGAAACGTCTGTGCTGCTTTATGGGCCTGGGGTAACGCTTGGGGTGCAGCGGGGCTTTCCCAAATTGGGCGATGAAGCCTTTCCCGGCCATTTGGCCATGAACAACCAAGTTATCAAGTTTTTAAGCGAGGGCGGTAAAGTCTATGCCTGCCGTTTTGCCCTCCAGGCCTTGTATGGACATGGTGAACCGGCCCTAATTCCAGGTGTCACCCCCATCAACCCCCTCGATGTCCTGGATATTATTCTCCTGCATCGCAAAGACGGGGCCTTTATCCTGAATACCTGGACGCTCTAGGTTGCTAGCACCCCCCCACCCTCAGGATCATGAGTAACGAGACTCCCAAGGTACGAGCAGCAGCAGCCCAAATCTCCCCGGTCTTATTCAGTCGGGACGGAACCCTCAATAAGGTTTTAGAGACAATTGCGACTGCGGCCCAACAGGGGGTGCAACTGATTGTCTTCCCCGAAACCCTAGTCCCCTACTACCCCTATTTCTCTTTTATCCAGGCCCCCGTCCTGATGGGTAAAGCGCATCTGCAGTTGTACGAGGAAGCGGTAGTTGTCCCCAGTCCCGTCACCTTAGCAGTTAGTCAAGCGGCTCGGCAGCATCAAATGGTCGTAGTCTTAGGGGTGAATGAACGGGATGGTGGCTCGCTGTATAACACGCAACTGGTGTTTGATACCGATGGGGCGTTGGTCTTGAAACGGCGGAAAATCACCCCCACCTATCATGAGCGAATGGTTTGGGGCCAAGGTGATGGCTCAGGCTTAACCGTAGTTCAAACCGCAGTGGGTCGATTAGGGGCCTTGGCCTGTTGGGAACACTACAACCCCCTGGCCCGCTACGCCCTCATGGCCCAACAGGAGCAAATTCACTGCTCGCAATTTCCCGGTTCCCTGGTTGGTGACATTTTCAAAGAGCAAATTGAAGTTACAATCCGGCATCATGCTTTAGAATCCGGTTGTTTTGTGGTCAATGCCACTAGTTGGTTATCGCCGGAGCAAGTGGATCAGCTGACCGATAATGATGGTCTGAAACGAGCTTTACGGGGAGGATGCAATTCCGCAATCATTAGCCCCGAAGGTACCCACCTAGCCACACCCCTTACTGAAGGAGAAGGCCTGGTGATGGCGGATTTAGATTTTTCTTTGTTAATTAAACGCAAACGGATGATGGACTCCGTTGGCCACTATGCCCGCCCGGATCTCCTGCAGTTACAAATTGATCGCCGGTCACAGGTAATGATGCGTGAGCAAACTGCTCCCAGGCCTGACCTCACCGATCATTCCCTTGAGCCACTCCTTCCCACCCCTGCTGATGTTCACACCCCCGCCTAGAGATTGAGAGGGTTATGTATGGATAAAAAACGCTTAATGGTGGAACTGCAATCCCAGGGACTCCAGGTTGGGGATTCCTCTGCTGGTGTGGCGGGACGTAAAGGTGGGGCCGGGCCATCGGATCACAAGGCGATTGTGGTGGCTGGAACAACGATCATGGTGCCGATTCATACGGATACTGCAGCCCACTCGCCCTACACTGCCCATGGCCCCGATCCAGTTTTGAATCAACCCCACACCCAGGTGCAAACCGAACTGGCCTGGCGGGGAAAAACCATAACCTCCATTAGCTTTCCCAAACCGCCGCAGTTTTACAGCTTGACCACAGCCGATGGCGTTCCCTACTGGCAAATTGCCCTGCTCCACAGCCATGACGTGCTAGCCACCACCGTCCTCCAAACCTGTATGCGCTACTCGGAGCCAGAAACCGCTTGTCAATTTTGTGCCATTGGGGAATCCCTCAAGGCCGGGCGCACCATTGCCCGGAAGACCCCTGCTCAACTGGCTGAAGTGGCCGCGGCTGCCGTGCATTTAGATGGGGTTAAGCAAATGGTGATGACCACCGGAACACCCCATACACCGGATCGGGGGGCCGCCTACCTCAGTGAATGTGCCCAGGCCATTAAAGTTCGTGTCAATATCCCCCTCCAGGCCCAGTGTGAACCCCCTGATGACTTTGCTTGGTTTGCCCAGATGAAACAGGCTGGCATTGATACCTTGGGGATGCATTTGGAGGCCGTAACTCCAGAGGTGCGGGCGCAGGTGATGCCTGGAAAAGCCACGGTCGCGTTGGAGCATTATTTTGCCGCCTTTGCCGCTGCGGTGCAGGTGTTTGGCTGGGGTCAGGTGAGTACCTATCTCTTGGCGGGCCTGGGGGATAGCTTGAGTGCCCTGGTGGCCATGAGTGAGCGACTCATTCAAATTGGCGTTTATCCCTTTGTGGTTCCCTTTGTCCCCATTTCCGGCACACCCCTAGAGCACCATCCCGCCCCGGACAGTGAATTCATGTATCGGCTCTACCAAGAGGTGGGGCAACTCCTGAAAAAAGCCGGGATGTCCTCTCAGTCCATGGCGGCCGGATGTGCCAAATGTGGGGCTTGTTCAGCGTTATCGGCGTTTGAAAGTTAAGAGGAGGAGCGATGACTTCGACCTATCGCTTTGAATTGGCAAAATCAGTCGCAGAAATCCGAGCTTATTTTAATTTGCGCTATCAAATATTTTGTCAGGAGCAGCAGCTCTTCCAGGGCAATGATTGGGATGCGATTGATCAGATTGCCTATCCGATTGTGGCCTTAACCCCAGGCCCAAGTGTTTATCAACCCGATATTGCCCATTGGGAAAAAGTCGTGGGCGTTGTCCGCATCTATGAACCAGAACCCGGCCTGTGGTACGGCGGTCGCTTGGGCACTCATCCAGACTATCGGCGGGGGTGGCAGATTGGTAAAGGCTTAATTGAAAAAGCAGTGACTACGGCCAGGGCCTGGGGCTGTGAGACATTCCTGGCAACAGTGCAACTCCAAAACGTCCGGTTTTTTCAGCGGTTACATTGGCAGTCTTTAGAGGAAATGAGTATCTGCGGCCGCCCCCACCACCTGATGCAAGCAGACTTGGATTTTTACCCCGCCAATAACGAACTCCGCCCGCCCGAACGGCCAGAATTCCTGGAGGTGGCTTAAGCAATGCCAGAAATTTCCCTAGCGGCACTGGTCAAGCAATTACGACATGGTTTAGGGATTCAGGCCAAGCAGGACATACAACTGGCAGCGCGTTATCTTCGTCCGGGGCCTGGACAAGCGGTTCAAGTCGGGGATGACTGTGCAGCCATTAGGCATGGCGATCATTATTTGCTCCTAGCTGCTGAGGGGATGATCCCCAGTTTTGTTGCTCAAGAACCCTGGTTTGCGGGCTGGTCAGCGGTAATGGTCAATGTCAGTGATATTTATGCCATGGGTGGAGAACCCTTAGCTGTTGTGGATACGCTGTGGGCAACATCTCCCGAAACCAGTGAAGCGTTATGGCTCGGAATGCAGGCGGCGGCCCAGGCCTATGGTGTGCCGATTGTGGGTGGTCATACCAATTGCCATAGTGATTACACAGCCCTATCTGTAGCGATTTTGGGACAAACTCAACATTTGATCAGTAGTTTCCAGGCCCAGGCCGGAGATGTTTTAGTCATGGCTGTGGATCTGCGGGGGGAACAATTCAAGACCTATCCCTTTTGGAATGCCGCGACCCAGGCCAACCCCCACCGCCTCCAAGCCGATTTAGCAATTTTGCCCCGGATTGCTGCAAAGGGCTGGTGCCAGGCCGGGAAAGATATTAGTATGGGCGGCGTTTTGGGAACCGCGTTGATGCTTTTGGAAACCTCAGGTTGCGGAGCCGAAATTGAGCTAGATAAAATTCCCCATCCCCCCGGCGTGGACTTCTTGGCCTGGTTGCAGTGGTTTCCTAGTTATGGCTTTTTGTTGAGTGTGCCGCCGGAATTTGTGGACTTGGTGCAAGCAGAATTTGAGCAGCGGGAGTTGTGTTCTCAGGTGATTGGTAGGGTAAATGAGGATAAAATACTGACCTTAAGACTAGGCGAAGAAACCGCATCTTTGTGGAATTTGACTGAGACTCCCCTCACTGGCTGGCCCTGAATCAAAGCCCTAGTCATTTGGCATTCCCGACCCTGTGGCCCCTGGCAATCCTGGCCAAAACCGCCAATCCTGAAACCCTATTAACGGCTGTGGCCCAGCGGCTAGAAACCTTGTCAAACCGAGAGTTGCGACTGAGTTTAACCACTTACACCTATCTATTGGGTGGGCTAAAGTTTAGGGGCTAAAGTTTAGGAAAGAGATATTAAAGCAACTACTGCGGGAGGAAGTTATGCGGGAATCTATCACTTATCGGGAGTTAGTGGAAACCAGTGAGCAGCGTGGACGACAAGAAGATGAGGTTTTGCTGACCCTGCGGCAACTCACTCGTAAATTTGGCCCCCTGCCCGATGATCTCAGCCAACAGGTTCGCAACCTTAACATTTCTCAACTTGAAAAGCTTGGTGAAGCTCTTTTAGACTTTCAAACCCCCACCGACCTCGATAACTGGTTTACTCAGGCCCTCAACTAAATTCAATGAAGGGAAAAGAATCTGTCTGAGGATAGTAAGTAGACTTGACCATGGCCTACGACAACCTCTAGACATCTCCAATAACCTGATTTCGACCCATACCCCATAAAGGTTCTAGCTTCATTCCTGGAGATGTCTTCTGTAAATCCCTTGTAGAAAGTAACCCCAGGCCGATCCAGAAATGCCCTTGAGAATGCTGGATTACTACACGAGACTGTATCACCAATATCGCCGCCCCGTCCGGCAAATTGTGTTATTTCTCAGAGAAACGACCTCAACGGCTGTGGAAATAGATTACTTTGAAACTGCCAGTACTCGCCATCACTACCAAGTTATTCGGCTGTGGGAAGTAGAAGCTCAAGAACTCTTCTGCTAAAACTGAGACACTCAAAACTACCGCCCGTCATGGTTTCAAGCATTTTTGTGCTGCATTCCTTAGTGAAATGACCATAAATCAAGACTCCCTTAAGCACCTCCACTAACTTTGGGGCTAAAAACCAATTTGCCCACTCGTAGAAATTGGCTTTCATGCGATAGTCTTGCTTAGAAAACAATTTTGAAAGCAATCTTGGCTTTTGAGATATATGAAGGTGTTAATTAAATATTTTCATGAAATAAAGTTTAGCAAGGCTGTGCTCTGGTGCTATTTGATCTGGTACATCACAGTGGTTTATTTTTACTTTGATCCTTCCCCGAAGATATGGATTAATTCCATTGGGATAAGCGCGGTAGTTGGCACTGGACTGGTGCTGAGTGTTACTTCTGAAAGAGGTCTTCCCGGAGACCATTGGCAGATATTCAGGCTCTACCTGATGCCATTTTGTGTCTCTAGCTTCTCAGCTTTGATCAAGGAGCGCGGGTTTATCGTAGTTGTATCGCCCAGGATCGTTGAAACTATGATGTCCACAATGTCTTGTGTAGCGTTCTTGCTTCTGATTTTGACAATCAAGCGTCTCAAGAAAAAACCGTAAACCATCTGCAAATATTCAGCTCTGGCACCCAGGCCTGTAGGGCTTACGGAAACGACAATAGGGTGATTAATCCCTAAACCACAACAATATCGCTGGCAACCAGGCCTGGTTTGGTACTGAGAGTGGCAAGCTGAACTTGAGCCGTTCCCCCTAAACCATCCACATCAAAGAATAAGGCTCCATTGGATTGATTGTAAATAAACCGATGGCTGGTATTGGTTGCCGCTGTGCCCAATACAAATCGAGTATTTGATAACGTTCCAAAGGGTAAGCCGCCACCAAACCCAGAGGCTAGAACTTGAATTTTATCGGTGTTACTAGAAACCTTACTAAAGTCAACAATCGTATCAATCCCTTCTGTGCGGGCATTAAATCGATAGAAGTCATTCCCTGACCCGCCTATCAAGCGATCAGCCCCGACTCCACCCAGGAGCGTATCATTGCCGCCACCGCCTGTGAGGACATCAATTCCAGCACCGCCATTGAGAGAGTTAGCCGCGGAGTTTCCAGTAATTGTATTGTTAAGCGTATTTCCGGTTCCATTAATCGCACTACTGCCCGTCAGAATCAGATTTTCAACATTGGAAACCAGGGAATAGGTAACATTGGAAAAAACCGTATCAGTGCCTTGACTTGAATTTTCAACAATTACATCAACGGTATTATCACGGACGTAATTATCGTTTCCAAGACCACCAATCAAACGGTCTGCCCCTGTGCCCCCATTGAGAGAGTTAGCCCCAGAATTCCCAGTAATTGTATTGTTGAGGCTATTCCCAGTGCCATTAATTGCACTACTCCCGATCAGAATCAGATTTTCAACATTAGAAACAAGGGAATAGGTAACATTGGAAAAAACCGTATCAGTGCCTTGACTTGAATTTTCAACAATTACATCAACGGTATTATCACGGACATAATTATCGTTTCCAAGACCACCAATCAAACGGTCAGCACCCATACTCCCATTCAATGAGTTATTTCCTGAGTTACCTGTAACCGTGTTTGCCAAACCATTACCTGTGCCATTGATGTTGCTCGCACCTATGAGAATCAGATTTTCCAAATTAGTTGTCAATGAATAGCTGATCGAGGAATAAACTGTATCGATCTCGGTCGTAATTGTTGAAGTTTCCGAAATCACATCACCTGAGTTATCCCGGACGTAATGATCATTCCCCAGGCCACCGACTAGGCGGTCAGCCCCAATCCAACCATTGAGGGAGTTTGAAGCTCCATTGCCAGTTATAGTGTTATTGAGTGCATTTCCGGTTCCATTAATCGCACTACTGCCCGTCAGAATCAGATTTTCAACATTGGCACTCAGGGAATAGGTAACACTGGAATAAACTGCATCAGTGCCTTGACTGGAATTTTCAACAACCACATCTCCGGTACTGTTCACAACATAGGTATCATTACCGGCTCCCCCGACTAGCCAATCAAAAGCCGTCCCACCATTAAGAGAATTATCATTGGCATTACCTATAATGGTGTTGAAAGCATTGGCAGCAATTGTGATTGTGGATTTCTTCAGATCTTGATCAAGAATGTAATTTACACCTGGATTGGTAACTAACTCTAAATCAATAGATTCAGTATTTTCAAAAAGATTATCATCAAGAGGTTGAATGGTTATTGATGTTGTAAATTCACCTGGATCAAATGTCGCAGTTTGAACTAGCCCAGTATAATCTACACCATTAGTTGCGCTACCAGAGAGAATATATCTGACAGACAGACTGTTACCAATATAACCAGTGCGAAAAAGAGTAAATACTCCAGGGTTCATCGGCTGCCCAGACGATGTTTCAGCAGCAATGGCATCAGTAGCAGAAACACTAATTATTGGTGTAGCCCCAATAACTAAAATATCATCGTAATCTAAGCTAACACCAGTGCCTTGATTATTGGTTTCATTGGTTTCTGTAATTTTATTATCTGAATCAAGTACCATGCCAATGTAGTAAGTCCCATCTCCATCCGCCCAAAATGAATTGCTTATGGAAGGCAATGACAATGATACTGTCAAGATATCAGTAGTTGAATTACCACTCAATGAGCTGATAAAACTGGAGGCAAGCAATAAATCTGTAGCATTTCCAAATACTTGATCTTTCGAGATATAAAAGCTGAACTTAGAATTGCTGACAGTCCCAAATTCGCTGTTGTCTATCCTAAATTGGATGGTAGGAGAACTACCTGGTCTTAAGACACTCGATGAAGTAGCAAAGAAAGTACCGGATAAATCTTTAGGGGTAGTGATCAGTACCTCGTCGTAATCTAATAGTAGGTCGCGACCTTGATTGTTAGATTCATTTGTTTCTTTAACAGCATTTAAAGGATCAATGGCCATGTATATAAAGTAGTTGCTGTCATTAAGATTCGTCCAAAAAGAATTAGTATGATTTGGCAAAAATAGTGTTTTTGTCAATGTAGCAGTCGTGGACAAACTCGGTATGTTACCAACTGTGAAAGAGCCGAGTAAATGATCGCCAAAGCTAACAATAGAACCATTGGGCTTGGTTGAGGAAAGATAAAAATTAACTGTAGAGTTATAAGAATTACCGAAGCCAAAATTGCTGATTTTAAAATCAACCGAAAAAGAATTACCAACTTTTATGGGTTCTGGTTTGACATCAAACAGGGAACCAGCTAGGTCTGCATAATTAACATTGATTCCGCTGCCATTAATAATTCCCGTATTATTTCCCGTATCATATTCCGAGAAAAACCCACTAAATTTATAACCGACAACGTAAGAACCTGATGGAACATTATTGAAATTAGTGTTTAAAGTTGCCCAACTCTGGTTAAAGGGATCAATTCCAGAAATATTGACTTGACCAATTAGAGAATCATTACTATCAATCGTAGTGTCATGTGAAGCGTAAAATGAAACGAGAATGTTGGCATCGAACCTAGCAGTGCCGTTATTGCGAATACGAGATTGAAAGGTAATTGATTCACCCAAAGAGACATTTAAAAACTTTTTACTACTATCGTTAATGAAATCACCAGTAGTGTTGTTACGAAAAAATGAAGAGTTAAAAAACCACCAGTCGTCATGATCAGCTAAGTCTGGTTTATCAGTCGGTGGAGGGGATTGATTAATAATATTGCTAATCTCATCAAACTCACTATCGGTGATGCGAGCTGCTTCGTTAAACCCATCTGTTGCCACACCAACTTGTCCACCAGCATGAACCCCTATGATTCTTCTAATCCCATCAGTCTCTATCCAAATGGGCGAACCACTTTGACCTTTCGCACTATCTAATCGATGCTCAATAATACCGCCGGAATCAGCAAAGATAGCTCCCAGCTCTCCCGAAGTCGTATATAGCTCTGGCAACCCATCATTATTTGCGTCTAAATCGCCGGGATATCCGGCCGTAAAAACTGTTTCGTTTGTGTAGAATCCCAAACCTCCAACGGTGGCAACATTATCATTGGACTGATAACCAAACCAACCCGTAAAGTTGCCAATATTACGATCAAGCGTGAGAATTGCAAAGTCATGAGCTTTATCGATACCAGTCCACTCCGTAACAGTCTGGCCACTGGGGTCTTGATAAGTAATCTGTGTCCAATTAGAAGTATTGGTGAAGTCGGCATAAGTATTAAACCGCACTACATTTGCTATGCCATAGGGGCGTTTTGTTCCTTCTTGGCCAAAACCAAGAGAAACATTTATACTAGTGGCAAAACCGCTATCTGGGCCATAAACTCCATGACCAACTGTGAGAATATGGAATGGACTAATTAAGGCTCCGGTAAAACTCCCACTCTGCCCTCCTGAAAATGTTGCATTGATCCAAGCAATTTGCTGATCCCACGGCGTATCCCCAACTGCAAATCGATTATCATCGCCATATATGGCCTGCTCAATGCTGATTTCTTGACCATTAAGCGTAATATTGGCACTGTCATCCTCCAGTTTTAATTGTTCTAATTTCTCCGGTGTCAACTCAGTGCCTTGAACTAAATTGGCAAAAATATTGCCTTCATCACCCAAGCTGTCCATGAGATTGAGCCGAGCATCTAGAAAATGTCCAATCTCTTCTAGTAAAACTGCGACTAAATCATGCTGACTGGCCTGAGCTACAAACAAAGCTGAGAGATAAATAGTATTGGTACTGCTGGCATAGCCTCCGAGTGCAGGGCCTAAGATATCACCGCCAATTACTTCTATCGATGGTAAATAACTAAAATCCTGGTTGAGCCACTGGGACTGAAGAGATAAAGCGAGGGTTTTGTTATATTCAGAGCCAAATGCCAGAGCAAGTTGTAGAGAGAATTCTTGAGATTTTGCAAAAATAGACAGCGATTCATAGACTTGATTCAATGCATTGTCAATAATAACAGAGAACATAAATTTAAATAAATATATAAACTGAGTAATTTGCTGATACTAAACTACCTAGATGTAGTCGTCAATCTTTCTTTTAGAAAAATTGCAATCATAGCGTTGGCTTCGGAGCTAAGCGTCTGATAGCGGCGGCGAGGATTTTGGGAAGGAAGTTATATCCATAGCCAGATGACAATGTTTTATTTTGAAGCTCCTCTTGGAAAGTTTGTGGAAGTCGGGCTAAGTCATGACTCAATCGATTGCTTTTTAACTCGGTTCATAGTTGCTTTACTGGTAAGACAGCCAGGTGGTTTATTCTGCCCCCAATTCCTAAGAATTTTGACTGGCTTGTCACTGCCCGATTGCGATTGCACCTTAAAGGATTATTAAAAATGTAAATCTTTGAGCGCAACTACATAAGCGGTACATGGTTTTAGCTAACTTCGGCACAGAGCAGAAATTGAGTAGCAGTGTAGGATTGATAAGACAATTCTTTGGCCTCCGTGATCTATGCCCCGTCGTACTGACCTGAAAAAAATTCTCCTGATTGGTTCCGGCCCCATCGTCATCGGCCAGGCCTGTGAATTTGACTACTCCGGCACCCAGGCCTGTAAGGCGTTACGGGAAGAAGGCTACGAGGTGATCCTGATTAACTCCAACCCAGCCACGATCATGACGGATCCGGAAACCGCCGACCGCACCTATATTGAACCCCTGACTCCAGAAATTGTCGAAAAGGTGATCATTGCCGAAAAGCCCGATGCCATGCTCCCAACCATGGGTGGGCAAACAGCCTTGAACTTGGCGGTGACGTTGGCCAAATCCGGGGTCTTAGAAAAGCATGGCGTGGAATTAATTGGGGCAAAACTCCCGGCAATCGAGATGGCCGAAGACCGGAAACTGTTCAAAGAAGCCATGGCTCGGATCGGGGTGCCGGTCTGTCCCTCTGGCCTAGCAGAAACCATGGAAGAATCCAAAGCAATTGCCCACCAGATTGGCAGCTATCCCTTGATCATTCGGCCAGCCTTTACCCTTGGAGGAACCGGGGGGGGGATTGCCTACAACCAAGAAGAATTTGAAGAGATTGCTGCTTCCGGGTTAGATGCCAGTCCAGTTTCTCAGATTTTGATTGAGCAGTCCTTAATTGGTTGGAAGGAATACGAGTTGGAGGTGATGCGGGACTTAGCCGATAACGTCGTGATTATTTGCTCGATTGAAAATATTGACCCGATGGGGATTCACACCGGCGATTCGATTACCGTGGCGCCTGCCCAAACCCTGACGGATAAGGAATATCAACGGTTGCGGGATGCCTCAATCAAGATCATTCGGGAAATTGGTGTCGAGACGGGTGGCTCCAATATTCAATTTGCGGTCAACCCCGATAATGGCGACTTCATTGTGATTGAGATGAACCCCCGCGTCTCCCGTTCATCGGCTTTGGCTTCCAAAGCGACGGGCTTTCCAATTGCCAAGATGGCGGCCAAATTGGCAGTGGGCTACACTCTCGATGAAATTCCCAACGACATTACCCGGAAAACCCCGGCCAGCTTTGAACCCACCATTGACTACGTGGTGACCAAAATTCCCCGCTTTGCCTTTGAAAAATTCCCTGGCTCTCAGGCCGTGTTGACGACCCAAATGAAATCCGTCGGGGAAGCAATGGCTATGGGGCGGACATTCCAGGAGTCATTTCAAAAAGCGTTGCGTTCTTTGGAGACGGGCCGCGCAGGTTGGGGCTGTGACAAAGCAGAAAAACTTCCTAGCCTAGAGCAAATTCGGGCCAGTCTCCGCACACCTAATCCTGATCGGATTTTGACAGTACGCCAGGCCATGTTGATGGGAATGACCGTGGAGGATATTTACGAACTCACCGCCATTGATCCCTGGTTCTTAAACGAGTTCAAGGAGCTATTAGACACGGAAAAATTCCTCAAACGCAAAGCCTTAACCCAAATTACCGCCGATGAAATGTGGACGGTGAAACAACAGGGATTCAGTGATCGCCAAATTGCCTATGCGACAAAATCCACCGAAGACCAGGTGCGGGCCTATCGCAAATCCTTGGCTGTGATTCCGGTCTATAAAACCGTGGATACCTGCGCTGCTGAATTTGAAGCCACCACCCCCTACTACTACTCGGCCTATGAACGCCCGACCCAGCGGGTGAATTTGGAATCTGGGCAAGTGGAGGTTGTTCCAGCCGACTCAGAAGTTCTCCCCGCTACCAAACCCCGGGTGATGATCCTCGGCTCTGGCCCCAACCGCATCGGCCAGGGAATTGAGTTTGACTATTGTTGTTGTCATGCCGCCTATGCCCTCTCTGCCGATGGCTATGAAACGATCATGGTCAACTCCAATCCGGAAACCGTATCCACCGACTACGACACCAGCGACCGCCTCTATTTTGAACCCCTGACCAAAGAAGATGTCTTAAACATTATTGAAGTCGAAAAACCCATTGGGGTGATCATTCAATTTGGTGGGCAAACCCCCTTAAAACTAGCGGTTCCCTTGCAGGCCTATCTCAATCAACAAGGGCCGGAAGGTACGACCAAAATTTGGGGCACCTCGCCGGATTCCATTGACATTGCCGAAGACCGGGAGCGGTTTGAACGGATTTTACGAGAGCTAGAGATTCCCCAACCCGCCAATGGCCTGGCTCGTAGTTTTAATGAAGCCCTCGCCGTGGCCCAACGGATTAGTTACCCGGTGGTGGTTCGGCCCAGTTACGTTTTGGGTGGTCGGGCCATGGAAATTGTCTATTCCGACAGTGAGTTGGAACGGTACATGACCTATGCTGTCCAAGTGGAGCCGGATCACCCGATTTTGATTGATAAGTTCTTGGAAAATGCCATTGAAGTGGATGTGGATGCCATCGCTGATGCCCAAGGAAATGTCGTCATTGGGGGGGTGATGGAACACATTGAACAGGCCGGGATTCACTCCGGAGATTCTGCCTGTAGCTTGCCGCCCCAAACCTTGCCGCCGCAGATTTTAGAAACAATCCGGGCCTGGAGTGTGGCTCTGGCCAAAGCCTTAAATGTGGTGGGTCTGATGAACTTGCAGTTGGCCGTCCAGGGGGATCAAATTTTTATGATTGAAGCTAATCCCCGCGCCTCCCGCACCGTTCCCTTTGTCTCCAAAGCGATTGGGATTCCCTTAGCCAAAATTGCCGCCCGCTTAATGTCGGGGAAAACCTTAGCTGAGTTGGGCTTAACCCAAGAAATTATTCCCGATCATGTGGCGGTCAAAGAAGCGGTCTTGCCCTTTGAGAAATTTGCCGGAACGGATACTCTCCTGGGGCCAGAAATGCGCTCAACGGGGGAAGCGATGGGGATTGATCTGGATTTTGGCCAGGCCTTTGCTAAGTCCCAGCTTTCAGCGAATCAAAAACTGCCCTTAACGGGAACGGTGTTTGTCTCCATGAATAATCGGGATAAAAAAGCGATTGCGCCGGTGATCAAAGATTTGCAGAGTCTGGGATTTTCGGTATTGGCCACTGAAGGCACACGGGCGGCATTACTGGAACATGGCCTGGAGAAGATCGAGTTAGTCCTCAAGCTCCACGAAGGGCGGCCGAATGTTTTGGATGCGATTAAAAACCAGCAAATCCATTTGATTTTGAACACCCCCTCCGGAGAAGAGGCCCAGGCCGATGGTCGGTTAATTCGCCGGTCTGCCTTGACCTATAAAATCCCGATGGTAACGACGATTGCTGGAGCTAAAGCCACAGCCGCCGCCATTCGAGCTTTGCAGTCCAACCCCCTACAAGTGAAAGCAATTCAGGATTATCACTGATCCGAGAGAAAGCCAGCGCACCCTTGCGTTTTTGATAAAATCCTCAGGAGTGGGTTACGACTTTAGCAATGACAGTGAATATTGCAGATTTGCGTCAAGATTATCGCCGCCGCCGCTTGCTGGAAACCGATGTTTTAGCGGATCCTATTGCCCAATTCCAGGCCTGGTTTACGGAAGCCGTTGCCGCAGAACTCCCTGAACCCAATGCCATGACCTTGGCGACAATTACTCCCGATAACACCCCGGCCGCTCGCATGGTCTTACTCAAACACGTGGATCAACGCGGCTTTGTCTTTTTTAGCAATTACCTCAGTCGCAAGGGCCAGGAACTAGAGTGTCATCCCCAGGCCGCCTTGGTGTTTTGGTGGGCGGAGTTAGAGCGGCAAGTCCGAATTGAAGGAACCGTGAGCCAAATTTCCCCGGCAGAATCTGATGGCTATTTCCAAAGTCGGCCCATTGGCAGTCAGTGGGGGGCCTGGGCTTCCGCTCAAAGTGAGGTGATTAACGATTACGCCACCCTAGAAGCTGCACTGGCTGAAATTCAAGCAAAATACCCAGAACCACCGATTCCGCGGCCAGAGCATTGGGGGGGCTATTGTGTTAAACCTGACCTGATTGAGTTTTGGCAGGGGCGGCCGAATCGGCTCCATGATCGGCTCTGTTATCAATGGTCAGATGCCAGCGGGGCCTGGGAAATGGCGCGGCTTTGTCCTTAGGTTAAATGTCCTTAGGTTAAACCTCAAAATCAATTTAACGTCTCGGGCCGGGGCTAGATACTAACAGAAATGGAATAAACAAGCCGACCATGATCCCTCCCGTTAAAACAATCCCCAGAGGCAGTGAAACCGATTGAAACATGAGAAAACTCACCAGGGTGGGACTGGCATTTTGGACTGAAAAGATCGCCACGGCTCCCAGTACCAAAGCAACGGTTAATAATGTTAACAACTTGAAGATCATGCTAATGAAAGTGGGAATTGAACAAACCAACAGGCAGGCAAAGGAGGGATTGCATACTTCAAGGGGAGTAAATTATTTTTTTTGCTGTAGCTGATCAATCGCGCGCTCGGTTCGGTCGTAAGGATTATAGGTTTTAAATCCAGAAAACAGCCCGGTTAAAAAGTGATCGGCATTAGTTCGCAGGGTTTTACTGAATCCCCCGATGGGGCCTGGAATCGCACTTCCCCAGGCAATAAAGGCCAAAACCACAACCAGGCCCGGTAAGACCAAATCTTTGGGGCGCACTGAAAGCTCTCCACTCAATATTTAGAAGATAGTACCAAAGAATTCCACTGCTTCTTGCAGGGCCACTCCGAGAGCATCAATTTCAGCCAACGTATTATAGAAATACAAACTCGCTCGGGCTGTGGATTGAACGCTTAAAAAGCGATGGAGGGGTTGGGTGCAATGGTGGCCGGCCCGAATCGCAATCCCGGCCTGATCCAAAATCGTCGAGAGATCATGGGGGTGCACGTCACCGGCCGTAAAGCTAACTAACGCCGCTCGTCCTAACCCATGGGCATCTGGAGCCGGGCCGTAGAGTTTCAGAGTTGGAATTTCACTTAGTTTTGTCCAGAGATAGCGGGTTAAATCCGCTTCGTAATTATGAATCGCATCCATCCCAATGGAGTTGAGATAATCCACCGCCGCCCCTAAGGCAATCGCTTCCCCAATGGCCGGTGTTCCGGCTTCAAATTTATGGGGCAAATCCGCATAGGTGGCATGGTCAAGAAACACATCCGCAATCATTTCTCCACCTCCCAAAAACGGCGGCATCGAGCGCAGCAGGTCTAACTTCCCATAAAGAAAACCAATTCCCGTCGGCGCACACATTTTATGCCCAGAAGCCACCAGCCAATCACAATCCAAGGCCTGGACATCCAGTTTCATGTGGGGCGCACTTTGGCAAGCATCAATCAGGACTTTAGCCCCAACCTGATGGGCCAGTTTGGCAATTTCCGCCACAGGGTTAATGCAGCCCAAAGTATTAGAAACATGAACCACTGCCACTAACTTGGTATGAGTCGATAACAGGGTTTTGTAATGTTCTAAACTAAATGATTGCTTGTCATCCAACTCAACAAATTTCAACACCGCCCCAGTTTTTTGAGCCACCAACTGCCAGGGAATTAAGTTGCTATGGTGCTCCATCACTGTCAGGATAATTTCATCCCCAGGCCCTAGGTTACTTAACCCCCAGCTGTAGGCAACTAAATTAATTGCTTCACTGGCATTGCGGGTATAGATAATCTCTTGCCGAGATTTAGCATTAATGAATTGGGCAACCTTATCCCGCGCACCTTCATAGGCATTAGTTGCTTTATCACTCAGGGTATGAACACCTCGATGGACGTTGGCATTGTAGCCCCGATAATAATTTTCAAGACACTGAATCACGGCCTGGGGTTTTTGAGAGGTAGCGGCATTATCTAAATAGACCAGGGGTTTGCCATGTACCTGCTCCTGGAGAATGGGGAAATCGGCTCTAACAAATTCTGCAAGGGGACGGGTTTGGGTGAGAGTCATGGATATTTTCCAAATCAATAGTAAAGACTAAGTTGAGAATTCAAGATAGAAAGTTTTTGACAAAGAGTAGCTCAACCCTGTGTTCAAAGCCAGGATCACGAGGACTAGCACTTTCTTTCTGCGGCCATTGAGGAAACAACTCCATGTGTATATCAGATGGTTTAGTATCTTGACGATCTCTCCAAATAATCCTCAGGTTCCGGGGTATTCATCAAATCAAACATTACCTGGGCTGATCCAAAATACTCCGAGGGAGAGTTAACCAAACGCACTAACCATTCGACTCAGGGCAGTCTCGACATTTGACCGACTGTTAAAGGCTGAGATCCGAAAATAGCCTTCACCTGCGGCCCCAAACCCAGAACCCGGTGTCCCCACGACATAGCAGGTATTTAATAATTTATCAAAAAACTCCCAACTCGAGAGGTTATTCGGGGTTTTCAGCCAGACATAGGGAGCATTCTCACCACCAAAAACCGTAAACCCAGCCAGGCCAAGCTTTTCTCGAATCAAGCGGGCATTTTCCATATAAAAGTTTACCAGGCCTTGGGTTTGAGCTTGCCCTTCTGGGGAATAAACTGCCTCAGCTCCCCGTTGGATGATGTAAGATACGCCATTAAATTTTGTGGATTGCCGCCGTGACCAGAGTTGCCAGAGTTGGACTGTTTCGCCCGTGGAGGCTTTAACTTCTAAGGTTTTGGGGACAACGCTTAAAGCACACCGGGTTCCGGTAAAACCAGCATTTTTAGAAAACGAGCGAAACTCAATGGCACAGGTGCGCGCCCCCGGAATTTCATAGATCGAGTGGGGAATCGTTGGCTCCGTAATAAAGGCTTCGTAGGCGGCATCAAAAAAGATGATCGATCCATGTTCGTTGGCGTAATTCACCCAGGCCTGGAGATGTTCTTTAGTAGCGACGGCTCCGGTGGGATTATTGGGAAAACAAAGATAAATTAAATCTACCTTTTGACTGGGAATCGCCGCCGTAAAGTTATTCTCGGCCGTAATCGGTAAATAGACCAAGCCCTCATATTCCCCTCGATCATTCGCGACTCCCGTATGCCCAGCCATGACATTGGTATCGACATAAACCGGATAAACCGGATCCGTGACCGCAATCGTGTTGGTGTCGCCAAAAATATCGAGAATATTGCCGTTATCGCATTTGGAGCCATCGGAAATAAAAATCTCACTGGCATCAATGTCACAGCCGCGGGCCTGGAAATCATGGGCAGCAATTTTTTCCCGTAACCAGGCATATCCCTGTTCTGGGCCATAGCCGCGAAAACTCTCCCGCACTCCCATTTCCGCTGTCGCCTGAATCATGGCATCCCGACAGGCTGCGGGTAAGGGTTCAGTAACATCGCCAATTCCCAAGCGAATAATTGGGGCATCGGGGTTTAGTTGAGTGAACGCATTCACCCGGCGGGCAATTTCCGGAAATAAGTAACCAGCTTTGAGTTTGAGGTAATTTTCGTTAATAGCGACCATTGGCTTTGGAGGGGGCGGAGGAAGAGCTTACTAAGGTAGTGTAGCCTGTCCCTTTGATCATGTTCACAGCAACCCAGGCCACTGATGCCACCATGTTTTACCCCCACGAAAAGAAGCTAAATCACTATTGCCGGGGTTTTGCCTTATTCACCTTGAGCGTGCGCCCTAACCACATGGCCCCATCAAATTCCTCAATGGCTGCATTCTCTTGCGCATCCGCTGCTAATTCCACAAAGGCAAATCCCCGCCGCCTGCCGGTCTCTCGATCCACTGGTAAGACAACCCGCTTCACTTCTCCGTGTTTAGCAAAGATTTCTCGTAAATTTTCTTCAGTGGCATCGTATGATAAGTTACCGATGTAAAGCGTCATACCCGAGTCCAGAATGATCCTTGCCGATCATCATAGCGTGCTGTTTTTGCTACCCTTGCGTTCCAGACTACAAAATGTCAGCTTCTCTACCGGAAAATTGCCAAACCTAACTATTTCTTAATTTCTTTTTAATACTTGCGAGGATGATTGCTCAGGAATTGAAAGGCTGAATCCCAGGGGCCTGGGTCATCGATTGCAACACATTTCAAGCTGGGAAGCTCCAAAAAAATCACAGTAGAATGAGTTTTGTGGCATTTGGGTAAAATTGGCAGCATGGAACTGGCAGCACGGATTTATCAGGTTACTCCCTCCATTACGCTCGCCATTGATGCCAAAGCTAAAGCGATGCGGGCCGCTGGGGTTGATATATGCAGCTTCAGCGCGGGCGAACCGGATTTCAATACTCCAGAACATATTAAGGTTGCCGCCCAACAGGCCTTGGATGCAGGTAAAACCCGCTATGGCCCAGCTGCTGGGGACCCCAAACTCCGAGAGCTGATTGCCCAAAAACTTAATCAAGACAATCGACTTCCCTATAAACCGGAAAACATCATCGTCACCAATGGCGGCAAGCAATCTCTGTTCAACCTGATGATGGCCTTGATTAATCCCGGTGATGAGGTGATTATTCCCGCTCCCTACTGGGTTAGCTATCCCGAAATGGTTTACTTGGCAGGCGGTGTTCCGGTGATTGTCCCAACCACAGCGGCAACGGAATATCGAATCACGCCTGAGCAACTCAAAGCGGCGATTACCCCCCGGACTAAGCTGTTTATCCTCAATTCCCCCAGCAACCCCACGGGCATCATCTATCCACCCGCAGAAATCCAGGCCTTAGCCGAGGTCGTAGTCCAGGCCAATATTTGGGTCGTCTCCGATGAAATTTATGAAAAAATCCGCTACGACGGCCGAGAACATCTCAGCATTGGGGCAGTCAGTGAAGCCGCGTTTGCCCACACAATTGTCAGCAGTGGGTTTGCCAAGGCCTACGCGATGACCGGCTGGCGAGTTGGGTATCTGGCGGGGCCGCTGGAGTTAATCAAGGCTACTACCACTGTCCAGGGCCACAGCACCTCTAACGTCTGTACCTTTGCCCAATACGGCGCGATGGCAGCCCTATCCGGCCCCCAAGACTGTTTAGGAGAAATGTTGGCTGCGTTTACCCAACGCCGGGAAGTAATGTCCGACCTCCTCTCAGCAATTCCTGGCCTGGCGATGGTGCGACCGACGGGGGCATTTTATGCTTACGTCAATATTGCAGCCACAGGGCTAAGTTCTCTGGTGTTTGCCGAAAGATTATTAGAGGAAAAACAGGTTGCCCTGATTCCGGGTAAGGCCTTTGGCACAGATGACCATATTCGCCTCTCCTACGCCACCGATATCCCCACGATTGAACGGGGCCTGGCCCGCCTGGCTGATTTTGTCCGGGGCCTGGTTTAGACTCCTTAATTGACTCTGATGGCTGAAAGCTTAAGTATGAGGCTTGACTGGTAGCTCTCACACCTCTCTCGCAACAGGTTAAGCTGGAGGATCCCGACTGGACTTGAGGGATGATTAGACATGAACGATGGCTACAAAATTGTCAGCGATAACCGCCAGGCCCGGTTTTTATACGAAATTTTAGATACCTACGAAGCGGGCATTGTTCTCCAGGGGACAGAAGTGAAATCAATTCGAGCGGGTAAAGTCAACTTGCGGGATGGATTTGCCCGGATTCGGGATGGGGAGGCCTGGCTGCTCAATGTCCATATTTCCCCCCATGAGACGACCAACACGGTCTATAACCACGACCCTCGCCGCAACCGCAAACTACTACTCCATAAGGATGAAATTCGCAAACTGATTGGGAAAGTTGAGCAAAAAGGGTTAACCCTCGTTCCCCTGCGAATGAAACTAAAAAATGGGCGCGTTAAAGTCGATATTGCCGTGGCCCGGGGGAAAAAACTCCATGATAAGCGGGAAGACTTGAAGCAAAAGCAAGACAAACGGGATATGGAACGGGCAATGAAGCGGGGTTAGGGACAAAAACTCTGACCAGGCCCCATCTAACTCGCCAAATCAGGATAGGCAGCCAGGTCTGTCACCAATTCGGGGAATTGACAAACGTGCCAAAAAGTAAGGCAGTGACTCAAGAGATGATGGTATCAAGCTAAGCCTGTGAGGAAACGCTAAAGTAATTTTTCCGAGGAATAAAACATAAAAATACGGGAAACCATGACGGGGAGTCGGGTTAAATGTCCCAGTTTTGGCAGAAATGACTATAAATTCTCGGTTTGTATGCCTAAGATTGCGCGAACTCCCTCCAGACCAACCTGAGGAAACTGACTCACCAATATAGCTATGGCCTCAATCACAGCCTCTCTTTCGCCACCGGAGCCGAAAAACTATACTCATCATCGGAATTTAGGCCAGGGATCAGGTCACTCAAAAGACGACTACAAAAAAGGAAGATTGCGTAGAATAACTTGTCAGTTTTCAAAATGTTTCTAACTTTCCCAGATAATTGAACAGGAGCTTGGCTTAACCATCTAGGATCCTGTAAACCCCTGATCAGATAAAGTTTTGGTAGCTAAGTCATTGGTGTTAATCCGGGTGAGGTTTGAATTTCAGTGTCTTGTTACTGGGCCTATCACCTCAATATTGCTTCGGAGTTAGAACTGCCGGAACTGCTCCCCGCCCAGGCCCCGCCCGATATTGTGATTAAATTTGCACCCATTGCCTTTGAGAAGCCCGATGATAACCCGATCCGCCGTACCTATGCCTCGGAAGATGGCCAACATCTTTATTTGATCTATGCAACGGTTGGGAAATTCCAAGTGAACCAAGGGCGAGAGATTTGGATTGCGCCAGAGCCGGATGTGGCTGAAGAAAAAATTCGGGCGTTTTTATTAGGGCCGGTGTTGGGAGCCTTACTGCATCAACGCGGATCGTTGGTTTTACACGCCAGTTGTGTGGTTATGGGAGTCGGAGCCGTAGCCTTTATGGGAACTGCTGGGCAAGGGAAATCAACCCTGACTTCATTCCTACATCAAAAAGGCTATCCTCTAGTGGCCGATGATAAGGTCGTAGTCGAGATTAATACTCCAGTTCCCACAGTTATTCCTGGATTTCCGCTATTTCGTCTGTGGCCGGATGCAGTGACTGCCCTTGGCCTGGAGAATCATCAACTGCCGCAACTATTTCCGGGGATCGAGAAGCAAGTTCATCGTCTGGAGGCTGGCTTTTGCCCTGATCCTGTCCCTTTAACGGCCCTGTATCTCTTAACGGCTGCGGATGCAACTAACATCGAACCCCTCACTGGGCAACAGGCATTTTTCCAACTCACCCGTCAGCGATATATGGCCCCAGCAATTCAGTTTATCGGAGAAGACCCAAAGCAGTTTTGGCACGTCGGGCAGGTGGTACAACGGGTTCCAATTTATCAGTTGTCTCGGCCGCGTCAGTTTGGGGCGATGCCGGACGTGATTCGTTGCTTAGAGGCTCACCAGGAGAATATGACGTTAACCAGCCCAGAAGAACTGACTCTCCACGCTGGGGCCAGAGACTCATTGGGGGTGTCCTACAATTCTCGTGAAGCTGCCGACAAACTGGCTCAACGCTTGAAAACTGATCAACAAAGTCAAAATGCCTAATTTTTCAAGCGAAGTCCCCCTGTGTTCTAGCTATTTCGGGATAAAATGATACTCGGTCAGTTAAAAATTTAGGTTTGAGGCGTTGCCCTGATGTCCGAGATGCCAACTAACACCCTGAAGCCAACGAAAGTCAACCCAGCTCGTAAGCCCTATGTTCAGCCTCAATTAGAGGTTCTTGGGCGTTTCAAGGATTTGACTCATAATTCAATTGGGACATTCAGTGATGGTTTGTCCAAAGATGTCTCTGGCGGTGTTTGCTAGCTTTAGATGCTGAAACAATATACTGATTCTGAAACTTTGACGAGTTTTTATTGTTGTAACTAGGGGCTTTGATCTGATGTCTAATAACAGTGATCGCAACAGTAAAAAATATCCCAGCCCAGGCCAGCCCCGTAAACCCTACGTCACCCCTCAGTTGGAAGTTTTAGGGAGTGTAATATCGCAAACAAAGGCGGGTGGCAGTGACGCAATGGATGGGGACTTTACAGATCAGTCCTAACAGTTAGATGATTTTTCGGCTTAAGGCGCATCTTGACTATTTCATCAATCCCGACAATTGCGACTGTTTTCTTATGCAAGAGCGGGGAGTGCAACGGTTAGAATCAGGGATTTTTGCGGATCTTTTGCCCCTAGTTGCTGTTGGTGTCGATCTTGCCGAAATTACCCAGGCCTTGCGTCCCAACTATGCCATTCCTGAAATTTTAGAAGCAGTTTATCAACTCTATAATGCCGGATATTTAAGCCAAGTTACCGATTCCGAACTCCCACGAGATGATCAGAGTTATTGGGATGCCATGGGCCTCAATCCGCAAGGGTTGGCTACCTCCCCAATTTCGATTCATAGTTTGCTAAATCTTGAGCCTGCTCTGTTAACAACTCCGTTTCAGCAACTCAATCTATCGGTGATTTGGGGGGAAAGTTCAGCGAGTTTATTGGATATTTGGCTCACGGATGATTATTTACGCCCAGAATTAGAACGCCATCACCACCAGGCCGAGAAACCGTGGCTACTAATTAAACCTGTGGGGCAACTGCTTTGGTTGGGGCCGTTATTGATTCCGGGGGAAACCGCCTGTTGGGAGTGTTTAGCTCAACGATTGCGCTTAAATCGGCCTTTGGAGTTTTGGATTAGCCACCAAACAGATCAGTATCCGCCCCAGGCCAGCCTCAAAAGCACGATTCAGATTGCCTTGAATATAGCCGCCACCCAGGTTGGAAATTACCTTGCGGGTCAAGCGCATCCCCTACTCTGCAATCGGATCATTACCTGTGACAGCCAAACTTTCACGACGCAAACCCATGACATTGTTCAACGCCCCCAATGCTCGGCCTGTGGTCATCCGTCACCCGCACCTCTGCCCATTACTGATCTCAATCCAAAAACGATTAGCACCTTAGCCTTGGGATACCGTCAGCAATCTGGGAAAACGACGTTAGAAACCTATCAGCACCACATTAGTCCGATCACCGGCCTGGTTAACCGCCTGCTCCCCATTCCGACTGCACCGGGGATCCATGTCTATAACGCGGGTAATGCACTGCCGATACCAATTAAAACCTGGGATGATCTACTCGCCCGTCAACGCAACCAGGCCAGTGGCAAAGGCACAACAGATTTACAGGCCAAAGTCAGTGGTTTATGCGAGGCTTTAGAACGCTATTCCAGTTGCTATAGTGGCGATGAATTTTATACCATTTCTAGTTATCAAGATTGGGGAGATGCGGCTGTTCGGCCAAGGGAATTACTCAATTTTAGTGACGTGCAGTATGCCCAGCGCCAGGCCTGGAATCAACAGCTAGGAAAGAAATCAAACTATTTTATCCCTGAGCCTTATTTAGAAGATTTGCCCTTGGCCTGGACTCCAGTTTGGTCGTTAAGTCAACACCGATGGCGACAGGTGCCGACGAGTTATTGCTATAAATATGCCCCGGAAGAACTGGGATGGAAATATGGGCGGGGGGATTCCAATGGCAATGCGGCCGGGAACTCCCTAGAAGAGGCGATTTTACAGGGCTTTTTAGAGCTGGTTGAACGGGATGCGGTGGCGATCTGGTGGTCTAACAAACTGCGGCGGCCGGGGGTCAGTTTAACCGGAATTGATGATCCCTTTCTTGAAACGATGCAGCACTACTACCGGGGCCTGGGGCGAGAGTTTTGGCTGTTGGATGTCACCCATGATTTTGGGATTCCCACTTTTGTGGCGTTGTCTAGCCAAACGAATGAACAACGGGATTGGATCAGCTATGGCCTGGGCTGTCATCTCGATGCCAAAATTGCCGCAATCCGGGCTTTAACGGAAATGAATCAACTCTTGCCCCATATTCTTCCACAGGTAGAGCGGGAAGATCGTCGCTTGGAATCCCCGGCTGATGTTGTCGGCTTCCCCTTTGCCAAACTCTCGCACCTTGACCTAAACTCTGCGCCCTATTTACGTCCGGATGCAAATCTGCCGCTGCACCCTATTGGGCATTACCCCGCACCTGAGTGGACAAATTTGGCAGACTGTTTAGAGTTTTGTTTAGCGCAATGTCGGCGGCTTGGCCTGGAACTGTTAGTACACAATCTGACGCGGCCGGATGTGGGTTTACCGGTGGTAAAGGTGATTGTGCCGGGGTTGCGTCATTTTGGGCCGCGCTTTGGGCCGGGGAGGTTATATCAAGTTCCGGTGCAGATGGCCTGGTCTAACACGCCGCGCCTGGAAACCCAACTTAATCATGTTTTAATGGAGTAAATTTGATTACTTCTGCACGGCCAATGTTGAAGCCTTTCAAAACTTGGATTCAATTATCACCTGCGTATCGGCTTTTGGTCTTGCAAGCGGGGGTGCTAGTCTGGGGGTTTCGACTGGGGTTGTGGCTCCTTCCTTTTGCTCAATTGCGCCCATTACCGGATCGCCTGACTCGCCGCTTTAAAAAATTCACCCCGCGTCACAAATTTCCCGTTAAAACCTTGGCCTGGAGCATTAAACTCACCGCTCGCCGGATTCCGAAAGCTACCTGTCTGACCCAGGCCCTTGCGGCTCAAACCCTGCTGCAACTCTATGGCTACGAGGCTCGCCTGTGCATTGGCGCAACCCTTGATGGTAAACGGAATTTATCAGCCCATGCCTGGATTACCCACAAGCAAGAAGTCATCCTGGGGCAGTTGCCGGATTTAGCCAATTTCAAACCTCTGTTATCCTGAGCCTGTATGAGTAGTATTTTTGGCCTGGTTCATGCCGACGCGGCCATTACCCCCACTGACTTGGCTCCAATGCAAGCAAGTATGGCCTACTGGGGTGCGGATCATCAGGGTATTTGGTGGGAAAAGAATGCTGGCCTGGGCTGTTTAGTCCATCACAATACGCCGGAATCGGTTTTTGAAGTTCTGCCCCGCGTCACCCCTCAGGGTTCTGTGATTACGGCCACGGCCCGTCTAGATAATCGTCAGTCTCTCTGTGATCTGCTGAAGATTGCCCCTGCTGACCAGGCCATTACCCCCGACAGTGAACTCATCCACCAGGCCTATCTCAAATGGGGCAAAGACTGTGTGCAGAAATTAGTTGGCTATTGGGCTGTAGCAATTTGGCATCCAGATTCGGAAACCTTGTGGATGGCGCGGGATGCAACGGGTCATGGCGGACTTTACTACACGCACCAAAACGGCCGGTTTGCCTTTGCCAGTTCACTGAAGGGATTACTGAGCCTCCCCCAGATTTCTCGCCAACCCAATCTCCTGGAAGTGGCCCATGTTCTCACCTCCTGGCCGAGTGACGGTCACCAAACCTGCTATGAATACCTCTCCCATTTACCGCCAGGGCAGACGTTAACGCTTTCACCGCAGGGCCTGGAACTAGCTCAATATTGGGATGTGCGGGATGTCCAACCGCTGCAACTCCCCTCCTCAGAAGCCTATTTAGAAGCCTTTTTAGAGGTTTATACCCAGGCCGTGACCAGTCAACTCCGCAGCCTGAAACCAGTGAGCGCAACCCTGAGTGGGGGCCTAGATTCGGGGTCGGTCTGTGCCTTAGCCGCAAGAGAGTTTCGGGAAACGCAGCAAAACTTGACGGTGTTTACCCATGTCCCGCTCTATGACACCCGCGGTTTTATTCATCCCCGCCGCTTTGGTGATGAGTCCCCCTTTGTGGAGGCCAATCGGGCCTTTATCGGCAATCTGGATGTGCATTATCTCAAAAGTGAAACCGCTAGCCCCCTCGCTGCAATTCGCCAAAAACTTTGGATCAATGATCAACCCAGTCATGCGGCCGGTAATTTTTTCTGGATGTTAGATCTGCTGCAAACGGTGCAAACCCTCGGTTTCGGAACCCTTTTAACCGGGCAAGGCGGCAATGGCACGATTTCCTGGGGTGGGCTTCCAGTTTCTTGGCTCACTCATCTGCAGGAAGGCAATTGGGATGTCTTGTGGCGCAAAGTGATCCAGGCCAGTGCTTCTCCCCAACAAACGCTCCAGCGACTTCTGCCCCCATGGTCTCAACGCCAAGCTTCTCAGAAATCTGATACACCGGCCTGGTCTGAGTATTCGGCGATCAACTTGGCCTGGGCAAAGTCAATTCAACTGGATGAGCAAATGGCGGCCACAGGCCATGATCCCAGGTTTAAGTTTTCGGACTGCATCAGCGAACGCCAATCCCTTTTGCGTCACACGATCTGCAAGGCCAATACCCTCTGGCAGGAAATGGGAGCCGCTTTTCAAGTCGAAGTCCGAGACCCTACCTTAGATAAACGGGTGCTGGAATTTTGCTTGGCTATTCCACCGACTGAATATCGCCATCGGGGAACTAATCGGGCCTTAATTCGCCGGGGGTTTGCCGGACTTTTGCCAGAGCAAGTACGCCTCAATCAAACTAAGGGCCTGCAAGCGGCTGATATTGCTCTCCGGGTGCGGGATCACCAGGCTGAAATTGCTGCGGCTTTAACTGACATTGAATCCCATCCCCTCGTCGAGCAAATTTTAGATATTCCCCGGATGCGGCAGATCTTAGCGGCCACCAATCAACCAATGACTGCTCAAATGACCACTGACTGTGGCTCAGTTCTGTTGCGGGGCCTGGGGTGTGGGTTATTTCTTGCCAGTTTTTAGACGTGATGGTTATGTTTTGACCCCTTGATTTTTTATAGTGATCTGTAGGTCAGGCTCAAGGTAACAATCAATGGCAATTCCCGCAAAACTAACTATCCCGGCCCATGTGGTGTTTCAAGAGATAGATAATGAATTGGTTCTCCTGGATCTCAATCAAGGTGTCTATTTTGGCCTGAAGGATGTTGCTAAACGCTGTTGGGAGTTAATTGCAGCCCAGCAGGATTTACCCAGTATCGTAGCAACTCTCTTAGAGGAATTCGATGTCGCTGAGGCAACCCTAAAGGCTGATGTGGAAACCCTCATGGCTGACTTTACCGCCCATGGCCTGGTCATAACAGGGGAGTGATTCCATTGAGCGTTATCCCTAAAGCAAATACCGAATGAGCCTCTGGCAGTTTTTCCCTAGGCAAAGGCGCAACAACCCGCGACAATAGGTAAAGAGTTGTTTCAATTTTTAACCGTGCAAAGCCCCAAAACCGTTTCCGACACCAAAAAAGCCTTCTATGCGGCGCATACCCGCCCAATTCACTCAATTTTCCGGCGGTTTGTCGAGGAGCTTTTGGTCGAAATCCATCTGCTACGGGTTAATACCAACTTTGTTTACAGCCCCCTCTTTGCCCTCGGGATTGTGACCGCCTACAACCACTTCATGTCTGGCTATCGCCCCGAGACCGATCGGGATTCGATTTTCCAGGCCCTGTGTGCGGCTGAAGAATTTGATCCCAACCAGTTACAAGCCGATGCCGCCCGTTGGGGAGAGTTAGAAACCCTTGGCTTAGAGGATATTAAAACTAAAGTCGGGGCCTGGGTCAGTCATGGCGGAGATGCTTGGCAAAATAGCCTTCGGGATCTGGTACAAAACCCCAGTAGTAAATACAGTCGCCTCCAGGCCATTGGGCTGTATCACATTCTCGAAAAAGCTACAGATAGTCCAATCCATGATCTCAGCACCCTTGAAACCAGTATTGACGAACTCGCCCCGGTCTTAAATTTAGCCCCTGATAAGGTCAAAAAAGACTTAGAACTGTACCGCAGTAACCTCGATAAAATGATCCAGGCCCAGAAAATCATGGCGGAACTCGTCGAAATTGAACGGAAACGGCGGGAACAAGCAGCTAATCCCCCCATGGATAGTCCTCCCCCCGCTGAATCCCCAGAATCAACCTCGGCGGAAGCCCCAAACTAAACTAAGCCCCATCAATGATAACAGCGGCTCAAGAGGGAATTAAGGCGACTTTGAAGCTGAATCCTGGCCTGGTGCGAGCGGTTTTGATGGTGAGTTAGAAACTCTCTAGGGTTTGAAGTAAACTGGTTACTTTCGCCCGTAAGATTTCTATATCCCCTGGGGGAGCGATGACGGTATTGGGGTCGTTAACGATTCTCCGAAAATGCTCTTCTAGGGCTAAATGACGGACGGCCTCATGTTCCTCATCCAAATGCTCTAGGGCAAAGTTTATGAGTTCGTTATTGGTCAACTGTTGAAGCTCATCTTTAATACTGCTAGACATATCTTTTATTTCCATTCTGGGCAATGTAAATGATGATGCGTTGCTCTGAAAATCCTTTGGGAGGCACAACAATGCATAACTCTTGATTGGGAAGTAGATCAATTAGAGTGATATAGCATCTGAACGTTTTAGTCAGTTAACAACCGATAGCATATAGCTCTTGAATTTGCTGATTGCTAGGTTCCATCAGTGAAATATCTTTCTAACTTTAACTTATCTCAGTCAACTGGAAATTTCAGGATAATTTCATTGACTAAATTTTAAACTTTTTGAAAGTATATCAAAATGAATAATAGTTAAGTTCACTCATCAGTCCCAGGCCAGTGCCCTTTCGATCTACCCCCCTTGAATCTCTTCATACCGGCCACTGGTGCAAACTGATTACCGGAGCCAGCTTTCAGGATTTACCCCAAATTCGTAACTTAGCTTTGGCCTACAGTTTGGCGGGGGTAGATTGTATTGATGTGGCCGCGGATCCGGCGGTGATTACGGCAGCCCTCGAAGGCATTGAATCGGCTTTAAGGCTTCATCCCGGCCTGGTGCGACCGTTTTTGATGGTGAGTTTGAATGCCGGAGAGGATCCCCATTTTCGCAAAGCAGTGTTTGATCCCCAGGCCTGTCCCAGGGATTGCCCGCGTCCTTGTGTCACGATTTGCCCAGCCGCAGCGATTTCCTTTGATCTAGCCAGCTATCCACAACCCGGAATAATTCGCGAACGCTGTTATGGCTGTGGTCGTTGTTTGCCGGTGTGTCCGCTGGGGCATATTTTGACCGAGGCCCAACCCGCTGATCCAGGTTTGATTCAACCCCTGATCCAATTTGGTCAAATTCAAGCCTTGGAGTTACATACCCGGCCGGGGGAAAAAGCGGCATTTTTAGAGCTATGGCAGCAGGTGCAAGAGTTTGTTCAGGACTTAAACGTGTTAGCCATTAGTTGTCCCGATGGGGATGGGTTACAGGATTATTTGGCCTGGATTCTTGAGCTGATTTCCCCCTTGCCCTGTGCGTTAATTTGGCAAACCGATGGCCGGCCGATGAGTGGGGATATTGGTGATGGGGCAACGCGGGCCTGTGTCAAATTAGCCGAAAAAGTCTTAAGCCAAAATTTACCGGGATTTGTTCAAGTCGCGGGCGGCACAAATGACCATACCATTGCTAAACTCAGGGCATCAGGACTCCTGCGATCCCCCCGGTCTGGCCATGATCCCCACCCTGCTGTGGCTGGAATTGCCTATGGTAGCTATGCCCGTTCCCTCTTAGCCGAGTTCCAAGACGATGTCCGGGCCTGGTCTGAAGCCCCTGATCTCCTGAATGCTGCCGTCACCGTTGCCCAATCCCTTGTCCATCAAATTAAGTCACCCGCCCACCATGGTTGAACTCGCCCCCGGACAACGCCAAGTTACTGATGACCTGCCCCAACTCCTTGAAATTCTCCCCAGTTATTTACAAGCGACACTCCGAGGCCATGCTCAGCGGGAAGACCTATTGGAAGTTGTTCTGGATTTAGGTCGTCCGCCCCAGGCCCGGTTTGTCAAAGGCTCGGAAGATTTAAGTCAAACTCCCGTCTCCCGCGAAGATTTAGAATACTGTGTCCAGCGGGTCGGGCAGTTTAGTGGCGATAACCGGGCCGGAATAGAGCGCACCTTGCATCGGATTAGTGCCATTCGCAATCGCCAAGGAACCATTATTGGTCTAACCTGTCGGGTCGGGCGGGCGGTCTTTGGCACCATTGGCTTAATTCGGGATCTCGTGGAAAGTGAACAGTCCATTTTGCTCCTCGGCCGGCCGGGAGTCGGGAAAACCACGGCTTTACGGGAAATGGCGCGGGTCTTAGCCGATGATCTCCATAAACGCGTGGTCATTATTGACACTTCCAACGAAATTGCTGGAGATGGTGACATACCCCATCCCGCCTTAGGGCGTGCCAGACGAATGCAAGTGGCCCGACCCGAACTCCAACATCAGGTGATGATCGAAGCGGTCGAAAACCACATGCCTCAGGTGATTGTCATTGATGAAATTGGCACGGAATTGGAGGCTTTAGCGGCGCGGACAATTGCGGAACGGGGAGTACAACTAATTGGCACAGCCCACGGGAATCGCCTGGAAAACTTGATCAAAAACCCCACCCTGGCGGATCTGGTCGGCGGAATTCAGTCTGTCACCCTAGGCGATGATGAAGCCCGGCGGCGAGGCACGCAAAAAAGTGTTTTAGAACGCAAAGCCCCACCTACCTTTCCCATTGCCGTAGAAATGCTAGAGCGAGAACGTTGGGTCGTCCATGAAAATGTTGCCGAAACCGTGGATCAACTCCTGCGCGGCCATACTCCTAATCCCCAAACCCGTTCGGTAAATGAACATGGCGAAGTCGTGATCACCCAGGCCCCGCCGGAATCAAAAAAACTGGAGATTAAATCAGTCCCCTTAGGCAGTGAGTGGAAAGACAGCAGTTGGCGTAGCAGTGGGCAAATTTTTCCCTTACCGGCAACTCCTTCAGACCGGAAACGCCCAGACTACGACTTTGAACATCTTCTTGAACAATCTGATTCGCTGCCTCCCCTTGGCCCCAATGGCGAAGAACTGCCAATTCATATTTATCCCTACGCTGTCAGTCGGCATCATTTAGAGCAAGCCATTAACACCCTGAATTTACCGATTATTGTCACCAAAGAAATTGACACCGCCGATGTGATTTTAACCTTGCGCTCCCACCTCAAAAGTCAATCAAAACTGCGGCATCTCGCCCATTTACATCACATTCCGGTACATACGATTAAAGCCAACAGTATGGCCCAAATTGTCCGGGGATTACAGCACTTGTTGGGGATGGAAGAACCAAGTCCAGCGGATGGGGTGAATTTAGCTTTGTTTGCGCCCACGGGGAATGATGATGAAATTGAAGCCCTGGAAGAAGCCCGCCTGGCCGTGGAAAAAATCGTCATTCCCAAAAAGCAACCTGTAGAATTATTACCTCGTTCTGCCAGTATTCGCCGCATCCAACATGAGCTGATCGAGCATTATCGCCTGACATCTCAGAGTTTTGGGGAAGAACCCTATCGGCGATTACGGATTTATCCGGCTTAATTTTCCAGAATGCAATTGCTCCCTTGACGATAAAAGCTTTGAAAGACTTTCCAAGGGGGGCAAGATATTGGGTACGCCTTATCCCAAATTTAGATTGGCTATAATTTAATAGGTATTTTACTTTTACTAGTATGACAACATCAGCAAAACCTCAACCGAAAGGGATCAAAGAAGAATTTTCCAAGTTTTACGAAGATCCTAGTCGCGACAAGTTGCGGGATTTGATACGGAACCATCTTGGAGAATTTCCTCATCTTGACTTTAAGGAAGATTGGTCAAGTCTTTCAAAAATAGCTCGGCACATTTTGGGTTTAGCCAATTCGGATGGGGGTTGTATAGTTATTGGAATTGCCGAAAAAGAGGATAAGACCCTAGAAGCAATAGGAATAGAAAAGTTAAAAGATAAAGCTGAAATTACTAAAGGGATCCGAAAATTTTTGCCGAGCGTTTTGCTAGATAGAGTACAACTTGTAGACTTTGTATACGATGCTTCTGAATATTCAAAAATAGCTGGAAAAAAATTCCAAGTAATATTTGTTGAAACTGATTTTAAAAATTTACCTTTTATTTCAATGGCAGAAAGTGAAGGAATTCAGAAAAGTAAAGTTTATGTGAGACGAGGTGCTTCAACTGAAGAAGCAGATTATCAAGAGTTACAAAATATTATTAATAAGCGACTTGAAACAGGGTACTCATCCAGAAATGAGATTGACTTAAGAACACATATCGAAGAGCTTGAGATTCTATATGGGCTACTCAAACCTAGCCATTACATTTACACAAATCCTTTCGTAAACTCTCAACTTAATTTAGCAGGTTCTGCTCTCCAGAATCTTCTTGGCCATTCTAAATCTGTTCCCAATCCCCATTATCCGACAGAGAGTTATGAAGAATTTGTTTCTAGAATGATTCAAAAGAAAAAGAAACGAATCGAGATAGTTCTTGATGTTGCCGATCTAGAGATTCCTCTGTAAAAATTTTATTAATTTAGAAGAGTCCTTACCCAAACTTTGTGAGGTTTTTAAGGAGATGCAAGGGCGGCAGAGTTGGCCTGGAGAGCGACAGTCCAAGCGCGAAATTATGCGGATGCTCACAACTCTTGCTGACGGCGTTTAAGAATAAGTTCGGCTAAGGCTAAATCCGCAGGAGTTGTAATTTTGAGATTCGTCTCTTCGCCCATGACAATATGAACGGGGAGAGCAAATTTTTCAAACAAGGCAGCATCATCCGTCACTTCCAGGCCCTGTTCCCGACCTTTTTGATGACAGTCTTTTAACTCCTTAACCCAGAACCCTTGCGGGGTTTGAGCCGCCCATAGATCGTCGCGGTTGGGTGTAGCTGTGACAATTTTTTCATCATTAACCACTTTAATCGTATCTTTCACGGGCACTGCCGCCACAAATCCTGACACTGCCTCTAGGGCCTGGGCACAGCGTTGAAATAAATCCGGAGTGGCTAAACAGCGGGCCCCATCGTGAATTAAGACCATTTTGGCCTGATCTGGCAAGGCTTGCAGGCCGTTATAGACCGATTCTTGTCGAGTTGTGCCACCGGGAATGAGTTGGGTAGGGTAGGGGAACGCAAACTCTGCTAATAAACTTTCCCACTCCGGAAAATCAGCCGGTTGCCCAATGATGCCTAACCACGAAATTGCTGGCGTGGCTTGAATTGCCGCTAAAGTCCAGCCGAGCAAGGGCCGACCCAAGACCTCTAAAAGCAACTTATTCCGTTGACCGCCCATTCGCTTCCCCAGGCCAGCCGCTGGAATTAATAGGTGCATACTACTTTCTCAAAGATTTTAATTATGGCTTAAGAAATAATCTATCACGCTGTCATACTAGCTATAGTTTGTAACCCCCAAAACTATGGTGATCAGTGCATTAGGGCAATTTATCAAGATTTTCCAGGCCCATTGGGTCGGTGTTACCCTTGTGGCTGCTTGGCTAGGGATGGTTTTGCTCGCAGCGGAATGGGCTTACCGTAGGACGAATTGGGGCCCAGAAGTTTCCCGCAAAATTGTTCATATCGGGACGGGGAATATTATTCTCCTGGCCTGGTGGTTCCAGATTCCGGCCATTCTCGGCATCTTAGCCTCCATTTTTTTCAGTCTTCTCACCTTGCTCTCCTATCGCTATCCGGTTTTACCCAGTGTCAGTGGCATTGGCCGGCAAAGTTGGGGGACATTTTTTTATGCGCTTAGTATTGGGGTGTTAATTGCCTGGTTTTGGCCGGATCAGCCGGAGTTTGCCGCCCTCGGGATTTTAATTATGGCCTGGGGCGATGGCTGTGCGGCGATTATTGGGCAACGCTGGGGAAAACATCACTACGAAATTGCCGGAATCCAGAAAAGCTGGGAAGGTTCGGCCACGATTGCGGGGATTAGTTTACTGTTGACGCTGCTCCTCTTGGGGCCGGGGAGTGGGATGCCTCTGCTGGGTCGATTGGGATTGGGGTTAAGTGTGGCAGTGGTGGCCACGGGTCTGGAGGCTTTTTCCCGCTGGGGGATTGATAACCTAACAGTGCCCTTGGGCAGTGCGGGCCTGGCCTGGTTCATCCTAAATTTGGCCTGGGGGCATCTCGGTTAACTAGAGCGATAGAATAAGGCAGACAAGGGTGGGCTGCTCAACGATGTTGCTTGGATAGCATGGTATGAGGTCGCAGGAGATTCGACTGCTGCTATTGCGCCATTTTTTGGTGTGTTTTTTGCCACTTTCTCTTGCCTTGACGGGTCTATTGACCTATGTGTATGACAGTCAGCGCAATAATATCCTCAGTGACATTAAAGCCCGTGAGTTAGCGAAAGTCGGGCGGGGAGTTGCGGCGATTGATAATAGTTTTGACCAGGCCACGTCTGACTTAATCACCTTAGCCGCTCGGCGAAATTTACAAGAATTAATCCGACAAACTGATTCTAGCCAGGCTGATTTTATTGAAGAACTCAAACTTTTTGTTAGAACCAAGAAAACTTATGATCAGATTCGGTTGATTAATTCACTAGCCCAGGAAGTATTACGAATTAATGATAAAAATGGGCAGCCACAGGTGGTAATGCCAAGGGAACTGCAATCCAAAAGTCAGCGCTACTATATGCAGGCTAGCGTCCAGCTCAAACCCGGCCAGACCTACGTTTCTCCCTTGGACTTAAATATTGAAAATGGCCAGATTCAGGTTCCCTATCAACCGACAATCCGCTTTATTTCACCGATCTTTGGCGATCAGAAGAACCTGGACGGGTTTTTAGCGATTAACTACAACGCCAACGACTTAATTCACGAGTTTAGGCTGGCCTGTACCGGGGTTGTTAGTACTTGTACCTTGGTGAATCCTGAGGGCTATTGGGTGATTGGCCCGACCCCAGACCAGGAATGGGGCTTTATATTTCCTGATAGAAAAAATATTTCTTTTGCGGCAACTTATCCCGAAGTTTGGCAAAAAATCAAGACTCAGGAAAATGGGCAAGTCCTGACTTCGGCGGGGCTATTTACCTTTGGTGTGATTTTTCCCCTAGATGAGTCTCAAATCTCCAGCCCCTACAATGCCGCCACGCCGCTGAAGTTTTATCAGTATTCCTACACAGTTATTTCCCAAGTCACCCCAGCAACGCTGGATCGCTATTTAACCCCCCTGGCCTGGAACTTAAGCATTACTTTCTTGCTTTTGGAGCTTCTGGTTGCCGCGGGGGCGATGTTCTATGCTCGCAATCATTTACGAAAGACACTCTTAGCTCTTGAGGTTGCGGCTAATGAACGAAAATTCCGGTTTTTAAGCGAAACAGTTCCAGTTGGGATTTTTCAAGCAGATGCAAAGGGGGTAAGCACCTATTCCAATCAAAAAATGTTGGAGATTTACGGCATTTCCCAAGAAAGGCTGGCCCAAGGAGAGTGGGTCAAGTTTATTCATCCCGATGATCGCGATGCAATGATCGCATCTTGGTTTGACAGCGTGAAAAATAAGGCTCCCTGGCAGTACCAATTTCGCTTTGTCAGGAATGGAGAGCAGCGTTGGTTTGTTGGGCGAGGGATTCCCGTTTTTGTCGATGAAGAACTAACGGGCTATGTTGGCTGCTATGAAGACTTAACCCAGGCCATGGAGCAACAGAAATACCTCCAACAGGCTAAGGGAGCCGCCGAACAGGCCAGCCGGGCCAAGAGTGATTTTCTCGCTACCATGAGCCATGAAATCCGCACGCCGATGAACGCCATTATTGGGTTGACGGGTTTGCTTTTGGATATGGAGCTAACGGAGCAACAACATGAATTTCTGAATACCATCCGGGCTAGTGGTGATGCTCTGCTCAGTTTAATTAACGATATTCTCGATTTTTCTAAGATTGAATCCGGCAAATTAGAAATCGAATCCTATCCCTTTGAGCTGCGGGACTGCGTGGAAGAAGCCTTAGATTTAATGGCGAGTCGGGCTAATGAAAAGGGCCTGGAATTGGCTTACCAGATGACCCCTGAGGTTCCCAGCGCAGTCACTGGGGATATGGGCCGCCTCAGACAAATTCTGGTGAATTTACTCGGTAACGCGATTAAGTTTACCCAGGCTGGGGAAGTCGTGTTATACGTCCATGGGCGCGCCCTTACACCATCCGAACTCACCAACCCAAAATGTCAGGATCCCAATTACCCTTGCTTTGAGTTTCAGTTTGCGATTCGCGACACCGGAATTGGCATTGGAACCGAGGGAGCCAAACGTCTATTTCAACCCTTTAGCCAAGTTGATGCTTCCACTACTCGCCAATTTGGCGGCACCGGCCTGGGGTTAGCCATCTGTAAACGCTTGGTCGAACACATGGGCGGCACAATTTGGTTGGAAAGCCGAGATATCAGGGGTGAAATCGCCAAAGCTGGAGTGGCCTCGGATTTATTTTGCTCCATTGATATTCCCCAAACTGGCTCAGTATTTTATTTCACAGTGGTCATGCCCATCAGTCTCCAGGCCAAGAGTGCCAAAGCCAGCAGCAGTATTGCCTCACTCCATGGGCGAAAAGTCTTGATTGTGGATGATAGTGCCACGAACCGACAAATTTTAACTCTCCAAACCGAATCTTGGCAGATGTACCCGCAAGCCTTTCCCGATGCCGAATCTGCCTTGGCCGCCTTAGAATCTGGGGCAACGTTTGATCTTGGGATTTTAGATCTCCACATGCCAGGGATGAACGGTTTAGAACTGGGCCAGGCCATCCATGAACTAGAGCACACCAAAACTTTACCCTTGATCATGCTCTCTTCAGTCAGCCAGGCCAATAACCTGATTGCGAGTCAAAATTTTGCGGCGACAATCACCAAACCGATTAAACAATCAGCCCTGTTTAATGTACTGCTGCGGATTTTGAATGAATCTGCCCATACCCAAACTCAGACCCGCGCCGTGGCCCCGGATGTGTCCCTCGTGGAACTGGCGAGTCATTTACCACCCTTAAAAATATTATTAGCTGAAGATAATAAGGTGAATCAGATGGTGGCCCTGCGAATTTTGGAACGATTGGGCTATCGGGCGGATGTGGCGGGGAATGGCCTAGAAGTCTTAGAAGCGTTGGAACGGCAACCCTATGATGTCGTACTGATGGATATGCAAATGCCGGAAATGGATGGGATCACCGCCACACAAGAAATCATCAAGGCCTGGCCACCGGAAAAACGCCCGTTTATTATTGCGATGACGGCCAATGCGATGCAGGGGGATCGGGAACAGTGTCTGGAAGCGGGGATGGATGATTATGTCAGCAAACCGATTAAAGTCCCGGATTTAGTCCGCGCTTTGGGGGAATGTCCAGTGAAAACTACCACTGTTTCTAACTAAATTGGGCCCGTAAACGCCGAATCATCCCAGCCCGACTAATAATTGTCAGCGTCTCGCCTTGCCGTTGAATAATAATTGGCCCGGAAAAGAATTTGTGCCAAGAACTGCGCCGATAAATCAAACAGTCTGGAGTGGGGGCTTGGGTATCTGGTTCGATGTCTTGATTGTCCACTACACAATAGCCCAGTTCCGCTAAAACGGTTTCGAGTTGTTGCTCCAGGGCCTGAGGGTGTTGGGCCGCAATTGAAAACGAGGCGGTGTGGTTAAAGTAGGCCCCGACAATTCCGCCAATGATTCCAGCTACCAGGCCCAGGCGATAGGGTTGGGGAGTGAATAGGCTCAAATGCAGAGTATTACCAGCTAAGAAGGCCCCAATTAGCGTCGTCATGGCGCAGTAATAAACAAATGTTGTGCTGATTTCCATCCCGCCGATCTCACTGGTTTGAGGGGATAAATCTGACTTGGCCGGATCAGCAGGCACTTGATTATTGGATTTAGCAGCCATAAACACTCAAACGAGAGAAAAATTAACCGTCGGCAAAGCCTCCCAAGACCAGAATTATAGTCATTTCGCTGAGGAAGGAAACACAAAAAAACGGGAAACCGTTACGGGCAGTAGCTTTGAGTGTCTCAGTTTTGGCAGAAATGACTATAGAGAGTGGAAAACTTCTCATGGCCTCGCTAGTTTGCGCAAAACTGCCCTTAGTTTAGCGGTTTACCAGTTCCACATTACTGGCCGAGTCGGAATTGTTGCTGTCACCTTCTGACTAATCCGATCAATTGCGGCGAGTTCTTCTGGAGAGAGCTTCACTAGCGCGGCCTGGGCATTTTCCTGGGCTTGGCTGGCACTTCTGGCTCCGACAATGGCTGTGGTTTGGGGTTGGGCGATTAACCAGGCCAGAGCCAAGTTGCCTAAGGTGGTCTGGTGAGCGGCGGCAATGGGTTTGAGGTCTTCTAAGGCGGCAAGGGCGGCTTGGTAGGTTTCCCCTTGAAAGAGAATGTTAGCCCGACGATTATCTCCCTCTGGAAATTCATGGCCTGGGCCAAACCGGCCGGTGAGCAAACCTTGGGCCAAGGAAGAATAGGCCAATATCGTTAAATTTTCTTCGACACAGTAGGGCAAAATATCCGCCTCGACCCACCGCCAAAACAGGGAATAGGGAGGCTGAACACTTTCAATCCGGCCACAATCTAGGGCTTCTTCTAGTTGTTCCCGAGAAAAATTAGACACTCCAATCGCCCGGATTTTGCCTTGGTCTTGCAATTTTAGGAGGGCGGCCATGGTTTCAGTAATCGGGACAATTTCACTGCCAAAGGCTCCCGCCGGCCAATGGATTTGGTAGAGGTCGATGTAATCCGTTTGCAGGTTTTTCAAGGAGTGTTCACAGGCCGCGATCACATCTCCATAGCTCAAATGATTGGCAAAAACCTTTGTGGCATAAACGCACTGCTCCCGGACATCCCCCAAGGCCTGGGCGACAATTTGTTCGGAATGACCTTCCCCATACACTTCTGCCGTATCTATGGTGGTAATTCCAGCCTCAAAGGCCGCCCGAATCGCCTTAATCGAATCCGCATCTTCAATTCCGACCCACCAGCGTTTCCCGGCTTGCCAGGTTCCCATAATCAACGGGGTGATCTGAATATTGGTTTGTCCGAGGGGGCGGGTTTCCATAGGTCTGGCCTGGCGTGAGTTAGGAGTAACAGCAGATCGCTCCCCCCTAGGGTATCAAATCCGCTCGATGGCCTGGTTAACAGCCAGAGTCAAGGAACCCCCTGCCACAGACTTCAGGCCTGGCCGAAACGGTCTAAAGTGGAAAAAATAAGCACTGTTCTCCCCCCACGCATACTCAAGTTTTGACCTATGGCTGTTAGCGACACTCCTTTTTTACCCATTGCCTATCTCCAAGGGGCGTTTATTCCCTTTACCGATGCCAAACTCTCTGTAGCGACCCATGCCCTGCACTACGGTACAGCAGCCTTAGGTGGTTTACGCGGCATCCCCAATCCTGAAAATTCCCAAGAAGTATTTCTCTTTCGTCTCGAAGATCATGCCCGCCGCTTAAGTAATTCCGCTCGCTATTTAGCCTATGATTTGCCCGCCAGTCAGATTAAGCATTTGATTATTGAATGGGTGCAAAAAAACAAACCCCAGGCCCCGTTTTATATTCGCCCTTTAGTTTATACATCCGGGTTAGGGATTGCGCCGCGCCTCCATCAAGTTGAGAAAGACTTTTTAATCTATGGCCTGGAACTGGGTGATTATTTATCTCCAGAGGGGGTGAGCTGCCGGATTAGCTCCTGGGAACGCCAGAGTGATCGCAGTTTTCCGTTGCGGGGTAAGTTAACAGCTTCCTATATCGTCTCGGCTCTGGCTAAAACGGAAGCCGTGGAATCGGGGTTTGATGAGGCAATCCTGCTCAATGATCAGGGCAAAATCTGTGAAGCTTCGGGGATGAATTTGTTCATTGTCCGCAATGGCACGCTCATTACTCCCGGCGTGGATCAAGACATTCTCGAAGGCATTACCCGCAACAGTGTGATCCAGTTGGCCTGGGATTTGGGCATTACCGTGATGGAGCGGCCGGTGGATCGGACTGAGGTGTTGATTGCCGATGAAGTCTTTTTGACGGGGACAGCGGCGCGGGTCGTGCCAGTCTCGCGGATTGAGAGTTATCCGTTACCCACTGAACGCCCGATGACCCAGCAACTCCAGGCCCGGCTCAAAGCCATTACCCACGGACAAGAATCAAACTATCGGCATTGGGTGGATGTGATTTCATTGAGCTAGTCTATCGTCACTTCTGCCAAAAGTAAGACACGCAACCCGAACACCTGTATGTAGTTTCAAGGATTTTTGTGTTTCATTCCTAACCGAAATGACTATAAATCGGGTTTGGCACCGAAATAGTATTGCGCGGTTGGTAAGTTCAGCCCCGGCCAAAGGCACTAAACCTCTAACTGTACCGGCCAGAGACCATAGCTGAGAATGCGCGCCAGCATCCCTTGCATCAACGGTAACTTGAGAAAAAACGGGGGTGAGAATTCCTGATTCGCGTTCAAGGCTTCGGAGATGATTTGCTTCTGAATTGCTGCTTGCACTGTTTGAATGAAGCGTACAGGTAAAAATCGCTGTTGTTGGACTTGAGCTAAATCCCTGAGAGTCACGGTTCCGGCTTTTAAGGGTTGACTGAGGGATTTGGCACAGGCCATGGCATCTTGCACAGCATAGTTAATTCCCACTCCCCCGACTGGAGACATGACATGGGCGGCATCCCCAATCAAGATCAGGCCAGGCACATACCACTGCTTTAAGTAGTTAGATTCCACGGCTAAGAAGGCAATATCGCCCCACTTTTGGACAGCAGCCAATCGTTCTCCAGCTAATTCCGGCGCAAGTTGCCTCACTGTTTGATGGACAGTCGTAATTCCCTGTTGGCGGAGGGATTGATAGCTGCCTTTAGGAATCGTTAACCCAACTTGCCAATGATCTGCGCGCTCCAAGATCACCAGCATTTTGCCGCCCCCTGTTCGCACCTCTGCACCCAGGCCTTGATCCTCAGCAAACCGGGGAATGCGAAACCATAAAACATCCATCGGCGGTGAACTGGCCACGGGCTGGAGTCCGAGCAATTGGCGAATTTGGGAAAAGCGTCCATCGGCCGCCACGGTCAAAGTTGCCGAAATCGTGTGTAGCTCCCCGGCCTGGCGATAGGTGACTCCTTGAACAACTCCCCCCGCTTGAATCAGGTCTTGGACATTAGCTCCCAGTTGCAAATGGAAGTTGGGATATTTTTGGGCTTCTTTGACTAGAAAATCTAACACCTGGGCCTGGGGTAAGACCGTGATATAGGGAAATTTGGATGGAAGTCCCTGGAAATTAACGATTTGATACGTCTGCTGCGGGGTTTGAAAGGCGAGAAACTCCAGTTTGCTGTGGGGCAGTTTTAACAACTCATCGGCCAGGCCAAGACGATCCAAAAGTTCAAGGGTTGGCGTGTGGAGTGTATCGCCGCGAAACTCCCGTTCAAAGTCGTGATGTTTTTCCAGCAGTGTCACCTCAATCCCCTGGCGAGCCAGTAACAAACTGAGCATCACACCCGCCGGGCCACCGCCGACAATGCAGCAATCCGTTTTCATAGTTTCTGAGAGGTTGGGGTTAGTTTGGATTCGAGGAATAACTGGGCTTATTCTAATTCGCGCCGCCCCTCAAGTGCCTTAGCTAGGGTCATTTCATCGGCATATTCTAAATCTCCGCCCACGGGCAAGCCAAAGGCAATCCGCGTCACCTTGGTGAAGGGTTTGAGGAGTTGCCCTAAATACAAGGTTGTGGTTTCGCCTTCAATGCTGGGGTTAATCGCTAAAATCACCTCTGCAACCCGTTCATGGCTGGCTCGTTGAATTAAGGCGTGAATATGTAGCTGCTCCGGGCCAATCCCATCCATGGGGGAAATTAAACCACCCAAGACATGATACTTCCCCCGGTACTCCTGGGTTTTTTCAATGGCAATCACATCGCGGGAGTCGGCAACTACGCAAATGAGGTGTTCATCCCGACTGGGAGTTCGGCAAATATCACAGACCGGCTCGGCAGAGAGGTGAAAACAAACCCCACAAACCCCCACCTGTTGTTTGGCTTCTAAGAGGGCTTGGGCCAGGGCCTGGATCTCACTTTCTGGGCGTTTGAGGAGGTGTAAGGCCAAGCGTTGAGCCGATTTTGGGCCAATCCCCGGTAAGCGTTGCAGTTGTTCAATCAATCGAGCTAAAGGACGTGTGTAAACCGTACTCATAATGTTCCAAATGCAACAGGCCAGCAGTAAATTTTAACCCCCAGGCCCCGCTCCTACTATCTTTTAACTATACAAATTAAAAGTCATCAGTCCGAGTGCGTTTAGCGGGTTCTTGAGAATGTCCCCAGTTGCGTAGTATTCAGGTATTCAATCATCACCTGTTGCGCGGGTTTCTCAGAATTCAGGGGCATCGTAAAAGTCACACCACTGCGGCCAAAGGCATTTTCTCCCCGCGGCTGATAGCTAAAGACATCACCATTGTAGTGCTGCAAGGGAAACGCCTCCTGGTTGGGGCCGACAAACAAGACAAGTTGACCGGCAACCTCCTCCACGGCAATCGGGCCAAAGTAGTCATTTTCATAACGACCCACATAACGCTGGAACGGTTGAGCCGGAACTCCATTAGCTGGGAGTTGAGCATAATTGACGCTGGTACCGTAATTGGGTGCCATCAGCTTTGCAAAGAGTCCCTGGAAGAGTTCAACATAGTCACGCTGCACTTGGCCGTTACTCACCAAATCCAAAAAACTCGCAGCCAGGGCTTCAGGCACACCAATCGGGGCGGCATTAGACAGGACAATAATTCCTAACCCCTCCGCCGGGATGAGGTTGACGACTGTGGCCGCTCCCAAGGCAAAGGCACCGGAGTGGGACAGACGAATCGGGCTAGCTTCGGCATAGGAGACACCCCAACCCAGGCCATAGAATCCAGAGCGATCTTGACTCGGATTTTGAGCAAAGCTGCTGATCATTTGGGGCCGGTGGGGTTCAACAAACGCTTCAGTCCGAATAATCTCCTGCCCCTGGAATTGACCATTGTTAAGTTGGAGGCGCATCCACTGGGCCAAGTCACGAATTGAGGCACTGACTCCCCCCGCTGGGGCCTGGGCATCGGGATTGCGTTGTTCTCGCACTTGCCATTCGCCATTCACCCATTGATGGTTTTTGACCCGGTTGGTTTGGGCTAAAAAGTCGGCATACCGATAACTGGAATTAGTCATTCCCAGAGGTTGAAACAAGCGGGATTCGGCAATATCTTCCCAGGCCTGGCCCGTTGACTTAGCGGCCGCTAAAGCTGCTGTAGTAAAGCCAAAATTCGTGTAGTCATATTGGGCCCGAAACCGATTGGCAATTGGAATAAAGCGTAATCGTCGCAACACTTCCGCCCGATCAAAGCCAATATCCTCCAACAGATCTCCCCCATGATCCGGCAACCCACTCCGATGGGCAAGTAAGTCTCGGATCGTTACGGCTCGACTGACGGCGGGATCACTGAGGCTAAATTCGGGTAAGTACCGCTGGACTGGATCATCCCACTGCACCCGACCATCACTAACAAGAGCCGAAATCACGGTGGCAGTTACGGGTTTAGACAGGGAGGCAATCTGAAACACGGTGTCGGAATTCACTAACTCCGGTCTCCCCACTTCCCGCACGCCAAAGCCCTTGAGATAAACGATTTGATCCTGATAGACAATCGCCATCGCCAGGCCAGGAATTTTGGTTTTTTCTAGTGTATTTCGAGTCAAGCTTTCCAGTTGGGGAATGGCAGCTTTTACCTGAGCTAAGGTCAGAGAGGTCGAAATTGGCTGACGAGCCAGGGTATAGGGGGAGCTAGGCCTTAACGAAGCGGGGGAGGCATTGGGGCTGGCCCCGGCCTGGGAGAGAACTGGAACCCCAGAACTCAGCAGGCTCAATCCCAATCCAACAGTCAGCGTTAAAAGCTTGTGCATTTAAACAGCCCCCAGATTATTCCGACACTTCCACCTCCACCACCATCTCTTTTTTCAGAAGTAATTGCAAATCCGCGTTATTGTTCTTACACAATTTCCATTGCCGGTTGTCCACAGCTTCATTCAGGCCTGGATTTAAGGTTAATGGCCCAAAAAAACAGGCAAAGGTCATCGGTTGGTTCAGCTTAGAGACAATTTTGGCCATAGGTTGCGACCCATCGGGAGTTAATAGTGAATCTAATCACCTCAGATTGGCTTTAACTACTTTCGATTAGAACTGTAACAACCAGGCCTGGTTCTCCATCGCCTACCGTAGTTTGACTCCCTGAATCTTTTGGCTGAGTCATGACGAGAGTAAACAGAGACTTAGGGGGTTTTAGAGGTCGCGGCTTGCACCTGAGCCGGAGTTAGTTCGGTAGTGATACTTGCATTCATCTGGGGTTGGCTGAGTTGCGCCAGATAGGCCGGGGTCAGGTAGGCTTGGTAACTGGCTTGTTTTTTAATGTAAGTTTCCATGAAGGCCACACTGATCGCTTGGAGTTGATTGCGGGCAATCCCCGGAACTTGACCGACGACGAAGGGTGGTAAGGCATTGGGACTATTTTCCGGCGGCAGATCCCCCATCGTGGAAAGATGAGTACCACCATTAAGCAACACCAAGTATTTCTGGGCTGAACTCAACCAAGCAAAGGGTTGAAATTGTTCGAGCAAGGGCGGCGCGACAAAATCCTGACTACCAGCTAAGACCAGCAGCGGAATTTCAATCGCTTGAAAACCACTATCGGCAAAAATTGCCCCCCCGATGGGATTGATAGCTATCCCGGCCTGGATGCGTTGATCCCGTAAATTCGGCAGTGGGGTTGTCGCACCCATCAGGTCACATTGCAGCAGGACAGAGGGTTTAATAATAATCTCAGGATTTTTACAAATATTCGCCAGGTTACTAGCTTGAAAAGCAGCTCCCGCCAAGGCCCAGGTATCGTAACCCCCAAAGGAATGCCCAATGATCCCCACGTTGTTCGTGAGAAATTGGCTACCGGGTATCGCAGCGAGATAGTCCAGGGTATCGGAAACGGATTGAGGACGATTAATAAACTCCTGGGGAACTATTTCTTGGGGAATTTTTCCGGACAAAAACTCAGCTTGCCGGGTCGCGTCACTGCCGGGATGATCAATGATTGCAACGCCAAAGCCATAGGAAGCTAGATGCTCGGCTAGATAGGCATAGGTGTTTAAATCTTCCCCCAGGCCAGGGGAGATCACCAATAAAGGAATTGGCCCGCTCAGATTTGGGACATACAAACTGACAGGAAACTGAAACTTGGCCTGGCTGTTGGTCAAGGTGAGAGATTTAACTTGCCAATTGAAGCGGCCGGGGGCGGTTAGATCCGTTGGGGTGCTTGGGGGGGGCTGGGTTTGGATAGCGGTGCTCTGTTGGTTGACCAGATCAATTACGGCTTTAGTTTGACTGATTTCATCAAAAACCGCATTAATCAGTGGAATAGCCTGGTTGGCCTGGATACTCATCTTCGGGCCTGGAAATTGCTTGATTGCCCCAATAATCGTCAAACCTTCTGGTTGAGCCGTGGCCTGGATTAGTGCTGTTTTAAGGCCGTCACCACCCGCTTGCCCATTACTGTCCTGAATAAATTGCCCAAATACCTCTATCACCCGTTGCCCAGGTGGAGTATTTAACAGTTGGGCCATGCCTGTGCTGGGAAAGACCAGTTTTTGTTGCAGGCCAGCTTGCAGGGTTGTTAATTCCTTCTCAGGGATCAGGTTAGCCAGGGTTGCGAGTTTGGGCGGTAATTCTCCGCTTTCGGCAAAATTAGCCAGTTCTTGGGTGGTTAGAGCTAGTTTCAGGCCATTTAGATTGATCTCAACCGTATCCGCAGCCCAGGCCCGGCCATGGGTTAATCCCCCACCCAGCACAAGCGCAACTCCCAGGCCCCAACGAGTGAGAGCGATGACCAGGCGATTCGGTTTTCCAGGAGCAGTGATCCGGGATTGGGCGAACCAAGGAGAGCAGGTGGGCATGGGAAATAAGTCCGAAGGAACCCCTATAGACATAGCACAGGCACTCCTTACAAAATCAAATCCAGGCCCATCTGACTAAACTCAACTTGCATTAATTGCCCCGCTTCCCCGTCCCAACTGGCTAACCACAGACCCGTTTCGCTCGCCCCCGCCAAGGCTGTTAAAGGTGTGGGTAGGGCAATTCCCCCCAACAATTCACCACTCTCAGCAATACAAGCCACGGTGTCTTGATTCGCAAGGGCATATCCCCAGGGAGTGGCTGTGAGCCAACGGGGCTGGAAACTGAGAATAATTCGTTGAACTAGCCAGGGTTTAAGCCGGATTAACAGCACGGCCTGGGGCTGATCTGGACTGAGGGCGGCAAAATGCCAAGGATTATGCCAGGCCTGGGTGAGTTGGCGAAAACGCAATGGTAGCCCGGTTGTCAACAAAATCTGGGCCCGCCGATTAAACAGATAAAAATGGCTGGTGTCACCTGCTATAGACTCCACAACCGCCAGGCCATACCGAGGATTAATCCCCAAGAGTTGCTGGAGATGGACAGGCTCAGCCGTTGGTGGTGGTAATTGGCCATAAAATTCATTCTGAGAGGCTAAGTGAATGATTTTTAGTGGAGTTGCTAAATCTTGTCGGGCCTGGACAAGCCATTTGCCTTGGGCTTCAATGCCAATCACAAGCGGTGAATCGGACTCAACTGCCAAGATAGGGACAGATTGCCCGGCCTGATAAACCCGCCCGTCCCGATCCTGATACCAATAGGTGTGCTGCCCAGGCCAAAGCTGCTTGATCGGGGCCGGGTGTTGGAGTCTCACCCCAGAACCAATGCCACTGGAAAACTCGGTAATATCATCCGCTGACAGACCAAAAACCTTTTCTCCCAGCGTTACAAGTTGGCTAATCGGTTGCTGAAGTCCATAGGTTTGCCGGGGTTGCCAGGCCGAAAACCACAGGTTAGATTTTGGAAATAAGGGATAAAACTGCTTCCCCTCTGCCAAGAGCACATCATGGGCTAACTGCACGGCCTGGGCCATTTCCGCAGCAGATTGATAGCGTCTTTGCGGCAGTTTTGCCAGGGATTTCCGCAGCAGCGACTGCACTAAAAAGGGTAGGCCTGGGGAAATTTCCACCGCCTGGCTTAAGTGACTACTCATCAACTCCACGGGTGAGCCATGAAATGGCCGATCTCCCGTAATCATTTCAAACAGTAATACCCCAACCGCATACACATCAGACGCGGGTAGATATTGCCCATAGAATCGCTCTGGAGCCATGTAAGCCGGAGAACCCGTTTGGCCACCACTCTCTAATTCCGCCTCAATCCGAGCCACCCCTAAATCCGAAATCTGGGCCCTCCAACTCCGCCGGGTCAGCCGGAGCAGAATATTTTCCGGTTTAATATCACAGTGAATAATTCCCTGGCCATGAATATATTGCAGCCCAGCCAAAATCTCTGCCGCCAACTCCAGGCCAAGGCGGATCGGTAAATGCTCTTCTTGCTCCAACAGCCCGCGCAACGTCCCCCCTTCCCCATAATCCATGACCAAGCAGCGTCGCCCTTGCCAGTAGTCCAAGGTATGACAGCGGACAATTTGCGGATGATTGAGGCCAACCAAAAACCGCAGCTCGCGCAAAAAATTGCGGGTTGGAAATCGCTGGGAATTTAAAGCTTTGAGCGCAACCAGGCCCCGCGTTACCGGACTATACGCAAAATAAACTTGACCATACTGCCCCTGCCCCACCAGGCCTAGAGGACGATACTGGGACATAAAGTTACGCACGGATTAAAACATTGACTTACAGACCCAATCATTTCCTCTCCGTTCAACTGAATCAATCTTAGAAGGTTTCTGTTTAGCACCGTCCTAGTTCCCCCAATCCTCAGGCTACTCTCGACCAACTCCAGCAGCTAGCACAACAACTTCGATAATTTTAGGTTCTCTTACCCATTGAAAATAACTATCTCAAAGCATCATTGGATTTATAAAAGTATATGCAAAACGCTCTACGATGCTTAATACATTAGTGAGGAGAATTAGTCATGAATCAACAAACCATTGAATCTAGCCGTGTATCGCTGAGGCTATTTTTGACTGGTTTTCTTGGTTTGAGTGGAGTTTTAACCCTCCCGGCTGGGGCTGAGGAGCAACCTTTATTAAACCTATCTGCCCCACCCAGCCGGCCAACGACCTTAATCACAGTTGAGAGTTTAGCCAATGACAGCATTGGTCTTTCTCCAAATCCCGCCCCGCTGCCGTTACCCAACCCGATAAACTCTAGTCGTCAAGCACTTGGCCAAGTTACATCTGTATCCCAGTTATCTGATGCTCAACCAACAGACTGGGCCTATCAAGCCTTGGTTTCTCTCGTTGAAAAATATGGCTGCATTGCGGGCTACCCCGATGGCACTTTTCGAGGGAATCGGGCGGTCACGCGCTTTGAACTGGCTGCTGCCCTCAATGCTTGCCTAGATGTGGTTGGAGATCGCTTTGCCACCAAAGAAGATCTAGAAGTCCTTCGTCGTTTGCAACAGGAGTTCGCAGCGGAGTTAGCCACACTACGAGGCCGGGTGGACAATGTTGAAGCCCGGATTGCGGCATTAGAGGCAACTCAATTTTCAGCTACCACAAAACTTCAAGGCGAAGCGATTATCGGTTTTGAAGCAGCAGGAGGAGCTGGGCAAGGGGTCAATCTCACTACTGGAGCCGTAACGACTGGTAGTCAACCAAATCCAATCGTTGTCTATCGCACCCGTTTAAATCTGGTGACGAGCTTTACGGGCAAAGATATGCTGATTACTGGCTTACAAGCCTTTAACTTTCAAGGAGCCTTACTGGGGGGAGCGAGCGTCCAAAATACCCTGTTTCCAGGCACAGTCTTGAACTCTGGGAGTACTAATCTTGGCTTTCAACCCCAATTTGCCGGGCTTGATCCAAATAATTTGGCCAACAGTGGTGCCTATGGCCCGAATAGTCTCAATCTCTACAAGCTGCTTTATATCTTTCCGGTCGTTAAATCATTTACCAGTTTTGCGTTTGTTAAAGCTGAGACGACAGATGCTTTTCCGCAAATTATTCCCTGGGCAAGTGAAGGACAGGGTGCTCTATCTCGGTTTGCTGGTGTGAATCCAATTGTCCGTTTAACGACTGGAACATCTGGAATCGGCGTTCCGAGTGGGTTTGGCTTTATTTGGAATCCCAATAGTAAGGTCAACTTAACAGCATTGTATGGGGTGGCGGGGGCCGGAAATCCAGGCCTGGTTGCTACAGCATTAGATGGGAGTGCCGGGACACCACTGGGTTCAGGCTTTTTCCCCAATAACCGCAACAGTTTTATTGCTGCGGCCCAGGCCACGTTTAGCCCATTAAAAACCCTCGACTTGGCCCTTAATTTTTCCTATTCTCAACACGCCATTAACGTCCTCGGTACGGGGTTATCCTCTGGTGGCGTATTGGGATATGGGGGTGACATTTTTTCAGTACCAGGCCTCCCCTATGGAACTCTAGGCAATTTAGCGCAGCGTGTCCAAATTTTTGGTGTAGGTGGAACTGGAACCTATCGAGTGACACCGAAAATTGCCCTATCTGGTTATGCAGCTGGCATTTTTGTGAATACGATTGGGGGAACAAATACATTGGCTGGTGGAGGTGCCTTGCCTAGTCCAACTGCAGGGGCAGTTTATAGCAGTTTTATGGGGGGTGTTCACTTCAGTGACGCGATTTTTGAGGGGAATACAGCGGCCTTTATTATTGGCCAACCTTTATACTTAGAATCCACAAGTGGTGTCGCCAGCAGCCCCAATATTCCCGGAGTGTTTACTCGGGCCCGCCCCTTTCAAGTAGAAGCCTATTATCGCTTTCGGATCAATGACAACATCAGCGTTTCTCCAGGTGCTTTTGTGATTTTTAATCCTGAGTTTAATAGCGTCAACAGCACGACTGCGGTTGGGTTGATTCGCTCTACATTTACCTTCTAGGCCTGGGGGGCATCAACAACAATCTTGTCAGGCGCAGCCCGTCTGAGGGATGGACATTCCACACCAGAGGGATGAGTTAGAGCGGTATCCACTCATCCTTCTCGTCCCATCGTCAGGTTTAGGCTTGGAGCAGATAGTTGATGTTGGACTTTCCGGGTTGCATCTGCGGATTATGCAATGCCAAATTTTTGATGATCAGCCAGGCACTCGGTTAAGACCCCAGAAGTATATTCAAAAACTGGGCAGCCAAGTTTGACATGATTCCCTCAGACTTAGTATAGTAAGAGGTCGGTGAAATATTTGCATCACGGAACTACCCTAGCCAATGCCCACTATTCAGCAGTTAATCCGCCAAGAGCGTGAACTTCTCAAAAAGAAAACCAAATCCCCAGCCCTGAAAAGCTGCCCCCAACGGCGCGGAGTCTGTACCCGTGTCTATACCACTACTCCCAAAAAGCCCAACTCGGCCTTGCGGAAAGTGGCTCGGGTGCGCTTAACCTCAGGGTTTGAAGTCACCGCCTATATCCCTGGCATTGGTCACAACCTGCAGGAGCACTCAGTCGTCATGATTCGCGGCGGCCGGGTGAAAGACTTGCCTGGGGTTCGTTACCACATCATTCGGGGAACCCTGGATACTGCTGGTGTAAAGGATCGCAAGCAAGGCCGCTCAAAATATGGAGCCAAACAGCCCAAGGCCGGAGCCGCCACCCCCACCAAAGGCAAAAAATAAATCTCAAACATTAAATCCAAGTAAGTTTACTGCTGTGCAACAAGAGTTTTAACCCCTATGTCCCGTCGTACTCGCGCTTCCAAACGCCCCACCACGCCCGACCCGGTCTATAACAGCCGTCTAGTCAGTATGTTGATTCAGCGGATCATGCTCAGTGGCAAAAAGTCCATTGCCAGCCGGATTGTTTATGATGCTATGAAAACTGTGGGAGAGCGCACCGGGCAAGAAGCATTGGAAGTATTTGAAAAAGCAATTAAAAATGCAACTCCCTTAGTCGAAGTCAAAGCTCGGCGGGTCGGGGGGGCCACCTACCAAGTCCCGATGGAAGTCCGGCAAGATCGGGGAACAGCCTTAGCCCTGCGCTGGTTGGTTCAATTTTCCCGGAAACGCTCCGGACGCTCAATGGTAAATAAGCTGGCCAATGAAGTCATGGATGCAGCCAACGAAACCGGTAGTACAATTCGCAAGCGGGAAGAAACCCACAAAATGGCCGAAGCCAATAAGGCGTTTGCCCATTACCGTTACTAGTTGATTTGCCGATTTTGAGCAATCGCCCAGGCTAATTCGATACAATTAAGCTAATTACGTTAACTTTTTTTAACCACCATTGAGCACACTAAGGAGGTAGCTGTGGCCCGGACTGTCCCGCTAGAGCGCATTAGAAATATTGGCATCGCCGCTCACATTGACGCGGGTAAAACCACCACCACCGAACGGATTCTTTTTTACTCAGGAGTTGTCCATAAAATCGGTGAAGTCCACGACGGGAATGCCACAACTGACTGGATGGCCCAGGAGCGGGAACGGGGCATCACCATCACAGCTGCTGCGATCAGTACCTCTTGGAAAAATCACCAAATCAATATTATCGACACCCCAGGGCACGTAGATTTTACGATTGAAGTTGAGCGTTCCATGCGAGTTTTAGATGGCGTGATTGCCGTCTTTTGCTCGGTTGGCGGGGTTCAGCCTCAATCAGAAACCGTCTGGCGGCAGGCAGATCGCTACAAAGTCCCCCGGATTGTGTTTGTTAACAAAATGGATCGCACCGGGGCAAATTTCTATAAGGTTTATGGGCAAATTACGGATCGTCTGCGGGCCAATGCCGTGCCGATTCAACTTCCCATTGGAGCCGAAGACCAGTTTCAGGGGGTAGTGGACTTAGTCCATCAAAAAGCCTACATCTACAAAGATGACCTCGGTAAGGAAATCGTCGAAACAGATATTCCCGCCGACATGACTGACAAAGCCGAAGAGTTTCGGATCAAGCTGATTGAGGCCGTCGCTGAAACCGATGATACCCTGATGGAAAAATACCTGGAAGGGGAAGAACTCACTGAAGCCGAAATCAAGACGGGTCTTCGGAGTGGTACGATTGCCGGCACGATTGTGCCGATGATCTGCGGCTCAGCCTTTAAAAATAAAGGAGTACAGTTGCTCCTGGATGCCGTGGTCGATTATCTTCCTTCTCCTCTAGAGGTTCCGGCGATTCAAGGAACGCTCCCAGATGGTTCGATTGTCGAGCGGCACTCCAATGATGATGAACCTCTTGCGGCCCTGGCCTTCAAAATCATGGCGGATCCCTTTGGGCGGCTGACCTTTGTCCGGGTCTATTCAGGCGTGTTGAAAAAAGGCAGTTATGTCCTCAATGCCACTAAGAACAAGAAGGAGCGCATCTCTCGCCTGATTGTGCTGAAAGCGGATGATCGGATTGAGGTGGATGAACTCCGGGCTGGGGACTTAGGGGCCACCTTAGGCTTGAAAGACACCTTCACTGGGGATACCCTCTGCGAAGAAGCGGCCCCGATCATTCTCGAATCCCTGTTTATTCCCGAGCCAGTGATCTCTGTAGCCGTGGAACCCAAGACTAAACAAGATATGGAAAAACTTTCCAAAGCTCTTCAATCCCTCTCAGAGGAAGATCCAACTTTTCGGGTCAGCGTAGATTCCGAGACTAACCAAACCGTAATTGCGGGCATGGGTGAACTCCATCTGGAAATTCTCGTGGATCGAATGCTGCGGGAATTCAAGGTGGAAGCCAATATTGGTCAGCCCCAAGTGGCTTATCGGGAAACGGTTCGCAAGCCAGTCCGCACTGAAGGTAAATTTATTCGTCAAAGCGGCGGTAAAGGTCAGTATGGCCATGTTGTGATTGAGTTAACTCCCGGTGAACCCGGCACTGGCTTTGAATTTGTCTCCAAAATCGTTGGGGGTGTGGTGCCCAAGGAATACGTTGGCCCGGCTGAGCAGGGGATGAAAGAGGCCTGTGAGTCTGGTATTCTCGCGGGATATCCGGTGATTGACCTGAAAGTGACCTTGGTAGATGGGTCTTATCACGATGTGGACTCATCGGAAATGGCTTTCAAAATTGCCGGTTCAATGGCGATTAAGGATGCGGTGCTTAAGGCCAATCCGGTGCTGTTGGAACCGATGATGAAGGTCGAGGTCGAAGTTCCAGAAGAATTCCTGGGGACTGTGATGGGGGATTTAATTTCTCGTCGCGGCCAAATTGAGGGGCAAGTGGCTGAAGGTGGCCTGGCCAAGGTGACAGCTAAAGTCCCTCTGGAGCGGATGTTTGGTTATGCCACTGATATTCGCTCGAATACTCAGGGACGGGGTATTTTCTCAATGGAATTTAGCCATTATGAGGAAGTCCCCAAAAATGTGGCTGAGGCCATCATCGCTAAAAACAAAGGGAACGCTTAGTTACACAAGAGGAATTAAATGGCACGCGCTAAATTTGAACGGACGAAACCCCACGTCAACATCGGTACAATTGGCCACGTTGACCACGGTAAAACCACGCTCACCGCTGCAATTACCATGACGTTGGCGGCCTTGGGGCAAGCCTCGGCGAAGAAATACGATGAAATTGATGCTGCTCCTGAGGAAAAAGCTCGCGGGATCACGATCAATACTGCTCACGTCGAGTATGAAACGGAAAATCGCCACTATGCCCACGTGGATTGCCCCGGCCACGCTGACTATGTGAAAAACATGATCACGGGTGCGGCTCAGATGGATGGCGCGATCCTGGTGGTGGCGGCTACGGATGGGGCAATGCCTCAAACCAAAGAGCACATTCTTTTGGCTAAGCAGGTGGGTGTACCCAGCATCGTTGTCTTCTTGAACAAGGTGGATCAAGTGGATGACGAAGAACTTTTGGAACTGGTGGAATTGGAACTGCGCGAACTGTTGACCGAGTATGAGTTTCCAGGGGATGATTTGCCTATTATTCGGGGTTCTGGCTTAAAAGCACTGGAAGCAATGACTGGTAGTCCCAAAACTGGCCGGGGTGAAAACGAGTTTGTCGACAAAATCTATGAACTCATGGATGCGGTGGATGAATTTATCCCAACTCCTACCCGTGACATTGACAAACCCTTCTTGATGGCTGTGGAAGATGTTTTCTCGATTACAGGTCGGGGAACAGTGGCCACCGGTCGGATTGAACGGGGTAAAGTCAAAGTTAACGACACCGTCGAGTTGGTTGGGATTCGGGATACCCGCAGCACCACTGTCACCGGAATTGAGATGTTCAAAAAGAGCTTGGATGAAGGGATGGCTGGGGATAACGCCGGTCTCTTACTCCGGGGGCTAAAAAAAGAAGATATCCAACGCGGGATGGTGATTGCCAAGCCGGGTTCAATTACGCCTCACACCGAATTTGAAGGTGAAGTTTATGTCTTGACCGAGAAAGAAGGTGGCCGGAAAACCCCATTTTTTGCTGGCTATCGGCCTCAGTTCTATGTGCGCACAACTGACGTGACCGGGACTATTACCTCCTTCACCAGTGATGAGGGTGAAAACGTTGAGATGGTCATGCCCGGTGACCGGATTAAAGTCAACGTGGAATTGATCAACCCTATTGCCATTGAACAAGGGATGCGCTTTGCGATTCGGGAAGGTGGCCGAACAATTGGTGCCGGTGTCGTTTCCAAAATCATCAAATAGTTAGTAACCCTTTGGGCCGTCAGTTCTCACCCTTGGGATCTGGCGGCTTTGTTTCCTCACTTTCGTTTATCTGAACCTTGACAACTCAGGAGTTGATATGGCTACCCTGCAACAGCAGAAAATCCGGATTCGCTTGAAAGCCTTTGATCATCGTTTACTTGACACGTCCTGTGATCGGATTGTGGATACGGCTAAACGGACAGGTGCTTCGGCCGTGGGCCCGATCCCTCTCCCAACTCGGCGGAAAATTTATTGTGTTTTGCGGTCGCCCCACGTTGACAAAGATTCCCGTGAGCATTTTGAAACTCGCACACACCGCCGCATTATTGATATTTACCAGCCTTCTCCTAAGACCATTGATGCTCTGATGAAGCTGGATTTACCTTCTGGGGTTGATATTGAAGTCAAGCTTTAGAATAATCCCTTAGGCTTGAAAGACAGGAACCTTAGAAACAAGAGGTTGGCTTTGCTGTTCTCCGTTCTCAGTCTCAGATAACAGTTAACCTCAATCTCTTGTTACTTACTTTTTCAGGTTCTCCTAATGGACTGAATCTTAGAAGTTTTAACCACTTGAAACCAGTCATTCCAAGTTAATCTGATGACTATGCTAGCGTTACGATTCTTATCCGGCTCGAACATCTTTTTTGCTTCTAGTCTTTTTGGTAGTAGCATAGTTTATCTTGATTTATAGTCATTTCGCTTTGGAATAAAACAGGAAAGTGCTTAAAACCCACGACGAGTGGTCAGGTTGAATGTCTCAGTTTTGGCAGAAATGACTGTAATTCCGAATGGCAGTGAACGAATTCGCACAATTATTTGTCAAAGTAATGAATTTAGCCAAGTTTGCCCTCCCGATCCCCAGATTATTCGCGGAGTGACATCTGCTGATCCTCCCTTTGGCTTAACCTGTGGGAATGATTCGACTGAAATTCCTGCCTCTCAATACACCCGTTAATGCCTGTTGATAATAACCACTATTATTTAATAGCGAACTTTACCTGAAGTTACAGTTGATCCGCTCCCCTAAAGTAACTGCTCACGGGGGTTAAAGGTCTCGACATTGCGGAGTTGGTTATAAAGTTCAAGTTCGGCCTGGGACAGTTCACGGGGAACTTCAATCCGAATTTCCACCAATTGATCACCCCGTTCACCCTCTTCCGTCAAATAGCCTTTGCCTGCCAAGCGTAAACGTTGCCCAGAACGAACGCCTGGTGGGACAGTCAGTTTTACCCAGCCGTCTAAGGTTGGTGCTTCAATTTGCCCGCCTAAAACGGCTTCGCTGGGTGTGATTGGCAACTGACAAATGACATCAATGCCTTCTAAGCGAAAAAGACTATGGGAGAGAATTTCAATTCTTAAATAAAGATCGCCGCCGCCCGTACCCTGGTTACGCAAACGAATCCGCTGCCCAGTCACCATCCCTGGCGGTAAAGATACTTCCAAGGAGCGGCCATCCCCGAGCCGAATTCGCTCTCGCCCCCCTTGATAGGCTTTTTCCAGGGGAACTTCCAAGGAGGCTTCGGCATCGCGGCGTAAGGGCCTGGCGGTGTAGGTATTTCTCGTTACACCAGGCCGGTAGGGGTCATCAATACCCGTTCTGCGTTCGGCCGCGGTTGGGCTGCGGCGGGTGGTGTAGGTCGTTTTGGTCGTTTTACCCCGTCGTCCAAGGAGCTGATCTAAAAAATCCTGAAAATCGTCAAAATCTTCAATGTCAATCCCTTCAGCAACGGCGGTACGTCCCCCATTCGCCCGGGTGGTACGATTGCGTTCCCGTTGTTGGCGGCTGCTAAATCCAGGTTGTTGCCAGTGAGCACCGTAGCGGTCGTATTGATCGCGTTTGCCCGGGTCACTCAGGACTTGGTAGGCCTCCCCAATTGCTTTGAACATTTCCTCGGCGTTACGATCCCCAGGATTCATATCGGGATGATAAAGCCGGGCCTGGCGACGATAGGCTTTTTTAATTTCATCTCCTGGAGCTGAGCGATCTACACCCAGAAGTTGATAGTAATCACGAAAGTTTTGCATGGATTTTTAAAGCCTACCAATCATCTTCATCGTCCCAGGAGTCCCAGTCCGGGGAGTCAGTTTTCCGGCCATTACGGCGACGGGTTCCACTCGGGGCAGGGGTATCCCATTCATCGTTATAGCCGCGACTGCCGGAATTGGCTGGTACCCTTCCCCGCACCACATCCATGCCTTTGGAAACGGCTTCTCCGATATTGGGCATTTTAAACAGGTCGTCTTCTTCGTCAATTTCTTCCTGAGCTTGGCGCACCACTTGGCTAAAGTCGTATAGGGCTTCTTGAAGTGCGGCAAATTTGAGATCAATCTGGCGATCATCACTGGCCTGGACACTGGCTTGGAGTTCTCGAATTAAGGCTTCAACTTGCCGTCGTTGGGCTGCAGCAAACTGAAACCCGAGCATTTGAGACGCTTCCCGCAATTGCCGTTCCGCTTTGGTAATCAGGTCTTGGGTACGATTCCGTTTTTCAATTTGCTCGCGGCGTTTGCGGTCGGACTCGGCCTGGGTTTCCGCATCCTGGAGCATTTGTTGAATTTCATCTTCGGAAAGCGTGGAAGCCCCTTGGATGGAAATACTTTGTTCCCGCCCCGAATAGCGATCTAGGGCTGTCACTTGCAACAGGCCATTGGCATCCAAATCAAACGACACCTGAATTTGGGGAATGCCGCGGGGAGCCGGGGGAATTCCAGTCAGTTTAAACCGTCCCAAGGATTTGTTGTGTTCTGCTAAGTCCCGCTCCCCTTGAAGGACATGGATTTCCACTTGGCTTTGGTTATTTTCAGCCGTGGAAAAAATATCTGAGCGGCGCACTGGAATGGTTGTATTTCTGGGAATGAGCTTCTTCATCACGCCACCAATCGTTTCCAGGCCCAGGGACAACGGCGTGACATCTAATAAGAGAATATCCTTAGTTTCTCCAGCTAAAATCCCGGCCTGAATGGCAGCACCAACGGCGACCACTTCATCAGGATTCACATTTTGATTGGGTTCGAGATCAATCAATTGCCGGACTAAATCTTGTACCATCGGCATCCGGGTCGCGCCCCCAACTAAGACCACTTCATCAATTTGATTGGGGCGTAACCGAGCATCGCGCAAGGCCTGCTGGACTGGCTCCCGTAAGCGTTCTAATAAGTCCTGACTGAGGTTTTCAAACTCCCGCCGACTGAGATTCACTTCAATATGTTTGGGGCCATCAGCCGTGGCAGTAACAAAGGGCAGACTGATGTTGGTTTCCAGTAACCCCGAGAGTTCCATTTTGGCTTTCTCGGCCGCCTCAGTTAAGCGTTGCAGGGCCTGGCGATCTCGGCGCAGATCAATGCCTTCATCCTTAAGAAAACCCTCTGCTAGCCAATCCACAATTAATTGATCAAAGTCGTTTCCACCCAATTGGGTATCACCGCTGGTGGCCTTCACTTCAAACACACCATCACCCACATCCAGGATCGAGACATCAAACGTGCCGCCGCCTAAATCGAAGACCAGTACGGTTTGTTCCTGTTGCCGATCCAGTCCATAGGCGAGTGATGCGGCCGTGGGTTCATTGATAATCCGTCTAACATTTAATCCGGCAATCCGACCAGCATCCCGCGTGGCCTGGCGTTGGGAGTCATTAAAATAGGCTGGAACCGTAATCACTGCATCTGTGACGGGTTGACCTAAATAGCGACTGGCGTCCTCGACTAATTTTCTTAAGACAATGGCGGAGATTTCTTCAGCTGCGAACTCTTTTTGCAGACGCGGGCATTTGCAGCGAATATTGCCATTTTCATCGCGGCGGATCGTGTAGGGAACCCGTTTGGAGTCATCGTTAAGCTCAGTGTATTTGCGCCCGATAAACCGCTTCACCGCATAGAAGGTATTTTGGGGATTTAATACGGCCTGGCGGCGGGCCAGTTGACCGACTAATTGCTCACCTTCTTTGCCGAAACCAACTACAGAGGGAGTTGTGCGAGAGCCTTCCGCGTTGGCAATAACGATGGGCTTCCCCCCCTCCATGACTGCAACCACAGAGTTTGTTGTCCCCAAGTCAATGCCAACAATTTTGCCCATGTAATGCTTAAAACCTCTCGTCTGGCGAGATAATACTAAAGAGATTATGGCTATGGTATAGGATTATTTAGCCAATTGTTACAAACTATTTCTAGTATATCTAACCCAGGCCCCGTCCCTAATCAACCCAATTCTCTGGACTGGCGGCAAGAATCATCAAATCAGCTAATGAAGATGGCCACGGACTTAAAAAGTAGCTAAATTAAATAGGCGCGACAAGAATACCCCTACCTCAGGCCTAGTAGATCAGGTTGAATATGTCAAGATACCCTGACCTGTGAAACATTTGTTATGATTACGGTAGCCATACAGAGTGGAAAATCGAAATAGTTTCAGTATTAGAGACTACAAATCTCCTGAAATTATCACTCCTGCTACCTGTGGCCGTTGATTGCCTAAAGAGGATGTTATGGTTCAGTCACTTCAATACTCGCTTGAACTCGTCCAAGAGGAAGCTCGGTGTCTTGTCGAGAAAGGCGTTATCAGTCGGCAACAACCGATTTATACCCTCTGTCAATTTGTCCCAGTCCGGGAATGGCCGATGATTGAAGCTGAATTAGAGCGGTGTGACTTCATGTTGCGCGACCGGATTGCCGACTTGCTTCCTGGTGAGTGCTGGGATAACGATTAAAGAATCGGTAAGCTTCAAGGTTTGCCCTGATGTTGCCCAGCTTAAAGAAATAGTGAGTAATTTCTGCTTTTGCGAGAGTATAGCTCTATCACAGGAGTAGGAAGATCACTTTTTTAAAAGATAAGTTTGAATATCAGTAAGAGCGGTGCTGAGCAATCACGCCATTCTCTCGATCCATCATCGTGACTAATAAACTCCTGATGGCCTGGTCGAGAAGTGAGCGTACCTGAATAGCAAGTTCCCCAGTTTTGCCGATTATAGAGTCCCAGGCCCCCAGTTGATGAGTTGAACTTGGCCCGGCCCCACAGTTGCGACATCCCCATCTTCAAATTGCAGCCGAATATCGAAACTCAAGGAGACTGTTGAATTGCTCTGAGTTTAGCAGCCCAAGTTGTGGGAGATATACGGATACCCTGATGAACTCTTGAGGGGGCTGTACAGAGGGAAAAATAGATGCAACACAGTGGAACAGCAGACTGGACGGTGGCTTCGCAGACAGAATAAATGCTACGCACGTTGTCATAGCCTACCGGAGGTGCAGCAAGCTCTATGGCGAGGGATGGGTGCAGACTAAAGTCTTGACTCAATTGGTCATGAGCTATTTTAACTGGATGGTAATGCCAAGGAAGTAATGATCTAAAACTATTGCCAGGGCTTTATTGAGAACAACAGACTCCTAAAATGCCTATTTTGCCATTCTCATACTCAATAAATCTATTTCTAACCATTACTCTGTTTAGGACTGCCGAATATCGCTTTTAGATCGTAATTAAATGACTTGGCGTATTCTTCCCGATATTTATGAATTTCTGCAACAATCTTATCTTTTTGATACATTATTTAACCTTTAAGTCTTCATTTCTATGAGTTTGATGAATTACTTGTGAGATACAAATTAAGGATAACAATTTAGAAATAGAGTATTTTCACAAGAAATAAATTACATTAAAGCATAGTTCATATAATATGCAGCTAATGATGTGCTTGTGACATATTGAGAAAGATATTGGCTAACTTCATTATCTAAATCTTTACTCTCAAAATCCTTGCCCTTCTCAGAAAAGTGATTTATTACACTCATCGCAACAGATTTAAAGACTTTTTGCAAAGCAATTTCTAATTCTTCACTGCGACTTTCAACAATATTTTCAATGGAACGTACAAGTTCATCAATTTTTAGTGTTTTAATCTTTTTCTCGTCTTCAACTTTAAGTAAACAGTATATAGACAATACAGTTAAGTAAGATTTATAACCTTTTTGGTCTATGTAAAACCTATTAAATACTTTTCCAATCTTCTCTTCGGGGGTTCTTAGATCAACATTTTTGGATTCAGGTGGATAAGTATACCTAAGACGCTCAAAAGCATTATTACTGCAAATTATTAATCTTGCCAAGAGGGAATTCAGGCTCTTCTTCTTATCAGCGGATTGAAAAATAGATCTAATTTCTTCAAATCTTATGTTTGCATAATCAGATTTAAATATATTCCGAGGACTCGCACTGAAGAGTCCAATAAAAAGAAATCTTAAATCTGATTTAAATATTTTCTGTTTTGAGATAACGGCTGCAATAAAAGGTGCTGATTTAGAAGCTTCGTCATCGTACAAGTCAAGTCCAATTTCAGCAAGACTTAATTTAACGAGCTGTGGCCGAATGAAATCAGATAGTTCGAGATTAATTTTATCAATTCTATTTTGTGTATTTGCCGTTCTAGCGATATCAGATGAATTTTGTTCATCATTTGTAATGACAATTTTTACTGGGACAAAGCAATCATGATTTGGTTCTGCCTTATAAATACATAAAGTGGTTTGACATCCATTTATAATTCCAGCATTTTTGAGAACAACGTATTCACCCTCATAGTTAATTGAACTAGCCTTAAATGTAATTCCATTATTTCTTTCGATCATTTTGACTGGTTCGTCGCGAGCTGTTTTATAAATTTCTGAATTTATATCGAAGCTAGAGTCCTTACTTCCCATTCCAAGGAAATCTCTAACATTCTCAAAGAAAATTCCATTTCGACTTTTATTATAAATTTCGATTAAATCAGTCGCACTAATTATTCCCACATAAACATTTGATTTTCCGATTAGCTTTTCATCACTTTTAAATCTGACCTCTTGAGGAGTAGCATACTCTTTTTGATACCCACTTAAAAAGTATTCGTAAAGCTTGTTACCATCTATTACTTCTAATCTATTTTCCTGGAGAATTTTGTGATAGAACTCCAAGGATGGCCTATAAGAATTCTCATAATTATTGACTATACTGTCTAGTTGCCATAGTGTAACTATGATATATTTAACTTTCTGAGAAATTTTATTAGTTTTGCCTTGAGTAGTATCTTTGCTCAATAAGTTGAGTTGTTCTACCGAATTTTTATCACCAACTTGATTACTTTCTTTCTCCTCAATACTCTTGAATTTGGAAATAACATTATCTAGTTCGTCTTTACCTTTAATTTTAAACTTGCACTGACAGAAAATATCATTTCTCATATCTGTTTGGTTCTCAGAATTTCTCCAAAAAATATCTACTCCTTCATCGTAAGTCTCCTTTGCATTGAGAGTAGCTTCTAATCCGAAAAAGTCTTCGTGAGAGTTAAGTGTGTCTTTTACAAGGTTGGCAAAGAATCTCCCTTTTTCAACATTCGAGGCATCTTCATAAAGTTGCTCAATGTGCTGACGGAACTGTATGTATGAACTTAAGAAATCTGGTAAATCACTCATATTCTTGATGTGCCTACTAGCCTTTCATGCTATGAATCATGAACAAAGTCGATAATTTAAGCCATAGAAAACTTCATTAAAAAACGAATACTTCAATAACCACATTCAAAAATCATAGTTGTTTTTGAAAAGTTAGCCTTTCTATGATACCATACAAGCCTTGATATTGCAGCATGATATTTTGATTTTTTATAGATTAATAACTTAACTCGTGTGTCGCATTTGTTACGTACGATTCAATTCGAGAGTGTTCAAATATTTTGTAACATTTCATCTGCTGTTGATTATGGGAATTGCTAGAGTAAAAACGCATACATTGACTAACCTGCTCCCTAGGTTTTTATGACTGCCTCAACCCTAGCTTCAGCTACAAACATACCCCAGGCCCCGCTCCTTAAATCAACCATAGCTCTCAAGGTCAAGGGAATGCGCTGTGGCGGCTGTGTGGCCAATGTCGAAAAGCAACTGCTCCAACAAACCGGGGTCACTTCAGCGGCGGTTAACTTAGTCACAGCAACGGCAATGGTGGCTTATGAACCCGAACAAACCCAACCCCAGGCCCTGGCCGAACATTTAACCCAGGCCGGTTTTCCCACAGAGGTTTTAAGCAGCGAACTCCCAATAACTGAAGCCCTCTTAGAATCCGGTGAATCAAACAGCCATACTGATGTCATTTTTGTCTTTCCCCATACTGATTTAATTCTGGCCATCGTTTTCCTGCTCCTCTCAGGCGTGGGCCATGTTCAAGATTGGTTAGGTCTATCGCTGCATCATGTTCCGGGCTTAAGCATTTTGCACACCATGGCCTGGCATTGGGGCTTGGCTACCTTGGCATTAATTGGCCCAGGCCGGGGGATTATTCGCGATGGCTGGCAAAGTTTGGGGCGGGGCAATCCCACCATGAATACCCTCGTTGGCCTGGGGGCAGTGTCGAGTTATTTAGCGAGTGTGATTGCCTGGCGTGTACCGGGCCTGGCCTGGGAGTGCTTTTTTGATGAGCCGGTGATGATCATTGGCTTTATTCTTTTGGGTCGCACCTTAGAACAACGAGCCAGAAACCAGGCCAGTCAAAGTTTACGCGCGCTGATTGCCCTCCAGCCGGCCGTAGCCCAATGGTTGCCGAATCCAGATCGCACCGATGGCCTGACCATTCCTGTCGCTCAAGTCCAGATGGGTGATTGGTTGCGAGTCTTGCCGGGGGATAAGTTGCCCGTGGATGGGGTCGTTGTCCGGGGCGAAACCTTTGTCACCGAAGCGGTCTTAACCGGAGAAGCTCGGCCCATTGCCAAAATTCCCGGTGATGCAGTGATGGCAGGCAGTCTCAACCAGGCCAGTGCGATTACAATCCAGGCCACAGCTTGCGGCAACGATACCCTGTTGGGGCAAATTCTCACTCTTGTTACCCAGGCCCAGACACGAAAAGCTCCGATCCAACGGCTGGCGGATTTAATTGCCGGATATTTCACCTATGGTGTGTTGCTTTTAGCGGCGGTGACAATTGGCTTTTGGTGGGGCCTGGCTCCAATCCTCTTGGGAACTGCCGGGGGAACAGCGGCCTTACTCTTGGGCTTGAAATTGGGCATGGCGGTGTTAGTGGTGGCTTGTCCCTGTGCTTTGGGCTTAGCGACTCCGACTGCAATTTTGGTGGGCACAAGTTTAGGGGCAGAGCAGGGCTTATTAATTCGCGGTGGGGATGTTTTAGAAACCTTACACAAATTAACCACAATTGTTTTTGACAAAACTGGAACGCTGACCTGGGGCAAACTCACGGTACAAAACTGTATTCCTTTAGCCAATTTTGATGCAACTGAACTCTTACAACTCGCGGCCAGTCTCGAGCAAAATTATCGCCATCCCATCGCCCAGGCCCTGTTAAGTGAAGCTAAAGATAAAAATATTGCAACCCTCGCGATTATGGATACGGAATATGCACCCGGCCTGGGAGTTAAAGCCCTTTGGAATGAGCAAATGATCCGCTTGGGCAGCTTGGCCTGGTTAGCTAAAGAAGGATTGGCAACTGAGAACCTTGAGGAGCAGAATCAGCTGCATTTAAGTGTGATTGGCCTGGGAATTGATCAAACTGTAGTCGGTCTAATTCTCCTTCAAGATCAACTCCGGCCTGATACGGTTTTAACACTTTCAAATCTCAAAAAAATGGGCCTGGAGATTCACGTTTTGACCGGAGATTCGGCAACTGCAACCCATGAAATTTTAGCTCCTCTAAATCTATCACCAACTCACATTCAAACCCAACTCTTACCCACCGAAAAAGTGGCCTGGATTGAACAGCAAAAAGCGGCCGGGAAAACAATCGCCATGGTCGGGGATGGCACCAATGATGCACCTGCCTTGGCCGGGGCCGATGTTGGGATTGCCTTGGCGAGTGGGACTGATGTTGCGCTTGAAACTGCCGGTATTGTCCTCACCCATAACCGTTTAGCTGATGTCGTAGCAGCAATTAAACTGAGTCGAGCCACCTTTTCTAAAATTCAACAAAACCTGGCCTGGGCCTGTGGCTATAACCTGATTGCACTTCCGGTGGCAGCGGGTGTCTTATTACCGATTTGGCAGATTAGTTTAACCCCCGGCCTGGCTGCGGCGTGCATGGCCCTCAGTTCAATTTCAGTCGTCGTCAATGCCTTACTCTTGAGAAAGGAGTATTATGTCCCCCGGCCGTAACCCATGACAATTCCCACCGCCACACTCTTAGTTTCTTGTCCAGATCAACGGGGCCTGGTGGCCAAGCTCTCCCAATTTATCTACAGCAACGGCGGCAATATCATCCATGCCGATCACCATACCGATGCCCAGGCCGGGTTATTTTTAACGCGCTTAGAGTGGCAACTCGATGGCTTTCATCTCCCCCGTGAACTGATTGCCCCCGCATTCCAGGCCATTGCCCAACCCTTAGAAGCCCAGTGGCAGTTGCATTTTTCTGATGTCCGACCTCGCTTGGCGATTTGGGTGAGCAAACAGGATCATTGTTTATTGGATTTAATTTGGCGACACCAGGCCGGGGAATTGCCCGCAGAGATTGTTTGTATTATCAGTAACCATCCCCATTGCCAGGCCCTGGCCACCCAGTTTGAACTTGACTATCACTATTTACCGATCACCCCGGAAAATAAAGCCGAGCAGGAAGAGCGGGAATTGGAACTATTAGCCGGTTATCGGATTGATCTAGTTGTTTTAGCTAAATATATGCAGGTATTAAGTGCAGATTTCCTCGCCCAATTTAATCAGGTGATCAACATTCATCACTCGTTTTTACCGGCCTTTGCTGGAGCCAACCCCTACCAACGAGCCTATGAACGCGGTGTGAAAATTATTGGAGCCACAGCCCACTATGTCACCCCAGAATTAGATCAAGGCCCAATTATTGAGCAAGATGTTGTCCGAGTGAGTCATCGGGATGAGGTGAGTGACTTAATTCGGAAGGGGAAGGATTTAGAACGCATTGTCTTAGCCCGGGCCGTGCATTTGCATCTCCAGCAGCGGGTTTTAGCCTATGGGAATCGCACGGTTGTTTTTGCCTAGATGGTGTTGAGCTTGAGAAACTTTTCAATATAGTCATTTCGCTGAGGGATGAAACACAAGAATCCTGGAAACTCTGACAGGTGTTAGAGTTCTCTGTCTCAATTTTGGCAGAAATGACTATAGTTTATAATTTGCGTATATCTAAAATACCATGGGTTGCTCGGGATGATGCTTCCGGCCTGGGGGTTCCTGATACTTAAGCAATAAAATCACCAGGCCAAGGGCGACCAAGCCAACTGCGACCGTAAAACAGCCAGCCAACCCCTGAGTTAAAGCGAGCGGCGGCGCATTTTTAATCACCGAACCCGGGGGCAACCCACCCAAAATGATAAACAAACTGCCCATCAACGGCACACCAATCATTTGCCCCAAGGTTGAGACTAACGCAATTAAACCAGAACCAACACCTGTCGCCGCCGCTGGGACACTCCCCATAATGGCAGTGGCATTGGCCGCTTGAAACAAACCCAAACCCAGGCCATAGGGAATAAAGGTAAGGACAAATTGGAGGATGGGCGAGCTGCCCTTAAATTGCGTCATCAAAGCACAGGCAAGCATCACCAGGCCCAGGCCAACTATGCGGACTTTTTTCGCCCCAAAACGATCTGCCAACCGCCCTGCTCCTGGAGAAATCAAAGCATTACAGACTGGGCAAACTGCTAAGAGTAAACCAACTTGTTCAGTCGGAAACTGCTTGACAATTTCAAAGAAAAACGGCAACACAAACACTCCCCCGGCAATCACCATACTGACCAAACAATTCATGATGACACTCCGGCTCAGTTCCCATTCCCGAAAGAGACGTAAATCTAAAGTGGGAAACTTAACACGGGTTTGAACAGCTAAAAAAAGCAGAATCCCCACCATCGCCATTCCCAGCAGACTTAACGGAAGCCACTGGTTAAATCCCTCGGCCTGGCCAGAGGTCATTCCCAAGGCAAAGCTCCCCAAACTCAAGGCAATAATCACCGCGCCCAGATAATCAAACTGTTCAAATTGCCGAGGGCGCGGCCGCGTGGGTAAAAATTTGAGAATAATCGCAATTGCAATCAAGCCAATCGGAAGATTAATCCAAAAAATTGCTCGCCAACTGCCCCAGGCAATTAACACCCCGCCCAGAGTTGGCCCCAAAGCCACCCCAACAGACATTAACCCTGAGACAATTCCTAAGGCTTTCCCTCGTTCTTGGGCTGTAAAGGTTTCTGTGACAATCGCCGCCGCCAGGCCAGCAATGAACACCCCACCCAGGCCCTCGAAGCCGCGAAAAATAACTAACTCCCAAACATTCATCGCAATGCTACACAGGGCCGAGCTAAGCGTGAAAATAACCAGACCGCCAATGAACAAATACTTTTTGCCATATAAATCACCCAAACGGGCGGCCCCCAACTGCAAACTGGTAATCACTAATAAATAACTTAAAACCACCCATTGAACGGAAGCAAAACTAGTTTTAAATTCCTGAGTCAAGGTCGGCAAGGCAATGTTCACAACACTTAGGTCAATCGTAAACATCAAAATCCCTAGACTGATCCCAATCAGAATCCACCATTTTCGTTGTTGCCCGCCAGAGTTTGCCATAGAATGCAATGTCCTTAGCCGTCAGGGTATAACAGCAGGATAACTGATTATCGTTGAGGTTACCGCACTGTTTCAGCAGTAGAATCTAAACATCTAAAGAATCTAAAGAATCAAAGAATTTTCCAAGTTGATGTATTCTTGATTCCTAATTCCCAGAATCATGCCATGAGTTGAAGTTCAATATGCCTCCTAGAAAAACCGAATTTTGATTATAATTTAAATGAAGATGTCAAATCCAACTATTAATCATCAGCCAGTTAACCAGAGTTAAACCAAATTAATTTGATTCATATCAAGTTGCGAAGATATTTTGGGATTATTCTGACTACAATCGGGCTGAACTCGTCTGTAGATCTTTGGGATGCGGAATTTTTCAATAAAGACTGTTATAGTAAATCCTTAAAATTCGCTGCTGTTTGATCTAATGTCTCGTCCCACACTCTATGTCGCTATCACCAATCATGGCTTTGGTCATGTCACCCGCACGGCGGCAATTGTGGCCGAATTGCAACAGCACCTACCCGACTTACTCCCCATCTTTGTCACGGGCGCGCCCCGCTGGTTACTGGAAGCCTATGTTCCGCAAGGGTTTATTCATCGCCCTCGCAGCTTAGATTTAGGTGTGATTCAGGCCGACAGTTTGACCATGGATTTATCGGCAACTCTGACCCAATGGCAACAGATTCAAGCCCAGGCCCCGCAGTTAATTGCGGCCGAAGTCAGTTTTATTGAACAAAACCAGGTGGATTTAATTCTGGCCGATATTCCCTGCTTAGCCATAGCGATTGCCAAAGCCGCTGGAATTCCCTGTTGGATGATCGGTAATTTTGGTTGGGATTTTATTTACCAGGCCTGGGGCGAACCCTTTCAAGAATTAGTCGCCTGGATTGCCTCTTACTTTAGCCAATGTGAGCGTCTGTTTCGCCTCCCCTTCCATGAACCAATGCGCGCCTTTCCCCGGATTGAGGATGTGGGCTTAACTGGGAGTTGGCCGCGTTTTACCACCACCGAACTCCAAACCCAGCTTAAGTTAGATCATCCTGTCAATAAAACGGCACTGCTAACCTTTGGGGGCCTGGGGCTGGAGCGCATTCCCTACGAAAACTTACAGCGATTTCCCGATTGGCAATTTATTACCTTTGATCCCCAGGCCCCCGGCAATATCTCCAACCTGGTCAAAGTCTGTGGTCACACCTATCGACCCGTGGATATCATGCCCCTCTGTGGTCGGGTGATCAGTAAACCGGGCTATGGCACATTTTCAGAAGCGTTGCGCCTGGGCGTACCCCTCACCACCGTGACCCGCGCTAATTTTGCGGAAGGGCCATTATTGCTGGAGGGGTTGCAAAACCATGGCTATCACCAAATTCTGACTCCGGCGGAGTTTTACGAGGGTAATTGGGAGTTTCTCCATCAAGATCCCCAGCCGCCGGCCACCTCAGTCCCATTAGCCAGCGATGGAAATCAGAAAATTTGCCAGGCCCTCCTAGAGGTTTTGCAGCCGAACACAAGCCGCACTAATCTGGAAACCGTTACGCCTTAGCCTTTTTGAGTGGCTATCTCTGACATCTTGGGAATCTGGGCTGGCTCTTGTTAAACTAGCGAGGGGAACCGGAAGATCTGAAGCTGAATATTTTCCTGAGGATTCTATCTGGTTCATGTCCCAAAAATTTTCAGAGAAATGCCATTCCTTTGTGCGGGTTGCTGATATAAATGTGGCAAAAACGAACGCAACTGCAACAGGCCTGGCAGCACTTCCATGCAAAACGAGTTGGACAAGCGGAACAACTGGCCCAAAAGGTGATTAAAGATAGCCCCCAGGCCGAAGCCTATTATTTACTGGGCCTCATTGCTAGTCACCAAGAAGATTGGCTCAAGGCCCGCCGTCAGTTGCAAAAAGCTGTTGAACTGGATCCCTGGTTTGCCCCCGCCCAATACTCCCTTGGGCTATTACTACATCAACTGGGGTTAACTACGGCCGCTATTCCTCACTACACCAAAGCGGTGGAAATTTCGCCGGAGTGGGCCGAAGCGCAAACTAACCTGGGGAATGCCTATTTAGATCTGGGCAATTTAGACCAGGCCATTCGTTGTTATCAAGCCGCCCTGTCGTCTCAACCCGATGCCGCCACCACCATCTATAACCTGGGGACAGCCCTACACGCGAAAGGTCAAATCACCGAGGCCCTGGCCTGCTATGAACAAGCCCTTGCCTTCAACCCCCAGGACAGCGATGCTCGCAATAATTTAGGCAGTTTGTATCTCGAGATTAATCGCTATGCCGAGGCTGTAGCCCATTTTCGCCAGGCCCTGGCCGCTGACCCCACGCATCAGTATGCCGCCTATAATCTGGCCCGCACTCTCCACAGCCAGACCGAGTACGCCGAAGCCCAAGCACTCTATGAAACACTCCTCCAGACCCATCCCACCTTTCTTGAGGCGCGCTTGCATTTGGGCCACACCCTCTTAGCTCTCGGACGCTATGACTTTGCCCTGGAAACCTATCAGAAATGCCTGAGTCAAGACTCCATGCTCGCCGCAGCTTATAACGGCCGGGGTACAGCCTATTTAGAACAGGGAAAACTTGACTTAGCCCTGAAAGAATTTAACCAGGCCTGTCAACTCAGTCCCCAGGACGCGGATATTCGCCTCAATCGCGGCATGACTCTACTGCTGCAAGGGGATTGGCAACGGGGCTGGGCAGATTATGAATGGCGTTGGCAACAGGCCCAGGCCACACCGCGACCGTTTAGACAACCTCGCTGGGACGGACAACCCCTCGCTGGGCAAACCTTACTGATCTACAGTGAGCAGGGCCTGGGGGATTGGCTGCAATTTAGCCGCTATTTACCCTTACTCAAGTCCTTAGTCACCTCGATTGTGATCGAAGTCCCGCCGCCCCTGTTGCGCCTATGTCAGCCCTTGACTGAGCAATTTCAGGTGATTGCTGCTGGGAGTGAGTTACCCGCGTTCGACTACCAGGCCCCGCTGTTGAGTTTGCCGTTCCTACTGAAATTAACCGAGATTCCCCCCCCTTTCACCGCCTTCTTTTTGGCCTACTTGGACTTGCAACAACACCCGGTTTTACTCAATGCTCAAAACAATCTAAAAGTTGGCCTGGTTTGGCAGTCCAATACCCAAAGCAACACCGCCCAGAAGCGTTCCTCTCCCCTGGAATTACTGTTACCCTTGGCCGCCCTCCCCGGAACCACGTGGTTTAGCCTGCAAAAAGAAGTCAGCCCCGCCCAACAGGAACAACTTGATCAGGCCGGGATCTATGATTGCAGTCCCTACCTCAGTGATTTTGCCGATACCGGGGCCTGGTTACAGAGGATGGATCTGCTGATTACCGTTGATACTTCAGTCGCCCACTTGGCCGGAAGCTTGAATATTCCCACGGGCTTAATGCTCCCCTTTGTTCCCGACTGGCGCTGGCAATTGACCCGGACAGACTCGCCTTGGTATGCCTCATTACAACTCCTCCGCCAACCCCAGGCCAAGGATTGGGTGAGTGTCATCCAACTGGTGAAAAGCCTTATCCTCAAAGTTGCCGCTGCTAGAACACAGTCCTAAATGCTCACTGCCTTTACCGCCGGCCTGCTGCTGATTACGATTTCTGAACTGGGCGATAAAACCTTCTTCATTGCTGTTATTCTCGCCACCCGCCATCCCAAACGCTGGGTCTTTCTTGGCTGTTATCTCGCCCTGATTGCCATGACCCTAATTTCAGTGTTGATGGGACAGGTGTTTGCGCTCTTGCCAAGAATTTACACTTTCTATGGCGCGATTGCTTTATTTCTTATTTTTGGGGTGCGGCTATTGTGGCAGGCGTGGCAGATGAAACCGGATGGGGCCTGTGATGAAACTGCGGAAGCGGCCGATGTGGTTGATAAGGCCGAAGCTCAACTCAATCCAGCTAAACTCAACTCCGCCTGGCCAATTCTCCTAGAAGCCTTTAGCCTAACTTTTCTGGCCGAGTGGGGCGACCGGACACAAATTGCTACGATGACCTTGGCTGCGGCTCAAAATCCCTGGGGTGTGACGTTGGGGGCAATAGCTGGGCATGGGGTTTGTACTATCATTGCCGTGTTAGGAGGGAGCTTCTTGGCGGGGCGATTATCAGAACGGAACATTACCTGGATTGGGGGCATCCTATTTCTAGTCTTTGCCGTTGTTATGTGGGTTGAGGGGGCATAGGTGTTTCGCTTTTCACTGCCAGCCTACGATTGGGAGCGGGTCTATTACCTCCTACCAAAAATTCTCCAAAATCCCCAGCGTCTGGGTTTAGTCGCTTCTGTTGGCCTGCACGGCGTAATTTTCTTGACGGTACTGCTGCCCTATCGTCCGGAACCACTTCAACCGATTACAGAAACCGTAGATTTAGTCACCCTCGCTCCAGAACAGGAAGCCCTCCTGCCTTCTTTAACCCCATTAGTCCCGGATGAATTACCCGATTTGAGCCAAGCCATTGCCGGCCTGGAAAGTGAACTGGCTCCCCCGCCGTTTCGGTTTGAAGATTTACCGCCTTTGCCGGCCTTAGCCCCGCTGCCGAATTTTAGCTACCTGCCCCCGCCCGTTGCTTTCCCGACAACGCCCCGTCTGAGTCCGCCGCAACCAACTAACCCAGTTCCCTTGCCACCCCCGATTCGGACGCTCCCCAATCTCCCCGGCGAAGTTGCAGTTGCCCCAGATTTAGTTGAACCCAGCCCCACCCCTGCGCCAACTCAACCTAACAATGCTGTCACCTCACCCACTGCGGATCAACAGGCCCTGTCTGGTTTATCTCGTTGGATTTCCCAGGCCCGTGGCAGTATTGGTGGGCAAGCGGTTGGCTTAAATTTCACGGGGAAACTGGAAGCTGCCTATCCAGCCGGGGCCTGTGCAGATCAGTTACAAGGACGAGCCGCCGTCGCAGTCTTAGTCACGCCTGAGGGTCGCTTAGCGAGTACCTCTGAAGCATCCGGTTTTGGTCAAAATCCGCAACTCATTCGCTCCACTGGTTCAGCTTTATTAGATCAAGTGGCTGTGCGCACGGTTGCGGCCCAAACTTTTCCGGCAGGAGAACAATTCCAGGCCCTGCTTTACACGATGGACTTTGTTTACAGCGAAAGTGTTTGCGGTCAGGCCCCAAGCTCACCATCCCCTAGCCCAGGCACAACCTCGACTCCCACGCCCAGCCCAGAGGCCTCCGGTGTCCCGAGTCCAGCAAGTCCAGCAGCCAGGCCAGCCCCAACGCCGAAACCGAAAGAGAATCCTCCCCCCACAAGTTCGGATAAGGTTGCGCCCGATCCATCTTAATCAAGTTGGCCTGGGTTATCTCTAGGGTGTAGGCAAAAAATCTGCTAATATAATCAATGCTCAGAAGGAGAGATGGCTGAGTGGTCGAAAGCGGCAGATTGCTAATCTGTTGAGGCATTATGTGTCTCCGAGGGTTCAAATCCCTCTCTCTCCGTACATTTCACGCTCTACGAACAGATTCCAGCCATTTCAGGGCTGGTTTTTTTATAACTAAGGATTACATCTTTTGCAAAAGATGTACGGATTTGTGCTGAAATTTTAGGCAAGGATTTAGGCATTTAGGCAAATGGACTTAAGCAAGGCTAACGATGGATTGAGCAAAGTCAAGATTCAGGTTATAGGTGAATCGCTGTATCTCAGAGGTACGTTTCCACCCAAGCCTGGGGAAGTTGCACCCAAGCAACGGCGCATCGCTCTGGGGTTCGCTGCGACCCCAATGGGACTGAAAGCGGCCCGAATCAAGGCCTTGAGCATAGAGGGGCATCTACTCGCTGGTACGTTCACCTGGGAGGTGTCTCCCAATGAGAAAACCTGTGGGGAGTGGATCAAGCTGTTTGAGCAAGACTACTGGAAGGACAAAGAACAGACCGTAGATAAGCTGAATACGTTCAAGAAAGAATACTTGATGACTTTGAATAAGCTGCCCCATTCTCAGCCCCTCAGTCCTCGGCTATTGGAGAAGGTAATCAAAGAAACCCCGCCCGAAACCAGAGTCAGGGTCAGAGTGTGCCGAGTGTTTACCAAGCTGGCCAAGTTTGCAGGACTGGGAGTAGATTTCAAACATCTGTCTGGGGGGTACAAAGCGCAGTCCGTGGATACCCGCTCACTCCCCAGTGACCAAGAAATCTTGGTTGCCAGGGAGCGGATAAAATCTAAGGAATGGCTGAATGTCTTTGACCTTATGGCGGTTTACGGACTGCGAAACCATGAGGTCTTTTTCATTGACTGGGAACAGTTTCACAAGACCGGAGACAAGCTGCTCTGGATGACTGAGGGGAAGACCGGGAGCCGCTTGATTTACCCAATGCTGGCTAAAGGGTGGGATGGCTTTGATCCTTGGGCCATGGACTTGCCAGACGTTGATCTGTCCATTGGACACAATGCCCTTGGCTGGAAGGTATCAAACAATCTGCGAAGACACTTGCCATTTAATCCCTATTCACTCAGGCATTGCTGGGCCAGACGGGCATTTGAAAAGGGCCTACCCGCTGACTTTTGTGCAAAAGCCATGGGTCATGCCCTTTCCGTTCACCTAAATATTTACCGTAGGTTTTGGGGAGATGAGCCTTACCGGAAGATTTATGAGCAGGTCACTCAAAAAGACTCCTGATGTTCAATAAATTTGACTTTCTAGCTGTTCCCGTGTCCCACCTAATAGCTTCTGTTCTTTTTGGCTATTATCAACTGGGATGATTTGAGTGCCAAGCCAATGATCCTTGCGATAGACGTACCAGGCTAGTCCAGTCTTGTCTGTAGAGCCATCGCCAGTGAATGAACTCCTGACCTTGAACGTAATAATCTTTTCAAGATTTTGGCTAGTTTCTGACCAAAAATCAAACCGATTTTGACACGCCTCTAGCCAAGTAATTCGCAGCAACATAGCAATACCAACATTGCAATTTTTCCAGGCCAAGGGAACCATTTTGGTTGCTTCGCAAAAAGGTGGGTTAGTAATCACCCAATCGTATTTAGGCAACTTAGCCCAGTCTTCCGGGTCTGTCATGTCCAGATAAAAGTTGCAGCGGTGATTGGGGTCAATATCGACACTGGTAACGTTGTGCCCGGCTTGCCTAAGAGGGTCAACAATTGCCCCATCTCCCGCAGCGCATTCGAGAATCTTCCCCCTGATATTGACGTACTTTAGCAGGGCCTCTACAAAGTGGTAATCGGTTCGATAAAAGTCCAAAGGGTGTCTGGTCATGCGGAATCCCGATCCTGATTTTGCAACTTGTTTTTAATGGCAGTAAGCCGCTCAATTTCAAAAGTCAGATGCTCTCTGGCTTTCATTAAATCTTCAATTGGAGTTTCGTGTTTATATTCGGCTCTCCAGATGTAGGCCATAGCCGTCCCGCAGTTATAGCTAAATTCTTGAACAATTCGATAGCACTCAATACCAGCCGGATGCTGGTTGTAGTAATGCGGGTGTTTTACTTTTTCAGTTCTGGGGGTAGGTTCATCCATTTTTGTAGTTCCAAAAAGTTTACTTGCCAGGTTGGTTTTTTGCAGCCGTAAGCCGCAATGTTCCGGTAGTGAGTCCCATAGGCCAGCTTGGGCTTCTTGCCAGATAGTCGGGCTTCTTCGGCTCTTTCGATATATCCCCTGAGTTGGGGCGGGCTAACACCAAGCAAAGAGGCGGCCTGGTTGATGGACACCCACACACCAGTAATCCCCCAGGCTTTGACAACCGCTTCGAGGTAGTCAACGCTTGCCCTTAGCCGTTCAATATCCTGCTTCAATGTCGCCGTCATTATTCTTCAGTCTCCTTGTCAACAGGTAATGCCAAGTCAATTCGCAATTGGACAAACAGTTTGCTGATTTCCCGAGACAGGTTATTAACAGAGCCACGATGCTTTACTTGTCCAGTTAGGTTGAAGTTTTCGTATTCCTCAACAAGCATTTCCGTCAGGGTTTTGATCCGATTGATAGTTTTTTCGCCGTTCATTGTTTGTACCAGTAGTCAAAAAGATAGCCTTGCCTTGCCTGTCCAAGCCTGGCCCATCCAAGCCACGCCCCTCCCATCCTTGCCGATCCGCTCCAATCCTGTCCCCGCCATGCCTCTCCGTGTCATGCCCTGCCTTGCAAGTGTTCAATGGTCATTCATGGTTAAATCCTCAAAATCTAAAAAAATAGCCTCGCCTCGTCTCGCTAATCCTCGCTCATCCAAGCCATGTCTTGACTTGCCTCGCCATGCTTCACCTAGACTTGCCGCACCTAGCCTCGTTGATAGAATCAGGGGTTTAATTCCACTGAGAAACTTCAAATTTGCCAAACATTCCTCGGTACGTTCCGAGTCCGATGGCTAACCCGCCTTCCTCAATCAGGTTTTTGATTTCCTGTTCCTTGATTTCACGGTTGGGTAAAATCGTTAACTTGAACTGCAACGACCAGGGGGCCGGCAATACTGGACGCTCTTTGGGGTTAGGAATCCCCTTCTCCAGTCGAGCTACTGCCCGATGAAGGTAAAGCCCAGATTTTTCGTCACGCTCTGCCCCAAATGTTCCGACTTCAATGGGCTGTCCATCTCGCAAAAATGGGATGTATTCAGGGTTGTTGGGATCAAGAGATTGAATAAATGAAAAGCTGAGATTGGCGTTGCAAATATCCTTGTAAGCCCGTTTATCCCGCAGCCGCTTGGGTGCGCTGTTGGTATTGTGGGCTGACAAGAATGAAACGATGTTTGCAACAGGTAGAGCCAAGATGTTCGTCCCTGGCACTAAGTAAATCTTTTGCCACCATTCCAATTTCGTCTTGTTGTCTCCCGCATAGCGGTCGAACATGATTGCGTTGATTCCAGTCAGTGTGATCGTTCGACATACTTTCTCCAATCGAGTATCAGATGCTTTAGATTCTGTTTTGGTAGCCATAATGTTCTCTTAGATAAAAACTGAAAAATAGCCTTGCCTTGCGTAGCCATTCCATGCCCGGCCTGGCCCGTCCGTACCCTGCCGCACCTAGCCTGTCCCGGCCGAGCCACGCCTCGAAAAGATTCAATTACTGTTCATAAGCACCTCCAAGAAGTTAAAAAGATAGCCTTGCCAATCCCGGCCACGCCTGGCCTTGCCTTGCCTGTCCAAGCCTGTCCCATCCAAGCCACGCCACGCTGCGCCCTGTCTCGCATGAAAAATCAAAAATTCCCCAATTCGTTGTTTTCAATCATTTTTCGGGCTTGCACCCATCCCTTGATGTTTGAGAGATACTTGCCAGGTCTGGCCATGAACTCATTGGGGTTGAACTCGTAATAATCCAGCCCCATGTGCTGCAAATCTTCCCTGGTCGGTGATTTCAACTGATGCTCGAAAACATTGTGTTTTAGTGCAATGCAGCGATTGGCCCGTTCAATGTGCTTGGACAGGGTTTCCTCTCGCTCATTGGCAAACGAGATTCGGGCGCAGCATGAGGCTGAAACCCAAATGTGATCAATCGGTGGCGTGTGCCGATACACATTCCAGTTACAATCCCCTGGATGTTGATCTGCAAAGGGCAGATGCCATTGACCAGGATGCAATTTTACTGGCAGGGAGTTATCATAAGCCGCTTTCATTTGCCTGGCCAGGTGGCGAATGTCCGGGTAAACCCCATCAGACAGTCGTAAATTAAACCAGTTGTCCCAAGCCCCGGCATCTCCCGTCAGAATGACAATTGAACGTGCGAATGGGTGCAAAGCCAAATTGGTATTTTGCTTGTGAATACCTAAAGACTTGAGCCGTTCATAGGTTGATAGGGAATGGAACTGGTAGTCTTTCCAAGCATCATTGGCTGAGTAAAACTGGTCATCGGTGGTATCCCCTCCACTCATTCCACTCTGCTCTGCTGTCCAGTGGGGCTGGTAGGGGTTGGTTCTGACCATCTCAGCTACTTTGTCAGCAGGAATAGCCCTAGAGCTATTGGCATTTATAGACAATTCAACGTCATTGGATCCAACACCCATCACATCATCGGTTTGAACAAATAGACGATGGGTGCGAAGTTCGGCCAATTTAATCGTGGGACAGGCAACGAGCATACTAGTGGCCCGAACCCCCGTCAGAACAGCAATGGAATCAGCTTTGATTTGGGGTAAAAACACCTTTACTCTCCTAAAAACCAGTCAATAAGCGTTTCTGTGAATAACGAAAACCAAAATTAATTGAGTAACAAACTGGGCCTTGGCATAACGATCCAATACTTGAGGAATTACTGGCTCGTCTCGTTTTAGAGATTCATCAAAATAGACTGTCATCTTTGCACCTCCTTGCACCGTTAGAAATATTCATTGCAATCTTTTTGCTGTTGTGACATTAAAACTTTTTGACTTAGCCCTGGATTTCTATGCCCAAAGTCGTGCAGAATTAACTGCTTGGTAATCTCAAACTTACTCAAATCTTTGTAATAACACGGTGAAAGCAATGTCCAAATAGTTGATGCAGCGTAATCATCTGAAACAAGATGTTTTTTCCATGTTTGATAGGTAAACAAGAAATTAAACAGCCCTTCACGCAATGCTTCAAACCAGTCTAGTTGAGCGAAACATTCTGATCCGACTTTGACTGTGCCAGCCAAGCTCCAGTACCAAAGAAAATACTCAAAATTAGGACAGGCAAAATTGTTGTTAACTTGAAATTCGATAAAGCGTTCTTGAACTGTCATCTTTACACCTTTGGTAATGAAACAACTTGAGACTGCCCTTGGTATTTGCCGCCCCGGTCGGCGTAAGACGTTTTGCAAGGCTCTCCCTCAAAAAACAAGAGTTGGGCGATGCCTTCCTCGGCATAGATTCGACAATCGGCATTACTGGAGTTAGATACCTCAATCGTTAGGTATCCCTCCCATCCCGCCTCCAGGGGCGTGATGTTCACGATTACCCCTATCCGGGCATAGGTGCTTTTTCCCAGGGCAATAGCGGTCACGTTGCGGGGAATCTGGAACCGCTCAACGGATACCCCTAACCCGTAGCTATTGCCGGGGAGGATGAAATAGTTGCCACTGGTTGAACGCTCCAGGTCGGCGTGTTTCAGGGAGCGGATAGAAAAATCTTTTGGGTCAACAATCAGGCCTGGAACATGACGGAAAATGCGGAAATCGTGGCAGGCCAGGCGAATGTCATAGCCATAAGAGGATTGTCCATAGCTAATGACTTTGTAGGGTACACACTGAAGGGGTTCTGCTTTTTGTCGAACCTGTTCCCCAACATAGGGGGAAATCATTCCATGAGATTCAACATACTGAGCAATTTGAAGGTCATTGAGTAAGGTCATGGTTTCAGTCCGTAGTAACTTGGGTTTTTGTTTAGTTCAGTGGACAGGGCAGATTCGTAAAATTCAGGGATTGAATACTCTTTAGACAGCCGTTGCTTGAGTCGTTTCAACCGATTGCGGTGCTTGGCTTCGTCAGACCATCGTTTAACTGGCTTATCGGAAGAATCAAAGGTTAGGTGAAATCCCCAAATGCCTTTGGCTCTTAGCCGGTCAATGATGGCGTTCTGTTTCCTCCTTGTTTTTTCATTGGGGCGGTGGTGTTTTGATTGAACAGATAGCAACACTCTGGGGAGATTGTTGGGTGGGGCTGTATATGGGTTTCCCCAGGCAACGCCGTGTCTGTAACTCATGGTTGTCAAAGAGCAAAGGAGGCTCTTTCTAGAATTTTCTCCCATTCGCTTGTTACATCCAATAACTTGCCCTGCGCTGACTTGAAGAAAACAGGGTTAACCAATCGAGAAACATTTTCCAGTTTTAATGCGTAGCGGGCTGGTGTCCAATTGCCGCATAAACGCTCTGTTTCGCTAATTGAGTCAACAGAGATTCTCCCAAAATTGACTGTGGCGTTGGGATTGTCAGAACATATCCACAAGCAATCAGACAGCGTAGCAAGGGCTACGATATTGCCATACTGCATATCATTTAGAGATGGACAGTTAGGCAAATGAGACAACTTCTCAAGCAAGTCACGACCAGAGGAATTAATCTTTTTTTGAGCGGCGTGAATGAGAATCTGTCCTTGATAGTAGGTTTTCCAATGCCGAGTTTCGTAAGTTTTAATTCCCCTGGCAATTAAACTGGCATAGGGTTCATGCAAAGTAATTAGCTTCATCGCTTACTCAATCTTGTTGCAATAGTGAATAGTTTTGTTAGAGATGACAGTGAGTTATTTCCAGTTAGGATTTCGGACGTTTCTTTTTCCATCTGGGCCTTTCACATAAGATGGAAAAGGGGGAACATCTGGCCTTGGTGGCGGAAGGGATGTAAATGTTTCATCCAGTTCCTTGATTAAAAAGTCAGCCGTTTTTACAGCGTCTTTGGCAAGGTCAGCCAAGTAAAGGTTTGCTCTACTTGCCAATAGTCCCTGCATGGCCATGGCCGCAAAATAGTCACGGCGGCTGACATCTGGAATCCCGTCAAGAATGGCTGGTGGAATGTCGCCGGGGTACACAATTTCGTTTTCCATTAGAATGGTTCCCCCCGTTCAACAGCCGCAGCGGTAGCTGCATTGCCCTTGGGTTCAATCGTCTTGCTGATACCCGTCTTAACCCCAGTCACGGTTCTAGGGCCTGTTCGGACAGGTGGAGCGGCTGCTTCAGCCCGTTTTAGAGCTTCATAGGCCTCTTGGGATAGGTCAAACCAATCAATATTCTCAAAGCACCAGCGAATGTAATCTGGCTTTTCCTCAAGCATTTGCTTGATAGTCTTGCCTTTGTGAACCCCAAATTGAATCTTGTAATGAAGTTCGTGGATACTGACATTGGGTTGCTCGGACATTTAACGCCTCATGAGTTGTTGAATGATGTTGTCTTTTAACATAATCGTCTTGGCAGTCATCAACAGTAACTCTTTGATTTGCTGTTCTGACATTTTTTCAAGCTGATCATTGAGCAGTCGGGTTTCAAGTTGTTGCTCAAGGGACAGCCCAATCTCAAGATCAGGAAGGTATGCCATACTATATCTCCTGCACAGGAATCACATCACATTCCTTGTATTTGGATAGTAAGCAGATTGTGATGTGATTAACCTGAACCAGTGCATTAAGAAAAGCATCCATTTCTTGCGGGCTGTCAATCCCCTCCACCAGTAGATAAGTAACAAAAGAAGTGTGCAAAGCAAAGCTTGGGGCATACTCCAGTAATGGATTTTGAGCTTCTTTTTCAGTTTGATTTTCAGACATAAATTTTTTCCGTTAGTTGCAATGTTTACAAGGCTTGTTCTTTTTCTTTAATACCTTTCAATCCTTGGGCCGTCATTTCCCTTCTGAATTTGACTGCTTGAAGTACCTCATATAATTGATTTTTAACAAGAATAACCTCCTCGTTAGAGTAAGCCTGATCTGCCAAAGATTTTAACTCGGCAAGCTCTCGGCGAATCGATTCAAAGTAGAGACTGATCATTTTACTTACCCGCCTTGATTACTAGCTCAGGTTGTTGATAAGAACGCTTGTCTAAAAATTCCTCCAACTCTTTAGATAGCTTGGTGACTTCATCGTCAATCTGAAGTGCCTCGGCATTGGATTTATGTTGTTCAGCCATCATTAGATGTCCTTCGATCTCGTGCTGATTTAGCTTATACAATTCCTCCCGTTTCTGTTGGATTTCTTCAAATAGATACTCGGATTCCGGGTCATCTTGGGGCCTGGGGCGGCGGTTCTTGAACCGCACTTGTACCTGTCGTCCTGAAAACGCAAATGTCTTTCCCGTTCCCTCTTGGTTGTAAATTTGATCAAGGGCTTGCTCTGTGGCCTGGGGTTCGACTTCCTTGAGCTGGGAAGTTAACTGGTCAATCTGGAGCTTTAGTTCGATGTATTTTTCAAGGGGTGTCATTTTTATTAGCTCCTGTAACTCGATTGGAATTGACGTATTGCCCTCCTTCCATTTCTTTCACATGATCCGACCACCAAAAGATAAACTTTAGAGCCTCGTACAGCGATGAATGGTTGATCACATCAAAGCCTGGTCTGATTTCTTTTAGTGGAACATCTTTCGTGACAGTAATAACGGAAATAATTTTATGCCCCTTGATCTCAGTCCAGGTCAAAAATTGCTCGATGTATTCGTTTTCAGAAACTTTATAGACAACTCCTTCCTGCACTTCATTTAGTAATTCCGAAATATCAACAATGTTAGCCATTAAGCAAACCTCTTAAATGGGGCAGTCATGGGCGGGGTGTCAACTAGAGCCGAATCCCTGAATAGTTTTTCTGAGCATCTGAAGCGCATCATCACACTGGGATTTTCTCTCATGTAATTGCCAAGCGTAGTCCTCCAACATTGAAAATTTTTAGTGATAAAACCGGGAATAGCTGATAGCTCAACCAACTCATCAAATTGTTCGTTGTTTAAGTCAATTGGGAATACCTCGTCATAAGAAAAAATTTCGGTTTCACTTTTCCACCAGAACGTTGCTCCGGTTGCATCCCTGGTGCGGCGAAATAGGACAAATGACTCTGGCGTATAAAAGTTCTGTCCTGGCCTGGGATAATACTTGGCAAACTCACCAGTCAATGCCATACATTTCCTCCAGTCTTTGTTTTTGCTGAGACTGCCATTCTTCATACCTATGAACAGCCCATCTCCAGTGATACCCAAGCTGACTGGCCAGGAATTTCAGATGATCCAGTTTCAGATCGGACTGAAATAATTCCAGGGTGCGGTAGTAGGCCCAGCCCTTTTGGTATCCGTTGATTTCAGCTGTGATGCAGATATCTTTAATCCGGTCTTGATAGGTCTGCCCAACCTCTACCATCTCAGCATCTTTTACTTCCAAGACTTCTTTTTTCTCGGCATCTTCCTCGATGACCTTAATTTCTTGTGTCGCGGGGTCAATTTCAATGGCCCGTTTTCGTTTTTTGACGGATTGCAATGTCCATTCATGCCCGTCAGTGGGCAATCCGTGTTCCTCGATATTGGAACCGTGATCCAGGATAATTGCTGTCTTTCCGGGGTGGGGACGCAATGCCCTACCGACCATCTGCAAATAAAGCGAGAGTGACTTAGTGGGCCTGGCTAACTGGACACAAGAGCAAGCTGGTACGTCAAAGCCCTCGGTCACAATTCCCACATTACTAAGGACTTTAGTTTGTCCATCCTTGAACCGTCTGAGGATAGCGGCCCGCTGTAAGTCTGGGGTTGATCCATCAATATGTTCAGCCTCAATGCCAGACTCCCGATACCGCCGCACAATGCTCATGGAGTGTTCAATGTTGACTGCAAATACAATTGTCTGCAACCCATCAGCAAGTTCTTTATAGGCCCGCACCAAATCCCCCAGTAACAGGGTATCGGACATGGTATCGGCCAGTTCGTGTACCTGATAGTCTCCATGTCGAACCTTCTGATCCGACAGGTCGGGGCACATCCCCTTAAAGGCCCGGAATGGACTCAAATGCCCCTGGTCAATCAATGACTGGACAGTAGGGCCAAGGACTAAATGTTCAAAGGCGTAATCCAATCCCTTGCCATCTAATCGGCATGGAGTAGCAGTAACTCCCAAAACCTTTGCCTTGGGGTATTGCTGCAAAATGACATCGTACCCAGAGTTTTTGGTGACGTGATGACAGTTGTGGACAATAACCCCGTCAACAGTGTATGTATGCCAGTCCTCTACCTCTAGGTTATAGACATAACCATCTGGACACAGTGCTGCAAATTCTGGTGAATTTGAGCATTGGAAAACCTCAACACTTGCCACCCCAAGAACATTAAGACCTTTTCCTTGCGAATGTCCTGATCCTGACGCTTCAGAGTGCAATGCGAATTGCCATCCACCTCGACCGCAATCTTCAGCCTCGGATTGGCAATATCCAGTTTGTAATGATTTGGCATGACTAGCCCAAGCGTCCTTGCCGGACGGGTCGGAACAATAAACTCGGACTGCCATCCCCCCCCCAGTGCATCCAGTAACATTTGTTGCGGTAGCGAAAGAGGACGACCATTGCCACCCCGAACTACTGGCTTGTGTTGCATCTTTTTCAAGGTTTCCGACATTTTTTGCCGGCATTCTGGTCGTACCATTGGATTGTTGCTGGACATCCGCTCCGAAGCGTAAATCCGATTGGTTTTTGCCATCGTCAAACTGGAAACCTTGGAACGGCACTCGATTGAACAGGTTTTCCGTTTCTGAAATGTTGGACTCCCGCAAATCACGCAATTCATAAACCGTCATCCCTTCTAAATTCGCTGCAATCTCCCACCCTTGGGGCGTAAGAAATGGATGGCCTGGGGTACAAACCATTGACCGCCCATCGGACAAATGAACCTTGACTAATTGCTTGGCCGGATTCTTGAACAGTCGAACCACTCGCTTAGGGGTGGCCTCTCCGGTTTTCTCGTTGTAGGCTGTGACCCAATCCCCAATTTGGTAGGACTCGATTGGTTTGCCGTCAATCAGTGTTCCAGAAGGAAAACACTCATCCAGAACAATTAGCTCAACATCCCCTGGCCAGTCATGCGGCTTTTGCTTGCGTAAAGTTTGAACACTTCCACACTGAACCGGGAATATGGGATTTTTCAGTTTGCCACCATATACTGTCCAGTTGGCAACCCCAAATGTCCCTAGTCGGTAGTGCATTTGCTGGATCAACTCTTTGCGGTGGGCCACTGCCAGCACTTTCCGATCTGGGCCTGGATTGTATTCAGAGATAATGTGAGAGAACACATTCGTTTTTCCTCCGCCCGTAGGCATCTGGAGGCAAACCCTGTCATACTTCTCCCACGCTGCATAAATCTCGTTTACTGCCCTTTCTTGGTATGGGCGCAATTTGGGTACGCTTGCGTTCATATCCTTACCATTGACCTGTTATATATTGTAGTACAAATTGCTTCTAAATGCAACAACTTTTCTAAAAATTATGTAATCACTAGGAGACAGTCGGGTGTAACGGTAAACCGGCCAGTGTAGGTTTCCTGTATATTAAGAGGCAAGGTATTATCTCGAATATCGCTACTCTCAACGAGACACCAGTAGCCATTGTTTCCAAATTCAACATCAATGACAAATCCCTCAGACCCCCACGGTGGTTCTTGTCCCAGTCGCCTCATTCTCAACAACTGGGCGTTGGTTACTGCATCTGAGACAAAACGCACCCTGTCGCCTATCTGCGGCCCTGTGTACGGGTTAATCGGACGCTGTACTGGCGTATCGCTCTGGGCAGCATCATTGCGGTGATCGTTCACCCGGTCATTCAAATCAACGATAGTTTCTGCGATCTCGTCTAAATCTTGTAACAGCGTCACAGCGTCATCCTCAAACCCTTGCTCTGTATGGGGTTGAACGCTGTGACATGACGCTGTGACAACGCTGTTACAAGTGTGTGTCGCATCCGTTGTCACAGCGTCATAGTGATAATCGGAACGCTGTGACAAGCTGTTACTTACCTGAGTTGTCACAGCGTTGTCACAATGGTCTGTCACAACGTCGATCCCTTGCCCCGTATGTGTTTGATCGGTACGCTGTGACGCTGTGACAACTTTTTGCGGTGATTGCAGTAAACGAGCATACCGATAAACAGGTTGACGTGGGCCGCCTCCTTCGGTTTGCCTGTAATCAGTGACCTGGAGAAATCCCTGTCCATGTAGGCGATGAGTTGTTTGTCTCAAGGTCGCTTTTTTTTCTTGCATAAATAGCTCTGTGAGTGATAAGTCTGCATAGGTGACTGCCTGATCGGGATTGGACTTGAACCAAGCTTTGACACGCTCAATCAGGGTTGTTGGTGCATTCGGCCCACCGTTGGTCTTGAATTTGTCCATGTCACCTGCAAAAAGATACGAAAGATGGTTGTCGATCAGTTTGACCAAAATCTCCTGCCCAGTGTCATCCCTGTGCTTTGTCACATGGAAAATTCGCTCATCTTTCCCGATCTTGGCGTTTGGTGGATCAATTTCCTTGTTGTACTTCCGTAGCCGCCACACTTCGCTGACGTTGGCTTCAATTGCAGTCGAACCCCGTAGCTCACCTTTTTTGTTTGCGTGGTGGATAATAATGCAAGTGGCGTTGTATGACACGCAAAGGTCACGCAAATCAAATAAAGGAGAACCATAGTCCGGGTCTTTTTCTTCAACGTCTGCGCCCCGCATGGCCGCTGTTAGGTTATCAATCAGGATTAGCTCAAACCCGTGTTCCTTGATCAAATCCTCCAGGTAGTCCATTTGGCTAAAATTCCATTTATTGATGACATAGATGTTGTCGTGTTTCAGCATCCCCTTTTCCCTGAAACGGTTACGCATTACCCGATCTGGTTCATCCAATTGGATGATGAGCGTCTTTGGCTGGTAGATGATGGGTTTGTCTAGGAATGGACGATTGATGTGGACATGGTGGATCAGATCATAGACAAATAGGGTTTTTCCCAGTCCTGCTTCGGCATAAAAACAGACGGTGGTTTGCCTGGGCAAAAGGTTAGCCACAATGTACTCGTCTTCTTTAAGCTCTTTGACCGTGGCCCGAATATCGGCCATGGATATAAGCTCGGCCCGTTCAACCTTGCTGTTATATAGCCGAAAAATCTTCTCGACACTGCGATAAGACCGCTTGTACTTGGCTGCAATTTCTTCAAATTCAAAAAATTTCCGGGCTGGCTTGTTCTTATAGAGAGATTCAGCTAGTAATAATTCCCCGATCATTCGCTCAAATTTTTGTTCATCATTTTCTTCTTCAGTCCCATCTACCGGATCGGCGTAGCGTGCCGGGGATTGGGACTGGGATTTAGCTTTCTTCTTGTTGAATGGGCTGACCCATCCATTTTTCTTGGCCAGTCTCCCCAGGTATGGCACTCCATAACCAGGCACACCTTTAATGTGTTTCCAGACATCATCAAACCCTTTGTCGGTATGCTTGTGACTGGTGGCAGAGATTGCCCTGGCTTCGCTCTCGTCAATCCCTGCATCATGCAGAGCCAACATAATGTTGCGCCATTCATACCAGTCGGAATTATTCAGGTTGATAGCCTTGATATATTCCCTGGCCCACTCAGGATCGCCCCATTGATGATTTGACTGCTTGGCTTCTTTTTCACGCTGAAAATGCTCCCGCTCGTCAGCCTCGTCATAGTCCTTGAGCATCAGCTTCAGTAATTCTTCCGGCAATTCGGGAATTTCATCTACCCATTCAATAATTTGGTACTGGTTGCCGCTCTCAGGGTGTGTCCCTTCTACAAGTGACTGACGACCGACCCAACGCAGATCAATCTGTTCCTTGACCTCTTTGCCATATTCCTGCTTGGTTGCACCTGTGTAGATGATCTTGTTATCCACACAGTCCCATAGATGCTCTGGGACTCTGTAGAACGATTGGTAGTGTCCCTTGCGGCCAGCCGATACTGTCCTTGTCTTGGGGAGTTCAATCCCTCGCTCTGCCAGCCAGTCATCCACGCTGGCCCCATCGTGATCCAGGGCTATTAGCCCACCGCTAACCGGGCCAAGCAAGACGCCATGCGCCCCAACTGGTGTCTTGATTAGCCGTTTATCACCCTTCTTGTTAATGGTGATTTCATGCTCAAACTCTTGCCCAATCGGGGTTAATTCGCTGTAGGCAAAAGGCTTATTCTGCCAAGATTCACCAATAGGAGCCTTGGAACCCTGCTTAATGTGGACAAAGGCCCAATTGGTTGAGGCTAGACGCTCATTCATAATTTTCTCTCCAACGCTGTTTTGATGACCTGATTCCCTCTGCGGGAAATGACTTGAAGATTTGCCTTACGCAAATGGAATCCTTGAAACCTGGCTGCCAGTTCAGGGCTTGCAAGTCCCTTACCTCCGGGCGGAACGGGTAAGTCTATAAGCTCAATGTCAGCAGCCGTTAATTGCTCTCGCTTCATGAACTCTGAGAGGATTTCAGCAAAAGTAGGCTCCCGATGATCAGCGTCACCGTTCTCTCGGGTTAATGTTTCACCTGTGAAGGGGCAAATCGTGTGGGGGTATTGCGAAAAAATATAGTCCTTGTAGTCCCTAATTTGATAAGCAATACTTTGTCGAAAGGCTGATTTTATTTCTGCTTGCGGATTGGGGGTGGCTACAAATGTTTTGTAGGAGAGAATTTGCTTTTCTCCGTTGATAAGCGTGACCTGAAAGTTTTGCTCAAATTTTCCGTACTGATAAATCTTGGTAATTCCGATGCTCTCTATCTCAGACGGACGATAGGGGAAATGAGGATTAGCCTCAATCAAAGACAGAATCCAATTTTGAGTATCAATAGGCAGAGGGCCGAGAGGGCTGTTTTGTCTAATTAAATTAAGTTGGGCCTTGATTTGCCCCTTGTTCATCCGTTCCATTCTGTTACCGCAAACTCATGAGGATGGATGACTGAATTTCTCCGGGCTCAGGCAGATAGGCTGGCTGATTCCAGATGGGGTCGGGCGGCAAATCGGGAATGACCAGGCCCAGGCAAAAGCATCTGTATCGCTCTGCTGCATTAGGGGCATAGGTCAACAGGTCGCTGTGCATTGTTTTTTGTCCTACAGTTAGCGACCGTGGTTTTTTTTGTACTCGTTTTAGACGTAAGGCTTTCATTCGGCAAAATCTCCCGCATGATTTTGATGTTGGCTCCACTTTCGGGGCCTGGTGTAAACGTGATTAACAGCCGGGGGACGCAATTCACACGGTCATCGTGAATAACTCTGGCTTGCACCAGGGCATCCAATACAGCACCCGCCAGGTTGTCTAAGTCACCTCTGGCCTGGCCAAATATCTCAATCTCGATACTGGCGGTTTCAATCGTTCTGAAAGCCCAAGGGAGTTGCAACTGTAACTGGTGAATGGCATCCTCTTTCCAGAGTTTGTATGGCTTTGGCAGGAATGGAACCTTGCCCCTTGCCATCCTAGGCCTGGCCTTCGGAACCACTCTCCCAGACAGTTGCAATTCCACTAAATCTCTCCCCAAGGCTTGATGAATGGGTTAGATGCCTCTGTAACGTTGTCGTTGCCGTGATAAAGGGCAAGTTGCCGAATCTGGATGTAATCAGAAAAATGCTCCAGAATGCAATTTATACGCTCACAGATGACAGTCCTACCATTGTCGCTAAAAGTGAACACCTCTAGGGTTTGACTGGAGGATAAGTAACGCAGACTGCATTCTTGCATTTCGGCATAAACCTGGGCATCGGCAATCCGCATCGCAGCAAGGGTTATGGCAAATTCATGGGTACAATCGGCTGTCAAAATTCTCATTATTCTTTTCCAAAAATCAGTCTCACTACCCCTCTTAGTCGTTCAATCCTCCCCGAGCCTTCTCCAGACTCCGTTGATAGAATTTTTTCTGGAGTTCGGTCAGATCGGTTCGCTCCATTTGTCGCTCTAAAAACCTGATCCGATCTCGCTGGACGGATGTATTGATCATGGCGGTGTCAAGATTAGAGTTTTTGGGACTAGTCATAGATTTTTTCCTCAATAATGCGATAGTCAAAATGAAATTGTTTTGCCGAAATCCCGATCACCGAACTCTGAAAGACCTCGCAATGTTTCTTGATAAACACGGCATACAAGTCATCGGTTATCCGGTGATAGGGGCAAGTTTCTCCGTTGTAAAAGTCCTCGGCATAGCCAGTGGGACTATTCCAGGGGAAAGAATAGCACTCTGGTAAATTGCAAAGTTTCAATTACTTTTCCCCCAGTCCGAAGGGTGAAACAGATGATGGCACAGGTGGCAGATTCAGGCTTTTGTCCTGAGTGGCCTTCATCAATTGGTTGGCGAAGTTCCGGGCTTCGGTCGGCCCCATGCGATACTTGGTGTCTGGATCATCCCGAAAAGTGATATAAACCGACTCTCCATACCGCTCTACTTTCTCAACCAGAATTGGCTTTGTTGTCTCCTTCATTTTCGTTTTCTCCGTTTTGGTACACAGCTATACTGAGCAATTAATTTTTCGTTATGCCAAATTTCAAGAATGTCCACCCCGTCAAAATGCCGATTGACCTTGGATGCAACCAGCCCCACTGCTAAAACAATGCGGCCAACATTCGGATTTTTGACACCAATCAACAGGGAACGCTTGACCTTGGCTACAACTACCCCGTCCGACAAAAACTGGGTAAGTTCATCAGCCCAGGCAATTTCATCCAGTAGTCGGTGATAGGCCCACTCGGTTTCAAGGGTGGGCGAAATCACCGACCGATTAGCCCATGTGATCAAAAATCCTCTCCCTTGTCGGTGGGACTATCAGTGGACACAGATTGATTCCCAGGAACAACTTCAATTGGGAGTACTCCATCAATCGCATCCTCAAGACCGGCGTTCAACTCATTGATCCGGCGTTGAATATCATCTTCCCAGGCCCGGAAAATCACCTCATCAGCATCCACGTCAATGCCAGTGATCGCCTTTTGGTAAGCGGCCTGGCAATGTTTCTTGGCCTTGAACAGCCCCTCATGGGTGTACCCCCAGGCCATAAACAGGGAATCCCGCAGTTCGACTAACTGCTTATCGGTCAATTCTAGGGTGCTTTCAGTGGCAAATTTAGCCTTGCAAATTGATTTGCAATCCTCTTTAGACAAAGCAGAGCTAACCCACTCTACCCATTCCTTGATATTGTTCCGGGTCTGATTCGGGGCAACTGAAGGAGAGGGAGCCTTGAAATTGGACTCATTGCGAATCGTGGTGTAGTCATGCTCAGAGGTATTGGCCTGGGACATTTCATCCCCGGTGTAGATACCAGAAAGCTCGGCCGGGAACGCTTTCCGTAGTGCCAAGGCCTCGGCACACTTGGCCAGCATGGTTGTGGGGAATTTAGACCACATCTGACTGGGAGAGCCATTGTAATACTGGGCATATTCATCCCACTTGGCTACGCCCTTAAAGACACGACTACAGCCCTTTTTGTAAACCTCTACCTTGGCGGCCACTGGACGGCTATTGCTCACCCAAACATCCTTCCAGATACCGTCCTCTCCACACCAGTATGCATCGGAGCCATCCATTTGCCCAGTTCGATCGGCAATTAGCCGGAAACCGTCAATACTCGTTTGAATCGTCATCTTGTCTTTGCGCTTGATCGCGTAGACCTGACGCATGAACGGATCAAGCCCAGTGCGTTTTGCAACCTCGCAAAACAAAATCAATTCGTTGTCGCTGCATCCAGGAGCAATCTGCTCCTTTAGTAGGGCCAATTGCTCAGGATTGTAAGCTGACAGGGCAGATTCGCCCATGTTGCCATTCCGCTTGGCAAGCGTGTTTGTATCCATAAATGCTCCAATTGTATTGTGGTAAAATTCCGAGTATGAGAAATGCGACAGGTGTAAAAACTTCCGTCAACTCAGTCAGGATTAGAGTCTATGACTGGGAGATGAAGTTAATTAATAAAGTCAAAAAGAAATTCAACTTTAATACCTCCCAGGCTATCCGATATTTGATCGGAAAGGGGCTGGGGTATGACCTGTCGAAGCCAATGATCAGGGGAGTCCCCCCTTGGCTACAGGATTTGGATCAAAGTGACGGCACACCGGATCAGACCCACGACGGGAATCATTAAACCCATCAAACCCGGCTGCAATTAAGCATTTCCCCTGCCCAGGGGATCGGTACGGAAACCAATACTCGCAATACTGGCAGATTGGTGTTAATTTAAGAGTGGAATCGGTTGCCGCTACGGAAGCGACCACCCTTCCAAACTCATATTCCGAAAGAGCCGCTTTTGGCTCTTTTTTTGTATGCTCAGATAACACTTGATCCAAAATCCAAACTCATTAATTAAAATCTTAGCGTCATGACATCAGATTGTCAAGTTATTAGCACCTATATTATTGTTAAGAACAATCACTATCTTGTTTAATCTATGACAAAAATATAGCCAATTGGTTGTAGTTTTTTTCTTACCGTGATCCCACACAAAGCCCGTCCCTGTGGTAGTATGCGGGTATATAGTTGTGGGACAAAACGATGGTTATTTCTCATCGAGAGGCGTTTAATGTTGCGCTTGAAGCGTTTGATGTTAATGCTATAGATATAATTCGCTCTTGCGAAAAATTAGCCAACTGGGGGTTAATTGATAGAGTGCCAACAGCGGCGCAATTAAGCAGGTGGCGAACGGGCAAAACGGAAAATATCGAAACCGATACCTTGAGAGCATTTGAGTTGGCTTTGCCACCCGAAGCGCAACTTTATTATTACTTTGTTTTAGCCAACGGCAGTAGAGTTAATATTGCTCATGTGGAACTTTCTCGCCAATTAGCCGAGATTCAACAAAGATTATTGCCTGTTCCCAGGTAAAACCTTTTTGTCTTTGGGTCTCCCCTCTGGTCGGGAAGGGGCAATGTAAATCCATTTGTCAGCCCAGTCCAGGAAATAGCTGTCGGTGGTTCGTTGTGTAACGTGCAACGGGATTAGGATTAGGCAATTTTGTTCTGAGAGGCTATCTAGCTCAAAATAGGTAAACTGCTCTAGTTTTTCTAGGGCGGACTCCAGCTTGAAGTAAACCTCAAACGAATCAACCCAGCCTGAGTAGGTCAAATCCAGGGGGTTGCCAATTGCGATAAATTTCTTCCTAGACCATTCCCTGATTGATTCAATTTTTTTTCTGGTCACTAATTTATCCAGGTCGTCAGCATGGCAAATGGCTTGCTCAAAATCCAGACAGGTATTCTGAATCTGTAAACCAGGCAACTCAATTGCTGCCTGGTGTAATTCGGTAATTAGGTGCATATTATTGTGGGACACTTAATCGTCCTTACGATTGTACTCCATCCAAGCCAAGAGAGCTTGACAGCGGCGTGTTTGGTCGGCTATTAGCCTACCTTTATTGTTGCTAAATCCAGGGGCATTTAGCCTTCCGTCTGGTTCATAAAATGACTGCACCCTGGCATTGATCATTTTTTGGGTATCCATTAGCTCTGGCGATAACAGCTCCAGTAATCCCCCTCTGGATACCACCGCAGCGGGGGCCTGGGTGTAGAGGTCGAAAACGTTCAGAAATATCCAAATATTGTCAGCGTCAACGCCTCGCTGTTCGGCCGCTCTCCGGTACATTGGCACAAGACGGCGAAGTTCACCTAGCCAAAAAGTATCTGCTTCAGCCGGTGTGGAAATTTGGCGGTTGCGAGTTTGCACCGAAAAACTACCTAAGTTGCGAACCCTATTTCCCGGATCAGTGTGGCCCCAATAGCCATCCAGAAAAGTTCCCTTTAGGGAGCGGTTTCCCTCTGAATAGCCAATTGCTCGAGCCATGAGTTCTTGTGGGCTAGCTAAGGCCTGGTCTAGTGGATACGTCTGGGCCTGGGGTGGGGGCGCATCCACTACAACTTTTTTGAGAAGCGGTGAACCCACATCCCGCCTTGTCTGGTATTCAACTCCCGCCGATTGTAAAGTTGCCGAGCGTGACCAGTATTCAGGCTGCCCACACAGGTTGCATAGATTCCAAAGGATGAGTAAAAGCCATCGTAAAAATTGACTGTTGGTAAATATCTCCATTTTGGAAAATCAAACTCGCCATAGGGGTCTTTAACTGAGAAGCGGAATGAGCCATTGCGGGTATCAGACTCAATTTGATCTAGGCAGATGACATGGCCCGATGGCGTAAACCAGCCATGGGTAATCAAAAAATCCCCATCTTTTAGCCATTGGATGCAATCGTGCAGACTGGCATCCAAGTCTAACTGGTAGGTTAAGTCTGGACGGCTTCTTTCAATTCGTTGTTTGGCCCATCTCCCCATCAACTCAGGACTGCCAGCCACCTCCCCAGGCCTTCGCATCGCCAGCAATTCTCCCCGAATCACTGGAATGGACTCTGGCTTATCCCCAAATGCCATCCCCAAGCAAGCGGATTGACAACTCGAAATGTCCGGCTGGCTTAGATTACTTACCCTTACCGCAGTCCTAAATAGTTGCACCATTTCAATGCCTCAAAATTTTGTATTTTCTTAGTCATTGCGAAAACTATCTTAAGATTAGTGATAGTTGTATTTCAGTGCAATTGTAGGCGATTAGGCTGATAGTGAGGACGTTATGCAGTCTATGAAAGATTTTTTCTGCTCCCGGTCACTGATCCTGGTGTTGCTAATCACTGGTAGCTTTACCTTGGCAGTCATAGAAAAAGATGTCCCGCCTAACCTTGCCAGATTAGCCGATATTGCATTAGGCGGCTCTCTGGGTTTAATCGTTCCCGGTGGTGGTCGCAAAGATGGACAGATTTGAAACCCGTTCAGCCTACTTGCAGCAAAACGAGCCAGTCAACCCCTTTGCGGCCAGCCTGGAGTATGGCTTTACCATGGCTGTAGCCGTGTTCTTGATTTGGTGGGTAATTTCAACCCTAACCAAAAAACTGGAGAACATTGAAGGATTGTTGAACAAGCAAATACAGGCGACAAAAGATGTTCACAATACCGTGGACAATCTCAAAAAAGATTTTGATTTGGCTACGATAACTGCCAACCGCTTTAGTGAAAAAATAGCGGAAAGACTAAAGCGGCGTTGGCTCTAATTTCTGCCCGTTTTTTTCTTGGCTCGATTAATTTTTTCGTCAATGGCTTCCCGGATAAACGCACTAACGCAAAAACTGTTTTCGGCTATCCATTTATAAACGTCTTCATCCATGAGAAAAGTGAACCGCCGCTCGTTACCCTTGGGTATAAATTTTTTCGGCCGTGAATCTTTTCTCCGTCTCATTTCCCGCAGCAAGACAACCCGCAAGCTGGAATAGGCCACCCCCATTTCCTCGGCCAAGGCTGGCACTGGTTCTCCCTTGCGCCAGCGTTCATAAATGTCCACTGGACACCCGCCAGACAAGGGCGGAGAAGGAGGGGTATCGCCTTTGTCTTCTGCTATTTTGTAAAGCCGTCTTTTGACCGTAACCGGGGAGACTCCATAATCAGCGGCAATAGCCGAAAAGGTTCGCTCTCCCGTGATCCAACTTTCGTAAACATCGGAAGGAATCTCTAGTTCTATTGTGTTCACTGTTTCCCACCAAACTCACTCTTAACACTATAGCATCATCGTGCTAAGTTTTTACATTCAGTCATGTGTAAATATTATTATTTATATGTATTATTGTATATAGGGAAAAAGCACAGATTGTCCCACGATAACTATAGCAGCAAGGTAGGGAATTGATGACATCTTTAGATAGTTTTAAGGTTCAGTCTCAAAACGCCAATGCCCACACAGATGAAGGATTGGAGCTACTAGAGGTTTCGATCTTGGAGCATGGCTGGATTGGGGCGATCACAGTAGCCGCAGATGGGGAAACTTTTGACGGATCGGCTCGACTCGACACAATTAAGAGAGTGATGGATGTTGAGCCAATTATTGTTAAAACCGATGGCTCCCGCCCAGTGATTGTGCAGCGTACCGATATTGATAATGCTGAGTCTCAAAAGGCTAAGTTGTTGGCCATTGCTGCTAATCGAATCGCAGAGGTTGATCTGAATTGGGATAAGGATGTTTTAGCCGCATTGTCTGAGGACATAGACCTGAATTCGTTTTTTTCTGAGGACGAATTAGACGATATTTTGTCGCGAATTGGGGAGGGGGGTAACTCAGATGGTGGTGATAGCGGTGGACAGGGCGGCAAGCAGGGCGGTAGAAATGGCGAACAAGGAGATTTGCCCACGAATGAGTATATAGATATTGTTGACGGAAAAATTCCTAGCCGTGTTTCCCCAGGACAAGTCTGGGCGGTGGCCAATCAAACCTTGATCTGTGGTGACAGCAAAAATTCGTTTACATGGGAGAAGTTGCTAAAGGGGCGCAAGGCTGACGTGGTGATCACATCTCCCCCTTATGCCTCGCAGCGAGAATATGACAAAGATTCTGGGTTTGAGCCGATTGATCCAGATGAGTATTCAGAATGGTATCAGTCCGTGGCCGAGAATATTTACTCAAATCTGGCATCAAATGGAAATTATTTGCTGAACATTAAAGAGCATATCGAGAATAAGTGCAGGCATCCTTACGTTATGCAGTTAGTGATCGATCATATTTGTTGGAAATTTTTCTGGGTAGAGCAATACGTCTGGAAAAAATGCGGGCTATCCGGCGATCCGAAACGGTGGGGGCATTTTCGGAATGATTGGGAGCCTATTTTTCATTTCTCAAAAAGCAATGATTTTGTCTTCTACCCTGAGTCGGTTAGGGATGTTCAAAGTGATGACGTTCCGTCTAGTGAAAATGGCGTTCCTGAGTGCAAAGAGCAAGGCCGGGGCCGAAAGCTTGGGCATAAGGACGTTAAATCTGGCCTGGCGTATCCCAGTAATGTTTTGACTCTGGGAAATAATCGGGAAAAGATGGGACACTCAGCCATGTTTCCGGTTACACTTCCTGAATTTATGATTAAGTGCTATTCACTGGCTGATGACGCCATTGTTGATCCGTTTTGTGGTGGTGGATCAACTTTGGTCGCCGCCTATCAGTTAGGGCGTGATGGATATGGGGTTGAGATCAGCCCTAGGTATTGTGAGATAATCCTCCGAAGACTAGAAAAGCTGACAGGTGAGACTGCCAGCTTAATTTGAGCTTGGAAAACTAACAAGTTTTAATAGGCTGAATTGCCTTGCGTGTGCGGTTATGCCGCCATTGGAATCGGACTGACTTGCCAGGCCAGGCCATGATCCAAAGGGTAAATTGCCACCAGTCTGAGCAATGGGGGGATTTGGGTTTCCCTTCAAATTTCCAATCAATGATCGGATGAGTAGAATTGCGATGGCTGATAGCGGCTTTGAATTTCAGGGCCTTTGTGGGCAATCCCATCAGCCTAAAAATAAATTTCACGATTAATTCCTCCAGTTGTTCAAGACATTTTGAATTTTGGCTTCAAGAATTTTTTTGGTTTTTTCCCCTTCAGGGCTGTCCCATCCTTGGACTAGCTCTAGCAAGCATTCCACCAATGACCCATGTTTTAGGGACTTGAAAATTACCATTAACTCAAGAATATCCTGGGCAAAATCAGTGATCGGTTGTTCTGTTCTAAATAGGATGTGTTCATATCGCTTGTAAGCGACCGATAGCATTGCATCCTTTATTTTTGGTGTTTTCATGATTGCATTAGCTCAAAAGGTTTGTGGTGGGGATGATTGCGGCACTCCCCAGGCCGGTAGTGGTTAAGCGGTGACTAGCTCAGGTGATTGAGCCTGGGGGATGTACTCAACACCATTCATGGCTAGTAACTGGGCTTCTAAGCGTTCAATCACCACATGGCGCAAATGGTACAGGTAAGACCATTTGACATATCCGTTTTCAAATAGATAACGGATTGCCTTAGAGGATTGAATGATCCGCATGGTTGCGTTGATTTGCCCTACAGTAGCCGGGGCCATGGGGCGGCCAGCCTCGGCCATGATCACGCTGGCCCGCTTAGGCCCAAACTGGCTGTAATAGGCCTGTACCTGTACGTTTGCATCCCAGGTAGCCAGGTTTTTGCTGGCAACCATAGCCCGCTTTTCCTCTGGGGTGGGCTTTTTGGATTGGGACTTGGCCGTGCGTTGCTTGCGGGGTGGCAGGGTAGCGATTTTCTCGGCATCAGCAGCCCGATCCGCCTCGGCCAACTTGGCCAGCATTGCCAGAAATTCATCTGACTCTTTGGGCTGTTCTACTTCAGGCTGTTGGGCCGCATTGTGAGCCTCAATTAACTCAACCAGTGCGGCTTTCTTAGGCATCGCATTGGGGGCGATGATGCCAGCTTCAATAGCGGCGGCCTTGTCTTGGAAGTAATTGCCACTGATTTCTAACATTGCTTGTTCCAAACTCATACTTAAATTGTAGCGTTCATTCGTATCTTTGTCAAGCAATTGTTTTAATTTACCTAAATCAACTCCAGCAATGCGGGGGATCGCCTTTAGGTTTAAGCAATACCGAAAATTAGATCGGCCGGCACTGCTCTGAATTACCAGGGCATCAGCGTCAATTTCGATACTGTAGGGGGTATCCTGCATTCTTCTCAATAGTTTTTTAAGGGACTCAAAAGGGATTGACGCAATGCCGTCACTTTTTGCAGTTCCCCCATAGGAATTTATGTACAGAAACCCACAACGATCATGCCCAGGTAAAATGGCCAGTCCCCGGCCATTCTTGACTGCCAGGATCAATAAATCATCATGTCCTTCGATGCCTTTTTGCATCCTCAGTAAATCCTTGTAATTCATAGCCGATCCAAACTCATACTTAAATCTTAGTGTTATTATGTCTTGATGTCAAATACTAACTATGATTATTTTATAATTTTGTCAATAAAAAAGCCCCAGTGTTGGGGCTAGTTTGTGACGTTAGGATGTTACTTGATAAAGCATCCTACTAATTGAGACTCAAAATTCACCATTTTCTGAGAGTAGGAAGTATAAATATTTGTCATGAGATTTGAGTCGGTGCGGGCCTTTGTATGCCAGTTGAAATGCTCGGTTACACTCTGGAGCAGCCCATAGGCCGTATTGTATGCGGCCAGCGTATTGCCACCTTTAGCCTTGCCATGAAACAAATCAAGGCAATTTTGGACAATCTTAGGCTGATCCTCCACAGCATTGCCTGGGATGCCAAAGGCATTGATCAGTTGCAGTACGGCTTGATCTGGTGTCAGTGTCACATTGGCAAGCTTTTCATGTTTTTCCTTGGATTCATTAACTGCATTGAGAGCATTTTCGACAACCTCTTGCAAGAGAGAAGTCTTCAATTCTCCAACATGGTTAATGATTTTCAGGCTTGATCGTACCGGACGATGCAATCCATTGATGCAAACGATCCGAACTTCAAACAGGCCAATGCTTAACCCTTTGCCTGTACGGTGACTGTCCTGAAGTGTGATGAAAGTTTGGTGCTTTTCATCCCGATCACCGCCCAGATCATAATCCGATAGGTAAGCGGCGGCATAAAGATCACGGCCATTGGCCAGGCTACCAACGACTGACAGCTTCAGGCTCATCCCTTGGCAAATTTCATCAAAGGATTCTAAAACGTCCCGATTTTGCCAAATTTCCCGACTGCGAACTAATCCGAAAAACTCCCCAGTATCAGAGCGATAGGATACCTGGGCTGTACCAGGATCGCACCGGAGTTCATAATTTTGTCCATAGCGGAAATGGGATGTTTTAACTTCCCAATCCAATTTAGCTTCGGACAAAATCTGGTCAATAGATTTTCCCTCGGCATCAATCCCAGTAGATCGAAAATTTTGCTGGATAAAGTTTTTCCGAAACTCAGAGATGTGATCTTGGGTATATTCTTGACTGTCAACGAATAAGTGCGTGGTCATTAGGTAATTCCAAACTCATACTTAAATTGTAGCATTCATTCGTATCTTTGTCAACTCTTGAATTAAGATATTATATTATTTTCTCAGAGTGCTACACTGTTTATAGTTATTCTACGGTCGCGCCCTTGATAATCAGGGCAAAATCGTCTGCATCATAATCTGAGGGCATTTCTAAGAACGCCCTTAAAACTTGCTCAATCAGGTAATTACGGGGCCAGTCTTGCTGGGCCTGGATTTCTGCAAGCCGTTCTAGTAGCTCCGGGGACAGAGGCACTAAAACCGCCTTTAGCTCTTTCCTGGGACGACCCAGGCCTGCCCTGGTTAGGTTTTCAATTTTTGGGTTGGGGTTTGGCATAGTATTCTCAAAATAAGCCCCGTCTCTAGGTGGTACTAAAGCGGGGCCTGGTTTTTTGTTAATTTTCTAAATTGTCTTTGACCGCTTCTATCGCTCCTCCTACCAGGAAATCGATCTTTTGGGCGTAGTCAATGTTTTTGTAGGTTGCCCTACAAATTTGATCAGCGTATTTTGACAACCACAATTCGTCCTCAATTTCCCATGCACTAGTAATATATTCTTCTGGTTGAGGTTTTGTCTCTAGAAATTTTTGGGGTTGCCAAATCGAAATGCGAGGACTGGTTGCGTCATTGGCCGGATGCCATTGGTTTTTTGAGAGCCAATGAATTTCGGCGGCGGGGGTTGTTTTTACCCATTTTTTGAGTCCCCCATCATGATATGTGCGGATAGATTTTTTTCTGAATTCATGGATTGCGGGAATAGCGGATTTAATAAAATCGGCTGGATTGAGGTTGCACGTAAACTCAACCGTTGTTGAGCGTCCGTCAGAAAAACGAAAGGTTTCCATTGTTGCTCCTTAGATATTGGCGTTAATGGCTGCGACGGCTTGCGAGAGGCTGATTTCGTTGCTGTCCCCTTGCCGATGCCAGGTTTTAGCGGTGACATCAAACCAGATTTTGCTCAGAGAGCAAAATGCCCGTTTCATTTTAGAGTTACTGATGGACTCGCCATTGAGCGTCGCACTGCTGATGTTTCCGGTGTTGTAGTGGCTCCAGGAATAGCCGAGCCATCCCAAAATTAAATCAGCATTAAAATAAATCCGGTCGTGTCCCGCTCTTTTCCAGCGATTGCCGCCAGCTTCAACGAGTTTTTCCTCGAAAGTTTTCTCAGGGGCTTTGGCAACTTTCTTGCTAACAAACCGAGCACCAATCCCTTTGACTACGGCGAAAATCACGTTAGCCCATTCCTCTATTTTGATGATTGCGGCTTCAGCGACGTTTAGATGCTGGGCGATTTGAGCGTTCATTTGGTGTTTCCTCTAGGTGGTATCTCTATTATATATACGTTAGAGATAGAAGTCAAGGGGTTATTAAATCTTTTTCACTGAATAATTTATAGTCCACTACAATTTATGTGTGTGCATTTTTGGTGTTTGCTACTATGCCGCCGAGAGAGATAGCTCTAAAAAAACGCCGTGAGCAGGCCGTAAAATTACGGTGCAAGGGCTTGAGCTATCTAGAGATAGCTCAGGTGATCAAGGCAGAATTTAGCGACTACCCAAGTTATAGCGAGACCAATGCGCACAATGATATTAAAATCTCACTAAAAGAAAGTGCGGAATTGTTGTCTGAAGAAATTGATGAAATTAGGCAACTAGAATGCTCTAGGCTTGATCAGTGGCTATTAAAGCTCCAAGCAGGAATTAACAAAGGTGATCCAAAATCAATCAACACGGCCCTGGCTATTCAAGAGCGAAGGGCAAAATTATTGGGTTTAGATGCTCCCATCGAAATCAAAGTCCAAACCCAGGTTAGGGGACAGATCTCAGAATTTTTGTTAGGGCTAAAGCAAAATGTTTCATTCCAGGCCTGGCAAGAAATTAGGGCCTATATACAGGGATACCAGGCCCAAACTGGCAACGAACTTGCTACAGAGGAAAACAACTATCAAGTGACAGCAATCCCCACCAGGGCAATTTCCGGCGGGGATTAAGCGATAACAGGAGCTATAGAGCGCAAGTGCGGCTACCTTCCTCTGTAAAAAGATATTCGTTAGCTTCGATTTGTTCCTTGAGATAATCCTCTGAATGATAAAAATCCCAGTCAGCGTCGTATTCTTGCTGTAACCAATACTGTAGGGAGTCAAGAAAATCACCGGGTATTTTTTCTCCAGCGAGGAATTGCTGGGCCAGCGTTCCGTAGATAGATTTTATTTCATTCGGATCCCACCGTAAAATAGCTTCGGCCGTTTTGCGTGGATCGCTGCATTCCAACTCAAGGTATCCTTCAGACAGGATTTGTCCTTCCAAGCAAAAGGTATTCAAGAGTTCTGAGAGTTCTTCCCATTCATTGCATTCCAAGTTGACACATTCCCCCATCCATTCCAAGGCCTTGGCTTGAGCATCAGTCCCAAGCTCGGAAAACTCATAGGCAGTGATCGTAATGGTCTTAGGCATTGCTTTATCCAAACTCATATTTAAATTGTAGCATGATTGTGTATCTTTACCAAGTCATCAACAGAGAATTTTGTTTACCCTTCCAGGTATTGAAATAGTCCTGGCATTAGCGCACGAGCCTGTTTTTCGGAAATTCGCCTACAATTCTCCCTTAACCATCCTCTGTCAGCAGTCATGCCAGCAATATCGTAACTGCCAACCCCGGAGATCGATCCGTAGATCGAGAGTGGGCCGTGATAACTGACAGACTCCACGTCTAGCGCAATTACTGTACTCTCAGCGTCTAGACGCTTGAGCTTGTTTGATTCATAGGCCCTGTAAAAACGAAAGCCTTTCATTTTTATTTCCTCCAAGATTAATAAATGATGGGGTGAGCCGCAATCACCCCAAGCCAGATTTATCAGGCGATAAAAGTCCCAACCATGTTGTAGTTTTGGCAATTTAGCGGCTCATTTGAGATGTAGAGCGTCCCCCCACGGGGATCGGTTTGCAAATAAAAGTGCAGATTATATTTTTTGCAGATTTTATCGATCCGCTCGGTAGCAGTTTTTTCTTTGTCTTGAATCTTAATCCGAGAAGGCGGGTATTGCCCGGCGAGGTGAGTGACGCGATAGGGGATGTTGGTTTCCTCATCCCGTTCAATTAAAAATGTCCGGTTCTTGTCCCCGATTCCACACTCCAATTCGTACCAGCGATGCAAGGCCAATGCGGCCCGGCGCAAGGAACGCCATTCTGTAGGAGTAACAATGCTTTGAACATCTAGAGACATAATCAAATTCCAAACTCATATTTACATCTTAGCAGTATTACGCAATATTGTCAAGCTTTAATTATGGTCTTATTTTCGATTGAGGAGGGATTGCTATCCAGTATTTCGTAGTTTATTGAGGTGTGGCCATGCCCTAGGGACAATACAGCAGGATTGTGTCGGTGGGAGTGCATTTAATCTCTGGGATATTCTAGGGCCTGGGATGGAATATCATTTCCCGTAGAAAAATAGACATAAAAAAGGCCCCAATATTGGGGACTGGTATAGCTTTACGCTAGATTTCAAAGGTTAGGTGATCCAGTGTAAACCGCTGTCCACAGATCGTTAGGGCATATTTGCGGCCGATCTTGACGATACGGTATCTGGCCCCGGTTTCGGTGACAGCATAGACCGGCTTACCGGATTTTAAACGGTTACGAAAAAAGCAAGTTGCCATATTCTCTCCCCTATCCAATAACTGCAATGATGGCCTTTTCTTCACGCCCCAAGATTTTTATGGCATAGTAGCCACACCATGAGACAGCGTCAAATTTTTGGCCACTGTAATAAACTGGCCCTCTCTCAAAATCAGACAATGAGTATTTTTGCCCATAGATTAAAACATAGGAATCGCCGCTATTGGTGCGATGGATATTGCGTTTTTTCTTGACAGAAACTTTAGTCATGTTTTAACTCCCAAACTCAGTTAATAGAGGGCAGTGGTGGCACTACCCTAAAATGTTTTCAGTGCCAAAAATCAGAATTGCAGCAATCCACAATCATGGCCTTAGCTGCGGCCATGATGTCTTCACTGGTGAAGAGGCAATTGACCGACACACCACCCCAGTTGCCACCGTGATCCGCGTCAAAGCTGGAGTCCCCACTCCATAGCGTCCATTGGCCACCTTTAATTTGTAATCGCAAATTAAGCCAATATTCTTTGTTTGAAAAGAACTCATAAACATCCTCATCAGTTGCGATTATCGGCTTGTCAACTTGGGCCATCCAACCTGAGACAATTTGATCCAGCTTGACGGATACGACCTTAAATAGTTCTTGGTAGGATAAACCCAGTTTCTTCTGAACCCATTGATCTGTATAGCGATCAATGGTCAGGTATTCATTTTCTCCAGCAACGATAGACATAATCAAACTCCTAAACTCATAATTAAATGATAGCACTGTTGTGGTGCTATGTTAAATTTTAATCGGGTATTCTACGCAATCCCTTAAACGGATTAGCGATGTTGGCCCGATAAATGCAGTTGCCCCAGATAACGACCTCAGTATCGCCATCCCATTTAAGATGCCCCACTGATTTTCTAGGGCCAAATAACCGACTGATCAATTTGGCCATTGCGTTAAATTTTCAAGGTACAGAACACGATTAAAGATAGATACAGCAAGGATTTTAATTATTTATTGACGGAACCCTAAGACCGTCCTTGTGCCGTTTTTCTACCTTAATTAAATCGTAGCGTTGTTTCGCATTTTTGTCAAGCTTTAATTTTGGGATGTTCTTATCTGACTTATGGTAGCTTTTACCATAAGTCTCAAACCCAGTCCACGCTTGCGTTTTGAGTTATGGTAACTTTTACCATAAGTCTGGTATCTTGTGGCCATATAGTGGGTTTCTATGCTTTTGGAAAATAATATATTGGGTTTATTTAATTTTTGACACGGATATGTAATAATGCTACATTTTAATTATGAGTTTGGATTGGATTATGTTATTTTCCGTGGAGCAAAATAGAGGTCAACGGTCTTGTTATTTTTTGTCTAAAGGATGGGAGTGTGAGGCCTGGGTGATTTATAAATCCGTACTCCAGGCCAAGCTTCATAATTTTGACAGGGGGTTTATTGTTATTCGTGACGATAACGATTCCCAGTCCACGATAGAGCCCCCCCAGTAAACCGGCCTTATTACATCTTTGGGAGTACTATAAAGAGTATTCTTTGCTCAAAGTATTACTTTGGTTAGTTATTAGCTATTTGGTATCCCAGGCCTGGAAAATCAAATATTTACTACGGCTAGGGTATTATTACGGTATTTCTGTTTACCAGTCCTGGCACGGTGCCATGTTTGTCAGGCCATGTCCCGACAATACTGTTAATTTCTGGCATATGCTAAATCATGGCATTTAGACCAACTTTTCCAGGCCTGGAAACTCCCCACAACCCAACCACCATCGGGGCTGGGACTGGATTCGGGCCTGGACAGAGGGGCTACACACATACTCAAACAGACCATCCCCAAAAATAAAAAATAAAAAATAAAAAAATTGCACTACAATAAAATAAAAAAATTGTATTAGCAATTATTCTCTGTGGATTTAATATTTGAGGAAGCCTTCAAGTTAGTGGAAGCCGAGAATCATGCGGCTCCGCCACTATCACTGAGGGGGTTTATCAATGAGTTTTGGCACATCTTGGAGCCAGCGACTCGATTTGAGGGTAATTGGCACATTGATGCCATCTGCGACCATCTTGTAGCCATGACACACAAGCAGATTACCCGGCTGGTGATTAACGTCCCTCCCGGTCACATGAAATCATTGCTGTGCTGTGTGTTCTGGACACCTTGGGCCTGGTCTGAGATAGATGCAAGTACCCGATGGCTCTTTTCCAGTTATGATGCCACCCTGAGTACCCGGGACAGCCTAAAATCCCGCAGGATTATTCAAAGCTACGAATACCAGTCCCGGTACAAAGACCGATTTACCCTGAGTGGTGATCAAAACCTAAAAACTTATTTTGAGAATAGCCGGACTGGGTTCCGAATGAGTACATCGGTCAAGGGTTCTGGAACCGGAAACCGAGCCAACTTCATTGTGTGTGATGACCCCCACAAAGTTACCGAGGCTGAGTCGGATGCAGTGCGGGAGGGGGCTGTAAATTGGTGGTCAACCGAGATGTCCAACCGAGGTTCAGCCAAGGATTCCGGGTATTTAGTTATCCAACAGCGAGTACATTACCTGGACGTTGCCGGATGGTGCAAAGAGCATGGCTATGAATATTTAGTCTTACCCAGTGAATTTGAAGGGCAACAGTCTTATACCTTTCTCAATTTTCAAGACCCCAGAAAAGAGGATGGCGAACTACTCTGGCCAGAACGATTTCCGCAGTCCACACTGGATGAACAAAAAGAATCCTTGGGTAGCTATGGCTATGCCGGACAACACCAACAGCGACCTGTCCCCAGAGAAGGGGGAATGGCAAAACTGAGTTGGTTCAATTTCTACCAAGAGCTACCCCAGGTCTTTGATCAGATTGTTCTGAGCATTGACAGTGCCTACAAGCCCAAGCAAATCAATGACCCCTGGAGTGTTCAAGTCTGGGGCATGATCAAAAATCGGTACTACCTGATCCATCGCTACCGGAAGCGGTGTCTGTACCCAGAGGGTAAGCGGCTAGTCATAAACTCTGTAGCCGAGTTTCAGGCAAACACTGCTCTGATTGAAGATAAGTCATCTGGCCAGGCCCTAATCCCAGACCTCAGAGAAGAAATCCCAACTATAAAAATTATCCCAATCGAACCCGAGGCTGACAAAGTAACCCGGTTCAGCACTGTCACCCCTATCATCGAAGCTGGACGGGTTTGGCTACCTGACCCAAAACTCAAGCCATGGGTGAACGATTACCTATTGGAAATCCTGACTTTCCCGCTCGGTGTCCATGATGACGATGTGGATGGAACCAGCCAGTTCCTCAGATGGGCTAGCCAAAAACGCACCAATGTTATCCAAATCTCTAACTATGTACGCAGAGTTAAATAACTCCCTAAATATATAGACATTACTATATACATAAATATTTATATATATACTCTCTTATATGTATAAGGATTTTTGGGCAGATTATCCCACTATGACAATAGCACAATCAAAAGGCAGAAGTATAGTACGATTAAAGGGAAATATGGGCTAAGAGCATGGCGAATTTACTAACAAGAGTGTGGCAAGCCATCTTCCCCAGTAACGGGACGGCCACTGGAAAGAATCGGAATCTGGTGAATCTGGCAGATGGAAACAGTATTTACTCCCGCTACCTGGATTTGGAGATACCGGAAGACATTGCCAGAGAGACACCGGATCGGCGCAATCGGAAAATGGTAGAGATTGTGGAGTTTTGCCCCCCGGCCCTCAAGGGGTTGCGAGTGCTGGTGGATGACTGCTTTGCCGCCGTGGACTCCAGTGATCAAATCATCCACATTGCAGACACTCTGGATGACTTGAAAACGCCTGTGGATGCCAACATTAAGACCATCGGGGAAGATGTTTTGGGTCGCTTGGATGTCAACAAGCTCAAGCTACTGACTAAACGAATGCTGGGATATGGCGATGCCTTTTGTGAAATCGTGCCTTACAAGGATGGGCCGCAACATATTGTTGGTTCCATTCAGCCATTGCCCACCTTCCAACTGTTTCGGGTAGAAGATGATCACGGTGAGCTACTGGGGTTTGAGCAGCGGCGGGGCCTGTACTCTGACCCTGACTTAATTCGATTTTCTCCGGTTCAAGTTGTCCATTTCCGCTATGACCAGCACAACCTCTATGGGCGGCCGCTGTACTGGGCCTGCGTGGATGACTGGGACAATTACAAACTGGCCCATGTGTCCTTGGCTGAGTCGCTCAAGACTGCCAACAACCCAATGGTCTATAAGCTGCCTGACTATTACCAGCAGGAACAATTTGACCAGTTTAAGGCAGACCGCATTGCCGAGTTTCAATCCGGGATTGTCCCATTGCTGTTCATTACCTCGGAAATGGAGCTAAATCGGCTGTCTAATACCAACCCGGAACTGACCGGATTGATTGAACCCATCGCCCAGTTTCGCCGTTCCATTCAAGAGCAGTCCCGGCTCCCGGCCTGGTACTGGACTTCTGAACCACAGACCGGGGGAGCCAAAGATATTTCTGGCCAACCCTCACTCAGCCATCTCCGGTTTATTGCCTCGATCCGTCAGCAGATCAATCTGGGGCTGCGCCAAATTATCAACACCGAACTTGTGCTGCGGGGCTATGTTGACCCTAAAGAACGCCGCTACCGCATCCAGTGGCCACCCCTGCAATCCAATACCAACGAAGTTTATGCCGAGAACAATCGGCAGGAGGGTGGTGAAAATGGCCAGGGACAGTCAACCCAAACTCAGGGACAATCCCAACAAGCTACTGGGCAAAACAGTGGGCAATCTGCCTCCTATGCCTACAACCGTCACTATCACTGATATGACGATCTCTTTTGCCGTTAAAGACTGGAAAAACCGAAAGGCTAACCCGTCCTGGTACGACACCATCCTTGAGGCTGAACTAACTGGAGAAGACAAATGACCTGGCAGTTTGACGTTAGGGTTCAACGATACCGCCATGCTAAGACGGGCCGTTTTTTGTCCAGCGAAACGGTCATGGAGCTTACCAAAGCCAACATGGTCAGCATTGGCAAACTGATCAAGGAAACCAATGAAAAACTCCGAAATGATGAACTGACTGTGGGTGACTGGGAGAGCCAGACGCGAGACTTGCTTAAAAATCTGTATATCCAAAGCTATTTGATGGGACGGGGTGGAACCAAAAACATCACCCAGTCTGACTATGGCGTTCTTGGAGCCAGAATCGCCTTGGAGTATCGGTTTCTTCGGGGCGTTACCAGAGACATCGTACTTGGGCGCATAAGTCCTAAAATGCTTGGGGCCAGGATGGATCGCTATGTGAATCGAAGTCATGCCTACTATGAACTGGGTAAGCGGGAATCCCACAAAGATGCTGGCTACCAGTTTGAACGCCGGATTCGCAATGCAATGGAATCTTGCCTGGAATGTATTACGATTGCCGAGGCGGGATGGCAAGCCATTGGCACTCTCCCCGGCATTGGACAGGAATGCTCTTGTCTCGGAAATTGCAAATGTACATTTGAGTATTCCCGTACTCAGCCCCAGGATTCACTGACGCTGCTCTCAAGGGCGGGCTGGATTGTCTAACTTTGTCTAGAAATGTCTAACGGATTCCCAGAATTTGTACTACAATACAATTACGCTTGTTTTTTCTCCGCAGTATGACCTTACCAGTTCCCGAGTTGCGTCTAGCTCGGGAATTTTGTTTTATGATGCAATATGGCGGGATGGTGAAACGGACTATCATGGCGGTCTCATAAGCCGCAGATTGCAGATTCGACTTCTGCTCCCGCCTTATTGCATAATTGAACAATAATGAACTCCTATTGGTTTGTGCAGAAGCATAGCTGCCCCCTTGGGCGGCTTTTTTAATGGCATGATGAAGTTAAATTGACTTGGCAGAAATATGTTCAAGGACTTAGCCCTGAAGGCTAGAAATGGCCAATCGCTGAATGGCCCACCGGATGACCGACAACTGCAACTAATCAATGCCATGCAGCCAATGGGCTATGAACCATTTGTGGCAGATGAGCTATGGTGTCAGACCGGAGTGGTGGCTGATAACCTGATTAACCGTTCCTATGGCAAATGGTCGGTATCTGCCCTGGAGCAAATGGCAGATTTGATTGTGGGTGTCCCGGCTACGATTAACCATGACTGGGATGAAGTGCGGGTAGTCTGGGGCAGAACCTTTGAGGCATTTGTTGTGCGACACCCCGCCAGTGATGTCCCTGATAAGCTCCTGCGAAAAGCTGGGAATTATGACTACAACAAGGAAATTGTTAACAAAGAGGGACTGGTCAGATGCTATGCCACGGCTTTTACTCCCATTGACAGCCCCATTCGTTCCATGATCCGCAACGTCCAGGCCGGGGAGATTTCCACAGGCGGATTCAACTTTACCGATTTTCTTTGCCCGTTGTGCAATGTTGGCTTTGGGAAAAACAACTGCAAGCATTACCCGCCAAATAGTTGGATGGGGCGGAATCCAGATGACAACTACGAAGCTCCGTACTACATCCGGCACAACCTGATTGACATCATGGAGTGGTCACTGGTTCCGATGCCGAATCTACCTGGGGCTGGAGTGGTTTAATCTGGCATTTCTCCAGTCTGTGTATATTCTTTTAGCCAGGGTCTTTCCAGGTAGTCGTCACCCGAATACCAGTAAACCCCAGTCCCAGGTTCAGTTTTGAATTTGAATTTAGTCAAAATCTGGGCAATGTAGTCAGGTTCGCTACCGACATGGTGGTAAACAAACAGCTTGATGCAATCCTCAAGTCGTTTTGACAGGAAATAATACAACCCGTCCTCAAAGCTCTTGGCAGGGCGAGGGTCTAACTTGTGGGGGAGATATTCTTCAATTACACAAAATATAGCAGACTTGATAAAATCCCTAAAATCGGGATTCCTGACATTGGCCATGGCCATCCAGGTTTCTCGGACAGTACCGCTAACCGAGTCCCACAGTATTAGGGAGTCACCCCAATTACTGAACTCGATCTCGGCAATTTTTATCGTGGAATAACATTCATTTTCATCACACTCAACTTTCCCAAGTTCAATTAAGTCTGACAAAAACCAAATTTGGACTTCATGAGTCATGTGGTAATCAGTGTTCAAATCTTCAGAACAGACATTGATAACACTCATATCATTGCAAGACATTATTGTTCCTTCTCCTTATTAATTTCTGTTGAAAATTCAATCTTGAAAATTCCGTCTTCAATCACCACCGAGCAACGTCCACTTAATTGCCTTAAAAGAATATCCTCCATATACTGATCAACCCATTTTTTGTCGGAGTGACGGCGGCGGCGGCGTTGTCGTTTGTTTTCGTACTGAAAACCAGCAAGTTTTTTGTAGGAGGGAAGGGCGACAGCCACCAATTCAGGATATTCAACGTCTGCTAGTGAAATAGTCTTTTCCGTTTCTAGATATTCCTCGTATTCGTCATCGGAATTGGGATCGGAAAAGTATAACAAGGCTGGCCCCGAAAATGTTCCGTAACAAGGTTCTTGGGTATCATCTGTCATTTTTTATTCCTTGATTTTTAATTTAGTTCTGGAGTAGTTTGGGGTCGAAAACTCCTTCTCCGTTTTGCTGCGGTATTACCTGTCCCAAAAGAAACGGGCCTGGGATACCAGCGTCTTTCATGGCCTCAGCAGCCAGGTGAGCAAATTACAAAGCACTTTCGCCAACAGCCGCCATCGCTTTCGCCAGCCCAGTAAACCGGAAAACAGGCTCAACCACCCGAATAACCTTGTAGTGCCTGATGCGATTGCGCCGCCGCTGCCGCCTTGATTCATAGACCGGCTTGGGTAACTGACTGGGGTACTCATTCTGTTGATAGAAAAATTCCAGCAAGACAAGTCCCATTGTCCATGATTCAAAGCACTCCCTGGTTTCATCACAGAAATAAACGGGTACATTGCCATCCCAGTACCGAAACTTGACAACCTCTCCGTTGACTTCTCGAACTGGCGGCTGGGGGAATACTCTATTTTTCATTTTGTTGATCTTTGATTTTCTTAAATTCTTCATCCCAGTCAACCTCTCGGGTATGAATCAAGGTTGAGCCATTTTGATTGAGCAAATAGAACGGAATGGTTAGTTTTCGTGTTCGGCCAGCCGCATAGCCAGCACACCATCCCAAAAAGTAGAAAATAATCCCGGTAATTAAGTAAGTCATAAAAACTCCGATCGCTACTACAAATTTACATTTTCATATTCAAAAAATGCCAGCGAAACTCCTAAAACCCGAGCAAGGGAAACCGCTGTTTCCAAACTAGGCATTGTCGCATCACTCAGATACCGAGAAATCGTGTTAGGGGAAACTCCGGTTCTGCGGGCCAACTGATCGGCTGTGGTCGCCTTGGCTGCTATCGCTAACCTCAGTCTCACGCCAAAAGTGTCTTTATCTACTGGGACTGAAATTAGTTTTTTTGCATCAGGCATGGTGAATTTTATACCTGTATAGATAGATGCTCGTCATTGCTATATTTTAACCCCAAAATTGCCTTTCTTTGCAATTTAGGCTTTTAGTAGAATTACGGGCTTAAAAATGGGAAAGGCTAAGGGCTTTTTGCGGACGCTCCCCCCAATTCGCTCCAGTGATACCGCCACTGGCTCTAATGCCGAATTGGATCGAATCAAAAAACTTCGCCGGGATGCCAAGGCTCCTGAGTACGAAAGTGATAACGGTAGTCCTGCCGCCAACAGTGATCCGATTAGTTCTCGGGGGCGTGACAGTGCTGACCCGGAAGCTGAACCGCCTTCTGATTCGGGCGAGAAAAATCCTCCCGATCCGACTCCGGTTCCTGCTGCGATTGACACTACTGTTTTGATCGAAAAACTGTCCAATTTCTTGACGGTGATCAACCAAAAGGATCAGGAGAAAAAAGAACTTGAATCCAAGTTAGCTGAGGCCCAGAAACTCGCTGATGCAGCCAAGGCTGAAGCGGAAGCAGCTAGGTCTGCGGCTGAACTAGCCAAAGCTGATGCCACGGCCAAGATTGAGCAACTGTTCAAGGTCGCTGGCGTGTCCCCTGGTGGGGCTGGTTCTGTGGCCGATAAAAGCGTGAACTTCAACACTCAAGGCAGTTCCGATAAAATCACTGGCTCTGCGGCTGACTTTGAAAAGCTCTACGATTCCGCCCCGACTTTCCGTCATCAAACTCAGGCCGGGAATTACGTCTATGTCAAAGATTCTCAGATAATTGACCAATTTGTTCGGGAAAACCGTGACCATCTGCGGAAGGACATGGAGGCTTTGGCTCGGCGTAACGGATTGCTCCAGGGGGGCAATGGTCGGGTAACGCAAAAGGCTGACACGGTGAAAGTGAACATCCCCGATATGTTCCTGTCTTACCTGTCCAGTATTGTTCGGCAGACCCATCTTCCCAGCTTTATTTGGCATCAATTTGTTCCGGTGCGGCTAGATCACGCTAAAGGGCAAGGCGATACCATTGTTATTCCTCGTTGGAACTACCAACCAACTGCCACTGCGCCCAATGACCGCTTGCTGTCCGGGGCTGGTACTTATGTTCGCATCACCAGTGATCGGCAGAACTTAAGTCAGGCTTCCCTCAGTTCGGTAATTCTGGAATTTGGTTTAGGGAAGGACACCAATGCCCGTCCTATCCTGATTCCTGAGTTTGTTAGTGCCTACTCGTTGCAAGACCTGGAAAGTGTTCTGGTTCGTAACTTGGGTTACGACTACAACTCTTGGGAAGACCTCTACATTCGCTCTGCCTATGACCAGACCAGTGTTGTTTGGTACAACGACAACGGCAATATTGCGACCTCCCCATCTTCTCTAACCACTGGCGATGATGGTCGGTTCACGACTGATTTTCTAGACGCTGCCTACTCCGAAATGCGAGCCTTGCAGATTCCGCCAATGGATGATGGCTGCTACATGGGTGCAATCAATACCTTTGCTGCTCAAACCTTCAAGAAATCTTTTGAGGGTGACAGTGCTAAATGGCAGGCCGCCAATACAGCGACCCTTCAAGAGTTGACCAATATGCTCAACTACATGAACGGTGGCTGGATCGAAAAAGTCTCTGGCTACCTGGGCAAATTCAACAACTTCCATTTATTTGAGAGCAATGCCTGGGGATTGGGCAACGCCGGAACGCCAGGGGCGCAAAGCGAAACCTTTGGCTCTGGCATTGGGGCGCAAACTTCTCGCACCTCCTACCTGTTCGGTCGGGATGCTGTCGGTCGGGGCATCGGTCAGCCAATGGAAATTCGCATGGATGAAATGCGGGACTTTGGACGGTCAGACAGCTACATCTGGCGGTCTGAAGAGGTTGTAACCACCCTGGACGTTGACCCCGTTGGCACTGGCCGAGCGAATGAGCAACTTCGGGTAATTGAAGTTCGCACACTTCGCAATGCGGCTTAGGTGGTGATTTATGACAACCCGTAATAAATCTGCGTCTTCAACTTCTTCTGAAGAAATTGCATCTGAAAACAATGATGTCTCCGAAGTTACTCCGAAAAGTGACATTCCCCCTGAAGTTGCTCCTCCGATCAACGAAAAGCCAACCTATCCGCCCCGGCCTGGTGCTTGCAAAAAGTGTGGGGAAAAGAAACGGAGCGATGGCCGGGGTGAACTGATCTGCCCTGTTGATGACAAAAACTGCCCAATTCTCGGCAATTCCTAATGATTCTCGGTCAGTCCGATAAAAATACGTTGTTCCCTGAAGTCCCGCTAGATGGCGATGCTTTAGGGGCAGCAATTTATCGTGCAATTACTGTTGCTCAAGGCCCAAGCGGGGCTAACCGAAATTTGGAAGTAAGAGAATACAGCCAAATTCTTCCGGTCTATGAAGATTACAGCTATTTGTCTTTTGCTCCAGTTGTCGAAATACAGTCTGTTTTTGGCAAACGAAACAGAGCTTATGACAGTTGGAATCGGTTGATTGCCCGCTCAGAATGGCAGGAATTGACCACTGATGACTACATTTTTGAGCCAGAGTTAAATCGCATTTCATTGGTGGTCGGGGAGTTCTATTCCAACCTCAAAGTTACCTATCTTTCTGGCTATGTTTTCGATGAAACCACAGGCCCTATTGATGATGAGGCTTTGCAGATAAAGCACAAGATAGCGGCAATTCTGGAATATCAACAATCAGGCCCCGGACTCGGCATCAAAGACCTTCGTGAAGGTGACATGAGGTTTCAAGAAGCCAACCCAGGAAAAGTGCCTGACGAGTTGCTAATGCCCCTCTATTGCTACAGACCCCGGAGGTAGGTTATGGCACTCACGATGCAACGGTTTCAAAGAACAGCAGCGAAGGTGATTAACCGATATAGCGGCGGTTATGTAGCCTTCGCCTCAAATCCTCCCCAGTCAACCAATCCCTATGAGATTGAGGTGTCCAATCCAGTTTTGATTGGTGCGTTTTTATCCAATCAAATGCGACAGCTATCAGCCAAGCATTGCTATGAACTATTCGGGGGAATAGATGCTCAGATTTATCGAGTTACGTTTGTCAATCCAAACAATATTCCGATCCCTGAAGGCTGTTACGCACTGGCTAATTTTTCGGATCAAACCCAAGTAATTCAAGGCGTTTTGCAACGACTTGATTCAAAACTGTCTGGACAGGTTGATGCCTATATCAACTCGTCTCGACAAGTTCCTTTTGATTTCAATCAACTATTAGGAGAAAACCTATGGCTGTTGTAAATGTAACTCCAGCAAATTCCAGTATTGATGGATTTACCCCAACTTCTTATACCCTGTTGGCGGCTGATCAATACGACATTGCAAACGATGGTCGGATTTTGGTTTTGGTAACAGGTGGAGCCGCCTCTAGCGTTATCACTTTTGTAACTGGAGGGACTGTTGGCGGATTAGCTGTTAGTGACAAAACGTTAACCCTTCCAGCCGGAGAAAGACGATTAGTTGGGCCATTCCCTGTTAGCCCCTACAACAATGCTCAAGGAAAGCTTCGCATCACTTCTGATACCAGCGATTGCACCTTAATCGCCATCAAGGTTTAAGGGGGGCGAAGTGGCTCAGGTCGTTCTTGACCCCAACGGACTTTCATTGGTTCGCAGACAGCTTGAGGCTCGGCTAACAAATGCCGCAGTTTCAGGCAGCGGTGCAATGAAAGAAATAGTTCGGGTTGATACCGGCCGGATGCAAAAAAGCATCAGAACAACCCCCTTGGTGCGTCCTACACCAGTCGAGTCACTGATCGTAATCCTCGTTGGTGGAATTGAGCTTTACGGCGTTTATCGGGAACAGGACATTAAGCGATTGGTTGATTACTCAGCCCTCGTTGAAATCAAGTATGCCGATATTCGCAAAAATCTGAGCTTCATCATTGAGGCCATGGTCAGGGGGGTTGCATCATGATTCCCTCGATCCTTGCACTCAAAAGCAAAGTTTTTGAATTGCTAACTGGAGATGTGTCAGTATCCGCCCTGGCTGATGTTGGGGCAGCGCATCCCCTTGAACCCTCCAAAGTCACTCCAAATAAAGGGTTCGTGGCAATCACTCAAGTTTATGACCTTCAGGAAGGGACGGTAATCACCCGAAACCTTCTTTATCCCTGGCTGCAATTTGCTTGTTGGGACATTTCTGATCCTAGGGCCACCCGACTGCTTGAGGCGGTGGTGAATTGCATTGAAAGCTGGACTGCGATTGCACTTCAGTCACCCGGACAGAAGGTCAACAGTATTAACCGAAGGCGAAGAAATGGGCCGTTCTTTGATGACAAAACCCAGTTGTTTGTTGCCTCGGTTGATGTCGGTTTCAAACTTTCAACCTTTTAAGGAGCTAACACAATGGCAACTCAAAGCGGCCCCGCTCAAATCGAAATCACCCCTTACGCTGGTGGGACTACCCTGATCATCACTCGGGAACAGCAATTAGAAGATTGCAGCCTTAGCATTGAACGGCTGAATTTCGAGCATCGTACTCAGGAATCCGCAGCCCCCGCTGATTACCGGAAGACCGGGATTAACGTTGGATTGGCGATTTCTATTGCAGACAGCAACAACATCGATCTGATTGCTGCGGCATTTGCCACTGAAGTCATCACCGATGGGACTACCCCGACCGAGAAAAAAATTGTTCTCAAAGACGATGCTGGCCTCGAATTTCCCAAGTTTGAGGTTGTGGTTAAACCCTACATCGGAGAAGACCTCGCTGAGGAATCCGAGTGGTGGACAATTCTCAACGCTGTAGCCGTTTCTCCTGATGCCTTTGAACAGGTGTTTGGGCTGGAAACTCAGCGGCAGTTCAATCTCCGGTACATGGGCCTGGCTGATCCGACCACCCGTGAAAAAGCCGTATTTGGCTACGTTGGCGCAACTCCCTAATCCACGCAACCAGTGACATCAAACCAATAACCGCTATATTCTGGTACACCTTAAATGCAAAAAATTAACCTTGATCAGTTGATCAACAATGTTGCTCCTGTTGCAGAACTAACCTACAAGGGCAAGATCATCAAGATTGTTCCTCCTAATGACTTGCCCGAGAGGTTTTATTTGCAATTCAAAGAGGCATCCGCAAAACTGGCAGAAATGTTAGAAAAAATTGCACCTGATGTTGCCAAGGAGCAAGTTTCAACCATGTTTGGCGAACAGACTCAGTCCGTGTACGATGGCGATGGAGAGCTACTGTCCACTACTGAAACTGTTGCCCGAACTAAAACCATTGACACCACTGAACTTGATCGAGAATGGCCCAAGCTGTCGGAAATTGTGCGTTCCCAATGCGACCAGCAAGTTGCGTTCCGTGAATACTGTGAGGCGATGATGCAGCTTGAGCGGGGTAAACTCAGCGATGAACCAGCCTCCGCTATCGGTCAAATGTACCAACTGTTTTCCCAGGCTGTATCTGAAGCCACCAAGGAAGTGGAGGATGAAGATGCTCCAGTCCCCCAGGAGGCAAACGAGGTAAAAGCAGAAGTGGCTCCAGTTACATCTCGCCGCTCGAAGCGTTCCGTGAATACCTAGATTTTGTTGTGGACTGCCTACCTGAGTTTCTCAGGTTAGGCGTTTCCCGTCAGCAAGCCCTAGACTTGCCCCACTGGGAATTTAGTCTGTATGCAACAAGTTTTGGTCGTCAGGATGCAAGAGATGTCCTTAATACAGCCCAGGCTATCGGTTTATCGTTGGGTGGAGGGAAGAATACCAAAAACGCCTTTAGGCAGCTTGAGGAAGCCGCTGGATACCGTAAGCCTAAGAAGAAAAAACAGGAGAAGGCAAAATCATCAGTTTCTTGGACACGACAGCTATTCATGGACACATTTAACTAATCATGGCTGGTATTGATATTGGAACAGTCGTTTTTACCACAGGGCTTGATCTCCGTGGTATTAAGCGGGACTTGGACAAAATCAAGCGAGACATGGAGGCAACCAGCAACCTTAATGTCTCCATTGGCCTGCCTAAAATTCCCAAGATCAAAGTCGCTGTTGACACTACCGATGTTAAGCAAGCCAGTCAACTTCTCAATCGGTTTGAGCGGCAAATGCTTCGGATTATGGCAATGCCGATGCTCAGGCCAAAGGTTAACCTTGACCCCCTCCACCAGTTAAATCGGGTACTAGATAGCAAACAGCGTCACCTAATTCGGCTTCAGACCTACATGAACGCCAACCCGCTCAGGGTGAACGTTGACCAGAAAGACCTGAAGAAGCTGAATGCCGTCATCGAAAACTTTAGCGGGACACGCACCGTCAGGGCTGACACCGTTCTCACCCTGGATAAAGAGTTTCTCTCTGTACTCAGGGACATTTCCAACAATACTCGCTACGCCAAGATTGACTACACTCGCCTGGAACGCACCTTGGAAAAGGCTGTAGCTAAGGGCATGGGGAACGATTTTTGGGGCAAGCTAGGCAAAGCCAGTAAGTTTGGGTGGAATGTCGCTACCAGCCCCATCAAAGCGGTCGGAAACGTCACCAAGGCAGTAAGCGGGGCTTTCATGGCTCCGATTGTGTCCAGTATTTCAAATGTTGCCAGCGGCGTTGGTATGGAGATTGGTCGCTTGATTGTGACCGGATTCTCTAAGGAATGGCAAGGCAACATTGTTCGGACGGGTGGCCGGACTGAAGAATACCTGAGAAATCGCTACCGCACGACTGGGGCGGGGGTGACAGAGTTTTTTGGCTATCAGAGTCTCAAGGATTTTGAAAAGGACTTGAGATCACTGGGCAAGTACATGGATGGCTGGCTTGAGCCCCAGGAATACATTAACCGGATTGACAAGATAGAACTCAAGCTGGCGAAGTTTTTCGACAAAATATCTCAAGGCGATTTAATTGGGGCTGTCCAGGGGGCGGTCAATGATGAAATTCGCCAGCCAATTGAGGATGAACTTAAGAAATTACTTGAGGTCGGAACCAGGGTTAAGGATGCTACCCCAGAGCAGCAGAAAGAGGCATTGAAGCGGGCCTATGAACGGCTGGACAAAGAGACTGGTGGGGAAATCAGAAAGAAATACCCTGATATATCCCAAAGGGGGCAAGCCACTAAGTTTTATAAAGAGTATGAGGAACAGGTTCTCATTGAACTGATGGATGTTCCCAAGCGGATCACTCAAATCCTGGGAACGCTAATGCGCTTTGCCGGGGCTGTGACGAGCATCCCGAAACGGACTGCGGTTCAAAAAATGATTCGCCAGGCCCAGGCTCGGGCTGAGGAATTGGTACTGGAATTTCCGAAGCTAACCCCAGAGCAGCAGCAATACCTGTTTGTCTTGGGGGGGGCGCAAGACAAGGGCGGCAGCGGATCCAATGAGGTCGCCAGAGGATATGAGGCTATGTTCCCCCGGTCTTCAGTTATCCCAGTCAAAAACCCGAACACTGACCGGGCTGGAGACTACGCAACTCGGCAAAAACAAATCCAGCAAATGCCGTTGGTTCAGTTGGCCAGAACTGTTTTCCCTGATTTGTTTGGGGATGATGCCAATGCCAACACGATTTTGAATGTCAACAAGCTAGTAGAACGGGCGGCTCTGCAACCGGAAGACCCTGACGCTGTTGAAGCTGTTGCAAGGGTGCTGGCAGCGCAAAAACTGGGATACACCGAAGACCAGACTTCGATTGCCACCTTCTCACTGGGGGGGATTAACGCCATCAATTCCGCCCAGATGTTGAAGGACATGGGCATCAATTCTCGGGTTTTCTCAGCCGCTTTTCCCTACATGGGGCTGCAAACTCGCAACCTGTCCAACTACAGTTCAGCGATTGGCACGTTTGACCCCCTGACGTTCCCCTACCTGGCCGGGATGGTCAATGTTCCCCAGAACCAGGGAGTCTATTTCACTGGTGGAGTAAGGGGGGCTGACAAGCTGCATAGCCTCCAGGCTACCCTTGAACCCCTTGCGGCGGATCAATATCTTTCTCAAATCCCTGGATACCAGCGAGTCATTGATCCATCCGACCCAAGCTCGACCATCATCCAGAAAGATGCAATATTCCAGCAAATCAGGCAGCAGACCGCAGAGCAGTTAGTTCATGCTCTAAAGCTGGCACTGGAAGGACTTGACATTACCGAAGCGGTCAAAAATATTGACTTCAAGCTGCTTGATGACCCGATCCTCAGAGAAGAAGGGGCCGTATTTAAGGTATTCACCGAGTTAGCCGATTTCCTGAAAAAAGCAAAAGGGCGATTCAATGTTCTGGATAGTGATGGGAAAAAATTACTAAGCGCAATTGCGTCAGTAGGGGATCAGGAGCGGTTTCGCCCCATCCTCGAAATGATGAGTTTCTACCAAGAAGCGAAGCAAGTCTTTGAAGCGTATGGGGCAATGATCTTTGATCAGTCTGCCCCCGATAATTCACCGCTGCGGGACATGAGCGATGCAGACAAGGCGGGATTTGCCTTTGCCGCTGGCAAGATTGACAACGAAAGGGGGGTGATCGAGCGCAGCCTTGAGGCCATGAGAACGGGACAGGATGCCCCTGATTGGGCATTCTATGTTCCGAGCGATATAAAAACGACTAAAGCTCGAATGACTAATCTGAAAAGAGCTATCAAATACTACAGTGAGGATGTGGCTGGATTTTCTGGGCTTGGCCCGAATGAGTCAGCTAAAGCTAAAGAATTTGTCAGAATCCTTGAAAAAATGAGGGAGGAAATCGAAAAGCGAATCAAGGATGAAAACTATCAGTTCAGCGATGATTTGCTTAATGCTCAATTTCCCAGTATTTCAGACTTCAAAATCAATCCCAACATTGACCCGACTGGGATTCAAGCTCTCCGGTGGGTTTCTCAGCCACCAGCAAATATGCTTGAGTTTGCATTCAAAGGCGAACTAAGGAAAGAGTTAGCCCAGGCAGTCGAGATTGGCATGAAACGGGCCATGCAATCAACTGGACTGGGTGGAATCGCTTACAAGCCAGATGCGGCTGAGAGCTATAACAAGCTAGTGGAATTGATTGGGTCTAAAGCACCCAGAACAGAGGACATTGAACTGGTCGCCAGAGGCTTTGCTGGTGGCACAGCCTTTATGACCGCTGACAAGGCATTCAAGGTTTCCAAGGGCAGTGGAAACGAGAGTGAGCAGCGGGCCTATCAGCGAATCGGTGGGCTGTTAGCCCCTAGGATGATTGACGCTGGCGAAGGGTACATCGTGACTGAGCGGTTGCCGGGGAAAGCGGTCAAGCGTCAATACGAGGCTGGCGAGATTACCTTCAAGGAACTTGTCAGAGCAACTCGAGAACTGGGGCGACTGCAACGGCAGATGCACGAAAAAGGTGTCGTTCACAATGACCTGGCTTTGTCTAATGTCTTCATGACTGAGCAGGGAGCCAAGGCAATTGACCTGGAACTTGCGAAGACTCGGTTTGATCCAGGTGTGACCGAATCCCAGTGGAATGCAATGGTCAAGAAAGACTATGAAACCACACTGGGGCGTATCCTCGCTGATCCGAAACTAACCAAGATGTTTGACGGGGCCAGTCCCCTGGAAGTAGCCAACAAACTTCAGCAGTTAATTTCCAGCTTCACCAGGGGATATAGCAGCACAAACCAGGACGCTCAAGAGTTGCCCGTCATTGCTGGCCCACTGACAGAGAATGATGGGGTACAGCCAATTGAGATTGGGCAAGAGGTTGAACGCCCAAATCGGATTTCCGATGAAATCAGGCAGACCTACAAACAGGTGCGAATGGACTTGGCCAGGCAGCGGATTGGTAGCCTGTCCCGTCCGACCGCTGGCATGGAGGACACCAATCGCATTTTGTCGGTTGTAGCGGAAGGGCTACATGATTTCTTCGACAGAAATCAAAGTGCTTTGCAACTGGCCACGAACTATCAGGCTATTGAACAGGCAATCAAAACCGTTTCAACTGAGTTTGATCAACTCAAGCAACACACCGAAAACTTGAACAAGGCTAAGGAAATCTACGAAAACCAAGTAGATCAGATGCCCGAGGTTTTGGATGTTCTAGAGGCTGAGATTGATAAGGCCAGTGAACGGTTAAACACTCTCACTGAAGCCCTGGAGTTACTGCAAAGTGCCTTGACAGAAACCGGGGCGGCTTACAATTACCGGAGTCAAACCGGGGCTACGCAATCCGTTCAGACCGCAATGGCTGAAGGGCTGCAAAACTTTGACGGCAATCCCTTCAATCCCAGTTATCTAAAGGGATATATTGCAGACCAGATCAACAGCAATCCCTTTTCTCGTCAGCTAACCGGGTTTCTGAATCGGGCCAACATGAGAAGCCCATTCTCAGGCCCAAACACTTTCAGGGCTAACGCTCCAGTTAGAGCCCAACTGACCGATCTCATAAATTGGAGTGACATTGGTAATATTTCGGCTGTCCTTGGGGCAGATGCGTTAAAAGCGGGAGCCACTGGTGGATTGTCCCTGGTCAGAAAAAGCATTGAATCGTCTTTCAACTTTTGGCAATACCTGAAGCAGCAAGAGGCTCGGTTTGCTCAAGGTAAATGGTGGTTTCAACCCGCAAAGTCTGGGATTCAAAATCTCATGCTTGGTGGAGCGATGCTGTCTCCCGTTGGACAAAACATCTTGGGCGCGGCGGGGGATGCGGTTGGCTCGTTGATTGAGCCGATTGTTTCAAATGTGCTATCGCCCTACACCTCGCTGAACACATCCGGGGCGCAAGCCGCCTTTGATATGGCGAATCAACTTGCCCAGTGGCACGTTCCCGGTGGGCAAGTTCTTTTGACCAACGCCACGGAAGGACTTGCCCAGGCCCAGGCCTTCAATGCCTCCCTGGTATCTGGAGTCAGCAGCAGCTTGGGAACTACAGGAGTCGCTGGCGCAACCTTCCTTGGAGCGAATGCCGGAAATATCGGCAACACATTGAAGAATCGGCTTCTGCCCACTGCCCAACAAATCATGAATGAGTTGGAGTCTCAAGGCTTCACTCAAAAACTGGCCGGGAACATTAGTCAGGCCATCACTGGGGCGGCTCCCGCTGGCAGTGAAGTTCCCCAACTGCCCCCGGCTACCCCTGATCCATCGGAGTTGGCTAACCTTACTGCCCGAGCGGATGAATTTTTTGTCTCCCAACTCAGCGATGAAGACTTAGCTAAGAGCCTCAATGCCGCCCTGGAGAAACTCAAAGAAGTTGACCCCACCGCAGCTAAGGCAATGGAGTCAATTACCAGAGGCTTTGTCAATGCAGCAAACTCGGCAGAGACAGCCGAAGCTGCATTTAGCGGCCTGGCACAGGAATATGAAAGCATCCTGGCACTGGCAGAGCAGTACGCCCAAGGCCTGTCCAAAGATGTCCTAGAAGAATTTAACCGGAGAAAGAAAGAAGCTCAGGGGGATGCCAAAGACGAGCCATTCATCAATGTGACCGAGGAAGAAATCAAAGACTTAAGGACGCTCGGCTATCTCCTAGAAGTCATCATCAAACGAACTGAGCAACTCAAGCGGGATGTAAAACCCCTTTACCAAACGCTGTCAGACCGGAGCCGATTGGATGTTTTTGGCCTGGGATATGGTCGGATAAGCAACCAGACAGGCAGCATTGGCAGAACCATTGCCCGACTAGCTCCCGACTTGGCTCAGTCGGCACAACTGGCCAGGCAAGCTCAAAATCAAGCAACCCCAGAACAGGCCCAATCCCTGAAATTCGTTGAGGATTTCTGGAACATTTTCGCCCTGGCGATGGAGAAGGGAGACAAGCGGGTTCGGACTCAACTGGCAAAAGTTGAGAATATATTCGTTGAAACCGTTGAAAACTTCAAAAAGGTCGGTGAACAGGCTGCACAGGGATACACCCGAGGCCTGGCTGATGGCATGGATCAATCTGAAGATGTCATCAGGGAAAAAATCAAAGGAGTCTTAGACTCAGCCAAAGATGTTCTCGATATTCAATCTCCATCAAAAGAGATGCAGAAAATCGGGCGCATGACGGGCGATGGATATAAACTCGGGCTTCAACAATCCCTCAGTGATACCGACATGAAGGGTATCCTGAGTCGGTTTGTCGAAAAGAGCCTTTCTGGTATCAAGCGGGAACTGACTGCGGGACAGATGAAAACCGCTGGCCGCCGAGCCGCCTTTGAAATGGTCAAGGCCTATGTTCAAGCTGCCCCAGGCCCCATCCTGATGCCAGGGATTGATCAGGTAAATGTCGAAGCCATGCAAAAACATCTGATGGCAACTGCGGCAATCACCAATCCCAAAATGTCAAATTCACTGGTGAGAACCTCCAAGTGGATGCAGCATTACGCCCGGATGGGGAACGTTGATCCTGACACGGCTATGCACGATGTCATAGATCATGGCATCGGGGAATACTATGGCGCACCTCAGTTAGTTCCTGAAACTCTGAAGCGGTTGCCGCAGGGACTTGATGCCCAGGAACTCTACAACACCACCATTGAGGCGATTGTTGGCGAGATTGCCCTGGATACGACTGATGAACGACTGGCTGAGGCGTTAGGCCGTCACCGCGTCATGGGCATGAGTTTCCTTGACATGGAGATGAATACTGAGGCGGTGGGGGTTCAGTTCAACCCACAGCAATACTTCACCACGCTACTACGGGAACAGGCAACCAGGGAAAAATTAATCATCGCTATGTCTCGGGCGGTCACGGCTTACACCAAGGCCACTCGCTATACCGAACCAGGAATGCAAAGCCCGTTTAAGGGACAGGTTGCTAACAAACAGGGATACCTACTGGATCAAATGAGTGGGGTGTACCAAGGCCCTGCAATTCAGCGGCATGACATGGATGTTGATTCGTTCAAGGTCGGGGCTGAAGCTGGCGAGGATTTTGCCAAAGGCTTTATGTCGTTCTTGCGTCCAATCGAGATTTTTGACATTTTGGCTGGACTGGATGGCAACAACTTTAGCCAGTTAGCTGGTGAACAAGCCCAAAAGTACATTCAATCATTCAAGAATATTCTAGGTATTGCCTCTCCATCTAAGGTATTTACCTGGATTGGGGAAATGTGTGGAAAAGGATATTTAGATGGATTGATTAAAACACTTAAAAATGGGGAACAATTAACATCTGATCAACTAGAAAAAATCCAAGAGGCAATGGAAAAAGCATGGAAATTCAATCCAGAAAATGCTGAAAAATTATTTGAATTTGTTAAAAACAATCAAGTTGATGCTTCTGATTTTATTGATTCCTCCAAAGCAGCGGTAGCTGTTTCATCTCCCCCTGATCCTCATCCGCTTGCTAAATTCATGTCCTACCAAGAGCCTCCACTAGGCAGTAATGCCTGGTTTAGGAACTCCAGAACTCGCTCAAATGGTAGCTTCCCTAATGTCAGTTTGGGTGGTCGCCCCGCTCTACCTGAGCAAGGCAATGTTTTTGTTGGCTCAGTAAATACAATTTTCAACAAGATTGCTGGCTTTTTGTCTGGCATAAAAACATTCCTGACCCAAGGCTGGCAACGAAATATTTCTGCCAGTCCAACCTTTGTCGCTGTTCCAACTCCCTCTAGGGCTTTAGTCTCGGCTAGTCCGGCAGCAGTCGGGGTGGCATCGCCTTTGAATTTGTCACAGTTTTTAACCCGTCAACCCAGGCCCCAAAATGCACCGCCTCTGGGAACAAGTGGAGCGGGTGGATCGGGGGGCGGTTCAGGTAGTCCATCCGGTGCTGGCGGGACATCTCCTAACCCTGGTTCTAACTCCAGTGGTACTACCGGAGCCAACCAGCAAGGGAGTGTCCAGTCTGGGCGAAGTTTTATCGGGGCATTGATGCACAACTCGAAAGAGTGGTTTCAAAACCTTGAAGAAAAAATCCCCATGATCGGCAGACTCAAGGGGGCCATCCTTGACCTGGGGCAAGCCGCTTTACTGGCAGTGGGAGTCTATTCCCTTGGGGATGCTCTTTTGCAGATGGGCAGATACTCACTTGAAACGTCAGTCCTGTTTGAGCGGTTAGAGAAAAGCATCCAATCAGTTAGCTCCGGTAGCCAGGCCGCAGAGCGAAACCTAGAAGCAATCTATACCTCAGCTAAGAAGTACAGCCAAGACATTCGAGTATTGATGGAGGGTTCCGCCAATATCTTTGCTGCGGCTCGGGGAACCAGCCTCGAAGGGTATGCAGATCGGCAAATCGTAGAAGTTGCTGCCCAGGCCTCGCTGGTGCGACAACTAACCCCAGAACAACTCGGAAACTCGCTCACAGCCTTGGAGCAAATGATCTCAAAAGGGAATGTTTCCGCCGAGGAATTAAGAAGGCAGCTAGGAAATAATTTGCCGGGGGCATTTCAAATCGCCGCTCGATCAATGGGGATGACCACTGGTGAATTAGATTCGATGTTGCGCCAAGGGGAATTGCTTTCTACCGAGTTTTTGCCTCGGTTCATGCAGCAACTCGCCAGTGAAACCAGTAGCGGAGTGGCCGGGGCATCAAACACGGCCCAAGCCCGAATTAATGCTTTCAAAAATGAAATGACAATGTTGGCTAAGTCTTTTGGAGATCAGTTGGCTCCAATGCGGAACTTTGCACTGGGGGCAGCTACCATAGCGGCGCAATTTGCTCAGGCAACAAACATTCTCCCCGCAGTGATCACCATGATTGGGTTGCTCACTTTGAAGGCACTTTGGGCTTCTAAAGCGTTTTCTGGGTTGAGAGAAGCAACAACAATTTTCCTGCGGGGAATCACTGGAAAACAGATTGGCTTCATGATTGGGCAAATTACAACCCTGACTGCCAAGATTCTCTTGCTTCATGTTGCCATGGAAGTGTGGGGGGAAGTGCTTAACCGCCTTGGGCAGATTGGGCCAAATGAGTTTGAAAAAGTTGTCGCCGCCACTTCGGTTGATCTGGGGCTGAGGAAACAGGGAGAGGAAATCAACTGGTTCATGCAGCAATGGGAAAAACTTGGGCAAAATCTCAGAGGTGGAAATGTTGTTGATGTTGGTGGGCAAATTCTTAACTTCAGCCCACTTCATCGGGTAAACATGAATGCCCTCTCTAACTTAAGTGCTATTTTTTCTGGACGCTTTAATGACTTTAGCCTTGACTTACTCAGGGAACCAACATCTTGGAGCGATATGCAGTTCCAGAGGGAAATCATTGCAACAAACACCCAAAACCAAGTGAATGCGCCCGAGATGCTTCGCCAAGTTAATGAAGCAATGGCAGTTGTCCCTCAGTTGGACGCAATCAGTAATCAAATCAAATCAATGGAAGCGCAAAAGGCAATTCTTCCCCCTGGTAGTCGGGAACAGCGGGAGGAAATCAACAAAGAAATTGAGGAATTGCAGAAGCAGTACAACGAACTGCAAAAACCATTGGCAGATCAACAGACCTTGCTCCAGTCCATGATTGATACTCAGCAGAAGCGAGTAGAAAAAATTGATCAACAGTTAGCCGATCCCAACCTAGATGAAAAGCGCAAGCCCATGTTGGAGGGCATGAAGGCTTCAACTCAGTCCATTGTAAATAATTTGATTGAAGCTCAAGGCAGACTGGATGGCGTTATCAGGGCCAACATGGATGCCATGGCCCGAACGGTTTACTACTCTGAGCGGGCCATGTGGGCCATGAACCAGCGCACCCGTCAGGCAGAGCGAATTGGACAGGCAGAAGACACGGCAATCAATAATCTGCAAGCGCAGGGAAACCTTGGGGAGCCTTTTGCCGCATTAGGACGGGCCGAGTCACAAATCAGAAAGTTCACTACCAGCGTCACTGCCAGTCAGATTGCCGTTGAGGATATTCAAAAGCAATTGCTGGATACGCCCAATCTCTCTGAAATCCTAAAAAATCTTGAGATCGACATCAACCAACTGGAGACAATCTCACCTGAGCAGCTACAGGCCAAGCAGGAAGATGCCTATGGCAAAACACCGGAAGCTCAGAGTGTCATCAGAAGGATTCAGATGTACCAGCAAGCCATCACACAGCTTGAGGCAAATCAGAACGCCCTATCTGCGGCCAACAAAGCCTTCTACGATTCCCAGTTGGCTCTGAAGCGTGGAATTGAGGACTACAACATTCAGCAGCGGGACTACCGTTTGCAAATGCGTGACATCGGATTCCAGATCAGGGAAACCGGATGGCAAATTGATGATTACTTCTTCTCACTGAAAGAGGCAGTCAGGAACATTCGTAAGACCTATGAAGATGCCACAATTCAAGCAGAGCGGAATGCTGTTGACAACATCCTTGAGATACAGCGCATTGGGTTGGAAATTACCCGCAGAAACACCCGCAGCAGCTTTAGAACAGCCTTGGCTAGGGCTGAGGGTTCCTTTGCCTCTGGGTTGATTCAATCCATTGCCGAACTGATGGACAGCCTGTACCAGGATGATGCAATCAACCTGGAAGGACAGCAGCGGCTAGAACAAAACCAGAGAACAATTCAAGACATTGAACGGGCCAGGATTGACTTCAAGTATGCGATGGAAGCTCAGACTAGACAACTGGCTCAAATGCCTAGACAGCTTGAGCAGATTATTCGCAGCAGTCTTGACCTGAGATACCGAATTGAGGATGCAACTCGGGCAATCAACCGAGCCAGGGAAGATTTTGTTGGTCTGAAGGGCAGCATTGAAGGCAACATGACTGCATTACAACAGCTTCGGACGGGTATCGCTCAAAATTTAACCCGTCTGGCCAATATCATCAAAGAGGGTCAGAAAGACCAGCCTCAAAACCAGCCTCAGAATCAGCAACAACCCAATCCAGTTCCACAACCCCGGGCTGTTGTAGTCCCTCAAACCCAAAGAGTTCAGCCACAACCCACAGGCGGAACAGTAACTCGACAACCAGTAAATGTTCCCATTGCGTCCTTCCGTGGACAGCCAACCGGAGCCATCTTAGGAATGCCTGTTGGACTTGCCCCCAAAGAACCCTGGATAGGTCAATTCCCCAACGTGGTCAATGGCTACAATGCCCAACTGAAAAACTTCAATGAAGCGCAGCTTAGAAATCCCCCTGATTTACTGAGTCAGATTCGGATGACCCTGAACATGAACTCTAGTAATCAGACTGACTATCGCTATGCCCTTGGCAAGTTAATTCAGAAATACGGGGAAGAAACCACAAAAGCCATCCTTGAAGACTTGATCAACGATCCAAAAACAAATAAACAGCTTCGTGAGTTTATCCAACAGTTCATGCTGCGGAACCCCAGAGCAAAACTGCAAGGCTCTGGCGATGGTGAATATGCCAGGGAAATACCGCAACAATTTGGGATTCCCCGGGATAGCCGCAATCCTTTACTCTCCACCCTCGGACGGGGACTGGTTAATCAACGCCCTGATGCCTTTGGATTAGACAGTCGGGAAGGTCGGGCTAGGTTAGCGATTGCGATGGCGATTGCTGGCACTGAAACCAGAGGTCGCTATGGCAACCCCAATATTGACCTGGGGCAAATCTATGGCATCTGGGGTGGCTCTGGGAACCAGATGAAAGGCCCATTCCAACTGAATACGAATTATTTCAGTCGGGAAGCCAGCACCATGCGGTCACAAAATGACTTTGTGGCTGATGTACTGACAGGACAGCGGCGTACTCCTGATTCCAAAGATCGCAGGGATTGGGGGGCTGAATTAGTCCGGGCTATGGATGCAGGCCAGGTAACAAACGCCGAACAATTCGAGTCGTGGCTAGACAGAACTTTGGGTTATGGCGGTGGTGGTCGCAGTTGGCAAGCCCTGAGTGACGGATTTACTGGCCCTGCCGCTGGATTGGGTTCAACGTTATTTAACTGGATGCGGGGCGGTGGTGGTCAATCGTTTACGCCAAACCAAGTCACAATTCAAAGCCAGTCCGTTGAAGTTCAAGATAGTCGGACAACTTTTCCGATGGTAACGGCGGGAACCGCAGGACTAAATCAACCTGGCAACATCATTCAGTTAGCCTCTACTCCCGATGCCGCCGCTACTCAGTGGATGCAAATGGCTAGACAGTCGGGAATGAGAGAAAGCGAAATTCAGCGAATCTTGGCTCAGTATGGTGGTACTCCTGAGTTACAACAAAACTCAGATGCCACGACTCAAAATACCCAGGCTGTCCAGGCCTTGACCGCAGCGATTCAGGGGCCACCGACCGACCAGACTTCCTTCCAAAACCTAGCGGGTATTCACATCCCTGTTCAGCCATTTACTCCCTACCAGCGTCCAGGGGAAATTGATTCCCATGTAAACCAGCTTTACGGCCAGCTACCCCCCCAGGCCAGGCAGGCCTATCAAGAAGGACAGAATCAGGTCAACAGCCAGTTAGCTCCATTGATGGAACGACACAACCAGATCGCTGGCAGCATTAATATTCCCGCTTTGGATGCAGCTTACAATGCCGCAGTGGATCGAAATCTTGCAACCCAAAATGCAATGACTGGAGCAATTCGCAGCGATGTGGATTCACAACTTGCCGAAACAAGGGCTGAAGTAGAAGCAAGGTTTATCTCTGTCTTGAATCAAAGCTACCAAGCCATTAAATATGTGAATGACATCATAGGAAGTTCGCCATCAGAACTGTTTAACCTGGATACAATGTTTCTCCCAATGGAAGGTAGTCTGGCAATTCAGTCTGAGGCGGTTCAGCAGTATGAACAAATCCGGTCGCAACTATCTTCACTCAACGAAAAAAGTCGAGATGTTGAAAATGGATTAAGCAGTTTAAAGCTGTACCTAGAAGCTCAAACCAAACTGCTTTCTGACCCCCAAATCAGCAAGGAACAAAAAGATAGGATCGTAACCCAAGTTATTCCCGACATTAAACGTGCAATTGCTCAGGGCGGGGCGGCATTAGGAGCAATAAATAGCCAAATTGCCGAAGCCCAGTCAAACCTGGCTCGGCCTGGACAGCTTTACCTACAGAACTTGGATCAGCAACTTTACCAGGCCAGGATGAACACCTTCATGGGGCAAGGCGCACCCTGGATGTTTGCCAATGAAGGTCAGCGCATTGCCGAACAGCGTCAGCAGATGGCATTTGAGGCTGACATGAGGAATGCCGCTGCCACGGCGCAACGACTGGGATTGAGTGTCGAAGAAGTTCAATCCCGAATCATTGAACTTAATAAGCTGCGGCTGGAAGAAATTGACCGGGAGTTCAAAGACCTGGGTGAAGTAGTCACTGAGCAAATGTCTGGCCCGATTAAAAGTTTCCTGGGTGAACTGATTAAAGGAACGATGACCGTTGAGGAAGCCTTCTTGCAACTGGTCAACAGCCTGTTAGATATGTTCACCAATTTGTTTGTGGACTGGCTCATGGGGTCGGTCATGCAAATGTTTGGCGGGGATATGTTTGGGATCCTTGGCGGGGGTGGTGGCAAAGGAGCGGCCTCCGGTGGAGGTGGATTGTTTGGTGGTGGTGGCCTGTTCGGGATGATCGGCGGGTTCTTCAGCAGTATCTTTGGTGGAGGATTTGCCAAGGGTGGTGAAGTGCCTGAAGTGCAACAGGCTCTACGCCGGGAAGGCCCAAATGCAGTGCTGGCTACCCTGACCCCTGGTGAGCAAGTCCTATCCGTCTATAACGGTGAAGCCCAACTCTACCGGAAGCTGTTCCCACAGGGGCTTAAAGAGGCATACGAGCGCAGCAGACGACAGTCCAGTATCCCGCAGTACAACCGGGGTGGTATGGTCGGTGGCAGCTATATCCTTGAGCCTGTGGCCGTGCCAATATCGGGCGGCAACCAGGGCAGTAACATTAGCATCCCCATTATTATCAATGCTGAGTCTCGGGTTGACCAGGCATCCTACAATGAGTTTGCTCGAGGGATGAAACCAGACATCGAAAAACTTGTAGATCGCCGGATTCAAGAAGCGCAACGGCCTGGCGGCATTTTATTCGGTGCTGGCAATCGCCGTTAGGTATAGTGGGAATTGCACTTAAATACAATTCCGCTATGCTCACCAATGCCCTGACCGCTTACCCTACGTTTTATCGGACTTACAGCAGACAGAAGGAAAATGGACAGAGAGAGAATTGGGGGGAAGTCTGTCATCGTGTTGTGACTGGATTAAAAGAATTGGGCAACTTAACCGAAGCTGAAGCCCAAGAAATCCTAACTGAGATGCTGGCACTCCGATCCTTACCATCCGGTCGCTGGCTATGGGTAGGTGGAACAGAGTGGAGCAAAAATCCAGAAAACTACTACGGGGCTTATAACTGCTCTAGCACCGTTGTTGACACGCTTGGGGCTTTTGGCTATTTGATGGATTTAGCTATGCAAGGGTGCGGTACTGGAGCGGTATTGGAAAAGGAAAATGTTGCTCAACTGCCAGCCATTGTCAGCTACTTAAAGGTTAATCTTGTTGATGACATTGGCGTTAGTCCTGGAAAGCTTGAAAAAACCAAAATCAGGATAGAACCCGATGTCCCCAAAATTGACTTAACCGTGGGAGACAGTCGGATTGGGTGGGTTCATGCTTATCAAATGCTGATTGAAGCTGCGACTTACCCAATCAACCCATGCAGAGGGGATACCTGGGAAGTCAATATTGATCTATCCAGTATTCGCCCCCCAGGAACGCCGCTAAAGGGATTTGGCGGAACCGCTAACCCCGTTAAGCTGCCCGAACTGTTTACCAAGGTTGCAGCTATCCTCAATGGAGCCGTGGGGCGGCAACTGACTCCAGTAGAGTGCTGCAAACTCATTGATGAGGCCGCTTTAGTTGTCGTGGCAGGAAATATCAGGCGTTCCGCTGGCATACGTCAATTCTCTGCTGACGATTTAGATGCAGCAACTATCAAGCAAAACCTGTGGGTTGAAGGAGATGATGGCAGGTGGCGGATTGATCCAGGGCGAGATTCATTTCGCATGGCTAACCATACCCGAGTCTTTCACACCAAGCCCACCAAGGATGACTGTGTTGAAGCTGTCCGGCTGCAATACTACTCCGGTGAAGGCGCAATCCAATGGGCTGGGGAAGCCGTAGCTAGGGCTAATGCTGACATTCTGAATACCCAGGACAAGAAAGAACACTTCCTTAAAATTTACAGCCAAGACCGAAACAAAGCCAAAAAATGGCTAAAATCGGATGAACTATCGGATGAAGAAGCCGATTATCGAATAAGTATTTACGGTTTGAACCCATGCGCCGAAATTATTTTATCAGACAATATGTGCAATTTGGCAGAGATACACCTGAACCAGATTGACCCGGAAGATTTTGAAGTCCAGGCCAGGGCGTTTCGAGTTGGGGCTAAATCGGTGTGCTGTTTGCTTAACCATCGGTTCCAGATTGACCGTTACCGGAAAGGGCGGAAACTTGATCCAATTGTCGCTGTGTCTTTCACTGGCCTGTTTGACTTCTTTGTGCAAGCCTTTGGGATTGACTGGCTGAAGTGGTGGGAAGCGGGGCGGCCTGCGAATTGGGGGACTGCGGCTGGACTTGGTGATCACTTCTTTCGCTCTGAGGACTTGATTGATTATGGCTATTTCCCCTATCAGTCTGAGTATTTTCGGGCTATGGAACAGGCCTATCTGACCTATTGGCGGTTGGTAGTAGAGGATGCAGTTGAGAATTACTGCGACCTTCACGATCTGGATAAACCCAATCGCTGCACAGCCGTTCAGCCAGCAGGAACAAAGTCATTACTGACCGGGGCAAGCCCTGGATGGCATCCTCCCAAATCTCAGCGGTACATTCGCCGGATTACCTTTGGTAAGAATGACCCCGTTGCCCTGGCCTGTCTAAATTACGGGTACAACATTGTTCCCTCGCAATCAGACAAAGACCGGGACGGAAATCTCCTCAATGATCCCTTTGACCCCAACTGTACTGAATGGCTGGTGGAGATTCCGGTTGCAGTTTCCTGGGCAGATATGCCTGGGGCAGACCAGATTGAAATTTCTAAATTTTCAGCCCTGGCTCAGTTTGATTTCTATATGCAAGTTCAGCAGCACTACACTCGGCACAATTCTTCCGGCACAATTGAACTGCGAGAGGATGAAATTGGGGAACTCGGAAACCGGATTTATGAAGCGATCCGAGATAACGAGGGATATGTGTCTGTGGCTTTGCTGGCTCGGTTTGATGACCGGGAAACATACCCTCGGATGCCCTTTGAGCCAATCAGTCAGGAGCAATACACTCAAGAAGTCGAAGCGGCACTGCACCGCCGCCGTGTGCCTAACTTTGACGATGCTATGTCCCGATACACTCAGGTGTCAGAAGTATCTGGGCCTGCGGGTTGCGACTCGGATAAATGCCTGATTGAGTCTGGAATCTAATTCTTAAACTACTGCCAACCCCACACCACACAGGTCGCCAATCTTGACCGTGACCAGGGGAAAGCGAAACATTAGATTTGAATCGGGATATTGAAATCGCTGATTGCTGTTTGCAAAGTAGAGAGTTGCTCAGGAGAAAGGTTTTGAGTCAGTTGTAAATACAAAAAATTCAAAAACCGAATATCGTCAAAGCTTCCTCCCAAATCCTTGAATAGTGTGCAGCGCAAGTGAGCAGTGCTTGCAATCGAGGGGTTAATTGTGTACAAAGCATCGTACAAACCTGTGCCACCGGGCTTGGCTTCTGGGCGATCCAGCCTGTCCATAAACCCCTGCCAATCTGGAACAGCTTGAAGAACTGGCTCCGTTTCTGTCCAAAACTCTGCTAATTGCTCCGGCGTAAATCCCTCAATCAGTGCAAGATACTCCCGATAAATCCCCGTTTTGGCCTGGTCATTTCCTGCCCAATTTAGCCAATCCTGTTCTGTCCAGTTTTGGGCAAAGGGCAGCAAGACGTAATGCTCATAAGGCGTTCCGGCAAATCTTAATATTTTCATAACATAACTAATCCGTTCAAAATAAATCTATTGGACAAAGTTGCACTGCCCAAAATGTTTGGTGCAGCACCAAGTTTTGTAACTGTCAGAAAAAAGCTATAAACAGGGTCAACAGAGGCATAGTTCAAGGGCAAAATTAATCTCTGCAAATTTCCATTTGCTGCAACTCCATTTGCAAAAAACGATTGGTTAGTCAGCAAATTTACTGTTGTTAACCCGGACTGTCCAATCGAATAAAACCGTGCATCCAGTGACACCAGCCAATCATTTGATGCGTCCAAAGTTCCAGATGCTAAGTTTCCGTAAAAACTCAGATTAGTTAGAAGTGTACCTGAGTTAAAGGTCGTCATTGCAATTTCAGCAGTGAACGAGGCGGTTCTATTCGCTGAACTCAAAGAGGTTCCAAGTATCGGCTGATTGACAACAAATCCAGAGCCATTCCAGTAAGAAATTAAACCAGTTGACCTATTAAGCCACAAATCGCTTAGCCTCATGCCAGCCGTTGGCTTTGTGGACTGAACATAACGTATGCCCAGTTTTTGAAACTCAGTGAGCGACAACTTACCCGCAGAGTCTAACATCATACTACCCTCGTCAATCGCAGAGTCAAATCAACAGAAGCACCGGATGCAAAAGCACTTTTGTCGACAGAGAGGTAGAGATACCGAGCTTTGGGCAGCAAAATATCCGAAATCTCCCAAGTACGCAAGCCCCCGCCATTTGCCTCTGCGTTACTTACATTGGGCAGTGTTTTGGTGACGGACGTTCTTCGGTCAGCAGCAATCAAAGGGACTGTTAGTCCCTCAGAAAAATTAGCAATCGCTGTGTCCGCCCAAGTGTAGTTAATCGTGAACGTGGCATTTGCTCCAACCGCAGTTCCGTTGGCTTGAGTTCGAGCCGAAATCCTGAACGCATCTACCCCTGCATAGGGAGCCAGCGACCAATCAATCTCAGTGGTATTTAGCGCAGTCGAAGCCCCCGTCCCGGCAAGGGGATAGGGATTCCAGGGTGTAGCAATGATTGAGGGGTAATCAGCAGCTTGTCCTCCTGGATTTAACTGAGAGAGAGCAACAAACGTTTCAAGTAATTCCTTGGGAGGGGTTTTATTGTCTGCCAAGAAATCATTCACCTTGTCAGCGAGGGCTGGCAAGTATGTGGCGTTGAGGTAATCATTGACAACTGACGACATGACGATATTATACTCCAAAACAATTCTTAGAAAGTCATGCAGACTGGCAAGGCATTATCCTTATATGAGATACTCATGATAATCTTTCAGTAGTTAAACAAACGTGTGCCTAACTTTGACGATGCTATGTCCCGATACACTCAGGTATCAGAAGTATCTGGGCCTGCGGGTTGCGATTCTGACAAATGCCTAATTGAAGCACAGTAAGGATGACTGACCAATGGAAAACAAGACTTCGCCCACTTTTATCGTGGTTGACGATCCACGGGCTGAAATTACTCCAGAGGAAAAACAAGCTGTCTGCGAGTGGTATAAAACTACTGTTGAATATCGGAGTCAGTCTGTAATTGAAGTAGTTTTAGCCCCAGACAAACCCAAAGCGCAACAGGTTAAACATCAAACACAAAATGATTAGGAACACAAGTCACGACATCCCAATTGGTTGAACTGGCAAAGTTTGGAACGGTAATCGCATCCAAGGTAAAATTCCAACTTTGTCCGGTATCTACAATTTCATTGCTGACGGTTGAAGCCAGTCGAACCGTTGCGTTAGCCGTTGCCGCAGTTCCGTTAATCAAGTCATAGATGAATCCCCACTCTGAATAATCCCCCGTCCAGTAAGGGATGTAGTAGAAATCCATGTCCCTAACTCCTTTGTCAACAAAGGAATTAAACATATATTCAAAATTGTTCCACCATCCTTCAGTAAGCTCTGGAATACAGGAATCTAGCCGAACTTCATTAATCAAAACGTATTCGTAGTTTTCAACAGAAACTCGATTAGTATTACTTCCCCAAATGGGATCGAACTCTAAATAGCTTGAGTTGTCATTAATGGTGTGATTTGGATAGGTAGGATAGGATGGAAATGCAGGATGGGGAGAGCCAATTAGGTTAAACGTTGTCTCGTCTGGCTGAGTAAAGAACCGCCCGTCAAACCATTCTGTAGTCTGTTCGCGCCGCACCCGCCCAGACCATTGTGTACCCCCCGTCCAAGGCATCTCAAGGGGCGGCCCCGATACTCCAATACGGGTTTCTTGAAAACGGTGAATACTATCCCAATACCGTAAAGCTCCATTTTCCCAAGTACCTGAACGGTGGTAGTAAACCAGATCAACATCTTCCAAATAGGGAGAAGAACGAAATAGCCGCTCAAATTTGCCATCGCCATGCGTGGGACTACTGGTAAGAATGGCGTTATTACCCTGGTTAAATCCGTACCACTCCAGCCAGGTTGTCGTAATCCTTTGCCTTAAAATATCTCCCGCTGCATCAGGAATAGTTTCAATGGTTTCCCACTTAGGAGAAGGTGAACCGGGAAGTGAACTGTCAAACGTCCCGCTATTGAAAAAAGCAACATTTTGCTCAACTGTATTCATGTTGCGAAAGGCAAAGGCAATCTCCCTGGCGGGTAAAGACATATAACGATTTGCAGTTGGCCCTGAAGCAAATCCATCATTAATGTTGGACATTTCCGGGTAAGTGATAGTCGTAAAAGATTCCCCATTTCCAACAAAGGTATAAAACAGCCGCTCTTGTCTGCGACCATTGGAAACATTGATCCTGGTGTTGATAGTTGAATCAGTAATTTCTTTGGCAATGAATAAATCGACTTCCCAGTCACCTATGTCAGCCCCTTTATTTGTCACCCTGGCATTAAAATCCACATCACGAATTGCTCCATTTTCAGAGAAAGGATTAGTTTGACCAGAAAATGTCAGCAGCAATAGCGGCTCTGGACGATCAAACAGCAAGTAAACCCGATACTCACTGAAATCTGGATCAGGCAGGGGGTAAACAAAATAGCCAACTCCTCTCAATGGCCCTACATCTCCAGATGGAGGCGGGGGGTCGCAAGCTGATGGTTCTGGAGTAAACACGGATTCTACAAATTCCTCCATTTCGACTGTGACCTCATAAACCTTTCCCGACAGTCCGTTGGTTGTCCACGATTTGACTAAATAATTTTGTGGCTCATTGTCCATTGGGCTTTGCCACTGTACCGGCCCAGTTCCCTTCGCTGCTCTTAAAATTTGCAAAAAGTCATTAAGGGTATCTGCGGTAAAATTACTAAAGGTGGCTGACCATGTTTTGATAGACTGTTTGCGACCTGACCTGGATGCCTGTTGGTAGCCATCACCAAACACGGCAATGCGGCGATTTTGTTCTTGGGTGCGAGTACAGTCTGCGTTAGGAGTATAGGGGATCAAAGTCACGGTTCGCCTCCAAACCACTCCTCAAGCGTGACCGTAACTTCATAGACCTGTCCTGAAAGGCAACGAGTCTGCCAAGTCGGGGCTAGATAGTACCGCAAGCCATCATCTTCGGGACTTTGCCATTGAATCGGCTCCACCCCGCCAGCCACCTCAAGGTTGCCACAGAAGGCAATTGCCTCTGTTTTGATTAAGTTGCTGAAAGCTACATTCCATTTTCGTTGAATAGTATTAATTTGATCAGACCCTAATTTACGAGGCCCCATTTCAAATTCAGCCCGTCTTACCCGTGGAGTTTCTTCCATGCGGCAATCGGCATTAGGCTTAAGTGTAATAATGAAAGTCATGATTTGTATTTGAGTGCAATGCCAGAGCCGCCCCTAAGAGAGCTTCAGACCCTTAACCCTTCTGCCATTGTAGAACTGTTTGAACTGACAAATTACGACCCAATTTGTCCTGAGTCATCACAGTATTTCACAAATGAATTTACGATTATTGTATTTCAAGGCAAGTCCTATCAACCCCTGCCAATGGAATCAGAAGGATGGGAATACCGAGCCAGTGGAACATTGCCCAGGCCAACACTCCGAATCAGCAATATTGGCTCTTACATTGGCAACCTAGCCAGGGCTTATGACGATCTGATTGGGGCAAAGCTGATCCGCCGCCGCACTCTGGTTAAGTACCTAGACGACCAGCCTACGGCTGATCCACTGGCAGAGTTTCAGCCGGATATTTATTTTGTTCAGCGCAAGTCAGCCGAAAACAATGAAGTCATTGAATTTGAACTGGCCAGCGTGTTCGACTTGGAGGGGAAGAAAATTCCTAAACGCAGAATGATTGCCTCAGTGTGTATGTGGCAATATCGCTCGGCTGAATGCGGCTATACAGGTGGCCCGGTCGCTGATGCCAGAGATGAACCCACCAGTGATGCAGCCCTAGACCGCTGCGGTAAGCGATTGGATTCGTGCAAGCTGCGGTTTGGAGAAAATGCAGTTTTGCCCTTTGGTGGTTTCCCAGGCCTACGGAAGATTCAATAATGGAACCGATTTACAAATGCCCATTGCCCCGGCACATCATTCAGCAAATCATTAACTTTGCTCATGGCATAGCTCCAAATGAATGTTGTGGCATTGTTACTCACCTTTTTGGCGGGACTATAATCCCATCTGACAACTTGGCTCCTGACCCAACGTGCCAGTTCAAACTTAACCCCGGTGTTTATGCCTTGGGTGAGGAACAAGGAATCTGGTGCATCTTCCACAGCCACACCAACAGCAATCCTGATTTTTCTGAGACTGATATTGCCCAGATTCGAGAGCATGGGATTCCCTGGTTTTTATTTGATACCCAGTCTGGTAAACAAACCTGGATTGACCCCAAGGTTCGCTATCCGTTGATTGGCCGTCCTTTTATCTATGGATTTTACGACTGCTGGAACCTAGTCAGGGATTGGTATGCCCAACGCAATATCGTTTTAGACACCCTGGAAAATGCTTATGGTGAGCCGGGGGAGTGGGCTAGCCCTAACTGGAACAAAATCATGGAGCAATACCCCACCCTTGGGTTCTATGAGGTGGATGGCTCTGATTTGCAGTCCGGTGATGTTTTGGTCATGACCATTCGGCATCATTCACCCAATCATGTCGGAGTGGTGGTTGATCCATCTCGCAATTTATTTATCCATCACCTGTATGGCGAATTGAGCCATGAGGAAATTTTTGGTGGCTGGTGGAGAGATATTACGACAAAAATTCTTCGGTTTGACGCAAGGAGGCATCGTGTTTATCAAAATCAAATTACTCGGCAAACTCGGTCAGCTATTCGGGCGGATGCACTTGTTTCAGGTGAGTAGTCCAAGAGAGGCAATTAAAGCCTTGTGCGTCAATTTCCCAGAGTTTGAGCGGCATATCGTTGACTCTGAACAGCGCAATGTTGGATACAGGGTAATTACCCAAGGGCAAGACAGAACCGAGTCGGAACTAGATTACCCGCTCGGGAGTGACACCTTAGTTATTGTTCCGGCCGTGTTTGGAAGCGGTGGCCCTTTTTGGAACATTATCGCTGGAGTGGCATTAGTTGGGGCTGGTCTATTATTTGGATTTGCTCCCTTAGCCTTGTTGGGGGCTTCATTGATTCTCCGGGGAATCTCAGAACTGCTATCACCCCAGCCCGATAGCGATGACGAGGAAAAACGGTCGTTTTATTTTGGTAGTTCCCAAAATACAGCGGGTCAGGGCGGTTGTCTTGCACTGTCCTACGGCCGCATTCTGACTGTTTCCCAGACGATCTCAGCCTCAATGTCTGCCGAAGATACCTTTACGGTAGCTGAGTGATGAGCGTTATTGGAGCGGGTGGAAAAAGCCAGAGAGAGCCAAGCGAACAGGCAGATACCCTGTTCAGCAAGTCAACGGCGAAAGTGCTTGATGCCATTTGCGAGGGAGAGATTCAAGGGCCTGCTAAGTTCTCCTACCAGTGGATTTACCTAGACGATACGCCGGTCGAAAACCCGGATACAACTCGCAATTTTGAGGCTCAGTTTCAGTTTCGCCTGGGAACTCAGAATCAGCCTGAAATCTATGGAGTTGGGGATACAGTTGAGTCTGAAACCAGTGTGGGAGTAACAGTAACAAACTCTGGTGGGCCGATCACCCGCACGGTTGTTAATCCTGATATAAACGGCGTTAGAGTGACAATCAATGTTCCACAGTTGGTTACCTATGGGGATGACGGGGATATTTCTGGCTCTGCATTTGACCTGGAAATTAGAGTCAGTACCGATGGCGGGACATTTTTTCAATATGTTTATGACACGATTCAGGGCAAATCTACTGGCGGTTATCAGAAGCAGTATTACCTAAGATTCACTTTTGGATCGACCTGGGCAATTCGAGTCACCCGGATCACACCCGACTCTACTGATAGCAAAGTCATCAACGAGTTTCAGTGGACTAGCTACACTGAGGTCATTGAACAAAAGCTCAAATATCCCAACACTGCTCTAGTTGGGGCGTTCTTTGATGCCGAACAGTTCCAAGCGATTCCCAAGCGGGGCTATTTGATTCGGGGTCGCAAAATCAAAGTGCCGTCCAATATGCGAATCATTGGCAATGGGGGAAACTCGGAAACTGATAACCGTTCCTACGATTTTCCGGGTGGTTCGTACAACTGGGTGAATCCCATTTTTGGCTATGACGGGGTGTGGGATGGCACATTCAATGTCGCCTGGAGCCATAACCCGGCCTGGGTATTGTATGACCTACTGACTAACTCCCGGTTTGGCTGTGGAATTGATGAGTCGTTGATTGATAAATGGACGCTCTACAAAATTGGCCAATACTGTGATGAAGCAGTGGATTCTGGAGCGGGCTATCAAGAACCCCGGTTTTCGTGCAATGCTTACATCCAGTCCCAGGAAGATGCGTATAATTTGATCAACACTCTTTCGAGTGTGTTTCGGGGGCAGTGCTACTATGCAGCCGGGGCGTTGACATTTATTCAAGATTCCCCAGGCAACACAGTTCGGATTTTTAACCAGTCCAATGTTGTTGATGGTAAGTTTAACTATCAAGGTGTAGCCCAACGAGCAAGATCAACAGTTGTCTTAGTCCGTTGGAATAATCCAGAACTACTCTGGCAGACAGATATTGAAGTCGTTGAAGATATTGAAGGCATTTCCAAGTATGGCTACAACGAGAAAGATGTAACGGCATTTGGTTGTACCAGCCGGGGACAGGCCCAGCGAATCGGGAAATGGTTACTGGCAGTGGAAATGTTGGAAACTGAAACGGTCACGTTCCAGACCGGGGCTGAAGGTGTCCCGGTGCGACCTGGGGAAATTATTGAAATTGGCGACCCCAACCGAGTCAGTGGCAAAAAGTTTGGCCGGTTTGCCCAGGATTCCGTTGGAACAACGGTTTATTTAGATCGGGAGATTGCCGTTGTCGCTGACTCAACGCTGACTCTGGTGGATGGCAATGGACAACTGATTACCCGCTCAATTACGAACAGCCCAGGAACCTATGACACCTTAGTATTGAGTGGGGCAGGAATTGATAGTAGCAAGGCAGCAATCTGGATTTATACCCCGCCGAGTGACGAGGCCTGGTTGTACCGAGTCATTGGGGCTGGACAGGTTGAACCCCACATTTTTGAAATTACGGCTACCGTTCACAAACCGCAAAAATATGAAATTGCCGACTCGGTTTTTTTTGGCAGTGTTACCGTTCCCCGGCGACCTACCGCAGTTGTTAATCCCCCAACCAGTGTAGGAGCCAGCGTCAATGTCTCAATTCGGGGCGGAGTGAGAACCCTGAATATTAACCTGGGCTGGCAACCCGCTCAGTATGAAGGGCGGCGGGATGAATATGTGACCAGCTACGAAGTTGAGATTAAGCGGGGAGTGAATGGAACCTGGGAAGGAGTAATTCCGATTAACGGCCTTAGCTTCACCTGGACTGGACGTTCAGAAGGCGAATATTACACCCGAGTTCGGTCAGTAGATTTCCGGGGCGTTAGATCAGCCTGGGTGGATGCTCCACCAGTCTCTACCGATTCAGTTTTGACTATTTCTGACTTTGATCCAACAGCAGGCCTAGTCGCAGACACGGTGATTATCACTGGCACGAATTTGACTGGCACAAGTGCAGTTCGGTTTGGCGAAACAGATGCAACAGTTTTTACAGTTGATTCGGACACTCAAATCACGGTAACTGTACCCACTGGGGCAAGCACAGGCCCAATCTGTGTTCAAAATCTGTCAGGGCTAGCCTGTTCGGTTAACTCGTTTACCGTTCAAGTACAACGGCCCCCAACCCTTGACCCCGCTCCATCTACTCCTGTTGCTCAAGGCGATAATGTAATTCTGACAGGAACAAATTTAGATGGAGCTACCCAGGCCAGGATTGGCAGCACGATTGCCCCGTTCACAGTTCTATCCAGTACGTCTATTCAGATCACCGTTCCCACTGGCACATCATCAGCCCCAGTGACCGTGACCACGCCAGGGGGAACCGCCACAACGTCAAACAACCTGACGATAGAGAACGCAGGGGGAATCCCGCTTGTCGTACAGCTAGATATTAGCGGGACTACGGTATTTAGCACTTTAGTAAATGACGATAACGAAGTAATTTTCCAGGGATAAATTATGAGTATTCACAGTCAGCAAACAATTTCCCAAGGCATCCATACCGCAATCGCCTATGAGTTTGCCGATGCAGCCGCCCGAACTGCCAACGGTGCTTATTATGCCCGTGACCGGGGCAAGCTGGCCTGGCAGTTAGATGACAATACGTTCTGGGTGCTGCTTTCTATCGCCAGCCCAGGCCCGTCAGCAACCCCAACATGGCTAGGTGTTTTAAAAGATGGGGATGATGGCGAGGATGGCATTGATGGAGCCGATGGGCTGACTGGGTTCGGATTGCGGTTAATTTATTCGGTCGCTTTAACAACCCCACCCAATACCGGGGAACTCAGGATGAACTCGGCTACTTATTCGGCTGTAACTGAAATCTATGTCAGCGAGACAGATCGTAACAGTGTAGCTATTTCTGACATTTTGGGAGAGGTAACACCAGGATCAACGATTGCACTTATTGACGAGTCTGATTCAACCGCTTACGTTTACTACAAGGTCACAGGCCAAACTGATTCAGGTACTTATCGAACATTCACTGTTACCTTTAGAGGGGCGGGGCCTGGCACACTGGCGGGAGATGTTTCACTCACGTTTGCAAACAAAGGAGAGCAAGGCGCAACGGGTTCGGTTTCCTCGGCTTCCAGCCTAAACCTCGCGCACATTGCCACCCCATCTCCCCCAAGTGCGGGAAATGTTTTAGTTTATGTCAAGTCCGACAACAAACTGTATCGACAAACCTCAGCAGGGGCGGAAACAGAGGTGGGATCGGGTGGTGGCCACACTATTCAAAATGACGGCACTGCACAGACACAGCGAGCAAATCTAAACCTCAAAGGATTTAAGGTAACAGACGATTCTTCCAACAACGCTACTGTTATCCAAATCGCGGAGACCCTGACCGATAAGGCTCTTTATTATTACGACTTGACGACTAAGACTCTCAAACCAATACCAATTGGGACGGTCGATCAAGTTTTAGTTGCCAAGCCTTCGCTTGACCCGCCCTATCAATTTGCGACTCCAAGCGGCGGTAGTGGTGGTCGGGAGCTTTTGACAAGTAACCGAACCTATTACGTTAGGACGGATGGCAGTGACTCTAACAATGGCCTGGCTAATACTGCTGGGGGGGCTTTTCTGACAATACAAAAAGCCATTGATACCGTCTGTTCTATTGACCTAAGCATTTACGATTGCACAATCCAAATTGCAGACGGCACTTATAACGCCAAGGTCAGGCTGAAAAATTACATTTCCTCTGGCGGTAAAGCCTTTATCCGAGGCAACGCATCGGCTATTGGTAATGTGATCCTTGACTACACCGCTAGCAGTGGTGCAGCTGATGCCAATCTCGAAGCGGATTCAGTTCTAAGCACTTGGTATGTAGGCAATTTCACCTTTGCCTCTACCGCTACAAACCGCTTCAGTACCCGAATTGCGAATGGCTCCAGCTTGGTTGTGGATGCCCCTGTAAGATTTCAGGCTACAGCAGGGGGGACTCATTTGTTTTTGGAGAATAATGGAAGGATATTTGTCCCCTCTAATTACGAAATTGCAGGAGGGGCGGGAAATCACATTTTTGCCAGGGTTAATTCAACGTTTATTGTCTCTGGTAGTTTTCCGATTACCGTCACTCTTACTGGCACTCCAGCTTTTTCTAGTAACTTTATTAATGCTCAGCGTAAAAGTATTGTGGATTATTGGGGATTCACGGCTTCAGGCAGTGCCACCGGTACTCGCTATTTTTCTCAAGGCAACAGTGTAATATTCACCAATGGCACAACTCTCCCCGGCAACGTTGACGGTTCTATCGCCTCTGGAGGTCAGTATTTATAATGTCTTGGACTGATCAGCTACAAGGGCAACCTGCCAACTATGCCCCGATTATCCAAACGCTTATTCCCGCTGATGGTGTGGCCTTGGAGTCTATCTATACGATCTTGCTCGACCACGCCACGGTCACAGGGAGTTCCTTAGAGGAATACGTGATCGAGGAACGGGCGGTTAATTTTTCAGAGAAGCTGGCAGACCCAAATACGCCTATAAATCCGGCTAATCTGGCAACACTGAAAGCGGTGGGGGTGATTATTAGCCCTGACAATGTTCACATCGGGCCAACTATTCTTGGATTAGGATTTTTAACGTTAATGCAAAATCAGTAACAAGGAACAAACCATGTCAGAAAAAATGGGACAAATGCTCAATGTCAAAACAATTTCCCTTTCCAAAGGGACTTACACTTTCATCAACCTGGACACTGGCAAAGAATTACAAATTCTCAAGTCCTATTTCATTAGGTTTAAGCCGATTGTTGGCGAAAGTTATTCTTTGATAACTGGAGACAATGAAATCGAGGTTCAACCTTATTTCCCCCCTGAATTTATTGAAGAAATTAGCGAACCTATGTCTGATGGGAATGAAATCGTTTTTGAGGACAAAGCAGAATTAATGGCTGAACTTGAAGCCTTTGATAATTATGTCAACGAGATTGTAGATACACTGTCACAAGACATTGATGAAGATATATAATAAAAACTGGAACTACAGTCAACTCGAATCCATTGCAATAAAAAAACCCGCCCAAAAGCGGGTTTTTATGTCTAGGAGAAACTCATACCAGGTATAATTATAGATAGAGTTGCTGTTAATTACCATGATTGAGCTTATCAACTTAAAAAGCAAAGACCCACTAACTCAAGCCATTAAAAAAACTGGCAATTATATTTACATTGGAAGGGAAACGCAAGCAGGCCACAAACGCTCACCCTTGGCTAATCCTTATATGATTCCCAAAGATGGAAGCCGACGTGCGGTTATTGAAAAGTACAAAATTTTTTTATGGGGACAGCTATCCATCTCAAACATAACCATCAGGAATGAGCTTGAGCGAATCTACCAGGCTAGCCTTGAAGGAACGGTGTATCTGGGGTGTTGGTGTCACCCAGAAAGGTGTCATGGCGATGTAATTATTGAGGCTATTCAAGAGTTGTTTGGAGAGTCCTATGCAGTTTGAGTCATTGACCTGGCCAAATGGACACAAAAGACATGACTCGACTACTCGAAAAACAGCCCGGTTTCACAAAAACAACAAACCAGTTACGATTGCCGAAGCAAAACAAAGGCTGTTAAAAGAAATCGAGTCATGGACACGATCTGGGAAAAACTGGAGAATCAATCCTGAGTCAGTAATCATTTCATCTAATTGGGTTTTGACTCGCAGCGGGATTCCATCTATTGGACAAAAAGAACCTTCAGATCCAGGTGTGGTCGTTTATTTCAATCTGGATGGCGATGACTATTGTTTGCCCTGTGACCAGTGGGATCGAGCAGCCGATAATCTGGCGGCGATTGCAGCTCACCTGGGAGCCATGAGAGATCAAGAACGATGGGGAGTTGGCAGCACCAGGCAATCTTTTTTGGGGTATGCGGCCCTACCGCCTCAAAAAAAGTGGTGGGAAGTCCTGGGGGTATCCCCTCAGTCTGGATTGCATGAGATCAAAGAAGCCTACCGAACCTTAGCTAAAGCCCATCATCCTGACGTTGGGGGAAGTCGCCAGAAATGGGATGAAATTCACCAGGCCTGGCTTGTGGCTCAAAATCATCAAAACATGAACGAGAAACCTGTTTAAGAATATTTTATGAACAACAAACAATTAAATTTTTACGAATCTTTTGAAGAAATGGAATGTGACTTAGAGAACGACATTAGCCTTGGAATGGCACATTTAACAAAATCTGTCAGAAGCCATCCCTGTGCTGATTGTGCGGTCACAACTGGATTGTATGCCAAAATAGCAATGGATGTGTCGAAGCATCCCTGCGAGGCATTTCGGCGTAAATTTGCCGATCACTGGGACTGCCACCACGGCGGGCGGTGCGAGGGGGCATTTAGCGCAATTTGTTCTCAAGGTTAAGATAAATATTGAAAAAATTATGAAAGAACAATCAAAAATCAGTCTAATTGCTAATGACTTAGCAGAAAGAGTGAAAACAGATAAGCGTCCGTATATGACACTTAATTGGCTGGTTAATAATGTTGCAGATCACCAATACAAAGCCACAAAATCAGAGCTAATTCAGGCTTATCTTGCTGCTATTAATATTCTTAAATCACGGGGAATTGGAAATGCAAAGCGAAAGCCAAGTTCAATATTGACTCAAGAACAAAGAAAATCAATGCGTGAAAACGCTAAAAGACTATCTATTCTTTTGGAAAAACTCTTAGAAACTCCAGTTAGCGTAACCAAAAGCCCAATTAAAACATATAAAAAGGATAACAAGACTCGGATTCAAATTATAATTAAGCATGGAAAGAACCTGTGTTGCGGGACATATATTTATCCAACTTTTGAGGAATTAGAAAACTGGGCAAAATTAAGTGAAATTGAGCAAATATCTTTTGTCTATAAATGGGTAAGTAATTTTAAGGGATTAGATCAAAGCATCAAAGATGATATAGAGCTTATTCGTACTAATCTAGAATCTAGTTTAGAAAACTAGTATTTTCGATTAAGCAATAGTAATCCGCCCCTGGCCGAGCGGTATAGGCAGCAAACTCATAATTTGCCATAGGCGGGTTCAACTCCTGCGGGGCGTATCTGGCAACCATTCGGAATTTCCGAATGGTTCAACTTGTAAGAAATTCTTACAAGTTGAACGAAAGGAGTATTAAGACAGGCAACGCTCTCAGGGCAAGGGTTTCAAAAACCGGATTAAATTTAATCCGGTTTTTCTGTTTTTATTCCGGCACAAAACCGCAATGAGGTTATCCAAAACCGCAACGAATTGGCTGCGGTTCACCTCGCCAAAACCGATTAAACCTCGCCAAAATTTGGCTAGGTTTCGCTTGCCACAATCCCCGCAAAATAGAACAAAAACGCAATAAGACCTAGAAGCCTTACCCAGAGCTTTTTAGATTATTCATAAAATAAAACACCTAAAATGGAAACAAATCACTAAAAATGGAAACCTTTTCATTTCCGTTTTTATTTCCTTATTCGGACTTTTCCAGACCGTGTTATGATAAGCGTGGGTAAATCTGACCGTTTTCTCCCTAATAATATATATATTATATAAATAATATATTGATAGTCAGAATTTAGGCAAAGCAAATTAGGCAATAGCTGGAAGGGTTGCTGTGTATCCCCTCCAGTCACTTGTACACCAGATTGCTAATCTGTTGTACGGATCGAAAGGCCGTACCGAGGGTTCGAATCCCTCTCTCTCCGTTTTAAGATATTCTTAGTTCGGTTTGTCCGTCAGTAACTCGATTTTTTTAGATTCTAGTTATTATTGGGATAAAGTAGCATTACCGTTTCCAGAAACTGATACAGGGTATGCCTCTTTGCCAGGCCCTGATGCACTACTTTCTCATTAGACATCTCCAATAATCTGATTTCGACCCATGCCCCACAAAGATTCTTGCTTCATTCCTGGAGATGTATATTCTTCTCATCTACTGAGAGATTTACAAAATATTGGGCATTGATTAAAGCAATTTTTGAAACTGGTCTTAAACTATTCCGAGAGGCAAGATATTCAATATACTCTCTGTTCAGTCTATCCATTAACTACTTAGTTATTCTGTCCTAATTTCCTCAATTACTCTGGTCTATCACCCAGAGATGAGTATAGATTCCATGGCTTCAGAAGTGAATCCTCTCGATATAATCTAAGTATGCATTATGCTTCACTTTTTGTTTATGGACTATCAACACATTATTACCATTGAGCCAGGTAAGCGTAGTGGCAAGCCTTGTGTGCGTGGCTTAAGAATTACGGTTTATGAAGTGCTCGAATACCTAGCTTCCGAGATGACTGAAGCAGAAATTCTTGAAGATTTCCCCGATCTGACGCGAGAAGATCTAAAAGCCTGTATTGCATACGCTGCCGACCGTGAGCGTCGAGTCATGATTGCGCCATTACCTGCATGAAATTACTTTTTGATGAAAACCTGTCGCCCAAATTGCCGAACCGTTTGAGTGATCTTTTCCCAAATTCAATTCACGTTAGAGATGTGGGCATGAAAGCGACCATCGACTCAATAGTTTGGGATTATGCAAAAGACAATGATCTGATGATTGTTTCAAAAGATGCCGATATGCATGACCTAAGCCTAGTTTTTGGGAATCCACCAAAAGTTATTTGGCTTTGCCTAGGAAACTGTTCGACATTACAAGTTGAAAGCTTAATTCGGCGAAACTTTAAAACAATAAAGTTATTTTATGAAGATGAAAGTTTATCGCTATTAGCCTTAGGATAATGTTCCGATCTTTTTCCAAGATTTTCACAAATTGAGAAGATAGGGTAGTGTTCATTTTCGGCCAGGTTATATAGTCATTTTGCTTAGAAATGAAACATAAAAACCCTGGAAACCCTTACAGGTGGTCGGGCTGTGTGCCTCAATTTTGGCAGAAATGATTATAGCCTAAATTATTTATCTGAAAATATATTATTAATCCTGCTTGTACTGGCCGGAGATGGGCATAAATTCCATTTTCTATATTGTCCTGATTTGAATTGCACCTGTTTGCTGATCCCGCATTCAGACCCAGGCCATGACTAATCAGGCTCAATCCTAGGGGCTAAATTTCAGGGGGGTGCCTCGGACAGCAGTATTCAATCTTCCCTGCTCAAAAGCCACTTGCCCACCGACAATCGTATAAATCGGCCACCCTGTTAAATTCCAGCCTTCAAAGGGACTCCAGCCGCACTTCGTCAATAATTCTTCCCGGACAACAGGCTTATAGGCTTGCATATCTACCAAAACTAAATCCGCATCATAGCCCGGTTGAATTAAGCCCTTCTTCGGAATGTTGTAGGCCTGGGCCACGTTGAACGACATCCAGGTTGAAACTTGAGCAATCGTGCATTTTCCTTGCGCCGCTTGAGTCAGCATTAAGGGTAAAGATGTCTCAACTCCAGGCATTCCAGAAGGGGCATTGGCCGGCTCCAAGAAAACCGTGGCAGGGTGGTCAGCTAAGGGTTCATCAATAATATCTTGGCCCTTTTCAGCCAGAGTATGGGGAGCATGATCCGTGGCCATAAAATCCACCACTCCATCCAACAAGGCTTGCCATAACACCGCCTGATCATGGGGAGATCTTAAGGGGGGATTCATCTTAGCCAGAGTCCCAATGGTTTCATAGGCATCAGTATTCAAAAATAAATGTTGCGGTGTCACTTCTGCCGTCACCCAGGCCGGTTTATCAACTCTTAAAAGTTCGGCTTCTTCGGCGGTGGACATGTGAAGAATATGCAGGCGGCGGTGATATTTTTTCGAGAGTTTGAGGGCTAAATGGGTGGCATTAAGGGCGGCTTGATTGTCTTGAATGATTGAATGCACGGCCACATCCGTTCGATCAGCAAATTGTTTTCGGCGTGCTCTAATCCGGGCCTGGTCTTCGGCATGGACGGCAATTAACCGATTTTCATAATTTGGATCGGACAAATCGCGATAAAAGATCGGGTCTAAGGCTGCTTCTTGATCGACTAATAAATCCCCATGCATTGAACCCATAAAAATCTTGATGCCAGGGGTGGGGGTGGCGGTGCGTAAATCCGGTAAGTTCTCGGCTGTGGCGCCAATGAAAAACCCATAATTGACGAGGGATTTTTGGGCGGCCCGCTGGAGTTTATCAGTTAAGGCGGCCTGGGTAATCGTCAGGGGATTGGTGTTGGGCATCTCTAAAAAAGAGGTCACACCTCCGTGGGCACAGGCGCAACTGGCCGAAAATAGGTCTTCCTTATGCTCCAGGCCTGGCTCACGAAAATGGACTTGGGGATCAATCACCCCTGGCATTAAAACCAAACCCGTGCCATCAATCACTCGTAAATCGTCTAAGTTGGCAATGTCAATTTCGGGTCTAATTTGGCTAATTTTTCCGGACTGCAAAAGCACATCAACCCGATTCAAGCCTTCTGGCAGCAAGACATCAGCGTTTTGAATCAAGATCGGGGCAATTGGGGCAGTCATGAGCGTTATCGTTCCAGTTTTCTTAAACCTAGCCAATAAAAAACGGGAGCAGCAACCCACCCCCGCATTTCAGCAGAAATTACTTCAGGAGTTTAAAACTTATGGATCGTAGGGTTTTTTCCCAGAAAACTTGATTTGGCCTGGGCTGGGGTTTTCACCAATGGAGCGCGGCACACTGTTCACAGCTTCCCGACCAGCATTAACTTTCTCTGGAAACACACCATCTTTCGGGTGCAAATAAACCATTTCACCATCGGGGAAAATCCGATAAATTTTGTAGTCGTTGATTTTCCGAGGCCGCAGTTGTTGCGCTGCTAAAGCCAAGCATTGCTCTTTCCGGGCTAAATAGACGAGGTTTTCCCCTTCCCGCATAACAGCAGCACCGGCCGTGGGCATTTCAAACACCTGCTCTTTCGGGCTTGTCCAAGTGATGGCGTATTTTTCTTCGACTTCGGCTTTGGTCAAGAGTCCCCCGGTACTGCCAGCGTACAGAGGCGGTTGTCCAGTTAGGGTATCAGGCATGAGCTACAACTCCCAATCTTGCACTCTACAAGGTAAAAGGTTTGTTCTGTGTCAGTCATTGTGTAGTCAAATCAGCCGGCCAATGGGGCACGCACGCTAATAACTGAAGGAATCGTATCACTGCGCTTTACAGGTTTCCCTAATTTCTTGAGAATCTGTAACAGTTCTTAGGATCTCTGGGGATGCTCACAGAGCAGATGGGCTAAACGGTTGGGGGTAATTCGATGATTTTACCTCCAGGCCCGGACATTAAGACTTACTACAAGCTGATCCCAAGGGCGAAGGGACTTTGATAGGTTCAGGTATAGAACAAAGCCTATAGATCTATGAAATCCAGTATCACTGCAACCCCAATTTTGAAATACTCCCTTGAGGTGGCCCGGGCCTGGTGTCAGGAGAATGGCTGGAGCGATCTATTCATTGAACAATATCGCCTTTGGGCTTTTCCGCCGGGGGGGGTGATGCCGTTGCCATTGCCGGAATGCGCCCTGCAAGAAGTTAACTTTGATGCGGCCTTAACATCCCGACAAGTTTTATCCCAGGCCCTGGTTTTCACGGCGGCGATTAGTTCGATCCTGACCAGTTTTGCCACCCATTCCCCCGTGGTTTTAGTGGTGGGTTTTGCCGCCTGTGCCCTTGCCGTTGGCCTGGGAGAACCCTAGGTTATACTGCTTCAGTTTTGGAGATGGCAGTAATTTAAGATCGTTTATGCTTAAATTCGACTATTCTGTACAGTTTTGCAATTGTATAAGTGCTGAGCAGGAAAGATGGATAAATGGTCTGAAAGGATTGCCAACTATTCTTTGGTTTTTATAGCATCGCTTTCAATATTAATTGGAATAGGGGATATTTTTTTTGATTTTCAACAAATTAAGTATTTAAAGGACACTCCTCAAATAACATTGATTGTAATTGGAGTATTAGCCTTATCAATTGGGGTCGAGAGAATAATTAGTTTCGCAAAATTATCAAACAAACTAAGTAATATTAAAACTTTTTTGAATAATAATAATTCAGAGCTAAAGGAACTTGGAAAGGTTTTCAGAGCAAATATAAATGCTCAATTTATTGAGACAAGTTTGGAGATATTGAAAGTCGCAGAAGATTTGGTAAGAGATGCAGAAGAAAGAATCTATGTTTTAAGCTTTGACCTTCAAATAATTCGTCTTCAAATCAAAGGCTCGACAGAAGAAAGAGATGCATATGAGAAATGGTCTAAAGCCTTAAAAGCCACAATAAAAAAACATCAAAATTTTGACTTTAGGATTGTTTATAGCTATCCTGATGAACTCGATGAGCGAGAGAAAAACCTTATAGAAGCTGAAAAATTAAAATATGATGAAATCTTATCTAGGTGTCAGTTTAAAACTCGACAAGTACCTTTTGGTTTTGCATTACTATTAGTGGATAATAGGCATTTGTTGATTTCATTTCCAATGAACACTCAAGATTCAAGGCCTAGTAACGCAATAAAACTAATAAATAATTCAAAATTAGTTGACAGAGTGGCTAATTGGTTTGAGCGATGTGTATGGGACAGTTCAGATTATGTTGAGTAGAAATTTCTGGATTTGACAGGGCATAACCAGTCTTCGGAGCGGAACAAAAATTAGACTAGTGAAAATTTACGATTAAACTATATTTGCTTGCAAGCACCAGTTTAAGAGTATACTGCCCAAAACATTAGTTCAAAACACCATCGCGCCACCAATTACCCTTAGCACTAACTTTAATGGCTTTACCCATCAACGCGAGATCGGTCGCAGGTACGCAATTGCATTTGACATGGATATCGAGTCCTTAAAGCAAAAGTATGGTGATCCCTATAACAACGCCTATTCCGAGATTCGTAAAGTGCTGCAATCTCACGGGTTTAGCCCCCAACAAGGCAGTGTTTATTTTGGGAATAGCACGGTAAATGCGCTGACTTTTGTGTTAGCAGCTCAGGACTTGGCCAAGAAACTTTCCTGGTTTGCGGACTCTGTGAGAGATATTCGGATGTTGCGCATTGAAGAGTTTAATGATCTTGGCCCCGCAGTCCAATCTAGTTCATAGAGTTTCTTACCCTCATTGAGCATCCCTGATTCCAGGCTCCGTTAACTATCTGCTGTATGGGGGGTAGCTTGGGAAAATTAACATTTCATATCATTAAATTTGCGTCTTACCCACCCAACTGACGCGCTTTTTGAGCGCCGTTCCATCTTGAATCGTGTGGGAGGGGTAGGAGTGCTGTTGAGATTGAATCACGATGTAACACAGGTCTTGATTCTGAGAACTATTCCGTAAACACCGCTCACCGGCTGGATCAACCCGAACAATTGTGCCTTCTGCCACGGGAAACACAACACCATCCACCTGAAATTCCCCTTGCCCCTGGACAAAAATGTAAATTTCCTCATTCACCTGATGCGTGTGATAGAAAGGCACGGATTTACGTGGCGGTAAGTTATTCAGGGAAATCTCGGAACTGGTCAAACCTAAGACGTGCTTGAGAAAAACCTTACCCTCCATGGAAACAGGCACCTCTGCTGGTTCAAACACATATTGGCGTAGTTTCTGGAAATCACCAAAGTCAGCCACGGCAAAGTAATCCCCTGTTTTAGCAATCGGTTGTGCTGCTGCCATAGACCCTCTAGGGAAAGTAACTTTTAATACGCAAGTTAATATAGCAGAGTTAGATTGTAGAATGCAAGTTAGTTCCGAGAAGGCCCATGTCTCATCGATCGAATTGCCCGATTGCCTGTTCTTTGGATTTGATCGGTGATCGCTGGACATTACTGGTGATTCGCGACATGATGTTTTTCGGCAAACAGCGCTTTGAAGAATTTCTAGAATCCCCAGAAGGTATTTCGACCAATATTCTCGCTAGTCGCCTGAAGCATTTAGAAGAGTTAGGCTTGATCACCAAAGAACCCTACAGCAACCACGCCCGCCGGATGAATTATTACTTAACTGAACGGGGACAAAGTTTACGCCCGGTTTTGCGGTCAATTGTGGTCTGGGGATTGCGGCAGATCCCGGAGACTGAAGTTTTGCAATCGACCGTACCTTTGGCAGAGCCTAACCTTGGGGAGCCTGAATGAAGCGACGACCCTTACTGCAACTCTTAGCTGGCCTGGGCCTGGTTACCCCCCTAGCTTGTCGGTCTGTTTATTCTTCGGGTTTGGAAGTAACGGATGCTAAAAACCAGGCCTGGGATGTGATTGTCATTGGCGCTGGGATGGCTGGCCTGGCCGCGGCCCGAATGCTAGAAGATGCTGGTCAATCAGTCTTAGTTTTGGAAGCCCGGAACCGCATCGGAGGACGGATTTGGACTAACCGTAGTCTTGCTAATATTCCCCTTGATCTGGGAGCCTCTTGGATTCATGGAACGCAGGATAATCCTCTGACCACCCTTACCCAGGCCTTGGGATTGAAAACTCACACCACTGACTATGAAAACTTGATCTTGTTTGACAGGAATGGCCGCCCAATCCCAGACCCAGAGCTTGAAACGATTTACCAGGAATTTACCGACATTTTTCACCAAGTTGAAGCATTGGAGTTACCGCCCCAGGCCTCCCTTGCCGATGGATTTAACCAAATTGTCCGAGAGATGGACTTAAGCCCCGGCCAACTCCGCTACCTCCACTATGTAATTAACACCAGCATTGAACATGAAGCGGCCTGTGATATTGCCCAGCTATCTGCCACTAATTGGGATCCGGGGGCGGCCTTTGAGGGGGAGGATGTTTTGTTTCCCGGCGGCTACGACCAAATTACCCTTGCGTTAGCCCAACAGCCCCGGCCCCTAGATATCTTGACCGAAGAGATTGTCCAGCAAATTAACTATGAAAACCCAGATGCCGTCATCGTCAGCACGAATCAAGGGACTTACCAGGCCCCGCAGGTGATTGTTACGGTTCCTTTAGGGGTGCTCAAACAGGGCAAAATTCTCTTTCAACCCGACCTCCCCCCCGCGAAACGAGCGGCAATTCAACGTTTAGGTATGGGTGTTTTGAATAAAACCTACTTTCAATTTTCTGAAGTATTTTGGCATGAGGCTGAACTGGATATTTTCGGCTATGTGTCTGAGGCCAAGGGGCATTGGGCGGAGTGGTATAACTTTTATCCCGTTACAGGCGCGCCGATTCTCATGGGGTTTAATGCTGGCACCTATGGCCAAGCCTTGGAGAAGCTGACTGATAAAGAAATCGGGCAAGCAGGCTTCCATGTCCTACAAACCATGTTTGGCGAAACCATCCTCGAGCCGACGCATCTTTTAATCACTCGTTGGGGCCAAGACCCATTTAGTGGTGGATCCTATTCTTGTCCGGGGCCAGGAGCCAGTGTTGCCGATTACCAAGCTCTAGCCGCACCGATCAACGAATCCCTCTTTTTTGCCGGGGAAGCCACCCATGCCGACTATCCAGCAACAGTTCATGGGGCCTTACTCAGTGGCCAACGGGAAGCCCAACGGATTCTGAACTTGTAGTGTTCCTACTCAATTGAATGTTTAGCATGGGCCTGGGCCAGGGCAACATACTGAAGAGCATGGTGAATTAACTCGGCCTGGGCCTCCATTGAGATGGGTTTAATCACTTTTCCAGGCACACCCAAGACTAAGGAACCCGCCGGAATATCCTGGGTGACCACTGCTCCCGCCCCCACAATTGAGCCGGCCCCCACCCGCACCCGATTCAAAATAATCGCGCCAATTCCTATTAAGCTGCCCCGTTCAATATAGGCTCCATGAATCACAGCCCGATGCCCCACGGTCACATGATCTTCGAGAATGGTCGGCTGGCCGGGATCTCCGTGTAACACTGCTCCATCTTGAATATTGGTATTTTCGCCAATCTCAATCCGCTCCACATCCCCCCGCAACACTGCCCCATACCAAATATTGGCCCCAGGCCCCGCTGTCACGGCTCCAATCACTGTGGCATTGTCAGCAATAAAGGTAGCTAAGCTCAGGTCAGGCTCAGGCCAAGTGGTTGGATAGGGGGGCATAAATTGGATCGCCAAAAAGTAACTTTCATTGATGTTAAGGCAATTAGTTAATTTAAAAACAAAATACCACTGAGACGGCTATAGCCAGGGTTAACTGTAGCTGGCATTCATGGGGCCTGGGGAGATTTAGGATAGGATGACACCATGCAGTGTGAAAGCCTCAAGGTACTGAAACATCGAGGAAGATATGGTTGCCCAACTTGAAACAACGTACTATAGCCCAGCGATGTATCTAGCGCAGGAAGAAGTCGCAGCCTTTAGACATGAGTACATCAATGGAGAAATTATCCCGATGCCAGGTGGAACCACGAATCATAATCAAATTGCTATTAACTTTTGCCGTCTTTTTCCACTCAATATTGATGAACAAGATTATTACATCTACATCAATGACATTAAGATTTGGATTGAACCCTGTCGAGTTTATACCTATCCCGATGTTTTAATTACAGAAGGATTACCCACTTATCAAAATAACAATCCGGTGGTTGTCACCAATCCTAAGATCATTATTGAAGTCCTATCAGACTCAACAGCCAACTATGATCGTACAGAAAAATTCAGGTTTTATCGAATGTTGCCCAGTTTACAGGAATATATTTTAATTTCCCAATCAGCTTACTATATTGAGCAATTTATTCAACAGGAACAGGGCCAGTGGCTCTTTCGACCAATTGAAGGAATTGAGCAGCAGTTAGAGTTAGCAACGATTAACTTCAAGATATCACTTGAGAATTTATACCAACGCGTCACCATGCCTAGCTCGGCTAATCCACCAGAGGAGAGCAACTGAGCAACCCCCTGATTTCTCTCTATTGGCGGCGGCGGGGGCGATGGTAGGTGACGCGCTCTGAGCGATTCCGTTCAAACTCAATTAAGCGGCCATAGTATTCATGTTTGGTTAAGTTCATTGAAAAAAAGACGTGTTTCCGGGGATGCCCAAAGCCTTTGCGAGTGAAAAATTTAACTGCCGGAGTATTGGCTGGATCTGTATCCACCAACATGAACCGAGCCCCTTCATCAATCATGCGTTCAATAATTTTATCGACTAAGATATCAGCCACGCCGCGCCGTTGATAATCAGGGCTAACCCCGAGCCAGTTGATGTAACCATAAACCCACGGGGCTTTTTCGATAATTGTTCCTAAGACAAACCCAGCTAAGTTGCCATCCACTTCCGCAACTAAACAATAATCTGGATCTGTGTTGTAAAAGCCAATGACTTCCCACTCATCCCAAATCCGATAGAGCGATGGATAGAGATCACTGGTAAATAGCCGCTCACCCAAGTGAAATACAGGGGCAATATCATCCACACACATATCTCGGACAATAACGGTAAAGCCGCTCGATTCTGGGTTTTCTAGTTGGGGTTCTTGTGGTTCAAACTGTTCGTCTTGGGATGATGCAGCAGTCATACGCGGGGCCTGGAAATCAGCAAAAATAGCTATTTTTCAAGTCTTAATGGGTCAGGCTAAGCAGGATCGAAGCTTTATATTGATTGGAAATGAGAGATCTAATGATCGTTAACTTTGAGCTAAGTTTATTTACCAGTCTGGCAAGGGCAGCATAGTCTTTGATTTAGGCACATCGCCCACATTTGCTTGTTTTTCCCAGGCCCCGGGCCGAGGCCATTTTCTCTATGGTAGTGCAAAAGCCCTTCTCTGCCCATTTAATTGGTTGTCGGGACTTCTATAATCCGTTCTCTAATGTTTTGCGCCAAGCGTTGCCCGAGATAATCGGGAATTAAATTGCCATTCGGGCCTAATAAATAGAGCAATAATCGCACCCGCCCCCGCCAGAGCATGAAATTCGTGTTGATGACTAAGAGTTCCTCGCCCCAAATAGCATGCATGACCTTATACAACAGGCCGGGGTGGCTATGGGCTTCAATTAAGAGGGCCGGCAGATGAAAAACATGATCCGTGTAAAAGCTGGTTTGAATATCCTGTAAGCCATTGCCCCAGTCAAATTCCAGGGTAAGCATCTCTTCGACTGCAAACTCGCCATTCAGGGTTTTGACCAAGGCCCGGTGAACGCTATCGGTCATTTTTTTAGACAGGGGCATCCCATCTTGAGAAATCACTAATTTAATAAAAACCAGCATTGGGGCCCGGATTTGCCCGTAAAGACTCATGTGATGAATCCCCAGGCGATAGGCGGCCATCACCCCAAACAGATCGCTCAAGAGGTAGGAATGATTACGACTGGCAAAATAAAGAAGGGAACGATTGTTTTCTACAGATAGATGAATAATGGGCTGTTTGGTTTTATGAATTTGATAGGCGAGTTTGAGGTTTTGGAGCTGGACTTCGCTGCTGGCGTACTGTTCATAAAAGTCGGGAAAGGTGCGGTTAAACCGTTTGAGTAGGTCGTGCTCTGATAATTGATTCTCGGAAACCATACTTTGTTTGCCGCTATACTGAAGTCTGTAGATCAGCCACGTTTGGTTGTTTCTTAAGCCCCAGGCCTGTGATTAACGAACCATCTCCAGCATACTTGCATGAGCTTCTGGAAAACGCTTTTTAGTGGTCAAAGTAACTCTGCCACCGCCACCACCCTTACCCCTGTTTCCGCTGGAGATTCTAATGCCACCGCTGAGTTGCCAGGGGCCGGTAAAATTTATTTCAGCAAAGACAAAGAGATTGATGTTCAAGAGCTAGAGGAGTTATGTGATGCGGTGGGTTGGTCGCGGCGGCCACTCCGGAAAGTGAAAAAAGCAATTGAACATAGTTTTATTGTTGTTTCCATGTGGGAGCAACGGGGGGGGTATCACCGTCTGATTGGGTTTTCCCGCGCTACGTCAGACCATGCCTTCAATGCCACGATTTGGGATGTGGTGGTTCATCCGCAGTTTCAACAACGGGGCCTGGGAAAAGCTTTAATGCAGCAGATTATTAAGGAACTCCGCCGCGAGGATATCAGCAATATTACCCTCTTTGCGGATCCGGGTGTTGTCAATTTTTACCGCAATCTTGGCTTTCGCCCTGATCCAGAGGGGATTAAAGGGATGTTTTGGTACCCGAATAGTCGCTAAGGAGTCCAACAAGCTATCATGGTTAAGCCAGGCCTGGGGGGTAATACCTAAGTTTGGTTAAAACGGGATGTAGCGCAGCTTGGTAGCGCATCTGCTTTGGGAGCAGAGGGTCGTAGGTTCAAATCCTATCATCCCGACTTATATGTAAGCCTTGCGGGCCATCCAGTCCCCCTGGACAAAACCTTTAATGAACTTGTGGGTAGGTCAGCTTTGGCGAATGGGCCTGGGTGCGTTGCAATGCAGCGACAAGACTCTCAATTTTGACAGGCTTACTGACATAATCGTCCATCCCAGCCCGAAAGCACATTTCTCGATCACCCTCCAGGGCATTGGCCGTCATCGCAATAATCCAGGGGCGTTGCTGGGCTGACCAGCGTTCACAGATTTTCTCAGTCGTGGTTAAGCCATCCATTTCTGGCATTTGAACATCCATCAAAATTAAATCATAGGGTTTGTGCTCTAGGGCTTTTAAAACTTCCAGGCCATTGGTTGCTACATCTGCCTGATACCCCAACCGCTGGAGAATGTGGAGCGCGACTTTTTGGTTGACCGGGTTATCTTCCGCCAAGAGGATCCGCAGCGGGATGCGTTCTCCTAAAGAGGAGTCAATCACGGGTAGGGTCGGTGTTTGGGCTTTTTGTGACTGCGGATTCAAGGCCTGGAGGAGGGCGGCTTCCAGTTGATTACTCCGCACTGGTTTTTGGAGAAATCCAGCAAACAAGGATTTAGCTACAGCTGTTTGTAACCAACTGCGGGGAGTTAATAAAATCAGGGGTAACTGGGGATAGAGTTGTCGTAACTGTTGGGCCAGTTGAATCCCGTTCAAGTCGGGCATTTGTAAGTCAATCAGAGCTAAGTCCCAGGCCGGGTCAGTGCGGTTCAGGGCTTGCTGACTCTCAGGAATCACATCCACAACCAGGCCAAGGTTTTGGAGGCGGGTTCCCAAGAGGTGGGCAATCGGTTCATGATCATCCACAATCAGGGCTTTTTTACCGGCAAGGATTGGCGCCGGCGGTAAGGCACAACTGGTCACAGGCGCAGCGGGCACCCGGATCGTAAATCGAAAGGTTGTCCCTTGACCCACTTGGCTCTCAACCGTCATCTCGCCCCCCATGAGTTGACACAACCGCCGACTGATCACCAGGCCCAGGCCCGTGCCACCGTATTGGCGAGTGGTGGAAGCATCGACTTGGCTAAAGGGCTTAAAGAGGCGATCCAGGCGATCTTGGGGAATCCCAATCCCCGTATCTTCTATGGCAAAGCAAATTTGATATTCACCCTGGTCTGTGGGCGGGAGGCTATCCACCCGGAGCATCACCTCACCTTGGGCCGTAAATTTAATCCCATTTCCAACTAAATTCACGAGAATTTGCCGTAAGCGGGTAACATCACCAACCAAGTGGTGGGGAGTAGCGGGTGTGGCGGTGTAGCCCAGTTCCAGGGATTTCTCATCGGCTTTAGTCGCCAATAAATCCAGCACCTCCTCAAGACAATCCTGCAAATCAAAGGGATTTTGTTCCAGGTTCATATTGCCGGACTCAATCTTGGAAAAGTCCAGGATGTCATTAATGATGGTTAGTAAGGTATCCCCGGCCTGGCGAATCGTTTGGACAAAATCCTGCTGTTGGGGCGAAAGCGGCGTATCCAAAAGGAGGCTGGTTAAACCCATCACCGCATTCATCGGGGTGCGAATTTCGTGACTCATGGTGGCCAGGAAATCACTTTTGGCCCGGTTAGCGAGTTCGGCACTGAGCCGCGCTTGCTCGAGTTCCTGGTTTTGAATCAGCAGGGTTTCTCGTTGCTCTGTTTCTTGGGCTAACAACTGGGCCTGGGCCAAACCAATGCCAACCTGGGCGGCGACGGTTTCTAAAAATTCAATTTCCGGGAGTTGCCAGCGGTGGGTTTGCTGACAAAAATGCAGGGCGATCAGGCCGTTGGGTTCGCAGCGATAGGAGGTTCGGACAGCCAGGACTGACTTGAGGGAGATTTGGGAGACAATGCTGGCCAATTCCCGAAAGTCGGCTTCTTTATCAACCATATCAATGGCAATCGCTTGATCCGACTTCAACACCCGTTCCAGCATGCGATTATCTTGGGTTGGAATATCCAAGCTGACACCCATCAGGGGAGTAATCCCATCGGCCACATACTCTGCCACGAGGGGAATGGTTTCTGTAGTTTTCGGTTGATAGAGCCGGATTAAGCAGCGATCTACTTTTAACGCCCGACCCAAGGCCTGGACTGCCATTTGACAAATGTGGTTGGCATTCAAGCTTTGGCGAATTTCTTCGGTAATTTGTCGTAGTAGCAAAGCCCGCCGCATTTGTTGTTGCAGGATAGCTTCAGCCCGTTTGCGTTCACTCACATCGGTTTGGATGCCAATGTAGTGGGTTAAATTACCGTGCTCGTCATAAATGGGTGAAATTGAGAGTTCATTCCAAAAAACAGTGCCGTTTTTCCGAATATTTTTTAGAACAACCCGCCCCGACTGACCTTTTTTCAGAGCATGACGTAGGGCGTAGAGGCCGGGTTGATTTTTATTGTCACCTTGGAGAAATCGGCAGTTACGCCCAATGACTTCTGAAACACTGTAGCCAGTAATTTTTTCAAAGGCGGGGTTGGCGTAAATCACGGGATAATCTGGGCGGCGATGATCCGTAATCACAATTCCATTGGTGCTCGCTTCAATGGCCCGCTCCCGCAAGAGCAATTCAACTTCGGCATGCTTTTGGGCAGAGAGATCGCTAGCAATCCCCAGAAAACCAGTAATTTGCCCCCTCAGATTCCGGCGAGCGGTGACGGATAGTTTGACCGGAAAGCGGCTGCCGTCTTTGCGAATGTAAGTCCACTCCCGCTCATCGGCCTGGCTAAATCGGGAACGATGGACAAACACTTCAAAACCGGGGGCAATTTCTTCCCCCACCTCTTGGCTTAACACTTGGGCCTGGAATTTGACTTCTGCTAGATCATGGAAAATTGCTGGGGTTTGTTTACCGACTAATTCACTAGCTTTGTAGCCCAACCATTTCTCGGCCACAGAGTTAAATGCGCAGATTGTCCCCTTGACATCGGTGGAAATAATCGCGTAGTTGGCACTGTCAAGAATATCTTTTTGAAGACTATTATCATATTGTCGCTCTCGCAAGAGTTTTTGAACCCGGCGCAAATTTCTGCGGACTTCCAATTGCGTCACAACTTGTTTGGCGAGAGTTTTGAGGGTTAATTCTTGAACCGGGGTCAGTTGACGCGGCTTCTTATCAATGACGCAAAGGGTTCCGAGGGCAAAACCGGCCGGGGTAATTAAGGGCATCCCAGCATAAAACCGGATGAAGGGTTCGCCCAAGACCAACGGATTATCGGCAAAGCGGGTATCAGTAAGGGTGTCAGGCACAATAAAAAGCTGCGGTTGAAGGATAGCGTGGGCACAAAAGGCCAGTTTTCGGGGCGTTTCCGTCGCTTCCAGGCCAACCCGGGCTTTAAACCACTGTCGATCTTTATCCACTAGACTAATCAGCGCAATCGGAACTTCACACACCGCCGCTGCCAGTTCGGTAATTTGATTGAAGTCGGACTCAGGGGCAGTGTCTAAAACTCGATAGGCAGCCAGGGCCTGGAGGCGTTCATCTTCGTTTTCTGGATATGGAGCACAGAGCATCACGTAACCTTTGAGCCAATGATTCTAATTGCTAAAAAAAGCTGAATCTATCTCAGAAAAAGTATCCTGATCCTTGTTTTATCAAACGGAACCCGCCGCGGATCAGTCAATTTCCAGTGTAGGCGATCCGTTGAATTTGCTTGACTTGATCACTCCAGTCGGATGTCAGATGCAGTTGGTTTGCAGCGAAATTGTTAAGATATGTAAAGTTTTCTCAGCAGGCAAGCGGAATATGGGCCAGCGAGTCATTGTGATTGGGGCCGGAATTGGCGGTCTGACAGCGGCGGGACTATTGGCGCGGCGAGGCTTTGAGGTTCTGGTGCTAGAACAGGCAGCGGTGACGGGTGGGTGCGCGTCCACGTTTCGGCGAGAGGGCTTTACCTTTGATGTGGGGGCAACTCAGGTGGCAGGCCTGGAACCGGGGGGCATTCATTGGCGAGTGTTTCGCGATTTAGATGTTCCTATTCCGGCGGCAACGCTTTGTGATCCGGCCTGTGCAGTCTATTTGCCGGGGGAGTCCGAACCAATCCAGGCCTGGCGAGACCCAAACCAATGGCAAGCCGAACGCCAACGCCAATTTCCCGGCAGTGAACCCTTTTGGCAATGTTTAGCGCGACTGTTTGAAATGAGTTGGCGTTTCCAGGCCCGGAATCCGGTGTTACCCCCACGGAATTTCTGGGATTTGGGCAAACTCCTGGGCGCACTCCGACCCGATACCCTGTTAACGGTGCCGTTTAGTGGCTTGACTGTGGGCGATTTGCTTAACCTGTTTGGCCTGGGGCAAGATTGGCGGTTGCGACGATTTTTGGATCTGCAACTGAAACTCTATTCCCAGGTGGAGGCCAGCGAAACAGCAGCATTGTATGGAGCCACAGCTTTGGCCATGTCCCAGGCCCCGTTTGGGTTATACCACCTCAAAGGCAGCATGCAGACCTTAGCGGATTCTTTGCAAATGGGCCTGGAAAAACATGGTGGCAAACTCCGCAAACGCCATCAGGTCGAACAGATTCAGCTTGAGCAGGGACAAGCTAAGACCGTAATAGTAAAAAACCTCAAGACTGGAGAAATCTTCACGGAAACAGCAGACCACATTGTTGCCAATGTTACAGTCCAAAATCTAATCCAGCTTTTAGGGGAACAAGCCCCGCCTAGCTATCAACGGCGGATTGATAAACTGCCCCCGGCGGCTGGTGCATTTGTCATGTATTTGGGGGTGAGTGAAGCTGCCATTCCGGAACACTGCCCGCCCCATCTCCAGTTTTTGTATGACAACCATGGCCCGATTGCCGAAAATAATTCTTTGTTTGTTTCCGTCAGCCAGGCCGGGGATGGTCGCGCCCCCCAGGGATATCGGACAATTATTGCCTCGAGCTTTACGGATCCGCTCTTGTGGTGGGGGGATAGCGTGAACTACCAAGCTCGAAAAGAAATATATACTCAAACCGCCTTGGCTCGCTTAAGCCAGTATTTTAAGCTCACGCCCGAGACAATTAACCATGTTGAAGCGGCTACCCCTAGAACCTTTGCCCGTTATACCGCTCGCGATTTGGGAATTGTTGGGGGCCTGGGGCAACGGCTGAGCACATTTGGCCCGTTTAGCCTAGCGACTCGCACCCCAATTCCCCATTTGTGGCTGGTGGGTGATTCTACCCATCCTGGGGAAGGGACGGCTGGGGTCAGCTACGGGGCCTGGATGGCGGTTGAGCAAATTGTCGCTTCCAGTTAGTTGACATCCAGGGGCCTGGGTTGCCGATAATTAGGGCCTGATCAAAACCTATGGACCATCACCAGGCCGAGCCGTTGGTTTCTTTTTAACCTGGGTTGTGTATTTAGTCGGGGCAGCAGTTGCCTAGTTTATCAGGGTGCGGGATTCACGGAATCCTAAACTCTCGGCAAAGCGTCCTTAACCACTATCCCGATTCAACCCCCAGGAGCATTGTTCTTTGCTGCATGATTTGGGATAGCCACCGTAGGTGTTAGTGCCGTTCATTCCTAATCACGCTTGTGTTTGCCACTCTTCCAGGCCTGATAAGCCTTTTTCTTGCCCAGGCCCCAGCAACCCCCGCCCCAGAAATGATTCGCCCCGATCAGGTGCGCCCGTTACCGGGAAGTTTAGATACAGTCCCCGTATTTAACAGCAACAGCCCAGAAAAAGTGGAGCAAGCTGGAATTTTACTCTCAACCCTGGATCCAAGCGATAAAACAACCCCAGCAGCTCATCTCAATTACAGTTTCAATGGTCGTTTTGATATCTTTGCCCACCATGTCACCAAAGCTGCGCCCGCCCCTGCCCCCCAGGTCATGTATCTCGGTATTCTCGTCGAAAATCCTAATCCCAGGCCGGTGCGGATTTTAGTGCTTCAGGCCAATACTCGCTTAACCACCCATGCCCCTTTCATAGATTTACCAGCCCAAGTCTTAGATCAACGCAACCGTGTCTTTGCCGGGCCGGGCAGTCGGGCCAGTGGTGACTTTCTCCGTCGGGAACGGGATGACATTTTTCCTCCGAGTTACGAGATTCCCGCCCGCAGCAGCCAAATGTTGACGGTATTGCCGATTCCCGCCAGTGCCTTAAATGGCCGAACTGTGTTGATGCGGCTGATGAGTAATGCCCCTGTCCGTGTAGCGACCCTAGCCCTCTGGGAAAAACCAGGCCCTGAGCCACAGCCGACCCTAACTGACTGGCAAAACCTAGCCCAAACCGGAACACTCTCAACTCCCCGTGACCGGACTCCGACCCCTCTCAATGCCACCAGTGGTCAATTTATTTATGGGCGGGTCGCAGGGGTTTCCCAAGGATCCCAATGGCGAGCAACTGTCACAGATCGGATTGATTTGCCCTATCTCACAATTCCCCCCAGCAACCAGGCCATTTCCTTTGCGATCAACACCCTCAACCGTGGAACCTTAGGCACCCAACAAATTCAAAGTGCCCCCATGCTAGTGCGTTATCCAGATACGGCCTATCGCAGTCATGGCAATTATGGCGTTCTCTATGAGCTAACCCTGCCCCTGAAAAACCCGACCAACCAAGCCCAGACCATTGCCCTTCGCTTTCAAACCCCAATCAAAGAAGATCGGTTGTCCCAGCCAGGATTACGATTTTTCACGACACCCCCAAATCAAGTCTTTTTCCGTGGCCCACTGCGAATTGAGTATGTAGAAAACGGGCAAACCCAGGTTAAGTACTTCCACTTAGTTCAACGTCGCGGGCAACAGGGTGAGCCGTTAGTCCGGTTAGCAGTTCCCCCACAGGCAGAGCGCACCGTGAAAGTGGAATTAATCTATCCCCCTGATGCGACACCCCCGCAAGTTCTAACGCTAGAAACCCTCCTACCTGCGGCTTCTAACCAACTGGAGGGGGCACCAAAATTTTGATCAGAGATTTCCGGAAAATGTAACAAATAATGACAAGATTCCCTATAAATGATTACGCTTTTTTCAAGGAACTGTGATCAGGATTACTGTCAAAGAATGAAGCTCCAGATTAGATTCTAGGTAAGAATCCAATACTTCGTTTCGCCAGTTGTGTTATTCCCATTGCTCTAGGAAGCTTGAACTATGCACCTTACCCCGATGACTCGCTACTACATTCGCCGCTTGGTGCAGGATCAAGCCGTAGCCTTGGGGTTACTGACGGAGCCGTTGTCAGGAAGTGATTCCCAAAATTCTGCCTTTTTAGACCAGGCCATGGATTTAGAAAACCTGTCAGTCACAAAAATTGCTGAGTTAGATTTATTGGTCCGCTTGCATCAGTCTTTTAGTCGGCTTGGTTTGGGACATCGGGCCCAGGTTCAACATTTAGAGAGCAAGCTGTTTGGCCTGCTTGGCCTGGTTTATCGGTCAGAACGGTACCATGCCCCTACCCCGCCCGATTTAACAGCTCTAGCCGAAGAGTACAACCAGGCCAGGGTTACCCTATCCCAGACCCTCCACTATTTGAATCAGATTAGTCAAGTTTCCCGGAAATATTTAGGGGATTTAATTACTCGCAACTATTGGCAATTGACTCGGCCCCACAGTAGTTGGTTTGTCGATTACGAACTGACGGATCGGGCCGAAATCGTCTATCGGGGGAGTGATGATTCCTTGTTAACTGATGAACAACTGGCCCAACTCCAGGGCTGGTTAGATCAGTTCATCAGCCAGTGCCAGCGGGTTTTACCCCGCTTTACCCAGATGCTTACCAAAGCCAATATTGCTCCAGAAACTGCGGGTTTGAATATCGCCGTTAAACCCGTTAGATAGGGCTTTTAGTTCACCGTCCCCAGTTTGGGGGTCTAATAGACTTCAATCGGGTTAAAGTAGCGACTCAAGAAGGTTTCTAAATTTTCTGTGTAGAGGCCAAACGTTTGCTCAAGCTCCTCAATCTCGGCGGCCTGGGCGTAACATTCATGGGTTAAGAGTGTCCGCAGTGTTCCTAACTCATTTTTAATCTCGGTGTTAAAGAAACCCAGCATCGTCCAGGCCCCATCCACCGCCGCTTGCGGTACAGCAATTGTCATCGGTTGTTTATTAAAAAACCGTCCAAAAATCTGGGGAATATCCTGGCGATAAAGGACTTGTGAACTAGCCACCGGAAAGATTTGATGATAGGCCTGGGGGGTTTTATGGGCAGCCAGGGCAATTTTGGCCAAGTCATCCGGACTAATCAGGCTGAGGCGATGCTCAGGATTACCTAAAAGAAAATATATCCCGGTTTGTTGAAACCGAATCGCTAGAGGCAATAGGCTCGACATTAAGGTAGCCGGTCGGAGAATTGTGTAATTCAAGCCACTGGCCTGGAGATAATTTTCGACTTCCCATTTGGCTTTTAAGAGTGGCGAATCTTGACGACTTTCCCTGACAGCCAGGGCTGAAATATAGGTGAAATGGTCGAGACCAACAGCTTTAGCAATCTCGATTAACTCAATACTGCTGCGGTAATCCACAATTAAATGTTGATCACTATTGATCTTGCTGGCATGACAGGCAATTATGTATTGCACACTTTGGGTTGCCTTCACCAAATCCCGTTGGTTTTGAACATCGCCAATATAGATCTCTGCCCCCCATTGCCGGAGTTGGTCATAATCCGAGCTGAGACGGACAAAGGCCCGCACCGGAATTTTTTGCGCACACAATCGCTGCACCACCCGCTGCCCTAACTGACCGCTAGCCCCGGTGACTAAAAACATAGAAAATTCCTCTGGCCCCTACTCTGCGCGCTCTAGGATCAAGGTAACAATAATCTTTAGGCTTTTTTCGGCACTGGCCTGGGTTCAGCGATAGATCCTCGCCATCTAAAGCACCATCTTGTCAACAGACCAACCCATTGGGCAGCTGGGATATCCTTGATCGCAAGTGATTGCCCCCAAGGGGAGACCTTTAAGTTATGCTAGATGATGCCTTGTATGCGGATGTGGCGGAATTGGTATACGCGCACGTTTGAGGGGCGTGTGGCTTTGCCTTGCGAGTTCGAGTCTCGCCATCCGCATTAATTTAGCTTACTAACCCCGACTCATCTCTGCTCCCGGCCTGGAAGTGGAGGTTGTTTTGGGAGTAGTTCTTTATGGCTCAGGCTTAGGCTGACGGTTACCCCATTGCTGTTGTCGCTGTTCCATCCGGCTGTTCAGTTGTTGCCGCTGGGCGGGGGTGAGGATGGCATTGATTTCGCTCATGCTTTGAAACCGCAGTTCAGCCAATTGATTTTCAAGTTGCCGCACCTGTTGAAACTTGGCTCGGGTTTGGCTTTCGGGCGCACCATTGGCCATGAATTGCCGGAGTTCCGTGCGGGCTTGCTTGAGTTGCATCCGGGCCTGGATCATCTGGTCTTTATATTTCGCCCGAATTGCTTGCATTTTAGTCGCCTGGTCTGGGGTTAAATCTAAGTCCAAGCGTTCCATCCCGCTGGGTCGCCCCCCCAGGCCTGGATTCGTTGGCTGAGCCCAAGCCGGTAAAAGACTAAAACCTGGCATAACTAAAGTCGAGGCCAATGCCACCGTGACAACTGTTTTCGTCCACATAGTCGTTTGGTTCTCCTGTTGAGATTAAAAAAAGATAAAAAAGGATTGAGTGAGATCAGGGCCTGGTTGAGTCGGTCAGAGGAGTGTCTAGCCAGGCCCGGGCCATCGGCTCCTCTGAGACTTCATACAACCCAGACCATTGCTCCACAACAAAAGCTTCGAGTTCCGCCTGCTCCATTGCGCTGAGTTGTTGCGTCCGCCAGGCCTGCCCCAGACCCAGACTGCCACTGACAACTACGACTAGACCCACCAGGCCCCATAACCAAACCGCTTGGCGTTGCTGGAGAAATCGCTGCTCCTGAATTTTGGCCATGATTTGGGCTTCCACGGGGTGGGCGGGTGGTGGCGGTACCGGCTGGTATTTTTGGAGAAATTGCTGCCAACGCAAATCCTCTTGATCGTGATTGGCAAGATGACGGGGCATCATAGGGCAATCCCCTCCTGGTGAAAAAACTGACGTAAACTTTGGCGGGCATGGAATAATCGAGATTTGACCGTCCCCACAGGAATTCCCAAAATCTCTGAGACATCCTTTTGAGCTAGACCTTCGAGATCGTGGAGTACCAGAACGGCTCGTTGCTCTGTTCCTAGGGCATCAAGGCCCCGTTGCACCAAATCTTGGTAGTGGAGTTCCGTTAAATCTGAGGGCAACGTTAAGCTGGGGGCCTGGTGTTGCAGGGTTTCGGTTTGCTCCCGGCGTTTGGCGGCCTGGCGACGATAATCACTCGCTACATTGCAGGTGATCCGGTAGAGCCAAGTGGTGAATTTGGCCCGGCGTTGCATCCGAGGTAACCCTTTCCAGGCCCTTAGGAAAACTTCCTGAACCAGATCATCGAGGGCCGGCGCACCACAGAGTTGAAATAATAAGGATCTCACCCGTTGTTGATGTCGCCGATAGAGCAACCGAAATTGGTCTGGTTGTCCCGCTAAAATCGTCACAATGATCTCCCAATCTGGATCAGCCACTGCGGTTTGGGCTAGGCAATGGTTGACTTGGGGCATAGTGTTGATCAAGCTCGTTGCCTCATCAGAACCTACATTTCTTCAGACTTGGGTTGGCTGAGTTTGGTTCATTCGGCGGTCGGGGCCTGATTTCTCTGGGCTAAAATGGTTTTACGAGTCACTAATTTTTAAGAGTTGAAAACCTCTATGACTGCCTCTTCTGCTGTAGCTCCCACGGTGATGGATACCCCCAAGCATGGCCTCCCCGTAACAATCATCACCGGCTTTTTGGGGAGCGGCAAAACCACCCTTCTAAACCATATTTTGACCAATCAAGAGGGCTTGAAAACAGCGGTTTTAGTGAACGAATTTGGCGAAATTGGCATTGACAACGATTTGCTCGTCAAAACTGACGATGACATGGTCGAGTTAAACAATGGCTGTGTCTGCTGCACGATCAACAACGATTTAGTCAATGCAGTCTATCGGGTTTTGGAACGGCAGGATAAGGTGGATTATTTAGTTGTGGAAACCACTGGCCTGGCGGATCCACTGCCTGTCGCCCTCACCTTTCTCGGCACCGATTTACGGGATTTAACCCGCCTAGATTCCATTGTCACAGTGGTGGATGCTGAGAATTTTAGCTTGGACTTATTCAATAGCACCGCAGCCCAAAGTCAAATTGCCTACGGGGATGTAATTCTGCTCAATAAGACCGATCTCGTCCCTGAATCGCGGCTGCAAGAACTGGAAAAACGCCTCAAGGAAACGCGGGCTGGAGCCAGAATCATCCGGACAGTGAAATCCCAAGTCCCATTGCCCTTAATTCTCAGTGTTGGTTTGTTTGAGAGTGATCGCTACTTTAGTCCAGAGTCTGAAGCGAAAAAACCCAATGCTTACGAGCACCATGACCACTCTGATCATCCGGATCACATCTGCAATGACACCTGTGGTCATGACCATCCCCACCATCACGATCACGAGCACCATCACCACCACTCGGATCACCTGGAAATGGATGGCTTTGTCTCGGTCTCCTTCCAGAGTGAACGGCCCTTCCTGATTCGTCAGTTTCAACACTTTTTAGATAACCAAATGCCAGATGCCGTGTTTCGGGCCAAGGGGATTCTCTGGTTTGCGGAAAGCCCCCGTCGCCATGTCTTTCACCTAAGTGGCAAGCGGTTTACCTTAGATGACGAAGCGTGGACAGGCCCTCCGAAAAATCAGCTAGTTCTGATTGGCCAAGGACTTGATCAGGCAAAACTCCAGGCGCAACTCCAGGCCTGTGTCTCGCCGGAACCTTCTCTCAGTAAAGGAAAAGGGTTTGCGTAAAATCCCGGCAAATTATGCAGTCTTAATCCGTAATTTATAGGCTAGAATGACTATTTTATCGCTTTGGCATAGGTAGTAATCTCTTGGCGTAAAGATTCACTGAACAGTTTAGATAGTTATGAGGGGCAAGCGGTGCAGTTTCACATTCAGCCAGAGAGTGAGATTCCGGCTTCCACCCAACTCTTTAACCAGATCAGTTTTGCCATTGCGGCCCGCCAGTTTCCCCCCGGTTACCGACTGCCCAGTACGCGTCAGTTAGCCATGCAAACCGGCCTGCACCGCAATACGATCAGCAAGGTCTATGAACGGTTAGAAGCGGCTGGCCTGGTTAAAGCACAGGTAGGTTCCGGGATTTATGTGCGGGCTTTGGGCCAAGAAGATAGTAATCCGCGACGGGTGCGTCCCACGGTGGTGCCCGTGCATCGGCTAGTTCAAGACAGCTTGGATACGCTTTTGGGCATGGGCTACTCCTTGGGGCAAATTCGCGAGTTGTTTTTAGCGGAAATTGAAGCTCGCCAAAAAGCCGGGGTGCGCGTTATTGTCACCGTGCCGCAGCATGATCAAGGGGCAGGTGAGCTGATTACCCAGGAATTGCAACAGCTTTTACCCGTCCCGGTGGAGTTAATTTACCTCGAGGATCTAGACACACTGCTGCAACCCGACAGTGCGGCTACCCTGGTGACAGTTCGCTATTTTGCCAGCATGACGGAAGCGATTGCACGCGCCAAAGGGATTCGGCTCTTTTTCATTGATATCTACAACTACCAACGGGAATTAGAGGTGATCCAGAAACTTCCCTCTGGTTGTTGTCTGGGCCTGGTCAGCCTCAGTTCTGGAACGTTAGGGGTAGCCGAGGTGATGATCCACAGTTTGCGGGGTGATGATTTGCTATTGGTGACGGCACAGGTGAACGATGCCTATAAACTCAATGCTTTGGTGCATCGGGCCCACACAATCATCAGTGATCGGGCCAGTTCAGATCATGTGCGGGCCACCATTGCCTCGGTACGGGAAAATCTAATTCGACCGCCGCGCTTAATTTGCTGTGAGAGTTACATTGACGTAAATTCCGTAGATTTGCTCAAGCGGGAGTTGGGGTTAACGGATTTTTTCGAGGAGATTAAGGCTTCGTAACCCAGGCCCTAACCCCCACGTCTTATCACCAAGCTTTTTCGATTCGAAATGACTGAGTCTGCTGAGGCTTGGTCATTTTTATTGAAGAAATTCTTGGCGCTATCCAAGCCTGGCCTGGGACTGATTCTTGATTGCAATTTGGATACACAACTGCCCGACCAGCTTTGCCTAAGTTTAAGAAATATTACATAACTTTACAAAAAATGGGGCATTTTTTGGGAAAATCTTGATTCAACGACCAAAAATATTTTATTTCGGGCGTAAGTTTTACAAATTGATAACTTCTGATAAACCGGATTCCCACCGCATTGTATAAGAAATACCTGAAGGGTCTGTTGAACAGGCTGTTTTGAACCCCAAATGAGCCGATTGGTGAACTAAGGGTAAGCGGTGATTCTGCAAAGGCAAAGATTAAAATTTCAACCTGTTTTGGTGAAGAATTTAGTCCATTGCCTCATCAGACTGAAAAGAACTGCACAGGGCCTGGTTCCCCTTTGATTGTTGAGATTCTTTTGGATCAAAGCAGTTTCAAAAACAAGCCTTTTGCACTGCTTCGGCAGTTGCCTTAACTCTCTATAAATTGCTCACGAAGTCCAGACTTCTTTTTAAGGAGATTTTATCCATGCTAGACGCATTTGCCAAAGTTGTGGCTCAGGCCGATGCCCGGGGTGAATTCCTCACCAGCGCCCAATTCGATGCCTTGTCCAACTTGGTGAAAGAAGGGAACAAGCGGTTGGATGTCGTCAACCGGGTTACCAGTAATGCTTCCACCATCGTTGCCAATGCCGCTCGCAGCTTGTTTGCTGAGCAACCGCAATTGATTCAACCCGGTGGCAATGCTTACACCAACCGTCGTATGGCTGCCTGCTTACGCGACATGGAAATCATCTTGCGCTATGTCACCTACGCTACCTTGGCTGGCGACTCTAGTGTTTTGGATGACCGCTGCTTGAATGGTCTGCGCGAAACCTACCAAGCTTTGGGAACTCCTGGTTCTTCCGTGGCTGTTGGCGTTCAAAAAATGAAAGAAGCCGCCATTGCCGTTGCTAACGATCCCAACGGGATTACCCCTGGCGATTGTAGTTCCTTGATTTCTGAAGTGGCTGGCTACTTTGACCGGGCCGCTGCTGCCGTAGCCTAATTCCCCCTGGATGACTACCAAAATTCTCTTGACCGCTTTCTAAGACACGAAACTTATTAAGGGAGAAATCTCAAGACTATGAAGACCCCGATTACTGAAGCGATTGCCGCCGCCGATACCCAAGGTCGTTTCCTCAGCAACACCGAACTCCAGGCCGCTGATGGTCGTTTCAAACGGGCTGCTGCTAGCTTAGAAGCTGCTCGCGCCTTGACCAGCAATGCCCAAAGCTTGATTGATGGTGCTGCTTCTGCTGTATATCAGAAGTTTCCTTACACCACTTCTCTGCAAGGTTCTCAATATGCTTCTACCCCCGAAGGTAAAGCCAAATGTGCCCGGGACATCGGTTACTACCTGCGGATTATCACCTACTCTTTAGTAGCTGGTGGTACAGGTCCTTTGGATGAGTACTTGGTTGCTGGCCTGGCTGAAATTAACAGCACCTTTGACCTCGCTCCGAGCTGGTATGTGGAAGCTCTGAAAAGCATCAAAGCTAGCCATGGATTGAGCGGCCAAGCTGCTGTCGAAGCCAATGCCTACATTGACTACGCCATTAACGCCCTCAGCTAGTTCCTAAGTTCTAGTCTGGTTGTGCCCGGGGTGGTTAGCAGATGATTTCGGGGGTGACTCTGATCCTTTGTTGACTGCGCCGGGCCTGTTTATAGTCCACCTGTCCACTTTGATGTTTAACAGGAGAATGCGTCGTGGCAATTACCGCAGCAGCTTCTCGTCTGGGGACTTCCGCGTTTAGTAACATGGCCCCAGTTGAGTTACGGTCTAGCTGGAGTGATGATGACGTGGAAGCGGTGATTCAAGCCGTTTATCGTCAAGTTTTAGGTAATGATTATTTGATGCAGTCGGAGCGGTTAACAACGGCTGAGTCTTTGTTACGCAATGGCAAGATCACGGTGCGGGAGTTTGTCCGGGCTGTGGCTAAGTCAGATCTATATAAAAATAAGTTTCTCTACAACAGTTTTCAAACTCGTGTCATTGAGTTGAATTACAAACATTTGCTCGGCCGCGCTCCCTATGACGAATCTGAGGTGATTTATCACTTGGATTTGTATCAGAACCAAGGCTTCGATGCGGATATTGATTCCTACATTGATTCTCAAGAGTACACCGATAACTTTGGTGATTCGGTTGTCCCCTACTTCCGTGGTTTTGGAGTCCAGGCCGGGAGTCGGACAGTCGGCTTTACCCGGATGTTCCAGTTGTATCGCGGCTATGCCAGTAGCGACAGTTCCCAGGCCGGAGGCACTAATTCTCGCTTAGCTCGGGATTTAGCCAGTAATAATGCCTCCACGATTGTGCCGCCGTCCAGCAGTGAAGGAAACTTTGCCTTTTATGCTGCCAGCGATGATGTCCCGCCGAAAAACTGCTTGGGGGGTTCCTTAGGTCAAAGTGGGCGGATTTATCGCTTGGAAGTGGCTGGGATTCGTAACCCTGGCTACCCTGGTGTTCGCCGTAGTAGCACAGCCTTTATTGTGCCTTTTGAACAGTTGTTGCCGAAAATGCAGCAAATTCATCGCAGTGGTGGCAGGATCGTCAGTGTCAATCCTGCCTAGGAAATCGTCATCGCATCCATCTCAGTTCACTCTTGTTGGGAGTTTTTATCATGTTTGGTCAAACCGCTACCAGCAGTACGGCCAGTAGTCCTTCTTCCGGGCGGGTGTTTCGCTATGAAGTCGTGGGCTTACGGCAAAACGAAGAAGCTGATAAACAGGGCTTTCCGATTCGCCGCAGTGGCAGTACCTTCATCACTGTTCCCTATGGACGGATGAATGAAGAAATGCAGCGGATTTCTCGCTTAGGCGGCAAAATCATTGGTATTACCCCATTAGTTGCCGAGGTTTAGGGCGACTCGGCCATGACTGCTTCTGTCTTGCCCCATCTCGACCTCAACCCCTCCACAACTCCCGCTAGTGATCCTGATCCAACGCCTCTTTTTTTAGAGATGGTGGCTCAGTTAGGTCATCCGGATACCAGTTTGCGTTACTACGCCGCTTGGTGGTTGGGGAAATTTGGTCAACAGGCCCAAATTAGGCCAGAGTTACGCTCCACAGCAGTGACAGCCTTGATTACGGCATTGGCGGATAAGGCGGATCGGACGGAGTTAGGTGGTTACCCATTACGTCGGAATGCGGCTCGGGCCTTGGGCAAATTGGGTGATCGACGAGCGGTAAATCCCCTCCTGGACTGTCTAGTCTGTGAGGACTTTTATGTCCGAGAGGCTGCTGCTCAGGCTCTGGGGCAATTAGGGGATCCGGCGGCGATTCAACCGTTACTGGATTTGTTAGCTGGGGGTGTGGCTGTGGCCCAAATGGTCACGGGTCGGCCCCATCTGACTCAACCCTATGAAGCAGTGCTGGAAAGTTTGGGACAACTCCAGGCCCACTCAGCCATTGCCCAAATTCGACCGTTTTTGGAGCATTCTTTGGAGCGAGTGAGATTTGCGGCAGCCCGGGCCCTGTGTCAACTGACGGGAGATGTCCAAGCGGCGGAAATTCTCATCCAGGCCCTAGGTGCGAAGGATGTGCAACTGAGGCGTTCAGCGTTGTTGGATTTGGGGGCGACGGGGTATCTACCGGCAGCAGAACCCATTGCTCAAGCGGCAGTAGAAAACAGTTTTAAGCTGATTGCCCTGCGTGGCCTGGTGTTGGGGGCAGTGGCCAGCCGGGAGCATCCGTCCGAGCAACTGTTACCGCCGGAACTAACCAATCTCTTGACTTTGATGGATGGGTTGCTATGACGACTATTGCGGCAGAATCTCTATCTCAGTTGCTTGAGGCAGTTAATCAAGCCAGTACCCCAGAGACTCTCATCCAGTCTGTTGAAGCTTTAGCCCAGGCCAGTTCGACCGAGGCAATCCCCACCTTGATGGCCGTCTTGGGTTATAACAACCCCGGTGCAGCAGTTGTAGCCATGAACGGCTTGATTGGCTTAGGCCACGATGCAGTTTCGCCTTTACTGGGGGGCCTGGATGGCTATAACTATGGGGCGCGGGCCTATGCAATTCGGGCTTTGGCGGCCATTGGTCATCCCGATGCCCTAGAGGTATTAATCCAGGCAGCCCTCAGTGATTTTGCTCCCAGTGTCCGGCGCGCTGCCACAAAAGGCTTAGGCTGCTTGGCCTGGGACTTACTGCCAGCTTCAAATGTCACCCCCGCCCAAACTCGCCTTGTCTCAGCCTTAGAGGTTCTGAAGTCAGAAAGTGACTGGGCGTTGCGCTATGCGGTGGTGGTGGCGGCGGCGGCCTTAATTCCCGATCTGACTGTCGTTGACCTGAAGACGCGTTTGCTTACCCTGTTGCATCACTTGGCTCAGACGGATCCGGATGTGGCGGTGCGGGCCCGAGTCCAGTGGTTTGCCATGTCGGCTCCAGCCTATCGCCATTTGGTGTCTCCAGTGCTCAGTTCTGCTTGTTAATGTTTCACCTGCTCAATTTATCGTTGTCCCACTAAGGAATAGACGCTATGGTTTTGCCTCTCCTCCCGATTCGACCCCGAACCCAAGATCAACGGGTGGCCAGTTATGAAGTGAGTGCGGATGATGATCCGGTGATTTATCGTCTGACCGATGCTACTTCCAGTGGTGATGTCGATGCCTTAATTTGGGCCGCCTACCGACAGATTTTTAGTGAGCATTTGATTCTGGAAAGTTATCGGCAATCTTTTTTGGAGTCACAACTACGGAACCGGGCAATTTCGGCCCAAGAATTTATCCGGGGCCTGGGTAAATCGGAAGTCTATCGGCAATTGGTGGCAGATACCAACTCCAACTATCGCCTCGTAGATATTAGTTTTAAACGCTTTCTTGGCCGACCCACCTATGATCAAGGGGAGCAAATTGCCTGGTCAATTATTGCCGCCACGAAGGGTTTGAGTGGCTTGATTGATGCGATCGTTGATAGTCCTGAATATCAAGAAAACTTTGGCAATGACATTGTCCCCTACCAACGGCGGCGGCGGATGGCTCGGCCGTTTAACCTGGTGAACCCTCGCTATGGCGACTACTGGCGTAACCAAGAAGTCAGGATTACTGGTGTCTCGTTCTATCAAGTCCGTGGCTACAGTGCCAGACCTCTCGACAAACGGGTGATCCGCAGTGCTATTCCCGGCAACTTTCTTTCCATGGCCCGAGGCGTGTTGACTCCAACGCAAAATACGCAGCGTCATCTGGCCCGGGCTACCTCTAGCTTGGTGACTGTCCCCGATTCAACAGTGGAACGGACTGAGCGCGTTGCAATTAAACCAGCCCCGACTGCTTTGCCCTATCGTTATTTGCCCCGTAATCCTCAGGTGTAACTATGTCTATTCCTTTACTTGCCTATCGTCCCAGTTCCCAAAATCAACGGGTTGCTGGCTTTGAAGTGGCGAATGAAGAAACGCCGCGGCAATATTCCCTGGAAGATGCCCCTTCTTCCGGAGATTTGGATGAGTTGATTTGGGCAGCCTATCGACAAATCTTGAGCGAACATGTGTTGTTGCAAAGCTATCGCCAGGGTAATTTAGAGTCCCAGCTACGCAATCGGGCGATTTCGGTACGCGATTTTGTTCGGGGCCTGGCTAAGTCAGGGGTGTTTCGCCGCTTGGTCGTAGAGACTAATTCTAATTACCGTCTGGTGGAAGTGGGGTTGAAGCGGATTTTGGGTCGCTCGCCCTATAACAAGGATGAAGAACTGGCCTGGTCAATTAAAATTGCCACGGAAGGCTGGGATGGGTTCGTGGATGCCTTAGTCGATAGCCAGGAATATACCCAGAATTTTGGTGATAATACGGTTCCTTACCAACGCCGCCGCTACCAAGACCGGCCCTTTAATTTGGTAACTCCCAGATATGCGAGCTATTGGCGGGATAAGCAGGAAGAAAACCGCTACAAGTGGGGGGATATTAAAAACTTTTTGGACATGGCCCGCACCGTTCAGGTAACACCGCTCCGCTATAATTCTGTCAAGACGGACAATATTAAAATTCCAGATACGAGTCGGGCTACGCCTGGGGCAGTCCCTGCTTCGATTAACTCGACCGCATCCTTTCCGTTACGTTAACCCTGACCGCTTTAAAAAATTTGTGCTTTTACTTGGGAGTTCTGCATGAGTTTACCCCTATTGGCTTACAAACCAACGACCCAAAATCATCGTGTCGCAAGTTTTGGCCCGACTGATTTAGATGAGGATACCCCTTATATCTATCGGATTGAAAACGCTGCTTCGCCAGCGGAAATGCAAGAGGTGATTTGGGCCTCCTATCGGCAAGTCTTTAGTGAGCATGCCACTCTTAAATTTAATCGGCAGGTGACTCTTGAGTCTCAGGTGGCTAATCGGGCTATTTCAGTGCGGGACTTTATCCGGGGCCTGGCCAAATCTGAACGGTTTTACAACACTGTTGTTGCTGTCAATGACAACTATCGCTTGGTAGATGTTTGCTTAAAGCGGTTCCTGGGTCGCTCTGCCTATAACGAAGCGGAAAAAATTGCCTGGTCGATCACGATTGGAACCAAAGGATTTCATGGCTTTATAGATGCCTTGATTGACTCTGAGGAATATAGCAATGCCTTTGGTGACTTCACGGTTCCTTACCAACGCAAACGGATGGAAGGGCGGCCGTTTAATCTGGTCACGCCGCGCTATGGCTTTGAGTACCGGGATAAAGTGGGAACAACCACTACGGATTGGCGGTTTGCCCTGGAGCGATTCTACAGTCGGAAGTCGGAAATGCAGCAACTGCGGGAAGGTGATCCCCGGAAATTCCGGAATATGGCTAATGCGATTGCTCCAACGCCGCGCTATGCTCAACGGATTTCTTCCTTTGAGATTGACTACATGAGCAAGGTGCCGAAACGGAAGTAAGTTAGATTGGTTAAGAATCACAGTCATTTCTGTCAAAACTCTGACATTTAAAACTACGGCTTGCCATAGTTTTAGGCATTGTGATGTCTCATTTTAAAGCGAAATGATCATAAATTACTCTTATGGAAGAGAGAGTTGTTTGGGCTCTCTCTTTTTTTGGGCTGTATTGCGGGAGTGCTTTGCTTAACTCCCTAGCTGCCGCAATCATGAAGATATAGTTATTTCTGCCAAAACTGAGACCCTTAAGACCACCCGTAATAGTTTCCGGTATTTTTGTGTTGCAGTCCGCAGCGAAATGACTGTATCTCAGAATAATGTAGGTTAAATAGCCTAAAATTTCTGCCAAGACTCAATCATGGCCTGGAGGGTAGGACGTTTATGCGTTTACGGGAACTTTTAACAGCAGCGGCAATCCCCTACCCCTCTGAGTCTCCTGCCTTGGATTTAGAGGTTAGTCAGCTTAGTACTAATTCTTGGGACTGCCCACCGGGAACCTTATTTATTGGGATGCCTGGGACACGGGTTGATGGGGGAAACTTCTGGCCCAGTGCCATCGCTGCCGGAGCCATTGCGGCAATTGTCTCACCCCAGGCTAAGCAACCCGAGCCGAATGAGCCTGCCTGTGTGATTCCAGTGGTCAATATCCAGCGAGCCTGTGGGGACTTAGCCAGTACCTTCCATAACTATCCCGGCAAAAAACTTCCCTTAGTTGGGGTGACCGGTACCAATGGCAAAACGACGACGACTCATTTAATTGAGTATTTAGTCCAAGCTGCTGGCCAGGCCCCGGCACTATTCGGTACGCTCTACAGCCGCTGGCCAGGCCATGAAGCGATTGCCACTCATACCACACCTTTTGCCGTCACGCTCCAGGGTCAACTTGCCGCCGCACTCCAGGCCGGGGCCGCAGTCGGGGTTATGGAAGTCAGTTCCCATTCCTTAGCGCAAGAACGCACCTGGGGCTGTGAATTTCAGGTGGCTGTGTTTACCAATCTCACCCAAGATCATTTGGACTATCACAAAGATTTAGATGATTACTTTGCCGCTAAGTCCCTGCTGTTTAACGATACCTACCTCAACGGTCAAGCAATTATTAACGGCGATGATCCCTACGGCCAACGGTTACTAGAAAAACTTGGCACTCCGGCCTGGAGCTATCGCACCCAAGGAACAGCGGATCTCTGGGCTTCAGACTTGCACTATCGGGCCGATGGAGTTTCTGGAGTCATCCATACACCTGCCGGAACTGCACCGTTTAACTCTCCCTTGGTCGGTCAATTTAATGTCGCTAACCTACTGGCTGCGATTGGGGTGGGCTTGTATCTTGGTCTTGGCCTGGAAGCAATGTTGGCCGCGTTACCAGAATTTCCTGGGGTGCCTGGACGGATGCAACAGGTCAAGATTGGCCCGGATCAAGATATCAGTGTAATTGTTGATTATGCCCACACCCCGGACAGTTTAGCAAATCTACTCCAGGCCGCCCGTCCCTTTATCCCCGGCCAGATGATCTGTGTCTTTGGCTGTGGTGGAGATCGCGATCGCACTAAACGGCCGCAAATGGGGAAAATTGCCGCTGACTTGGCGGATCAGGTGGTGGTCACGTCTGATAATCCCCGCACGGAAAACCCGCAGCAGATTTTAGCGGACATCTTAGTTGGGATTCCCCACGGCGTGACTCCTGTGGTCGAAGTGGATCGCCACCAGGCCATTTTGACGGCAATTTTAGCGGCCAAGCCAGGCGATGGGGTAGTAATTGCGGGGAAAGGGCATGAGGATTACCAAATTTTAGGTACGGAAAAAGTCCACTTTGATGACCGGGAAGAAGCCACTGCCGCCTTAAAACAACGGTTAGCCTAATCTTTCCCTACATCAAAAGGGACTAATTTTCACCTGATCGACTTTTTGCACCGCAGCGGGAGGCACAAAGCGGAATGTCTCGGGCGGGACTTGGGCTTGGCAATCCCGTTGTTGAATCCGTTCATTCATGGAAATTGCCAGACCCTCTTCCTGGGTTTTCAAGTCAATGGCCTGTAACTCGGCCTGGGGCGGGGCTAGATAAACCGTGGCATTCACCCCTTGGGCTTTGTTCGTCAAACTGAGGGTATCCATCTCCACACCATCGAGTTTGCCTTTCCCTTGGGTAATATTCAAGCCTTTCACTTCCTCAAGTATGGCGGTTAAGACAGTCTCGGCGGCATCGCCCCCCGCTAAGAGCATAGTTTGCACGTCTGGCGGCATTGATAGATAGAACACAGTGGAAAAGCCGACCCAAAAGCTGTCATCGGAATTACGAAATGCTTCGGCCTGGGTTTCCATGTATTGCCGGAGATCGGGGCGATAAATCCACAGGGTTATGCCATCGGAGACCAGCAGAGCAGACTGACTTTCGCCGGTATCCTTGGGAGCAAATTCAATTTCAACCCGGAATTTGTTGGGGAGTTGGGCAATGGATTTCACCTGGGCCTGCCCCGTAAAGGAAATTCCGGTGCTAGTGCCGATAATCTTTAGGTTGGCCTGGGTGGTGCAGGTGGCATTTTGCCAAAAGCTTTTAACCGCTTGTCTGAGCGTGGCAGAATCCAGTGGTTGCTGGCTGAGGTAAAAATCAGGGGTCGGGGCAGCGGTGGCTGGGAAATAGGCCCAGAGAGGAGTGGTGATCCCCCAAATTGCCACACACGCGCTCAACAGTTTCCTCATGCTACCCCTCGGAGATTTAGATTGAAATTTGCAATTTATAGTCATTTCTGCCAAAAGTGAGACATGTAACCCAACCACCCGTGACGGTTTCAAGGATTTTTGTGTCTCATTCCGCAGCGAAAGGACTATAGGTATTGTCGCGGGACTATTCGCCTAGGTTCCCAACCCTAGCGTTCTAACCCTGCTTGAGGGCTTTATTTCCCCGCTTATTCATCCGCTCTTCTAATTCTTTAATGATGATATAAATCACTGGGACGATGAAGAAGCTCAAGAGGGTCGCCGCAATCATCCCACCTAACACCGCTGTTCCCAGAGAGTGACGGGAGTTAGACCCAGAGCCAGTGGCAAAGACCAGAGGCAAAATCCCTAAAATAAACGAAATTGCCGTCATTAAAATCGGGCGTAACCGTTCCTCAGCCGCATTGATCACGGCTTTGGTGGCAGAAACGCCTTGGGATTCTTTGATCTGGTTGGCAAATTCCACAATCAAGATCGCGTTTTTACTGGCCAGGCCAATCAGCATCACCAACCCAATTTGACAGAACAAATCATTGGCCAGGCCCCGCATTTCCTGAGCTAAGAGGGCTCCCAAGACGGCTAAGGGTACCGATAACAAAATAATTAATGGATCCACATAGCTTTCGTACTGGGCCGAGAGAATCAGAAACACAAAGACCAAGCCCAAGGCAAAAATGAAGGGGGCCTGGCCACCGGAACGAGTCGATTCCAAGGAAGCCCCCGTCCAGGCAAAGTCAATCCCTCGGGGTAAAACCTGATTAGCCAAGTTGGCCATATTGTTCATGGCTTGCCCATCGCTGAGACCATTGACACCAGAACCCGTAACTTCCGCCGAACGAAATAGGTTGTGATGATAAATAATGGGCGGAGCCGTGACCTGGGTTACCTTGACCAAGTTACTGAGGGGAATCATCGCCCCTTCGGCAGAGCGGACATAAAGCTTGTTAATGTCATCGGGGTTGGAACGAAACTCTTGGTCGGCCTGGATAATCACCTGATAACTCCGGGCAAACAGATTGAATTGGTTGACAAAGGTGGAACCCAGATACACCTGCATCGTGTTAAAAACATCCTGCAGATTTACATTCAAGGCCAACGCCCGTGTCCGATCCACCGTCACCGAGAGCAGGGGAGCATTGTCAGCAAAGGGGGTATTAACACCCACCAGGCCAGGTCGTCCACCAATGGGAGAATACTTCTGAGTTGCATTTAGAATTAATTCATCCACCGACTCGCCCAAGGTAGCCAATCCCAGGTTTTGTTCATCCATCACCTGCATATCAAAGCCGCCCAGGCCACTGCCCCCTAAATTAATGGTCGGAACATTGGACGAAAACACGATTGCCCCCGTAATCACAGAGAGCTTTTGCTGCACCTCAGGCAGTATTTGATCCAAGGAACGCCGCTTTGACCAGGGTTGGAGGGAGGTAAAAATAATCCCCTTATCAGCCCCATTCCCAAAAAAGCTAAACCCAGTAATCGCAAACGTATGTCCCTTTTGGTTTTCTGGTAAATCAGGCCCGATCAACTCCGGCATTCCCCGCATAATTTCCGCGGCCTGGTTAACAATTTTGTTGGTGTATTCGAGGGATACCCCTTGGGGCGATTGAATCAGTGTGACAAAATAGCCCTGATCTTCCTCGGGAATGAATCCCGGCGGGATGATTTGAAACAACCAGTAGGTGACAACCAACAGCCCGGCAAAAACAATCATCACCAGGCCCTTAAAGCGGGTCACAATGATGGTCAAATTGTGTTCATACCCCCGCCGCAGCCAATCCAAGAAGTTATTGGTTGGCCGATAGATAAAACGATGGAGCAATCGGTCAATCGGATTATTGACGGGAGGCTTATCCCGGCGCAAGAGTAAGGCGCTCATCGGTGGACTGAGAGTGAGGGCGTTAAAAGTGGAAAAGGCAATGGAAAAAACAATGGTGAGGGCAAACTGTTGATACAACTGCCCGGTTACTCCCGGAAAAAAGGCAACCGGGATAAACACCGCCATCAGCACCAGTGAGGTGGCAATGATCGCCCCAGACACCTCTCGCATGGATTCAATCGCAGCTTCCATCGGGGTCATGTTCCGTTCTTCCATCAGCCGGGTGACATTTTCCACCACGATGATCGCGTCGTCCACAACCAAGCCGGTGGCTAATACCAGGCCAAACATGGTCAAACTATTTAAGGAAAAGTTAAAGACAACCATGAAGGCAAAGGTGCCAATCAGAGATACGGGGATCGTAATTGTGGGAATTAAGGTAGTTCGCCAATCTTGCAGAAAGAGAAAGATCACTGCAATCACCAAGACAATGGCAATAAACAGGGTGATCACTACTTCCCGCTGTGCCTCTTCCACCGCATTGGTGGTACTGAAGCCAACCCCCCACTCCAGGCCGGGCGGGAATGACTTGGCAATCTCCGTCATTTCATGCTCAACCAGTTCAAAAATATCGAGGGCGTTGGCCTGGTTTAACTGATAAATCCCAATCCCAACCGCATCTCGACCATCAAAACTGAAGTCAGTGGTGTAACTCTGGGCCCCCAACTCGGTTCGCCCCACGTCCCGCACTCGGACTAAAGAGCCATCTGCACCCCGCTGAATGACAATATCGCCAAATTCTGATTCGCTGACTAAACGGCTCTGGGCCTGGATCGAGATTTGAAATTCCTGACCTGTTGGCGAAGGTGGCGCACCAATGATCCCCGCCCCGACTTGAATGTTTTGGTCGGATAAGGCCTGGACGACATCTGTTGCCGTTAAGCTGCGGGCCGCCAAACGTCCTGGATCTAACCACAAGCGCATCGCATAGGTTCGCTGGCCAAAAATCGTTACCTGACCAACCCCGGCTAATCGTTGTAGCGGCTGAGTTACATAGATCGAGGCGTAGTTACTAATAAACAGGGAGTCATAGCGATTATCAGGAGAATATAGTGCTAAGGCAGTAACAATTTGAGGTGAGGATTTGGTGACGGTCACCCCTGTGGACTGGACGGATGTAGGTAATTGGGATAGCACCGAGGAGACATCATTATTGACATCCACCGCAGCAATGTCTTGGCTGTAACCGGAGGTAAAAGTCACGGTCAAATTACTGTTGCCAAAGTTGTCGCTGGTGGAGTCAATGTAGTCCATCCCTTCCACACCGTTGATCGCTGTTTCCAGAATCGTGGTGACATTGGTTTCTACAGTTTCGGCACTGGCTCCGGCGAAGTTAGAAGCGACTTGAATCGTTGGCGGTGTGACGTTCGGGTAATACTCAATCGGTAGGGTTGGCAGAGCAACGGTTCCCACCAAAATGATCAGCAACGAGCAGACAGTGGCAAAAACAGGCCGCTTAATAAAAAATTCAGAAATCATAATTCGGCTGACCTAGGATTCTGGGGTAATGGGTTCACCGTCACGAATGCGTTGAATGCCCGAAGTGATAATTTTTTGGTTGGCTTTTAATCCATTCAAGACTTGGTAACTGTTCCCTTGGATCGCACCGATGGTAATGGGTACTTGTTTAGCGACAGTTTTGCCATCTTGCCCAGGTTCAGCCACGAAGACAAAGTTCTGCCCCGCTAGGTTAGAGACAGCACTGGTGGGCACTAAAACCCCAGGCTTCTGATCCCAAATTACCCGGGCTTGCACCTGTTGATTGGCCCGCAGGCGATTATCTCGATTGTCGTAGAGTGCTTTTACAAGCACGGTTTGGGTATCGTTATTGGTGGTGGTGTCGATAAAGAAAACCTGGCTACGACCGATGACTTCGCCACTGGCACTGATCAGTTCCACCGGCAGGCCAATTCGTAACTCTTCGCTGCGCTCGATTGGAATGTTGATGTAAACCTCAAGGGGTTGGTTTTCTGTCAGGGTGAGGATGTTTGTCTGGGGAGTAACGTAATCCCCGATGCGGGGGCCAATATTGCCAACATTGCCCGCAAAGGGTGCAGCAACCGTAAACCAGTTGAGGAGGACGGCCTGTTGCTGGGTGTTGGCCTGGGCCTGTTGCAGAACCTTTTCGTTCTCAATGATCGTGGCCTGTTGGGCGCGAATATCAGCTTCGGTGGATTGCAGATCTGCTTGGGCGGTGCGATAGGAAAGAATAAAAGACTGGGCTTGTTCCTTAGAAACGGCTCCCTGCTCAAAGAGGGCGGTATAACGCTCGGCCTGGAGGCGATTAAATTCCAAGGTAGCTAGGTTAGAGCGGCGTTGGGCTTCTAGGGCCCGCAATTCTGCTTTGGAGGTTTCTACCGTAGCTAAGGCGGCTTGAATCGTGGCGAATTGACTGGCAACAGCCGCAGTTTGTTCGGATGGGTCAATTTGGATCAGCGGCGCACCCTGGGGCACATTCATCCCAGAGCGAACCAGGATTTGGACAATCCTCCCGGAGACTTGCGGACTGAGGTTGATGGCGCGGCGGGACTGGAGTTGGGTATTGTAAGTACCGGTATCTATGAGCATGGCCGCTTGCACGCTGGCAACTTTAACCGTTGGGGCTGGCGGTGCTCCGGCTTGTTCTCCTCCACATCCTCCCAGGCCGGTGACTAAACTACCAGTCAATAGCAGGGAGGCTAACCAATGACGTTGCAACATCCTCAACCTCTAATTCCAGACATCTCCTACACCCAACCCGGCTTTTGAGAGGCAGCGATACCATGGCGAAGACTTTAATCGCCGAACCTCAAAAAAATCTAAGTTATCCAGCTCGGATGCCCTGATTTTAACTTGGAGATCCGAAGTTGTAACTAAGTTTTACCTGAGATTAGGTGAAATACTGACGAATCCTGTTTAAATTTACTCACTTAATATTCGAGCAATGGATTAACATAGTTAGGCCGTGGGTGGAGACTGTTGCGATTCAGCTTCAATTTCGGCCTGGAGTTGGGCTAGTTCTGCCGGGGTCATCGCCTCAAGCCGTTTTTCCAACACAGCATCTTCATAGTCTTTTAATTGTTGGTTATAGGTCATGTTGCGGGTCAAGACTCGGACAAAGTAGGTGATTAACCAACCCAATAACCCCATTAAAAAAATAGCCTGGCTCCAGACTCCGGCATTCTGGGCATTCATCCCAAATAATTGCAGAACCCCATAAATAGCTGCACCCATAATTAAGGCTGCCAGGCCAACTGCAATCGCATCAATACGCCGCACTTAGGACTCCAGGGAGCGAGGTTGAGGTCGAATGTTGAGAAAAGGGGCTAAAAGGATCATGCCTGGGAAGAAAAACATGACCAGGAAATACATAAACCCCCGCTCAAGGGAACTAGCTACATACCAACGCTTCTGGAGGTAGAGATACGTCAAAAAAGGTAGCACGACCAAATAGGCTCCCCCTAACCCTCCGTAGGTGACTGCCACAGTTAAGTCTATTGAATTCATAGATGGGTTCCTGGATAAGTCTGAGTTGGCATTTAAGGCTATTGACATCTTAAGAGAGGAATGGCCTGGGTTCAATCCGGTTGTGGTCTGGGTTGACCATCAGGATTTTTAATAATATTGTTTTCAGGCTTAATCATCCGATGATGCACTCAGGCCAGGCCTGGGGTATGATAGGGCTTACTTGAGGGGGCGTGGCGGAATGGTAGACGCTGCGGACTTAAGTAATTTGAGCCTTAGTGAGGAAACTCATTAAGTGAATGCTCTCAAATTCAGGGAAACCTACGTCTGAAATATTTCAGATAGGGCAATCCTGAGCCAAGCCGACTCAATAGACACGAGCGGAAGGTGCAGAGACTCGACGGGAGCTACCCAACCTTGATTAGTCAAGCTCTGATTAGTTACAGGGGGTAAAGAGAGAGTCCAATTCTCAACACTCATTGGTGGCTGTGAAAGCAGCAGGAGAATGAAAATCCGTTGACCTTATAAGTCGTGAGGGTTCAAGTCCCTCCGCCCCCATAAAAATTAAAAAATCTGTGTCGCTTTAATTCATGGCTTGTCGTTTAAAATTTGGGGCTGCTCCTGATCTCTTGTGGTCGGATTGAATGTCTCAGTTTTGGCAGAAATGACTCAAGATGGAGAAATATTTCATTTTGGTATGGGCAAAATAGCTGCTCCTAGAATTCCACCAATGTCCAGAAATAGCCATCAGGAGCCAGAAAGGAAAAGCTAGGTTCACCAAATTCATTGGGGATAATTTTGGTTACTTGGGTTGCGGTACTGGTGTTGACCCGTTCCCAAAATTCGCCAATGGGTTGAACGCGATAGGTATATAGGGCCATGCCTAATTTGCCGGGTTTTGAATCTTGTTGCTTATTCTCCAGGTTAAGAGATTCTGGAAACTGGATCACTTTCAGTCGGCCTGACCTAACCTTGCCTAATTCCGTTAGAGAGGAGCGGGGATCGTCAAAATCGGTGGTGTAGTAATAATCCCCAGGCCCTAAATCTAAGATCGGTCGAGCAGCGGGATTATCTTCAAACCGATCCACCAGGCCATCTCTCACCCGCAACAGTCCTAAAACTTGGTCATAAAAGTTCAATACTTCCGCCCTATCACCTTGAATCACCAGACCAACATGGGTGATTTGACTGGTTTGGAGGAGGGAATGGGGATTGACGGAGCCATAATCGGGCAATTGATAGTTAAATCGCTGAAAGAAAACTTGGCGGGTCAACGGGGTCAGCCACAAACTTTCTCGAACTCCTAACAGTGGATCAATCCAGGGGCGGGCGGGCGAGGTTATGGCGTAAATTTGGCTCCAAAGGGGTTCGGTATAGCGATAGGTTTCCGGTGATTGTTGAGCCAGACGTTCCAGGTGATTGAGGAGATTCAACAGGTCATCGGTTAAAGTTGTCCCCCAGCGATTGCCAATAACGTTCATTGAAGCCAAACCCAGGCCCGACCCCGTTGGATGTTCCCAGGCCATGAGCCGGACTAAGCCATGATCTGCTTCCTGATGCCCTAAGCGCACTGACTGCAAAGCTGAATCCACTCCATACAAGGCCTGGGATGCCGCCGCCGTTAACTGACCAATTTCGTTAATCCGGTACCCTAACTGCTGCCAATACTGCACCTGAGCGAGTAAATCTAGTGTGCCAATACCGACTTCATAGACCCCTTGAATCGTAGCCATCGCAGTCTCTCACCCAATGTTGCCCCAAACCCTAAACCGTTAGCCCAGACTTAACCATTGCATAAACTCCAGCCAGTGTGTCAAGATGGAGAGCTAATATACGGTAAAACGCTCGACATTTAGTATTTTAAGCAGGTTATCTATGGCGATTGCCTCTCATCCCGCTAGCTCAGTTGTGCTCTCCCCGCGGCGAGTCCCTTTAGTTTATGAAACCTGGAGTAGGTGGCGGCGATTTTGCTGGTCATTGCAGGCATTATGGACGGTGGTAAAACTCTTGCCCCTAATTTTGGCTAGCTTGGTCTATCTTGGCCTGTGGTCTTTGGCGCGAAAGTTGTTTGGAAAAAAGAAACCGAGGTTTATCCCACAACCCCAATATTCACCTTGGATTTAGCGATTATTCTCCTGGTTCTATGCTGCCCTCGGGATTCCCTCACTCATAGGCTCAGAGCTAAAGTTGGGGATAGGTCTGGCTTAGTGCATTTTGGGAGGCATCATGGCAGAACATGGCGGTCTCAAGGGGGCAATCCTATTCGTCGGTCTGGCCAACTTGAGTTACTTTTTTATTGAATTTGCGGTGGCCCGTCAGATCAACTCAGTTTCGCTATTGGCTGACAGTATTGATTTTCTCGAAGATGCTGCGGTGAATTTCCTGATTCTGATGGCGTTGGGTTGGCCGGCTAAGGTCCGGGCCTGGGTGGGAACGCTGCTTTCCTTAATGCTGTTAATTCCTGCTGTGGCGTTAGTTTGGGCCGTCTGGGAAAAGTTTGCCGCACCCACACCGCCGGAGCCGTGGTTATTGTCCAGTGTCGGTATGGGGGCCTTGGTTGTCAATTTAGTTTGTGCTTTTGTGATTGCCCGCCACCGCCATCATCCCGGCAGTTTAGTTAAAGCGGCATTTCTCTCGGCCCGGAATGATGCCTTGGCCAATGTGGCGATTATTGGGGCTGGCCTGGTGACGCTGTTTTGGTTATCGGGTTGGCCAGATCTGATTGTAGGAATTGGGATTTTGATCATGAATCTGGATGCCGCCAGGGAAATATGGGCCGCCGCCCGTGATGAACACAGTCTCCTTCAACCCTAATTTGTGGGGTGCTTCAGTGGTCAGGGCACCTTGTTCAAACTCGTAGTTCAGCGTTTGCTTTTGCCCCGCTAGTTTTTGCGCTCAACTTTTCTTTAACCCATTCTTAACCCTATAATCCTGTTATTCACAAGGTTTAGTGGAGTATCTGGAATGGTGTTAAATAATGCGCTCTTTTTTAGCCCAGATGACCTCCTGACAATTTCGATGCGTTTGGGGATGGCCCTGTTTGTTGGGGGGGTGATTGGCTTAAATCGGCAACAACCCGGCCGCCCCGCGGGGTTACGCACCTATATGGCCGTGAGTGTGGGTTCTGCCTTATTTGTGATGTTGCCACTCCAGGCCGGTTTAGATATCAACTCCACCAATGCTCTCAGTCGGACAGTGCAAGGGGTAGCCACCGGGGTGGGGTTTATTGGGGCCGGATTAATCATGCAACAGTCCAAAAATCGCTTGAAACCCGAAGTTAAAGGGCTGACCTCGGCGGCGGCATTGTGGTTAACGGCTGGCCTGGGAACGGCGGCGGGTTGTGGCCTGTGGTACACAAGCTTGGTGGGAGCGTTGATGACCCTGGTTATCCTCAGTGGTGTTAAGCAGATTAAACAGGCCCCCCTCTACCAAGTGCATATCTACGGCAAAGGGCGACAGAAAAAAAACATCACTCAGAAGAAGCTAGCCCCTAAAACCTCCGTGACCCCAGAGCTTCGGGATAGAAATGACCAAGAAAGTTTATAAATTTTTTGTGAATGCTCTGAGTCTGGCCTGGAAATTTTAGAAAAGATCAGTTAATCTACTGTAATCCTGTCAATTTTTAGATGTTACCTGATCTCATCTGTCTCGGAAAGAACGATGGGGATTGGGATATCGCTGATGCCGAGTTTTGGAATAGCCGAGTTTTGGAATAATTAGTGTCATGAAAGCCTTAACGAAATCATTAACCCGCATGGATTGGCGGACGCGGCGATTAGTCGTCGCGATTGTATTTTTCTTAGCAGTGGTGGCCTTACCCGTCACTTGGGTTGTTAATGCCACAGCCGCTCCTAGTGCCACAATTCAATTTGTTGGCCCGGATTGGGTCAAGTCGCAAGCAAATAACTCGAATTTACGGATTCTAGATGTTCGCAATGCCCCTCTGGAATATATTTCCGGTCATTTGCCCAATGCGGTGAATATTGCCGATGCAGCATTTCGGGGCCCCGATGGTCGCTTGCCAGTGCAGTATTGGGATGAAACAAAACTCACTAAAATCCTTGGCCAAGCCGGAGTTAACAATAGCAGCAAAGTCCTAGTGTATTCCGATGCTCGGGATGTGCTGGGAGCAACGATGGTAGCCTATTTGCTGGAGCGGTTGGGCTTTAAGGATATTGCGGTTTTGGATGGCGGCTACACGGGTTATAAAGCGGTTGGGGAAGTTACCAAGGCCTATCCTAAATATTCCGTGGCTCAGCCTAAAATCCAAGATAATCCCAACATTCGGGTCAATTTAGCCCAAGTCAAGCAACTGATTGGCAAGCCGGGTGTGGTCTTTGTGGATCCCCGGCCTCCGAAACTGTTTAGTGGGGAGGAGCAAGTCTTTATCCGCAATGGGCATATTCCAGGGGCGCGTAATATTCCTTGGCCAACCTTCACCACCGAAGATAACCCCCACAAGCTCAAATCTTTGGACGAAATCAAGGCAATTCTGGCCCGTAAGAAGGTGGATCCCAGTCAAGATGTGATTGTCACCTGCAGTACTGGCCGGGAAGCGACCCTGCAATACATTGTCCTGAAGCATTTGCTCAAGTACCCCAAAGTTCGGATCTATGAAGGTTCTTGGACTGAGTACAGTGCGACAGATCTACCTGTGCAAACTGGCCCGGATCCGATTGCCTAATGGTTGAGTGAAACCGTGCTGGGAACGTTGATTTAGGTTTGCTTTGAGGACTTTACTGATGAAAACGATGACATCACTGCTGCTAGTGGGTTTGATCTGTTTCAGTGCTGGGGTAATCAACTCTTTGACAACTCCCGATGCACTGGCCTGTACCCTGCCTGCCGAAAACAATACCAAAAATCCGCCGAAGAACTAAGCCTGAATCTATGAATTGGTCTCAACCTTCGGGTTCCGGTTTAGGCTCAAAGACTGTGGCAATTACGCTTGGCCTGGTGGCTGTTGGGGTAGTTGCCCTTTCCCGTTATGGCTGGCGGCAGAGTGTTCTTTTTATACTCGGGGCGTTGCTGGGACTGACCTTACACCATGCTCGGTTTGGGTTTAGTTCAGCCTATCGCAATTGGTGGCTGGCCCGGGATGGGCGGGGATTATTAGCGCAATGTCTGTTGCTGGCGGTGGCGACGGTTTTATTTGCACCTGTTTTGGCAGCGGGGGATATTGCGGGGGAAACTATTCGCGGTGCTTTGGCCCCGGTTGGTGTAGCGGGGATGATCGGGGCGTTTTTGTTTGGGATTGGGATGCAATTGGGGGGCGGGTGTGGCTGTGGTAGTCTGGCTGGTCTGGGGCGGGGCAATGGCTCAATCCTAATTACGATTCTGACGTTTTGCCTGGGCTCATTTCTGGCTAGCTTAACCCGGCCGTTTTGGGCCCCATTTCCCAGTTGGCCAGCGATTGCTTGGAATCAGTCCCTTGGGTGGGTGGGGGGTGTAGCCCTGCAATTAGCATTACTGGGTCTAGTGGCAGGTCTCATTATTTGGCTGAATCAGGCCCCGTTAAATCAGGAATCAGATATAGCAAAAATGCCTGAAAAAATTATCGATTCCCTATTCATGAAAGTGCTGCGGGGGCCATGGTCACTTACGACTGGAGCGATTGTGCTGGCGATCTTGGCCTGGTTGACCTTAGTTATTTCCGGACAACCCTGGCGAATTACTTGGGGGTTTCTGATTTGGGGCGCGCATTTCGCCCAAACCCTCGGTTGGAACCCAGGCCAGGCGCCATTTTGGCAGAGTGAGCCGGCCCAATTTGCCCTGAATCATAGTATTTTTGCCGATGTGAGTTCGGTGATGAATCTCAGCTTGATTTTGGGGGCGGTGTTGGGGGCGGGCCTGGCGAGCAACTTTACGGTTCGTTTTGATTTAAGCACTCCTCAACTTTTGGTGCGGGGCCTGGGAGGATTGTTGATGGGCTATGGGGCGTTACTGTCCTTTGGCTGTAATATCAGTGCCTTTTTGGGCGGGATTGCCTCGCTGAGTCTGCATGGTTGGCTCTGGATAATTTTTGCTCTGTTGGGCAGTTGGCTCGGGATTCAGGTGCGGCCCTTATTTAAATTCAAAGATGGGAATTAATAGCACTTTACTGATGTACCTCATCCCCGGCCTGGAGGTTGGCGAGTTGGGCTTTCAGGGCCTGGAGTTCTGCTTCGAGGGCCTGGTAATGTTGGCGTTTTTGACTTTAATTTCGGAGCGGTTCGCCCCAATTCAGGTCATAGAAGCGAAACTCCCGTCCATCCCAAACAAAATCTATGCCAAGCAGATGATTCCTCAAACACGGTTCATCAGCCCAAATGCCGGACATCAACGGCATCGTCATTCATTGGAGCTTTGATTGGATGCCTGAGGTTCATATTGCCTGAACCGTAAACCTTTATGTGTCATTTCAACATTTCTGCAGCTTAAGGAATGTGACTGGGAGTTGGGAAGAAAGTTGACTCAGATTGTTCATGCTAAAGTACGGCTTTTAGGGTCATCCTGATAAGAGGATAGGCAAAAAGCCATAGAGAGATGACTCTTAGTCGAGTTTTGGAGTTGTTTTAGCTAATGATTATGTCCTTAGAACAAGCTCCGGTTGTTATTCCGCCTCATGGAGTAGGGAATCCATACAAGGTGAGTGTTGTCAGTCTTATTTATTTAATAAGGCTTTAAAAGAAGCGGGCGATGGGACTCGAACCCACGACGTCAAGCTTGGGAAGCTTGCATTCTACCACTGAATTACACCCGCAGATTTGTCAAGAGTAATCCCAAATCAATATAGAGTACCCATGGGTTTTACCCTACTCACTCAGGATTACCCCAACAAAGTGATTCGGATTCAACTTTGGAAGGCGAACACATTACTGCTCAACTCAGGACTATTATATAACAGGCACAAATATAATAAATACAGTTCTGCCAAATTAATTTAGTTTAGCGTTGTCTATTTGGAGGATGATTGGAAGAATTTTATCAATTTTTCAAGCTAAAATATAAATTGGTTTCCTTGTTTTTCAGGGATAGCTATGTTCTTCCAGTCCTCCTATTCATTCTGATTTAATTTACTGCTTTTTATATATAAAAACTACTCGACTAATGTTACTATAGTCATTTCTGCTAAAACTGAGACACGCAACCCAACTATCCGTAACGGTTTCCAGGATTTTTGTGTTTCATTCTAAGCAAAATGACTATATGCCTTCATCGGCCTGCCAAATATCGCTCTACCAATAGAATTGCCACAATATCATCAATCGGACGGGGGGGCTGCCGCAGGCCTGGGGGCAAAAGTTTAGTTATGCCTCGGGGTGGAAACATCTGCCAATAGCGATCGCGAGCTTCTAATGTACTATTACGTTCATTCACGGTTTTAATCTCCACCACTTGCCCTAATCCCCGTTTCAGTTTTTCCTGCCAAAGTTTAGACGTGGTTTGATTACCAATGATTAGGGCCTGGATGGTATAAGTCGTAAGATAAAAATTTATTTTCTCCAAAGCTTTATCTGCTAAAACCACCTCATGGATCATCACTTCTTTTTCATCTGAAACAATCGCTAAACCACATTTATCCCGGCCTGGGTCAAAGCCTAAATAGTAGCTCTCACACACAGGCCTGGATCCTTGTTAAGCAACGTGACTCAATAGGAGGGGGATTGAATTATTTATGCATCCAGCTAAACATCGCCCGCAGGTCTTTACCCACTTCCTCAATCGGGTGTTCTGCTTCCCGCCGCCGCATTGCCGTAAATCCGGGTTTCCCGGCCTGGTTTTCCAAGACAAACTCCCGGGCAAACTGGCCTTCTTGAATTTCCTTGAGGATTTTCTTCATCTCAGCCCGAGTTTCATCGGTGACAATGCGCGGGCCACGGGTGAGATCTCCATATTCGGCGGTGTTGGAAATGCTATCCCGCATCTTAGCCAGGCCCCCTTCCACAATCAAGTCCACAATCAACTTGACTTCATGGAGACATTCAAAATAGGCCAATTCCGGTTGATAGCCCGCCGCCACCAAGGTTTCAAATCCGGCTTTGATCAGGGCCGATAAGCCACCGCATAAAACAACTTGCTCGCCAAAGAGATCGGTTTCCGTTTCTTCCCGGAAGGTGGTTTCTAAAATCCCGCCCCGCGTGCCGCCAATTCCTTTGGCATAGGCCATGGCCCGTTGCCGGGCTTGCCCGGTGGCATCTTGGTAAATAGCAAACAGTGCCGGCACCCCTTGCCCTTGAGTATAGGTCCGCCGTACCAAATGCCCAGGCCCCTTGGGTGCAACCATGACCACATCCACATCCGCTGGGGGGACAACTTGACCAAAGTGGATATTAAAGCCGTGGGCAAAAGACAACACTTTACCCGCTGTCAAATTCGGGGCAATTTCTTTGCTGTAAACCTCTTTTTGAACTTCATCGGGCAGCAAGATCATGATCCAATCCGCCGCTTTAGTTGCTTCGGCCACAGAATGGACAGCTAACCCCTCGGCCTGGGCTGCAGCCGCCGACTTACTGCCGGGATATAACCCCACGATCACATTCACCCCGCTGTCCCGTAAATTGAGGGCGTGGGCATGACCTTGGGAACCGTAGCCGATAATCGCCACCGTTTTACCCGAAAATAAACCTAAATCTGCGTCTGTGTCGTAATACATCCGTGCCATGGTGTTGCTGTCCTCTTCTGTAATGAACTACTACCGTTAACGGGCAAACCGGCCACCACCCCCAGCAGCTTCCCGCGGGCGGGCCTTATTCACCTTCAGTTGCCGCCCCATCCACTCTGCCCCATCCAATTCGGCAATGGCTGCATCTTCCTCAGCATCGGTGGACATTTCGACAAAGCCAAACCCGCGTTTACGTCCAGTATCACGATCCACGGGTAAATAGACCTGTTTAACGGAACCGTACTCGGCAAATACGGCTTCTAAATCTTCCTGCGTCGCAGTGTAAGAAAGGTTGCCGACATAAATTGACATAATCTAATCTGCTCCAAAGCACATAAGGAAAAGAACGTTGGCCTGTGACTTCGGAGAGATGCCTGTCCACTGAAACAAAACGACTCTGGAACCGAATTCATGTACCGCCTGAAACATTAGCCAGATATAACTAAGGCGAGTGGCGTAAGCCAACCCTAACCAAAAATTATAACCAGACAAGGGGAGGCACTGCGAAGACAAAAGGGAAAATGCTAGCGTGGGAGAAGGACTGTAACTTTATGTAAAAAAGGCGGCAATATCCGCGATGTCTGCCCTCACTTCCCCAGGCCCCGTTGCCCTCTCACAAATCTCTCCGGCTGAGCTAAAAACCCCAGTTGTCGTCGGCTTATCCGGCGGTGTAGATAGTTCTGTGGCCATTGCCCGTCTTAAGCAGCAAGGGTTTGACGTGATTGGAGTAACGCTCTGGCTGATGAAGGGTAAAGGCCAATGTTGCTCGGAAGGGATGGTGGATGCGGCAAGGCTCTGTGAGGAGTTAGGCGTTCCCTATTATGTGGTAGATAGCCGCGAGGTCTTTACAGAAAATATTATCAACTACCTCGTGGCAGGCTACAGCCAAGGGATTACACCCCTACCCTGCTCCCAATGTAATCGCATGGTCAAGTTTGGCCCGATGCTAGCCTATGCCCAGGCCGAGTTGGGAGCCAACCACATTGCCACCGGTCACTATGCCCGGATTTATTTGAATCCTGAATCCCAACGCTACGAACTCTGGCGGGCCGTGGATCAGCGCAAAGACCAGTCCTATTTTTTGTATGACCTGACCCAAGAGCACTTAGCCCATACGGTGTTTCCCCTGGGAGAACTCACCAAAGACCAAACCCGGGCCATGGCGGCGGAGTTGAACTTGCACACGGCGGAAAAACCGGAAAGCCAGGATTTGTGTTTAGTCGAGGCCCACGGTTCGATGCGGGAGTTTTTAGCCCAATACATTCCGCCCCAGGCCGGGGAAATTGTCAATCAATCCGGGCAGGTCTTGGGCTATCACGAGGGAGTACAAAACTACACCATTGGACAACGCAAAGGAATTGGGATTGCCGCGGCCGAACCCCTGTATGTGGTGGCCTTAGACACAGAGCGCAATCAAGTCATCGTGGGGCCGCGGCACCAGGCCGAGCAAGCTGAATGTCAGGTTTATCGCGTGAATTGGGTCAGTATTGCGCCCCCGGTTGAATCCTTTACGGCCCAAGTCCAAGTCCGCTATCAAACCAAAGCGATTCCCGCCACAATGATTCCAGTTGCCAATACTCAGGGTGAGCAGGTAAAAATTGTCTTTGCCGAGCCGCAATTTGGGGTCACACCCGGCCAGGCCGCAGTCTGGTACGAGGGAGATCGCTTGTTAGGGGGCGGGATTATTCGTTAGCCTGTTCAGCCAGCCCTTAGACTTTGCTCAACGTCCAGAGTCCAGATTAACCAAGAGCGTTTTATGTTACTCCATCTTTCAACCTGGCCCGAAGTGGAAACCTATCTCAAGACCTCGACGGGGATGATTCTGCCGATTGGTTCCACCGAACAGCATGGGCCGACAGGATTGATTGGGACGGATGCCATTTGCGCTGAGATCATTGCCAAAGGGGTTGGCGAAGAAGTGAATGCCCTGGTGGCCCCGACGATTAATGTCGGCATGGCTCTGCACCACATGGATTTCCCTGGCAGCATGAGTTTGCGTCCGAGTACGTTGATTTTGGTGATTCGGGATTACCTGGTGGGCCTGGTGCGGGCGGGGTTTACCAAGTTTTTCTTTATCAATGGCCATGGCGGAAATATTGCCACCCTCAAGGCCGCCTTTGCCGAAACCTATGCCACTGTAGCTGACCTCCACTTAGCCAATGCGGCCCAGGTTCAATGCCATTTAGCCAATTGGTTCATGGTGGGGCCTGTGATCAAACTTGCCCGCGAACTCTATGGTGACCAAGAAGGCTCCCATGCCACCCCCAGTGAAGTGGCTGTAACTCAATTTGCCTATCCTGCTGCGATGAAACACGCTCCCTTAACGACCTCGGTCAATTCTGACCATCACATTTATGGAGCCGCCGATTTTCGTTGCCGTTACCCCGATGGGCGGATGGGATCAAACCCAGGCCTGGCCAAACCCGAGCATGGTCAACAATTTTATGAGATCGCCGTGGGGGAATTAAGCCAGAGTTATCAAAAATTTATTGCCGCAGACTAAGACCAGCTCGATGAACAGGGTAAGGTTTTCCGATATGATGATGCTGTTGCTGCCGTTGAGATTTATTCAACTGATATTATGGAAACCCTAAAAATCACTGTTTACATTGTTGTTAGCTTTTTTGTATTGCTATTTGTTTTTGGCTTTCTCTCCAGCGATCCGTCCCGCAACCCGAAACGTAAAGATTTAGACTAGACAGATTGCGGGGGAGGCTGCACCCTATAGAAGAGCGATGCCGGTTTTATCTTTACCGCTTTATGCCCTTTTTGCCTCCCCCTAACTTACCACCCAGCCCGCCCGTTGTTGCTGTTGCCCCGCCGGCCAGCGAACCAGGGACATTAGACGATCTCACCGGGGAATATGAGGCCAAACTACTGGGGGAGGGCCTGGCACAAAGACAACACCAGCCATTATCCAGGGCAGTTTTGCAGCCTATTATTTGGCAAAATCCTGAAAATTTTCAACTCTCCCAAGGGACAACCAGCCCTGTAAATCCCACTCCAGAATTTTCCAATTCCCCACCCTCATCCATCCCCGCAGAATCAGAGCCTCTGGAAACCTTTGCGGATCGGCAGGAATACGATACCCTCCGGCAACTGTTTAATGCCATTGGCGATGTCTTCATGCGGTTTCGGGAGGCAGAACTGAAGGCTGACCGGGTTCAAACAGATCTCAATGAAAATATTGTTGTCGCCGAAGGAAATGTTGTCCTCACTCGGGGTGATCAAATTATTCGGGGTGAACGCCTTGAGTACAACCTAATTTTGGATCGGGGCGTAATTTCCCAGGCCAGTGGGAGCTTGAACGTTGCCCAAACCCAGCAATTCACTAGCCCCAATCTTGCCGTCCCTAACCGCCCTACACTCCCAGCGATTCAATCCGACACCAGTAGCCTTTATCCGGAAAACCAACTCACGGTTGAGCGCTTAAATTTTTCTGCCGATGCCTTGGAGTTCGATGGGCGGCGTTGGCGGGCAACAAATCTACGCGTGACGAATGATATTTTTTCTCCGCCTGAGTTAGAAGTCCGGGCTGATACCGCTAGTCTGGAACCCATTTCCCCCAGGAACACGCGCTTAATTATGGAACGGGGGCGGGTCGTTTTTGATCAGTCAACAGCCATCCCAATTTTGCGTGAAGAATTTATTTTGGGAGAACAGCGAGATATTTTGCCATTTCAGTTTGGCTATGACAGTCAGGATCGCGGGGGATTTTATGTGTCCCGTAGATTTAATCTGGTGTCTAATCAAAGGACGCGGCTATCTCTCTCACCGGAGTTTTACTTCCAACGGGCGGTGGATGCAGGTTTTGACTTGACCCAATCCCAGCTGTATGGGGGGACGCTGCAAATTGAACATCGGTTTACGCCAACGACACTCCTGCGGGGCTATGGCTTAATTACAGACCTTGATCCTGACCAATGGCCGGCGACATCTCGCGGTAATTTCTTGCTACGACAAGAGTTCAATCAAGGATATTCCCTCAATGCCCAGGCCCTGTATCGGGAGCGGCTGATTAATGGCTCCTTGGGCGAGCAGGAAATTCAAAGTAGCGTGGGCGGGATTTTCGTCTCTCCCTACATCTTCCTCGGCAAAACGGGGTTAGTCCTGAACCTTCAGGCCAGTGGTAATTACATTACAGCCAACAGTGATGTGCCAAGTCTGGGCCTACAACCTGGCCTGGGGCGGTTACAAGGGGTGATCAATCTCTATCGGGAGTTCCCAATTTGGCGCGGTGAAACCTTGCCCCCAACTCCAGAAGCTGGCCTGCGCTATACTCCCAACCTTTTGCGCCCCTACCTCAACTTCTATGTCAATGGCCAGGCAGTCGGAACCTATTACACCAGTGGCAATACCCAACCAGCTCTCCAGGGAACCGCCGGATTTCGGGGACAGTTTGGCCATCTCAGTCGCAACTGGTTTGACTATACGGGGTTTGATATTGGCTACAGTCAGACCTTCAGTGATGGCGGTTCCCCGTTTCTGTTTGACCGGATTGTCGATTTCAGTGTCTTAAATGTTGGGGCGCGGCAGCAGGTGTATGGCCCGGTCTTAATTGGGTTAACCTCGCAAATGAATGTGGATACGGGGCGATTTTTCAACACGAATATTTTTCTCGAATATAGCCGCCGCACCTATGGGGTGATTCTTCGCTACAACGCTGACTATGGCATTGCCGGGATTGTTTTACGCATTAGTGGCTTTAACTGGCAGGGGAATACCAATCCCTTGAATAGCCCAAATCTGGGAATCGTTAATGATGGTGTCATTCGTCCGGGTCGCTGACCTCTGGCTCCGTGATACTCTTTACATGCAGAATCAACACGTGAAAACGTTGGAGGAGAATTGAACCGATGATTCCTGGAGAACTGCTCCCTGAACCTGGGGAAATTATCTTAAACGAAGGCCGGGCTTCGCTGACGTTAACGGTGGCTAACCAGGGAGATCGCCCAATTCAAGTTGGTTCCCATTTTCACTTTTTTGAAGTTAACCGCAGCTTAGTCTTTGAACGCGATCAGGCCTGGGGGATGCGTTTGGATATTCCCGCAGGGACGGCAGTACGATTTGAGCCGGGTGATACTAAAACCGTGCCACTGGTGGCGATGGGCGGAAAACGCGTAGTCTATGGCTTTAATGGCCTGGTTTCTGGAGCTTTAGATGCATCTGAATAACAGCACAGAGCAAAAAATACTGGACTTTTGAAGTTATGGCCATGTCTGATAAAGCTGGGACACTGAACCCAAATAGCTGTCTTGGCTTCAAGGATTTTAGTGCTTCCTTCTTCAGGAAAAGAACTATCGTCAGAAACCATCCTAGTTTTTGATCCTTTTCATCTGCTCTTATTGGATTGGGTTTAATGTCAACACTGCTAAGGGAATTTCAGAAACGTTTTCCCGTCCATTAAATACGGCGTTGCCTTTTAAGATTAGGAGGGGCTGTTGCCTGCTGTTCATGGACGCGCACCAATGAAACCGACCCTAGAACCCGCCGAAATTATCCAAACCCAGTTTTTCTGTCGTTGTCGTAAATTCTCCTTTGCCATGAACCGCTATCGGTTGCCCAATGGGGTGGTGTCTGATCTCGGCTATGTGGCCCATCCGGGTGGGGCAGTGGCGGTTCCGATAACGACTGCGGGTGAGTTTGTCCTGGTGCGCCAGTATCGGTTTGCGGCGGCTGGGCGATTGTTAGAATTTCCGGCGGGTACACTCGAACCCAATGAACCGGCCGCAGTCACGATTAAACGGGAACTGGAGGAAGAAACTGGGTATCGCGCCTTGGCCTGGGAAACTCTCGGGGACTTTTATGTGGCTCCTGGCTATTCCGATGAAGTCATTTATGCATTCTTAGCGCAAAGCCTGGAGAAATTAGAAACGCCCCCAGCCCAGGACGAGGATGAAGATATCGAAGTGGTCTTGATGAGCCAACCTGAGTTAGAAACCGCAATTTTTGCCGGAGAGGTGGCTGATGCTAAAACCATTAGTGCCTATTTCCTAGCCCGGCGGTTTCTCAGAGTTTAAGTTGCGGGCAACATCGGACTTGATTCCAGTCATTCTGAGGAGAAATTTAGGGAGTTTTCTCAGTCGCAAATGTTAAGACCTGGGCGGGGGTGGCATCAGGTGGATAGAGAAAATTAATTTGGAGTCGACGCGTTTCCTGGGGTTGGAGCGTTACTTTTATTAATTCTGGCCCCTGCTGTCCCTGTTTTTGGACGAGATGGACATAGCGGCTTTGGGGCACACCTTGATCATCCCGATAGCGAAACCGGACAGTTCCGCGGAAAAAGACACGATTGGGGGGTGGGCTTAAAAATTCCAGGCCAGGTTTGAGGCCATTGGTTTTGATCGGGCTTTGCACAGTGACGGTGACGGTTTGGGGTTGATTCGTGGGGTTGTAGAGGGGAAAGTTTAAGTCGTATTCAATGCCATAGTTGCCGTGGGCCTGGTAAGCGGTGTCCTGATAGCGGGCAATGAGAGGTGCAGCTTGGACTTGATTCGTACCAAAGGTGCCCCCGATGACGGTACTTAAAGGAAAAGAAAATTGCTCACCAGCGGCGGGAATTGCCAGGCTTGCGGTTTGATTTTGCCAGCGCGACCCCAGGCCAACCCCGGCCACCCGACTATAAATCACTGGCCCAGGTGCACCGGGAACCGAGGGGGCTTTATCCCGAGGCGTGACGAGAGCGCCAGTTTTGAGAATCGCTTGCCAATCACTTAAAGAAGGGGCGGTTTCATTTCCCTGCGCATCAGGTCGGGCATACAAGCCAAGACTGGCCAAATAGACGGGGCCATCACTGCGCAGGCGTAACAGAGCTGAACGACCATTCAAGGGTGGGGTCAGGTCTTTCACGGAAATGGGTAAATTCAGCACCATCTCACTGCTGCCGGGCGGAATTACAATTTGGGCCGGAAAACTGGACTGGCGTTGCCCCCGTAAAATCTCGGTCATGACCCGATCCCCAGGCCCGGCAAATACTCGCCCAAAATCATTGGCCTGGACATCCGGTAGGGGGATAAACGGGGCATCGGGTTGGCTGACATAACTTGCGGCCTGGAGAATGTTGAGCGTGACTGGACGAGTGCTTGGATTTTGGGCCAGGACACCCAGGTAGAGAGTGCGTAAATCTTCCGGCCTGGCGGGTTTCGCAATGTGATGGGCAAAAATATCAAAACGGCCCTGAAAGCTGACATTCAAATGGGCGGCAGGTTGGGCCATGCCTTGGGGCGGAAAGGTGGAGAGTAAAATTCCCTCTTGGGAGACGACCTCTGGGCTATTGCTGTTAAAAACCTTGACCTGATCCAGGCCCCCTGGCAGGAGTAATACTTTTTGTGGCTGTAGGATGGTCTGTGGTGTAGGGGCAGTTTGGGCAGATGCCAGCGGGGGAAAGCTTAAAACCAGGGTTGTCAACGCCAGAGCAGTCAGGGGAGTGGAGATAGGCATGCAGGTTAGAACGGGGTGGAGGTTTTCACGGCCGCATCGGCTTCCCGAAACAGTCCGATGGCAATCCGAAAAAGTTCCTGGCCCGTATGCAGGTAGCTGTCATCAAAGTTCAAGGTGAAGGTATAAAGTTCTTCCAGGCCATCGTCAATTTGATTCAAACAATAGTACAGGTTTAAGGCAATCGTCCCGGAGCGGGCGGGATTCGGAAAGGCTTGTAAATGGCGGCGGGCGGCGGCGAGGAGATGGGTACTTTTGGCCAGATAGGCCTGGAAATCCGCCAATAACTGATCATCAAAGGGATCTGCAGCCAACTCATCTAACTGCCGTTTGAGGGGGCGAATAATGCTGCGAATGGTTTTGCTGACGGGTTCATAGACATTTTTCAGCCAGAGGGAAAAGTCCGTATCTCGTTGGCGGGCCTGGTGATAGTTATCGGTGGAAATATTGGCAGACTTACCTGGGCGCCACCCTGTCCGTTGCTGATCATAGGCTTGGCGTTGGGCCGGATCTCCTAAAACCTCGTAGGCAAAATTAATCCGCAGCATTTGCTCATGGCTGTGATCCGACTGGTTATTGGTGTCGGGATGAAATTGCTTGACGAGGCGGCGATAGGCCTGCTTAATATCCCGCTGGCTGGCCGTGGGCGTAATTTCTAAGGTGGTGTAGTGATCCGGCAATAGCATTGGCAATATAGTCTGGGCAGTGATCAGGATTTTCCCAGGCCCTAGGATAGATTAGTTTACCAATCTGGGTGGGATAATGAAGCACACTTGCACCTTGCCCACTTATCTATCAGTACGCAATCCAGGAAATGCCGAACCTTAAAACCCAAGTCCTAGTTGTTGGTGGGGGAACCGGGGGGACGGCGGCGGCCATTCAAGCGGCCCGGGCTGGTGTCCAAACTGTCTTAGTCAGTGAATTTAGTTGGCTTGGGGGTATGTTAACGGCGGCAGGGGTGGCGGCTCCCGATGGGAATGAACTCACGGCCTGGCAAACGGGCCTATGGGGTGCTTTTATCCGAGAAGTTCAAAAACGGCAAACCGTGGATCAGGCCTGGGTGAGTTTTTTTACCTACAGTCCGGCGGTGGGAGCGCAAATTTTTGCCGAGTGGGTGCAGGCCTTACCCAACTTGACCTGGATTGCAGGCTATATCCCCAGGGCTGTCAAACGGGTGGGGCAACGCATTAGTCAGGTGGAATTTGCCGCCGCGCTCAACTCAGTCAATCCTTGGCTAGGCGCGGAACAACCCCTGACAATTCAGGCGGAGATTACCATTGATGGCACCGAGTTAGGCGATTTATTGGCACTTGCAGACATTCCCCATCGCTGGGGCTGGGATTGGGCCGAACCCTGGCATGAACCCAGTGCGCCCGCGGCGGCGAATCAAATCACGCAAGCCTATCCCGTCCAGGCCCCAACTTGGGTGGTCATGCTACAGGACTATGGGGAGACAGCTAAAACCCCGGAGATTCGCGATTCGCCCCTGTGGGATGAAGCAAAATTCCATGGGGCCTGGCAGGGTTACACACCGGAGTATTTTCTCAACTATGGCCGGCTGCCCCACAATCAATTCATGCTTAACTGGCCGCAAAACGGCAATGATTATGGCGTAAATCTCGATCGTTTAGTGGAATCAGCCCAGGCCCGGCAGGAATTTTACCGAGAAGCCCTCTGGCATAGTCAGGATTTTGCCTGCTACATTCAACGCCAGTTTGGCAGACGTTATGGCCTAGCGCAGGGAGTGTTTCCTGCTGATCCAGCCAGCGCGGGGGGCGGTGCCTTTGCCCTGCATCCCTATTTTCGTGAAAGCCGCAGATTAGTCGGGATTAAAACCATAACTGAGCCGGATATTCTCCCCCAGGCCAAGGGTCAAGTTGCTGCCTTACCGATCAATGACTGTGGCCAAATTTCGGCTATTGCGATTGGCAATTATCCCAACGATCATCACTATCCTGGTTTTGAATTCACCTTAGCGCCTAAATCAATCCGCTGGGGTGGCCGCTGGACTGGGACTCCTTTTACCATTTCCTTTGAAGCCCTCCTATCGCCCACCGTTGAAAACTTTCTCTGTTGCGATAAAAACATTTCCATTTCTCACATGGCTAATGGCGCGACCCGTCTCCAACCCTTAGTCTTGAATATTGGGCAAGCCGCGGGCCTGGCTGCAGCTTTGGCACTTCAAACTAAAACCGCAGTGACCGACCTCAGAATTGAGCAACTCCAATGGGCCCTGCTCAAAGAACCCCAGGCCCCCGCAGCCGTCATTCCCTTTTTTAATCTGCCGCCGACTCATCCCGATTGGTTTTCGGCCCAACTCAATGTTCTGCGCCAAGCCGAGTCCTATCCCCTCGATGGTTATGCCCCCCTAAAACAGCCAGCCAATCTGCCGGATTTATCTCAAGTATTAGTCTTTGCCGGGGTGCTTACCCAAGCGGAGCGACAACACTATCAACTGACCTTAGAAACTGGGGCCTGGAATTTAGTCACCCTAGACGCAGATATTGATCAACAACTACAAGAATTAAGGCCGGGTCAGGTCGTAAAAGTGTGGGGCCTGGCTAATCCCAGTGGCAACTGGATTCGTGTTGTTAAGTTAGAAGCCTAGGCAGTCATGCTTGTATTGTTGAAGCTGTTGGACTAACCCGGCCCCTATTGCCCGTCCATTTTCCTGACTCTCAAGGCACGCGCAAAATGGGAGTAGTCAATCCCTACCCCCTGCAAAGTTTTGAGTTTTAAAGATGGCGTGAGACTCCCTTACTCAGCCGTGGCCAACTCAGTGCTGCCTTGCATTTTCCGCCGAGTTAAGGAGTTGAACACCAACTGACCAATGGCTTTGATCAAATTCCCTTCTAACTCTTGGAACAGTTTCATATTCATGCCAAAGGCGGCATTGGCTTCTTCAACAATTCGGGCAATAGTTGCTTCATCTAAATTCAACTCATCCAGGGTTTGGCGATAGTTGGCCTTGAAGGCTTTTTCATCACTAATGGTTTCAAAGGTGTAAAAAGCAGTGCCACCCTCAGTGAGGTTCATGGCCCGCTCGGCAATGCCTTTGAGGATTTGCCCGCCGGAGAGATCCCCTAAATAGCGGGTGTAGGAATGGGCAATGAGCAATTCCGGGGCAGTCTCAGCAATTTCATGAATCCGGGCGACGTAGGCCTGGGTTGCCGGGGAGGGCGTGATTTGGTCGCGCCAGTTGGCCCCAAAATAGAAGGTTAAATCCCGCTCCAAGCTGTGTTTGCGGTTGAGTTCTGGAAAATAGATTTTGCTGACAATTGGGTGCCCCTGTAGCCGTTGCATTTCCTCTTCAATGGCACTGTAAACAAAGTACAGGGAAGCCACCAACTTGCGATAGGAGGTTTTTTCCACGGTTCCTTTGAGGAAGCAACGGACAAAGCCGACATTTTCGGCCATGGTGTGAGCCTTTTTGGTGCCTTCCCGAAGTTGCATTGCTAAATTGCTGCTCATTGTTAACCGTTCCAAATAAATGCTTTAAGGTTTGCAAAAAATGTTTATATGGCTCTCAGGTTGGTAGCCCCTTTTCCTAGACTAAACCGAGATGTCAGTGTCTTTTGTTAAAAATTTTTAAGTTTCACTGCCCCAGATTATTGACTATTGCCCGTTCTTCATTACTTTTTTGCCTATGTTTCTGCCTGTGCTCGCTCTCTCCGCTAATCCCCTGATCCTGACTCAAGCGGAACTCCAGGCCCTGGCCTATGCTTGGGGCGAAACCTTACCGGCTGGGACAACAATTTTGCTGCAGGGAGATTTGGGGAGTGGCAAAACCACGTTTGTGCAAAGTTTAGGCCTGGGCCTGGGGATTACGGAGCCGATTGTCAGTCCAACATTTACCTTAATTCAGGAGTATCCCGAAGGACGACTGCCACTCTATCACTTTGACTTGTATCGCTTGTCTGAGGCGGAAATTGTCGCACTGCATCCAGAGTTGTATTGGCAAGGTGAGGAGTTGCCACTGGGCCTGGTGGCGATTGAGTGGCCAAAACAGTTAACCCAGCTTTTGGCAATTCCAGCCCCGGTGCTTGAACTGAACTTGTCAGTTGTCGATGCTGAGAGACGGGCCTTGGCCTGGGGCATTACCGAAATAGAAGACGATACTCATTTCACTCAAGAATGAAACACAAAAATACCGGAAACCATGGTGGGTAGCAGTTTCGAGTATCCGAGTTTTGGCAGAAATGACGATAGTAATAGAGGTTCCCTGGGCCCCAGGCCAAGGCTCTTACTGGAGTGGGGCCACCCCAAACGTTGCGTTAAATTTCCGGCACCAGATGGCCACAGACCCGTAGTTGGCTAGGTTCACTGAATCAGGAATAGCATAGGTTTGGGCACCGGCAAATTTCTGGAGTGGGGCGAGGATCAGATAATCCTCAGACTTGAGAGCATAGGCGGGAGGCTTCGTGGTTGCCAAAACATTATTCGAGCGATGCAAAATTACAACCAAATCTGGGCCCATGTTAAAGGTGTCAAAGTTTTGCTCCAGTTGCAGAATCTTTTTGCCGCCTTGATTAAGGATTTTGACACTCCCTTTAGTTGGATGCTCGCCAGAAACAAAGGAACCCGAGCGGATCACAGGATTGGCCTGGGCAATTGGGGTGGCATGGGCAGCGCTGGGCATAACTTCGGCCTGAACCCGTGTAGCAGCTATATCTTGCCAAAGTCCCAGGCCAGCCAAACCCAGGCCAACTAGCAAACTCGTGCGGACAAATGAACGTTTAACAGAAGAGTGAGACATTTTCGATTGCTCCAGGCCAGTCAGGTCTTAATTTTGGTTTAATTATGGCCGCCCTATCTAAAGCCGAGCTAAGGGTAATCTGAGAAAGCCCTGAGAAATACACCCCAGGCATGAGCAGCCCCGACTCCCTTGATTCCCTTTTAGCCCGCTATGGTCGTTTTGGCATTTCCCTTGGTCTCGAAACAAGCCAGGCCCTGCTGGAGCAACTCGGCAATCCCCAGGCCAAAATCCCGATCATCCATGTCGCCGGAACCAATGGTAAAGGCTCAGTCTGTGCGTACTTATCGGCAATTTTGACTGCAGCGGGTTATCGCGTTGGCTGTTACACGTCACCCCATTTAGTCCACTGGTCAGAGCGCATCACAATCAACCAGGCCCCGATCCCAGGCCCTGAACTGTTGAACTGCCTTGAAGCCGTAATTGCTGCAACCACTGCCTTGCCCCACCCCCCCACCCAATTTGAACTGATCACCGCCGCCGCCTGGTTGTATTTTGCCCAAGAACACGTTGATCTCGCGGTCGTGGAAGTCGGCCTGGGCGGGCGATTAGATGCCACCAATGTTTGCGAAAAGCCTCTGGTGAGTGTGATTACCTCGATTGGGCGGGATCATTGGCAACGGCTGGGAAATACCCTTGGGGAGATTGCCTTTGAAAAAGCGGGTATTCTCAAGCCCCACTGTCCGGCGGTGATTGGCCCGGTTCCCCAGGAAGCAGACAGAGTAATTCGGCAACAGGCTGAACTGAGAAATACTCCCCTGATGTTTCCAGAACCCGCTCGTTATCTCCGGCAATCAGAGCCAACATCAACCTGGGGGACCTGGCGTAACTACGAGTTTCCGTTGCTATTGGCCGGAGATGTGCAATTGGTGAATGTCAGTTTAGCCTTAGAAACCATTGAGTGCTTAAAGTCTCTGGGGTGGGTCATTGAGGCTAAGGCGATTACCACGGGACTGCAAAACACCCGCTGGCCGGGACGATTACAACGAGTGGCCTGGCAGGGCTTAACCCTTTTGATTGATGGGGCCCATAATGAACCGGCCGCTCAATTACTCCGGCAATATTTAGATCAACAGGGTTCTAATTCTTTAACCTGGATCATTGGAATTTTGGCCAGTAAAGATCCAGAGGCAATTTTGCGGATTTTGTTACGCCCGCAGGATCAGCTTCATGTTGTCCCGATTCCCGGCCATGAGGCGATGACTCCGACAGCGCTGAGTGAAATTGCCCGCAAAGTCTGCCCAGGCCTGGTGGAGATTAAAAGCCATCCTGATATTGCCGCGGCCTTAAATGATCTGAAAAATACCCCAACCCTCAACCAGCAAATTGTCCTAACGGGTTCGCTTTATCTAATTGGTGAGTTTTTCCGCTTCACCCAGGAAGCTCAATAGAAAATAGCCAGATATAGTCATTTCGCTTTACCGTTGAATGTCTCACTTTTGGCAGAAATGACTATATTAGTGATAACCATGCTCAGCCAAAAACTCGAGGGTAATTAACTCGTTACCATAACTGGGTTGTGCTTCAGTAATCCCTCTGTGAGGTTGTAGAAATTTAGCTGCATATTTTCCCAATAAATCCGCCTCCAGATTCACAACAGAGCCAATGGATAAATGGTTTAAATTCGTGGCCTGGTAGGTATGGGGAATTACGGCAACGCTAAAGACAGTCCCACTCAGATTGCAATCGGCCACCGTTAAACTAATCCCATTAATGGCAATACTGCCTTTCGGGACAATATACGCTGCAACCGTATCCGGGGCCTGGAATTCCAACGCCCAACTGGCTTCTAACTCAACAATTTCGATTAATGTCCCGACACCATCCCCATGACCACTGACAAAGTGACCACCGATTTTATCCCCAACCCGTAAGGCCGGTTCTAAGTTTACCGGGGCCTGGGTTTGAGCCACAGATTCTAAATTAGTGCGGGATAGGGTTTCGGGAGAGACGGTCACCGTAAAGGATTGCTGATCAAAAGTTTCAACCGTTAGGCAAATCCCGTTCACGGCAATACTATCGCCAATTTCAACCTGCTTGAGAAACGGACAACTGGGACAATAGATCTTCAATTGTGAACTTGAGACTAAATCAATCGTTCCCAGGCCTTGAATCAATCCGGTAAACATCTAATACTTCCGTTCTTGGGGGGCAAATAAACTGAGGTTAACGGGGACATATTCGAGTTGCACACCCGCCTTGGAGTAATAGGCAAAGGTATGTTTGAGGAAGTTTTCATCATCCCGCTGAGGATAGTCTTCCCGAGCGTGGGCCCCGCGACTTTCTTGACGGTTTAAAGCTCCCGCAAGGATGATTTCTCCAACAATAATCAGACTTTGCAGTTCCAGGGCTTCCGTAATTTCTGTGTTCCAGACTAACCCGGTATCATCCAAACGAATTTGCTCGGCCTTGGCCTGGAGGTCTTGCAATTGTTGACACCCCTCTGCCATGAGTTCTGCTGTCCGAAACACACCGCAATGCTCCGTTAAACAATCCTGTACCTGTTGACGAATTTCGGCAATCCGATAGGGGCCATTTTTTTGGCGTAAGTTTTCTAACTGGGCCTGGGCCTGGGCGTAATAGGGTTGAGCCTCTAAGTTGGGTAATTTGGCAGTTTGGAGGTAATCCGCAATCGCCGCTCCTGTCCGCCGCCCATAAACCACACATTCTAAGAGGGAGTTACTGCCCAAGCGATTGGCCCCATGCACCGAAACACAAGAAGTCTCTCCCGCGGCAAAAAAGCCCGTCACCAGTTGATCCTCCCCAGACCGGACTTGTCCATTGGTCGTCACGGGAATCCCCCCCATGGAATAATGTACCGTTGGCCGCACCGGAATCGGTTCCACGACAGCATCCACCCCCGCCAGCCGATGAGATTCTTCCCAACAAAAGGGTACCCGGCTCATAATTTTTTCCCGACCCATGTGACGCAAATCCAGATAGACAAACGGCCCCCCAGCAGAACCATCTTTGGTTGCGCCCCGGCCTTGGCGAATTTCCGTTGCAATTGCCCGTGAGGTAATATCTCTAGGAGCTAACTCCATCCGACTAGGGGCATAGCGGGCCATGAACCGTTCCCCTTCAACATTGATTAAATACGCCCCTTCACCCCGCACAGCTTCCGAAATTAATACCCCGGCGGGATAGAGGCCTGTGGGATGAAACTGAACAAATTCCATATCTTCCAGGGGTAAACCCGCCATTGCTGTCATCGCCAGGCCATCCCCGGTAGAAGCATAGTCATTGGAAGTGGTATTAAACACCCGCCCATAGCCGCCCGTCGCAAACATCACCGCCTTGGCCCGCATGACCTGAATTGCCCCCGTGCGAATGTGATAGAGAACAACCCCCTTGGCCTGGTTATCTTCAAGGATGAGGCGCATCACATACCATTCGTCATAAAACTGCACCCCATATTTGAGGAGATTGCAATACAGCTCATGGAGAATGGCATGGCCCGTTTTATCCGCGGCGTAACAGGTGCGATTGTGACTATGGCCGCCAAAGGCCCGCTGGGCAATTCGACCATTGGGTAAGCGGGAAAATAACACCCCTAAATGCTCCAGATCAATCACGACATTCGGGGCTTCTTGGGTGAGAATCGCGACGGCATCTTGATCCGCTAAAAAGTCTGAACCCTTGACCGTATCAAAGGCGTGGGCTTCCCAAGTATCGGTTTCATCCACATTTTTCAGGGTGGCGGCAATTCCCCCTTGGGCAGCAACGGAGTGAGACCGAATCGGATGGGTTTTCGCAACCAGGCCAATGTTGACCTCTGGCAATTTTCGGCAAAGTTCCAAGGCGGCGCGACACCCGGCCAGGCCCCCACCCACAATCACCACATCATGATCTTGGACAGGGAGAGTCGGATGGGTCATGACAGCCTAAGAGCCTAGCAATACATACTTCTCGATTCTATCGGCCTGGGTTGGGGGCAGTCGTGAATGTTACATTCGGTTATGTCTAGAAACTAGATTCATCCTGCTTCCAAACAAGGCATTTAAGAACTCATTGCTATACTTAGGTATTTAAGAAACCAAGCAAACTTTATGAATGATAAAGTCAAGATATTTTCAGATTTTGAATAGATTACGATACTATTGAGAGTTCTCAAAATCTTTAAAGTTCTTCCAAAACACTCTTGATTTCATTTATAGAAATGTCAGTCTGATCAGACTTAGTGTAAATGAGTAAGAGTATAATTAATTGTGGTGAAAATACTTGATAAATCAGACGATACCCACCGCTTTTTCCAGTTGGAATATCACTGTTTTTAATCCCTTAATTTGATCTCCGATAAAATTACCCGATTTCAGATCCTCGATTGTGGGTAAGATATCAACTCGAATCTGACGATAGCGTTTGCTAAGAGTTTTGAGCCGTCGCCTAAAGGAAGTGGTAAAGCGAATCTCAGTCATACCTTAATCAGCTAGATCGTCCCAAAGTTCCGAAACGGGGAGGGTCTGTCCTAGTTTTGCCTCTTGAAGTGATGCCTTTAAGTCAGCCAGGAGATTGTGATGGGGTTCATATTCATCCAGTGCTGCTAAACCACTCTCTGAATCCTGTAACTGACTGAGCATTTTCTCCCAAAGTGATAACGGAATCAGGACATCTGTCGCTTCTCCGGCTTCATTGGTGATGTAGCGAACTTGATGATTCAATGCTAAAGATGACATTGGCCTGGATACCCGAATAATGTTTCCATGTGTAATTGAGATTATAAACCTGCCCCCACTACCCCAAATTATGGGTGATTAAACCATTATGGTCATGGCTAAAATGCAACCCCTAATTCTATTTTGGCATCGTCGGGATCTACGCATTCAGGATAATCGGGGCCTGGCAGCGGCACGGGCAAAAACAGCAAACGTAGTGGGTCTGTTCTGTTTAGATCCGGGGATTTTGCAGCGGAAAGATACAGCTGCCGTCCGAGTGGCCTATCTCTTGGGGTGTCTGCAAGATTTAGCCGAGCAATATCACCAGGCCGGGAGTCAGTTACTCATTCTCAACGGTGAACCCCAAACCCTTCTGCCCCGCCTCGCGGCATCCCTGAAAGCCCAGGCCCTGTATTGGAACTGTGATGTCGAACCCTACGCCCAAACCCGCGATAAAGCTGTTTCCCAGACCCTGCGCCAACTCAATATCGAAGTCGAAACCTTTTGGGATCAATTATTGGTCGCACCGGATGCCATCAGAACCGGATCAGGAGCCGTTTACACCGTCTATTCTCCCTTTTGGAAAAACTGGCAACAGCAACCAAAGGCGCAACCAGTCAAGCCACTCCACCAGGCCCAAGGGTTAACGCCTCAAGAATTAGAAATTGCCCAACAACAGGGTGTGATCCCCCTCCCAACACTACAAGACTTAGGCTTTAACTGGTCTGAACCCCTTTTTTTAGACCCCGGAGTTGCCGCCGCCCAGGCCCGCTTAACGGAATTTTGCCAGCACGCGATTAACACCTATGAACCAGATCGGAATTTTCCTGGAATTAGCGGCACTTCAGGATTGAGTCCAGCCTTGAAATTTGGGGTTTTAGGTATCCGGGAAATTTGGGCCGCCACCTTAACCGCCAAGGACAATGCCCGCAGTGAGGAAAACTTAGCCGCAATTCAAACCTGGCAACAAGAACTGGCCTGGCGAGAGTTTTATCAGCACGTCATGTATGCCTTTCCGGAACTGGAGCAAGGCCCCTATCGCCAACCCTTTCAGAATTTCCCCTGGAGCACTAATCAAGACCATTTCCAGGCCTGGTGTGAGGGTAAAACCGGCTTTCCGATTGTCGATGCTGCCATGCGTCAACTGAATCAAACCGGCTGGATGCATAACCGCTGTCGGATGATCGTGGCTAGTTTTTTAACCAAAGACTTAATCATTAATCCGCAATGGGGTGAGCAATACTTCATGCAGCGGTTGATTGACGGGGATTTAGCGGCCAATAACGGGGGCTGGCAGTGGAGCGCATCCAGTGGCATGGATCCCAAACCGTTGCGAATTTTTAATCCCCATACCCAGGCCCAGAAATTTGATCCCGAAGCCGCGTATATTCGTGGCTGGTTGCCGGAATTACGCCGTTTTGAGACTCACGAGGTATTAACGGGCAAAATTAGTCCCCTAGAGCGTCAGGCAGTGGGCTATCCCTTGGAAATCGTTGATCATAAGGTGCAGCAACAGAAATTTAAACACCTCTATGCCCAACAAAAGTCCTAAAGGATGAGTTGCGTCCTCGGAGACACTAAGGGCGGTGCGGCGGCTGATGCTGAGGGTATTCATTATCGGATTGATTACTGATTTTGATGTTCCACCCCGAACCAATCTCCAGGCCTGGCTGTACTATGTAGGGTGTAATTCACCTTCTCGGTCGCGCGTTCCTATGCCTATCCTTGAGACTCGCACAGAACCAATGCTCATTAATATGGGCCCCCACCATCCCTCTATGCACGGGGTTTTGCGGCTCATGGTCACCTTGGATGGTGAAAACGTGGTGGATTGCGAGCCAGTAATTGGCTATCTGCATCGGGGCATGGAGAAAATTGCCGAAAATCGCACCAACATCATGTTTGTCCCCTATGTCAGTCGTTGGGATTATGCAGCGGGGATGTTTAACGAGGCGGTTACCGTCAATGCACCAGAAAAGTTAGCGAATATTGCTGTTCCCAAACGGGCGAGTTACATCCGGGTGATCATGCTCGAACTGAACCGGATTGCCAATCACCTGCTGTGGCTCGGGCCATTCTTAGCTGATGTCGGCGCGCAAACCCCATTTTTCTACATCTTTCGGGAACGGGAATTAATCTACGACCTGTTTGAAGCGGCGACCGGGATGCGGTTTATTAACAACAACTATTTCCGCATGGGTGGAGTAGCTGCCGACTTAACCTATGGCTGGGTGACGAAATGCCAAGATTTCTGCGACTACTTTCTGCCCAAGGTTGACGAGTACGAGCGTTTAATCACCAACAACCCGATCTTTATCCGCCGGCTTCAGGGCATGGGTACGATCACCCGCGAAGAAGCCATCAACTGGGGGTTATCTGGGCCAATGTTGCGCGGCTCTGGGGTGAAGTGGGATTTACGCCGGGTTGACCATTACGAATGCTATGACGATTTTGATTGGGAAGTGGTCACTGAACCCGATGGCGACTGTATTGCCCGCTATTTGGTGCGGATTCGGGAAATGCGCGAGTCCACGAAAATTATCCTCCAGGCCCTGAAAGGTTTGCCAGGCGGCCCTTACGAAAACCTCGAAGCCAAGCGGATGGTGGAAGGGGCAAAATCGGAATGGAACGAGTTTGACTATCAGTATCTGGGCAAGAAGTTAGCCCCCACGTTCAAAATTCCCAAGGGTGAGCACTATGTCCGAGTCGAGTCGGGTAAAGGGGAATTGGGCATTTATCTAATTGGCGATGATAATGTCTTTCCTTGGCGGTGGAAGATTCGGCCCCCGGATTTCAATAATTTGCAAATTTTGCCGCAACTGGTCAAAGGAACGAAGGTGGCTGATATTGTCGCCATTTTGGGCAGTATTGACGTGATCATGGGTTCCGTTGATCGTTAAGGCTAAAGCCTCCAATTAAATTTCATCCTGTAATGGCCGTTTTTCTGAAGCAGCAAACTTTAGAGGCGGCCACGGGCTTTCAGCAGGAGATACTGATCGACTAAGGCTTCACTCAGTTGGGGGGCGGGGGCATCAAGGACTAACACTCCCTGTTGCTTAATTTTGGCAAAGGCCCGTTGACGTTGCTGGAGTAAATCCAAAGCCACGGCCTGGTCATAGAGATGTTCAAGTCGTTGAGTTTGCGGCTGAATTGTACTGTCTCCCAGGGAGCGATGGGCCACTTTATCCACGAGGGGATCACGGAATGTCACACAAAAGGGCAAAAATCTCGGAGTGAGCCGGGCCATCGCAGCCAGCAATTCGCCAGACGCGGTTTCATCAATGATTTCCGTCAACATCACGACCAACGCCCGCCGCGTATATTGTCCCAAAAGGGTACTGACTGTGCCGACATAATCAGATTCCTTCATCACGGGTTCAACGTTATAAACCTGAGATAGAATTTCGCCTAAGTGAGAATCTCCAGCTTGGGGGGCAATCCAACGAAACAACCCTTGATCAAACACGGCCAACCCGACTCGATCGCCCCGCCGCAACCCCGTCATCGCCAAGGCCAAAGCCGCATTCAGGGCCCAATCAAATCGCTTTAACCCTGCCACTTGCGCCGTCATCAACCGCCCCCGATCCAGCAAAATAATTAGGGGTTGATCCCGTTCCGGTTCCATGACACGCACTAGGGGCCGTCCCCGCCGGGCCGTCGCTTTCCAATCGATCAGACGAAGATCATCCCCCAGATAATAGTCCCGTAACTCGGCAAACTCAGTTCCCCCCAGCGCGTGACGGCGGCGACGTAAACTCCCACTGGCTTCTAGACTCAACCGTACCGATAAAGCTCTGAGTCCGACTAAATCGGGATAGACATCAACGGTTGTGCTCAAGGGAATTAACCGATGCCACCAGGCCAGGCCCCAGGGACTTTGAATCCGTAAGCCTACCCCCGGCCAAGTAAATTTTCCCCGTCTTGCCGGAAACACACTATAGGTGAGTTGGGTTTGCTGGTTGGCCTGGAGAAGACAATCAAACCGATGATCACTGGCAGTCGGTTCAGCTTGGCCCAAGGCGGCATCAAAGTATTGATTTTGCGGTTCTAACCCCAGCGGCAAATGGTCAATCAGAGTCGCGGGGGCCTGGAGACAATTTTTAGGATGGCCCTTTACCGTAACCGTGAGGGTAATGGGATTATCTCGCCCAATGGATAAACGTCCTTCACAGGAACGCTGAATGGCCACTTGCCAAGCCAGGCCCCGGCGAAAATCCCAAATGGCTAATCCCAGGAGAACTAGGTTATAAACCGCTAAAAGTCCTAGCCCCACTAAATTGCGCCAATCCCCAAGCAGAAACCAGAGAATATCTGCAATGATGTCTTTTCCCGTTGTCGGGGGAGTGTCCGGGCCAGGTAAGAGCGAGACAATCACCGGAATCAGAAAGCCCAGACCGAGATAGACATAAAACCGAGTGGTGGGAATCCAGGCCGAGTAATTGATTAACCCCGGTAAAGCTGGGTTTTGAGAAGTTTTTTCGGCATTAGCCTGAGTTGTTCTAGGGGCAGTGGTAGTCATTGAGGCTTTCTCCTGCCGGGGGTTAGGAACCGGAGACCATGGGGGGGTGATAGGCTAACCAGAATTCAAAGGCATTGCGGGCCAGAATGAGCAAACTGGCGGAAATCACGGTGGCGACTAAGGCGGTGGTTAAACTGCTGAGTAAATTATCTAAGCGTTGGTTGGACTTTTTGACATCGCTATCCAGGGTATTAATTCGTTGCTCAATATGGTCAAGTTGGCTTAAGACTTTGATCTGAAACTCTTGCTCACTCATGGGGTTGACCTCAGGTTCCTCTCAATATTGGCCATTATCGGGGGACAGCCACTCGGTTCAGTAAAGCCGTAATCACTTGCTCTAAGGTCGTGCCATCCAACTGGGCTTCGGGTCTCAGAATCAGGCGATGTTGGAGGAGGGGTTGAGCCAGGGCTTTAATGTCGTCTGGAGTAACAAAATCACGCCCCTCTAACCAGGCCTGGGCTTGCGCGGCTCTTAACCACCCGACAGCGGCCCGTGGAGATGCACCCAGGAGTAAATTGGGCTGTTGACGGCTGGCTTGAATCAAAGCGAGTAAATAATCTTGCACAGGCGGTTCAACCTTCACCTGTCGGGCCTGGGCGCGTGCCGCTAAGACTTGTTCAACGGTAACTGCGGGTTCCAAGGCCAGTGCTTCCAAATTACGGGCTTCAAACCCTGCCAAAGCATTCGTGAGCATCTGTTTTTCGGCCGTGGCGGCTGGGTAATCGACGATTAACTTGAATAAAAAGCGGTCGAGTTGGGCTTCTGGCAGCGGATAGGTGCCTTCAAATTCCAGGGGGTTTTGGGTCGCAATCGTCCAGAAGAGGGGGGAAAGGGGAATGGTTGTGCCATCTAGGGTCACTTGGCGTTCTTCCATGGCTTCTAAGAGCGCGGCCTGGGTTTTCGGGGGGGTACGATTAATTTCATCGGCTAACAGCACCTGGGTAAAAACAGGCCCCTTTCGCAGTTTGAAGGTGCGGCTATTCAGGTCAAAAATACTTGTCCCCAAAACATCGGCGGGCAAAACATCCGGGGTTAGCTGAATTCGGCGAAAATCTGCGGCCATTAAACGGGAAAGCAACTTCACCAGGAGGGTTTTGGCTGTGCCTGGAACTCCTTCTAAAATCACATGTCCCTCTGCCAGGAGTGCGATCAGAAGGCCGTTGATAATTTCACTTTGCCCAACGACAATTTGACTCAGTTGTGCTTCTAGGTTTTGGAAAAGGGTATTCAAACCAGGCCTCGCAGTATTTTTTGCCTGCCTAACAGACTAGCAATTTTGGGTAACGTGCTTGAGAGAATCAATGGTCACAGTAGCCGGGCTTGGATATTGTCCGAATCCTATGATCAAAGCTTAAGCAATCTTTCGGGCTAGCTTGGGGTTGTTTACTCGCCTCGACTGGCCCAGCCAAGTGTCATTGAACTTGGAAGCCCTCATGAACCTTTGGAGACTCACGGGGGAGCTAACCAGGCCACAAGGTTTTGCACATAGGCGTGAATGTCCATCAAAGCCTGGGGATTCATCATCATCCCATTGCCAGGCCGCTCAGCCACAAAACTTGGACATCCATAACTCGTATCCCAGTTGTAATCGACAAAATGATGAAATGTAGATTGAGCCACAATCCGGCCATGCCTAGCAGTGCCTTCAACCGCTACAGCTACATTAAAAGGGCGGCCAGTGACTAAGCTCACCCCAGTGGCAATCACTCGGGCCTGGGATGTTTCGGCTGGACAACCAACGCCCCCTTCATGGGGATGGGCCGGAAAATAACGAATGACACCTGTTTCCGAGGTTGGATTTTTAAGTAATTCGTGGATAGGTAGGGTGGGCGTAATTTCTTGGAAATCACCATTAGCACCTGAGTGATAATTGGGCCAGGCAATCGTCGGCGTGTGGCAATCATCATTACAGCATCGCGCTGGATCGGGGTCAGGTTGGGTTGTGTGGAAGTAATGAAACGGAGCAATGTAGTCCAGGCCAGTTAAGGATTTTCCCATATCCTGATGATCCCGCGTCGCCATAATGCCACCCCCCTGCTGATGAAACCGATTGATTCCGGCCGCGTCACTCGGACTCAGTCCCTCGCCCACATCCAAGGCAAATAGCCATAACTGATCAAAATCTTGGCGATCAAGCTGGCTTAAAACCGGATCATGGCCATCAGCATCAGGGTGGCGGTCGCGAGCCGTGACAAGAGCTGGTTGATCCAGGCCAGTCCGGAGATAATCTTGGAGCAGGGAAAACGTGTCTATCGTCCAGTCATCGCTGGTACCCGCTAAAAGAGTGGTTTGCAGAAGAATTCGTTGCGGGTGGCTCATGGGAGGTGAGGGGGGGCAGGATAATCAAACTCTATAACCTGAGAGAGGTAGATGCAAACGAGCCAAACTTGTAACTCTGGTAACGGGGCTTCCTAGCTAGGAATGGTATGGTTTAGGGCCGGAATAGGCGATAGAGAGATCAAGACATTGTTGCTGCCCTTAGCATCTTCCCCTCCTGGACTAGTAGGAATTTTGGGGATCATCCCTCAGGCATCTCCCAGGCCAACTTGCTAACCTAAATATCAACCTCCCCGCAATCGCTCCCAGCAGATTTTTATTCTTGACAATTCCAGGCCAGTTTGACAATGACCTCCCTAATCACCCCCCCGATCATCTACCCCGACAGTGACGGACAACCAATGGCTGAAAATACGAAGCAGTTTCGTTGGATTGTCTTGGTGAAAGAAAACTTGGAATGCCTCTTTGCCAATGATCCCAATGTTTTTGTGGCAGGGGACTTACTCTGGTATCCCGTGGAAGGCCGGCCGGATATTCGTGTGGCCCCAGATGCCATGGTTATCTTTAGTCGCCCCAAAGGAGACCGAGGTTCCTATCAGCAGTGGCAGGAAGAGACTATTGCCCCGCAAGTGGTGTTTGAAATTTTATCGCCGGGGAACACTGCGGCAGAAATGAACAGAAAACTCGCCTTTTACGATCGCTATGGAGTTGAGGAATACTACATCTATGACCCGGATGAAAACGGTTTAACAGGTTATCAACGTCTCAACGGTCAGTTATTTGTGATTCATGATCTAGATGGTTGGGTGAGTCCCCGCTTACAGATTCGGTTTCAGATGCAGCCGGATACCTTAGAGATTTATTATCCCGATGATCGTAAATTTCTGACAACGTTGGAATTCAATGCCCAGGCCCAGCAGGCTCAACAACAAGCCGAAGCCGCCCAACACCAGGCCCTGATTGCCCAAGAAAAAGCTGAAAAACTAGCGGCCCAATTGCGAGCACTTGGGGTCGAACCCGATTTGGAGTAGAGCATTTATGTCGGAATTTCAAATCCAGGCCCCGTTTCAACCCACCGGCGATCAACCCCAGGCCATTACTAAACTTGTGGAGAGCATCCAGGCCGAGCACCGCTTTCAAACGCTTTTGGGAGCCACCGGAACCGGAAAAACCTTTACCATTGCCCAAACCATTGCCCAAGTCGGCCGCCCCACCCTAGTCTTAGCCCATAACAAAACCCTAGCCGCCCAACTCTGTAATGAACTGCGGGAGTTTTTTCCAGACAATGCGGTTGAGTATTTTATTTCCTATTACGACTATTACCAACCAGAAGCCTATATTCCGGTGACGGATACTTACATCGAAAAAAGTGCCTCGATCAATGAAGAAATTGATATGTTGCGCCACAGTGCGACCCGGTCATTATTTGAACGGCGGGATGTGATTGTCGTGGCTTCGATTAGTTGCATCTATGGCCTGGGGATGCCCGCGGAATACCTCAAGGCTTCCATTCCCCTACGCGTCGGCGAAGAAGTCGATCAGCGGCAACTCTTACGGGATTTAACGACTATTCAATACAGCCGTAATGATGTGGACTTAGGGCGGGGACGATTTCGGGTTAAAGGCGATGTTTTAGAAATTGGCCCAGCCTATGAAGATCGCTTAATTCGAGTGGAGTTTTTCGGCGATGAAATTGAAGCCATTCGCTATATTGATCCAATTACTGGAGCCACACTTCAAAGTTTACAGGGCTTGAATATTTACCCAGCGCGTCACTTTGTCACCCCGGCGGAACGACTGGCCCAGGCCTGTGAGGATATTGCTGCTGAACTCAAGGAACAAGTCCTCAAACTTGAAGCAGAAGGCAAACTCCTAGAAGCCCAACGCATCGATCAACGCACCCGCTACGACCTGGAAATGCTCCAAGAGGTGGGCTATTGCAATGGGGTAGAAAATTATTCCCGTCATTTAGCCGGTCGCCAAGCCGGAGAACCACCGGAATGCTTAATTGATTACTTTCCCAAGGATTGGCTGCTGGTGATAGATGAATCCCATGTAACCGTACCGCAAATCCGGGGGATGTATAACGGCGACCAGGCCCGGAAAAAAGTCCTGATTGATCACGGGTTCCGCTTGCCCAGTGCTGCCGATAATCGCCCCTTAAAAGCTCCAGAATTTTGGGAGAAAGTACAGCAATGTGTGTTTGTTTCGGCTACACCCGGCGATTGGGAAGTTCAGGTTTCAGAAAATCAGATCATTGAGCAAATTATTCGACCCACAGGGGTGATTGATCCAGAAATTTTCGTCCGGCCGACCACAGGGCAAATTGATGACTTGATGGCCGAGGTACAACAGCGGATTAGTTTAAAAGAGCGGGTATTGATTACTACCTTAACTAAACGCATGGCGGAAGACTTATCGGAATATTTTCAAGATCGCCATGTCCGAGTGCGCTATCTCCATTCTGAAATTAATGCGATTGAACGGATTGAAATCCTCGATGATCTCCGCAAAGGCACGTTTGATGTGTTGATTGGCGTGAACCTATTACGGGAGGGCCTGGATTTACCAGAAGTTTCGTTAGTAGCGATTTTAGATGCGGATAAGGAAGGGTTTTTACGGGCCGAACGATCGCTTATTCAAACTATTGGCCGGGCAGCGCGGCATATCCGGGGACAAGCGATTCTTTATGCAGATCGAGTTACGGATAGTATGGAAAGAGCTATTTCGGAAACGAATCGCCGCCGCCAAATTCAACAGGCCTACAATGAACAGCATGGCATTACTCCAACACCAATTGTGAAAAAATCAAGTAACGCAATTTTGGCATTTTTAGATGTTTCCCGGCGATTGAATGCTCAAGAATTAGAAACGGCGGTCTTGCAAGTTGAGGATTTATCGTTGGATCAGGTTCCTGAATTGATTCAGCAATTAGAAGGGCAAATGAAGGAAGCCGCGAAAAAGTTAGAGTTCGAGGCCGCAGCAAAATATCGGGATCAAATTCAGCAATTACGGGATAAGCTTTTAGGCCATTCGGAACGTAAAACGTTTAATTAGAATTCAGCTTCAAGATCAGCAAGAATAGTTTTTAGGGTATCAACCAGGCCTGGTAAAGCAATCTGGACAGTATCCCAAATCACTTGAAGATCTAAATCATCATATTCACGGGCTAAACGATTTTGTAATTCGATCATCTGCCGCCAAGGTACGCTGGGTAATGTGGCTTGAGTTTCTAAAGAAATCCGGCGGGCTGCTTCTCCAATGATGGTAAATTGACGCATAACTGCCGCTTGACGCATTAAGTCTTTTTCAAATGTTTCCCATTCGATGGCTTCAACAAAGTCTTGGGCTAACTTTGCGGCTTTTAACATATCCACTAAGTAATCGGGTTCACGGGTCAGCATAGGTTAAGGCTTGTTGAATATCTTCATCTTCAAGTTCAGGAAATTCTTGATAAAGTTCTTGTCGGTCGGGATAAAGGGCTAATAATTCCAAAACTCGACGCACGGTTAAACGCATATTGCGAATGCAAGGTTGACCATTCATCTGAGCAGGATTGCTAGTGATCCGATCTAATTTCATAAACTAAGCTCCGAGGAGAATCAACAAAATATTTCACCGCTAATTTAGAAGGCTTTGGGTTGAAACTTATCATCATTCAAAATTACGATGTTCTCTCCTGACTGTGCCAAGACAAATAAACCCTTACAATAGGCATAACGAGCAATATCTTCAGGAACAACCATTGCTGCAACTGCACCTAAAGCCCGAACATCTGCATAACGGGGCATTAACTGCTTAAATTTACTCAGTCGTTCCAAATGTTCATCAACATCGGCTTGAGACAGCTTACTTTTCACTTCAATCAGTACGGCTTCTGTGGTGTTGACGGCTAAGATATCAATTTCAATGCTGCCTTCTGGTTTCTTGATAGAAATATTGGTGGCAAGTTCATGAACTTCAATCCCACGCTCTCGAAACAGTTTTACTGCTACCGGCCGGACTTGACACTCAACAAACTCTCCAAGACGATTACCCAATTTCCCAACTTGGCGGTTGACTTCCTGGATTTGACGCTCTGTTACTTTCTGGGCTTCGATAAGTTGACCTAAAAGTTCCCAAACTTGATCTGATGTAGTTGCCATAAAAACGCGCTCAAATTATATTTGTAACTTTAGAAGTCTCTAATTACAGCTACTCGAGAACTATTTTTATCACCTCTTTTGCTGAAACCCAAATAACAGCCACCGCACCAATCACAAGAGTAATAATATCTGCACCAAGAATTGCCTGAAAATCTTTGAAAGTAAATGCCTTATAAAGAAGTTGGCTGCTTGAAACAATGCCTAAAGTAGAAAGTGCGAGAGAAATTAATTGAGCCAATTCCAAATTTACTGACTTTTGCTGTCTTTTTCTAATAATCAAAACAGCAAGAATAACCATTAAGGTAGAAAAAGCCCATAAAATCAATATTCTTTGGGGCATTATGCTTCCTTAGATGTATCAGTTTTATGATTCTTATAAAAAATTCCAAATACCACTCCTGACAATGCTCCAACTACAGCCCCAGGAACTTGAGCAATCAGCCCACCAGCAAAACTACCTCCAGCAGCAAAGGCAATAATCTGATCTCCTTTTTCAAAAATAGAAGAAAACTTATTATTTATTTTCTGTTTAGAATCCTCAGTTGTGATATCAATCTTGTCAGCGTTATTCATGGTCAAAAGCCTCAAATTAAAGAATGAAATACTTTTCCAACAAAGGTGCTTTCTTTGCTCCAATCCCGCACTTTAACTTAGTCAATAGCTTAAAATTTTTCCACGAAGGGTTATATGCACTCAAAATTGTAGTAGCCAACTTTTCAACTTTGATTGACTTAAATGCTGGATCTGCACTCTTAATAAAAGTTAGAGCATCAATTAAAGTTTTTTTATCAGCACCTTTAAGTTTAACTTTGATTGTTTTACCGGATTCTAAAATAATTTGCTCTTCCATTTGTTGATTAACGGGAATACACCAAACAAAATCTAGTCCAGCTTGAACAGCAGCTTCGTAAACTAGATGATTTTGAACAGCTTCATATTGATCACTTTGTAAATATCTAACAAAAACAGGAGTTAGGTTTCTCTCACTATTTTGCAAAATCCCAGAAAGGCAATCAACCAAGATTGAAGGACTTTTCACATCGGAAGAAATAAATTTTGTTGGAATCCTTTGTAACTCACCGAAAGCTACTTCAAAAGGTGAATCTTCAATAATAGCCATGATTACTCCTTAATAAAGTTATGCCTAAGAAACAATTCGTTAATAAGGTCAAAGTATAATTTGGATACTGGAGAATTAACCCAACAAGTAACAGGAACGTGCTTGTATTCTGCTATTCGAGTTTGTGCAAAGGATTGTATGCGTGTTTTGCATTTTATGCCTTGGAAACCTTTGGCTGTAAATTCGTTATTCATATATTGATCTAATTTTGTTCCAGCATCTGGGGGACAATTGCTATAAACTAGCCCAAGATTCCACGGCCCCCAATACAGATGATCCTGTTTTTTACGGTTTTCTCTAATTTTAGATAAAAGATTATATATCCTTACTGCATGATGTATAGATTTTTTCCCATAATCAACCGGGATTGAAACTGTATCTACTGAGTACAAAACACAGTTAGTAAGTATGTCTGGAGTAGGGGAAGTATCAATAAAAATATAATCATAATATGGAGCAACGATTTCAATTAATCTTTGAAATATCTTTATCTGGTTTATTGAAAACATATTGTTTTCTCTGAATAAGCTGAGAGCCTTGTCATGATTAGGCAAAATATCTAAAGCGTATGGTGATTCAACCGGAAATGGTGCTTGTCCACCAACAGGAAAAATGCGCTTTTGAATAGCTCTCTTAATAATTATCTTTGCTTCCTCTATCTCTTGAGCTTGAAGTCTATTTGCACACTCTATAAACCACTCGCTATGATTGGCTGGGTTAAGGCCTAATCCTCTTGTAAGATCACACTGCTCATCCAGATCAATAAGCAAAACACGCTTACCTTGGATAGCCAAAGCTCCACTCACATTAATTGTGTTGGTTGTTTTAGCAACTCCCCCCTTTTGATTCCAAATTCCTGTAATTAATGCACGTCTAGGATTTTTCAAAATGTATTGAAGCAGTTTCATTAAATTAGGAATAGTCTCAGCAGTCACTCGCTTAACTGGAGTCAAAGGTAAAACTAATGCATCAATTCGTCGCCAAAATTGAAAAAAATCCCCATTGAACACTAAACCATATTTTGATAGTGAATCTGGTGGGATCTCATCTGCATTTAAGTAAAGTTTGATTTGTTCTACTGCCTCTTGATAGAGTTTATGAGATAAAACAAGATTTTCAAACTCACTATCAGAAGCATTTGCAAGTAATGAAACTCGCCTTTTATTTTCAATGGTTAAAATTGGAGGTTTATCAGGTGTCACAAAAATTTGACGATCTGGCTTACATGAACCGCCATTGATAAGTGAAATATGATTACTTTTTGTTGTTTTATAAATCTCTATCCCAACATTATCTAAAATTGGCTTAACCAAATCCTCTTCTAACTCAGTTTCAGAACGATCCAGATCTAATGCTTGCCATTTTTCAATAATTAGTTTATGAAGATCAGATGATACACCCATAAATTTAAGCCTCAAACTAAAATTTATGAAAACAGGGAACAACCAAGAAACTTTAAACAGAAGCCAATAATTTTGACTCCTCTTCCTCTGAAATTAACCGCCCCTCGTCTTCAAAACCAGCCACCTGATCAAAGTATAAATAGCGATAAAGATCAGCCGCTAAGGGATCAATTTTCTTCGTGACAATGTTCAAATACTCCTCCACGGTTGGAATTCGCCCCAACAACGCACACACCGCCCCCAACTCTGCCGAACCGAGATAAACCTGTGCGCCTTTGCCCATGCGGTTGTTAAAGTTCCGGGTTGAGGTGGAAAACACAGTAACGCCATCTGCCACCCTGGCCTGATTACCCATACAGAGCGAACATCCCGGCATTTCTAACCGTGCCCCCGCCGCCGCAAATGTGGCATAGTAGCCTTCTTCCTTCAGTTGTTGTTCATCCATCCGCGTTGGTGGAGCCACCCATAACCGGACTTTACAGGCCCCTTCCCCTTCCAACACCTTCGCTGCTGCCCGATAGTGACCGATATTCGTCATGCAGGAGCCAATAAACACCTCATGGATCGGATCACCGGCACATTCTGACATCAACTTGATATTGTCTGGGTCATTGGGAGCCGCCACGATCGGTTCTTTGATTTGGTCTAAATCCACCTCAATCACATCGGCATAAACCGCATCCGCATCCGCAGACAGCAACACCGGATTCGCCAGCCACTCCTCCATTTTCTTCACCCGCCGCAGAATCGTCCGGGCATCCCCATACCCCCGCGCCACCATGTTTTTCAACAACGCCACATTGGAACGTAAATAGGTGGCAACGGTTTCTTCACTCAGTTTGATCGTGCATCCGGCGGCAGAACGCTCAGCAGTAGCATCGGTTAACTCAAAGGCCTGTTCCAACTGCAAATCCGGAAGGCCTTCCATTTCAATGATTCTGCCGGAATAAACATTGATTTTGTTTTCCTTAGCCACCGTCAACTTACCCTGCTGCATCGCCACATAGGGAATGGCATTGACAATATCCCGCAACGTCACGCCCGGCTGTAATTGCCCCTTAAACCGCACCAACACCGACTCCGGCATATCTAAAGGCATGACTCCCAACGCCGCCGCAAAGGCCACTAACCCCGACCCGGCGGGAAAGGAAATCCCCAAGGGAAACCGCGTATGAGAATCGCCTCCGGTTCCAACGGTATCTGGCAACAACATCCGATTCAGCCACGAGTGAATAATCCCATCCCCCGGCCGGAGCGAGACCCCCCCACGGGAGTTAATAAAATCCGGGAGTTCTTTATGGGTCGTAATGTCCACCGGCTTGGGATAGGCGGCCGTATGGCAAAAACTCTGCATCACCAAATCAGCCCCAAACCCCAAACAGGCCAACTCTTTCAATTCATCCCGCGTCATCGGCCCCGTCGTATCTTGAGAGCCAACAGTCGTCATCACCGGTTCGCAATAGGTTCCAGGTAATACTCCTGGTAAACCACAGGCCTGGCCGACCATTTTTTGCGCCAAGGTAAACCCATGGGTCACTGTTGCTGGAATGCTAGGCCGGGTAAAGACAGGACTGGGTTCTAAGCCCATTGCCGCCCGGACTTTATCCGTGAGTGTCCGCCCAATCAACAAGGGAATCCGTCCCCCAGCCCGGACTTCATCGAGAATGGTGTCGGGTTTAAGTTGGAACGTGGCAATCACCTCGCCCACGGCATTTTTAATCTCGCCTTGGTAGGGGTAAATCGTAATCACATCGCCCGTATTCATTGGGGTAACATCACATTCAAGCGGCAACGCGCCGGAATCTTCCATGGTGTTAAAGAAAATCGGGGCAATTTTTCCACCCAGACAATACCCACCCGTGCGTTTATTCGGGACAAAGGGAATGTCATCACCCGTATGCCAAAGAACCGAGTTGGTCGCTGATTTCCGGGAAGAGCCTGTCCCGACCACATCCCCGACATAGGCCAGCGGATGCCCCAGTTTTTTTAATTCCGCAATCGTCTCTAAACTTCCCGGTTGGCGGCTTTCCAACATCACCGTGGCGTGGAGGGGAATATCGGGGCGGGTGGTGGCGTGGGGGGCAGGGGAGAGATCATCCGTATTGGTTTCGCCAGGGACTTTGAAGACCGTGACGGTTATGGCTTCTGGGAGTGGGGGCCGACTCGTAAACCACGTGGCATCAGCCCAGGCCTGGAGTAACTCTTGGGCAAAAGGATTCCCACTGGCCGCTAATTCTTGGACATCGTGGAGGGCATCATAAATGAGCAGGGTTTTACTCAAGGCCGTCATCGCCGTAGTTGCCAATTCAATGTCTTCTGACTGGAGCAACTCGACTAATGAATGCACGTTATAACCGCCGAGCATGGTTCCCAGAAGTTCAACCGCGTATTTCGGGCTAATTAACGGGCTAGAAAATTCACCTTTAGCAATCCCAGTTAAAAATCCCGCTTTGACATAGGCGGCCTGATCCACACCGGGAGGAACCCGATCCCGAACTAAATGCAAGAGATAATCCGCTTCAGCGGCCGGGGGATTTTTGAGAAGTTCACAGGCCTGGGAAGTTTCTTCAGGAGTGAGGGGGAGAGGCGGAATACCCAGCTTGGCCCGTTCAGCGGTTTGTTGGCGATAGACAGTCAAAACATCGAGGGTTTCAGGGGTGGCCACGTCAAATCTCTCCCAAGAAAGCTAGAAATTGTCACAAGCCCAGTCAAGCCAGGGCCTAACTTCCAGATTACGACATCTCTCTTGGCGGCAAACTGTAGCCTAGATGGCGATTCCCCCTGAAGAGATTGAGAGTTCGCCGCAGTCCAAGAAAAATCCAGAAAAAGTGATAGATTTGCCGGCCTCAGGAATAGCAATTTGTCAAAATCAACAAGAAAAAATAATGCGCTATCACATTTAATAAAAAATTAATATTACTCCAGCCCCAGAGTTCTGGAGGAACATCCCTTGCGTTGCCAGTTAATTGGAGTTCTTGGGGAGTTTATTGGAAAACTGGGCAATTGTCCCATAGTTCCTTGACTTAAGCCTCAATCTAAGCCAATGATCTTAAAGAGGTTCCTGGACTTAATCTGAGGAAAGGAATAGTTTTTATTTGATGAGACTTCTGCATGACCCTTGCCACTGCTTATACTAAACCACCCATTTCTTGGCCGGTTACCGTTTTCATGGTTTTGTTACATCTCTCTTTGCTTTTAGTTTTTGTCCCCGGTACATTTAGTTGGTCAGCAGTCGTCTTGGCTCTGGTGCTGCATTGGGTCACGGCGGGTCTGGGAATTACCCTCGGCTGGCACCGCTTGGTGACGCATCGGAGTTTTCAGGTGCCCAAATGGTTAGAGTATGTTTTGGTCTTCTGTGGGACTTTAGCGATGCAGGGTGGGCCGATTTGGTGGGTGGGCTTACATCGGCATCATCACCTCTACTCGGATCAATCTGTCGATCATCATGATTCTTGTAAAGGGTTTTGGTGGAGTCACTTTGAGTGGATGCTCCGGGATGTGCCCGCGGAAGCAGAAATTCCTAAATTTACGAAAGATATTGGGGATGACCCCTTCTATCGCTTTTTAGATGAAAACTTTTTAATGATCCAAGTCGCTTTTGCCACCCTGCTCTACTTCATTGGCGGCTGGCCGTTTGTGGTCTGGGGTGTGCTGGTGCGTTTGGTCTCGGTTTATCACACCACTTGGCTCGTCAATAGTGCGACCCATTTGTTTGGCTACCGGACATTTGCAAGCGAGGATCGTTCAACGAACTGCTGGTGGGTGGCGTTATTGACCTTTGGTGAAGGCTGGCACAATAATCATCACGCTTATCAGTATTCAGCGCGGCATGGGATGAAGTGGTGGGAAATTGATCTAACTTGGATGACGATTCAGTTTCTCCAACTCCTGGGCCTGGCCAAAAAGGTGCGTTTAGTCGAAGTCCCAGCCACGGAATAATTGTCTGAACCTTGGGAATTAATCTTGATCATTGCCCAGGCCTGGGGTAAGGGATGATGCGGGTCTTAATTTTAGGCTGCGGTTATACGGGAACACCTTTAGCCCGGTTTCTCAGTCAACAGCAGATTCCAGTTGTCATCACCAATCGAACGGGGGAGATTCCACCAGAGTTGGCTAACCTCAATCTTCCCTGTTATTCCTTTGGGACAACAGCAGCGGGTGAAGTATTGCCCTTAAATCCCCAGGCCTGGGAAAATATCACCCATATTCTCAGCAGTATCCCCCCGGATCCCACAGGTCAAGATCTAGTTGTCAAAGAGCTTCTGCCCCAATTCCAGGCCCCAAACCTGGCTTGGCTGGGCTACCTCTCAACAACTGGAGTTTATGGGGATTGTCAGGGGGCCTGGGTCGAGGAAGCACGGCCGGTGAATCCCCAAAATACTCGCTCTGTGCATCGAGTCCAGGCCGAAACCGGGTTTTTAGCATCAGGTTTGCCCAGTCATATCTTTCGGCTCTCTGGCATTTATGGCCCTGGCCTGGGACGGAATATTTTTGAACGGCTGCGGTTAGGAAAAGCCCAACACATTCTCCGCCCTGGTCATGTTTTTTCACGGGTGCATGTAGCGGATATTGTCCAAACCCTCTGGTGCTCGATGATAAACCCCCGGCCTGGGTCAATTTATAATGTTGCCGATGATTTACCCACGGAATCGAGTTCCTTGATCCTCGAGGCTTGTCGCCTGATGAATGTGCCACCACCACCCGCCATTCCCTGGGAACAAGCGAATTTAAGCCCGATGGCCGCCTCCTTTTGGCAAGAATCCCGGCGGGTGAGTAACTACAAAATCAAAACCGAGTTGGGGGTTGCCCTAGAATTCCCCACCTACAAAGAAGGCCTGGCCAGTATTTACACTCAACAAACTGCCTCGGCTTAAGGCTTGATATTTGACTAAAGTTCGGTCTAGAACGTTACGAGGGGCGGGGTTTAACTTGGATTAAGCGACCCTCAGCTTCATCGGTTAAGACGTATAACCAACCATCAGCCCCCTGCCGCACATCTCGAACCCGCGCTCCGATGGGAATCCTGGCCTGGTTGGTCACCGTTCCAAACGCATCCACCGTAATTTTACGCACGTCTTGGGCCACCAATCCCCCGGCAAAAATCACACCCTCCCAGGCCGGCACTATTGCCCCCCGATAGATGACCAACCCCGAAGGAGCGAGGGCCGGAGTCCAGACTAACTTGGGATCCACCAGGCCAGGCCTTGTGCGCAATGGCGTAATTTCACCGCCCGTATATTCCTCGCTAAACGTGACCAGAGGCCAGCCATAGTTTTCCCCCGGTTTGATTAAATTCAATTCATCGCCGCCCCGTGAGCCATGTTCCGTGGACCAAATTTGCCCCGTTTGAGTATCCACTGCCAGGCCTTGAATGTTGCGATGCCCAAGGGTAAATAAGCTGGCTTGCACCCCTGATTTATCTCGAAAAGGGTTATCGGCTGGGATGGAGCCATCCTCATTAATCCGGTGGATTTTACCGAGGTCACTGTCGAGTTTCTGGGCCTGGTTGCGGATTAATTCACCCTCCAATTGCAACGGCGGATTCCCCCCATCTCCAATTGCTACTAACAGCGTGCCATCGGGTAACCAGGCCAGGCGAGAGCCAAAATGTTGACTGCCAGGTTTACTGGGTTGAGTGGTGAAAATAACGTCAACATGACTCAGACGATTATTCTCCAAAACCGCTCGCGCCACCTGGGTTTGATTGGCCTGGGGAGTTCCGGCCGCATAGGTGAAGTAGATCAGGCGATTTTGGGCAAAGTTAGGATGGATCGCAATATCCAGTAGCCCCCCTTGACCTTGGGCCAAGATTTCCGGCAGACCGGCAATGGGTTGGCGTTGGAGTTGTCCCTCGCGAACTAACCGTAACCGGCCTGGGCGTTCCGTAATCAGGAGATCTCCATTGGGCAACCAGGCCAGGCCCCAGGGATGTTCTAAACCAGAAATGAGGGGAATAATTTCTAGATCACTAACCTGTGGTACTTCCCGCGAACTGATCAATTTGGACACATCAGCGTTGGGGTTGGCATTACTATCGAGCGGCATTACGTTAAACCCACAGCTACCGAATCCTACGATCACAACCAGGCCAAGGCTAAGCTGAGCGACTTGTTGAATGAAGTGCGGCATGGAATGTTGACCAATTGACGGTAACCGAACAAGCTTTGTTTTATTGGATTGATTGATGTCAAAGCAGGGCCTGGGGTTCCTGATTATCCATTCCTAGACTCGATGAATCACAAAACAAAACCCTCTCTAAATCTCAGAAAGGGTCAAGGAAAGTATAGATACTAATCGGGTATTAATGCTCTATTTCGTTTCCGAAAACTCAGCATCAATCACATCATCATCTCCACTAGAACCAGTGCCGGTACTATCAGTCGGGCCAGATTCCGGGGCACCTGCTGCACCCTGTTGATAGAGATTTGCGCCAACACTGTAGAGGGCCTGTTGCAGTTCGGGAACGAGGGACTTCACCCGGTCAAAGTCGATTTGGTCAATGGGTTTCTTGTCGGACTCATAGCCGATTTCCGCTCGGAGTTGTTTGGCCAAGCTTTCGACCTTATCCTTATCCGCCCCGGAGACTTTATCGCCCAGTTCAGCCAGTTGTTTTTCTGCTTGGTAACAGAGTTGCTCAGCCTGGTTTTTGGACTCAATTTTCTCCCGTTTTTCCTGGTCAGCGGCGGCATTGCGCTCGGCATCTTTCACCATCCGCTCCACTTCATCATTCGGCAAGGTGGAAGCCCCAGTAATGCTGATCGACTGCTGTTTACCGCTGCCTTTATCTTTGGCAGTGACGTTGAGAATCCCGTTGGCATCAATATCAAACGTGACTTCGATTTGCGGCACACCGCGTGGGGCCGGGGGAATGCCATCAAGACGGAACACCCCTAAGCTCTTATTGTCATCGGCCATTTCCCGCTCGCCCTGGAGGACTTTAATTTCCACGTTGGTCTGGCCGTCCACGGCGGTGGAAAAGACTTCCGATTTTTTCGTGGGAATGGTGGTGTTCCGGGTAATGATTTTGGTCATCACGCCGCCCAAGGTTTCCACACCCAAGGAGAGGGGAGTCACATCCAGCAAGAGAATATCTTTAACTTCACCCGCCAGAACCCCCGCTTGCACCGCCGCACCGACAGCCACAACTTCATCCGGGTTCACGGTTTGGTTGGGGTCTTTGCCGAGAATTTTCTTGACCAGTTCCAAAACTGCCGGAATCCGAGTTGATCCCCCCACCATCACGACTTCATCAATGTCATCTTTGGATTGGCGAGAGTCACTCAGGGCTTTTTCCACTGGTACCCGGCAGCGGTCGATTAAATCAGCACAGAGTTCCTCAAATTTGGCCCGAGTCAAGGTCATATCCAGGTGTTTGGGCCCGTCTTGAGTAGCAGTGATGAAGGGCAAGTTGATCTCGGCCTGGCTGACACTGGAGAGTTCAATTTTGGCTTTTTCAGCCGCTTCGGTGAGTCGTTGCAGGGCCTGTTTGTCTTTCCGGAGATCAATCCCTTCGGCGGTGCGAAAACTTTCGGCCAAGTAATCCACAATTTTTTTGTCGAAGTCATCCCCACCTAAATGGGTATCACCTGAGGTAGATAGCACTTCAAATACACCATCACCGACTTCGAGAATGGAGACATCAAAGGTTCCCCCACCTAAGTCAAAGACCAGGATCGTTTCATTGCTTTTCCGGTCTAAGCCATAGGCCAAAGAAGCGGCTGTGGGTTCGTTGATAATCCGGAGGACTTCCAGGCCAGCAATCTTACCCGCATCTTTCGTTGCTTGCCGTTGGGAGTCGTTGAAGTAGGCAGGAACCGTAATCACGGCCTGGGTCACGTCTTCGCCGAGGTATTTGCTGGCATCTTCTTTCAGTTTGCGCAGAACCTGAGCAGAAATTTCTTCTGGGGCAAATTGCTTCCCTTGGCTAGGGCAATCCAGTTTGACATTGCCGTTAATATTGAGAACTTTGTAGGGAACTTCGGTGGTTTCATGGGTAACTTCATCAAAGCGGCGGCCAATAAACCGTTTGACGGAATAAAATGTATTTTCTGGATTCATCACCGCTTGCCGTTTGGCGATTTGACCAACTAAGCGATCACCATTCTTGGCATAGGCGACGACTGAGGGAGTGGTGCGAAATCCTTCGGCATTGGCGATTACCGTGGGCTTTCCCCCTTCCATTACGGCCACACAGGAGTTTGTGGTACCGAGATCAATTCCAACAACTTTTGCCATGTCTAGGCTCCTCTGCCGGGGTAAAGTGCATCAATAACAGGGCCCAGGCCAATACATAAACATCTTTGTTCTGCCTTGTGTGTCCCTCTTGTTCTATAGTGCCGTTGCCAGGCCTGGGGTTGAAGGGGTATTTACCGAACCTGATGGGGTTGGGGAGAGTGATCCAGGCCCCCGGTGACCAGCACTTAGCCCATTGATCGCAACCTCAGGGAATGCGGAGAGATCAGCTATTCTTTTGTAATGGTTAGACTCGAGTTAATTTCATCCAGGCCACTCTTCCCCCAGGCCCCACTGTTGTTTTAATGCTCCAGAACTCATGACCCTCAACGTATTACAGTACCCAATTTTTGGCCCCGAAATTAGCTGTCCCCACTGCCGACAGATTATCCCAGCCTTAACGTTGACCGATACCTATCTCTGCCCCCGGCATGGCCCCTTTGAAGCGGATCCGAAAACCCAAGAGCTGGTGCATCTGCAATCCGGGCGACATTGGCGACTCTGGCAAGAGGAATGGTATCGGCAACACACCCACCCCGATGGGATTCGCTTTGAAATTCATGAAGCCTTAGACCATCTCTATACTCAAGGATACCGGGCCACCCGTGTCGTCATTGCCCAACGCTATCGAGATTTGATCAGTAGCTATTTAGAACGAGGTACCCAGTGGCGAACGGGAGAAGGGCAAAAACTCCGCTTGTATGGCCTCCCAGTTGAATTCAGCCCCGATGCCCAAGATGATCCCTGTTGGGATGTAATTAATTTTGATCTCGAAAAAGAGCCTGGTGCCCCCACCCGCCCACCCTACTTTCGGATGTTTGAGTAAGAATTCCAGGCCCGCGTCACTTTTGCAATCAGCAACTTTCAAGTCTCAGTTAATTCAGGGCATTGGCCATGGGCATCACCGAGCGGGGTGTATCCAAGTCAATGGGTAACGGTTCCACATTCCAGATCTCCCGGCAGTATTCCCAAATCGTCCGGTCTGAGGAAAATTTACCCATGCGGGCCACATTTAAGATCGACATCTTTGTCCAGAGAGTCTTATCTCGGAATGCCGCTGCCGCCCTGGCCTGGCAATCCACAAAGGACTGGTAATCCGCCAGCAACATATATTCATCGTGATAGAGCAAGGAATTGACAATTGGCTGGAAGATGCCAGGTTCACGGGGATTAAAGTAATCGCTAATCAGGCTATCAATGACTTTCTTCAGCATCGGGTTGCTCAAGTAGTAGTCATAGGGGTTATATCCCTCTGCCTTTAAGCTCATCACCTCTTGGGCCGTCAACCCAAACAGGAAAAAGTTTTCCGGGCCGGCTTCTTGGCGAATTTCGACATTTGCGCCATCCAAGGTACCAATGGTCAGGGCCCCATTCAAGGCAAACTTCATATTCCCAGTTCCAGAAGCCTCTTTGCCCGCGGTCGAAATTTGCTCGGATAGATCAGCCGCCGGATAGGCCATTTCCCCTAAGGAGACAGAATAATTGTTCAAAAAGACGACTTTAATCCGCCCGGCCACATCTGGATCATGGTTGACCATATCCGCAACCGCGTTGATCAGCTTAATGATTGTCTTGGCCATGAAATAGCCGGGAGCCGCTTTACCGCCAAAAATAAACGTGCGCGGTTGCAGATCAAGCGTGGGATTGGCCTTGATTTGCTCGTAGAGGGTAATAATGTGCAATACATCCAGATGTTGGCGTTTGTACTCATGAATCCGCTTAATCTGGACATCAAACAGGGAGTAGGGATCCACTTCAATCTGGTTATTGCGCCAAATATATTCGGCCAAGCGTTCTTTATTCGTCTGCTTGATTTGCTGCCACTGGGCCTGGAACTTCGGGTTATCAGCATAGGATTCTAGTTGCCGCAAATCCTCTAAGTGGGTGACCCAGCGCTCCGAACCCAAGGTTTCTGTGATCAGGCTGGCCAAGGGCGGATTACTCAACAATAGCCACCGCCGCGGCGTAATCCCATTGGTTTTATTTTGGAACTTGTTTGGATACATCTCGTAGAAATCCCGTAATAGTTCCTGCTTGATTAGCTCGGTGTGCAGTTCCGCCACCCCATTGACGGTATGACTCCCGACACAGGCCAGGTGGGCCATCCGAATTTGCTTGCCGTGCCCTTCTTCGACCAGAGACATCCGGGCCAAACGAGCCGTATTTCCGGGATAACGGAGGCGAATTTCGTTCAGGAAGCGGTAGTTGATTTCGTAAATAATTTCCAAATGCCGCGGTAAAAGTCGCCCGAACAAATCCACAGACCAACGTTCCAGGGCTTCGGAGAGAAGCGTGTGATTGGTATAGGCAAAGGTGCGCTCAGTAATCCCCCAGGCCACTTCCCAGGTGAGATGGTAATCATCAATCAGGAGTCGCATTAACTCCGCTACGCCAATGGAGGGATGAGTGTCATTGAGTTGGATCGCGGCTTTATCGGGGAAGGCATCAAACGTGGTGTGGTTACGCAAATAGAGGCGAATAATATCCTGGAGTGAACAGGAGACAAAGAAATACTGTTGTCGCAGCCGCAGTTCTTTTCCTTGCAGGGTTTGATCCGCCGGATAAAGGACTTTGGAGATATTTTCACTAAAGGTTTTGTTGGCCACGGCCTGGGTATAGTCCCCTGCATTAAAGACTTGCAAGTTAAAGTCTTCCCCGGCCCGGGCACTCCACAGCCGCAGCGTATTCACCGTGTTGTTGTTATAACCAGCGACTGGGGTATCGTAGGGTGTGCCATAAACCGTAGTTTCCGCGATCCAACGAACGCGATAGTGCCCCTGTAGATCCGTATAGGCTTCCGTATGTCCACCAAACTTGACCTCGACGTTGTAATCGGGGCGAGCAATTTCCCAAGGATTGCCAAATCGCAGCCAGTTGTCAGGAACTTCCTGTTGCCAGCCAGCACTAATCTGTTGCTCAAAAATCCCAAATTCGTAGCGAATCCCATAGCCAATGGCAGGAATTTCCAACGTTGCTAAGGAATCCAGGAAACAGGCCGCCAGTCGCCCCAGGCCCCCATTCCCCAGGCCCGGTTCAGCCTCACGCTCCATCAACTCATTCAGATCCAGACCAAAGTCAGCCATAGCTTGTTTAGCTTGCTCATAAAGGCCAACATTGATCAAATTGTTGAGAAGTAACCGCCCAATTAAGAATTCCGCCGATAGGTAATAAACCATCTTGGCATCTTTCTCGTAATAGGTCTGGGCCGTCTTAATCCGGCGATGCAGTAACCGATCTCGCACCGTGTAAGCCAACGCCATGTAGTAATCGTAGGCCGTCGCAAAGTAGGCATCTTTCCCTTGGATGTAGTGCAGATTGTCGAGAAAAGCCTGCTTCAATGTGCCTACTGTCATCCCTGTCCGATCACTCCCGCAGTACATATCATCTTGGACAAGCTCAGGCGAGGGCAAAGCCCTATCGTGGTTTTGGTTCATCATGGCGGAATCGGCACTAAACGTAAATACTTAGCTTAATCCTAGGCCAGATATCGTAAAAGTACCGAACGTTACCAGGCCAAACCTCTTAACATTTCATTAAGAATTCTCATCAACCATCAACCCTGGCAACACTTGAGGATAGGTTCGCAAACCACACGGGCAATAGAATAAATTTTCCTGAAATAGCCTGGATATTAGGAGCATTAAAATCCCATGCAAGCAATGCTTTCACAACTTGAGTGACACCACATGGATAAGAAATAGACTGTATGAAAATCAAAACAAGATATCAAGATCTTTTCATCTGATTTTGCCCCAAGAGGACTAAGGTGAATCGGCTCTATCTCTTCTCTCAAAAAAGCTCAAATTCTAGCCCGAGTTAATGAGTTTTATGCAAGCTCAACTAAAAAGCAAAACCTAAACTCCTATGAGAAAAACATTGGCCTGGATTATTACAGCCTATTTCTCATCTAGTGGGGATACTTAATCTGTAGAGGTGTTGATTACCAAGGATTTCAAGATTTTTACTGTGTTTATTAACCCCGTAGAGCTTGGCTCGTTCGCAAAAATAGGCTGTACCTAAAGTGTTCAGAACTTACCGAAACGGAGGGGAATAGAGCAAACCGCCTTTCGTCCAGAGGTTATTTTGCCCCCGTTCAAGTTTCAAAGGGGTTTGACTGCCCAGATTACGTTCATAAATTTCCCCGTAGTTACCCACGGCCTTAATGACGTTAGCAACAAAATCCGGTGCCAAGCCCAGGCCCTGCCCAAGTTCCCCTTCCACTCCCAAAAACCGCCGCACGTTGGGATCAGGACTTTCAGTTTTGCTGGTCACATTGGCCTGGGTAATCCCCAATTCTTCCGCATTAATCAAGGCATAAATCGTCCAAGTTACAATATTTCGCCAGGCCGGGTCAGAGGCAATCACCGCCGGGGCTAGAGGTTCTTTAGAAAACACTTCCGCTAAAATCACGTTTTGCTCAGCGTTGGGCAAGGTTTGACGACGAGAGACCAACTGAGAACGATCCGCTGTCACCGCATCACACCGTCCCTGGGCATAGGTGGCAAATGTCGCGTTCACATCTTCAAATACAACTGGGGTAAAGGTTGTCTTCAGGGTTCGCATTTGATCCGTAAAGTTTTGCTCGTTTGTTGTCCCAGTTTGCATACAGACCGATTTTCCGGCCAGATCTGCCAGGGTTTTAATGCCACTAGTTTGCTTAACCATCACGGCCTGGCCATCGTAAAAAACCGTTGGGGCAAAAGTGAGGCCTAAGGATGTATCTCGGCTCATGGTGAGGGTAGTGTTACGGCTGAGGAGATCCACTTCCCCAGTTTGGAGGGCAAGAAAACGTTCCTTGGCGTTTAAGTTGCGGTATTCCACGGCATTGGGATCCTTGAACAACGCTGTCGCCACAGCTCGACAAATATCCACATCCAGGCCAGCGTAGTTTCCTTGGGCATCCACAAAACTAAAACCTGGTAACTCCCCACTCACCCCACAGACTAATTTGCCGCGCTGTTGAATCGTGGCCAAACGATTGGAAGCAGTAGCCGATTGAGGTGCTGTGGTTGAACCAGAAGACGCGGGCGGCGCATCTCCCTCACAGGCCCCTAAACCCAGGCCAGCCAAAACCAGACATAGCCCTAGCCAAGCCCGTTTGCGGAACCGCCGAGAGAACACTGTCGCGCTCAGGATAGGAACCATGAACCAAAACAACCTCGCTAATCACAGCCAGCCAAGAATTCATTGCCACTATACATCAGGATGATTGAAATTTCTGAATCAGTACATTGATCTCCACTAGTTTGTCGTTATTTTTTAGTGAATAGATTGACTCATTCTCGATAGCACTAATAATGTTTAATTCAGGATTGTTTAAATTTAACCATAAAGAAGAAAAAAGGATGAATGTATTATTTTACCCACATATAAACAAATAAAAGTGATCGCTTGATGGACTTATTCAGCCCAGTTAGGTCACCAAATTATCCAACATATTAGAGATAGAAATTCAAGTTACTGATGTCACTTCGGGAACAATTTTGCCTCTTTTGCGCTAAATTGCAGTGTTCGCCAATGGGGGTGGTCAGTTAAAGCCAACTACTGATTGAACGATGACCATTGGTTGGGGGTGGGTGGGTAAAGATGGGGCAGTTATGCCAGTCCAAAGAAAATTAACTGAACAAACCTCTAGGGCTGCCAAGGTCAAATTGCTGAATGAGTTAATCCGCTTGTTTTTAGGTAGAAAAGTCTAGGATGTCTATCTGAATTTGCTCAGTCTCTCCAACGAAATTTCCGCTGCTGCTTTGACTTGGGGATGATCATCTTTCGCCAAATATTTCAGGGCCGATTCAGCTTTCACATCAACATTACCTAAAAAGCCTAAACTCTCCGCCACCCGTTGCCGCAAGAGCCAATCCTCGGCCTGGACAAATTTCAGGATATGAGGAACTGCTGCTGGATTCCCAATTTCCCCCAGAGCCGCAATCGCTCCTTGCAACAGCAAAATATCATCGGACTTCAGGGCCTCAACGAGGATGTCATAGCCGCGGGGATCCCGTAAATTTCCTAAGGAAACTGCCGCACTGAAGCGCACTAGCCAATCCGTATCTTCATAAAACGCCCGTGCTAAGGGTTCAAAGGCCCGTCCATCTTCCAAGTAGCCCAACGCCCCCGCTGCATCGGCACGAATCCCATAGTCCGACTCATTTTCTAGTAAATCCACCAAGATTGGATAGCACTCAGAGGTTTTCTTAATGCCCAAGGCAAAAACTGCCATCGAGCGAATTTGGAGGTTATCGTCGCCCAACACTTTTTTGATCAATGGCACAGCATCTTCTGCTGGAATATCGCGTAAAGCCGCCAAAGCCAACATCCGGTCGCGGGAATTTTGACTATCCAGGTTTGCTGAAATTTCTGTCAGAGATACGTTCATGAGAGGCTCTTTACATTTGTTTACATCCGCCAACTCTATTGTAGGAGGTTTCCCCGGCCTAGATTTATCTCACCCTAAAAATATTTCTTGGGCCTGGAGGTGTAACAATTCTGAGAATTAAGTTAAATTTGATTAAGAACCGTATCATCCCAGTGGCACTATGAAATTTCCGTGGAAGACTGCACTCTTATGGCTTTTACCGGCCCTGATCATTGGGTTCTTTATCTGGCAAGGGGCGTTTAGCGTCATCCCCGGCCAGCAGCAACCCCCGGTTAATACCGCCAGTACCCGCATGAGCTATGGCCGCTTTTTAGACTATTTAGAAAATCAGCGGATTAGCAAAGTGGACTTATTTGACGGGGGCCGCACAGCCATTGTTGAAGTGTCTGACCCGGAAATTACGGGGGGGCGGCCGTTACGGGTGCGAGTCGACATGCCCGGTGCCAGTCCCCAGTTTATTGGCAAGCTCCGAGATCAACACATTGATTTAGACGTGCATCCCGCCCGAAATGATGGGGCCGTTTGGGGCCTGTTAGGTAATCTGATTTTCCCAGTGCTGTTAATTGTCGGTTTGTTCTTCCTGTTTCGTCGCTCCAGCAACATTCCCGGCGGCCCAGGCCAGGCCATGAGTTTTGGCAAGTCTCGGGCCCGGTTCCAAATGGAAGCCAAAACTGGGGTGATGTTTGATGATGTGGCTGGGGTAGATGAAGCCAAAGAAGAATTAGAAGAAGTAGTTACCTTCCTGAAAAAACCCGAGAAATTCACCGCCGTGGGAGCCAAAATTCCCAAGGGTGTCTTACTCGTTGGCCCGCCCGGAACCGGGAAAACCATGTTGGCAAAAGCCATTGCCGGGGAAGCCGGAGTGCCCTTTTTCTCCATTTCCGGGTCGGAATTTGTCGAGATGTTTGTCGGGGTGGGGGCTTCCCGTGTCCGTGACCTATTCAAAAAAGCCAAGGAAAATGCCCCCTGCTTGATCTTCATTGATGAGATTGATGCGGTTGGTCGGCAGCGGGGTGCAGGAATTGGCGGTGGGAATGACGAGCGGGAACAAACCCTAAACCAACTCCTGACCGAAATGGATGGGTTTGAAGGCAATACCGGAATCATTATTATTGCCGCGACGAACCGCCCGGATGTGTTAGATTCTGCCCTCTTGCGTCCCGGCCGGTTTGATCGTCAAGTCACCGTGGATGCCCCCGATATTAAAGGGCGGCTTTCGATTCTCAATGTCCATGCCCGCAACAAAAAACTGGCGGAACAGGTCTCCCTGGAAGCGATTGCCCGGCGTACACCAGGATTTACTGGAGCAGACTTAGCCAACCTCCTTAATGAAGCGGCTATTTTGACCGCTCGGCGGCGGAAACCCGCGATCACCATGTCCGAAATTGATGATGCCGTGGATCGGGTCGTGGCCGGGATGGAAGGCACGCCCTTGGTGGATGGCAAAAGCAAACGTCTGATTGCCTATCACGAAGTTGGCCATGCCATTGTCGGCACCCTCTTGAAAGATCACGATCCCGTCCAGAAAGTCACCTTAGTCCCCCGCGGCCAGGCCCGTGGTTTAACCTGGTTCATGCCCTCGGAAGACTCCGGTTTAATTTCACGCTCCCAATTAACCGCACGGATGGCCGGGGCCTTGGGTGGTCGGGCGGCGGAATATGTCGTCTTTGGCGATTCGGAAGTGACCACGGGGGCCGGCGGTGATCTCCAACAAGTCACGGGGATGGCCCGGCAAATGGTGACGCGGTTTGGCATGTCTGATTTAGGCCCTCTCTCCTTGGAAACTCAAAACGGGGAAGTGTTCTTAGGGCGGGATTTAGTTTCTCGCTCGGAATACTCTGAAGAAATTGCGGCTCGGATTGATGCCCAGGTACGGGAACTGATTCAACACAGCTACGAACTGGCGATTAAACTGGTACGGGAAAATCGGGCCGTGATTGATCGCTTGGTGGACTTGCTGATTGATAAGGAAACCATTGATGGCGAGGAGTTTCGGCAAATCGTGGCGGAATACACGGTCGTTCCCGATAAAGAACGGTTTGTCCCGCAAATTTAACCCTTGCCTGGGCGCAATCCACCCTTAAAGTCCTGATTAGTCCCTCACGTCAACACTGGCCTGGGGGATTTTTTCTTGGGTCTAAGACTGAGACAGTCGCTTTTGGGCGGGGCCGCTCAGGAGTTGATGGGTTTCCTGGAGAAGCTGGGGAATGTTGGCCTGGTGGGGGCTGTATTGGAGCGAGTTCAGGAGGTCTTGGGGATTAATCTGGGCCAAGTCTGTTGCCTGCTCCCCTGGAAACCAATGACTGCCATTGCCAAGCAAGTTGTAGCGCATCCGAGCGTAGTCCACCAGGCCCCAACCGAGTGCTAAATTCCGTAACCAGAGGATCATCCGCATGTTGATCTGGCCTGGAGTCTCGCTGTAGTCGGGTAAGCCCACCTCCCAGGTTTCCATCCAATCCGTTCCCAAAGTGTCGGCCAGGGCCTGGTTTAAGCGTTTAATGATTGGGGGTAAGCGGGTGTCAGCTTTTTCTAAAAGACTTAGCGTTTTCAAATGTTCTGGAAAATCTTGGGGGCGAGAGGCCCCAATACTGAGGGTGTGGACTTCTGGGTGACTCAGGCAAAACAAATCATTAAAGACCATCGGACTCAAGGGCTGACACAACTCTACAAGCCGGTCTGGAGGGGTATTGAGCATGCCGCCTTTATTCGTGGGACTGATGATAAATACCCCCATGTCTTGGGTTTGAGCAGCGAGGATCGCTGGCCAGTTGACTTGGTTAATAAAGTACCAATGGAGGTTAATGTAGTCGAATTGCCCCGAGTTGATTGCCGCCAAAATCGTTGCCAAAGGCCCATGCGTCGAAAACCCAATAAAGCGAACTCGTCCTTGGGCCTGGAATCTTTGGGCAATTTCTAAACAGCCGCCTGGGCGCAAGGTTTGCTCTAAGAGTTCCCGATTGTTAATGCCGTGAATCCCCAATAAATCCACATAATCCAACTTGAGATTGGCTAGGGATTGTTCTAAGGTTTGCTCAAATTCCTGAGGGTTGCCACTGGGGGAGACTTTGGTTTGAACGATCAATTTTTCCCGCGGGATTTTAGGCAAAATTTGTCCCAGTTGCAGTTCAGAGGTGCCATAGCCACGGGCCGTTTCAATGTGGTTAATGCCCAAGTCCAAGGCCTGGTGAATCGTGGCTTCTAAGTTGGCCTGGTTATCGGCAGGAATTGCGCGTAAGGGGACATCTTGCCATTTGTACTGGTAACGCATTCCCCCACAGGAGAAAACTGGCATAGCTAAATTGGTGCGGCCAAAACGGCGATAGAACATGACAAACTCCAGTTAAAGCCCTGACTGGCCTGGTAAGCTAAACATCGCGAGATTTGACTAACTCTTCTCCCGATCAAAGCTTTTATGGCCAAACTCTCCCAAGACCTGCATCGTTATTTTATCGAGTCTCCGCCAGCGGGGATGGCAACGGTTACCTTAGCAGCGATGCTTGACCAGGCCGGGGAACGAATTTTTGGCTTTTTACTCGTGATTTTGTCACTCCCCTCTGCCCTGCCCATTCCTGCCCCTGGCTACTCCACCCCCTTTGGTCTAGCCCTTTTTTTACTGGCAATTCAATTAATTACTGGGAAAACAACCCCATGGCTGCCCCGGAAAATCATGCAGCATCAATTCAAACTCGGCCAGGCCCAAGCGATGATTAAGGCCGGGATTCCCTGGTTAAAACGAATTGAAGCTATTTCTCGTCCCCGCCTGTTGCCTATTTGTACCAGTGGCCCCGGCCGGGTTGTTTTAGGGATTGCAATTGCATTGATGGCAATTTCCATGATGATTCCGATTCCAGGCACGAATACTCTGCCGGCCATGGGGATTTTCGTCGTCGGGTTTGGCCTGCTTGATGATGATGGAGCAATTTCCCTCGGGGGTCTGGTGGTGTGCCTGTGTGGCTTAATTCTTTCCACCTCGATTATTATGGGTTTGATTTGGGGCGGTACCAGTCTCTATGATGCGCTCAAGGACGGCATTAAGGGGTTGTCAGGCACGTGATCACGAGTTAGGTTTGAACTGTTAGAATTCCCATCCACGGCCTGGGATCATCATTATTTTTTAAGCATTTTCCCCTCTCTGTTCCCCTACAGTAGAGTCAGCTTAGACTTCAAAGTTTCCATTTCGGTGTTCCAGTTCAAAAATTTCTAAAACCGTTATTTTTAACATGGAGAAGACAATGCCGTTACTAACCCGTTGCTTAGCTGAACTGATTGGGACATTTTGGTTAGTATTGGGGGGCTGTGGCAGTGCTGTTTTAGCGGCTGGTTTTCCCTACAGTGCAGTAGTTGAGAAGAATCCTAACTTTTTTGGCCTGGGCTTTTTAGGGGTTTCCCTGGCCTTTGGCTTAACGGTGCTGACGATGGCCTATGCCATTGGACATATTTCCGGTTGTCACTTGAATCCGGCAGTTTCCTTCGGACTCTGGGCGGGAAAGCGATTTCGGGGGGCTGAGCTATTACCCTACATTGTCGCTCAAGTGATCGGTGCGGTGATTGCCGGGGGCCTGGTCTATTTAATTGCTTCGGGTCGGGCTGGGGGATTTGTTTTAGGCGGGAGTAATCCCTTAGCTACGAATGGATTTGGGGCGCACTCGCCAGGGGGCTATGGCCTGGTGGCTGCCTTGATTACTGAAGTGGTGATGACCTTTATGTTTTTACTCGTAATTTTAGGTGCGACCGATAAACGCGCTCCGAAAGGCTTTGCCCCGGCTGCCATTGGCCTGTGTTTAACCCTAATCCACTTAATTAGTATTCCCGTGACTAATACCTCAGTCAATCCGGCTCGGAGTACTGGCGTTGCCTTATTCGCAGGAGTGGAGTTGATTAGCCAATTATGGTTGTTTTGGTTAGCTCCGATTGTGGGGGCAATTGCTGCGGGGTATGTCTATCTCAATGTCTTTGATGTCTCCGCCCCGGAGTCCGAAGCCACTGAATAGGAACAGTGGAGCTAGAGCCATCCAATAGCCTGGCAACCTTCGATACGTCTGTTTCTCCGATAATTTGGATTAATGCGATTGATCTGGGGGAGGTGGGGTTGCTTGGGCATAAAACCGGCCATTTTTAATCTGCACCAGGCCCTGACAGGTGGGACAACTAAACCGCCATAACTTTCCGAACGCAACCTTTAGAGCTTGACCACAGTGGGGGCAGGGGCCACGATACACCGCTTCCTCTCCCATCATTTGCATTCCGCCAATGAGCATGGGCAGGCCAATGACACTCCCCAGGCCGGTGGCACAAAACCCTACTCCCATAACTACTCCAGCCAGGCCAACCACCTTAGCCTCTTGATCGCGAGGTATTCGTTCAACTTTGGGAATGGTGTAGTGCGGTAGTTGAGGTTCGGTTTGCGGTGGCGTTGATGCTGTGTCGGGAATGGAGAGAGAAGATGGCGCGCTCGCGGATGGTGCTTTTGGCCTTGGTTGGCTGGTCAGAGGCGTGTCTATCGGTGCGGCTGGTTGATTGGGGCAGGCGCGTGATTGGGGTGTGGGAGCATCAGTCTTGATCTCAGGCAAGAGCGGTTGTGAGTCTGCAAGGTCTGTGGCCCAAAAATCTGTGGTTAATAGGTCTGGCTCATCGGCATAGGTGATAAATTCTGGCGGTTCTGGGGATGTTTGTTCAGCACTGATTGCTATGGGTTCTAGCGTTGGGGGAGGTTCAGAGCCGGCCTCGGTGGGGGCAAGATGGGTTGGGCATGGTTGATCATCAATTGAGTCTAAAGAACCTGTGGGAGTCCCAGCCATCGCCGTTATTTCCGCAAACTGAGCCTCTAAGAGAGAGTCCAATTGGGCATCCAACGCTTTTAAAAAGTTGGCCTCAGAGGCATTTAACTCCATTGAGTCCGTGGTGGCAGTGGGATTGGCCTGGGATAGGGTTTCGGCTTGCGGATCCGGGTCTAAATTGGCTTGATGATCCTGGTTGTATTGATCTTGATGTTCTAGAGCTTTAGAGACCATCTCCGCTCGATCAGCGACAAACACTCTCCTCAAGGGGGAATTCACTGGGCCGGGAGGCATGGGGACTTGTTCCCTATCTGAGGGTGTTGAGGTAACTGCAGTTTCATCCTCTGGCTCTGCTGGAATCAATTGCGGCTCGGCTAAATCGGACGTTGCGGCTCCCAGGCCCTGCTCAGAGGATGCAAGTTTTGAGTTTGGCTCTGCTGGGGGGGTGTTGCCAATTTCAGGAGGAGTTTGGAGGAATGAATCTGGCTCGGCCTGGACAGTGTGACTAGGGGCAAAAAATGATTCCACAGTTACGGGAATGACACCCCCATTGGCTTCGGATGCAGCTTTCTCAGCTAGAAAAGGCTTAAAACTTCCCCGAGTCCTTTTGGCTATTGGTTTAAAGGGTGTAATTTCCCGTGGCTGGGTTCTTGACTCAGTTTCAATGGGGGGAACGCCGTATTCAAAGTAAGTTTGCCAATCGGGAATGCCGTAACACCTGGCCTGGAGTTCGACCTGCAACGGCTGTTTGAGCTGTAATTTACTTAGGGCTTTTTGAACTAGGGTAACCGCTGGGGCCTGGTTAATTTTTTGTGGTGCATTGAGCGTAACTTTAATCCCCTGGGCCTGGGGGGTAACTGTCACGCGGATGTTCCGGGGAGCCAGAACCGTGTTCAGGAGGTCAGTTAAGGATTCTGGGATGGAGTGACGTTCCCAAGCAGTGGCAGGCGACATAGAGCAGGAGAATGGTCAGCCAGAGTGAAGAATTAGGATGGAGCTGTACCACTCTTTATTTAGTCTTTAGTATAGCCAGCCATGCAGTCTTCCTTGCTTGCCAATCCATTAACTGTCCCGCCTGTGGTCTTGACAATTGCTGGCTCAGACAGTGGTGGTGGCGCGGGCATCCAGGCCGACTTACGAACCTTTGCCAGTTGGCAGGTGCATGGAACCGTGGTGGTCACAGCAGTAACGGCGCAGAATACGGTCGGGGTGCAGCGGGTGGATGCCCTCAGTCGTGAATCAGTCGTGGCGCAATTCCAGGCCCTGATCAGTGACATCCCGATTCAAGCCTTAAAAACTGGGGTTTTAGTCAATGCCGAGTTAGTCACCAGCGTCGCCGCGCAGATACCGCAACTGCAAACCTCCCAGATTGTGGTGGATCCCGTCATGGTCTCGCGGGCGGGGGCAGTGTTTGTCGATGAATTGACGGTGACTGGGTTGAAATCTCGACTCATACCCCTGGCTCTGATTGTCACGCCAAACCGTTACGAAGCCCAAATCCTAGCCGGAATGGAAATTAATACCCTGGATGAGATGAAACTAGCGGCTCAGAAAATTTTGGCTCTTGGCTGTCAGGCGGTTTTAGTCAAAGGTGGGGCCATGCCCGGAGGACTGCGGGGCCTGGATGTTTGGTGTGATCAGAATTCTCTTGAGATTCTCCAAACGGAAATTGTCCATACAGCCCATACCCATGGCAGTGGTTGTACCTTAGCCGCGGCAATTACCGCTAACCTGGCCTGGGGGAAATCACCCTTTGCGGCTGTTCAGAACGCTAAGGCCTTTGTGACGGAGGCCCTGAAACACAGTTATCCATTGGGGAGTGGACAAGGCCCCTTGGGGCATTTTTATCTGCACCCCTTAGCGAGACCGGATGCTCAGCCTGCTATTTTGTGAAATCCCGCCGTTTTTGACAGAAGGGTAATGCCGCCAACATTGCCAAAATTAGAAGGCCTTGATTGCGCCAGTGGGTTAGAACATTAACGTTGAACATATAGCCCTGATCTCGATTAAATCGGCTTAAGGTTCCTTCCGCTTCATTGATCGCCCGGCTGCGGTCCCGATTCCAGCGACTATACTCGGTTTCCCATTCATCCATCTCAGTTTGATAGGCATCCATCCGGGCCTGGAAGGCTTGAAATTCCGCTGGATCCGTGGGAAAGGTGCCGGGAGATTCTGGGCGTTGGGGTTCGGGTTCATCCACCGCCGGAACAAACTTAGATTGAATCCCTGGGAAGTTGCAGGTTTTAAACAGGCCGGGGCCAAAACAGGTACATTCTTGCCGTTGTTGCGCTTCGGAGAGGGCTTGCCGTTCGGTTTCCGTTTTGTCCTGCCAGCAGGGATCTGTAGCTAAATCCTGTCCCATTTGGGTTAACGTCACCATCGCCTCAAACGGCCACTTAATCACGGTCAGATGGTTAATGATCTTTCCAGGTAACCCAAGGGACTCAACCGGCTGAATCCCGCCACTGAAGATAATCTGGGGTACGAGAAACATCAAAATTAACAGGGGCACAATATTTTGGGAGGGAGCAAAGGCCGAGACTAATAATCCCATGGCCATCCCGCCAAAAATTGCCAGGCCCAGGGTGATATACATCTCAAAGGTAATGCCCCAGTCTCCGGGAATATTGACCGCTAATTTCGTGACAAAAAGATAGGTCGCGGCCTGGTAGAGGGCTAAAACGAGGGCAATGGCGACTTTGGAGCAGATATAGGGCAAAATTTGCAGGCCAATCATCCGCTCGCGCCGATAGACTTCAACCTCTTTGACTAAATCCCGCATCGTGGTCATGGCCCCAATCATCACCGCAATTAAACTGGTGACAAAAATCATCGTCAGGGCCTGGCCAGCATTGCCATTCACGGGATCAAACAGGTTGCGTGACCAGGAGACAAAGCTCAACATCCCCAGGAGAGGCGCAATTAGTAAGGTCAAAACCAGATTGCTTTTATCCTGGGCCAAGATCGCTAAGTTGCGGGCGGTCAAAATCAAAAACTGATCCCAGCCAGAGATGCGCGACTTGGGTTCTTTTTTGAGTATGCCCAGGCGAGTTCGTTTCGAGGGTTCTTCGATGTGGTTATTCAGAACCTGCTGCCGTCCCACGACATACTCTTGATAAAACGCTGATTCCTTATAGGCCCGCTCCAATTCTGCCGAACTGGGGGCATTCGGGTTTTTCTCTTTATCCAGGGCGCGATAAATCCCGGAAAAGTCATCGAGTCTAATTCCGGCAAATTCCTGGGTAAAGGTTGTGCGGAAATAACTGAGCATTTGATCCGGTGGGCCAAAGTAGGCTAACCGTCCCCCTTCCGCCATAAAAATCACGAGATTACATTCCCGAATATTTTGGGTGGCATGGGTGATGATCAGGATGGTTCGCCCTTGATCTGCCAGTTCTCGCAGCAACACCATCATGTCGGCTTCTGTCCCCGGATCCAGGCCAGAGGTAGCTTCATCCAGAAAAAATAAACTCGGTTGGGTTAGGAGTTCAGCCCCAATACAGACCCGCCGCTGTTGACCGCCACTTAAGCGACTGATCGGGATATCTTTGCGATGGCTTAAGCCCAGTTCACTTAAAACCTCTTTGACCCGTTGGTTGCGTTCTGGAGTGGTGGTATCCGGGGGCATCCGTAAGCGGGCAGCATAATCCAGGGCCTGGCCAATGGAGAGTTCTTCATGGATGATGTTGCGCTGGGGGACATACCCAAGTTGGGTTTGGAAGGCCTGGTAGTTGCGATAAAAATTAGTTCCATTGACAAACACAGTCCCACTGGTGGCCGGTCGCAAGCCATTGAGGGTATCTAAGAGAGTGGATTTACCACTCCCGCTGGGGCCGAGAATTGCCACAAATTCCTTGGGTAAAATTGACAGGGATACGTTGTTCAGGATCGTTGTGCCTTTGCCCACCACTTTGCTCAGGTTCAGTGCGTCTAGGCGTAAGTGACCAGATTCTGAGTACTGGGTCAGGGTTTCATCAATATTAAGGACAAAGCGGTCACAGCCAATGCGAATACTATCGCCCACGCGCAGGAGTGTGGGTTCGGCGACTTCTCGGCCATTGACATAGGTACCATTGCTAGAATCCAAGTCCACCAAAGTAAATTCCCGCTCACGGCGCTCGATTTTGGCATGGAACCGGGAGACAGTGGGGTGGCTGATCTGGAGATCATTCATCGGATCTCGGCCAATGGTTAACTCCACATGGCCAACCAGAGGAATAGTTTTGACGGGGACAGCGGCGGTTTCTGCGAGATCGGGGCCTGGCAGGGAAAGCATGGTGGCCTTGGAGTTTTCATGTAACTCTGTAGGCGGCATGAAGACCAATTGGCGGCGTTCCCGGTCAATCTGCTCTGGATATTCCAGGCCAAGGTAGGTCAAAGAAATCTTGCTGCCCAGAGGATACTCATCACCGAGATGCAAAATAATTTCTTGAGATTCGCTGGGTTTGGTTAAATCTGTAATCGCCAGGCCATCTCCAATATCCCGAATCCGTAAGTGGCAAGGGACTAAATCCAGGCCATCGACAGCAATATCACAGGCCGGGTGAGAACCGAGGAGGGATGTGGTGGCAATAATTCCCGAATTTTGGGCCCATTTTGGTGTGTTGATTTCAATGACAGGAACCTGGCCGTCGCGGGGTAAGACTTCCAGAGGCCCAGCAGTGGTATGGCCATGCTCTTGGTAATGCCAGGTGGCGCGAAATCGGAGTGCAGTCCCCCCCAAGACGATCAGATCACCATCCGCCAAGGGAATGGGGGTTTGGGGCACCAGTTTTTCGTTATTCAGCCGTGTTCCGCCTTTACTGCCCAAATCAATCAGGTAATAGTGATCCTCTTGCTTTTCAACGCAGGCATGGTAGCGGGAGACGGCGATATCGTTCAAAACCAGGCGATTGTCAGCGGCACGGCCAATGGTCACCCCGGTTTCGTGGAGATTAAGACCCTGATCACTGACGGACTTAACAAGCTCTAACCAGGCCATTTGACTCATGGGGCGTAGTGGGTAGATGAAGGGTGAATGTTGCCAGCTAGTTTACAGGATTATGGAAAACATTACAAAACTTAATTAAAGTTACTAAGGCTAACCTAACTTAGAAATTAAGTCTGCTGGCTGTGAAATATTCAAAAACGATCATAATTCTCAATATATCTTAGAGAGAGTTTGTGTTAGCGTTGAATCACTCCCGGCTGACCCATAACTGGGGAACTAACCGAATCTATTTCGATGAGTAACCATAGCGTATGTCTGCAATCACAACTGTTTGCCCTGATCTACAACAACAAGTTAATCAACTACTAAGTCTAATCCATCAAGAATCTAGTCTCCAAACCATAGACATAACCCAGGCCCAGACTTCTTTAGGTAAAGCGATTTCTCCCACATTTCAAATTGTCTTTGCCGGGGCGTTTAGTGCGGGGAAATCCATGCTGATTAATGCCTTGTTAGAACGAGAACTGCTTTATAGTTCTGTGGGTCATGCTACTGGGACAATTTGCCAAATTGCTTATGCTGAACCTAATGAAGAAAGGGTAGTGTTAACTTTCCTCAGTAAAGAGGAGATTCTAAACTATGTCGCAGTGCTAGCAAGGGATATATCGCTTCCAGCCATTCCCCGGATTGATGAAGAGGTTGAGCGACAGCAGGTAATTCAACAATGTGTCTCAATTATTACAACAGAAGGAGGTAAGGAAAAAAGCAAGAAAGCTACTAATGCAGAGTCATTACGTCTTTTAGTCAGTGGGTATCAAGAAAACCACAGCAGAATTCATGTTATTGCCAATAATGTTTTTTCAATGGAAGAAATGGGCTGGACATCCATGAATGAAGCAGTAGATTTTGTGAGACGCGGTAGTGGCAGTTCCATCTTAAAGGAGATTAAATACTACATCAATCATCCGTTGCTACAAGATGGAAATGTTTTGATTGATTCACCCGGAATTGATGCGCGGGTTGAGCGAGATTCTGAGCAAACATTTACTAAGGTTCAGGATCCAAACGTCTCTGCTGTAATCTCAGTCTTTAAGGTTTCTAATGAAGATTTTTCACTGGAAGAAAGCAAACTCCTAGAAATTATTCGTTCAAACCTCGGAATCCGTGAACGCGTATTTTATGTGTTCAATCGTATTGATGAAACTTGGTATTTTGATCAATTACGAAATAAGATCAACCAAACTATTTCCGAACAATTTCAAGGAGAGCGAGTTTACAAGACCAGTGCTTTGCTTGGTTTCTTTGGTAGTCAAGTCCGTAGGCTAGATCAAAATAGTCGATTTGGTTTAGATACAATTTTCCGTAAGTATTTGCAGGAGAACGAAACACCTCAATTTGTTAATGCATTTGTTAGTTATTGCTTGACTTCTCAAAAAGTAGATGTTACTAAGTTTCGGCTTCCTCGTGAAGTAGTTGATTTACCCCAAAACATTGAGAAATACACCTGTATTCTTAAAGCGTTGCATCCCTATATTGTTGATCAGCTTATTATTGATAGTGGTATCGGTGAATTTCGTGAAGCTATTACGCGCTATTTAACTGACGAAAAGCGTCCCGCCTTAGTATCTGATTTGGCAGATGATTTGCAAGCTCTATGTATTGGTTTGAGAAAAAATTATATAGAGCAATGGCAATATCTAGAAGCTCAACCTAATGATGTTATTGCTATGCAGGAGCAAGACTTACGCAAGCTGAATCATGAATTGAAGAAAGCTGGTGATGATTTTTGTGAACACATCCAGAAAGAGCTAAATTTGGCAGTTGGGAGTGATCAAAATAAATCTTATGAAAATGACTTCTCGAAGTTGAAACAACAGATGGTAAAGCGTCTAGACGAGTTGTTAAAAAACTTCTCAGTCAAAGAGGTTTACCGTCAAGCCCAAGCTAGTCATAAGCGAAATTCTACTGTTCCAATTTTAGGTGTTTTAGCCGAAGCATTCTATTATCTTGCCAATGGACTTGAAGATACTTTAGTTGAAGAATCAAGAGAAACGGTTAATAACTTTTTTGTCAGGTTATTAGAGCGCGTCCGTCAACAAACCTATTATCGAGAATTATTCCTGATGCTTGGTCATGATGGCGGAATTGAAAAAAACCTTGTTCAAGCTCAACAACAAGCCGTTCATGCTATTGTCAATGCCGCTAAAATTGAATGTGATCGTTATGTCCGGGAACGTCCTGAGTTTTACACTGAAGATACGTTTCATATTTGGCAATTACGCAGTAAATTTCAACAAGCTTGTCTCCAATTTGACTCTCAAAGCATTCCCGAAGCTGAACCGACAATTCGAGAACTTCTAAAACTGGATTTTGAGCGTAAAGTTAAAAACACTGTATTGAAGACTTTTCGTAATTCAGTTGATACTACTCTTACTTCTCATCTCCTTCCGATTAGTGAATCGCAGCCTGAGCTTATTTTGCAACAGTATGATCATGCCCGCCAATTTTTGGGTAAGACCCTGGCCAAAGAAGCAGAAGAGACTCTGAAGAAAAATCAACTCAAGAAAACAGAGCTAGAGCAGAAAATTGAATTCTATAATGCGGCTGTGAATGGGATTAATCAGTGTTTAGAACTTATGGGCCTGGATCGGAAGAAGTTACCCCTGATTTTAAAGTCCGATCTGACTCTTAATCCTGTCACAGTTAACCCCTCTGCACCAGTTTCTCTAGAATTACCTCAGGTTTATGTGGATGCTGAAGTAATTGAAAGTTAAGATTTTTAATGGTTAACTTATTTTGCGTCTTTCAAGTGAGGCAACAATCTTATGCAATCCAGGATTCTTGATGTCAACGAAAAACTTAAGGAAGTTCCATTCTGTTTTTATAAGTTAAAGAATAAGACCACGTTTAGACTAGGTGAGTTTATGTCTCTCTTGATTCGAGCTATTAAAGAAAATGGCTTTGATGGCCTGGGACACTTAACAAAAGCAAATGGCGGGGTTCCGGTTTGTGGCAGTGGTGAACGAGAAAAATGGTTCAATCAGGGCGTATCCTGTGAAATATATAACCCAAAAGATGGAAATTGGGAAAAGGGAAGACTACGCATCAAGGTTTTGCTGGAATTTGAGCCTGATGAGAAACCAGAAGTTCAATCTGAATTAGATATGATTCGCCAAATGGAGTATCCGTCACCCTAAATTTTTCCTAATCTTTTAACTGTTCAACTTGATTTTCCTATTCTGGGTATTGCCATGAAGTCTGAAATTCTTGATATTCAAGGTCTATTCAAAGATGCGCCTCTTTGCTTTTATGAATTTAAGACAAAAACAATGTTCAAGTTTAGTGAGTTTATGTATCTCCTCAGCAGAGCATTTGAAACTAAGGGTTTAGATACATTGGGTGACTTTGCCAAACCAAGAGGTGGGATTCCAGTTTGGGGGGATGGTGAGCGAGAAAAGTGGCTCGGGGAGGGTGTTTCGTGTGAAATTCTCCGGCCTGGTGAGGCAATTTGGAAAAAAGGAAAACTACGTATTAAAATCGCTCTTGAATTTGAACCTGACGAAGAACTAAAAGCTGAATCTGATCTCGATGCCCTCCGTCAAATGACGGTTGATTGATTGTTGTTTATCAGAAATTTTTAGAGAGCATATATGGAGTCTGGATTAAAGCAAATATAATTTTTTATAAATTATTTTGATTCAATCACGCAATGGTTAATTTGCGAGAGATCATCGCTAACAACTACGAGAACGACTGAAGTATTTGAGTAAATCCTGTTGAGGTAATACCCAGCACAACTCTTCCCGTTGCAAAGATTTAACCAAGACAACTTCTTGACGTAAAGCAGCAATCACAAAAGGCTCGGCTCGGAAATAAAGGGTTTCACCGACTTCAAACTGAGGTTGGGTGCGGGGCATAAGGATCGTTAGCACAATGGCGATAAATGAGGAGCTTACCTGGGTGAGTAATTTACTTAAGTCGCCCACCGCTTACTCCTTAGTGTGGTTGAAGATCCGGTTTACCGACCTCGCCCGCCTAGGTGAATCCCGACCCTGCCTTGAGGCTAATCACCACTTTCTTGGGAAGATAGAATTTGCTGATTGATCTGGAGCATTCACTCACCTGTGCTTTGGTTCTATGACTTAGTGATTATCGGAGATTCCCTGGCCGCCGTCAGAGGTGCAATCCAGGCCGCCCTACATCGCCGCGTTGCCTTAGTCATGGGTAATCGCCATCGCCTAGAGTTGGATTTCCTCGAACAGTCCCTCGCAACTTTCTCGCCATCTCAGCCACCAGGCCCCTTATCTTGGCTTCAGGGACAATATCAACGTTGGCAAGATACTTTCAGTTCAGCGGCTCTAGCCCAGGCCGGGGTGGATGTCATTCAGGGGCAGGGAAGATTGAGCCAATCCGATAAAGGCAGGGGCCTGGAATTGATCATCGGAGAAGATCGCCTGCGGGCACGCCATTTTTTACTCGTGGATAGACCAGAGGTTGTGCATTATCAGAATCAGGAAATAACAGTCGCCACTCTACTTCAGGAGCTTGGACGGCATCCCCCACCTTGCATTTTTGTTCCGGGTCAGCATCTTCAAGATTTAGTCTGGGTGCAGCTTGGTCTAGCCTTGGGCATTCCCGTGGCCTGGGGGGGAGATGTGGCCCAATTATTAGCCCAGGACGATCCAGCCTTGAGGGATTGGTTTAAGGCAGATCTAGTCAACACTGGCATCCAACTCAGCCCAGGCCAGGAATCCCTAGCCCCCGTAACCCCGACCCTGACAACCATCATCAGACCGATTAGGGAATCTCTAGAGGGCCTGGAAAGCCTCGGAATTATGGGACAGGAGGGTCAGATGATGGTCAATTCCTATTTGCATACAACTCAACCCCACCTTTGGGCCAGTGGCTCCTGTCTGAAGGGCTATGGTTTGGGGATGATCAGCCAGGCCGAGGTGAATTATGTCTTATCTACCCTGCTTCTCCCCGGTAATCGACAACCGTTCTGTTACAAAACCCTGCCCTGGTGGTTAGCAACACCAACTCCAATCGCCAGAGTCGGGTGGTCTGCGGTGGCGGCTGAGACTGCTTACAGGGGCAAGATTACGGTTTTACCGATCCAACCCACTCATTTTCAAACGGGACAGGGGCAACTGGTCTTAGATCGTCACGAGCGGCTCTTAGGGGCAACATTCTGGGGAGATTCGGCAATTACGGCCGCTAAAACCTTGGGCCTGGGCCTGGAGCATCAACAAGTCGGGGCCTGTTTAACGGCGGCAGGCTGGGAAGTAGCTATGCATCCGAGACAATGTGGATCATCGTGAATTTTGGCGAGGGTACTCTGGGGAATGCACTCAGGAATTTTTAGTCAAGAGCCATTGGCTCAGAATGGGGTTGACCTGCTCAGGTGCTTCATCTTGGGGGCAATGCCCAACTCCCGGTAATTTGATCAAGGCTTCAACCTGGGGGAATTCACTCCAGGCCTGGCTTAACGCAATCGGTTCCCAGGGGTCTGCCTCTCCCCAAATGATTAAGACCGGACATTGAACTTGGGGTAAAAGCGCTTCCGGTAGTGGCCCCGCAGAGTAGGTAACAAAGGCCAAGAAAACATCAGCTGCACCCTGATCTTGAGACGGCCGATAGAGGAGTTCGACTAATTCATCGGTAATTGCGGCTGGATTGGCATAGGCCTGGTGCAGAATTTTCCGAATTACAGGTGGGCGAGCTAAACGACTGAAGAAAAAATAGCCCATTGGCTTAAAACTCAAAATCTGCTGCAACAGACTGGCCCCCCATTGCCGATAGAAAGGCAGGGTTTGCCGTTTTTCCACATGGAGCAGCCGTAATGAACAATTGAGTAACCCCAGGCCCCGTACTTGTCCCGGAAAGTCAACCGCCGCTTGTAGGGCCACGATACAACCAATAGAATTACCCACCAAAAACGCGGGTTCCCCAATCACTTCTGTAATGAAATCCAAAACTAACGTGGCCCAGGTGGGAAAAGTGTAACTCAGTTCTTGGTTGGGAGCGGGTTTCGCCGATTCACCAAAGCCGATTAAGTCAATGGCATATACGCGGGCAGTTTCCCCTAAAACGGCAATGTTTTTGCGCCAATGTAAACTTGAAGCCCCAAAGCCATGAATTAAAACCACGGCTGGCCCGCGGCTTCCTGCCTGTCGATAGCGAATGGGATAGCCCCGCCATGACCAGGCCTGGGTTGTTACACCCGCACTTAATAACGATGCCACACGCCGCTCCTACGCATCAGCCGCAATTTTTGCCCCCAAAATCCGCGACAAGGCAATTTCCAACGAACGCAACCAAAATCGCTGCCGACTTGGCCCACTTTTCGACATGGGTTGAACCAGGATGGTGAACATCCCCAAGCGATTTCCCGCTAACACATCTGTAAAGACCCGATCTCCTACCATCGCTACTTGCTCCGTTGGTAAGTTCATTGCCTGTAGGGCCTGGCGGAGTTTCCGGCGCGAGGGTTTAGCTGCCCCCATCAGAAACGGTACGCCCAGAGTCTCAGCAATTCGGCTAATGCGGCCATGGTTAAGATTATTACTGACGAGCCAGAGATCTACTTGATGTTTAATTTGGCTTAACCAGGCCAAGACCTCCGGTGAAACGTCCTGCTCCCAAGTTGGGACGAGCGTATCATCAACATCCAAAATCAGTCCCTTCAAGTCATGCTGCACCAGAAGACCAGGGCTAATCAATAAAACGCTATCTTTGAGAATTAAATTTGGCTCTAATAGAGCGGCCCAATCCGGTTGTATCATTCCCTGTTGTCCTGGCTCGTGGAGTTAGTTCAGGTTTGCCTCAAGCATCCAAATTTTATCCAGGCCCTAGTCTTGCCTGGGGGCTTAATCCCACTCGTCCTCATCAGCTGTAAAGTCGACTAAGTGTTTTTCTAAATGCTCTTCAATCAGGGGCTGAATGTGCTGAAAATCCTGGGGAGATAAGACTTCAGGTTCATGGCCAGGGCGCAAACGAGCCACAAACAACATCGGACTCAAGGGCATATAGATAATGTATTGGCGACCCTGATGGAAAAATGGACTGCCGAGGATTTGGTATTCTTCATCCTGCATCTCATCCGAGTCTTCGATTTCCAGGCTGATAATTTCGGTCTCACCGGTGGGCGGAATCTCCCCTTCTAAATCAATCGTTAAAGAAAAGGCTGAACGCTTCAGGATCAGGTTTTGTTCCGCTAGAATCGCCTTGGCGACATCAAAAACCAGATCAATTTCCGATTCATCCAAGGGGAGAAGTGTTTCTTCCTCATCTTCGGCCAGGACTGAAAAAATTTCCACGGGATAATCAAGCGGTTGCAGTAAGGCATATTCTTGACCGCTAAACTTGAGGCTAAACTCAATCACGCAGTCCAGAGTTCTGCCAAATTCATCAGCTAAGGTGACTTGTGGCCGCTCGTTGTCGGGATCGGTGGCTTCCCAATTAGAATGATTGTTTTGCCCGCTGTTGTTTTGACCCATGATTAGCCGAATTTATTTCCCTATGGCTACGAAGCATAACATCTGCCTGTCACCCCTGAGCGTTGTTGATCAAGCCACTGCTGCAAAATAATGGCGGCGGCCCGACTATCTACCGTTTGATGGGCAGGAATCTTGGACTTACGCCGATAGCCTTCTTGACGCAGCATTTCCTCGGCCTGGTAGGAGGTTAACCGCTCATCCACATAGATCACAGGGAGTTGTAGGGCTGTAGCAAGTCGCTCTCCCCAACGTTGAACATGCCGGGCCTGGGAGCCAATTTCTCCAGCCATGGTGTAGGGCATGCCGATGACCAATTGCTCCACCTCCCGTTCTTGACAGACTTTTCGAATCTCAGCCAAGTCTTCCGCGAACGAGCGATGCTGTAGCGTATCCAGGCCAAAGGCAATCAAACCCAACCGATCACAAGCCGCCAGGCCAATCCGTTTCCGGCCAAAATCTAACCCTAGGGCTGAAACCACAACCTAGGCATCGAGGGGATAAACACACACCCGCTTCCGGCTTTTACCAAACCGTTCAAAGGTGACCACACCATCGGCGATGGCAAACAGGGTATCATCACTGCCACGGCCAACATTAACGCCAGGATGCACCTTGGTTCCCCGTTGTCGTACTAGGATATTCCCAGCCCGGACAACTTGGCCACCATAGCGTTTTACCCCCAGCCGTTGGGCATTCGAGTCCCGCCCGTTGCGAGTGCTACCGGTTCCTTTCTTATGGGCCATGGTGAAGTTCTCCTAGATTATCTTGCGATGACTTGATCAATTTCGGCTTAGTTAGCTCTTTCCGAAAACTTTAGCTCTAAGCGGTAACGGCAGCTTCGGTAGCCAGGGATTTGCCATTCACGGAAATCCCCGTCACCATAATCCGTGTCAGCTCTTGCCGATGCCCCTGTTTTTTGCGTGTTTTTTTCTTGGGACGCATTTTATAAATGATCAGCTTCGGCCCGCGCAGGTGTTGCATGACCACTGCTTCAACAACGGCTCCCGTGACGGTCGGTTGCCCCACCAGCACTTCGTCCCCAGACTGCACTAACAAAACGTCCGCAAGGGAAACTGCAGCCTCTGGGTCAGCGGCAATTCGATCAACATCATAGAAGCGGCCGGGTTCTACCCGATATTGCTTGCCGCTGGTGGCCACGATGGCATAGGTCATAGGGGGTTAAGTCTCCAAAATTTTGCCGTACAGGTGTGCTGTTTTTGGTGAATCAATCTAGCACTTCAGAAAACCTGATCCGGGCAAACTGACAATTCCTGATCATAGTCAATTTTGTTAAATTTCGTCAAACTCCTGAGTTGGGGATTTGCAGGCCAAATCCGAGGGATGCCTGAGTGGATTTGAGTTTAAGAAACGTGACCCCGTTGGATGGACAAGGTGACAAAGAGTGCCTATACTGATAGTCTGAATTTTGCTTTTGTTATTGAGAAGCCCCCTTAGGAGGTCAGTATTTCTGAACCACTTTCCCTCACGGTAAGTTTACGAGGCACCCGCGAGCTCAGGGATAATGTTCAATTATTTCGCCTCACTGGCCTGATTGATGCCTTTTCGGAACCGGCTTTTCGTAAAGCGTTAACCAAGGCAATTGAAGATGGCCCAAAGCACCTGGTTTTAGATTTATCCAAGATCGAATTTATCGATAGCTCTGGCCTGGGAGTTTTGGTACAGTTAGCTAAAAAAGTACAAGACGGGGGCGGGACGTTGCAAATTGTCAGTAATCCCCGAGTGACGCAAACAGTGAAGCTGGTTCGCTTAGAAAAGTTTCTCTCGTTACAGCCCGATCTGGCCACTGCCCTTGAAAATGTTGAGGCGGCGGATTCTTCAAGTAAGTAGTCTTAATTTGCTAAAAGCAATTTTTCAACTTACCTCAACAAAACTCTCGTACTAGTTTCCTGAGTAGTTCCAGGCCATGGCAGAACTAGGGCATCATTTTTTATTGACCCGGCCTGGGATGGTGACAGAGCCAAATCGTTACTCGATGGCAGCCTTGGCTTACTTGGGCGATAGTATTTATGAGTTGTTTATTCGCTCCCTCTTTCTCAGCCCCCCCCGGCGGATTCGCGATTACCACCACTCAGTTGTGGAGCAGGTGAAGGCAGAAAGCCAGGCCAAGTATCTAGAAAAAATTTTAGAGTTCTTAACGCCAGCGGAACTAAACATTCTCCGGCAGGGGCGTAATGCGGCTACGGCTGGGCCAAAACGGGTTTCCGCCCAAATTTATCAACAGGCCTCGAGCTTAGAAGCCTTACTGGGGTTCCTCTACATTACCCAGCCTGAGCGACTCGCCGAAGTTCTCACCCGACTCCAGGCCGAAATTGTCCTGCCAGAGATTGCTCCTTCTGCGGCTCCCTCACCAAAATGAAGCCCCGGCCTGGAAGTCCTATCCAGCAAATCCGAGCCAGCAAAATCGATTAAAATCGGGGCTTGAGGTGGTGCAAGGGGTAAAGGTTAATGGCAACACAGACAGTGCGAGTCGGAGTGGCGGGGCCTGTGGGTTCCGGGAAAACGGCTTTAGTGGCGGCTCTGTGCCAGGCCCTGCGGCAGAACTTTCATCTGGCAGTGGTCACCAATGATATCTACACCCAGGAAGATGCCCAATTTTTAGCCCGCAACCAGGCCTTGGAGACAGAACGCATTGTCGGGGTGGAAACAGGGGGCTGTCCGCATACAGCGATCCGCGAGGATGCTTCGATGAATTTGGTGGCGATTGCCGATTTAGAGCGGCGGTTTCCAAATTTAGATCTGATTTTTGTCGAGAGTGGCGGCGATAACCTGGCGGCAACCTTTAGCCCAGAATTGGTCGATGTGACTCTCTATGTGATTGATGTCGCCGCCGGAGATAAGATTCCACGCAAAGGGGGGCCGGGGATTACCAAATCCGACTTGTTAGTGATTAACAAAATTGATCTCGCCCCCTATGTCGGAGCAGATTTGGAAATTATGCAGCGCGACGCGGCGAAAATGCGCGGGATCAAGCCTTTTTTAATGACCAACTTAAAAACAAATCTTGGCCTGGATGGCGTGATTGATTTTATCCTGGCTCAATTGCCGCCGCGCCCCCTGCCTATGCCGGTTTAGGTACAAAAATCTGGAGCATTTTCAACCATTAGAATGAATATTTATGGGGTTTAAGCTGCTGTTGAGTCTGAGTTTTAGCCAATTCGCCAATGTCGTTGCCTGTTCGCCAGCGTGTCGGAGCATCAGCCTGGGCCTGGTGGGGGTATCGTTACTGATTTGGTTATTTTTGCTGTTCGGTTGGGGCAATTTTTGGCGCTGTGATCAACGTTTAACGTCTCAAGCCCCAGGGAACCAACACCCCCAGGCCTGGCCGAGCATAGCTGTGGTGATTCCGGCTCGCAATGAAGCGGAGGTGATCGGCACATCCCTAAGCTCCTTATTGGATCAAGATTATCCTGGGGCCTGGCAAATTGTTTTAGTGGATGATCAAAGTCAGGATGGAACCAGCGAAATTGCTAGTGCCACCGCGACAAACCGCCACCAGGCCAGCCAACTCCAGATTCTTAACGGGGAGGCGTTACCCGCTGGCTGGTCAGGGAAATTATGGGCGTTGAAACAGGGGATTCAGGCAGCGCAGGCATTTCAACCGAAATATCTCCTCCTGACGGATGCGGATATTGCCCATAGCCCAACCAACTTACGGCAACTGGTCACTAAAGCCGAGGCGGAAAAACTGGCCCTCGTTTCCCTAATGGTGCAATTGCGCTGCCAAAGTTTTTGGGAAAAGCTTTTGATTCCGGCATTTATCTTCTTCTTTCAAAAGCTTTATCCTTTCCCCTGGGTGAATCATCCGCAACGCAAAACGGCGGCGGCGGCGGGGGGCTGCATCCTCCTTGACAATCAGGCCCTGGAACAGGTGGGGGGAATTGCGGTGATTCGCCAGGCCCTGATTGATGATTGTTCCTTAGCGGCGGCGTTTAAACGGCAGGGCTATGCCATCTGGTTGGGTTTAAGTGCCACGACCCGCAGTCTCCGTCCCTATCCAGATCTGGACAGTATTTGGAATATGGTGGCCCGCACCGCCTATACCCAACTCAACTATTCCCCTTGGCTGCTGCTTGGCACCCTCCTTGGCATGGGTTTAGTCTATCTAGTTGCTCCTCTGGGCGTGGTTTGGGGCTTGTTAACCGGGCAAATGGTTATTCTAGGTTTAGCTGTGCTGACCTGGGTGTTGATGGCCCTGGCCTATATGCCAACGATTCGGTTGTATCACCTAAACCTGGCCTGGAGTTTAGCCCTACCGGGAATTGCCTTGCTCTACAACTTGATGACCTTGGATTCAGCGCGGCGGCATTGGCTAGGGCAAGGGGGGGCCTGGAAAGGGCGAACCTATGATCTCCATGGGGCTTAGTCTGCTGAAACTTCTAGATAATCCGCATAATTAGGCAAAAGCAGCAGATCGGTACAATAGCGATGGGTTTGCATTGGGCTTTTCCTGGAATTCAACATGGGGCAACTCCGACAGCTCAAGCAGTTAAGAACGCAGTCTGGGCAACTGGGACTGAAGGTGGAGGCACGCTGGCAGCGGTGGCGGCAGGATTTAACGTTCCCGGCCTGGTATCGCTGGGGGCCTTGGTCGGTTTTACTTGCCGTGGGCATTGGCGGCTTTAGCTGGGTTTTGTTATTACGGCAACCGACAAATCCCGACGACTGTGATGCCGTTTTCTGGCCCTTTGCTTCGGCTTCGTTTCGCATCTATTGCGCCCAGGAAGCGGCCGAAAGTCAATCTCTGGAGGGGGTGATAAAAGCAATTCACCTCATTGATGCCCTGCCCCAAGATCATCCCCTGGCCCCGCAAATTAGTCGCCTCCTCCAGGCCTGGTCTCGGCAAGCCCTGGATTTAGCAGAAGCCAGTTTCCAGGCCGGGGATAAAGCACGCGCCATTGCCTTTGCCCGCCAAATTTCACCCCATGCGGCAGTCTATGAAGAAGTGCAAGCGCGGGTAACCCATTGGGAACAGGTCTGGGCTGAGGGTGAGGGGATCTATGACAAAGCCTATAGTGCTCTCCAAAATCTGGAATGGCGCGAGGCGTTTCAAATCTCCATTGGCCTGTTAGAGGTGGACTGTCGCTACTGGTCAGATGTCAAATTCGCCGACCTCAGCCAGCAAATTATCCTGGCCCGTCAAGAGGATCGCAAACTTGGGGAAGCCCGCAGCCTGATGGCCAGGGGAGGACGGGAAAATTTAGTTGCGGCCATGGAAATCATTCGGCAAGTCAAACCGGAGAGTATTATTTACCCCGGTGCCCAAAAATTGCTTGTCACCATTGCTGCGGATTTACTTGAATTGGGAGAAACTGCCCTGCGCCAGGGAGATTACAGTGAAGCACGGGCCAATGCCCTGGCAATTCCAGCGGATGTTTCGGGTTGGCAACAGGCCCAGGACTTGATTCTTTTGGCGAATGCTGCCGATACGGCTGAGATTGGGATGGGACAAGCGATTGCCCAGGCCATCCAACAGGCCCGCCGGATTACGCCCAATCGCCCGCTGTATGGGTTGGCCCAGGAAATGACCCAACGCTGGCAGGATGATACCCAACTTTTGCAGGTGCTGGCCCAGGCCCAGCAATTGGCCCAAACCAGCCGAACTGGCGATTTAGTTAAGGCCATTGCTTTGTTAAACACGGCTCCTGAGGGCACACCCTATCGCCAAAAACAGCGCGATGTCCAAATTCAGCAGTGGCAGAGAGTCATCCAAACCCGGGAAGACCAACCCTTAATCCAGCAGGCTGAGGCCCTGTTTGCCCTCGGGACAGAACCCGCTCAACAGGAGGCAATTCGGGTATTGCAGCGAATTCGGCCCGGTCGCGCCCTCTATGGCCAGGCCCAGGCCCGGATCAGCCAATGGCAAACCCGAGAGTCAGCAGAAACCGAACCCCATGGGTGGGCCACAGAACCCAGCCAGGTTAGTGGGAATGAACAAGACCAGGCCTGGATTCAACAAGCCCAAGCCCAAGCCCAACTTGGAAATCCCGCTGCCCTGGCCCTAGCGATTCAAACCGTGAATCAAATTCCCCAGGCCAGCCCCTTGCGCCCAGAAGCGGAGGTCCTGATTAATACCTGGGGAGACACTCTCCTGAATTTTGCCCAGGCCCAGGCCCCGCAGGATTTAGATGCCGCCATTGCTACGGCCCAACTGATTCCCCCCAACCATGCCGCCTATGGCCTCGCCCAGGAGTTGATCAATAATTGGCAGAAAGCGAAAGCCTCCAGTGTCTCAGCACTATAGACGTGGAGATTGCCATCCAGTAACGGCTGGGAAAAGGAAGAATCCCACACCATCAAGCAACCGCTCGCAGCCATTTTCCTGATCCCGAACTGACGTAAACTAAAACAATTTCACTCCTGGCAGTGCTACCGCTGCTTTGGGCATGACCTTCCATCTCGACACCCTCGCCTACACCAACCAGTTACGCCATTTACCGCCGCAACAAAAACTCCTCTTTGGCCTAGTGATGTTAGGGGTGGCCCTCGTGAGTCATTGGCCGGTGCAAATCTTGATTACCGCCTGGATGGCCTGGTGGTGCTTGGTCTATGCCCGAATTTCCCCCAGGGTCTATGGTGAGCTGTTTGTGGTTGCAACTGGATTTTTACTGATTGGCCTGGTGGCCCTAGTGCTGAATATTGTTTCGAGTTCAGAAATTCCCCAAATTGCCGCAGATCAACTTACGGGCCAGGCCTGGGGGGATTGGTATATTTACGTGAGTGGCCAGGGTGTCGCCCAAGCTTTCCGGATTTTTTGGCGCTCGTTAGCGGCGATTGCAACGCTTTTATTCCTGCTCTGTACAGTCCCAGTGACCCAGGCCCTAGCCGTAGCCCGACAGTGGCATTTACCCGCCAGCCTAGCCGATGTAATTTTGTTGATGTATCGCTTTATCTTTATTATCTTTGCCACATTTCAAGACCTATCCCAGGCCCAGACGGCGCGCTGTGGTTATGTCAGTTGGGCCGCCCAGTGGCGCAGTGCCAAATTACTAGCTGGACAGTTGTTAATTCGTTCACTGCAACAGTATCAACGGTTTTCCCTTGGCCTGGCTACCCGCGGCTTTGTTGGGCATTTTCAGGTTGATGGAGGAGTCGCTCGGCCGTTGAATCGGCGGTATGCCCTTGAAGCAATCTTAGGCGTTGGGGTCCTGAGTGGGATGGAACTGAGTTATCGCCTCCAGGGATGGGGCTAAATATGAGTCTGATCCGCTTTGCTGAGGTCAGCTACACCTATCCCCTCGGCCGGCATCCCGTGATCAGGGGCCTAAATCTTGAAATTCCTACAGGGCAAAAAATCAGTATCCTCGGGCACAATGGCTGCGGTAAATCCACGTTACTTTGTCTCGCCAATGGGTTGTTTCGGCCGCAAGTGGGGCAACTTTACTGGCAGGGTAAACTTCTGGAATACGGTCGGCGGGAACTCCAGCAATGGCGGCAACGGGTTGGCCTGGCTTTTCAAAACCCTGAACAGCAGTTAGTCGCGGGCACGGTAGCGGAAGATATTTCCTATGGATTGTGCAATTTAGGCTTGCCCCAGCCGGAAATCCACAGACGCTTGAACCAGGCCTTGACGGATTTTGAACTCGGGGCCTGGGCCGAAACCCCCCTCCATCACCTGAGTTTGGGGCAAAAACGGCGAGTGGCCTTAGCTGGAGTCATGGCCTTGCAACCGGAATTGTTGCTTTTGGATGAACCCACCACATTTTTAGATAGCCGCCAACGCCAGCATTTATTTGAGGAATTAGAGCGCATTCACCAGGCCGGGACAACGATTGTGATCACGACCCATGATGTCAATTTGGCGGTGGCCTGGGCCGATTGGTTGGTGGTTTTGGCCGAGGGGCAGGTGGTCTTGACGGGAACGCCAGCGGTTGTCTTTTCTCAGCTTGAGCAGTTGCCGCAATTAAATATTGAGTTGCCCTTGGTCTGGCAGATTTGGCAGGACTTACCCCCAGAGATTGCCGGCGAAACGCCAACCCCACACACAGCCCCAGAATGCAGCCAAAGGATCCACCAGGCCTGGGCCAAGCTCAAGCGTGAGATAGGTGGGGCGTAACATTAAACTGCTGAATCTGCCAGCGCACCGGATTGTATCGCTCTTCGGAAGTCTCAGCTTGGGTTAAATAGGGAAGTTGGATGTCGAGTTCAAACCAGGCCGTGGGGGCTATGGTAATTTGCCAAACCCGCTCCATTCCCAAAATGACACTGAGTAAATACTGCAAAAACCCCGCATGACTGACAATCCAAACCTGATCCGGATTGCTAGCCTCTAGACATAGTTTTTGCCAAAGCCGTTGGGCCCGGTGATAGGCCTGGGCAGGAGATTCTGCGGCCGGGATGGGGAGCCACTCGAGTTGGGATTCCAATTGCTGGGTTAGGGAGGGATAGCGGTCTTGGGCTTCCGGCCAGGTTAAGCCAGTCAAAATCCCTAAATCAATTTCGGTTAAATCTTCGCAAACGTGCATCGGTAAGGCCTGAGCGACTGATCCTAGCACTGCTGCTGTTTGCCGGGCCCGGTGCAGAGGACTGGTGAAAATCTGAGTCGGGGCGGGGAAATAGTTTGAAAAATAAGTGTGCAGGGCCTGGGCCTGGGCAATCCCCTGTTCAGTTAAGTCAGGATCACTGCGGCCGAGTAACCGCTGCTCTCGATTGCCCACCGCTTCCCCATGGCGAATTAAGACAAGTTTCATGTAGCACTACTCCTGTCCTAAGCCACCTTTTCACCACTGAGAATAAAAATGGGTTCAACTGCGGCAAAAATTTGATGCCCGCCTCGGGTTTCCAGCCGATTAATCACCGATTGGACAACCTCAATGCTGCGGGCCTGGACGGTGGCGAGGGCCTCTGAGAGGGAGTAAAGGTTTTCTAGGCTGCTGGCTGTGGCGACTATCCGACCACCGGGAGCCAAAAATTCCCAGGCCTGTTCCAAAATGGCTTTGATTGGCCGCCCGCCTTCTAAACAGACCCGATCCGGCAGCGGTTTTAACTGGGCTAAACAATCTGGGGCTTCATCCACCACAATTTCCACATTGGTCAGGCCAAACCGCTCACAATTGCGGCGAATTAGACCAGCGACTTCTTCATCCCGCTCGACAGCAACAATCTGCCCCTGTGGAGAGAGCAATCCCGCTTCCACTGGAATTGTCCCTGTACCCGCGCCAATATCCCATAAAACTGAATTGGCCTGGAGCCGGAGATGGGCCAGGACGAGCAGGCGAGTTTCCCGGTGGGTTAAGGGAATCCCCGGTAAGCGTTCAAATTGGGCATCGGGAATCCCTGGCGTGACGTAGGGCCAACTGACCACAGCCATTTGCGCGTCCTCAGTGGTTGCAGGATGAGTTCTCACGTGTTTGACCACTACTCTAGTGTATGGGGCGTTTTCGCAATGCTGGAGCGAGCAGCCGGGAAACTGGTCATTTCTTTGGGGAGGGGCGCACCACAGCGTTTACACCAAAGGGCATCGGCATCATGTGCCCCTAAGCCACAGGCCCCGCAAACCAAGGCAACTTGATGACTACTTTTAATTAATTGCCGAATTAAGTCTCCCACCTGCCAGGGAATCAGGGCAATCCCGGTAAAAATCATCAAGACAGTGAGTAATCGCCCGACTTCTGAAATCGGGGTAATATCGCCAAAGCCAACGGTCGTCATCGTCACTACGGCAAAGTAAAAGGCATCAAGAAAGGTGTGAAAATTTTCAGGATTGAGGTCATGCTCGGCCTGGTAGATCAAACCGGAATAGACAAAGAGAATCGCTAGCAGTGTCAGGAGAATCCGGGCAAAAATAACCGTGTCATTGGTGGTGAAGCGGCCAAACCAGGAGCGATTTTGGAAAAATCGAAATAGCCGGAGAATCCGAAACCAACGAAAAACCCGAATAAAGCTGATATCGACCAGGCCAATAAAGAAGGGCACAATCGTGAGCAAATCAATGAGGGAATAAATACTGAAAAAATACCGCCATTTTCGTTCTGCGGCCCATAACCTCAAGACATATTCAATGGCAAACGTGATCAGAATCACCAAATTTAGCTGGTCAAGAATCTCGCGCAGGGCCGGTGCAATCGGGTAAGTTTCAATGACAAAAATGGCAATTGAGCAGAGCACCAGGCCCGTAATGGATAGGTCAACTAGGACTTCATGGCCCTGAAACCATTTTTTCAAGGTCTGGGGTTGAACATTAGTCCAGAGAGAGGGCGGCTGGTTCATGAATGACTGCGGCGGTTCCGGCCCAATTTAGGCAAGAGGGATGCGGCTAAATCTCGCTGTATTCTATCGCTCTCCCGCAAGGGCTAACGGCTGTCAGCCAGAATTTAACTAGTTTTTCTTGTCGCCCTCGGCTGGTGATGTTAGTCTCAAGGTTGAGTTTGGGTAAATTTTGATACGGAAATTTATGGTCAGACGCAACTTACCCGACAATTGGCTTGCTCAGCTGCCGCCTTTCCCGGCCTGGGAGCGTTATCGGTCTGGCTGGATTGGGATTGGCCTGGGGGTGCCGATTCTGGGTGCCTTGATCTTTATTCCCTTCTGGCGTTCTCAAGCCAACTCAACGGTTGAACTCACCCCGCCGCCAACGACCCAATCGTTTAATCTGGCGCAAAACCACCTGGACTTGAATAGTTACATCTCTGTTAATCGCAACCCGAGCCAGTCTCAATTTCCCTCTCCCTTTCTTGGGCAAGCAAATTATCCGACGAACCCCCGCCCCGTGATCCAGGCCCGCGATTTGCTCACTACCCGCCCACTGACAAAATCTCCCGCATCGCATCTGCCGACAACCATTTTGAACAAAGCATCTTCCGGGGTAGTTTCCAGCCTCCCAATTACACCCCCCAAGGCCCTGAATCCGGTTCCTCCGAGTCAAGCCCAGGCCCCACAAGTTCGCGTTGCGGTTGTTCAAAATCAAGCCCAAGTCACGATTGGGGTGAGTACAAACCTGAGTCTCAGTGATGATCAGGGGCGGGTTCTCGGGACTTTAGGGGCCAACCAAGGCTTAACCCTCCAGGCCGGGGGGCAAGGATTTATCGGTTGGGATAAACCGTTACCGCCTTCGATTTGGCTCAGTCCGGGGGATGGGGGCCTGGTCTATGTGGATGGGCATTGGTATCGGGGCAAAATGCGGATCATTGCAGTTGATGGCAAAGTCACGGCAATTAATCAACTGGACTTGGAGCAATATCTGGTCTCAGTGGTGGGAGCGGAAGTTTATCCGAGTTGGCCGATAGATACCCTAAAAGCCCAGGCCATTGCCGCCCGTTCCTATGCCCTCGCCCAAATGTTTAAACCCGCCAGTCGCTTTTTTGATCTCGGTAATACCGAACGTTGGCAAGTCTATCGCGGGATTAAAGATGAATGGAATACGACCCAAGCTGCGGTACAAGCTACCCGAGGCATTGTCTTAACCCAGAGTGGTCGGGTAATGGTGTCAATGTATGCAGCAACTGATGATATTGTTCGGGATGTGTTTGGCGGGCGGGGGATGAGCCAGACCGGGGCCTATGAGTTGGGCCAGCGCGGCTATTCCTATCTGCAAATTTTAGGAAATTACTATCCTGGAGCGAGCCTGTCACAACTGCAATAGATTTGTTGGGGGGATAAGATGCTACCAGAGGTTTTGGCTGAGATTAACCCTCTAGAGTATCAGGATCGGGCACGATTTCCCCTAGCCCTAGAAAGGGCCTTTCGTCAGGATTTCTATCAAAACTCGGTTAACTATGTTAGAGCTGCCATCTTAACTGTAACCCTGCCAATTGCGGCTTTTTTGATCTTGGATGTCAGCGCGGCTCCACAGTCATGGCCAATCTTTTGGGGCATCCGTGCGGTTATGGTTACACTTCTCAGCCTCATTCCCATCGCGTTTCGTTTTCAGCAGTTACAACGCTTCTTCATCTGGATTTCAACCTTGGCTGCCTTAGTATTTGTCCTCGGTGTGTCGATGATGATTGCCCTGAGTCAACCCCAGGAGGCCGCTTTTAGTTTTTATTACATTGGCCTGGTAATTGCCGCAGTTGGTGCGCCCGCCACATTCGGTTTACTTTTTCGTCAATCTGTTGCCCTTGGTGTGAGTATCGTGCTCATTTATAGTCTGATTGCCATTGAAGCGCAAAATCTGTTAGCAACTACAGCCGGTCGGGTGGATTTTCAAGTCGCATGCTTTTTTTTGGTTGGGGCAACGGTTACGGGGATTATTAGTGGTTACTTTAATGAAAAACGTCATCGGCGGGATTTCTTGCAACGGTGCTTGATTGAGCAACAACGGGCCGAAGCCGAGCGATTACGCCACCAGTCCGACCGATTATTACTAAATATTCTTCCCAGTGAGATTGCCAGCCGCCTCAAAGAAAATCCCCAGATTATTGCCGAAGACTTTGCCCAGGCCAGTGTTTTATTTGCCGATATTGTCAACTTCACCGTTTTATCGAGTCAGATGTCACCAGCGGCGGTTGTCAAGATGTTAAACGAGGTGTTCTCTCACTTTGATGAACTCACTGAAAAATATGGCCTGGAAAAAATCAAGACCATTGGGGACTGTTATATGGTCGCGGCTGGTGTCCCTATTCCCCGTTATGACCATGCCCAGGCCTTAGCCAATTTAGCCTTAGATATCCGAGCCTTTAGTCAGTCCTATCAGATTTTTGGACAACCGCTCCAATTTCGGATTGGGATTAACTCCGGGCCAGTAACAGCAGGAGTCATCGGGCGGAAGAAGTTTATCTATGACCTTTGGGGAGATGCGGTGAACACGGCCAGTCGGATGGAATCCCACGGGATGGGCGGCACGATCCAAATTACCCAGGCCACCTATGATTTAATTCAGCAGGAGTTTGACTGTCAACGGCGTGGGTCGATTGAAATTAAGGGCAAAGGAAAAATGAATGCCTACTGGCTGCGGCAAAAACGCCCCCCAGACCTTAAGACCCTAGACCCTAAGACTTGGACAGAAACCCCAAAGATTGGGCGGCTTGGCCGGGAATAAATTCACAGGGACGTTGCAGGGCCTGGGCCAGTAATGCTTGATATTCCCGATCTGAAACTGTATAGCTACCAAAACGGGACAAGTGAGGGTTATCTAACTGGGCATCAAAGAGCAGAAAGTTTTGCCGCCGCAGATGTTCTACCAACTTGACCAAGGCCACCTTAGACGCATCCGAAACCTGATAAAACATCGACTCTCCAATAAACATTCCCCCCATGACAATCCCTAAAATTCCTCCCGCCAACTGCCCTTTGTACCAGGCCTCGTAACTATGGGCCCAACCCGTGGCATGGAGGGCAAAATAAATCTCAATTAGCTCCTGGGAAATCCAGGTAACTTCCCGTTGACTACAGCCGCGCACCACACCAGCAAAATCCTGATTAATTCGCATTTCAAACCTGTTTTGGTTTAAAGCCCGTTGAAGTGAGCGGGGATAGTGAAACTCCGGACCGAGGGGGATTAAGGTGCGTTGGGAGGTGGTGTACCAGCCGAGAATTCCGTATTCGTCCATCAGAAAATGTCCAGCGGCGTACCCCTGTAAAATTTGCGATATGGTGAGGGAATCCATCAAAAATAACTGGACGAAACCCAGAAAAGGAATACACCACCTATTAAAAAATATTGAACAAGTCAGACTGATTTAAGAGAGATAAATAATCACGCATTTAGGTACGACCCCAAAGATGTGACTGCAAATTGACTGTATTTCAGGATATATCTAGTTTAGGTGATCAATGAACCTGTAGAAGGTCAGGCGTAGTCGGCGGTAGAGATTTTCGTTAAAAAATTAAGAACTGGATCAGAGCCTAACTTTTTATTTTTATACTTTGATGGTTACTCACATTTTGCCGAAAATTGTAATGATCTAATACTACCTATGAAACTTTTGGCAATTAAATTCCTTGTTTATCACCAGGCCCAAGTGACAACACCACAACAACTCAAAGCCAAATATTCTGGCCTCCAGGGATTAGATTTTCGCTTAAAAAAATCCTGGCTGACAGCCCTCAATCTCACCGCCACTGAACCCATCACCTACGCGGCCTGGGCCGCCAATCCGCCAGCAGAGTACCAGGAATTATTTGCCGCCATGGCTCACTCACAGCAGACCTTTGCAGAGCATTTTCAAAACGCCACAACCCTCACCCAAGACCTAGAGAAACTTGCGGATCACCTCGAGACCCAGGCCCTGCACCTCAGCACAGAAGCAACTACAGCTGCTCAAAATTTACAAAAACGCCGCCGCCTTCGAGCCCAAGCACAACGGAATTAGCCTCACCCAACCTCACCTGATTAGACTAAGCAAGGGACGATTGATCACACTTAGGCAACAGTTATGGATTGGCAAGAACATCAAGGGGCCTGGGCCGTCTCTCCCCAGCGGGCAATCGGCGTGATTCACTTTATCGGTGGGGCGTTTGTGGCGGCGGCTCCCCAGGTGACCTATCGGCGGTTATTGGAGTTTTTAGCTGAACAGCAATACGCCGTCATTGCCACCCCATTTTTGAGCACCCTTGATCACACCACCTTGGCGGCCCAGGCCCTGCGGCAATTTAATACGGCCCTGAGTTACTTGGAGCAACGCCAACGCCTCAAGCGATTCTTACCGATCTATGGCCTGGGCCACAGTATGGGCTGCAAGTTGCATTTGCTCATGACCAGTTTGTATGGGGCAGAGCGGGCCGGGAATGTCTTCATGGCCTATAACAATTACAGTTCCAGTCAATCCATCCCATTTATGGACACGCTATTGAAATCTGAAAATTTGCGAAGTCTGCGGGATAGCCTCGGGAATACGGAATTTACCCCAAATCCGCGGGAAGCCGAGCGGATGATCTATGAAAGTTATCGAGTTCGCCGCAATTTACTGATTCAATTTCAAAATGACGAGATTGACCAAACGGGCCGGTTGCGCCGCATTTTGTCCCAACGCCCTGAGTTTTTAATTACCGCCAAACGATTGCCGGGGAACCATCTCACTCCCTTGGGACAAAACCTATCCTGGCAGCCGGGGGCAAATTTTTCTCCCTTAGATGCAGTGGGGCAGTGGGTGAAACAAAGTTTATTTGCCGAACTCGGCCAACTCGAGCAAGAAATTCTCCACTGGCTTGCCCCCGCCCAACAGTATCGTTAACCTCTTCCAGAGATAGATTTCCCGAAACCCGATAACCGTCGCCCCTAAACGGCAGCCTCCGTGGTGGCCCGCATTCGTTCCAGCAAGCTCTGCCAAAGGAGTTTTGTGATCGGGCCTGGGCATTCTGGTAACGGGTGATCATCCACCTGGCGAATTGGCATCATCAACCGGACTGAGGAACTTAAGAACGCTTCATCGGCCGTGACTAAATCTACTGGAAATAATTCGCGCTCCTGATGGGGAATATCTTTGGCTTGCAAAATTTCTAAGAGAAACTGGCGGGTAATCCCATGCAAAATCCCGGAGTCTGTATCACTGGTCTCAACAACGCCCTTGCGGACAATCCAGAGATTGCTGGTGGTAGCTTCGGTAATTGCTCCCTCGGCGTTGAGTAAAATTGCATCATCGGCACCGCTGGCCTGGGCTTCGAGGAGGGCCAAAATATTGTTGAGGTAATTGCCCGTTTTTGCTGCCGGATCCAGCGCTTTACGAGATACCCGTTGTCGGGATGAAATAGTTACCTGAATACCTTGGGTGGAAAGTTGCGGCTCTGGCTCAATAGCCTGGAGCATAATTAACAATCTCGGCTGAGTTGTTGGTTGGGATTGTAGGCCAATACGGGGATCTGCACCGCGGGTAACGACAATACGAATGTAATATTCTCCAGGCCCCGCGGCAGTTAGAGTCCGTTCAACTTCCTGGGTAATCTTGGAATCAGTCCAGGGCAGATTTAAATAAAGATAAGCGGCCGACTGGCGCAAACGGGCTAAATGCTCAACCAGGCCAAAGGGTTTCCCCTGAAATGTCCGCACCACTTCATAGATGCTATCCCCGTATAAAAAACCCCGGTCAAGAACTGAAATGCTGGCTGTGGGGGAAATTTCGCCATCCAGATTAATTAAGATACCCATGCAGTTATGGCTTTTGCTCTAACTCCCGTTTCATGCGCTCTAGTGTAATATGCATCTGGTCAAACATTTGCTGGGGTGTAATCCCAAATTGGCTGAGTTGGGTCTTGAGTTGCTCCACCGTCATTTGGGCACTAAAGTCTTCGGAGAGTTCAAACCGCTTCATAAAAATCCGAAAGCGATCCATCATCTCTTCCATTTTTTCGATGTAGAGTTTTTTGCCCTCCCGATCGAATTTGCCGTAATCCCCACCTAACTGCATCAGGCTTTGGTAGTCAACAAACAGGTCTTGGGCTTCCCGTTGGACAATTTCAGAATCAAAGAATCCCATAGGTTTGGTCTCATGGCTATGCGTGTCTTGACTGATCGTACCGCTGATTTCAGACGGGGCCTGGGGGACTGACTTAGGGAAAACCGTATCTCTAGGGCATAGGCCTGGGCTAGACCTGAAGATGTAGTCATTTCGGTTAGGAATGAAAAACAAAAATCCTGGAAACCATTACGGGTTGCCGGGTTGCCTGTCTCACGTTTGGCAGAAATGACTATATTTGTTTAGTCAGATACCCAAATTTCCCAGGCCCCGGATGTCTTAGTTATTCCCTGTCCGGAAACCCCCAGTGGTGCAATTGCCCAATTCCCGGAGAAACTAGACTTAGAACGCTTTGATGCCATTGCCTGTGGGCCGGGGTTAACGACTGCAGCGGATGTAGTTGTGCGTCAGGTTTTGGCCTGTGATACGCCGTTGGTGTTAGATGCCGATGCCCTAAATATTCTCGCCCAGTTAGATCCGGTACAAACCCTATCGCAACGAAAAGCTCCAACAATCCTAACGCCCCATCCTGGAGAATTTCGCCGTTTATTCCCAACACTGCTGCAACCGGAAGAACCCAGCCCCCTGGAGAAAGATACCCTGCATCCAACAGCCGCGACAAAGCTAGGAATCCTGAATCGGGTTGGATTAACTCCCCAGGCCGCTAGTCGAACCGGAGCCATAGTTTTATTAAAAGGGGCGAAATCTGTTGTTGCTACACCGGATGGCCGGGCCTGGATTAATCGAGAAAGTACACCCGGATTAGCGCGGGGCGGCAGTGGCGATATTTTAACGGGCTTAATTGGCGGCCTGTTAGGGCAAATTCCACCGCGAGAAGCAACGTTAGCCGCAACCTATTGGCACGCCCAGGCCGGGAGATTAGCCGCAGAGACTCGCACAGTTTTAGGGGTTGATGCGTGGCAATTACAGAACTTTTTAACCCCAGTGTTAGTCCGATTGCGAGAAATAGCTCAGGTGTGAGTTACAGATAATCCTTAAAGTCGTCTAAGGGGCCATCAAAGTTATCGGGTAATGGCAAAATAAATGTCCCTTTCATTGAGCCAAATAAACGACGCTTTTTGAGTTGTTCTGATGTTTCTGCTGATTTTAGATTACGGTAATGATTTGCCAAAAACTCTGTATAAAGCAGTAGAGATTCTTTCGCTGTATCAGGTAAGTTTTCGATATTTCTCAAAATTGCAGCTTCGATTGTCATGATTTATTCTCCGTTTTATCAAAAGTCAAATTACATATAATCTTTGAAGTCTTCCAGGGGTTCATCAAAATCATCAGGAAAAGGCAAAACAAATGTACCCTGCAAAATACCAGAGCGTCTTTTTTTAAGTTTTTCTACATTTATTTGATTATCTTCAATTTTTGAATAGTTCTGAAGCAGGTACTTTGCATAGTGAAGAAGCTCTTGTTTTAGGGATTCAGGCATTTGGGATACAATTTCTAAAATCTCTGCTTCAATAGTCATGATTTGATCTCGAATTGCGAAAGATTAGGTGATTCTTGATGTTCAACGGTAGTGGGCATTTGCTGAATAATTTCCATTGTGCGGACACTGACTGTACAAACCCGTTGGAGCAAATCAATCACCTGTTCTTTATAATCTGCGAATTTGTAGGTGTTGAATAATTGCCGAATCGTGGGGTCTTTGGGTGTTTTTTCTTTATATTGATCCAGAATCCATTCCAGGCCAGAGCGATTTCCTAATTTATACTCCCAGGCCAGGGGCGGTACTCCTAACAGTTGAGTATTTTCATCTAAGGTAATGATGCCTTGGGTTTTATCGGCTTTAAGTTTGGCTTTTGGGGTTTCTTTATGAGCAATTTCGTCACGGGTTAAGGTGTAAGGTTCGCTGGTTTCATAGTTCAAATGCAAGTCCATTAAGTCTTTACCCCAGGCCAGCCATTGCTCAAAGTCAGGATAAAAAGGTAAGCGGGGAAAGTCTCGTTTCAGGTTGATTTCGTATTTGATGCGATAGGCCGGATGGTGGAGAACAGCATAGGTGTAGTGAAAAATATTTTCTTTGGTAATGGTCGGGTTATTGTAGTGGGCCTGGAATTGGTTTAAACCCCAGTCGGTAATGTTATCAATTCGATTTCCATCAGGGTCATAGCGGTATAAAGGGAGACATTGAGCAGGCTCAGATGAATAGAAATTCAAATCAGATAAACAGTTCATGCCAAGAGAAATGAAAGGAACTCGCCCGCCTGTAGTAAAGTTAATAACTGAATTCTCGCTATTCTTCAAAGGAAATATGGAGGGCATCTGATAAGTTCTTGCATTCAAGTGTTTATCAAAGTAGAGATGTAATTTTACAAAAGGTCTATACAATGAAAGTCTGATATTGTCTTCTTCAATCTTCTTCGGAATATTACGAGATAAGTAACTTGTCAACTCGCTATCCCACTTAATATCTAGTTCTCGCCTTGTACCATGCTCCACTCGTTCTTGATAAACATCAACAAAATACTTTATTCGTTCAATTAAGTCTAATTTCGAGAAATCATAAACCCATTCATCTCGTTGAGTTTTAACTCCTGCTGAAAAAAGTTGAAAAATTGCCTCTTGCGATTTGCCTGCTTTAACTTCTTTATCAATTAAAGGCAAAAAACTATCAAAGTCGTTATCCGTTAAATTAATCCAATTCGCTTTCTGATCCGGGGTAATAGTGTCAAATGAAATTTTTGCAAACGGTGTCCGTTCAAACCAGGCCAGCTTTTCTTCTTTTGTTTGTTCATCATGAAGTGTAAAGTAGAAAATCTTGGCTGTCACAATTAAGAAACCTTTGCTGAGGGTTGGAAAGAAAATACATCGACAGAAATTGACTTAATTGGTTGTGCCTCACTATGTAACATCAGGCGGATTTTCTCGGTTTTTTCTCGGCTAAAAATTTCTTCACCACAACGAGAACAGATCGTTACTGGAATCTGCTCAACTAAATAAAACTTGCCATCAATCTGAAAAATTTCACTGGTTAAATCTTGATAGGATTCTTCAGAATTACAAACATGACACTTAAACATCATTTTTTCGTTATCCCCACATCCGCTGAATTGGATAAGCATCAAAAGCTACGTCAGCACTAATAATCACCAGAGAATGATTGATTGCTTGAGAGATTAAAATACGGTCAAATGGATCTCTATGATGAAGAGGTAAGCTTTGATAATATTCAGTGTCAGTAAACGTGATCGGTAAGATTTTGATGAGAAATTGATCTAGTATTGATTGAAGTTCGTAGAAAGGAACTGGCAAATTAAGTTTACCCAAACCCATTTTGATTGAAATTTCCCACAAGCTCGCAATGCTCAAGTTCAATTTATTCACAGGTGATTCAAGTATTGCTGTTACCTCAAAACTTATTCTATCGCTATCTTGGAAGTACCAAAGAAAAGCATGAGTATCCAACAGAATATCCATCCTACATATATTCCTTAAAATCTTCAAGTGGCTCATCAAAGTCATCTGAAATCCAAATCTTATCTTTCCAAATTCCAAGCGCGCCGCGTTTTTTCTTTGGTTGTTCCACATCTAATTTCGCTGTTTCAGTCGTTGAATATTTCTCCAATAGATACTTGGCATAGTGAAGAATTTCCTGTTTGAGTGATTCAGGCATTTGAGAAGTGGTGGCTAAAATCTCTGCTTCAACAGTCATAATTTATTCTCCATTTCATCAAAATTAAATACAATTTCTGACTTCTTCAAGAGTTTAATCAAAGTCATCAGCCATTCTAATCTTTCCTGCCATACTGCCATATCCATAAAGTTTTTCGGCTTCCTCTTCCGTCAAAGTTTGGAGATGCTGACGTAATTCACTCAGGCTCTTTTGTTTATTTTTTTGACTTTTCTCTAAAAGAAATTCGATAAAATGAAGGACTTCAGTTTGCATCGGTTCAGGCAATGATTCAAATTTTTCTAAAATTCCTAGCTGAATCATAATTTTCTCTACTTTTTTACTCGAATTAAAAACATAACTGCAATTCCGGTTTGAATCCCAAAGACATTGTTTTTCGTACCAGAAACTTTAGGATTATTTCTCACATCGGATTGAGTATCAACAATGTAAACATAGTCAAATTCCTGATCAATACACTTACGAAAGCCATCAAAAGTTTTAGAGTCAATAAATGAGCGATTCGTAATAAATGAAATCAAACCATTATCCCCCAGCCGATCCGAAGCCCAACGAAAGAACCGTGTGTACATATCATAGACAACAATCTGATTTTGGGCCGTACCTTCTTTGATATAGCTGCCCTTAATGGCCTGGTCTATTTGTTTATAAAGGCGGTTGGCATTGCGTTGATTGAAATTTTCCTGATGGGCATTGTAAGGTGGGTTGCCAATAATCACTGAAATCGTTTTTGAATTTTGATTTTGAATCCGCTCCGTATTCTCAACACTCATCGCTAATAGATTAAATTGTTTTCCGGCAAATCCACAATGATCTAGCGTATCAACTAGGCAAATGTTCTTAAATTCCTCATATTTTCCCATCTTCTGCTGATAGGTAAACTCAATATTTAAATTTGCGATGTAATAGGGTAAAATCGCCACCTCATTGCAGTGAATTTCATGCTTATATTTATGCTCTAGTTTATTAGCGGGTAAATATTCAATCAGTTCCGTCACATAGGTTCCAGTTCCCGTACAAGGGTCTAAAATCTCTACTCCTGGATCGCTCAACAACTTGCCAAAATGTTTATGGGTCAGGTAATCCGCACTTTCAATCATGAAGCGAACAATTTCATTGGGGGTATAAACAATGCCCAGGCGATCCGCTGCTTTTGGGTTATAGGCCTTGTAGAAATTCTCATAGACCGCCTTGAGAAACTTTTGCTTTTCATGATGGTTAACAATATTCTCAGATTTCCGCCGAATTACCGCATAGTAATGTTCAATGCTTTTGAGCGTATTCTTGCGAGTAGCTCCGGTGAAAAAGGTATTGATAATTTCCGAGAGTTCCCTAGCAATATTATTTTCTCGGTGAAACTGCGACTCATGAAAAATATTGGTGAAAATATCCTCCGTGAGAATATGCTGAATCAACATTTCATGAATATCAAAAATCTCAATTTCTGGGTTAATCGACTGCCGACAAACTTCCAAAAAGGCATTCCGCCGCGCCCGAAACTCAGAATTACTCGCCTCTTGCTGGTTAATAATGTCCCGTAACGCCAGGAGAATATGGGGAATATCCTCCTTAAACTTGAGAATCGCTGCCCGAAAATCCCGCACCTCTGGCCGTTCATAATCCACAAAGAAATTCAGCAAATGATCCAGGCCATCCGCATCCTGCATCGAAATCCGGGCAACTTCCTGGCTATGTTGAATCAGAACCGCGGTTTGGGAATCCTCAAATAAAATATTTTCATCCGGGTAGCCTTTAGCAAATTTTTTCTCGATTTCCTCATCCAGCCGATCAAATTCGTCCTTACTCTCCCACCAGCCATGCTCTAAGCGAATTGCATCCTTAATCGTGCCATCGGGAAACACCGTGGTATTAAACCGGGTTTTATAGTCCAACTCTGGAATCAGCAAATAGTTCCGGGGCTTGCAATACTCATTTAACAGTCGCGCAAACTCATTCCGGATCGTGGTTTCTTTCTTTGACCCGCCATAGCGAATAATTTTTTCAACTTCCGCCTGATACTGCGTAACCAGCAACTTGGACATAGAACAACCATTTGGACGATTTAAGAATTCAAGGCCCAATCTTTCCCTGGCTTTGAACCTCTAGAATTTCCTGAATCTTCATTAAAGGATATTTTACTTCCCAGGCCAGAACTCGCTTTCGAGCCATCACACTAACCGCCGCTAAAATTCCTTCTTCTTCTAAGAAATCATCAAGGGAAGAACCAATATGGGGATGATGACTCATTTTCTGGCCTCAAATGTTCTTTTTCGTTTTAGAGCGAGTTCAATTCTCTTCTCCTACTTCCTTCGATTCTGCCTGATCCGGCTCGTGTGTGTGGTTGCATTGCTCTGGGAACGGACTACCCTAAAATCGGAGTCACACATAGCCACTGGACTCTAATACTATAAATTCCGTCTGAAAGAATAAGGTTAATTTTGGCTTTATCTCGTAAATCCTCCCAAGTTTTCCTCCCGGCCTGGCTGGATGCCTTGGTCTTACTGGCCCTGTGGCTGCTGGCAATGGTCTTTGATCGCCTCTGGTTGCAGATGGATCAGTCAGTCCCGGCCTGGGATCAGGGGGATCATCTCAGTCGTGCCTTGGACTATTGGCGGGCCTTTTGGCAGCCAGATTTTTTTTCGGGGTCGTGGTGGTCAAGTCTGTGGCAATTATCGCCGGGGTATCGCGCGCCCTTAGTGTATTTATTCACCGTTCCTTTTTTCAATCTGTTGGGAACCAGTGAAGATGCCGCCATTACGGTTAATTTACTATTTCTCGGAATTTTAATCATTGCCACCTATGGCCTGGGGCGGTTTTTATTTGATCGCATCACCGGATTATGGGCCGCCAGTTTTTGTTTGGTCGTGCCGTTTTTGATTGAACTCCGCCTCGATTATTTACTCGATTTTGGCCTGGTGGCAATGGTGACAGCGACATTTTTGGGGTTAACGGTTTGGCGGGAGAGTGGCTTTTCTCAGGGTAAAAATTACTCGGTTTGGAGTTGGGTCTGGGCGAGCTTAACGGGGCTGGGCCTGGGCTTGACGATTCTTACAAAACCAACTGGGATATTATTTCTGGCTGTTCCCCTGGCCTGGGTGCTGATTGAAACCATTTGGGCAAAATCCTGGGTGCGCTGGGGGCAATTTTTGACGCTGGGCCTGGTGGCTATGTTGACGTTTGGGTTTTGGTTCCAGGCCAATTGGTTAACCATTCTCACTTCTACAGATCGCTCCAATCGTAACTGGCAACCTGAGGGGGTGATTCCGGGAGATGTTTGGTCAAACTGGAGTTATTACATCCGGCAATTACCCGCCCTGATTCCGAGTCCGATTTTGTGGTTGGCTCTCGGCAGTTTTCTCCTCTGGCTGGGGTTCACGCTCTGGCAAGGTAATATTAAGCCGAATTGGAAGCCGTGGCAGTCCGGGGCCTGGTTAATGCTGGGTGTGATCGGGACATACATTCTCTTTTCAATTCCCCAGAACAAAGATCCCCGGCATATTGTCGCTATTGTCCCGATCTCGTTAATTCTTTTGGCGTGGGGGTTTACAGTTTGGCCCAAGGCCTGGGCTGGGTTGACTCCGAGTTTGGCGTTTGGCTTGTCCCTGGCCTGGGCCGTGGTGAACTGGTTTCCAATTCCGTTTATCAGTCAGGGGGGAGGGCGATATTTTCCAGATCCAGGCCCCGCGTATCCCTTAGCTGAAGTGACTCAAATAATTAACTACCAGACTCCCTATTTGCGCGGAAATTTAGCTGTTTTGCCCAACACCGCCGCAGTTAACCCGATGAATTTGAACTATTACGGCCAGGCCAAGGATTTTAAAGTCTTTGCGCGGGAAGTGGGGTTTCAAGAGTTGGGCGTGGAAAAAGACTTAGATGATTTTCAGTGGTTTTTGGTCAAGAGCGGCGATCAAGGTGTGGATCATAATTTTGCCCCCGGAAAAGCAACTCTGCAATCGTTAGTCATGAATAGTCCCAAGTTAGAAATCACCCAGGCCTGGGATTTACCCGATGGCAGCAAACTTAAGCTCTATCAGCAACGCCAACCCCAAATCACAGTCGCGCGGGAGGATAGTCAGGAGCTACAAGTCAGCCTTAAATCTGTGCAAGTCCCAGCCAAAGTTAATCCCCAGCAAAACATCCCAGTTAGCTATCAAGTCTGTGGCCCGTGGGATGCGCTAAAAAATGGAGTTTTAATTTTATCTTGGCAAAATTCGACTAACTTGGCCTGGGTGCATGATCACGGCATTGGCCTGGGGAATTTAGAGGCAGGGCAATCTCCATCATTACGAGAACCTGAGGGGAATTATTGTGTCCAAGAAGGCCTGGTCATGCCCACCGCGGAAAATTTAACCCCAGGCCCCTACCGCCTCACCGCCACCTATCTCCATCGCCAAACTAATGACACCTATCCTTTGACGACATCAGCCCAGGTTAGCCTTGATCCCAATACCCCGTTAATTTCCGCCGCCACCCCGGATTTAGTCAGCCAATTTCGGCAACTCATTCCCTCTCTCCGCCAAGGCCAACTGGATCCTGTTTTTAGCAACCTGAACCGGATGAACCAGGCCGACCCCACCCAGGACTACTACCAACAACTGGCCACCGCTGCCCAATTTCGCCTGCAATCCGAACCGAATAATTTGGATCAACTTTATACCTTGCTACTGACCCAAGTCCTCCAACGCCAGGCCCCACAAGCCGAAAATACTGCCCTCAAAATCACCGAACTCGATAGCGAAAATCCCTATGCCTGGGCCTATTTAGCCGTGATCTATCTCTATCAATGGCAAGGGGGAAAGGCCCAAACTGCTCTCGATCAGGTGACTCGCCTCAATCCCAATCTCCCGGAACTCCCTACCCTCCAGGCCGTTGCCGCTGTGATGCAGTTGAACTTAGTCAGGGCCTGGCAGATTTACCAGAGCACTCAAGCAACTTAAACCGCAAAGGATTGAGAGATAATAAAAACGTTGCCAAATTAAACCCCTGCCTGCCATGAGCCAAACTTATACCGTCCAAATTGAACACCAAGGGCAAACCTACACGTTTGAAATGCCGGAAGATAAACAAATTCTGCGGGCGGCCTATGGGGCAGGGATGGAAACGTTACCCAGTTCTTGCAATGCCGGAGTTTGTACCACCTGTTCAGCCTTAGTTGTCTCTGGAGACGTGGATCACGGGGATGCCATGGGCTTGAGTCCAGAATTGCGGGAAAAAGGCTATGTTCTGCTCTGTGTGGCCAAACCTAAATCGGATCTCAAAATCATCAGTGAAAAAGAAGATGAGGTTTATGCGCTCCAGTTTGGCCAGTTTCAACAAACCAGCTAAACCATCAAGATTTCTTAGCCCAATTAATGAGGAAGTCAGCTTGATTTATCACAGGCATTATTCGTTTGGGATACTCCCAGAACATAGAATGACCTTATGTCCTCTGCACAGTTTGAATGGGATGAGTCAAAAGCCCAAACCAATTTACTGAAGCATGGACTATCCTTTGAGGATGCTGCACACTGCTTTTTCCGGGATGGTGTTTACAATGCCCAAGATAAAAGACACACAGAGGAAAAAAGGTGGAAACGCTTTGTTTACTGCCAAGGCCGCCTCATCTGCATTATCTGGACAAAGTGAGAAAGCAGAATCCGCATTATCTCAGCCCGAAAAGCAAATAGCAGAGAACAGCGAGACTATCCTAATTTTCACGGTCAATCCGAATGATCCAGCCCCTCCTATTGATTGGACTCAGTTTGATGCCATCACTGAAGAAGAATTGCAAGCCATGATTGACTCTGATCCAGACGATGCTGAAACCACAGAGGAAGAATGGGCCAACGGAAAAACAGATGCAGAACTATTTGGTTTGAAGTCTTAAGCAGTTTTTTACTTTCGTAGCCGCTTAGGCCAATTCTGTTTTCACCTGGTTTTGGGGTTGTAAGTCCGTTGGTGTTTCATTCCTTAAGTGAAATGACTAAAGAATACCTATACCAATTTCTCAACCAGGCCCAGCAGGATGAAATTGAGGCAGAGCGAACTTGGCGACAGTTTGTCCAAGATTATCGAGCCAATCTGGATTAACGAAATGTGGAGAAACTTTTAGATGGAAACCCTGCTATCTCCCTTGCCAGAAACCATCCAAGTCACCCTAAACCATTGTCAGCAAAAACTCCGCGAACACTATGGCAGTCAACTCAAAGGTCTAATTCTCTATGGATCTACCGTCAAACAAAAATTAACTCCAGATAGTGATCTTGATTTACTCGTCCTGTTAACACCACCCATAGATTATTTTCAAGAACTGCGAATTATTGTTGATTTACTGTATCCTCTCCAACTGGAAGCAAGTCACTGGATTTCGGCAAAACCGGCTGCAGTTAATGAATTTGAGCAAGGTCTCACCCAGCTTTATCGGAATATTCAGCAAGAAGGAATTTTTCTGTGAATAATCTAGATGAAATCCGTTCCCATCTGGAGCGGGCAAGCTCATCATTACAGGCTGCGAGACTATTGCTATCGTCCGAGCTTCCCAATGATTCAGCATCCAGAGCCTATTATGTTATTTTTCACGCCGCCTCTGCTTTGTTGTTAGCGCAAAACTTAGAGTTTAAGAGTCATACTGGAGTTTTAAGAGCGATCAGCTTAAATTTTGTCAAACCCGGAATACTGGAAAATAAAGTGGGACGAAACTTGAATTGGCTTGCTGAATTACGTCAAACGGCTGATTATGGTGAAATGCGAGATGTTTCTATTCCCGATGCAGAAGCAGCAATCAATATCGCTGATTCTTTTCTTAATCAAGTTTATCAATTATTAGATTACAGATAATGTTTGTACGAAAGTTACAGTTTATTTTGCTTTTTAATAAACACACGAGAAAATCTCATGGCACAGGTAAAAATTTACTATGAACCAGAAATGGAGCTATTGACAATTTTTTGGCAACTCCCTCGCAAAAATCAAATTGCAACGGAACTCGGTGATGGCGTGATTCTGCTCAAAGATTCAACAACTGGAGAACCAATTGGCCTGGAGCTTTTGTCTTACCGCCCTAGTGATAATCGTCTTGATGCCTTTAGTGTTGAAATGGGTCGATTTGCCGAAACAACTTGATTTCTATTGAGTCAACTCAGGCTTCTCACCACCTCAGCAAATTTCAACTTGACATTCAGATATTGTGTATGACAACTGAATTTATTACCCTCGATTTACCCCAACCCACTGACCCAGGCCAACTCATTCCTTTGATCACAAAAGCCCTGGAAAAATATGGCACTCCCCTGCGTTGGGCAATTACAGAACTGCCGGGGCCTGGGCAAATTCGAGTAGAAGCTGTGGTGACTGTAATTCATCCTCAAAGTATTTCGCAATGACCCATTCCTTAACGGCTGTTGTGATCATTCCCACCGGAATTGGCGCGGCGATGGGGGGCTATGCCGGAGATGCGATCCCTGTTGTCCGAGCCTTAGCTCAAGTTTGTGATCAGGTCATTACCCATCCCAATGTCCTGAATGGGGCGCAACTCTATTGGTCAATGCCGAATGTGTTTTATGTCGAGGGCTATGGGTTAGATCAATTTGCCAGCGGGGCCTGGGGCTTAAAACCAGTCAAAGCAAATCGAATTGGCTTACTCTTTGACCAGGCCATTGAGCCAGAACTCCTCTTACGCCATCTCCAAGCCGCCGAAGCCTGCCGAGCCACCTTGGGACTGCAATTAACGGATTATGTGATCACGGATCAACCCCTAGGAGTCGAGTTACGAACGGCCGATTCAGGCGCAACTTGGGGCACTCTTAAAAATCCAGATAGTTTATTCAGAGCCGCCGAAACCTTAATCCACCAGGCCCAGGCCAATGCTATTGCCATTATTGCCCGCTTTCCCGATGCCACCGATGCCCAAGTGTTAGCGAATTATCGTCAGGGACAGGGGGTTGATCCATTGGCCGGAGCCGAAGCGGTGATCAGTCATTTAGTCGTGCGCCAGTTTCAAATTCCGGCAGCCCATGCCCCGGCCCTCACCCCATTGCCTTTAGATGCCAGCGTTAGTCCTCAAGCAGCGGCCGAAGAAATTGGCTATACGTTTCTCCCCTCGGTTTTGGTGGGTTTAAGTCGCGCTCCCCAGTTTGTTGCTCTCAATGCTGATAGTTTCCAGGCCAATTTGATTCACCGTGATCACGTTGATGTGGTCATTAGTCCGGCTGGGGCCTGTGGTGGGGCGGGATTACTCGCTTTGAGTCAAACTAGAACGCAAATTATTACCGTCACAGATAATCAAACCACGCTCACGATTACTGCTGAAAAATTGGGAATCCAAGCCTTAGAAGTCAAATCCTACGCCGAAGCCATTGGAGTGGTTGCCGCCCTTAAAGCCGGGGTTGAGGTTCGCCGTCTCTGGCCGCGGATCCAACCCTTAAAACAAAGCGGACTTTTTTGATAATCTCGAACCACTAAATCTAGGATCTTGGCCTGGACACACCTCAGAAACGAGACATCACCCATGACCCAGGCCACAGACTCACCTCCCCCTCAAATGCTCCTGATGCAAATGATTAGCGGGTATTGGGTTTCGCAATGTATTTTTGTTGCCGCTAAATTAGGGATTGCGGATCGCCTCAAATCCCAGCCCATGACCGTAACAGAGCTAGCCCAGTCCACAGGCAGTCATCCAGAGGCATTATTTCGAGTCTTAAGAGCCTTAGCCAGTGTGGGTATTTTTGCGGAAACAGGGCCTGGAACCTTTACCCTCACCCCACTCGCCAGTTTTCTCGACTCTGAAAATCCCCAGTCTGTGCGAGCAGCCGCAATCATGATGGGAGATCCTGAGCATTACAGCAGTTGGGGCAATATTCTCCATGCCGTCAAAACGGGTGAGAGCAGCTTCCAGAACCTCTATGGGATGAATGTCTTTGAATACTATGCCCAAAATCCGGCGGCAGCGACTGTCTTTGACCAGGCCATGACCAGTTTCTCCAGCCTGGAAATTGCCGGTATTATTGCGGACTATGACTTTTCTGGCATTGAGCAGCTGGTAGATGTCGCGGGTGGGCAAGGTAGCCTTTTAACCGCAATCCTCCAGGCCAACCCCAAGATGCAGGGAATTTTATTTGATGTCCCAGAGGTAATTGCCCGCGCCCAGCCCCATATTGCCCAGTCCCCAGTCCAGGCCCGGTGTCAGTTAGTCAGTGGCAGCTTTTTTGAGAGTCTTCCGGCGGGGGCTGATGCCTATCTCCTCAAACACATCATTCATGATTGGGATGATAAATCCGCCATTCAAATTCTCCACAACTGTCATCAAGCGATGGGGGCAACGGGCAAGGTTCTGATTGCTGAACAGGTGATTCCGCCCGGAAATGAACCCTCCATGGGCAAACTGATGGATGTGAATATGCTCGTCATGTGTCCGGGGGGGAAAGAACGCACGGCCGCTGAATTTGAGACGCTTCTCGATCAGGCAGGCTTTCGGCTGAGCCAAATTGTTCCGACCCAGGGCCTGGTCAGCATCATTGAAGGCATCCCGCGTTAACTAGATCCCATGCCGGAAAAAATTATAGAGAGATTAGACAAAGCGGAACAATTATTGACATTCCCAGGTCTTGATCCTAGGTGACTGCGGCAACGCTCTTAAAAAGCCCAGGCCACCCATCGCTTAGACTGTCTATTGTCTGGTATTACCCATGACCTCTACTATTTCCTTATCCTGGCCTGGTGTTGTAGAGCCACGATCGCTCGCTGAGGAGACCTGTTCTGGGGTGGCCATTCCGGTAACCAAACTTGCTAATCCAGATTTAGTCCTGCGCTGCCAGGCCGGGTTAAGTCCGGATCGAGCTGCGTTTACGGAATTGCTCCGGCGGCATCAGTCCCATGTCGAGCGAGTCATCTATCACCTGGCCCCAGATTGGGATGATCGGGCAGATTTAGTCCAAGAGGTCTGGATTCGAGTCTATCGGAATATCAAACGCCTCCAGGATCCCCATAAGTTTCGGGGTTGGCTTGGCCGGATTACGACCAATCTGTTCTATGACGAGCTGCGGAAACGGAAACGTCACCAGGCCCCTCTTTCATTAGATGCCCCTCTAGCTACTGCGGATGGGGAGATGAACTGGGAAATTGCCGCGCCGGATCCGCGTCCTGATGATGTGTTATCCACCGATGAATTCTACGAGCAACTCCACCAGGCTATTGCGGAATTACCAGAGGCCTTTCGCACCACCATTGTCTTGCGGGAAATTGATGGCCTGGCCTACGAAGAAATTGCCGAAATTACCGGAGTTTCCTTAGGCACTGTTAAATCTCGTATTGCCCGCGCTCGGGCGCGGTTACAGATACAACTCCAACCCCATTTAGAGGGTCAGGCATTATAAGATTTCTGGCGGATTTCATGGCATGACTGTCGCAGCTATTGATTGTGTTAATCCCTCTCCCCCGCCATTCTTTGTTTGAACTTCTCGTTGTCGCAACTCTTTATCCCCCCAATTCCTATGGACAACCCCACCCCTTTCTCCTCCCAACCCAACTCCCCAGAGGAATTACAAGCCCTGAAGCAAGAGCAGTTTGAGCTACTGAGTGCCTATTTAGATGGGGAGGTCACCGCCACCGAACGATATCAAGTCGAGGCCTGGCTGACCAGTGATGCCGAATTTCAGCAACTCCATCAGCGTTTATTGAAGTTACAACAGGGTTTTCACCAGGCCCCCTACCCACTCTCAGTTGCCCCGGAAGTCCTCGTTAACCAAGTTCTCACAAAAGCGAGTAAAGGGCCACGCACCCTCTTGGCCTGGACGGGGGTAGGAGCCATTGCGGCGGCAACCGTGGTGGGAGTGATTTCTAGTACCTTTCCCGGCCTGCTTTCCCCGATTCCCCTCACCGAAACTGCCGCCGCCGATTTAGAACCCATTGCTGTGCGCAAATCTCCCGCCGCCACCCCTCTTTTTAGCCCTGAAGCTAATTTGATGCTGACTTTAGATCGGCCACCCATTGCCATTCCCGTCGCCCAACCTGTGGTTAATTCCACCCAAGAACTTGGCGAGCAAATGCCCCCTGCTGGCTATTAAAAATTGGCCTAAACCTCTGAGATTTTTGAGAAAAACTAACAACATTTAACAAAACCGAAAGTATTTATGGCATAGTGGAATCGCAACTGTGTCACGTCTAGGCAAAGCAGTGAAAAATTTGACTTTGATGGGATACATCGGACTAACCACTTGGGACTTATCTGTGGCGCTGCAACAACGGCGACTCTCTGATCCCACGTTGTCTTGGGTGGACGGCTGTGAAGGGCCGAGTATGAACTGATCGGCCTGCAACTAAGGGTTTGTTGGAGCGTCTTTCCACAAACTGGGTCGGTCACGGGTAGCACAAGTATTGCCCTGCCCCAATCTTTAATTTTTCTATTTCAGTCACCGGGCTGCTGTTGATGTTCGTTAGGTTAACAGCCTCAACCCGGTTCACTGAATGAGTTTGTCTGCTTGTTGTTCGGGAATGGTCGCGACGTTTGGCCTGGATTCTCGAGTTTCTTGGAGGTTTTGTCATGTCTGATCAATTTACGCGTCCGATTAGTCCAACCCCAATCAGTCCTGATGTCAGTCTGGTGGATTTGATTAATAACTATTTCACCGCCTACAATTCCGGTCGCCTCCGGGAAGCCTGTCAACTCCTGACCCAGGCCGTCTTTCAACCGGGAGTTACGGTGGGACTGAGTTTATCGGGGGCGATGACACCGACTGGCCTGGGCATTTCAGCTTTAGCCCCTTTGCTGCGGGCGGGCTTTGTCGATTACATCATCAGCACTGGGGCGAATTTATACCACGACATTCACTACGCGCTGGGGATGGATTTGTATGCCAGTCATCCGTTTGTGGATGATGTTCAACTCCGCCAAGATAGCCAGATTCGGATTTACGACATTATTTTTGACTACGACGTGCTTCTGGAAACCGATGCCTTTATTCGGCGTGTTTTACGTTCAGCCCCCTTTCAACGGCGGATGGGTACGGCAGAATTTCATCATCTGCTGGGTCAATATGTCCGGGAAGTGGAATTAAAACTAGGACGGCCCCACACGTCCCTGCTCTCAACGGCCTATGAGTGTGGCGTGCCAATTTATACCTCGTCGCCTGGGGATAGTTCGATTGGGATGAATGTGGCAGCCTTGGCTTTGGAAGGTTCCCAGTTGGTCTTAGACCCGGCGATTGATGTCAATGAAACCGCTGCCTTGGCCTACTTTGCCCGTGAATCTGGCCTGGAGGGGGTGACGGGTAAGAGTGCCGCGTTGATTATTGGGGGAGGCAGTCCGAAAAACTTTTTGCTCCAAACTCAACCGCAAATCCATGAAGTCCTCGGCCTGGAAGAGCGGGGCCATGATTACTTTATCCAGATTACGGATGCGCGACCGGATACGGGTGGTCTGTCTGGAGCCGTTCCCAGTGAGGCAGTGAGTTGGGGGAAAGTCGATCCGCAGGGGTTACGGGACACTGTCGTTTGCTACACCGATAGCACTATTGCCCTGCCGATCATGACCGCCTATAGCCTGAATCAATGCCCACCCCGCCCCTTAAAACGGCTGTACGATCGCCGGCCCGAGTTGATCGCCGCGCTACAGGAGCAATATCTCCAGGCCCAGTTAGTCCGCCGCCAAGGCCAGGCCACACCACCCGAGCGGAGTCATCAGGCTGCCAACACCACGGTCGCTACTTATCCCTGTGGAACTCCAATTCGGCGTTAGGGATATTGAGGGGGTAAGTTAAGAGTTGGGACTAAGCCAGCTTTGAGCCAGTCTTAAGGCTTGGAATGGGCTGCCCCCCTTTTAATTTCCCCCTTGAGTGAAACCCTGTGCTAAACCTCCATTGTCAGAATTTGGAGACTTACCCATGAGCCAATCCATGTGGTCGGCGTTACTGTTGCATGAGGGCATGTGGCTGGGGTCATCGCAGTATTTTAATGGCGAGGGGGCCTGGGAGTCGGAGCAAAAAACGAGTGTTAGTCTGGCTGCCCTTAACAATCAGCAAACAATCCAGCAACGGAACGAATATTTTGCTGAAAATGGTGAACTCGCCCAGGCCAAGGAATGGGAATACAGCAGCCTGAGTCGGAGTGTTTTATTTTTCGAGAATGGAGCATTTTCCCAAGGTTCAACCCAGTATGCCCCCTACGGGGATTTTGGCGCGGAATTTGGGTTTATTGCGGGTAAACGGCGATTACGCAGCATTCCTCTCTATCACAGTGGACATTTACACCGGATGACCTTAATTCGCGAACACCAAGAAAACACCCCTCGCTCCGAGATGCCCACCCTAACCCCAGGCCAACTGGTCGGATATTGGCACGGTCAAGCGACAACCCTATTTCCAGATTTACGTCCGCCTGAAACCCTGACCACCTCCCTAGAAATCCATTTTGACGGTCAGACCTTGGATCAACACCTGAAATTTGGCACACAGGCCATTCAATCCAGCGGGGCCTGGGATGGACAACACCTCACCTTTGGTGAATCACCGGGTCTGAAGCTGTTTTGTTTACCAGATGGAGCCTCCTGTACCTTGCCCCCGCACATTCCCCCCCAGGCCCCGTTTTTTTTGGAAGTCGGGTGGTTAGTTAACCCACAGACGCGAGTTCGCCTAATTCGCCGCTATGACCAGGCCGGGGGCTGGAATAGTTTAACCCTCGTTCAGGAAACTAAAGTTGAGTAGTTTGGTGATCCAACTTCAGGTTAGGGGCGGCCGACAATACTGAAATAGAAGCCACTCGCTTGTAAACTCGAACCCTGGCCTGGGACATTAAAGAACGGCACTGCATATTCCAAGCGAATATCAACGTGGGGCGTAGGTTGGTAAAGGAAGCCTAAACCAGAACCGAGCAGAACATTGTTTGGAACCGGGCCATTAGGGTTAGCGGAATTATTCCAAACCACACCCATATCCAACAGCGGAATCAGTTGAAAGACCGGCGAGTTGTCTGCATTGCGAATCAGCGGGAAACGGCCCTCGGTGGAAAAGCGGAAGCCATTATCCCCAGAACGAGCATTGGTAGTATAGCCGCGCACCGATAAACCACCCCCAATCACAAACTGGTGGAAGGGCAAAAGGCTATCAGGCGATAACTGCACATCTGAGCGAATAATCAGATAATTATCATCCCAAAGTTGTTGCACCCGTTGACTTTGCCCTAGCCAACTGAAAAATTGGCCACTGGGTATGGGAGCCGTATTCAGGGTGGCATCAAAAATCGGTAAACCAATATTAAACTGAGAACGAAATACCCAGGCCCCGCTACTATCGCGGCGAATGTAGTCTGTCCCCAGTTCTAAAACGCGGGTGCGGGTAAAACCATCTGACTCAGGGCCAATCCCGAAGGGTGTGGGCTGATTATTGAATAAGAAGGTTTGTCCATTTTGGAACAGTAATCCAGCACTAAAGGCCAGCTCTTCCCGAATGGAACGAATTAAGGGTTGCCGGACATTGAGTTGATAGACCGAAGAGGTCGAGGTAATCCCAAAATCTGCTAAATCCGATTGGGTAATCCGGCTATTCCCTTGCACCGTCCGGATCGAGATTGTCCCATTCATGGCATTGAACGGAGCTACATAGCCAATTTCATAGGTGTTGGACGCGCCCCAGTCAAATGTCCCGAGGTTAGTTCCCACGGCATAGGAGGCATAGATCGTATCGCCAATCCCAGACAGGTTTTGGTAGCTAAGGTTCAAAAAGCCACGCTCAGGGGCAATTGAAGGTGGGCTATTGGTGTCAATGCCAAAGGAACCATTGGGACGGCGGGCCTGGTCAACCCGAACAACAAGGATACTGCTGCCTTCTGCCTGGCCTGGTTGTAAACTGGCGGAGACATTTTTGAAGAGGGGATCGACCTTAAGCAGGCGGAGTTGTTCTTCCAGATTATTGGCATTTAAGGGCACAGTCGCACCCAGACGGATCCGCCCCGTAATGTAGTTTTTGAGCAGCCCCTTATTACCCTCAACTTGAATATCCTCTAGGCGGCCCTCAACGACGCGAATATTGACCACGCCATTACTGATGGTTTGTTCACTCAAGAGCGCCCGGGAGGTGAGATAGCCAGCATCTAAATACAGCTTAGTGATTGCATCAGCCACACCACGCAACTCCGCTAAACTAGCGGTCTTCCCAATCAGAGGGGCGGTGATCGAATCAAATTGCTCCGGGCCAAAAATAGTGCTGCCTTCGACATTAATTTGACTGACGGGAATCTCGGCCTGATCTGGAATCACCGGTGTTGTCACAGGGGCAGATGGGGTGATCAGGGGTTCAGGGGGTGTGGCTGGTAAGGGGGGAATAACGGGGAGGGGCGGCTGCACCTGTTGCTGGGTTGGGTTAATCGGGGCAGTCTGGCCCAGGCCTGGGGCCGGTAAACTTAGGCCTAAAGTACCGAGACTTAAACCCCAAAATAGGGAAGATTTAAATAGATTAGTTTTCATAACACCAATGACCAACTACTCACACCACTGCTCTATAGTAGGCAGCTATAGCCACCACCGATTCAATTGCGGAAATCTTAACAGAACATGGGCCAAAGATTCCCTGCAAAGGTTGGTATGACCACGGAGAACTTGGGCAGGGGCATGTTTGCTGAGGAGTGGGCAACAGAAGGATATTTATGAGTCGCGTTCAGTGAGGCCAGAACAGACTCCTAAATGTAGCCTAATGGTAAGGTTTTGGCTTGAATTAGACAATAGGGCAAGTGCTGTTCTCTGTAACTGGCCAGAAACTGCTTAACCTGAATCCAATCCAGCTCAGGCAAGGGTCATGAATATATTTTGCCTCCAGGCCATGATATAGTTAAAGACCGGTTGTATTGAGATTGGAGATTACTGCCCCCAGCATGATTAAGCTGCGATTAAAACGATATGGCAAAAAGCGCAATGCCGTCTATCGGATTGTGGCCATGAATAGTCGGGATCGGCGTGATGGACGGCCCCTGGAAGAATTAGGCTTTTACGACCCAATCCGGGAAGAAACTCGGCTTGAAACAGAGGCAATCAACCGCCGTCTCCAGGCCGGAGCCCAACCCACTGAAACGGTACGCCGGATCCTGGAAAAAGCAAGTCTTCTAACTCCCGCTAAGGCTTAACTGTTCCATGACCGCATCTGCTCCCGTTGACTACACGGCACTGGTTGAGTTTTTGCTCACTCCCTTTTTAGATACCCCTGACGCTTTACGAATTCATACGGAATTTCGGGCCAATCAAAGCAAGGCCTGGATTCGAGTAGCTTTTGATGCCAGCGATAAAGGTCGGGTGTTAGGACGGGGCGGCCGAACCATTCAGTCCATTCGGGCCATTGTGGAAGCAGCCGGGCAAAATCAAGGACAACAGGCCTATCTGGAAGTATTTGGCGAACGAGATTTTAAGTCTAATTCCAGGCCACGAGATTCTGAATCAGACGGGGGCAGTCGTCGCCCTCAACGAAACCATTCCCGTCCCACCCCAAGGAGGCAAAGTTAACCTGTGTCTGAAGTGCGTTTAGGCGAAAATGAGTCCATTGAATCGGCATTGCGGCGATTTAAGAAAAAAATTCAAAAAGCGGGGATTCTCTCTGAAGTCAAACGGCGCGAGCGCTACGAAAAACCTAGCCTGAGACGGAAACGCAAGCAGGAGGCCGCCCGCAAGCGGAATCGCTAAACTCTGCCTATGCCAGAGGTACTCACAATTCAACTCCCCACTGTTGCCAGTGCTGTGGCCTTGGCCGGTGAGAATCAGGGAAATTTAAAGCTATTAGCTGACCAAACGGGAGCGAGATGGGTTCTACGCGGACAGGAATTGTTAATCTATGGCACGGAGACACAACAGTTACTTTGCCAGGCCCTGTTGCAAAACCTGAGTTATCTCTGGGGCGAAGGGAAACCCCTTGGCAAGGTGGATATATTAACGGCGCGCCAGGCCTTGGATACCAAGCAAACGGAAGAACTCCAAGATTTACACCAGGATGTCTTAGCGCGCACCCGCCGTGGGGAAGTGATTCGGGCTAAAACGTTCCGCCAGCGACAATATATCCAAGCCATCCGCCAGCATACCCTCACGTTTGGGATTGGGCCGGCCGGGACAGGAAAAACGTTTTTAGCCACAGTGTTAGCAATTCAGGCTTTATTGAGTAATGAATTTGAGCGCTTAATCCTAACTCGGCCGGCAGTGGAAGCGGGAGAGCGTTTAGGGTTTTTACCAGGGGATTTACAACAAAAGATCGATCCCTATCTCCGCCCCCTCTACGATGCCCTCTATGAGTTTGTTGAACCCGAAAAAATAGCGAATTTGATGGAGCGAGGTGTGATTGAGGTGGCACCGTTAGCCTACATGCGGGGACGGACACTCAATAATGCTTTTGTGATCTTGGATGAAGCCCAAAATACGACTCCGGCCCAAATGAAGATGGTTTTAACGCGGATTGGGTTTAATTCCAAACTGGTGGTGACGGGGGACGTTACTCAAACCGATTTACCGCAACATCAACCCTCGGGCCTGGTGGTGGCTGAACAGATTTTACGCAGTGTTGATGAAATTGCCTTTTGCTACCTGACAAAAGGGGATATTATTCGCCATCCCTTAGTTGAGAAAATCATTGCGGCTTATGAACGCCAAAGCAGTTGAAATTCCCCCAATTTCCCAGGCCAAACTCGGGTCTCTCGGACTTCCCCATCGCTTGGGATGCGCAAGCTAGACCATTTAGAACTGAACACAACTCGAGGCTAAGGGTCAGAGGGATAATTGTGACCTATTCACTAGCCATACCGCAAAATCTTAGGCCATGGTTATTTCGCTGAGGAATGAAACACAAAAATACGGGAAACCGTTGCGAGTGCTCAGATTGAGTATCTCAGTTTTGGCAGAAATGACGAAAACGATAGGACTTGTCCCTCCCCCATTCCCCCAATGAAACCTGTGGATCGTCTTACCCCCCAACTCACCGCCGATGGCTCTGTCACCTTTTTCTCGGAGACCTTTCAGGAAGCTTTTCATAGCTACTATGGCGCCAAACAAGAAGCTGAGCATAAGTTTGTCATCCCCTGTCGGGTCGGGGCCTGGGCCAAAACTGGACGGGTTCGGATTTTAGACATTTGCTTTGGCCTGGGATATAACACTGCGGCAGCCCTAGGAGAAATTTGGCAGGTAAATCCAGATTGTCTAGTGGAGTGGCGGGGCCTGGAATTAAATCTAGCAGTACCCCAAGCTGCTGTGGAGCAGGGTTATCTCAACCATTGGTCTCAGGAAATTCAAGAGGCGATCCGGGGCCTGGTTGAACACTTAACTTACCGAACACCCCAGTTCCAGGCCCAGTTATGGCTGGGGGATGCCCGGCAAACGCTCCCACAACTTTTAGACCAGCAGTGGCAAGCCGATGTGATTTTTCTGGATCCCTTTTCGCCCCCCCATTGCCCGCAGCTCTGGACAGTGGAATTTTTAGAGATGGTCAGCCAGGCCCTGGCCCCAATGGGCTACTTAGCAACTTATTCCGCCGCCGCGGCTGTGCGCCAGGCCCTGAGCATGGCTGGATTGGTTGTCGGGGCGACCTTGCCAATGGGGCGGAAATCTCCAGGAACACTGGCCCGTTGGTTGAACGAGGATCTGCAAGCCCTGACTCCGGTTGAAGCAGCCCATCTGGAGACAAAAGCCGCAATTCCTTACCGGGATCCAACGCTCCAGGCCACGGCAGCGGAAATTCTCCAACAGCGCCAAGCCGAACAAGCTCAAAGCCCGTTAATCTCATCCAGTCAATGGCGGCGGCAATGGTTCTCGACTAAACCTGGGCAATTGGGCCTTTAGGCTAAAGCTGCCTTCAAATCCTGGCAAAGGGTTTTAATCGCTTCCAAGCCCTGGTGTGGGTCTCCTCCTCCTAAGCGGGCGACAAAGGCACTCCCAACAATGGCTGCATCTGCCCCCCAAGACTTCACCTGCTCGGCCTGGGCCGGTTGGGAAATACCAAAGCCCACCCCAATCGGTTTATCCGTAATCTGTTTGAGGGTGGTTAACATTGTGCCAACTCGGGTTTGCATTTCCGCCCGCATTCCTGTCACCCCAGTTGTGCTGACCAAATAGATAAAGCCTTGAGAGCGTTGGGCAATGGCAGCCATCCGTTCTGGGGAAGTCGTGGGCGCGACCAATAAGGTTAATTCCAGGCCCAATTCACTGGTTAAAGCTAAAACCCCATCCGCTTCCTCTAAGGGTAAATCGGGAATCACTAGACCCTGAATTCCAGCAGTTGCGACACGGGTTAAGAACGGTTTAATCCCCTGATGATAGATCGGGTTGAAATAGGTAAACAAAATCAGTGGGGTCTTGAGTTCAGGGCGGACTTCTTTGACCATCCCCAATACCTGCTCCAAGCGAGTCCCTCGATGTAAGGCCCGCGTCGCAGCGGCTTGAATCACGGGGCCGTCGGCCAAGGGATCCGCATAGGGAACACCAAGTTCAATAATGTCGGCTCCATGGTGATCCAGTAGTTTCAGGGCAGCGGCGGTGGTTTCTAAGTCCGGGTCTCCTGCGGTAATAAACGGAATTAGACCACAGGCCTGGCGCGCTCGTAATTCGGCAAAACATTGAGAGACTGAAACCATGAGCCGTTGATTTTTCCTGTAATGAAGAAGCCACGCCCGTCAAAACGATCTCGCCTTAATAGCGACTTAAGCTGAGATGGTTAAACTGAGGTTCAACTTGACGCTTTCTAATTTTGTCATGGGTTTGCTGCATCGTCGTTGGGTTTCTGTACTGGGGTTAGGGATACTAACGGCTCTGGCCCTGGTGCTCTGGTTCAATCAGCCCGGTCAACCCTTGCAATTACAGATTCTCCATGCCTCAGATTTTGAAGCGGGAATTCCGGCGCTGGAGGATGCAGTGCGCTTTTCCTCGGTTCTCAATACGTTAAAAGCGGAAATGCCCAACAATACGCTGGTGTTGTCCTCAGGTGATAACTATATCCTCGGACCATTTTTCTCAGCTAGTGGTGATCCGCAGTTACGGGGAGTCTTGGGGCGGGAGGGAAATGGGCGGGGTGATATTGCGATCATGAATGCCCTCGGAATTCAAGCCGCGGCCTGGGGCAACCACGAGTTTGATCAAGGGACAGGGCGAATTGCGGATTTATTCACCAAAGATGAGAATGGCTATCCTGGGGCCCACTTTCCCTACTTGGCCGCGAACTTAAATTTCGGGCAAGACCCAAATTTGCAAAGGCTCCAGGCCAAGGACGCTCAACCGGTGACAAGCCTTGCTCAACAGATTGCCCATAGTGCCATTGTCCAAGTTGGGGGCGAACAGATTGGCCTGGTGGGGGTGACAACCCCGTTATTGCCGGAAATTTCTTCGCCGGGGGATGGTGTGGCAGTTTTACCCGAGCAGCCGGAGAATTTATCAGCTCTCGCGGCAACAATTCAGCCCGTGGTCAATCAACTCACGCGTCAAGGGATTAACAAAATTATTCTCCTCTCCCACCTGCAACAACTCTCCAGGGAAATTCAACTGGCCCCACTCTTAGAGGATGTGGATGTGATTATTGCTGGGGGTTCCCATAGCGTTTTGTTAAATGACCTGGAACGATTGCGGCCGGGCGATCGGAGCATGGGTCCCTACCCCATTTGGCAGACCTCTCGGAGTCAAGAACCCATCGCCATTGTCAATACAGGGGCAAACTATCGCTACGTGGGGCGGCTCGTGGTGGATTTTGATGGCCATGGTCGGCTGAAAGTGACTCCCCGAGACCAGCAATTGAGTGATGCCTATCCCACCACTGCTTTGGCCAGCGTTCCGCCTAATCCAGAAGTTGTGGAAATTACCCAGGCCATTGCCAAGGTGTTGCAAAGCAAGGATGGTCAGCAATTTGGCCAAACCCGTGTTTTTCTGAATGGCAGTCGGAGTGATGTCCGCACCGAAGAAACAAACCTAGGAGATTTAACCGCCGATGCCAACTTGGCCGCTGCTCAAAAGGTTGATCCGACAGTGCAAATCTCACTCAAAAATGGCGGCGGGATTCGAGACAATATTGGGGCCATCAGTGGCCTGGGTGGTTACTCCAATCATGCGGGGGAACGTCTGCCGCCCCAGGCCAATCCCATCGCTAACAAGCAAGAAGGGGAGATTTCCCGCTTAGATATTGAAAATGCCCTGCGCTTTAACAATGGTTTGGTACTGCTGACAGTCACAGCTCAAGAATTAAAACAAGTGTTGGAACATGGGTTAGCAGCTACAGCCCCGATGATCACGCCTGGGCAATTTCCACAAGTAGCGGGTCTGGCTTTGAGTTTTGATCCAGCGGGGGGGCCGGGGCAACGGATTCAGTCCTTAGCCATTCGCGATGTAAATAACCGTATTACCGATGTTCTCGTGAAAAATAGCAGCCTCCAAGGTAATCCACAGCGGCTGATTCAGATCGTCACCCTCAATTATTTGGCCGATGGCGGCGATGGTTATCCGTTCCCAGCCCTAGCCCAGGCCAATCCTGAACTGCTAAATCGACGCGATTTAGTCTCTACCCCAGCCTCGCCCGAATTTGAGACTCCTGGAACTGAGCAACAGGCCCTCGCCACCTATCTCCAGGCCAACTATCAGCAAACTCCCTTTAACACCACCGATACTCCCCCGGCCCTGGATGAGCGTATTCAAAATTTAGCCCACCGCCAGGATACAGTTCTGGCCCCGAAGTCTTAGGACGGGCCACCTCGGAACGAGCAAAACTCTACAAATAAGCCAAATCACCTCAGCCGCCAGATAAATAGCCCCTAAAAAGTTATAGGCAGTTTTTCATAGCAAGCAGAAACCTTGCGATTGGCTTTAGAGGGAATCACGGCTTTCCACCTCGCAGAAGATGCATTACAACAGAATCATAGCCTCAGGGAAGTCTTTAACGGTTTACGCTGGCTGGTTTGCTCGGGCGGTGCGTAGCGATTGATATCCCAGGATTTACCCCCTTGGGCTGTTGTGTACCAGCAAACTCAACCCTGGTGAAAAGCAGGGGTATTTGAGGCAATAGCAATAGTCCATGACCTGAGAACCTAACTGAGACTAGCCCAGGGACGTCAAGAACAACCGTCTGCGGTGATACTCGACCCTTACACTCAACCCCAAAAAGTGGAACCCAGGCCGAGTATGACAGTAGGAAACGCAAAAAAGGCAGTAACGTGCATATTGCAGGCGATATCAGTCGACCTTTGCCTCTTACTGATACCTTGACTTTGCTCCGATGCAGTTGTTGGACTTCAGGCTGGACAAGACGATTTTATAGACAGCAAGAAATGGGTGGTGTTGAATCCCTGTCCTCGATACATTGAGGAGTACATGATGGACAGCCATGAGACCAGTTCTGATGAATTCCTGGATCGAAACCAGCCCATATGACAGCCAAACGTATGATCGGATTGCGAAAGCGATCGCCTTCATGCGCCAGAATCATTTGAATCAACCCGACTTAGCCACTGTTGCTCAGCATGTGCATCTTAGCGAATATCATTTTCAGCGGCTTTTTACCCGCTGGGCAGGCATCAGCCCCAAGCGTTTTCTACAATATCTCACAGTAGAATATGCCAAGTCAAAAATTGCTGAGACTGGTAATCTCCTGAACCTGACTGTCGAAGTTGGATTATCTAGTCCAGGACGATTACACGATCTGTTTGTCAACTTAGAAGCAATGTCGCCCGGTGAGTTTAAGGCAGGAGGCAGCGGCTTACAGATTTGGTATGGCATTCATTCAACCCCATTTGGAGACTGCTTAATTGCAACGACCCTGCGTGGTATCTGTAATCTGCATTTCTTAGATACAACGAACAAAGATGTTGTTGAACAGCCTTTCCGCTTGGAGTGGGCAAACGCTGACATTAGGCAGGATCAACAAACCACTCAAGAAATCTGCAATCAAATTTTTGAACCAAGGGCAACCCATAACAAACCTTTGGTTCTTCACGTTAAAGGGACAAATTTTCAGATTCAAGTTTGGCGGGCACTTCTGAGGGTTCCCTTTGGCGGGATCACAACTTACCAAGGACTGGCAGCAGCGATGGGCCGCCCAACAGCAGCAAGAGCCGTCGGTAACGCACTCGGAAGTAATCCCGTGGGGTATTTAATTCCCTGCCATCGAGTGATTCGGGAATCTGGTGAGTTAGGCGGTTTTCGTTGGGGCCTGGAACGTAAGACCGTTTTGCTCGGTTGGGAAGCCAGTCGCAGGCAAACCGAGAACTAGGAGACAAGAATTGATCTGAGAGGGTTAGAGGCTGCGGAACTTTTGCTACTGGCGGTCTTGTCGGGCGGTTCATTGCTATTTATGCGCATTGCAGCACCCGTGTTCAGCCCAGTTTGGCTAATTGAGTTTCGTATCTTCCTGGCAGGTTTAGCCTTGCTGCCGATTTTAGTTCGCTGCAATCTTTGGCACGAGGTTCGGCGGCATTGGCTTTCACTGTTTATTGTGGGCTGCATTAACTCGGCAATTCCGTTTTCGCTGCTGGCTTTTGCATTGATCTCGCTACCTGCTGGGTTCACGTCTATCTTGATTGCAACCGCTCCTCTATTTGTACTCCTTAATAGCAGCTATGTTTGAGCAGTATCCAGGTATTTATGGGCAGCGGCAGTGGCGCGGCGATGGACTTCTCGCCAAGAGAGATGAGCGGCCTGGGCAAGGGCAACGCAATCTTCATACTCCGGCTGGACGGTTAATACTTCCTGGCCCAACTGGCTGACTTTGACCTGCACTGCCCCGAGGGGGAGTGTTACCGTAATTATCTGTCGCGGCAATATATGGCGTTCTTGGATTTGGCGGCGAATTCCCAAGGTTGGTGTTTCCCGAAAGAGGACTTCTTCACAGGCCCAGGCCCTGTCCAGTGGAGCTAGTACCGTCAACAAGACACCATTGCGATTTTTTTTCATCGTAATGGCCTGGGTAAAGACTTCAACTGCCCCGGCGTTGTATAAGGCTTGTAACGTATAGCCTAGGCCCTGGGGAGTAAAGTCATCAATTTGGGTTTGTAGCTCAATAATCTGATCAGTGTCGTAACCGAATGACTCTGGGCCTGGGTTTAATTCGCCAATCCAGAGTCGCAGCAAATTGGGAATAGGAAAAGCCTGAGTCCCGGCCCCGAGGCCAATTTTGTCGAGCATCATCGGCGGCACAGGGCCAAAGTCTTGCGCTAAGGCAACCACCAATGCGGCCCCCGTAGGTGTCACCAGTTCTTTAGGAATACCATTGTCATAAATTGGTACTTGCCGAGTTTGCCACAGTTGCAGCACAGCTGGGACGGGGACGGGTAAAAGTCCATGGGCGGCTTTGACGGTTCCTCCCCCAGTGGGTAAGGCTGAACAGTATAGTTGCTCAATTCCCAACCAGGCCAGGCCAAGACAACAGCCAACAATATCGACAATGGCATCCACTGCCCCGACTTCATGAAAGTGCACCTTTTCCGGGGGAATCCCATGCACCGCGCCCTCGGCCTGGGCCAAATTTTCAAAAACCTTTAAACTCCAGGCCTGGGCTATTTCGGGCAGTGGGGCGGCTTGGATTAACTCGACAATTTCCGGCCAGTGGCGGCCATGGGGATGGTGGCCGTGATCATCAGGGTGGGATTTCAGGTGCACATGGGCTTTTGTCCCGGCCTGGCCTTGTCGTGTCACCCGCTCAGATATTAGCTGAAACTCATCCCCCAGGCCCAATTTCCCCAGTTCAGTGGTCAAATAATCTCGGGGAACACCCACATCCAGGAGTGCACCCAAGAGCATATCGCCTGCAATCCCAGTGGGACAATCTAAATAGGCAACTTTGACCACAAGTTTCTCTCGCTCAACCCGATGGAGATTAAGCCTTGATCTTAAGGTTTTTTAGCGGTGCTTTGACTAGGAGCGGCGACCGGGAGTCCCTTGATCTTCAGGGGGTGGGGCATCGGCAAGAAGTGAGGACTTGGCCTGGAATTCCCGATTTTGGCTCGGGTTTTGGCTAATGATGGTTGGAGTCGGGCGAATCCAAACAAATAGGCTAACCAGGCCCATACAGAGGGCACCAAGACCCAGGGCAATGAGATAGGACATAGATTGAACCTCCATATCTAGGTGAGTTGGGGAAACAGGGGTGCTGGGGTGTCTGTGTAAGATCATGCTGCAAAGCTAGGGAGAAGGAGCCAGAGTTAGACACATGGCCTGGGCATCGGCGTGGGTAACACGATAATCCTGAAGCCATTGACAGCCTTTCGCCAGCAAGTCCGGTAACCGATAGAGGGGTTCGAGGTGGACAATATCGGCCTGGCCAACGATGACAAGTTGTTGCTCGGGTAGCGGGCTAATATCTAGACTATAGATCGTCCCCGACTCACTCCGAAAACTGGCTAAGGGTTGGCCACTCAAGGCCCAGACATTGACAATGCCATCTTGGGCGACACTGGCAATCATTTCCCCATCTTGACTTAATGCAAGGCTGAGAATGCTACTCAAGTGTCCTTTGAATTGACGCACTCGCCTCCCACTGAGTTCCCACTGGCTGATCACTCCCCCTTCGCCACCGACAATGAAGGTTTGACCATCCGGGGCCATGCGTAAGCTAGTCAACCAACCCTGTTTGGGGTTAATCGCCCGCACAAGATTTCCGGTTTGGGTATCCCAGAGCCTGACCCAGCCATCCTGGCCGGTGCTGATTAAAATTGGGCCCTGCCCAAACTCGGCCTGGGCTGCACGGGGGAGAAAACTTAAGCTCCAAACTGCGCCTTGATGTCCGGCAATAGTCAGTGGTGAGCCAAAGCTCTGCCCAGATGTCCGGGTCTGGAACCAGACAAAGATTTTGCCCTCCTGGCCAGCTGCAGCCAATACCTGTCCTTGGGGAGCAACAGCAACGGTATAAATGCCTGAACCAGCGGGGCGCAGGGGGATAATCTTTTTCTCTGGAATCGCCCACATTCCAACGCGACCGTCATCCCCACCAAACAGCAGTGTATTTTGATCGGGGACAAAAGCAAGACTATTGATGCCACTGCCACTGGCCTGGTGGGTATGGAGCAAATGGCCAGACCGAGTCCAGACTTTGATCGTGCCATTTTTTCCGGCAGTGGCTAACTCTGTTCCGGCTGGATTAAAAACAGCATTCCAGACGCTACTCTGGCGGGCTGCCCAGATTTGATCGCGGGGTTGAAAGTCCCAGATAAAGAGGCGGCCGTTGCGATCATTGCTGACCAGACGTTGTTGGGCTGGGTTGAAATCCACATGGGTGACAAAGCGCTCATGGCCAGACAGTTCAGCTTCCAGGAGGCCATTAGTCGTCCAGAGGCGAATAATGTTGTCTTCACTCAGGGTGAGGAGAGTTTGACCGTTGGGACTGACGGCGACTAAGTAGCTGGGGGTAATGCTGACCCGCCATTGATTAATTTGCTCGCCCTGGCGATTCCAAATCCGTAAAATGCCATCATCGCTGACTCCAGCCAGGGTTTCTGGGTCAACAAAGACTAGGCTTTTGGGTTTGACCGCTTGGGTAATACCCGCGGGCCAGGCCTGGCGGAGGGAACCATCTAACCCCCACAGTCGCACCAGGCCATCATTGCCACTGGTGGCTAAGGTTTGGCCATCGGGGGTGTAGGCGAGGCTGTATCCCACTGGACGATGGGCCCGAAAGTCTGCTAGCAATTGCCCCCGTTGATCCCAAACATAGACCCGACCACTTGGACTGATGCCGGCCATGGTTTGGTGGTTCGGGCTGAATTTGAAACTAACTAAAGAACTGGATAAGCCTGCTAAATTAAATTGTTTTTGGGGCCTGGCCTGGATGTGCCATACTTCCCCCTGTCCGGAACGATTGAGAATCGCTAACTGCTCACTTTGCCAGTCATAGCGCATCCCAGTCAATGGCTGATCTGAAAGATGAAACTCGGCTTGCTTTTGCCCTTGGGCGTTCCAGAGTTGGACAGTGCCGTTGGCCAAAACTGTCAGGACGCTGCCATCTTTTGTAATACTGCTGCCGACGAGTTGGTCTGCAATTTCCCAGCGGTTCCGGGCCAAGATGTCATTGAGAATGGAGTTGAGGGTAAGGATTGGGCGAGTGGTGGGGTACTGGCTGAGGGGGGCATTGCCAATCAGGTCGTAGAGTTCGCGACCATTGTTAATAGCTGCCACCAGAGACGAGAGGGGTTGAGCGGGAAATTGGGCCAGGATGTTAATACTTTCTTGTTCGAGTGCCAAGCTGGCCTCGGAGTTTTGGAGTTCTTGACTGGTTTTGACCAGGCCAGTGCCCACAATAACCGCAAAGATTGAGACAATTCCCAGGCCAATCCCAGCGAAGAACACCAGCCGTTTTGCTTTCTGACTCGCCCGACTCAAGATCCGATTCGCCGCAGCCATGGTCTCTTTTTCTTGGCGTTCAATTAAAAGAGTGCGCTGGGTTTCCTGTTGCTGCCAATCCTGGGATGCTGCCAAAAATTGATAGTCCTGATCACTCAAGCTTTTATCCGTGGCCCAGGCCAGGGCTTCCTTGAGGCTTTCCCCCCGTAACAGGCGCGAGGTATCGGTACAAGCGGACTCAAACCAGGCCTGGAGCAGGACACCATAGGGGCGCAGTTGGGCCAGTTGAAATTCCACCCAGGCCAAGTCAAAGACATTTTCATAGATCGGATTGAAAACCCGTAGCTGTCCCTGGTCGTAGGTAACTAAGCCGGTTAAGCGCAGTTCAATTTGCTCATTAGTGTCATCTGCGGGAATGGTGCCGATGTGAAGCAATTGTTGATACAGCCCGAGCAGTCGCCCCGCCCGTTGTTCATTGACTAAGATGCGATTGCGGATGGTTTTTAAATGTTCGGGTTCGTCGTAGTGTTCCCAGTCTGTTAAAACCCGGGCCTGGATCAATTGGCTAATGACCTGTTGTTCTTGTCCCAGGGGAATCGGCTCTGATAGGTGCTGCTGGGCTAAGCGACAGAGTTTTTGAGTCAGAAAAGGCTGTCCACCTGTCCAATCCAAAATCGCCTGCAAGACTGTTTCTGGATTAGGGCTCAGATGACGCAAACCTTCCGCTAAAGGAGCCGCTGCCGGTAAGGTTAATCCCTCTAAGGGAATGGCCTGGCCGATGTTAAAGGGAGTCCGTTGTTTATCTTGAATCAGATTAGCCGGTGTGGTTACACCTAGAAGTGCAAAGGTCAACCGATTAAACGCCGAATTATCAACCCGTTGGTTATAGCAGGCCCGCATCCAGGTAAAAAAATCATCGGTGGCAAAGGGCAGACTTAACAGGCTATCAATTTCGTCAATAAACACGACTAAAGGCATCGGTAAAAGTTCTAAGAGAACAGTCTCGATAAATTCCCCTAAGCGTTGCACTGGAGCTAAATATTGTCGTTCCCGCCACCAGGCCCGAAGTTGAAATCGATCCCCTAGCTCAAACCCTTGCACTAAAGCCCCAATTAAACTGGCGTACCACTGCTCACTGTTAATGTTTTGACTGCCAATTTTGGTGATATCCACCGCAGCACAGGCCACCCCGGCTTGTAGTAACCGTTGCATCACCTGCACCCGCAAACTGGACTTGCCCATCTGGCGCGCATTGAGGACGTAGCAAAATTCACCTGCTATTAAGCTATTAAATAGCGTGGTATCGGCCCTGCGCTCGACGTAGGTATGGGCACTATTGGGTAAACTGCCGCCAACTTGATAGGTCACGCTAGATTGACAAGGGATAGAATTGGTCATGAGTCGTGGCAGATCTTCAAACCCAACTTGACGCATACTGAACTACTCAGGGTTCCAGAAGCATTGGGTGTTCAAGAAATTACTAAACAAGCTAGAAAAACCACTTCTATTAGACTTTAACATTATTTTTATGAGAATCGGATATCTTGAGCATCCAGTATTTCGAGATTCAATCCATAAAACTTTGATCAAGTCATTGGGAAGTGTTTGATGATCATTTTTTGAAATTGAGATACAACTTAGTTTTGACTGAAAGCGATAACAATAATACTGAAAAATTTATTCATTCTATCTTTGGTTACAGCCTATTTCTACCAGTGTTGGCAATAGCCTACCAGAGGTGCAGCAAAGCTCCATAGGTTGAATCAACACGAGAAGAGTATTGAAATCTGCCGGAATCAATGCTTCCACAACTTGAGTCACCCCACTAGATGAGAGCAATGGGCTGTATCAGTAAAAAACACTTTAGGAGTCTTAAAGTAGATATCAGTTGAGCCAGACATCTAGGGCTGTAATCTCTGAATGTCATCAGGAGCAATTCTCATCTCAGACGGCATTTTCGCTCAATTCATATCACAATGGGAATATTCATTAACATCTTTCAGGCAATTTGTGACGATTATTCAGTGCCAGGCCCTGTCCAAAATTTATACTGTTTCCGAAAAAGCAACTGGTCTTAGGGGGACAGTGGCCCATTTTTGGCGGCGCAAATATCGGCAAATTCCAGCGGTTCAGGATGTGAGCTTTCAAATTCAACCCGGCGAAGTAGTCGGTTTTTTGGGCCCCAATGGCGCGGGGAAAACAACCACCCTCAAGATGCTGACGGGCTTAATCTATCCCACCTCCGGTTTGGTAGAGGTTGCCAATCACATTCCCTATCAGCGCCGCCCAAATTTCTTACGGCAAATTACCCTGGTCATGGGACAAAAACAGCAACTGATTTGGGATTTACCGGCCCTGGATTCGTTACGGATTAATGCCGCAGTCTACGAACTCTCGGATCGGGAATGTGAGCAACGGGTGGGGGAACTGGCGGCAATGCTGGACTTGACTCCGAAACTCTCGCAACCGGTTCGGAAGCTCTCTCTGGGGGAACGGATGAAGGCCGAGCTATTGGCGGCATTACTGCATCGCCCCCAAATTTTGTTTCTCGATGAGCCTACCCTTGGCCTGGATGTCAATGCCCAAATGAGTGTCCGCACCTTTCTCAAGGCCTATAACGAACGCTACCAGGCCACGATTTTGCTCACCAGTCACTACATGGCAGATATTACGGCGCTCTGTTCCCGAGTGTTGCTGATTCATCAGGGGGGCCTGATCTACGACGGGTTATTGGAGCAACTGCTGGCTAAATTTGCCCCCTATCGTCAAGTCAAACTGGAGTTAAATCAACCCGTTGCCCACTCTGTGCTGGCCCAATTTGGGGAGATTGAAGAAATTCAAGCCCGAGAGGTGCGGCTGATTGTCCGCCGGGATCAGTTGACAGAAACAGTGAGTAAAATTCTGGCCCAGTTGGATATTTGCGATTTAACCATTGCTGATCCCCCGATTGAGGAAGTGATTGGTCGCGTGTTTAGTTCAGGACAGATTAACTAAGCAGCAACTAACCGTTCCATGGCTTGATCTAAAAGAGAAACCCCCTGTTCCACGGTTTCAATTAAACACAGTTCACCCCGCAGATCCGCTGCCCCCGCAAAGCCCTTGGCATACCAGGTTAAATGTTTCCGGGCCTGGCGAATTCCGCTCAACCCTTTATACTCCCACAGGGCAACCAAATGATCCCGGGCACATTGCAGACGTTCAATTGGTGTGGGGGCTGATTTGGCCTGGCCAGTCTTGAAAAAGTGATCAATTTCACCCACCAAAAAAGGATAGCCTAAGGTCCCCCGCGAACACATGACCCCGTCAGCCCCGGTTTCCAGCAGACATTGAACCGCCGCCTCGACTGAAAAAATATCGCCATTGGCAATCACTGGAATAGTCAGTTTTTCCTTGACGCGCCGAATCCATTCCCAGCGAGCGGGGCCGTTATAGCCTTGGGCCCGAGTCCGGCCGTGAACCGTGATCATTGCGGCCCCCGCATCCTGCATCCGTTGGGCAAAATCTAAGATGTTGATTTCTTGATCTGTCCAACCAATGCGAGTTTTTACCGTGACCGGAACATCCACCGCCGCCACCACTGTCCGCACAATCGCCTCAGCTACTTCGGGTTGTCTTAAGAGGGAGGAGCCACCGCCATTTTTGGTGATTTTATTCACCGGACACCCCATGTTGATATCCACCGTATCGGCCCCCTCGGCCACGGCTTTGACCGCTGCTTCCGCTAAAAAATCAGGACGACAGTCAAAGAGTTGAATACTAATCGGCCGCTCTTGGGCATCCACTTCCATAATCTGGGGTAATTCTTTAACGTAATGCAGGCCTGTGGCATTGACCATTTCGGTATAGAGCATCGATTCTGGGGCATAGCGGCGCACGAGACGACGAAAGACTAAATCTGTGACACCGGAGAGAGGGGATTGTAAAACGCGACTGTACACTGCCACCTTACCAATCATTAAGGGGGGACGGAGGCGGGTCTGGAGTTCACTGGGGAGGGACACAATCATGGCATGGGTGGGCCTGGAATTAGCTTGCTATCGGAGTTGTCTTCTTTTTTCAGTGTAAGCGTTGGGCTGGGCCCAGGAAATTCAGGGTAAGAATGACGGCTCAAACTCTGAATTCCAGTTTTTTAAATCTGATCCACCAGGCCCCGTGCCAATTGCTTGCCATGAGGATGCCGCCACCAGAGCCAGGCCACCCGATTCAGCAGTAAGCCCACCAGGAAGAGGATCAGCATTAAGACAACTTGCGGCCAGACCCGAGGCGGCACAAACAAATCGGCAGCAAGATGGAGGAGGTTGAAGATGCTATAGACAACCGTGAACCAAAAGTGACCTTGGCGGACTTTTTTAGCATCGGTAAATACCGCTAAGACCATCGCCCCGAGGGGCAAACCGAAAAAGATGAGCATTCCCCAAAAAACTGGCATAATTTCAGTCAAGCTCTTGGCCTGAGACACAGCAACATTGAGACCATGAAACAAGGGCATCAGGCCTAACTGAACATGGAATAGTGTGCCCAGGAGAAAAATAGTCCATAAGGTGACAATTTGGAGGGGATAGCTGGCTTTCATGATTACCTCCCAGGCCGGGGCCTGTGATCAATTGGCTTAGTTCTCAAGAAAGAGTTCAGTCTTAAATTCCGGCCACTCACTTTTTATTATATTTTTTGGCTTACCTGATTAGCTTTATGTAACTGTAAGACTTAACAAAGTAGGGGAGTGAGGTGGCTCAGGATTGGATTAGCATTATAGTCACCTTGGTCAAAACTGAGAGATGCAAAGCTACTACCTGTGAAGATTTCAAGTATTTCTATGTTTCATTGCTCAGCAAAATGATTATAATTACTCAATTCAGTTCGGGACGATTCTATACTGAATTTAATTGGTCTCAACTGTGATTCAACAGACGCGATGATTCCACACCGGCTAACCCTTAAATATTTCTTAAGCTATCATCAGGCCTGTTTGGATTTTCGGGGGTTACAGTTAGCCTGTATTTGTGGCCCCAACGGTGCCGGAAAATCCTCCTTGCTCGAAGCGATGGCCTGGGCCGTTTGGGGACAAAGTCGGGCTATTAATGAAGATGATGTGATTCATACCGGGCAACCCGAAGCTCAGGTTGATTTTGTTTTAGAAATTCAAGGACAAATCTATCGGATTATCCGTACCCGTCGCCGCCGCCATGGCACCTATTTAGAGTTCCAGGCCTGGAGTGAGCCAACCGCTGAATTTCGATGTTTAACCGGCCGCAGTTTACGCCAAACCCAGGCCTTGATTCTTGAACATTTACACCTCGATTATAAAACATTTATTAACTCAGCCTATTTACGCCAGGGGCGAGCCGATGAGTTCATGTTGAAACGACCAGCAGAACGCAAACAATTATTGGCAGATTTACTCCAACTCAATCAGTACGAAACTTTAGCAGAAGCGGCCCGGGAGCAGGCGCGTCAATACAAAGGTCAGTTGGCCCTCTTAAGTCAAAACTGGGAGCAAATTCAAGACCAACTTGCGCCCTTTGCCAATTTAAAGCACCAGCAGACTACCCTCGAACAACAGATCCAGGCCCTGCGCCAGCAGATGGCAACCCTGCAATGTCAACGGGAGCAGCAGCAAGGACTCTGGCAATCGCAGCAATTGGCCCAGCAACACCTGGCCTGGCAAACCCACCAACTCCAGCAGTTAAAAGTGGAGCAAACCCGGCAACAGCAACACCTGCGCCAAACCCAACAGCAATTCAACCAATTACAACCCCTGCTCCAGACTCAGAGTACAATCCAGGCCGGGTATGAACAATTCCAAGAATTACAAAACCAAGATCAGGCCCTTGCGGTTAAAGCCACCCCCTATCAAACCCTTGAGAGCCGCCGCCAAGACTTACAACGGGGCCTGGAGCACAGCCGCCTGCACCTGCACCAACAGATTCAAACAAGCCAAGCCCAATTCCGCTTGCTCGAACACCAGGCCCAAGACTGTCAGAAAATACTCCGTAAAGAAGCGGAAATCCAGATCGCCCTCAGCCATTTGCACCAGGCCCAGCAACAGTTACGAGATTATGAACAGCGGCAAAACCAGGCCTTTCCCCTCCTGCAACGCCTACGCCACCTCGAACTTGAACAGGAACGGCAGACCTCCCGCCTGGTCGCCCGGATGGATGAACTGCGGCATCATGCCCAAGAACTCCAGGCCCAGCAGGCTGGCCAACCCCAACTCCAGCAAGCGGTGCTTGAAGTCAGCAGCCAAGTTTCCCAGTTGGAAAAACAGCGGGTTTATCTGCAACATCTCCAAGACAAGGGCCTGGAACGGCGGCGATTCATGGAACAACTGCAAGCCCGCCAACGGGAACTCGAAACCCAACTGGCCCAACTCGACCAAAAAATGCACCTCTTGACTGTCCCTGGAGCCAGCTGCCCCCTATGTGAACACCCCCTCGATGAATTGCACTGGGCCGTCGTCAAAAAACGCCATGAACGGGAACAACAGGATTTATTCGATCAAATTTGGGTGATCCGTGAACAGTTGGCGGTATCGGAACGGGAAATCCAAGTCCTACGGCGGGAATATCGAGAGGTAGAGCAGCAACTCCGGCAATTCCATAACATCCTTGAACAGCGCGGCCGCCTAGAGGCACAATTGGTCACGAGCACGGGCCTGGAGCAACAACTACAGCGTACCCTAGCTGAAATTCAAACCCTCGAAAACACGGTGACGGCCCACAGTCAACAGCCCATCTCTAGCCCTGAGTGGCAACAACTCCAAACCCAGTTAGCTGAGGTGAACTATGACGAAAAAAATCATGCCCTAGCTCGGGGAGAAGTGGAACGCTGGCGATGGGCCGAAGCCAAGCAGACTGAAATCAACCAGGCCCGCCGCCAACTCCAACGCCTCGAACAACAACTACCTGCCCTCCAGCAAACCCTCCAGCAACGCCAGACCGACCTGGATCACCTCTTAACCGAGTCAACCCTAGCCCGAGAGTTAACTGAAATCCAGGCGCAACTCCAAGCCCTCAACTACTCTCCCCAGGCCCACCACCACCTCCAGGCCCAGTTGCGGGAGTATCAACCCTACCTTTTACAGTGGCAATCCCTCCAGCAAGCCAAGGCGGCCGTACCCCAACTCCACCAGCAAATTCACCACCTCACCGCCGGCCTGGCCAGCCTCACCGCCCAGATTGCCACAACCCAAGCTGAAATCACTGCCTTGGAGGCTGCACTAGCGGATATTCCTGAACTGAAGCAGGGCCTAGAAGATTTAGCCCAAACCCAAACTCAACTCCATCAAGACCTCGAAGCAGGCCTGGCCGAGTCGGGCCGCCTCCAGCAACAACAGCAACACCAGACCGACCTCCAGCAGCAAGCCAACTACCTCAAGCACCAGCAGCAGCAATGCCACACCCAACTGCGAATTTATCAAGAGCTAACCCAGGCCTTTGGCCAAAACGGGATTCCCGCCATGATCATCGAAAACCTCTTGCCTCAACTGGAAGCAGAAACCAATCATCTTTTGGCGCGCCTAACCAGCAGCCAACTTCATGTCCAGTTTGTGACGCAAAAATTTGGGCGCAGAAGCAAAGCAGACTCGAAACTAATAGATACCCTCGATATTTTCATTGCCGATAGCCAAGGGAGCCGCCCCTATGAAACCTACTCCGGCGGTGAAGCCTTTCGGGTGAATTTTGCGATTCGTTTGGCCCTGTCGCGATTACTCGCCCGCCAAAGTGGCAGTGAACTGCAATTACTGGTCATTGATGAAGGTTTTGGTACACAGGATCAGGCCGGGTGCGAACGTCTCATTGCCGCCCTCAACAGCATTGCCCCAGATTTTGCCTGTATCCTCGCCATTACCCACATGCCCAAGCTGCAAGCGGCCTTTCACACCCGCATTGCCGTAAACAAAACCACTGCTGGTTCCCAATTGCAATTCATCAGCTAGGCCTCAGTGCCGTGGCTCCAAAGTTCCAAAATATAGTCATTTCTGTCAAAACTAAGATACTCAAAACTCATCCCAGTCAAGGTTTCAGTCATTTTTATGCTTCATTCCTAAGCGAAATGACTATAGAATAAGAATATCCGCAGCTTTTTTGTAGTTTTTCCTGACAGAATTCAACCCTGCCCCATTGGTTATTCCCGCAGTAAAATCCCGTAGCCGTTTGCGCAGTTCCAAGACCTTTCCCTGGGGAGCTATTTTTGCTGTCTTTTTGTCCTATGTTTTGCTCGGCTGGCATTTAGCAATTTATGCTCCCTTTTGGCAGTTTTTTGCCTATATCTTTTGCGGGGGCCTGGCCATTCTCTTAATTTGGGGCACCGGGAACGTCGTTCGCTTAGCTCGGATGGGGCCCCGCAGTATTTTCACGATGTTGTTTTTGAGCTCTGCTGTCACCCTGGCTGTGATTGCCTCCTATATTTTTGCCCTGTTGGCTGTCATTGTCTCGGCGGATACGCTCTTGCGGATTGAGATGCGGGCCTTGGGTTATTCCAGTGGGCAAGTCTTGGCGGCGTTAATGCCAGTTGGGTTAGCCGGGATGAGCTTGGGCTTAGTCCTGAGTCAGTTCATTAGTTCCGATGGGTTTGAGGTGATTCTCAATGGCTAGTGAGCCTGACCTTGTGAATTTTTTATTTCCCCCTTCCCAAAGATCAACGCATGGCCTAGACTGTCAGGCAATGGTTGGGGGCTGCTGTGCCCGTTTCACCAGATTCCGCTCAGGAGGAATGCCCTATGCTGCATCGTAAGCTCTACCAACTGTACACAGATGGCCAGGAGATTGGGGTATATCTACGAGACCAACAACGCCTAATTGATCGGGCTCAGATCGTGGAAATTGAGGGGGATTTAGTCACCCTACGCTATGAAACTGATGAAGAGGATGAGGTCTGTTCCTGGGAAGAAATGGTGCGCTTGGAGAGCATTGGGGCGATTACCCGGAAACTTGCCTCTGTTCCCCGTGGCTATTCGGAACCCTTGGTCTCAGAGGACTGCCCGGAAGCAGAACAACTGCCAAAACCCTCGCCTGAAGTCAATCCAGACTAGGTTAAAGTCTCTCTTCGCCATCTGAGATAAAACTCTGGCCGCGGCGTTTACGGGCTTCTAGGGCCTGGGCAATTAAATCCAGTAGGCCTGGGGCTTCATCTTGAATTGTCAGTAACAGGCGTTCCCCCACGGCCAAATCGTCACTGGAACTGCTAGCGGGGGTGTTCATAATCTCTTTCAGGCGGGGAATCGTACTGTCCACAATCTCTACTAAAGCAGTAAGACAACGATAGAATTGCCGCTCTGTTAAGGTGCCATCTTCCAGAGGAAATTCAATGATCGCCCGCACTTCCCCATCGCTGGCATCGTACTCCCATTGCAGCATTTTTGTTTCCCAAGAAATGCCCAAGAGGGTTTGCAGAATGACTTCCCTATAGGCATGATGCTGGACGCCAGGTAAAATGTCTGGGGCAAATAACTTAAAAAATTCCCCATCTTCATCCAGTTGAATAACGATGACAAACCGCTCTAAGTTATCGCCAGTCACCCCGGTAATAATTTGGTTGTAGGCCGCATCAAGCTTGTAATTCAGTCTGTGGTGATCAAGATATTGGGCAATTTGCTCAAGAGTAATCGCCATGATACTCATCCCCAGGCCGGTGATTATTCTAGCCTATCATTTTTGCTACTCCAGCCGATAACTGGCGTGGGAACCCAGCCTAAACACAACAACTGGAAAATCTGTTATTTGGTATCAGCCAGATTTCTCCAGACTTTGCCCTAGGAAATACTGAAATGCACTCAGGGAAGGGATTAGTGGATTCATTAAAATTCACACAATCTATATTGCTCTGCCCAAGAACTCTAGTCTATTCTGGTCTCAATCCTGGGGATAACTTACTTATACAAGGCAGTCCTGGCCCCGCTAAGAGGTTTTTATGACACCACGTTACAATATGCTGATCGGGGGTGAACTGGTTCCCTCGGTTGAACATCACTGGCAACCCATCCTGAATCCAGCCACCGAAACGGTAATTGCGGAAGTCCCCCAGGCCACGGCAGTTGATGTGGATTTGGCGGTGCAAGCGGCCCGTAAAGCATTCCCGGCCTGGGCTGGTCTTTCGCCGGGGGAACGGAGTCAGCATCTATGGAATTTAGCGGCGGGTTTGGAAAAATATAGTGATGAACTGGTGCACCTAGAAAGTGCCAATGCCGGTAAACCAATCAAACTCGTCAGTAACGGGGATGTCCCCTTCGCCATTGATAACCTCAAATACTTTGCCGGCCAGGCCCGAGTGATGGAGGGTTTAGTTACTGGGGAAGTCGTGGGGGGTTATACCTCAACCCTGCGGCGGGAACCCATTGGGGTGATTGGCTCGATTGCTCCCTGGAACTACCCGATTATGATGGCGATCTGGAAAATTGCCCCAGCATTGGCGGCGGGGAATACCGTTGTCTTAAAACCAGCCCCGCAAACCCCTTTGACCAGCCTGAAATTAGGAGCCATTGCCCAGGAAGTGGGTTTACCGGCAGGCGTGTTGAATATTGTCAGTGGTGGCGGGCCGGATGTGGGTGAGCCATTGGTAGTTCATCCCCAAGTGCGGATGATTTCCTTTACAGGTTCGACTGCCACGGGCAAACGGATTATGGGGTTGGCGGCCCACAAAATGGCCCGGGTGCATCTGGAATTAGGCGGGAAAGCTCCCTTACTTGTCCTGGAAGATGCAGATCTTGAAGCGGCGGCCCGCGGGGCAATCGTTGGAGCCTATGTCAACACAGGCCAGGACTGTACAGCGGTGACGCGGATTTTAGTCGCCCGCGCCCACTATCACCAATTTTTAGAACGGTTTACTGCCCTCTCGCAACAGGTTCGGATCGGTGATATCACTGCTGAGACAACGGATATGGGCCCCCTGATTTCCGCTGACCAAAAAACACGGGTGGCGGGCTTTGTCGAGCGGGCTAGGGCGGCGGGGATTCACTGTCATTGGCAAGGAACGGTTCCAGTGGGGCCTGGGTTTTACTATCCACCCACAATTTTTACCGAAGCCCCCACGGATAGTGAAATTATGCAAGAAGAGGTCTTTGGCCCGGTGGTGGTGATCAATCCAGTCGATTCTGTTGAAGAAGCTATTACTGTCGCTAATGATGTCCGCTATGGCTTGGCGGCTTCGGTGTGGACAAAAAATATTCACCAGGCCTGGAAAGTGGCAGCAGCCCTGCAATTTGGGACGGTCTGGGTCAACGATCATCTGCCCCTGTGTTCAGAAATGCCCCACGGTGGCTTTAAGGAATCCGGCTTTGGCAAAGATTTATCTCGCTATGCCTTTGAGGAATACACCATAGCCAAGCACGTCATGTTTGATCTCAGTGGTGATGCGGCAAAAGGTTGGCATTTTTCTGTCTTTGGTGACCCGCAATAGATGGGCCGTAAACGGTTCTGGCCTGGCTGTGATCTGGGCCGATGCGGGCATTGATCTGGGTCACGTTCGCCATGATCTGGATCTGCCAGCCTAGGTATAACGTTATATAGATCACCCCCATCTTGCTTCCCCGTGGTTCAGACAACATGTTTCAGTCTCCCTTAATTGTGCGTTTTTGGGGGGTTCGCGGTAGTATTCCCTCCCCAGGCCCCCATACAGTTCGCTACGGTGGCAATACGCCTTGTGTGGAAATCCAGGCCGGGGGCGAGCGGTTAATTTTTGATGGCGGCACGGGCTTACGGGTGCTCGGAGAAGAACTACTCAAACATATGCCCGTCACGGCCCATGTCTTTTTTAGCCACACCCACTGGGATCACATCCAGGGCTTTCCCTTTTTCCAACCGGCATTTATCCCGACTAATTGCTTCTATATCTATGGGGTTCCTGGTCTGAATGGTCACAGTATTCAGCAATGCTTAAATGACCAGATGCTTCACCCCAATTTCCCCGTACCATTGCAGATCATGGCCGGCTCCCTGCGATTTCGGGATTTAGAGGCTGGGGAGGTACTTGCAATTGGCGATGTCACCGTCACAAATCAACGCCTGAATCATCCCGGGGGGGGCGTGGGCTATCGGGTGCAATGGCATGATCAGGTTGTCAGTTACATTACGGATACAGAACACTACTCAGACCAGCTAGATCCGGCAGCATTGAGCTTGGCCCACCAGGCCGATGTGATGATCTACGATGCCACCTACACCGATGCCGAATATTACTCACCGGCCCAAAGCAAAGTTGGGTGGGGGCATTCCACCTGGCAAGAAGCAGTCAAGTTGGCCATCGCTGCCCAGGTTAAGCAATTGATTTTGTTCCACCACGACCCCACCCATGATGATGAATTTTTGGATGAAGTCGGGGAGTTGGCGAGACAGGGATTTCCCAATGCCACCGTGGCCCATGAAGGCCTGATCCTCTCCTTAACTGCCAATGTCCCGGCGACCTCCCTGCTCGAAGTTTAGGGGACAGGGTTTAGCGTAGGGCCTGGACTTTGGCGATCAATTCCTCTGGTGGTTGTACGCCTTCAATCCGCTCTATCTGTTGCCCTTGATGAAAAATAATCACAGTGGGTAAGGCATAGATTTGGAAGCGGCTGGCTAGATCCGGGTATCGCTCGGTGTCAATTTTGACGATTTGCACCTGGGACTTCAATTGCTGTTTGACTTGTTCGAGCACTTTGGCAATCATCCGACAGGGGCCACACCACTCGGCGTAAAAATCAACAATTAATGGCACCGTGGCCTGGGCGATGAGTTCATCAAAGTTCTGAAACGTTTGTTTTGTGGTCATAACATCCAAGGGTGGCGTAACAGTAAGTAACAATTTCGGGAAATGAAGCTGCACTTTTGATTCTAACCTTGACCCCCAGAGCCAGAGGCATCAGGATCAAACAGCAGGCTTCTGGATCATTGGCAATGGTTAAAAATCTCTTTGAACGGTTTGGGCAAATTGTCCCGGAACTCCATCCCCGCCCCAGCAGCCATGAACCCCACCTCCCCCAGGCCCACCATGAGGACGAAGCCGAAGACGACTCCACCTATTTTGAATATTTCTTTGATCAACCTGGAGCGATGCCTGGCACCCTCAGTATTGAGGAAGATGCCCCGCCACCCAACATCATTTTGATTGACTACAATGCCGACCAGGCCCAGCGGCTACACCTAGATCAACCGGAACTGATCACCCCTTACCTGGATAAGGAATCGGTCTCCTGGATTGACGTGCAGGGTTTAGGCAATGAAGACATTTTACGGCGGGTTGGGCAGGTGTTTGGCTTACATCCGATCATTTTAGAAGATGTTGTCAATGTGCCGCAGCGTCCCAAGGTGGAAGATCACGAGGATCAGATTTTAATCATTACCCGGATGGTCACGCCCAAGGAGGATTTAAAAGGCTTTTATGCTGAGCAAGTTAGTTTTATTTTAGGAAAATATTATCTGCTGACAGTGCAGGAAGAACCGGATCGAGATTGCTTTGGCCTGGTACGCCAACGGATTCGGACAAGTCGGGGCCTGATTCGCCAACATGGAGCGGATTATTTGGCCTACAGCTTAATTGATGCGATTATTGATGGTTTCTTTCCAGTTTTAGAAGATTACGGTGAGCGGATTGAAATGCTCGAAACCCAGGTTGTGACGCATCCCACTCGCCAGACCCTAGAGGAAATTCATAAAGTCCGCCGCGAATTGCTATCTTTACGCCGAGCGATTTGGCCACAACGGGATGCGATTAATGCCTTAATTCGGGACAGTAATAATTTAGTATCCCCAGAAGTTCAGATTTACCTGCGGGATTGCTATGATCACGCCATTCAAGTTTTGGATATGGTTGAAACCTATCGGGAACTGGCAGCGAGTTTGATGGATGTTTACCTGTCGTCTGTGAGCAATAAAATGAATGAAATTATGAAGCTGCTGACAATTATCTCGACCGTATTTATTCCGTTGACTTTTATTGTCGGGGTCTATGGGATGAACTTTAATCCCGAGGCTTCCCCTTGGAATATGCCGGAGTTGAATTGGCGGTGGGGCTACCCGGCCTGTTGGGCGTTTATGCTGAGTATTGCCGGGAGTTTATTCTATTTCTTCTGGAAAAAAGGTTGGTTCCAAGATCAGTCCCAAATTGAATTGGATTAATGTCTTCTGCAACGGGGAAATCCACAGTCATTTCTGCCAAAACTGAGACAGGCAACCCGATGCCCCGTAACGGTTTTCCGGATTTTTGTATTTCATTCCTCAGCCAAATGACGATAACCCCAAAAACACATTTACGGCCAGCGGCTATTGGTCTAAGGTGGTGGTGAGGGCATCAGGATTGACGTAACGAGAATACCCCGGAAAGAGTTTTTCCAGGCCTTGCTCCAGGGTTTCTGCCATGACAATTTGTTCATTAAACATCAGAATGACCCGAGCTAAAATCGGCAAGCTATTTTGACTGGCTTCCAAATATAACGGCTCAACATAGAGCAATGACCGCTCAATCGGAATAATCAGCAAATTGCCTTGGAGGGAGCGCGAGCCTTGGCGATTCCAGAGGGAGATCTGTTGGGAAATTGTCGGGTCTTGATTAATCCGGGCTTCCACCTGTTCCGGGCCAAAGACCAATTCCTGTTTCGGAAAGGTATAAAGTAGCAGCTTGCCATAATGCTCCTGATCGGAACGGGCTGCTAACCAGGCCACGAGATTGGGACGATTCAACGGTGTAAAGGGATAGAGCAAAATAAACTCCTCAACTTGCCCACTCGGAAGGCGCATGATCAAGTAATAGGGCTTCACGGCCTGGGGTTCTGTCCCATAGATTTCCTGGGGAATTTGCCATTGATCCTCTTGGCTATAAAACACCACGGCATCAGTCATGTGATAGCGCAGGAGTTTCTGAGACTGGGCCTGGAATAAATCCACCGGATAGCGAATATGGGCGGCAAGCTGGGCCGGCATGGCAGTTATGGGTTTAAACAAGGTGGGAAAAATCTTTTGCCAGGTTTGAATCAGCGGATCCGCCGCATCCATGACGAAAAATTGTACAGAGCCGTGATAGGCATCCACCACCACCTTGACGGAATTGCGAATGTAGTTGAACGGTTCCTGGCCTGGATCCGCATAGGGATAGTAACGGCTGACCGTGTAGGCATCAATTACCCAATAGAGAAAATTCGGTTCACTCTTGTCTGGCATCTCTGCACTTCTGACTGACTCTGGGCGTGTATCCGCGACCACCAGATAGGGTTGACTGTCAAAGCGCAAAAAGGGGGCTAGAGTTCGGACGCGCTCAGCAATGTTCCGGCGAAAGAGAACCTTTGTCTTGGCATGGATATTCGGAGTTAACAGCAGTTGCCAATCCTGGAAATAGACCGCCATGACCAATCGCTGCCATAATTGCCCGAGGGGAACACCGCCTTGGCCGGCATAGTGGTTATAGGCGTTGTCATTGCCGGTGGGATAATCCAGTTCTAGGACATGCGAGGGGGCAAGGACATAGGTATCGGTAATTTGTCCGTAATAGATGCGGGGAAACCCAATCGGGATACTACTGGCAATGGCGGGGCCGGCGGTCTGGAGATTTCCCGGTGAGGCACTGACAATATCTTTGACGAAATATTTGGGTAAGCCCCCTTCACCAGCGACATTTACCGGACTCATCGTAAAGCCATAGCCGTGGGTAAAAACCAAATGCTGATTCACCCAACTCTGGGCCTGGCTGGGAACTGCGGCATAATCTAACTCCCGAGCGGCGGTAAGGACTTGGCGCACTTCTGCACTGGGATTGGCTGCTGGTTTTGGTTCCGAAGAATAGGGGCTCAGACGATAGCGATCAATAAAGGCATCGGGAAAACGGTAATAGGAGCGCAGTTGCTGAAGTTGGCGATTGGTTTCCAGGAGTGGGCGCGTATCCCAGAGGCGGATATTGCGGATCGTCGGGGCATTCTCGGCAATGGCCGGGGCTGTCAGGTTATTTTCCGGTTGAAACGGCTCGGCATAGACTTCATCCAAGCGAAAGGCCTGGCGGGTAAAGTCAATGCTGCGTTGGAGATAGGGCCGCTCCCGTTGGAGTTCGTTGGGTTGGACAATTGTGGCCTGGACGAGATCGGGAATAATTTGTCCAATGATAAAAATTAAGCAGGCATAGCCCGTCACGGTCCGCAATAACCAGGGAGAAGCGGGTGCCAAGCGTATTTGGCCTTTTCCACCGCGTCGCCAGGCCGACCAAAGGAGGAGGAAACCCACGACTAAGGTAAAGCCCGCAAAAATCGTTAACAGGGGGAGAGTGACGTGAATATCCGTGTAGCTGGCCCCAAAGGTAACACCTCGCGCTGAGTAGAGTAATTTATAGCGTTCGAGCCAGAAACTCAGGGCCAAGCAAAAGCAGAACCCACCTGCCAAGGCCTGGATGTGTTGCCGTTGCGGCCGGTTAAAGCCGGTAAATCGCCCTAAACTCAGGCTGTCTCCAGCTAGTAAATAAATTAAGGTCACTCCCGCCAAGGCGGAAATCATCAGGGCGGTGCTGGCAAAGCGTAACCACTCCCAAAAGGGCAAGGTGAAAATATAAAAGCCTAAATCATTTTGAAAGAGGGGATCGTTTTGATGAAAGTTGGTGCGCTGCCAGGCCTGGAGCAAGATCGCCCAGTGATTTCGCCCTAACCAGGCCAGGCCAAGGCTTTGCAAAACTGCCACAAGCCGATAACCCCAAAAGGGGTGCCATAAACAGCCCACCACTGCCCCCAAAACTATCAGCAAATAGAGGGGATTTTGACACCAGCCCCAACCAATCTGGATCAATGTACTCCAATCAAATTGGGGGAGGAGGGGGTTAATTGCAAGAGTTTCCTGAGCTTGGGAGTTAAAAGAAACAGCCACCACCACCGTATGCTGCACCAAGGCCAGGGTGAGAATCGCCAGGGACAAACTCAGGGGTAAGAGGCCCTGTAAGCCCAAAGCACGCTCGGAGGTCGTCGGGGTTTGCTGCCGTAAGCGATGGGCCAGGCCACTGTTAAAGCCCAAAAAGACTAGCCCGCCCACCAGGCCCAAAGCCCATAAACCAGCCTGAATCAGCCAGCGTTGCCAGAGTACCTCTAAAAAGCCGAGTTCCCTGAACCAGAGGGATTCCGCTAAAGCCCGACAGAGCAAATACGCACCACCCACTAGGCCAATACTGATCAATCCCCACCCGGGCCAGCGCGACTTCCGGGGTTGGATGGTCGATGGGTTGGGGGAAGCCACGATTGTCATAATGCCAGTCTCAAACAGATAAGCCAGGTGGGCGGGGGGCTGTCTCTATGCTCCCTAATTCTTGGGCGACTTGCTGGAGGGTTGGCGTTGGTACTTGGGCCAGGTATTGGCGGCGAAATTGCTCCTCAGCCACAGCCCGGATAAAGTCTGCCACGGCCTGGGGATTTAGCTGGAGTTCCCCTGGATATTCACAGGTTAACAGCGGCGATGGCCTGGCCTTGGCCTGGATGTGAAGTTGTACCCCCAACTCAGTCAGGCTATCCAGGCCCCGATAGAGCGTAGTTTGACTAAATCCTAGGGCAGCTTGTAATTCTCCTAAGGGAAGGGACACTTTACAACGACTGAGATATTTGGTCATGCCGACTAAGCGTTGCCAGGCCAGGCTCGGGGGGATCAGTTCCGGCTGGTTATAGATTAATGCTAAGGGGGTTTGGGCTTGCTGGGCCTGGTGTAGCCATTGTCGCCACTCTCGCCAAGTTTGGGGTGGATTATCCAGGGTAAGGACGGGTTGCGGTAACGGCGGGGTGGGGCGGTCACGGTAATCTAAAATCTTCAGCCCGGCCTGGGACTGTCCAGCCAAGTTGAGGTAAGGTGCGGGGTGGAGGTCGTTAATCTGCAATGAGAGTTGCTCCTGGCTGGTATTTAGGGTCAGTTCTGCAACCAGATCCACCAGTCCCGTGGGCAGATCCGCCCGTTGATGCCCCCACCAGATTGCCGGAAACGTCTTGCCTGAGTTGGGATCTCGTACTTTAAAAGAAACATATTTGTATTGTTGCGATTTGCCCTGAGTATCCCGCAGATTCTGGGACCAACGATCGACTAGCTCAACCCCCTGCAGCCGCAACCGGATCGGAGGATTCCCCAGGCCATGGGGTTCAAGCAGTTTACATTCGCGAAATAGGTCAAAGTCTAAATCTTGCACTTGAACATCGAGATCAATGATGAGCGTGGGGGTGGGTGGAGGGTTGCCGCCGAGTTGCTGGCCCAAGGCCTGGTTCAGGATTTCTCGCAATAGGGGCACGTTCTCCACTGGCAAACTTAATCCGGCCGCAAAGGGATGGCCGCCAAACCGCTGAAATAAATCCCGATGGGGGTGCATTAGCTCGTATAAATCCAGGCCCCCCACCGAGCGCGCCGAACCAATCGCCAGTCCCGTCTCGCCACCTTGCTGGCCCGAGTTTGATACCAATGCCGCCATCTCAGGGGTTAAAGCTGATGCCTCCATACCCCCAGAATCATCCACACCCACGCCCCGCAGCAAAATCACCGGCCGGCCATATTTTTGGGCCAACTGTCCCGCGGCGACTCCCACCAGGCCCACCGACCACTGCGGCTGCATCAGAACAATTACATAGGTGGTGGATAGATCCAGTTGGCGGATTTCCTGCTCGGCCTGGTCAATAATGGCTTGCTGGAGGGCTTTTCGACGGTCATTGGCCAACTCCGCAGCCTGGGCAAGTTCCTTGGCTTTTGCCGGATCCCGGGTGGTTAATAGCTCCAGACAAAGGCGAGCATCCCCATAAACCCGACTGACGGCATTGATCCGCGGCCCCAGGCCAAAGCTAATATCGGTCGGGCGATTTCCCTTTTTCCGGGCATTTTGGAGGAGGGCCACCAGGCCTGGGCGATGCCGTTTTTGGAGTTGCTCAATTCCAACTTGGGCCAGATAGCGACAATCCCCTTTTAACTCCACCAGATCAGCAATTAAGCCAATGGCGACCAAATCCAGATAACTCTCTAGAGGCTGTTGGGGAATCTCAGGATATTGCTCATAGAGGGCCTCAATTAATTTATAGGCAACAGCAACACCGGATAAATAGCGCAAGGGATGCTCATCGGAAAACTCCCGCGGATTTAGCATGGCGACAACGGGGGGGCGAGTCGGGGGGAGCGTGTGGTGATCCGTAATAATCACGTCCAGGCCCAGGCTTTGGGCTAACTGAATTTCCGCCAAATTGCCACTGCCGGTATCACAGGTAATAACAAGCTGACAGCCCTCGGCCTGGAGTTGTGCGAGTCCGGCGGCCGAAAGGCCATGGGATTCTGTAAACCGATTCGGGATGTAGTAGCGTAACTGTTGGGCCTGGGTGAAAAATTGCCCTAAGCCTTCCCACAACACCGCTGTCGCTGTCACTCCATCAGCGTCAAAATCCCCCCAAATTGCCACCTTTTCCCCTTGCTCCCAGGCCTGGTGAAGACGCGCTAAAGCTTGCGGCATTTCTGCAAACGCACCGGGGGAGGTTGGGATGAATTTTTGGGGAAATAGAAAGGACTCAATGGCTTTAAGATCACGCCAGCCGCGTTGCCAGAGCAGTTGCGCCGTAATCCTCCCAGCCTGGGGATGCAAGTCTCTGACCGCCTCAATAAAGGGGCCTGGGGGGGAGTTAAGTGTCAGTTGCTGCCAAACCGCCATGGATTTCCCCTCAGGGTTTCCCATAAAAAAAGTACAGAACCAGAAGCATCTTCTGAAATTCTGCACTAATAAAAAGTAAGATTGCACCCCAGGCCTGGGCAATGCCGTAAGACAAAAGGGGCAGCTATTTTTTCCCAGGGGTGGGCTTGGCTTTGGTTGGGCGATTGCCTTTAACTGCCCCTTCCCGGCTATATTTGCGGCGGAACCGCTCTACCCGACCTTCCGCATCCAAGATTTTCTGCGTACCAGTGAAAAAGGGATGATTGCCAGACCACACATCAACATGGAGTTCCGGTTTAGTTGAACCCACGGTCATAACTAACTCGCCGTTACAGTAAACTTTGGCTTCTGGATACCACTCTGGGTGAATATTAGCTTTGGGCATAATTGCGCTCCGATGGCTGGTGAAAATAGGTTTAACGTCAAGAGAACGAGGAAAGAATTACCGTTTTGAGTATTGTGGGGCTTTCCGGGCTTTGCGTAAGCCATACTTTTTCCGTTCTTTGGCACGGGGATCCCGAGTAAGATAGCCTTCAACTTTCAAGGGCTTGCGATTTTCCCCATCCAACTGACAGAGGGCCCGGGCCACGCCTAGGCGAATCGAATCGGCTTGCCCCGTTAAACCACCGCCATGGGCATTGACAAAAATGTCATAGCTACTTTCTAGACCCAGGGTTTCTAAAGGGGCTTTAGCCAGGGCCAAATACCCCGGATTAAAGTTGAGGTAGTGATCCCCAGGCCGACCGTTAATGGTTAGTTGCCCCGAACCCGGAATTAGCCGTACCCGAGCAATGGAGGATTTGCGACGACCTGTGCCAATATAGACCGCACGTTTCTCAGCAATTTGCATGGGGTTACACTCCTGGGATGGTAGAGATGGTTAAGGGTTCGGGTTTTTGGGCCGCGTGGGGATGCTCAGGGCCAGCATAGACTTTTAGCTTAGTGAATAACTTACGACCGAGGGCATTTTTCGGCAACATCCCTTTGATCGCCTGCTCAATAATCCGCTGGGGAATGCGGGCCTGGAGTTGGGTAAAGGTTTCAGTTTTCATCCCGCCGGGCCGACCGGAGTGCCGCCGATAGACTTTTTGAGAGCGTTTTTTGCCAGTCACAGCCACTTTCTCGGCATTGACAATAATCAAAAAATCACCCGTGTCCATGTGGGGGGTATAACTGGCTTTGTTTTTCCCCCGCAGGACGCGAGCAGCTTCTGTGGCTAAGCGGCCGAGGCGTTGATCCGCTGCATCCAGGACATACCACTGGGGTTCCAGGTCTGCCACTGGCGGTAGGTAGGTTTTATTTAAATTAGTCATAGTCATAGGAGTTTACTCTCATCGTTACTAGGCAGTGATCAAGCAATGGACAAATCGGGCTGGGGCGAAGGCAACAACCAGCGCGGCAGGGTGTCAAACCATACCTCTTCCGAAAGGGGAAAATCGGGATAGCCGACCCGCAGCAAGCACAGACCCTTAGCTGGGGCTGAATATTTTACTTCATCCCGACAGTTTTGTTGCCAAATCCGGGTAAAGTCGAAGCCCGACCGCTGCCCTGAGCCAACTTGCACTAAGAGGCCGACTAGCAAGCGCATCATCCCGTAGAGAAAACCGCTGGCCTGAACTTCAATTTCCACCACAGGCCCGCGGCGTTGACAGGAGACATCTTGAACCTCGACCAGGGAATGGGGACGACTGGATCCGGCCCGCTCAAACGCAGCCAGGTCTTGTTGTCCTAAAAGGGGGGCTAAGGCGGCTTGCATGGCCTGGACATCCAAATCGCTGTGATAGTAATGCCAGGCCAGGGGAGCTATGAACAGATTCGGAATCGGATCTGTATAAAGGGTGTAACGATATCGCCGCCAAGCTGCCGAAAATCGGGCGTGCCACGTTAACGGAACCGCAGTTGCCCCGCGAATCAAAATATCCTTAGGCAGACGACTATTCAAAATGGCCGGCCAACGGTGAGCTGGAATCACGGTCTGGGTATCGAAGTGAGCCACTTGGGCCGCAGCGTGCACCCCCGTATCTGTCCGTCCGGCTCCATGTAAGCGCACTGGATACTCCAAGACCGAACTGATTGCAGATTCAATTTCGGCCTGGATACTCCGTTGCCGGGGTTGCCATTGCCAGCCATGATAGTGCGTCCCCAGGTATTGAATTACCAGGGCAATGCGTTGAGTCGTGTCAGATAACAGGCCAGCCATGACTGTCTCGCTTAGACCAACTCAATCACAGCCATTTCCGCATTGTCTCCCCGCCGCCGCACGGTGCGGATAATTCGGGTATAGCCACCTGCACGACTGCCGTAACGCTCTGGGGCCTGGGCAAACAGAGAATGCACCAAGTTTTTATCAAAGATATATCCCAAGGCTTGGCGGCGGGCCGCTAAGGAACCATCTTTGGCCAGAGTAATCATTTTATCCGCCTGGGCTTGCACCGCTTTGGCTCGAACTTTAGTTGTGGTAATCCGGCCATGGCGAATTAACTCAGTGGTTAAACTCCGTAGCAGGGCCCGGCGCTGATCCGCAGGCAAACTTAATTGAGGGACACGACAACGGTGACGCATGATAATACCTCCTAGATCCACTAATTACGGGCGGGTTTCTGGGGCGGCAAGGTAATCCCCAAATGCTTTTGCAACGCTTCAATCACTTCCTCGGCGGACTTTTGTCCAAAGTTTTTAATTTCGAGCAAATCTTCCTGGGAGTATTCCAGCAAATCCGCCACAGAATTGATTTGGGCCCGCTTCAAACAGTTGTATGCCCGCACCGAAAGATTCAAGCTTTCAATCTGAATTTGCCCAGCTTCATCGTTGTCATCCCCCCGAGTCAGTTCAGCCGTGTGTAGTGGGGCTTCCTTCAGGGGATTGAACAGGTCAACCAGGATGTTGGCGGATTGACTCAAGGCTTCTTGGGGGCTGATGCTACCGTTTGTCCAAATCTCCAGGGTGAGGCGATCCTTAAAGGGGCGATCATCTTCCCCAGCCCCGCCAATCCGGATGTCATCAATGGTGTAGTTCACCTTTTGCACGGGCATGAAGACCGCATCAAGTTGCAGATAGTCTAAAGCTAAACGGTCATCCCGAGACCGATCAATACTCCGGTAGCCAGTTCCCCGCTCGATCTTAAATTCCATTTCCAGGCTGGCATCGGGCATTAACGTGGCAATGTAGTGGCCGGGATTAACCACTTCCACATCCGAGGACAACTGGATATCATCGGCAGTGACCGTGGCCGGCCCTTGCACGTGCAGTCGGCCAACTTGGGGTTCATTGGAATAACTGCGAAGAACCAACTGCTTCATTTGCAGGAGAATGTCCATCACATCTTCCCGCACCCCTGGAATCGTCATAAATTCATGGCTAACTCCGGCAATCCGGACTGCGGTGACGGCTGTTCCAACTAAGCTCGACAATAGGATACGCCGCAAAGCATTGCCAACGGTCATCCCCTGGCCCCGCTCTAAGGGCTGAAGGACAAACTGGCCATAATGGCTGGAATCCGGGTTAACCCGAGTTTCTACACATTCAATCTGATAAGACATGAAGCCCAATTCTCCTGCTGTTAGCTCTAAACCCGCCGCCGTTTTGGAGGCCGACAACCATTGTGGGGAATGGGAGTGACATCCCGAATCAAGGTAATTTCCAGGCCAGAACCCTGCAGAGCCCGAATGGCGGTTTCCCGACCAGAGCCTGGGCCACTCACCATCACCTCAATTTGGCGCATACCCTGATCAATGGCCCGCCGCGCCGCACTGTCAGCCGCTGTCTGTGCCGCAAAGGGAGTTCCTTTTTTTGCGCCCTTAAAGCCACTGGAGCCCGCAGAAGCCCAAGAAATGACTTCACCATTGGTATCAGTAATCGAAATAATCGTGTTGTTAAACGTGGATTGGATGTGGGCCACGCCACTGGGAACATTGCGCTTTTGCTTGCGCGGGCCGGAACGTTTGGAAGGGTTTGGAGCCATAATCTAGACCTGAGAAAACAAAGGAGAAGTCATCAAAGCAAAACTGAAAAAACTCGGCAAAAGCTGTGGAGAGCTATTTCTTGGCTGAAGCTTTCTTCTTGCCCGCCACAGTTCGCCGGGCCCCACGCCGTGTGCGTGCATTGGTACGTGTCCGCTGCCCCCGAACGGGTAAGCCCATCCGATGCCGCCGCCCCCGGTAGGTGCCAATATCCATCAACCGTTTGATGTTCATGGCCTCAATCCGGCGCAAATCACCTTCTACGTCGTACTCCTCTAGGGTCTGGCGCAGAGAGAGAACATCACTATCAATGAGATCCTTCACCCGAGTATCAGGATTAACCCCAGTTTTTGCCAAAATTTCCTGGGAGCGGGTTAGACCAATGCCATAAATGTAGGTGAGGGCAATTTCTACCCGCTTGTCACGGGGCAAATCTACGCCAGCAATCCGGGCCACAAGTCGTTCTCCCTAAAATAAATAACTCAACAAAATTAACCTTGCCGCTGTTTGTGCTTGGGATTAGAGCAAATCACCATAACTCGACCACGGCGGCGAATTACTCGGCATTTTTCACAAATTCTGCGGACAGATGCTCTGACTTTCATAATGTTCGCTTATAGAGTCGCAAATATAGGATTGTAGCAAAGTTTACGGAACGAATCAAGAAAACAAGGAACAAAGTGGTGGAGGAACCTACAGGGAGACTGGTTGGAGATGGCCTGGCTGGCCATAAACATCTGGATGAAAGCAACATTCTCTACTTTTTCCGGAGTCGGTAGGTAATGCGTCCTTTGGTTAAGTCGTAGGGGGTGAGTTCAACTTTGACGCGGTCACCGGGCAGGATTTTGATATAGTTGCGGCGAATCTTACCGGAAATATGGGCTAGCACATTAAAGCCGTTATCCAAGTCCACCCGAAACATGGCATTGGGGAGCGACTCAGTGACGGTGCCTTCAATTTCAATCGCATCCTGTTTAGACAAACCAACTCCTTTGAATCATCACGAAATTGCAGTTTTAATCGCAGTTGTCACCTCGGCAATGTCTGCCATCCCATCAATCCGAATAAATTTAGGATGCTCTTGATAGCTGAGGATCATTGGCAAGGTTTCTTGAGCATAAACCCGTAAGCGATCCTGAATCACTTTTGGATCATCATCCTGGCGTTGGCGGCCAAGAAGACGCTGGCTGAGAATTTCGGGCTGGACTTCCAAAAAGAGAAGATGGTCATAGCCTTGATTAGTGCGCTGGAGCATCGCTTCTAGAACCCTGGCCTGGTTGGTATTTCGAGGAAAGCCATCCAAAAGCCAGCCAGTTTGGGCATCGGTCTGGGCTAGACGCTTTTCAACCATATCCACCACCAGTTGATCTGGCACAAGTTGCCCTTTGTCCATATAGGACTGCGCTTGCTGCCCCAATTCAGTTTGGTTAGCCCGTTCTGCCCGGAGGATGTCGCCAGTGGAAATGTGGGGAATCTGGTAATGATCAACTAAGGCACTGGCCTGTGTCCCCTTACCTGAACCCGGTCCACCAAACAAAATCAAGCGCATTACTGTTTCACCATGCCTTCATAACGTTGGGAGATGACATAGGTTTGAATTTGCTTAGCTGTATCGATCGCCACACCGACCAAGATTAAGAGGGATGTTGCCCCCAGGCCTTGGAAGGTAGTGACTCGGGTTGCACTTTCTACTGCTGTCGGAACAATCGCCACTAAACCTAGAAAAATAGCTCCCAACAGGGTCAAACGATTTAAGACTTTTTCGATGTAATCTGAAGTGGCTTTCCCCGGCCGAATCCCCGGAATACTGGCTCCCATCTTTTTCAGGTTTTGGGACATATCCACCGGATTCACCACTAGCGAAGCGTAGAAGTAGCTGAAGAAGAGGATCATCACTAAGTAGAAAATCACGTAAACCCAAGGTGTGGGGCCACCGGGAGAGAGATAGGCCGCAACCTGAGCAACCGTTTCATTTTGACTAAACTGGGCCAAGGTGGAGGGCAAAATCAGCATTGCCGAGGCAAAGATAATCGGCATCACCCCGCCTTGATTTAAACGCAAGGGTAAATAGCTAGTTTGCTCACGATAGAGTCGCCGTCCTACTTGCCGCCGAGCTGAGACAATCGGAATCCGGCGCGTCCCTTCCTGGACAAAGACAATTCCAACGATCATCACCAAAAAAACAAGGGTCAGGATGATAATCCCGCCAATGCTGCCACCACTTTCCGCTAAGGCAATGGTTTGACCAATAGAACTAGGCAAATAGGCAACAATGCTGAGGAAGATCAACAAGGAAGCCCCATTGCCAATTCCTCGCTCGGTAATTAACTCCGACACCCACATGACAAACATGGATCCCGCGGTTAAGGCCAGGGCAGTCTGGGCTAAAAACAAGGGGCCGGGGGTCAGGGCCGCACTAGGAATAGAGTTGACAAAAATCGCAATCCCTATGCTTTGGATAATGGCCCAACCTAGGGCAACATAGCGGGTAATTTGGGAAATTTTCCGCCGCCCAGCTTCTCCTTCATCCTTTTGCAGTCGTTCGAGGGAAGGGAGAGCGGCCGTCATCAACTGCATAATGATGGAGGCATTGATGTAGGGCAAAATCCCGAGGGCAAAAATCCCCAATGCAGAAATGCCGCCCCCAGAGAAAATATCCAGGAAGCGGATCACAGAGTTATTTTGGACAGCTGCAGCAAACACCTGCCGATCAATTCCAGGTACGGGTAAGTAAATTCCCAAGCGTACTAAAATCAGTAGCCCTAAGGTCACTAAAATTCGACTGCGCAACCCCGCGGCCTGGGCCATTTGGAGAAATGTTTCCTGGGCGGTGGGTGTTTTACCCCGACTGACAACCATACGTAACCCCTCTGTCTCAGATTATTCAGTCAGTGTAACCGTTCCGCCAGCTTGCTCAATCTTGGCTTGGGCGGATGCAGTCACAGCTGCTGCGGTAATATTCAGTGCAACTGATAGTTCACCATCGCCTAAAAGCTTGAGCGGCCCATCGTTGGTGGTGACAATGCCACTGGCGATTAAGGATTTCAGGGTAACCTGACTCCTGGCAGGCAACTCGTTGAGGCGACCAATATTGACAATCGTGTAGGCCTGGCGATTAATTACCGTAAAGTGCTTAAGCTTGGGTACTCGCCGATAAAGAGGATTTTGTCCGCCTTCAAACCCAGGCCGGGTAGGGCGACCCGAACGAGATTTTTGCCCCCGCATACCAAAGCCACCACTGGCCCCTTGTCCAGCAGAGATGCCCCGGCCAATCCGGCGTTTGCGTTTGCGGGACCCGGTTTGAGGTTGAAGATCTGTTAATCGCATCGTCAAGGCTCCTGGTGATGGGCTTACTGGCTATAGAGTTGTTGAACTGAAATTTCCCGCTCTTCGGCGACTTCGGCCAGGGTGCGGAGAGAGGCTAAGGCTTCAATGGCGGCCCGGGCATTATTGAGGGGATTACTGGAACCCAGTTGCTTGGCCAAAACATTGCGAACCCCGGCCAATTCCAACACGGTGCGGACGGCTCCCCCAGCGATTACCCCAGTCCCCGGTGCGGCGGGCCGAATTAAAACCCGAGCTGCTCCGCCTTCACCAGTGGTGGGATGGGGAATGGAATTGGCTTTAGTAATTGGAATTTCTACCAAGTGTTTTTTGCCATCGGCCACGCCTTTTTTGACGGCCCCGATGACATCAGCGGCTTTACCAACACCAACACCGACTTGTCCGCGTTCATTCCCGACAACGACAATGGCCCGGAAGCTAAGTTTTTTCCCGCCTTTGACTACTTTTGAAACGCGACGAATCTGGACAACCCGCTCCTGCCAATCCGTTTCCTTTTCCGCTTTCCGTGAACCTTTACGACGACTTGCCATAGTTGATCCTCTAAAACTCCAGACCTGCTTCTCGGGCGGCATCGGCTAAGGCCTGGACCCGACCGTGATACAAATTGCCACCCCGGTCAAACACCACTTGGGTAATCCCGGCTTCGATGGCGCGCTTGGCGACAAACTCACCCACGGCAGCGGCAGCTTCCTTCGTCCGGCCATGGCCGAACTTGGATTTCAAATCTGGCTCTACGGTTGAAGCGGCCGCTAAGGTATGTTGCTCTAGGTCATCAATCACCTGGGCATAGATGTGTTGATGAGAGCGAAAAATGGCTAGGCGGGGCCTGGTGGCAGAGCCAGAAACTTTCCGCCGAATCCGCCGATGTCGGCTAAGGGTTGCTTCGGTGCGTGACTGTTTCATCTATTTCTTCCCTGTCTTCCCAACTTTACGACGTACTACTTCTCCAACGTAGCGAATTCCTTTGCCCTTGTAGGGTTCTGGGGGGCGCACAGCACGGATTTGAGCGGCCAAGTTACCAACTTGTTCTTTATCTATCCCCGAGACCAGAATCAAAGTACCCTGGTTGACTTTTTTACCTTGGTTATCTTCTAACTCAAAGGTAATACCACTGGGGGGATCAAACTCGACGGGATGGCTGTAGCCGACTGTCAAAACTAATTTGCTCCCCTGCATGTTGGCCCGATAGCCAATCCCTTGAATTTCCAGCTTTTTACTGAAACCTTGGGCCACCCCTTCCACCATGTTGGCGACGAGGGTACGACACAGACCATGCCGTTGTCGGGCCGGGCGAGATTCATCCCGACGGTTGACCAGAACCGTGTTGCCTTCCTGAACAACCAACACTTCTGAGGGTAAAACTCGGCTGAGTTGGCCTTTCGGGCCTTTCACCGTCACTTCTTGCCCAGCCAAAGCCAGTGAGACCTTATCGGGGAGGGGAATCGGACGTTTACCAATACGAGACATAATTAACTCCCACGTTTACCAGACATAACAAAGGACTTCACCACCCACGCCCTGTCTGCGAGCGTCCCGGTCGGTCATGATGCCACTGGAGGTTGAGATGATGGCAATGCCGATTCCACCCAAGACCCGCGGGAGATCCCGACGATTGGCATAGACCCGCAGACCAGGTTTGCTGACTCGTTTTAGGGCGGTGATAATGGGCTGACGCTGCTTACCTCGGTATTTCAAGGCAACCACGAGTTGTTCTTTGATCCCTTCGCCTTCCACTTTGTAATCTTCAATAAACCCCTCGGCTTTGAGCACTTGGGCAATATTGCGGGTCATGCGGGTAGAAGGGATTGCGGTTGTGTCGTGCCGGGCCAGATTCGCATTGCGGATCCGGGTAAGCATATCGCTGATGGTGTCGTTTACTGCCATAGGTACTCCTAAAAGATTCTGACCTCCTGGGGTTGGTTAATTCTCACGAAAGGGCATACCCAAGGCCTTCAGTAAGGCTCTCCCTTCCTCATCAGTTTTGGCGGTGGTGATGATCGAAATATCCATGCCGCGAATCTGATCAATGTCGTCGTAGTTGACCTCGGGAAAAATTAGTTGCTCCCGCAAACCAAGGGTGAAGTTACCCCGGCCGTCAAAGCTTTTGGGATTAATGCCACGAAAGTCCCGAATCCGAGGCAACGCTAGATTGATCAGCCGATCCAAAAAGGCATACATCCGCTCCGAGCGGAGTGTCACCATCACCCCGACTGGCATCCCTTGGCGAATCTTAAAGCCAGCAATCGCTTTTTTAGCGCGAGTTACAACTGGCTTTTGTCCGGCAATAGTGGCCACTTCTGCCAGGGTTGCTTCTAAGGACTTGGCATTTTGAGCCGCTTCTCCCAGGCCCCGGTTGACGGTGACTTTGATAATCTTGGGGACTTGGTGGATATTTGCGTACTTAAACTGTTGTTGCAGTTGGGGTACGGCCGTTTCGGTGTAGAGGGTTTTCATGCGTGAACTCATAACTGGCTCTCCTGAATTGCTCTGGGCTGGGTCAGAGACTTAGGGGTAACAATCAATCAATAATTTCTCCGGTTTTTTTCAGCATCCGCACTTTTTTACCGGCTTCGGTGTAGGTGTAACAGATGCGGCTGGCCACGTTCTGCTTCGTGGAGTAGAGCATGACGTTGGAGCTGTGGATCGGGAACTCCTTAGTGACAATCTGCCCGGATTCGCCGTCTTGCTGAGGCTTGACGTGTTTGGTTTTAATGTTCACACCCTTAACAATCACGTGGCTTTTTTTCGGAAACACGGCTAGAATTTCACCAACTTTGGCTTTATCATTCCCGGCAATGACTTGGACGGTATCGCCCTTTTTGACGTGCATCCGGTAACGAACCGGGGTTTTAGGTTTAGCCATTAGAGTACCTCCGGAGCCAGAGAGACGATTTTCGTGAAGTTTTTATCCCGCAGTTCCCGCGCCACTGGACCAAACACCCGAGTTCCACGGGGATTGCCTTCAGCGTTGATCAAGACGGCGGCATTATCATCAAAGCGAATACTCATGCCACTGTCGCGGCGAATGGTTTTGCGGGTACGGACAATCACAGCCCGGACAACATCGGATTTTTTTACGGCCATATTAGGGGTCGCATCTTTGACCGTAGCAATAATGATGTCTCCAACATTGCCATAACGCCGATTACCACCCCCGAGAACCCGAATACAGAGGAGTTTCTTGGCTCCGCTGTTGTCTGCCACGTTGAGATAGGTTTCCTGTTGAATCATGGTGTACTCCTAGGCTGAGGCCGTTGCTGTCAGGATTTCGATAATCGTCCACCGCTTTGTCCGGCTGAGGGGCCGTGTTTCTTGGATGCGGACGCGATCGCCGACTTTGGCGCGGTTTTCTTCGTCGTGGGCTTTGTAGCGGTTGGTTTTGACGACGGTTTTGCCGTACTTAGGATGGGAGGAACGATTTTCCACCGCTACCACTACGGTTTTTTCCATTTTGTCGCTGACAACTACGCCGACGCGTTCTTTAACTGCCATGATTTAGTTCTCTCCTGAAGCGGATGGTGCGATCCCAAGTTGCCGTTGCCGCTCTAAGGTCATCAGTTGAGCAAGGGTATGGCGTAGGTGCTTGTATTGATGAGTCTTGACTTCCTGTCGCGTCGCCTGGGCAAAACGCAAATCAAAAAGTTGCTTTTTAATATCCAGGATTTTTTCATCCAGGGCCTGGTCGCTTAACTCCAGGAATTCAGACATTTTGGTTAGGGCCATTGGTTAAGCCTCCACTTCGGGACGAACGATAAAGCGGGTTTTGATCGGCATTTTAAACGCAGCCAAGCGCATCGCTTCTCGAGCCGTGGCTTCTGGCACTCCGTCAATTTCGTACATGATCCGGCCTGGTTTGACCACTGCCACCCAAAATTCTGGGGAGCCTTTCCCTGAACCCATCCGAGTTTCGGCTGCCCGCATGGTAACTGGCTTATCCGGAAAAACCCGAATCCAGATCTTGCCACCCCGGCGAATATAGCGTGTCATCGCCCGGCGGCCAGCTTCGATTTGACGGGAGGTGATCCAGGCCGGTTCCAAGGCTTGCAGGGCAAATTTTCCAAAACTAATATCACTGCCCCGTGTAGCCAGGCCAGCCATCCGCCCCCGTTGCTGCTTGCGAAATTTAGTACGCTTAGGACTTAACATAATTCCGATCCATCACAAAGAAAATTTTAAAAGGGGCTACTAGGCTTCGCCAGAAGAACGATCTTCAAAGTTACGCCGTTGTCGGGGTTGCCGCTGCCGGGGTTGTTGTTCTCGCCCAAACGTGGGTTCGACTTGCCCAGGTAAGACTTCCCCTTTGAAAATCCAGACTTTCACACCCAAAATGCCATAGATGGTTTTAGCGGTACGGTAGGCATAATCAATGTCTGCCCGGAGGGTGTGCAAGGGGACTCGACCTTCCCGTGTCCATTCCGTCCGCGCAATTTCTGCCCCGTTGAGGCGACCGGCCACTTGGATTTTGATCCCATCCACCCCAGCCCGTTGCGCTCGTTGAATCGCCTGCCGGACAGCCCGCCGAAAGGCCACCCGCCGCTCCAGTTGTTGGGTAATGTATTCTGCCAATAAACCAGCCTCAGCATCAACCCGTGTCACTTCGATGACATTGACTTTGACGCTCCGGCCTGGGGGTAAGAGTTTTTTTAAGCTCAAGCGAAGATTTTCGATCCCTGCGCCACCTTTACCAACCACCACACCCGGCCTGGCAGTCCGCACCTGTAACTCTACTTGATCGGCTTTGCGCTCGATCCGAACATCCGCAATACTCGCCCCAACGAGCGTTTTCTCAATATGCTGACGAATTTTGTGATCTTCCTGGAGGAGTTCCGGATAGCGGCTCGGGTCAGCATACCAACGGGAGCGGTGATCTTGGGTAATGCCGAGGCGGAAGCCAATAGGGTTAATTTTTTGTCCCACGATGTTTACCTTCTTAGTACCTAATGTGCATTACTCTTCAGACTTTGCTTCGGCCACGGCAATGGTGATGTGGCAAGTTGGTTTACGGATTTGATAGGCCCGTCCTTGCGCCCGCGGACGGAATCGTTTCAAGCTTGGGCCCTGATCGGCAAAGGCTTCATAGACGATCAGATCAGAGGGATTGATCCCTAAGTTGTGCTCAGAGTTGGCGGCGGCTGACCGCAAAACCTTCGTGATCGGTTCACAGGCCCGATACGGCATAAACCGCAAAATAATCAGGGCTTCCCGATAGGAGCGACCCCGCAGTTGGTCTAAAACCCGTCGCACTTTATGGGGAGACATCCGCACATATCGGGCTGTGGCTTTGCTGCCGATTTTGGTGATGGTTGGTATTGCCATAGTTAATCTCTGGGATTCAATTCCTAGGAAAGTTGAAGGTATTAGTAACGAGCTTTCTTATCACCTTTGACATGGCTGCGGAAGGTACGAGTTGGGGCAAATTCACCCAACTTATGGCCCACCATTTGTTCTGTCACAAAAACGGGGACGTGCTGCCGGCCGTTGTGTACCGCAATCGTGTGGCCAATCATTTCTGGCAAAATTGTCGAGGCCCGTGACCAGGTTTTAATCACCTGCTTGTCGTTGCGGGCATTGAGAGCTTCAACTTTCCGCAAGAGGTGATCGGCAACAAATGGCCCTTTTTTCAGTGAACGTCCCATTCTTGATTACTCCCTAAGCATTGACTTGTGTCATCGTGACCATCCTTTACGATTGCCGCCCACCGCGACCGCGTTTCGACGATTTCCGCCGCCGTCGCACAATCAGGGCATTGCTGAGTTTTTTCTTCTTGCGGGTTTTATATCCCAAGGTTGGCTTACCCCAGGGCGTGACCGGGCCACTGCGACCAATGGGGGCCCGACCTTCACCCCCCCCGTGTGGGTGATCCACCGGATTCATCACCGAACCCCGGACTTTCGGCCGGCGGCCTTGCCAACGATTCCGCCCTGCTTTCCCCATGCTCAGGTTGCTGTGATCGACATTGCCGACTTGGCCAATGGTGGCAAAACATTCTTTGCGGAACAGGCGAACCTCCCCGGAGGGTAACTTCAGCGTCACCATATCGCCTTCTTTAGCCACCACCTGGGCCATGGCTCCGGCGGCTCGGACCATTTGCGCCCCCCGGCCAGGTGTGATTTCCACATTGTGCACGGAGGTACCCAAGGGAATTTTGCCCAAGGGCATGGCATTACCAACTTCAATCGGAGCATCGGCACTGGCAATAATCTGGGTTCCTGGGGTTAAATTACGGGGGTGGATAATGTAGCGTTTTTCCCCATCTTGATAATTAACCAGAGCAATCCGAGCATTCCGGTTGGGATCGTACTCAACCGTCGCGACTTTACCGGGGACATCAATTTTATTGCGGCGAAAATCCACATCCCGATACCGCCGTTTATGACCACCACCGCGCCGCCGACTAGTAATTACGCCGCGATTATTCCGTCCTTTTTTCCGATGGCGGCCGCCGGTTAGGGACTTTTCCGGAGAATCAGTAGTGATCTCGGCAAAATCGGCCACAGACTTCTGGCGAGTGCTGGGGGTATAGGGACGATAAGCTCGAATGCCCATGAATCGTTACGCTCCTAAACGTCAGGGAAGAGAGTAATGGAGTTGCCAGTTGCCAAGGTGACAACAGCCCGTTTGTATTGAGGCCGGAAACCCATGAAGCGTCCGACTCGCCGTGCTTTTTTCGGGGGATTGTAGGTATTGACCGCTGTAACTTTAACCGAGAACAATTCTTCGATAGCGGCTTTGATCTGGAGTTTGTCAGCCCGGGGATCGACATCAAAGGTGTATTGATTGTTTTCTAAGGCAATGGTGGCCTTCTCGGTGACGATGGGGCGGTGGATTAAATCGGCTAGGGCGCGGGGGGTAACTCTACTCACCGTAAACCTCCTGGATTTTGGCAATGGCTTCACTGGTGGCCACGATGCGATCGGCATGGAGCAGATCAAAGACATTCAGTTGATCTGCTGGAATCAATTTCAACCGAGGGACATTGCGGGCCGAAAGATAGATAGTTTCCTGTTTTTCGGCGGTGATCAGGAGAACCTTGCTCCCAACTTCCACACCCCAACGTGTCAGGGCATTCATCAACTCTTTGGTTTTGGGACGGGGCAACTGAGTCGCAAAATCTTGAACAACAATTAAATCTGAGGCGCGACTTATTAAGGCTGTACGCAAGGCTAACCGCCGCTCTTTCCGGTTCATTTTTTGGGAGTAGTCCCGCGGTTTTGGACCAAAAATGACACCACCACCGCGCCAGAGGGGAGACCGATTCGATCCGGCCCGGGCCCGACCTGTCCCTTTTTGCTTCCAGGGTTTGCGGCCACCGCCGCTGACTTCCGCTCGAGTTTTGGTCGACACTGTGCCTTGGCGCGCGTTGGCGAGTTGCCGGACAACAGCCCGATGAAGGATGTGATTGGCGGAGGATTCTTTGGCTACAGCTAGCTCTAGTTCTGCCGCTCCTGCTGCTTCGCCCTGCCAATCTTTAACAACACATGAAACCATTGTTCTGCCTGCCTATTTTTGACCAACGATAGTAGCGGGAAGGATATTGACCAAGGCCCCCGGTTTGCCGGGTAATGCCCCTTTGATCAAAATCAGATTCCGCTCGGTATCCACTTTCACAACTTGGAGTTTGCGGACGGTGACGCGGCAGTTACCCATTTGCCCAGCCATGCGTTTGCCTGGATAGACCCGGCCTGGGGTGGTGCCTGCTCCGGTTGAACCGGGAAGACGGTGGTTTTTCGAGCCATGGGCCATGGGACCGCGTTTGAAGTTGTGGCGTTTTTGATAGCCCGCAAAACCACGACCGATACTTGTACCGACGACATCCACGAGCTTGCCAGGTTCAAAAATATTGACGGTGATCGGTTGACCCAACTGATAGCTGCTGACATCTTCTAAGCGATATTCTTCGAGATGACGTAAGGGGGCTGAGGCACTCTTGGCCAAATGTCCCAATTCTGGTTTATTCAGGGATTTTTCCGTGGTTTCGCCATAGCCCAGTTGAACCGCAGTATAGCCATCAGTCGCTTTGGTTTTAATTTGGGTGACAGGACAAGGCCCGGCCTGGACGACGGTGATCGGTACCGCTTTTCCGGTGTCATCAAATATCTGGGTCATCCCCAACTTTGTCCCTAAGATGCCAATGGCCACGTGTCGTTACCTCGTTCAATCAGCTACCGTTTACCCGACTCATGATCACGATGAGTTTTGCAGACAGAAAAAGCTATCACCAGGAAACCAGGCCTGGAGTCAATGCAGTATTCTGTTTTGCTGACATCGTTGGGAGGGAAGGCGATGAACCAGGCCCTGAGCCCCAAGTCCTTGTGATCAAGCTAGTTCAAGACACGGGAGGTGGAAACCATCTGAAAAATTGCAGAAACCGCGCTTGATGAGAGGGGCAGCCTAGACTTGAATCAGGAAAAAACTTTAATGACTCAGTATCTAATTTCGGCCGCAATCATTAACTATAGGGGATCTGGCCTGGGATTGTCTAGGATATGACAAATAACTTTCAGGATTTTCTGGAAAATAATCCCAATGGCTCTTGCCAGGCCCCCAGGCCAATCAGGCTAACCCCGGACTTCTTCCAGTACCAGTTTTTCCCAGCCGAGATTTTGCAGGGCCTGGTTGCGGCGGAGGGGACGGGTGACTAATTCCAAAACATCACGGGCATTAGAAAAGCCATGAATTTGGGCAAAGGTAAACTCCACCGACCATTTGGTGCTGATGCCACGGGCTTCTAGGGGGTTGGCGTGGGCCATGCCGGTGATGACGAGATCCGGTTGTAGCTCTTGAATCCGTTGCAGTTGGTTGTAGTTATCGGGTTTTTCCATGATTGTGGGCAGAGGCACACCCATTTCATTGCAGGTAGATTCCAGCAGAGCTAACTCCGCGGCCTGGTAGCGTTTGTCCATGTAGGGAATCCCGATTTCTTGAACGGTCATGCCACAGCGGACGAGAAACCGAGCTAGGGAAATTTCCAACAGGTTATCGCCCATGAAAAAGACGGACTTGCCCCGAATCAGTTGCAGATAATCTTCCAAACTCTCCCAAATCTGGGCTTCCCGTTCAGCTAATCCTTGCGGTTCAACGCCCAAGACGGTGCAAATTTTCTCGACCCAGGCCCGGGTGCCATCTGGCCCAATTGGAAAGGGAGCTCCAATGAGTTTGCATTTCCGTCGCCGCATCAGAGTGGTTGCTGTCCGAGAAAGGAACGGGTTTACCCCGGCCACATAGTAGCCTTCTTCAATCACGGGCAATTCCGTATAACGCTTGGCGGGTAACCACCCGGAGACTTTAATCCCTTGCCGCTTGAGTTCGAGGGTTAATTGCGTCACCACCGGATCGGGTAAAGAGCCAAACAAGACCAAGGGTGGATGATCTTTATACTCAGCTTCAGCGGCCACATCCTCTTTTTTGCGGCCAAAGTTCAGAAGTTTTTGGATGGCATTGCGTTCTTCGGTTTCCGACTCGACCACTTTGGTGGGACAACGGGCAGCCATGGCAGCGAGCACCGTATCTTCCCCTTGGGTGAAGGCATAATCCAGGCCATTGGCGCGGGCGACGACAATCGGGATACCAATTTCTGCTTCCAGTTTTGGAGCCAGGCCCTCTAAGTCCATCTTGATAATTTCCGTGGTGCAGGTGCCAATCCAGACGATCACACTGGGGTTGCGATCCCGTTTAATTTGCTCACACAGCCGCTTCAGTTCGTTGTAGTCGTTTAACTGGGCGGAAATATCCCCTTCTTCTAACTCGGCCATGGCATAGCGGGGTTCGGCAAAAATCATCACGCCCATCGCATTTTGGAGGAAGTAGCCACAGGTTTTGGTGCCGATGACGAGGAAAAAGCTATCTTCAATTTTTTGATAAAGCCAGGCCACGCAACTGATCGGGCAGAAGGTGTGATAATTTCCGGTTTCACAATCAAAATTCAAGGCCTGGGGGGCAGCTTCAGCGAGGGTCATGTGGCTCTCTCCTTAGGAAAAACAAGATTAAGACAAGATCAGGTGGGTAAACAGAGACAATCCAAAAGCAAGGCGGTTAAGCGGAAGGGGTAGGGGGTTGTTGTTTGGCGGCAGCAGTTTCGCGGTGTTCCTCGGCCCGATTACTGACAAAGGATTTCGGCGGTAAATATCGCACCTCCTGACTATCTAGGGCCTGGTTATCTAATTTGGCTAACTCTTCATCAGGATTAAAGTTCAACCCCAGAGCCAAAATCAGCCGGTCTGGATCATTGCTCAAATCCACAATCACGGGCAACACATAGGACAGTTGGGGTTCTAGGACGCTTAAGGTTCCCAAAATAAACCCCGCTGAGGGCCGCCGTTTGCCTTGGTAGTTGACCCACACCGCTAACCGGGAAATCCAATGCCGATTATTTTCGTAGTAGGCCAACCACTTGGTTTTGATACTGTGTCGTAATTGCTCTGGGTTCATAGACTCTAGTTCAGGATGGGGAAAGCTTTAGCATTGTATCGGCCCCTGAGATCCCCAGCCTTAAGGAGGATGTGCCGCTTGCTCTCCCCTTGGTTATCGCCTATACCATCATCAGTTCCAACTCATTCTTGGCCTGGGCTGGAGCCGGATTGAGATAGAAGTCGGACAACAAGCTGAATAACTCCCGATCCGGCGAATCATTGGGAACGACACCTTCCGGGGCAGCCAAGACTTGATCGGCAATATTCAGGTAGTAGTCACAGACATAGTTAAGGGAGGGATCGGTTTCGGCCATTTCAAACAGGGTTTTGCCTTTCACCCGCGAGACGCGAATATCCTCAATTAAGGGCAGGACTTCCAGAACAGGCATGGGGACAGAATCCACATATTTGTCAATCAAATCCCGCTTGGAGGTGCGATTACCAATTAAACCCGCCAGCCGTAAGGGGTGAGTCCGGGCTTTTTCCCGTACCGAGGCTGCAATCCGATTCGCGGCAAACAGGGCATCAAAGCCGTTATCCGTGACGATCATGCAGTAGTCGGCATAGTTCAAGGGCGCAGCAAACCCCCCACACACCACATCCCCAAGGACATCAAACAGAATTACATCGTATTCATCAAAGGCATTGAGTTCCTTGAGGAGCTTGACCGTTTCCCCAACCACATAGCCACCACAGCCTGCACCCGCCGGCGGGCCACCCGCTTCGACGCAATCTACGCCGCCATAGCCCTTGTAAATCACATCTTCCGGCCAGACATCTTCGTAGTGGTAATCCTTTTCTTGCAGGGTGTCAATAATGGTGGGAATGAGAAAGCCGGTCAGGGTAAAGGTACTGTCATGTTTGGGGTCGCAGCCAATTTGGAGGACTTTTTTCCCCCGTTTCGCCAGAGCCACCGAAATGTTACAGCTTGTTGTGGATTTACCGATGCCACCTTTGCCATATACTGCCAGTTTCACAATCTACCCTCGTTACTAATACGGCGGAAACAGCCAGACGTTAGGTTTATGAACATGAGCTTCTGATTTGCCATTAAGTACAAATACTCAATAAGCTTCAGAATTTTTTCAACGTTCTAAACTGACCTTAAGCCTGATTCTGCTGTTTAGAACTAGGTTGTTGGGAATATTTATAAAAGTAGAAGGAATGAGATTTTTAGTTACAATTCCAGGCCCGTTTACCGGCTCAATGAATACTATCATCATGGGGATTTGGACTGGTTCAACAAAAGACATCTCCAGGAATGAAGCTAGAACCTTTGTGGGGTATGGGTCGAAATCAGGTTATTAGAGATGTCTAAACTACAGCCGCCATGAGAGGATTCCTCAGGTTTTTGGAAGAGTATGAGGATGGAGCCTGAGCCTAATTTGAAACTACTTTAAGCTGGCTGGCCCTACTTTCCTAAACAATTCCTAAACAATAGAACCCCTTCTCTAGGCAATCTCAGCCTTACAGCACTTTTGACATTCACTTAGTACGGTAAATCCCAGCTAAATTATTAATGTCATTTTGAGGTGAGGGCGGCTAAGACTTCGGCATCGGTGAGATTGGGGTTGAAATCTTGATACCACTCAGCAACACAGCGGAAATCTCGGCGTTCGACCAGACAAATGATCTCAGCTTCCGCTCCTAACTTGTGAACTGTGGTGGAACTGGCGACAGGGGCAGCAACAATGATCTGGGCGGCGGCGTGGGATTGTACGACTCGGATCGCGGCTTTTGCACTGAGTCCGGTGGCCAGGCCATCGTCAACAATAACCACTGACTGACCACTCAGATTTGGTAGAGGTTGCCCGCGACGAAATAGTAACCGCCGTTGTTGGATCTCCGGCTGAGCCTGGGCCTGGGCTACTCTCAATTCCTCTGGGGTGATGTTGAGTAAATCCATAGAACTTGGATCCAGAACTTGGATATTGTCTTCCCCAAGGGCACCAAACCCTAATTCTGGATAGCGAGGACAGGTGAGGCGGCGGGTAATCACAACTCCCAGGCCAACCCCAAAGGCACGGGCAATGGGAACTCCGACTAAAATGCCACCGCGGGGAATGGCCAAAATAGTCGGCTGGCTTAGCTCCAGGGATAGGAGGCGTTCGGCAAGTTGTTGGCCAGCATCAGCACGGTCTTGAAAGATAGACATAGGCGGCCCTGGCATTTACTGCCATTTCTATAGTCATTGCGCTTCGGAATAAAACGCAGAAATACTGAACCATCACAGGTGCTAGTTTTGAGTGTCTCAGTTTGGGCAGATAATGACTATAGCTGGCAGGCCTGAGATTTAGTTTCTCTAGGGTATTCTCTGGTGGGAACAGGTTATGAGGATATAAAAAGGCTTGTTAGTCGAGTTAGGCAGTAGCTAATGCGGCAAGGTTTTCCGGCTACCTCTAGGCTAAAAGGCGGCTAAGGGCAATGGCGATAGCGTGAGAAAAATAGATGGATTTCTTTGAACGATATGAAGTCATTCCCCTACAATTGACTGAACTGGCTGGAGACTATCAAGTTTGGGCCCTCGATTTCTTTACCAAGCCTGAGCTTGTACCTAATCCATACATTGATATAACGGTTCAACTTGATATATCCATTGCCGCGTCTATTTGGCAGGAAAAACTCGCAAAGGGAAACGGAACCCTCACGGCCTGGTTGATCTGGAACCTGATGCAATCCCTGAAAGAATTTTCTTGTTTTCAGTGGCGGTATATTGACGGGCAATGGTTTGAAGTGCAAAATCCACCCCTGTTTTCGCCGATTGCCTTAAACAGAGCCGATCGCTTTGTCAATCTAGTTCTTGAGAATCCGTTTAAGCTGGCCTGGGATGAGTTTGCCGGGGCCTGGGTAACTTTGAAGCAGCAAATCCAGTTGGATGGGTCGTTTAAGACTAGCGATACTTCAGCCTTTGGATTTAGTCAATTCATCGGCAATTTACCCCACCTGCATTTCACCAGTTTGACCTTGCATCAACCCGCTAGTTTTTGTCAGCCTTTTTTCTACTTTGGCGCACGACGCTGTAATCAAGAGGGGAAGCTGATGATGCCTTTAGCTGCTAAATTTCACCATGGTTCATGCGACCCCTATGTTTTTGATCTGTTGCTGAAGAACTACCTTCAACGCTTACAAGATTATTAAAGATTTGAGTGTATTTAGGCATAACGCATTTACAAGCTGTATTGTTTGTCTCATCAATTACGGTTTGCGCTCAACACCAAAGCCTAACTCAGATTCATTACTCTCAAACACCATAAATTATGACAACAGTTTATACTCTGTCCCAGGCCTCGGCTAGCTTGCAAATTGTTCCCGAACGCGGCGGCATCATTACCCACTGGCAAATTGCGGATCAAGACATTCTCTATTTAGACCAAGAACGCTTTGCCGATCCCAGTTTGAGTGTCCGGGGCGGGATTCCGATTCTGTTTCCAATTTGTGGGAATTTACCAAACAATGAATTTCACTATCAAGGTCAGACCTACACCCTGAAACAGCATGGTTTTGCCCGTGACATGGCCTGGCAGGTGAAACAACAAACCGAAAATCACTTAGTCCTTGCCTTAACGGATACGCCGGAAACCCTCGCCCACTATCCCTTTCCCTTTGCCCTGGAGTTGACCTATACTCTCGCTGCAACTGCGTTAACGATCCAGGCCCATCTGCAAAACCCTGGTGCCACTGCCATTCCCTTTAGCTTGGGGTTTCATCCCTACTTTCTCGCCCCTGATAAAACTAACCTTGGCCTGGACATTCCCGCCACCAGCTTGATCGATCAAAAAACCCAGATCAGCCATCCCTTTGCTGGTACGTTTGATTGGGCTGCCCCGGAGTTAGATTTAGCCTTTCCCGCCCTCAGCCACCCCCAAGTGCACATGCACAATCGAGCCATTGGCCAACACCTAACCCTGACCTTTTCGCCCGATTATGCCACCTTTGTTTTTTGGACACTGGCCGGGAAAGAATATGTCTGTCTGGAACCCTGGACTGCCCCCCGCAATGCCTTGAATACCGGAGATCACCTCCTGCTGGTTGAACCCGGCGGGGCCTGGTCTAGTGAGTTTCAACTTGCTGTGACGCTGCCGCATTAGGTAGGATTTTTTCTAAGGGCGCAAACAAAAACTGTTGGGTCTGGTCAAACTTCGCCCCACGGACATTGCTGCGGACAAAGAGGGAGTTCTCATTTTGCCAGAGAGGAATAAACGGGACATTCTCGGCTGTGAGGGCTTGTAATTCCTCAAAAATGGCCTGGCGACGGCTCGGATCGGCTTCCTGGCGGCTGCGTTGGATCAAGTCATTGGCCGCAGGACTGTAGAAAAACGACCCCCAGGACGCACTCGCCCCGCTCAGACACCCCTCAGTTGGATTGCCCGCTTCACAACTTAAAAAGGGTTCCAGATAGTTATCCGGATCATAAAAATCCCCATACCAATCCAACAGGACTAAGGGATAAGCACCCGTATCTAAATTGCGATAAATCGTCGCCGATTCCGTACTGTCGAGCAAAACCTGCACCCCTGAGCCTAAATCCCGTTCCAAAGAAGCCTGTAACACCGTGGCCGCCAAGACATTACTGGGAATATTCGCCCGATACCAGAGATTGATCGGTAAAGGATTCTCCGCCGAGAACCCAGCCTCCGTTAACCATTTTTGCGCCGTTTGCGGTTCACCTGTGCCATAGAGTTTCTCGAAAATTGGCTGACTCGCGGGAAAAATAGTCGGGACTAAGGAATAGAGCGGTAAGGCTTGCCCTAAGAAAACCCGGTCTTGCAGTCGTTGGCGATTGATACTGGCAGCCAAGGCCTGGCGGGCCGCTAACTGATCCCACGGGGGTTGCCGTAAATTCACCACAAGCAACGAAACGACATTCCCCGGCCCCTGGATGACCTGCCATTGGCCTGGAGCGGCTTTTGCTTTGAGCACCGCAGCTTGATTTGGGTCTAAGGGGGGAGTAGCTAAATCGACGGTTCCAGTTTGAAACGCGTTGTAGAGATTGGCACTGCTGGAAAACACTTGAATATCAATGCCACTGTTGCGCGGGGCCTGGCCCCAATAGTCGGGGAAGGGGTCTAACCGAATGGCATCACTCCGCAGACTGACTAAGCGATAGGGGCCAGTACCGACAAACTGACTCGGTTCAAACTCCCCACTTCCAAGACGATAGGCCTGGGGCGACACTGCACATAGTCCACTAAAAGCTAATAACTGGGGAAAGGCAACAAAGGGTTCTTTCAGGCGAATTTCTAGCTCATACTCCCCCATGGCCTGGAGCTCCGCCACCCGACCCGCTAACAATGAGGCCGGTTGACCGCCATTTTCCATGAAGCGTTTCAGGGAAAAGACCATCGCCGCAGCATTAAAGGCAGTTCCATCATGGAATTTCACCCCCTGCCGTAAGGGAATACGATAGACCCGCCCATCAGAACTAATCTCCGGCATGGCCGTTGCGAGTTGTGGTTCCAAGGTGATGCCATCCGCCCCATAGCCATAGAGACGATCTCCTAGGTTGACCAGCAAATTCCCGGATAGAACTTCATAGGCATCGGCGGGATCTAAAGTGCGAACGCGGGCAGTAGTTCCAATGACAATCCGCGTCGAGTCAGTTTGGGTGGAACTGGTTTGCTCGGTTAACTGGCAACTAACTCCCAGGCCAAGCAGCAGTCCCAGGAAAGCGGTGATAATGATGCGTCGCGTGATCCTGTGCAAAGCCGTGCCTCGATAACGTTAACTGGCCTGGGCAAAATTAGCCGGATCTTGGTCACGCCGATGCTGGATGGGAATTCCAGGCCCCTGCTCAGTCCCAACTAACGCCGCCGTCAACTCTAAAGACTCCCGTAACCGTTTAGCGGCATAAATCGACATATCCCGCGGCACACTCACCCGGTCGCGCAGATACCGTAAACCCGGAGCAGAGCCGATGGGAGGTGTTACAGAATTGCCCGTGATCAAATGGGTCAACGCGCTACGCAGAGCCACATCGATAATTTCTTGGGGAGCCGGGTTGACATTGATAATTTTTTCATGGTGCTTCACGACGCGTGCTAGGGCCTCAAGCCGACTGGTTTCGGGTTCCGGATAGTTAGCATCAGGCAAGCCCAACCAAGGCCCACCATCCACCCGTTTTTGAAAGGCTGAAGTCTGGAGTTCCTGATTGGCAAAACAGCCCCCCATTTGCGGCGGCAGATCGTGGGCGTGGGTATGAAAATCACTTTGGGTTCCCCGATAGGTGGCGCGGGTTTCTAAGGCATCAAACCAGGCCCCGATATTTTTATTTTCCTCACGAACTGAGTACCCCTTGTAGTAGTAGAGGCTGGCATTCATCCGCTCTAAGTAGGGAATAAACACGATGTCAGCGGTACTAAAGTCTTCTAAAAAATAGGGGCCTGGGGTTTTCGCCAGGGTCGCATCCACATCCTGCACCACTTCGAGGAATAATTTTTTATGCCGTTCCTCTTGGGTCGGGTTGGCCCGAAAACACAACCAACTACACCAGGCCCGGAAGAGTAACCGCTCCAAGCGTCTCAGGGGTAAGACTCTCGCCTCGGCCATGCTCCAACCCAGGGGGCCAAAGGCAGTTTCGAGGGCGATTAAAATATCATCACTTTCGGTAATCAGTTGCCCATCCAATTCCACCGCCGGCAGCATTCCGGAGGGGACTTTTTGCTTATACCAGGCCTCTTTCGTGCCATAGCAAAACATTGTGACTTTGGTAATCCGATAGGGAATTTGCTTTTCTTCCAGCCAGAGCCACACCTTTTGACAGTAGGGACACCAGGCATGATGGTCGCGGTAGAGGGTGACGCGCACAGCGGATTCCGGTTGGTTAAAGAGGCGGAGTTTGGCCTGGGGATTGGTGGGGCCATGGACTAAATCGGGCTGATAGGGGGCCGCTAACGCCTGAAGCTCTGACCAACTGAGGGGATGATTCACAGACTGAGACATAAATACAAGAGGACACCACTCCCTACTAACAACAGCAATCCCAAGTCCCATAGGGCCATCCATTCCGTCAAGACCATTGGCCTGGGTGTAATTCAGTTGTAACCCGAGATGATGCCGAAAATCTTGGCCGCAACCTGCTATCTTAGTTTGGGACTATTGGGCAACTCTCCAGTCTCACATTTGCGCGTAACTGTTAGCAGTGATCCTTATACGGGCCTGGTAGGAAAAGTTTATGACACAGAAATATCGCCGGGTACTCCTAAAACTGAGTGGTGAAGCCCTCATGGGAGATCTCACCTATGGAATTGATCCCACTGTTGTCCAGGCCTTTGCCAGTGAAATTGCCCAAGTGGTGCAGGCCGGAGTCCAAACTGCGATTGTAGTGGGTGGCGGTAACATCTTCCGGGGGATGAAAGGGGCCGCGGCCGGGATGGATCGGGCGACAGCGGACTATATCGGGATGATTGCCACGGTGATGAATGCCATGACCCTGCAAGATGCCCTGGAACGGATGAATGTCCCGACCCGCGTCCAAACCGCCATCGCCATGCAAGAAGTCGCAGAACCCTATATCCGGCGGCGGGCAATTCGGCATTTAGAGAAATCCAGAGTCGTGATTTTTGGCGCAGGCTCCGGGAATCCTTTTTTCACCACCGACACCACCGCCGCCCTGAGAGCTGCCGAAATTGATGCTGAAGTGATCTTTAAAGCCACGAAAGTGGATGGAGTCTATGATTCTGACCCTCGCCAAAACCCCCAGGCCAAACGGTACCAAACCCTGACCTACAGCCATGCCCTAACCCATAATTTAGGCGTGATGGACAGTACGGCCATTGCGTTATGCAAAGATAATGATATTCCCATCGTGGTGTTTAGCTTGAGTGAGCCAGGGAACATTTACCGCGCCCTGATGGGGGAAGGTATTGGCACATTGGTAGGAGGGGCCTGTGAAGTTAGCTGAACTGGAAGACCACATGCAAAAGTCCGTGGAAGCCACCCAACGGATGTTTAACTCTGTCAGGACTGGCCGGGCGAGTGCTTCACTTTTGGATCGGATCACGGTGGACTACTACGGCACGGAAACCCCCCTCCGCTCCTTGGCCAATATCAGCACCCCCGATGGCACAACGATTCTGATCCAGCCCTATGACCGCTCCAGTTTGACCCAAATTGAAAAAGCGATTCAGATGTCGGATTTGGGCTTAAATCCCAATAATGATGGCTCGGCCGTGCGCTTAAATATTCCCCCCCTGACCACCGAACGCCGCAAAGAATTGGTCAAAACCGTGGCCAAACTAGGAGAAGAAGGTAAAGTGGCGATTCGGAATATCCGCCGGGATGCTATTGATGCTGTGAAAAAACAGGGCAAAAATGGAGAGCTTTCCGAAGATCAGGTGAAAGACAATCAAGAGCAGATTCAAAAACTGACCGATAAATACATCAGCAAAATCGAATCTCACTTAGCCGAAAAAGAGAAAGACATCATGACGGTTTAGAGATCGTTTTTTCATCGCTAATATCCCTGAAAACCCTTAGGAATTTCCCGCAGCGAGCATCCCTCCGAGATCACGTTCTTAACTCTGTAACATAAGGTTAAACAATTGAACCCCATCTCGACAGGGTTTGGTGATCAGATTTACAATTAGTAATCTAGGAAATGTCTTCACAAAAATTACCTAGGTCACTACATCATCCTTGCCTGTGAGGTTGGCCTGTGCGTGCAACTGGTGCCTTTATCCTGATCGATAGTTTGCGTCGTCATGGGGTGGAGCATATTTTTGGGTATCCCGGTGGCGCGATTCTGCCAATCTATGATGAACTCTATCGAGCCGAGGCCCAGGGGGGAATTCATCATATTTTAGTGCGCCATGAACAGGGGGCGGCCCATGCAGCCGATGGCTATGCCCGAGCTACCGGTAAAGTCGGGGTTTGCTTTGGGACTTCAGGGCCGGGGGCGACAAATTTAGTGACGGGCATTGCCACGGCCCACATGGACTCGATTCCGATGGTGGTTATTACTGGACAAGTACCCCGGCCCGCCATTGGGACTGATGCCTTTCAAGAAACCGATATCTACGGAATTACCCTGCCCATCGTCAAGCATTCCTATGTGGTGCGCCAGGCCGCAGATATGGCCCGGATCATTGCGGAAGCCTTTTATATTGCCAGTACTGGTCGCCCAGGCCCCGTGTTAGTGGATATTCCCAAAGATGTTGGCCTGGAAGAATGCACCTACAAACCCATTGCCCCCGGCAGCATTAAATTACCCGGCTACAAACCCACCGTCAAAGGCAATGCCCGCCAAGTCGCCCAGGCCCTAAAACTCATTCGCCATGCCCAGCGGCCCTTACTCTATGTGGGTGGGGGAGCGATCTCGGCCGATGCCCATCAAGAAGTCAAAGCCATAGCCGAACAGTTCCATATTCCGGTCACCACCACCCTGATGGGGAAAGGGGCCTTTGATGAATCCCACGAACTGGCTCTGGGGATGCTGGGGATGCACGGAACCGCCTATGCCAACTTTGCCGTGAGTGAATGCGATCTCCTGATTGCAGTGGGGGCCCGGTTTGATGATCGGGTGACGGGAAAATTGGATGAGTTTGCGGCCCGGGCAAAGGTAATTCATATTGACATTGATCCAGCGGAAGTGGGAAAAAATCGCGCCCCGGATGTCCCGATTGTTGGCGATGTGCGCTCTGTATTGACGGAATTACTCACCCTAGCGCGGGAAAGTGAGTCCTCTAGTGGCAGCAAAACCCAGGCCTGGTTGGAGCGGATCCGTCACTGGCAAGCGGATTATCCCCTGGTTGTCCCCCATCCAGACGGAAAGTTATCTCCCCAAGAAGTGATTTATCAGTTAGGCATTCAGGCCCCGGATGCCTTTTTTACGACTGATGTCGGGCAGCATCAAATGTGGTCAGCCCAATTCCTCAAAAATCGACCGCGGCAATGGATTTCCAGTGCTGGTTTAGGAACAATGGGCTATGGTTTACCCGCGGCAATGGGGGTGAAGATGGCAGTTGGGGAACAGCCGGTGATTTGCATTAGTGGCGATGCCAGCTTCCAAATGAATCTCCAGGAACTTGCCACCCTGGCCCAGTACGGGATTGCCGTGAAAACCGTGATTATCAATAACTTCTGGCAAGGCATGGTGCGACAGTGGCAAGAGGCCTTTTACGAGGAACGGTACTCCCACTCGAATATGCAGCCGGGAATGCCAGACTTTGTCAAATTAGCTGAGGCCTTTGGCGTGCGGGGGATGTGTATTTCCCGGCGGGAGGAACTGGAGCCTGCGATTGCGGAAATGTTAGCCTATGACGGCCCAATGCTGATTGATGCCCATGTGGTACGGAATGAAAACTGCTATCCGATGGTGGCTCCTGGGAAGAGTAACGCCCAGATGATTGGCTTGCCGGAAAAACGCACCCTGGAAAAGGCGGCTGAACTCATTTACTGTCCGAGTTGTGGCGCAAAAACCATTTCCACCCATCACTTTTGTCCAGAGTGTGGCAGCAAGCTTTAATTACAACATCGGTACAACTTAGTGCTGTCTGTAGCCTAGTTACTAAAAGCTTACCCATCGGTATAAATATTTTTTGATACATCCAAAAAGTATTTGTGATTAACTAGTCCACTATCAATACTGGATTCTTCGGAAGTAGCAAATGTGGTCAAAATTCACTATCATAATCATGTAGATTGCTATAAAATATTTTCTGTTTTTACGGCATTTAGATAAGTTTTTCTTATTGAAAGCCTTTGATTTTTTGAGGGAGGAAGAGATGGCTGTCTTATCTAAAGTCTCTAATCAAGGTATAAGAACCTTTATTATTCGGTTTGTAGAGCGATATGAACCAGTCCCCCTTAATTATCTTATAAAGCTTTTAGGCCCAGATATAGAGCAGAGCAAAAAGTATTTAGAAGAGCTTGAAGAAAACAAGTTAATTATTGTTGCTGATGGAAAAGTTGAACTTGCTTCCAGAAGGAGTAGAAGGTGACATTAATGTCAAGCAATTATGTTTGATGATGTCTCTCAAGCCCTGCTAACATTTCTTGTTGCGTATAGTATCTCAACATTAGAGCTTGTAACATCAAAGTATCCAAAAACTTTTAGATTATTTTTCTTTAAGTCTTGGTCTTTACACATATACTCCTGTATCTACGGCGTTTTAGCTTTTACTCTCGCTTTGATTTTAAAAGAACTTATAGCGTCTAAAGTAGTGCAAATAAGTGGTCTAGGTTTATCAAATCCTTGGGTATTGGCTGTTTTTGTAGGTATCTTTTCCAAAGCATTTTTAAAAACTAGAATTTACACATTAACCATCAATTCAACGACATTACCAATTGGGTTAGATACTATAGTTCATGTCTTTGAGCCGTTTTTATTACACCACATCGACTTAGATAATTTTAATGCAGTTAAAGAGTTTATTCAAGAATATAATCACTTCACATTGAAAGCAGTTAAAGATAGAGTTAAGAAAAACATTCCAAATAATCTATCAAATGATGCTGCCAATCAAGCATTCTTACTAGATGTAAACGCTTCCATAGACCCTCTATACATCATGGAACTATATCTTTATCAATACGGAATTAAAACATTCAAAAGAGTCTTTAGATAGAATTTAAATTCATAAAGTAAAAACAAAGTCAAACTATCGATTAGCTATAAAAGCTTATAGACTCCCGAGAAACGCTTTCATATTGACTTGGACTTTTACCTAATCTCGGAGGTATTATTATTTCTCGGTTCAGACTAGACCAGGCCACGAACCTCTTTCCGTTGTGGGTTTTATTGGCCTCAGGCATTGCCCTGATCCATCCGCCCCTCTTTACCTGGGTGAGCAGTCAGTTGATTGTCTGGATTCTGATGCTAGTGATGCTGGGGATGGGGTTGACGCTTAAACTCCAGGACTTTCAACAGATTCTCAAAATGCCCCGCGCCGTGTCTGTGGGTGTGGCAGCACAGTACATGATCATGCCAGGCCTGGGTTGGGCCATTGCCAAGGGGTTACAGTTACCAACTCATTTTGCCGTTGGGCTGATTTTAGTCGCCTGCTGTCCCGGAGGAACGGCCTCCAATGTGGTCACATTTATTGCGCGGGGGGATGTGGCCTTATCGGTGGTGATGACACTCTGTTCAACGATTTTGGCGATTGTACTGACCCCTGTGTTGACAATGGGCCTGGCCGGGGAATATGTGGCGGTGGATGGCACTCAACTGTTTTGGAGTACGGTGCAGGTGGTGTTTATCCCCTTAGTTTTGGGTATCAGTCTAAATCAATGGTTTCCGCACGCTGTCGGGCGAATCCTGCCTGTTGCACCGATCATCTCTGTGCTTGGGATTTGCCTGATTTGTGCCGGAATTTTTGCCAGTAATGCGGCGGCGATTTTCACCTATGGGGTTCTATTGGTCTTGGCCGTGTTCTTGTTACATGGCCTGGGATTTTTGCTGGGGTATTACGCGGCACGTTTGGCCGGGTACTCAGCCATCACAGCCCGGACGATTTCGATTGAAGTGGGGATGCAAAACTCAGGTTTAGGAATTGCCTTAGCCCGCCAAGCCTTCAGCAACCCCCTGACCGCAGTTCCTGCCGCAATTTCTAGTTTGATGCACTCGTTAATTGGGAGTCTTTTAGCCGGAATTTGGCGATGGCAAGTTAAAACCTATTCCTCTTGAGCCTGGACCGCAATTTTACGCTCCTGTAGCTTTAACAAAATCTCGGTATGGACGGCCTGGGTAATCGGGTAAAAGTAGGCGAGGACAAGCCCCAAGGCTAAAAAGATCGTGGGGACAGGGCCAATGGCCAAACGAATGGCAAAAAGGGCAGAATCCGGCTGCATTGGTATGGGTTGCCCAGGCCCCGAGGAAATAAAGCCAGCTAAGCTAAGGGCTTGCCCAACAATAAACAAGCCAAAGGCCAGGCCGATCTTTTGCAGCAGTACCATAAACCCGTAGAAAATCCCTTCCCGCCGTTGCCCAGAATTCAGCTCATCCAAGTCCACCACATCGGGAATCATCGACCAGGGAATGAGATAGGCCGTTGATACCCCAATCCCCGCCAAAATTCCCAGTACATACATCAGTCCCACCTGATCGGGTTGCAGGAAAAATAACCCGGCCTGGGCCATCATCCAAATCACCATCCCGGAGAAATAGGCCGCTTTTTTGCCATAACGCTTACTAAACCAGTTCCAGACAAAAAGCATGAATAAGGCCGTTCCCTGGACTGCCAAAGCCACCTGAGTTGCCGCCGCATTGGGGAGTTTCATCCAATCAATCACAAAAAAGGCAATCATCGAAGCCGTAATTTGCACCGCCAGCCAGGAACATAAATAAATCCCCATCACATAAACAAAGGGGCGATTGCTAAAGACAAGTTTCAGTTGTTGGAAATAGGGTAAAGGTTCAGTTTGGGTATCGTTGGCGTGATCTGCTTCCGAGGCTTTAATCCGTTGACGAGTGCCCCAAATACACCAATACAGGGGCAAGACAGAAATGACTGCTGTGACAGCACCAATCAGGAGATATTGCATCACCGGAGATTCCACCTGCTGAAAAATGACCTGAGCTAGGATCAGCGAGCCAATGCTGCCACCAATGGAAAACGTAAACCGAAAACTATTCAGGCTTGTCCGTTCGTTATAGTCCGGGGTCATCTCCGGAGTCATCGCCGTGTAGGGCAAGTTGACCACGGTGTAGAACGTATTGAACAGAATCCCAATCACCACGTAATAGGCAAATAAAACCCACTGATTTGAAGTCGGAATGATCCACTGCAGAAAGTAGGTAAGACCAAAAGGAATTGCCCCCCAAAACATCCAGGAATGACGGCGACCCCAACGGGCATTTTTGGTTCGGTCACTCAGCACCCCAATAATCGGATCGTTAATGGCATCCCAAATTTTGCCAATCATCAAAACACTGCCCGCCAGGCCGGCATCCATCCCTGCCACATTGGTCAGAAAGATGAGTAAAAAGAAAACGAGAATATTCGCAGTAATGGCAGTGCCTAAATCTCCGGCGCCAAAGGCCAGCTTTTCCCCTAAAGTAAGTGGCTTAGCTGGGACATGACTGACCATAGGGTAATTTCTCCTGACATTGGCATGGTGTAATCGTGCGTTAGTCTGGGGTCTGGGTCAAGTCGTAGGTTCAGTCCTTGGGCAGAGTGTTCTTCAGGAGCGGTGCTGGGGCAAGTTATCTGTTAAAAGTTAAATCAGATTCCCGGAAATCCTTAAGTTTTTCTAAGTAATCTGGCATCATTCTCTTTATCACACCATGTCTCAGCGGCGACCTGATTAGGGAATTCTGCTGAATTTTGGTCGCTCCATTCATGAATTCGCCTATGTTACAGCTTGAATCCCTATTTGCTGCTAATTCCGTGTCTCCTGCCTTAAAGAGTGCTGTTATGGCTATTGGCGGGGCAGAGGATAAAGTCCGGGGGCGGCAAATTCTCACCGCGTTTGTGCAGCGTTCCGGGGGCAGCGATGCAGTCATTGGCGTGATTCCCTCTGCCTCGCGGGAACCGGATGCGATGGGGCGGCTCTATAACGATATTTTTCGGGAAATTGGCGCGAAAGACGTTGAGATCCTGCTAGTCACGGATCGCAGTGATGCGGAATCTCCAGAAATCCTCGAAAAAATGCAGCGATGTACGGGCCTGTTCATGTCGGGGGGCGATCAACTGCGGCTTTCGGCCCTTTTGGATGAAACCCCCTTACTAGAGCAACTCCGACAGCAGGTTTGGTGTGGGCAATCTGTCTTAGCGGGAACCAGTGCTGGGGCGGCCGTGATGGGGCATGTGATGATTGCCAGTGGGGGGAGTAATGAACCGCCGAATCGCTCTTTAGTGGATATGGCCACGGGCCTGGGGATTTTGCCCGATGTGATTGTGGATCAGCATTTTCATAACCGCAACCGTTTAGCTCGCCTGATTAGTGCAATCTCGGCCCATCCTGACAAATTAGGGATTGGGGTTGATGAAGATACCTGTGCCTTATTTGAACCTGATGGAACGGTGCGGGTGATGGGTAAAGGGGCTGTGACAATTGTGGATCCGCGGGATGTGAACTACACCAATTTTAGTCAGGTAGAAGTGACAGCCCCCCTGAGTATTTACAACTTGCGCCTCCATATCCTCAGCCATGCGGATTCCTATAACCTCAACACGCATCAGGTGCAGCAAAATTCCTCGGTTCTCCCGTCGTTTTAGGCCTAGACTGCTGAGCTACTTCAATCCGGCAAAAGGGGAAGCTTAGACGGCGGGAAACTCGGCCTGGAGCGCATCATCGTAATCATCAGCCAGAGTCGCCACAATCGTGATCCCGCGGGCAATTTCACTAGGGCCAATTCCGGCTAAGGTGCGACTGGCCAAAATCATGACCTGATCTTCAAAGATGGCAAAACGCGCTTCCAGGGTTATCAGCCAGTTGAGTTCTAACAGTTTTTGGTACAAGCCACTGGTATTTTGAACCGGCAACTTTAACACGGGTGACCAAATGGTAAACGTACTCTCGGCCTGGGTGCCAGTCAGTTGGACAAAGATTGTGGCACTGCCGTAGCTGAATTTCCAAATTCGACTTTCATCTACTTGGCTAACTAAGGGATTGCCCGACTGATCCAGGCCAGAAATCACCGTTTCAATAATCTCTAAGGGGTTCAAACCCAACTCCAAATCTGCCTCAGAGTCAGGAGCCAAGGTAGGAGCTGTCGATTCTAAGGTCATAACGCAAGCCTTTACCAAACTGGATCATTAACTAGCTTATCGGGCCTGGGAATCGGGTGCCTGGAGCTTTGGCAAAAGTTCAGATTTTCCTAGCCCTATTTTTAGATTTCCTAGAGCCATCACCCAAAAGGATTACAGTAGAGGTCAAGCCCACCCCTGCAAAAATTTTAGTCATCGGAAGCAAGCACAAAACTACTATGTTGGCCTGTGTTTGGAGTGCATCACTAATCGGAATTGAGTCCGTGCGAGTCGGGGTTGAAGTCGATGTGTCCGGGGGGTTACCGGGGATTGTGGTTGTGGGCCTGCCCGATGCCGCGGTGCAAGAGGCCAGGGAACGGGTCAAGGCGGCGATTCGCAATGCTGGGTTTGCCTTTCCGATGCGGCGAATTGTCGTGAACCTCAGCCCGGCCGACCTGAAGAAAGAAGGCCCCAGCTTTGACCTACCGATCAGTGTTGGGATTTTGGCTGCGGCCCAGCAGGTGAGTGGTGAATTATTGGGCGATCACCTGTTCTTAGGGGAACTTTCCCTTGATGGCAGACTGCGACCCGTGGCTGGGGTTTTACCAATTGCAGCGACAGCCCAAAAGCTAGGGATTACCGGGCTGATTTTACCCGCGGGCAATGTGAACGAAGCGGCGGTTGTGGCGGGGCTAAAGGTCTATGGGTTTGAGCATCTGGCAGAGGTGGCGAATTTTCTCAATGGCCCGCGCCAATACCAGGCCCCGCTGATCCCGGATCTATCCTCTAGAGATGCCATCGTTTCCGCAACTCATTTGGATTTGCAAGATGTTAAAGGCCAAAGCCATGCTCGCCGGGCCTTAGAAATCGCTGCCGCGGGAGGTCATAATTTAGTGTTCGTCGGCCCACCAGGGAGTGGCAAAACCATGCTGGCTAGACGTTTACCCGGAATCTTACCCGCTTTGAGTTTTGAAGAAGCCCTGGAAGTCACAAAAATTCATTCCGTGGCCGGTCTGATTAAAGAGCGGGGCACCTTAATTCAAAACCGTCCGTTTCGGAGTCCCCATCATTCTGCTTCTGGGCCGGCCCTTGTCGGTGGGGGCAGCTATCCCAGGCCTGGGGAAATTTCCTTAGCCCATCACGGAATTTTATTTCTCGATGAATTAACTGAGTTTAAGCGGGATGTTTTGGAGTTTCTCCGGCAACCCCTGGAAGATGGAGCTGTGACCATTTCCCGCACCCGCCAGTCCGTCTCATTTCCAGCCCAATTTACCCTCGTAGCTAGTACCAACCCCTGCCCCTGTGGCTATTTTGGCGATCCGATCCAGGCCTGTACCTGTTCACCCCGGCAACGGGAAACCTATTGGGCCAAGCTCTCGGGGCCGTTGATGGATCGGATTGATCTCCAAGTCACCGTCAGCCGCCTGAAGCCGGAAGAAATCACCCGCCAATCGGGGGGAGAACCCTCTGCTGCGGTGCGTCAACGGGTGGAAACGGCGCGGCAAATTGCCCAGGCCCGGTTTAAGACCGATACCAAAGTCCGCTGCAATGCCCAGATGCAGAGCCGTCATCTCCGCCAATGGTGTGAGTTGGATGAGACCTCGCGAACACTTTTAGAAACCGCCATCCGCAAGCTAGGATTATCGGCACGGGGGACGGATCGAATTTTGAAAGTAGCCCGAACCATTGCTGATTTGGGTGAGAGTGAGAGGATTAAACCCAGTCATGTGGCTGAGGCGATTCAGTACCGCACCATTGACCGGGCCCAATAATATTAAGCGGGCGCAATCAAAAGACCTCAGGGTAATTTTCTAAATCCTAATCAATGGAAATGGACTGGGGCCCAGATGGAGATGGCGTGGGCCGGGAATTGGGTTCCGTGCTGGCGGCTGCCCCTTGCTTCGCTAACCATTGGCTGACGGGTTCATCAGCGAGGCTCAAACCGAGTAGCCCAGAAACAAATCCACCGAGAAAGGCAACGGGCTTTTTGACAACTTCTTGGGCCAAGGGAGTTAATTCGGTGACAAACATGGGAGTTCCTTGATGTATGTTGCTGGAAAAAAAATTAAGGATTTGATTTCATTCCTTAAGGTAGCGCACGGATCAACCTGATTATGCCGCGGGCGATCCAGGCCAATCCAGAATTTAGGGGCTGGGGACTGGCTGTGAGAGGGAGGCCAGGGGGTCGGGGATACCCTCGCTGGGGGCCTGGAACTCTCCAGTTAAGACAAACTCTAGGCGCAGTTTCAGCCAGTGGATAAATTGCGGGTTGGTTGAAATAATCGCCGCGGCGGGTTGGGGGCATTGTTGACGGTGCTGGGCCAATTCCGGGGCATTGAGAAAAGCTGGTTCTGCAACTAACCAAAAGTCAATTTCCTTGCCCGTTTCTTGGTAATTGCGCCGCCGTTCTTTCAGGACTTCTTCTAGGGGTTCTTCTTCCATGAGGAATTTACGGCTGGCTAAAACGTAGTAGTAGGTTTGCATAGCAATATTAAAAAACCTGTGTGAATTGGCAAGAATTAGCTACAAGGTAATTTTATCAAGAGCCGTCACCCCGCCCCTGATGGCCTGTGTTTCGCGTTGCTCTACCCCTGAACTTCCTCAGCAAAGCTGGCGGTGCGGGTGAAATAAAACGGCCCGGCTAGGGAGCCCCAAACGTGTTCATCGGTTTCCGGATCCCGGCCGCGGTCGTAACTGATAAATTTTTCGGCATCAATTTCAAAGGTGCTATCGAGGTAGGTGGATTTCCCCTTACGCACGACTAAACAGGCCTTGCCGGGTTCCACTGCCCCTTGAAAACGGTTGCCCGTCCAGGCCACGATCATATTGCATCCAGGTAACAGTTCCAAATCTGAGGGCTGAAGGTGTTGGAGTTGGCTGGGATTGCGGGCTGCCCCGTAGAATTTTTTCTCGTCTTTGAGGGTGTAATTCTTAATGGCAATCCGGTCGTTATCAGTTACCAATTCTAAAATCCGGGCTCGATAGGGGGCTGAGAGCAAATAATCGTAGGCCTGCTCCACATATAACCCCAGGCCAGGGACAATTCCCTTGGGTAAGGGGCGCATACAGACCCGAATATGGGCATAAAAGGGTGGGTTTTCAAAGGCCTGGGCCTGGTTGCTAAAGTCGGCGGCCATCCACCGCGCCAGGGTGAGAATATCAGTAGCGTGGGACATAAATATCCGGTCAGTTTTGCAACAAAGCCAGGTCAATCACCTAGCCTAGTTCCAGCCTACAGGAGAAGCTTGCCCGAAAAAACTCGCCGTAGTTTTACCCCAGGCCGGGTAGGAGTTGAATCGCCTGCTGAAGAATTCGATGCTCTTGGACTTGAATCCGGGCATGGAGGCTAGCAGCATCGTCATCGGGTAAAACGGGGACGGCCGCCTGAATCAGAATTGGGCCACTATCCACTTCTAAACGCACCAGATGGACGGTACAGCCGGTAATTTTGACCCCCGCCGCCAAGGCCTGTTCCACCGCGTGTAAACCTTTGAAGCTGGGAAGCAAACTGGGATGAATATTCACGACCCGATCCGGAAAAGCCTCAAGTAAAACCGGTGTCACCACCCGCATCCACCCGGCCATGATCACCCAATCCACTTGATACGCTTGCAAGGTTTTGACAATGGCCTGGTCGAGGTCGGTGCGGCTGGGATAGTCCCGGTGATTCAGCAGAATGGCCCGAATCTTAAAGGTTTCAGCCCTATCTTTGACACTGGCATCGGGATTGTTGTAGATCAAAACCGGGATGGTGGCTGCGAGTTCCTGATTGGCAATGGCCTGGGCGAGGGCCGCAAAATTACTCCCGGTTCCCGAGGCCAAAACTCCCAGGCGTAAGGGGCGAGAACCAGTTTGCGGGTCAACATGGCTTGGGGAGACGAGGGACAAAGCAGGGGCATCAGGCATGGGGGCGCGCACAATCACTCACCTGAGAATAAAAGAATTTCAACCAGTTTCATCCAGTGTTTGTATTGCTAAGGGGCAATGATTGGGGTGCGAATTTGAGTTGCCAGCAGTTGCAGACTTCTCGCCACGATCGGGTCTTGAGGCGTTGGCAGGGCTTGGGGATCGGTGCGCAGTTCGGAGTCAAAGAGGGGACTATCTGGCACAATCACATCGGGAATAATCCCTTGCTGGGCAATATCACGCCCCCGCGGGGTTAAGTACCGGGCAACTGTCACCACTAAAGCAGACCCATCCGCCATTTCATGCACGGCCTGGACGCGGGCCTTGCCAAAGGTATGGGTGCCCACCACGGTAGCGCGGCGTTGATCCTGCAAGGCTCCGGCAAGAATTTCACTGGCACTGGCGGAGGTGTTATTGACGAGAATCACTAAAGGTAAGTTGGTCAGAGCCGTTTGATTGGCGCGCACATCCTGGGCCTGGCTTTGTTGCTGACGGATGCGGACAATTATCCCACTCGGTAACCACTGGCGGGCAATTTCAATCCCGGCATCGAGCAAGCCCCCCGGATTATGGCGTAAATCGAGAATAAAGCCTTGAACTTTGGACTTTTGCAAGGCCTGGATTGCGGCCGACATATCCTTGCTGGAGGTGCTATTGAATCCACTCAGGCGAATGTAGCCCACGGGTGCACCAGCCAAAGAAAGGGTTTGAAAGTTCACGGTGGGGTCAATTTTGCCGTTACGAGTAATTTCAACGAGGAAGGGCTTTTCACTCCCGCGCTTGACCGAGAGCTTGACGGCGGTTCCGGCTGGGCCTTTCATCAATAATTGGGCCCGTTCTAGGGTTAAGCGATCCGCAGCTCGCCCGTTAATGGCCATGATTTCATCGCCAACTTTAATGTTTTCTTTGCTAGCTAGGGACTCGGGCGTAATCGCAGCAACCCGCATCACATCCCCATCTTGGGCCAAGACAACACCTATATCCACCTGTTCGCCTTGGGTTTGCCGCATGAGGTAGCTGTATTCTTGGGGCGGTAAAAAGCGAGTGTAGGGGTCATTGAGTTTCGCGACGGTTTGTTGAATGGTGGCATAGGCCTGTTGGGGGCTAGTGTAGTTGCGGGAGAGCAGTTCTGTCCGCAGACTAAGCCAATCCTGCTGATTAAAACTGGGGTCAATGTAATACTTATTGAGAAATTGCCAGGCCTCGTCCACTAAGGCTTTGGGGGAATCTTGCAGAGGGGCTGCTAATCCCGGTAGGCCGCTAGACACCCAACTCACCAGGCCAACTCCCAGGCCCAGGCCAGTTTTAACGAGGGTTTTATTCAAAGTATTAACGAAGCGAGAATTCTTATTAATTAATCCACTGTCCCAGCCAGCCATAATCGCCATCCTAGGTATTGTTGCAATGTCTTAAATGGGGGATGAATAGATAAATCTTACTGTGGTCATCCAGGCCTGGGAAGGGGCGTTACTTTTTTGTTGTCAACGGTAGCTCAGACTGCACTTTTATTAAGTTTGTTTGCCGGGCAGATCAAATTGAATCCAAGGCGGATCCACCCAGGCCAGGCAGTTGTTGGGCAAGGGGGCAGATTGAGTATTTTTCGGGGCTGTAATTAAGCGGATCACGGCCTCAATGTGGTCAAAGGTGGGGGTGATCGCCAAAACCGCGTGGAGAAATTGTCGAATCAGGCGGCGTTGTAGGGCCGGGTGAATGGTGCTGAGGGTGGCTTGATTCAGACCGGGTCGCTCCAGGTTAATCACCGTGGGATAAAGGGCCTGGACGGTTTGGGTTAAAAAATCATCCTCAGCCTGGTAAATCTTTGCAGTTTGGGCCAATACCTGATCGGCCTGGGGGTTAAAGTGTTGCCGGAGGGGGGGCATGATTTCCAAGCGCAAGCGATTCCGGCGCACCGTTAAATCTGCATTAGTGGTGTCTAACCAAATATCCAGGCCCTGCTCCTGACAAAAGTTGGCCGTGTCTTGGCGGGTGAGGTCTAACAGCGGGCGGACGAGTTGAATATTGGGCAAATCGGGGCTGAACCGGCGACTGGTCAGCATTCCCCCCAGGCCGGGCAAACCGGAACCGCGCAGAAGATGGAGGAGTAACGTCTCGGCCTGGTCGGTCGCAGTGTGGCCAGTGACAACATGGGTGCAATTTAGCCTCTGAGCCACGTCCCCAAATACCTGATAGCGCCAGGCCCGAGCTTGATTTTCACTCGTTAAAGGTGTTTCAGTGGTTTCGAGATGACAGGGCAGATGTAAACGCTGACTCAGGGCCTGGATAAATTCCGCGTTAGCTTCCGCATCGGGCCGCCAGCGATGGTTACAGTGAATCACCTGCAAATTCCAGGCCCAGTGGGGTTGTAAATCCAGCAATAAGCGGAGTAAGCAGAGAGAATCCTGACCCCCGGACACAGCAATCAGGATCTTGGCCTGTTTGGGTAAGAGTTGGCCTTGGCGCAGATGGGTGTGAACCTTGGCGTGTAACTGAGTCCAGGCCCCGGCCATAGGAGTAACTTAGAAAAACCAGCCGTAGGAATGGAGGCCTTTGCCGAGCAAGTTTACGCCGAGATAGCACACCCAAACCACCCCCAGGCCACAGGTCGCAATAATCGCCGGTTTCCTGCCTTGCCACCCTTTTGTAATCCGAGCATGGAGATAGGCCGCGAACACCAGCCAGGTAATCAAGGCCCAAGTCTCTTTCGGATCCCAACTCCAGGGCGCACCCCAGGCCTCGTTTGCCCAAACCGCTCCCGAAATAATCCCAATCGTCAACAACGGAAAGCCCAGGCCAATCATCCGATAGCTGAGGTTATCCAGAGTTTCCGCTAAAGTCAGACGTTGTAACCCCAAGGCAACCGTTGCTGTAGCTGGAGAGGTTAAAACAGCCGTGCCCCCGGCACTGGAACCGTCACTTGACATCTCAAGATTTGCCGCGGTTGTCGCCAAGTTTGTTTTTGCCTGGGCCAAAGAGCGGAAACCACCGGAGCCAATGGAGTTACCCTTGAGTTCAACGGATTTGCCCCAGGTGACAATTAAAAAGGCAATCGCCACTAAAGACCCGACCATCAACGTCGCATAACTGAGCATCATCACACTGACGTGCATCATCAACCAGTTAGATTTCAAGGCCGGAACGAGGGGAGCCGAAGCCTGCATTTCTGGGGGTAAGGTCAGGGTAGCAAAGGCAGCAATGCCCATGGCCAAGGGGGCCGTGACCACACCAACTAAGCGATTACCACTCATTCCCTCGGCAACTAGGTGCATCAGGGTTAGTCCCCAACAAAGGAAAAAGAGCGATTCATAGAGGTTACTAATCGGAAAATAGCCGCCTTCGATCCATCGGGCCGCCAATAACCCCACCAGGCCAAGATTGGCTAAAATCATCCCTGTTCGTCCCAGGCCTAGTAACCAAGACACCCGCTCCCCCCAGGCCGCCCCGACCCAGTAGATCAGCATCGTCACAAAAAGAATGGCGAATACGGTGTTATCAAGCCAATTTTCGAGGGTAACTAAGTCCATGGGTAACCTGGCAAACCTGTAAACGAATCCAGCCTATCAACGTTCCCATTTTATCGAGGATATTGCTCGGATTTCCGCCCATCCCCGGCCTGGAGGTTTTTTATTCATAAAGTTTATATTTTCAGGAGCGACCAGGCCTGGGATTAAACTATTTATCATTACGTTAGGTCGCTAGATACTCCATTTAGGTAGCAGAAGCTCAATTGAAGGAATTCCTGATGAACTCTAACAACACTGATTCTAAAAAACATTCATTTTCTAAAGTTATTTATCGTTTTCTTGGAGGGGCGACAGTTGGCACTCTTGTGCTGCTCATTCCTGTTACATACGGGACATTTAATGATCTAGGACTAGTTCAAGCGGGTATCGGATCATTGCTAGTTATATTGTGCGGCTTACTATCAGTTGTTTGGGGTGAAAAATTTATTGATGTGGTGATGCGAATGCTGAATAGCACTGGTCTCTAAGCAAATTATGATCGCCAACCTTGGAGGATGTGCAAAGCCTTTGGTCTATCAAAAAAGCGTTAGTGTCACACATCTTTTTATTGAGTTCATGGCTAAGTTTATGGAGCTTGATCGTCCAGGCTAACATGAAGAGGTAGAAATGAGTGACCAAGATATTCTCACCATCGAACCTGATAAACGTGGGGGTAAACCCTGTATTCGGCACATGAGAATCACGGTCTATGATGTTTTAGGCTGGTTAGCAGCTGGAATGTCCCAGGCTGAAATTTTAGATGACTTTCCTGAATTAACAGAAACTGATATTCGGGCTTGCCTGGAGTTTGCGGTAGATCGGGAGCATCAAGTTATGATTTCAGTAGGCTCAAATAGTGTTTTCACCAGGCCCTGGGCTTAAAGTTTTCATCATTCAAGATTCTTAAGCTGTGGGGCCTTTGATGGGTTCTCCCCGTGATTCTTTGGCAGCAAGTTCTAAGTTCAAAGCCAAAAGTTCGGCTAAAAGATCAGCGTTTGAATTGAATCCATAGGCGGCTAAGACTTGTTGATCCAGTTGGGCATGAAGTTGATAGAGTTGGCTGGCGGGTTCATCAAAATAGGCGTTGTAGAGTTTGGTAATGCCCCATTTTTTTTGCTCCATTTGTTGGGTGCGATAGTCATGGAGTTTTTGCATGGTGGCGCGAATAGCCTGGACTTGGGCGGGTGTGGCGGTTTGGGGAAAGGGAAAGGTTTCAAAGCAAGTGTTGTGAGTGTATCGAGTATCGCCTTTGAGAGTTGAACTTTGTGCTTTAACCCAGGCCCGGTGCAGTTTAGAAGTCAATATTCCCAACACATAGAAATCATCTGAAGCAACAGGATGTACTAGATTACTCGGAAGCCAATTTTTCTGACAAGGTAAGAAAATAGACCATTTTGAAACCTCAGTAACAGCAAAATAGAAGGATAAAGACTCAAGCACAATTCTCATTTCTAAACGTTTGCCTTCATATTTCCACCAGTAAGTTTTGAGTTTTTGATTGCGATTATTAGCTCTCTCTTGAGGGATAGTGTTTTTAAGCCATTCTAAAGGTTTTTGATATTGACTTACTTCTTCTAAAGACATATCTGCAAAATCAATAATCCATCTGCTTGGGCATCCATGAGGAATATCTGTTAAATCACTACCACCCAAAAAGAGTTTTAACACATTTTTATTTTTAGGATCATGCTTCATCCAACTCTTAACTTGCTGTTCTGTAACAATAAAGCCTTTACCATTTTGAATCACCCCTTGAAAACACTTATTAAGATTAGCTGTTAATCGTTTAGCAATGGTCAAATCTACAGTTGATCGCAAGGAAGAGGTGATAAATGGCACGGGTTGGCTGTCTAGGTAGCAGGAGATATGTACCTCTCCCCCGGCCCCTCGCCCAGTAGGAGAGGGGAGTTTATTGGGTGGCAATAAGTGTCGGGTAATTTGGTCGAGAACATCACTCAAGTTTGCAAAAACTTCATCATTCTTAAATCTCAAAACGGTCAATCCATGCTCTTGCATCCATTGATCTCGGCGTTGATCATAGTCTTTTCTGTCTTCATGAATCGGGCCATCTAGTTCAACTACTAAACGAGCCTGATGACAATAAAAATCGGCAATATATGAGCCAAGATTATGCTGTCTTCTGAATTTGGCATTGGCTAAACCTCGATTGCGTAAACATTCCCAAAGAATTTGCTCGGCTGGGGTTTGTCTTTGTCGTAATTCTCTGGCTCTTTCTAGCAAAACTCTTGGAATTTGACGCGCTCGGCCACCAATCGGATCCCCCTCTTCCTGTGGGAGATTGGCCTGGGGTGAGGGTCTTTTAATCCAATTCACAATACTGACATGAACCGCCGCTTCCCCTGACCACTCCTGAGTTGAAATGGCATCATGAATCACCCCATTATTCTGAGCAATATAATCTAATGCCGCAGTCCGACTTTTCCCTTGACTAATCGAGTTTGTCCCCACCAGGCCAGCCCGTCCATTTTCCGGTAAATTTTGATGGGCCAACCGAAACCAGTAACTACAAAAATCAACATCCTTAACCGTGGGAAACTGCTTAAATATCTTATTAATATAGTCATCGCCCAAATTTAACCGTAAATGTTTGCCACCTAAAAAGGGAGGATTCCCAATAATTGCATCGGCTTTCGGCCACGGGGTAAACAATGCATCAGCACAGACAATATTTTGATCCAGCGTATCTAAGGGCAACGCAGACTCAGTTAAATCATGTTTGTCAATGGCAATTTTGCGCCCAATCATCAACGTCACCCGCGCCAACTCTACTGCAAACGGATTGGTGTCCAGGCCATAAAACTGATTCGGTGTGACAAAACTGATCTGCTGTGTGATCGGGGTGCGGCGTTTGGTGGCAATCTTATCCAGTAACATCACCTCAATTCGTTTAAGTTCTTGATACGCCAAATACAAAAAATTCCCCGAACCACAGGCCGGATCCAAGACTCGATATTGCTGAAGTTGGAGTTGCAGTTGATTTAATTCACTAATCGTAGTTGCAGCTTCAATTTGGTCTTCCCAAAAACGGCTAATGGTCGGGCGGATAATTTTCATGATGTCCACTTCCGAGGTAAAGTGCATTCCCCTGGCATGGCGTTCATCTGCATCGGCTGTGCTTTCAAAAATGTTGCCAAAAATTGCCGGCCGCACCTTGCTCCAATCTTCTCGGGCCGCCACATCTAATAACCGTAATTCTTCTTTCACTAACTCAATCGGCTGCACCTGGGCAAACAACCCACCATTAAAATAATCCACCCCCTGATAGCGGCCGGCCGGGGTTTTACCTGAGGTATTCATTTCTCGAAACAGTCCACCCAAAATATCGTAAGTGCTGCCCCCGGCTAAACAATCTTGAACGGATTTAATAAAGATCGCCGTTGGTAATAACCCCCGATCTTCGGCAAACATCGCCAAAACACATTGCAAAAGAAATCGCTGGGCCTGGAGTAAACTAAATCCGGCTTTTTCTGAGCGAGATCGCAAACTTTTATATAACTCCCCCATCCGCCGGGCTGCTTTTTCCGTAATTTCAACTTGGTTATTCCGAAAAACTGGACTTCGATTGCCCACCTCCATAAACCCAAACGCACTAATTCGCGCAGGTAATTGCTCTAACTCAATCACATCAACCGGCGTATCTACCTGGACATTAAAGTCGTAAATCCAAAACTGATCAAAATTACACAACAGCACATAGCGGGGGCGATTCGGGACTAAATTTGTCCAATATTGCAGGGCCTGGGCATAGTGTTTACTCAGGTCAGTTCCCCGCTTTTTCATCTCAATCAAGACTCTCGGCTTCCAGACTAAATCCGCAAACCCGGTTTTCCCTGCCGCACTGCCCCGACTCACCCGCTCCTCAAACGTGGCCCCGGCCGCAATCGCATCGGCATAACCAAAGACCTGGAAAAACCGATTCAAAAATGTTTGCGCTTCCCCTTTTTCATCCCCCTCTAGGGCCTGGCACGTTGTCACAAAATTCTCTAAATCCGCTGCCAATGCCATGCTCAAAATTCCTGCCGCTCAAACCCCTATTATCCATTCTGCACCAATATTTTGACTACGGCCCGATGGTAGGGGAAAAGACCAGGCCTGGCTAGGGTGATGAATTTGGCACTAGGTAGAAACTAATTCCCCAAAAAAGCCTTGCTCCCGAATCTGTTCGTAGTTTTCCAGCATTGTTCTTAGGCCCAGAAGCTCCTCTAACTCACTCCCTCGCCCATTTTTTAACGAGTAATCCCCATCACTAGGGGCAAACCCATTGATCCTGGAGAAACTCGTCGGTTAAAAACCGGATAAAGCACTGTACCTTGGCGGAAATGAAGCGACTACGGCGATAAATGGCATGGATGGGCATCGGAGTGGGTTCATAGTCTTGCAGCACAATTTTTAAGGTTTCCTGGTAAATCTCATCGCCAAACATCCAGACCGGAGCAATCGCAATCCCCATCCCAGAGACAACAGCCGCCCGAACTGCGACGGAACTATTGGTTTGAAATTGCCCTTGAACTTTGACCTTGATGCAGTCTGTTTGCTTGAGAAAACACCATTCATTACCCGTGGCTAAATTGGTATAGACAATACAGTTATGATGCTGTAAGTCCTCAGGGGCCTGGGGTATGCCTGCTTGTTTAAAATAGGTTTCCGTGGCAATCGTCACCCGGCGAGTTGTGCCAATCCGATGGGCCATTAATAAATCATCCTCAATCCCACCAATGCGAATGGCCACATCCAGGCCCTCCTCAACCAAATCAACATGGTGATCCGCCATTTGTAAGTTGACCTTAACCGCGGGGTATTGGGCGAGGAATTTTTGCAAGCGTGGCACAATCTGCATTTGCCCAAACAAGACTGAACAACCAACCCGAAGTATCCCAACTGGATTTTGTGGGGCCTGGAGATTGGCCTCAGCTTCCGCCAGGGTTTCAAGAATATGTTGGCAATAGGTGTAAAATCGTTTTCCTTCATCCGTCAAACTGAGATAGGTGGTTGAGCGAATCAGTAATTGCACCCCTAAATAGCCCTCTAATGCTGCAATGTGTTTACTGATCGTCGGTTGTGTCGTCTGTTGTTCCCGGGCCACTGCAGAAAAACTATTGGTTTCCACTGCCCTGACAAAACTCTTCATCCAGGCCAGGCGATCCATCTTACTCCTATTCCAAATTGGCATGAATCATATTCTAGTTTGCCCCCTTCTCAACCCAAATTAAATCCGCCATCATAGGTGCAGCAACTTTTCGATTCAAGGAATAAAGACCTCATGGGAATCAAGCCTCTTAGTTCTCTGCTGGCAACTGTGGCGGCAGTGGGTGTTATCGGTGTGGGTGATCTTGCCCTACAAACAGCAGTTCCCCAATGGCAAGCGGTGGCGGTGGCGGGGCCGGCTCAGACTCCGGCGGAACAAATTGCTCTCATTGTTGAAAGCAAAGGACAAGTGGGCAGCGGTGATCAATTACGGCGATTTTTCTTTGGCGACTTAATGCCGTTGGGTGTGCAACCGGGTGGTGCGGGTATGGTTGTCAATCTCTATAACAAGGCCAACGATATTACGTTCTCTTACTGTGCCACCTACGATGTGGTTGTTGCGGTTAAAAAAGGTAAAATTACGATGTTTGACCCTAGCGAAGTTAAATAAAGTTATTAATTGCTAATTCAGGTGATAGAATTTCCCCTTTTTTCTTGAAGAATTCAGGAAATTTTTATTATTAGTGAAGTTCAAGAAAGCTAATAAAATAATTCATCAGAGTCGTGATTAATCGGTTTCAATGGACTGGCTGGCTCCAGAAATTACCGCAGTCAACGTCCCTATGGCTGGCTGTGATGATTTTTGGCCTCTCCAATCCAGTCACCCGAAAACTGACGGAATTAGGGGCGGAAAATTTAATTGACGGTCGGAATCCGGTTTCCCTGTGCAACATCCTTTTTGTTGGCAATCTTTGTGCAATCCCAATGCTGTGCTGGCTCTATCGACCGGAACTCCATTTCAACATCTGGCGACAGTTATCCCGGCAGCAGTGGACTTATTTAACCCTGGTGGCTATTTTGGCGGGTGCGGTGGCTCCGGCAGTTATGTTTCAAGCATTAGATTTCACAAATGTCAGTAATGTAATTTTGATTGGGCGAATAGAGCCGCCGTTAACCTTGGGATTGTCAGTTTGGTGGTTAAAGGAAAAAATTAATGCCTGGGTTCTTGCTGGAGCTGGCCTGGCTGTTTTAGGGGCAACTCTGACCCTGTTGCTGCAAGCACCGACGACAAACATGATGTCTTGGGGGCATTTTCAGATTGGGGCGGGTGAATTTTTAGCGATGGTGGGCGCGATTACCTTAGCCATAGCGACAATTTTAGGGCGGCGATATTTGGCTAAAGTTTCAGTAGGTATTTACAGCCTCTTTCGGACTGTTTTAGGCAGTATTATCTTTCTATTTGCTGCTCTGTATTTGTATGGTGCAGTTCACTTTATGGATGTTTTTTCCCCATTTCTTTGGCAGTGGATGCTGGTCTATGGTGCGGTCATCGTCGTCGCCGGCCAGTTCTTTTGGCTTTGGGGTTTAGGGTCGAACCGTATCGCCGTGGCATCCTTGATCGCGTCTTTCACACCTGTGTTCGGCATCCTATCCGCCTATCTCATTCTGGGGGAAATACCAACGCTAGCTCAATATTTAGGTGGGGGGATCATCCTGCTTGGTGTGGGACTGGGACAGGTGGGACGACAGCGGCGACCCTCGCTTGGGCTGATGGCTAACTATTCATTACCCTTGAAACAAGGCCTGGAAAATCAGATTGGGTTTAAGGGGTTTTAGACTAACAGGTTCATTCTTCATAGTTAAAGCAGTACAGAAGAGATTGAATTTTGCAAAAAATTGCTCGAAATGTAGTCCTGATTATGTGAGAAGTATAGAGTTACAGTCATTTCGCTTAGGCAAAAAGACAAAAATACTAGTCATCATGAATGGACAGTTAGGTGTTCCAGTTTTGGCGGCCATGGCTAGAGTTTTACGGCATCAGCCGATTAGACATTGTGGAGCTTATCAACCAAACTAGAACTTGATGACCCAGGCCTGGCTAGAATAGAAAAGAGTCCCTTAACTATTCTTAACCCCATATCCCATGACTTCCACTGCCCCGCGGCTTGCTGCTCCTGCTTTAACTGGTGATCAAATTCGGCAAACGTTTCTCGATTTTTATGCAGCCAAGGGACACAGGATTCTACCGAGCGCGTCACTGATTCCTGAGGATCCAACTGTCTTACTGACCATTGCTGGGATGTTGCCGTTTAAGCCGATTTTCCTCGGACAACAGGCCCCGACCGTTCCCAGAGCCACCACCTCGCAAAAATGTATTCGGACTAATGATATTGAGAACGTGGGCAGAACCGCGCGGCATCATACCTTTTTTGAAATGCTGGGCAATTTTAGTTTTGGGGATTATTTTAAGTCGGAAGCGATTGCCTGGGCCTGGGAGTTGTTAACGGAAGTCTATCAATTGCCCCCGGATCGGCTAGTGGTGAGTGTGTTTGAGTCCGATGACCAGGCCTGGGAGATTTGGCACGGCAAAATTGGGATTCCCCCGGAAAAAATTTGTCGCATGGGTGAGGAGAGCAACTTCTGGACGGCTGGCCCGACTGGCCCCTGTGGCCCCTGTTCCGAAATTTATTACGACTTTCACCCGGAGCACGGCACGAAAAACATTGATCTCGACGACGACTCCCGGTTCATTGAGCTGTATAACTTGGTGTTCATGGAGCTAAACCAGGATGCCAACCAGCACCGGACTCCTTTACAGGCCAAAAATATTGATACCGGCATGGGCTTAGAACGGATGGCCCAAGTGTTGCAAGGCGTTCCTAACAATTATGAAACGGATTTAATTTTTCCAATCATCCAGGCCACGGCCAACCTCGCTAATCTGAACTACGCGGACTCTCCGGAAACAACGAAAACCTCCCTCAAAGTTATTGGCGATCATCTCCGGGCGGTGGTGCATTTAATCAGCGATGGCGTGAGTGCCAGTAATGTCGGGCGGGGCTATGTCTTGCGGCGGTTGATTCGGCGAGTTGTCCGGCATGGGCGATTAGTCGGGATTAACAGACCCTTTACACCTGAAGTAGCCGAGGTGGCAATTCGTTTATCGGAAGTGGTTTATCCCCAGGTGCGGCAACGGCAAGCGCTGATTTTGGCGGAATTGGAACGGGAAGAAGAGAATTTCCTCAAAACCTTAGATCGGGGTGAGAAACTGTTAGCTGAAATTATTGATCAAGCCAAGGCCAAATCGTCTCAGAAAAAAGCTAAAGCTGCAACAATCTCTGGCCTGGATGCCTTTACCCTCTACGACACCTATGGTTTTCCCTTGGAATTAACCCAAGAAATTGCCGCCGAGCATGGGTTGACCGTGGATGAAAACGGGTTTGAAGCGGAAATGGAGAGCCAACGCCAACGTTCCCAGGCCGCCCACGAAACAATTGATCTCACCGTTCAAGGAAGTTTGGATCAACTGGCAGAACACATTCACCCGACCAAATTTATTGGCTATGACCAGTTTGCCTTAACGACTGAAATTGCCGCGCTCCTTGTGGATGGGGAAATTGTCAAAACCGCGGGGCCTGGAACTCAAGTGCAAGTCATTTTGGCGGAAACCCCTTTTTATGCCGAGTCTGGGGGACAAATTGGGGATCGGGGTTATTTAGCCGGAGCCGATGTCCTGGTGGAGATTGAGGATGTCCAAAAAGAAAACGGCATCTTTGTTCACTATGGTCGGATTGAGCGGGGGAGTTTAAGCACCGGAGATACCGTAACGGCCCAAATTGATCTCACCGGCCGCCGCCGCGTCCAGGCCCACCATACGGCCACCCATTTACTGCAAGCAGCCCTAAAAAAACTGATTGATGACTCCATTTCCCAGGCCGGGTCATTGGTTGCCTTTGATCGGTTGCGCTTTGACTTTAATTGCCCGCGTGCGTTAACCCCTGCCGAAGTTCAACAGATTGAAGATCAAGTCAATACCTGGATCACCGAAAGCCACGCCACCCAAACTGAAATTCTCCCCATCGCCGCAGCCAAAGCTAAGGGTGCAATTGCCATGTTCGGGGAAAAATACGGAGCCGAAGTCCGGGTGCTGGATGTGCCGGGAGTCTCGATGGAGTTGTGCGGTGGAACTCATGTGAGCAATACTGCCGAAATTGGCCTGTTCAAAATCATTGCCGAAACGGGTGTGGCCTCAGGAATTCGCCGGATTGAAGCCATTGCCGGGCCTGCGGTGCGGGACTATCTCAATCAACGGGATCAGGTTGTGCGGGAGTTAATGGAGCGGTTCAAAGTTAAGCCGGAAGAGATCATGGAGCGGATCACCGGCCTGCAAACGGAACTCAAAACCACGCAAAAAGAACGGGAAACCCTAAAAGCAGAAGTGGCTCTCCTGAAAGCGAAGGATTTACTCACCCAGGCCAAGACGATCAACGACCTCAATATTCTGGTGGCTGAACTCCCCGATATGGATGCCAATGGCCTAAAAACAACGGCGGAATGGTTTCTCCAAAAACTGCCTCAAGGTGCGGTGGTATTGGGTTCAGCCAATGATGGGAAAGTGAGTTTAGTCGCAGCCCTGAGTCCAGAGGCAATCCAACAGGGGTATCATGCCGGAAATCTCATTAGAGAACTGGCTCAACTGTGTGGGGGGGGCGGGGGCGGGCGGCCCAATTTTGCCCAGGCCGGAGGGAAACAACCGGAAAAACTCACAGAAGCCTTAGAGTTAGCACGGACTCACCTAGGGATTTGAGGAATGGCTGATGGAAGAATTATTAGAATTGCGGGCCTTGGTGCAAAATCACGACTACGAAAAAGCCCTAGCTCTGATCGATGAACTGGAAGAAATGTCGCGGGAAGACAAGTTAGCCAAAATCTATAGCTATGCAGTGGTGCTGTTAGTTCATTTAATCAAACAAGCAGCGGAGGAACGGACAACTCGGTCTTGGGAGTTTTCGATTTATAACAGTGTTAAGAGCATTAAACGAGTAAATCAGCGGCGGCAATCCGGGGGAGTTTATGCCAACGAAGCCCAACTGATTGAGATTATTGCAGATGCATTTGATACGGCCCTAAGAAAAGCAGCTTTGGAGGCATTTGAAGGGATTTATACGGATAAGCAACTTTTGGACAAAATTAACCCCACTGAAATTCAGGAACAGGCTTTAAGGCTGATCAATAGTCGAGATTAAGTTCAAGATAGGGCCTGGAGATTTTGTTCAGACAATACAACACTGTAAAAACAAATTCTAGCCTCCACCAAAGAGTATTGGGACAATATCTAAGAAGTGTGTGTTTGAAGGTTCTTGAAGGTTTAATGAACGTTCATTATGTTTATAATTACCTATCTGGTACTGGGCAAGTATCCAAGTCATAAATTCCGTTATTGAAGAAGCTAATACGAACTTATTACTCTCATCGGTTCCAAAATTAATGACTTGACCTATTATCCCAGCACTACCCGGATCTAAATCTATGCCTAAATGATTTCCTGAGCCATCATGAGAAAAAGGAATCCATTTAAGATTAATGTATATGGGCTTGATAGCATCGACTGGGTAAGATTCGCCAGTAATTTGTGTTGCATAGTTTTCCTCCCCAAAATCTTCAGCCTCCTTTGCAAAGTCTTGAGCAAGCTCTCGCCATGCGCTCCACTGATCAAGGAGATCGTCCATACTTAAGAATGGCAACCCACAAAATATTCCTGTAACTTCGCCTTTTTGACCATTGTGTCGCCTGTAAAAAGCCTTAAAATCTTCAGGTAAGTCACAATTTAAGCAACGCTCTAGTTCATGAAGCTGTTCACTTGAACATCCTGGATTAAGATCAGCAATCACTTCAGGAAGGTTTTGACCAAGCCAAGATTCTAAAGCTTCCCAGAGTTCATCCATATATTAGCTCCTCAAGATACTTTAACTTAAAGATTTAACTAACTTCCATTCTTCCCTACCCATAATCAATTTAGCCACAAAATTATATACACCCTATTTAACCATTTTGTATTTCATACTTAAGTAAAATAATCCCAACTTCTACTTTACCTGTTGCTCCCATTGGACATTAAATCCTGCAACATTTTGGGCAACTATCCCCGCAAATCGGGAGAATAGACAATAGCCTCCTGTACCTTGGTTGGATCCCATGCCTCGCCCCGCCCGTCCTAAAGCCACTGACTCCGCTCACGCCGGCCAACTGATTGATCTGCACCAGGCCCTGACTAATCAACCCACAGGGGCCATCACACCCACCCCAACCGCCTCTCATGATTACTATCCACCACCCCTCACCCGCCCCTATCGCTTTGAAGACTTGGGATGGAAGCCCCTGGTGAACTATATCCCCACCCCTAAAACACCGCCCGCCCCCCTGACGGATCCGGATTTAGGTTGGTTAGATTAAGCTATTTTTTTCTCGATTTCAGTTAGGGGTAATACTAAATCAGTAATGATGCATTACAAAATGCCGTTTTGATGGTAGGACACCCTGATAGGCATCCCAGTCATCTGTGTGGAATACAGCACACTGTCGGTAGACGGGCGGTAAAGAGTTCCATAAGGCCACTGCGCTTTCACGCCCTCGATACCCGACATGGACTCCAAAATTTCTCGGGTATCGAAATCTAGAGCTAGCCAGACCCACTGCTTATTCCTGCAATGGTCAACAAACGACCACAGTTCGTCACACTGCACGGTCATTGACCTTTTTTTTGAGGTGAAGCTAGCGGTTTTTGCCGTTTGTCCAGCTTGGACATTGTAGAGCTTTGCTATACCTCTGGTAGGCTATGCCAACGTTTTTAGAGGCATTAATTAAGGTTGCAAATGACTTCAGCTTTTATTTTTCCAAGGCTATCATTACCTTTAGAGTTCTACCTAACTTATGGTGATTAGAACTACTAAGAGATCCCGATTATTTGGGTTTGTTGATCTGGTCTCAAGGCAGCGACAAAGACTCGATTTCATCCAGGTTTTTTCCCAGGCCCCAACTCAGTACCTCAGCCCCCCAATTTGTGACTAAAACATCATCCTCAATCCGAATCCCTTTGACATCGGCAAATTTGCTCAGAACTGCCCAGTTAATCCATTGGCCAAGTTTCGGATCAAGCCGGGCCGGGTTGAGGAGTTGGGGAATTTGATAAAAGCCGGGTTCAATCGTCACGACCATATTTTCTTGCAGGGGCCGATGTAACCGTAAATATCGCCATCCAGGTTTGCGGCTCCGAGTCCGCCCCAGCCCATAACCGGCTAAATCCCCCAAGTCTTCCATGTCATGCACATCCAGGCCAAGTAAGTGTCCAATTCCATGGGGAAAGAAGACCGTCGCAATATCCAACGCCAATAAATCGCTGAGTGTGCCTTGGAGAATCCCTAACTCTAGTAACCCCTCTGTGATCACCCGTAGAGCAATGTCATGAATCTCCCAAAATTCGACAGCGGGTTTAAGGGCGGCAATGGCCTGGGTTTGAGCGGCTAAGGCGACTTCATAAATGGCTTTTTGTGTGGCTGAGAATTTTCCTGAAACCGGCCACGTGCGAGTAATATCCGCAGCCCAGCCCCCTGGTGTTTCCGCGCCCAAATCTACTAGAAGGAGATCGCTGGGATTTAAGGCATTGGGTGAATGTTCTTGATGCAAAACCTGACCTTGGGTGGTGACGATGCTGGTGTAAGCAAGGTTAAATTGATGGGCGGCGACGACTTGTTCCATCCAGGCCCGGACTTTAGCTTCGGTTTTAGCGGTTTTGGTTACTCTCATGCCAGCTTGGTGGGCCCGGATCGTCACTGCAATGGCCTGGGAAATTTCCGTAATTGCAGCGGCATCGTGGGTGAGGCGTAAGTCAATCAGGGCCTGGGCGAGTTGGAGATCGGGGTCAACCAAAGGAAACTTGACGGGGCGGTTTAAGATTTCGGCTTGATGTTGGCGGTCTTGAGGATTCACCAGGGGAATAGTGGCGACGTTGGCAGTAAATCGCGAGAGTTCAGCCAGAGGATAACTGGCCTGGGCCTGGAGTTGATAAGCCAATTGGCTACGGGTGGGGGTTGCGCCATGCCAGATTGCCGCATCGGGGCCGGGTTCATCCCAAAACAGGGTTAAGTTTCCGTTTTCCAGATAAATCACGGCCTCGGCCAGGTTAAGCCCGGTGAAATAAAGAAAATGACTGCTGGCCCGAAACGGATAGGTATTGGCCCGAAAGTTCCGACTGATGCGACTGCCTGACCAGAGCAAAACCGGATCAGGATAGTTTTTGTGGAGTCTTTGCCGCCGGGTGAAGAATTGCTGGCTCATGTTTCTAAAATCATCCGATTACTCCGCAAGGCCTGAATCCACGGACTGGTTTGCCAGTTTTCGGTGAGTAACAGTTGAATTAACTGACTGCTGCGGTGACTGCTGGGAGTGTCTTGGAGGCCTAAATAGTTGCTAGCGGTGTGGTGGCTATCACTTTCCATTGCTTTAAATAAACCATCGGAATTACTCAAAATATTTTGTAGCTGGGCCTGGACATTATTCCACACCCCCATTTGCCGCATATTACTCAGGGACTCGGCGACCACATCCTGGCGATTTTGAATGAGTACCGTTTGCGGATGTAAGACCTCTGGTAAATCTGCCCATAAAATCACCGGCCCATAGCCAATAATTCGCACCATCTCCGCCCATTTTGTTGCCCCGGATAACACTTGCTCGACAATCCGACAGGCTAAGGCGGAAATAATTAATCCCTGACTGTGAGCGACAATAAAAATCTCTGACCCGGCCTGAATTCCCCGCAAAATTTCATAGGCTAAGCGTAATGTGGGTCGGGGTGCGCCAGGGGGTAAACTGCCATAAATGTAATTGGTAAACTCGCCCCAGGCCATTTTTTCGATAAAGGGCAACTTCAACACTGCCCGCAAACTATCCAAATTGTCGTCACTCAGGGGCAAGGCTAATTTTCCAGGGAGTTGGGTTTTGGCAATCGCTACTATATCGGCATCGGGAGCTAAGTCTTGGATACAGAGAAAGTTCAGTAATTGCCCATAGGCCTGGAGCCGTTGTTGACTGGTTGCCGTATTTTGCCCAGGCCAGTAGCGATAAAGTTCGGCTTTTCCTAACAAACTTTCGAGTAAATCTGCTTCAAAGCCGTGGGTTTGGTTATGAATCCCGTAAATATCTAAGGGGTTGGCCTGGGTCAGTTGGGCCAGTTGATTTAAATCCCGATTTTGCTTATCTAAACCGCTGCTCATGCCATTGACGTGCAACAGTAATCGCCTGCGACCGACCGCCGGGGCCTGGGGACAACTCAGCAAATACCCATCAGAATTTGTCATCCTTAGATTTTAAAACACTGCTGTAGAAAAGCTCTTGGCTGGGCCTGACTAAAATAAAGTTGATGCTGATTGGGCCAACATCATGACACTAACAACAGAACCAGAGCTAATCTATCCCGACAGTGATGGGCAACCGATGGCCGACAACACGAAGCAATTTAACTGGATTGTTCTAATTAAAGAAAATCTGGAATGCCTATTTGCCGATGATCCGCATGTCTTTATTGGCGGTGATTTGCTCTGGTATCCCGTCGAGGGTCGCCCCGATATTCGCCTAGCTCCCGATGTTTTAGTAGCGATGGGCCGGCCCAAGGGAGACCGTGGCTCCTATCAGCAATGGGTAGAAGGAAATATTGCCCCCCAGGTGGTGTTTGAGATTTTATCCCCCGGAAACACGCTCAAAGAAATGACAAAAAAACTCCATTTTTATGAACGGTATGGGGTAGAAGAGTATTACATCTATGATCCGGATCGGCATGAACTCACGGGCCTGGAGCGGATTGAGGACAAACTGGAATTGATTGAAGGGATCGAGGCCTGGACTAGCCCCCGCCTGGGGATTCGGTTTGACTGGACACCGGAATCGCTAAAAGTTTTTTACCCCGATGGGAAACCATTTTTATCCACGATTGAACTAGCGAAACAGACAGAAGCGGCCCAAATGTCCTTAATTGTTGAACGAGAACGCGCCGAGCTAGAAAAACAACGGGCTGATCAAGAAATGGAACGAGCCGATTCAGAACAAAAGCGGGCAGAATTGGAAAAACAACGGGCTGATCTAGCTGAAGCTGAGAAGATGCAGTTATTGGAACGACTCCGGCAAGCTGGCCTGGAACCCTAGGGGTTGAGATTACCTAAGATAAAAACTAACGCGCCTTGGGCAAGACTATGACGCTAGCAACCACACCGGACATTATCTACCCCGACAGTGACGGGCAACCGATGGCCGACAACACGAAGCAATTTAACTGGATTGTTCTAATTAAAGAAAATCTGGAATGCCTATTTGCCGATGATCCGCATGTCTTTATTGGCGGTGATTTGCTCTGGTATCCCGTCGAGGGTCGCCCCGATATTCGCCTAGCTCCCGATGTTTTAGTAGCGATGGGCCGGCCCAAGGGAGACCGTGGCTCCTATCAGCAATGGGTAGAAGGAAATATTGCCCCCCAGGTGGTGTTTGAGATTTTATCCCCCGGAAACACGCTCAAAGAAATGACAAAAAAACTCCATTTTTATGAACGGTATGGGGTAGAAGAGTATTACATCTATGATCCGGATCGGCATGAACTCACGGGCCTGGAGCGGATTGAGGACAAACTGGAATTGATTGAAGGGATCGAGGCCTGGACTAGCCCCCGCCTGGGGATTCGGTTTAACTGGACACCGGAATCGCTGAAAGTCTATTACCCGGACGGAAAACCATTTTTATCCACGATTGAACTAGCGAAACAGGCAGAAGCGGCCCAAATGTCCTTAATGGTTGAACGAGAGCGGGCAGAATTGGAAAAACAACGAGCTGACCAGGCCGAGACGGAAAATCTCCGGTTATTGGAACTTTTACGCAAGGCTGGGATTGAATCTTAAGGGGAAATTGATTAGGCCTGGGGAATTGGTTCTTGGCGGATTGACCAGTCTAAAAGCTGCATCGGATGGTAAACCGGGGTGGTATGGCCTTGCTCCTGGAGATGTTGACGAATTTGCAACGTACAGCCGACATTAGCCGAAACAATTACCTCTGCTTTGGTTTGGGTCAGGTTTTTGACTTTTTGTCGCCCCAGTTCTGCCGCTACTTCCGGCTGGAAAATGTTATAAACCCCGGCACTACCGCAACACAAGGCCGCATCTATGGGTTCTCGCAGGGTGACACCAGGAATTTGCCGCAAGAGTTGCCGGGGTTGGAGTCTAATTTTTTGCCCGTGGAGCATGTGACAGGCATCTTGATAGACCAAGGTTAAGGGTTCGGATTGCAAGGGATGGAGCGGGGCGGTTAAACCGACATCAGCCAGAAATTCTTGGACATCTTTAACGGATTGAGCAAAGGCCTGGGCCGGTGTGGCGTAGTCAGGATCGTCAGCGAGTAAATGGCCGTATTCCTTGAGCGTATGGCCACATCCAGAGGCGTTAATGATCACCGCATCTAAGTCCCACTTGGCAAAGGTATTAATCATCTGACGGGCGAGGGCCTGGGCCTGGGGTTCTTGACCTTGGTGATGGGGGAGAGCAGCACAACAGCCTTGACTCGGGGGAATGACCACTTCACAGCCATTGGCCGTTAAGACTCGAATTGTGGCGACATTGACTTCCGGTAAAAAAATTCGTTGCACACAGCCCAGAATTAACCCAACTCGATAGCGTTTGGCACCTTCGGCGGGAACTATGGTCGGAAATGTGTCTTGCCAGGCCTGGGGGGGGATGGGTGGGAGCATTTTCTCCATGGCTGCCAGGGACTTAGGCAGGAGTTTCGCTAGGGGAGAGTTGCGCCAGAGGGTTTGCAGGCCGGTTTTTTGGTAGAGCCACAGGGGCGCGAGTAAGGCCCGTAAGCGTTGCGGATAGGGGAAGGTGGTAAAAATCAGTTTGCGTAAAAGTTGCTCACCGAGGGGGCGTTTGTAATTGCGTTCAATTTGGGGGCGGGTGGCAGCGATGAGTTGGTCATAGGCCACACCCGAGGGACAGGTGGTGACACAGGCCAAGCAGCCTAAACAGGTATCAAAATGCTGAATTGTTGCTGGAGACAGCGGGGCCTGGGCTTCGTTAATTGCATCCATCAGATAAATGCGGCCGCGGGGCGAGTCAGTTTCTTTGCCAATGACGCGATAACTGGGGCAAGTGGATAAGCAAAACCCACAATGAACACAGGTATCAATCAGCTTTGGATCAGGCGGCGACTGGGGATCAAAGCCAGGGAAATTTGCAATGTCGATAGCAGGCTGTTCTGGTGCTGACATTAAATCCCTCCGACAAATCGCTGCGGACTGAGTAGCCCCTTGGGATCAAATTGTTGCTTAATCGTTCGCATTAGGGCCATTGCATTTCCGCTGTAACCCCATAGATCTAGGCGTTGTTTAAGAGTTATGGGGGCATCAAGCACTGTAAAAAATCCGCCTTTAGTTGCTACAGTCTGACGGGCCATTTCAATCATGTCTTCTAAGGCTGGTTCATTGCCCAACAGTTGTAATTCCCCAACCCCTGCACCCCAATGAAACACAACCGAACTACCCAGGCCCCGTTTTGTAAATCCCTCCAGCATTAGTTTTAGGCCAGAAATAGCCTGATTGGGCAGGAGTCCAAATTTTGCCCGTAAACCGCCAGGCCCCAAACTGCCCGCACTTAAGCCCCCCATCGGTTTCGGAATTTCCGTCAGCTGTACCCCCATGGTTTGTGCCAGATGATGCAGCCGTGCTCCTTGGACTTGAACCGCTGGGCCAAACCCCTGAAACTGCACTCGTAGGCCCAAATCCCCCTGTAAATGAGTCGTCGTCAACCAATCCGGTGAGAGCAAATCCACACAGGCCGGGACTAAGGCATTCCCCAGTAAATCTGGCAGTAGCTGGTCAAGTTGTGCATAGGAGCCACCGATGAGCCAGGTTTGTGTTTGTTCCGGCAGCGGATAGACCCGGAGTGTTAACTCAGTGATGATGCCCAACGTCCCCCAGGCCCCGATTAGGAGTTTATGTAAGTCGTAGCCAGCGACATTTTTGACAACCCGCCCCCCGGATTTAACCAAGGTGCCATCAGCCCGGACAAACTGCATCCCCAAACACAGATCCCGAATTGTGCCGTAGCGATGTCGGAGTGATCCCGTATCCCGTGTGGCCGCAATCCCGCCCAAGGTCGCCAAATCCGGTTGAGTCGGATCCAGGGCGATAAACTGATTCTCCCGTTTCAGGTGAGTTTGTAAGTTGAGAAAGGTCATCCCGGCCTGGGCTGTGACGGTCATATCGGCGGCGGCATGGTCAATCAACTGGTTTAAGCGGGCCGTACTCAGTAAAATCTCAGCAAAGCCCAGGCCCCCCCAGGCCAACTTTGTCCCACTGCCCAAGGGTAAAACTCGCCAGCCCGACTGATTTGCCGCCTTGAGAAGCTCTTGAACTTGGGCCACGGATTCGGGATAGACCACGGCCACGGGTTGCGATTGCGGATTTAAGGCATTTTGCCAGGTGCGATGAGATGGATGCTCAGTCCAGGCCTGGAGATTTTCACGCCCAAGAAGATCGGCTAGGGTTTGGAGAATCATAGTTTCTATCCGGGCAGCCCGCCTGAATGTCCGTCCCTACTTACTCGGCAGTTCAAAGACAAACCCCTCATAGTAGAGCAATTGCCCCTCCTCACTCATGACTGGGCGAGCACTTTCACAGATGCGACCGACCGTACCATCACTATGGCGAATTTCGCTAACCATATTTTTGACATAGCCCTGAGTTTTCATCAGTTGCAGATAACGCGGCCACTGTTGTGCGTCAGCATAGGGAATAGTTTCGTAGGCACCTGGATCATCGAACCAGTCCTGGGCGGCTGCATAGCCAAAAATCTGAGCCAGAGCATCATTGAGCTTAAAATATCGCCCTTCTGGTGAGCGTTGATAGACTCCAATAATCGCCTCGTCAAACATCCGCCGATAACGCTCTTCCATCTCTTGCAAAGACGTGACTAAATCCCGCCGTTCTTCCACCACCTGTTGCAGTTGTTCGTTTTGTTGTTTAAGGAGAGCATTTTTATGGCGGAGACTTTGTTGCAGTTGAGCAATGATCAATTGATTTTTGACCCGTGCAAGGACTTCTTCGGCTTGAAAGGGTTTAGAAATGTAATCCACCGCCCCGGCCTGGAACGCCTTGACCTTATCAAAAACATCATCAAGGGCACTGATAAAAATCACCGGAATCGACCTAGTTTCGGGCTGACTTTTGAGTTTGGCACAGACCTCATAGCCATCCATGTCTGGCATCATGATATCCAGCAAAATCAGATCCGGTGGCTCGGCCTCAACCCCCATCAGGGCCATTTCACCATTAATTGCCAGCCGCACCTCATAGCCTTCTAGCTCCAGGAGTGCACTCAGGACTTCTAGATTTTCGCGGGTATCATCAACGATTAAGATATTGCCAGTGGTGGCTTCTAACTGGTCTATGGACATGACAGCGAACCCTGCTCTCTCTCTATCTACTGTACAAGAGAAGACGGAATCCACCGAAAAACTGGTAACGTTGCTGAACCGATTCAATCCTCACCCCACCGGCCTGGAATCATTTCTGGGTAAGAGATCCTAACTATCCTGGGCAATCTACTCGCTGCCAATAAAACAACATTATCTGCTCTTAATAGATCAGTAAAATTACGGATTCACAGTGTCCCAGGATTAGTCTAGGATCAAGCTTAATGGGGGATCAGGTGACGTTAGATTCAGACGACCTGAGACATAGCCAACCCAAAAAGACAAATATTAGTGTTGTTTAGGAGCCCCCAATGCCAAGTCTATTGAATCCACTGTACCAATTCTCCAATCATCCCAAAACATAAAATCTCACAGTTAATAATTAGTTTTCACCAATTCAACTCAGAAGTTTTACCTAGGCTTATTTTCGCGTGAGATATTATTGGCAGTGGAGTAAGGCTAATGCCTGATTTAACCCTTTTAAAAAACAGAAACGCACCAGAAGCCACGAATATCTCCCGCTCAAGCACTTCAACAATTCTACTTTTTCTTGGCGGACTGTTTGGAATTGCCGCGGGGGTTTACCTCCTCTGGGATAGTACCAGCGTCAAAAGTCAGGAAGCAGTAATCAACGGCCGAATTATCTCAATCAATGCCCCCCGCTATGGTTTAGTAAAAAATTTAGATCTCAAAACCCGAGATTTTGTTCGCGATGAACAGGTACTTTTTGATTTGGTTAACCGTAACTTGGATATTTCCCATACAGAACGGATCAAGACTGAAATCACCCAGGCCAAGCTTGATATTACTAATTTTCAAACTCAGGCCAAGGAGACGGAAAAACAACTTAATCGGGCTAACTCTGATCGAGTTCTACAGCGCAACTTAGAAGTGCAAAAATACCAAGCCGACATTCGCACTCTCCAGTCCTCACTCCAACGGGCCAGAGAAGAATACAGTTTGGCAAAAATCACCTATGACCGTCGGCTTTCACTGTTACAGGAAGGGGCCATTTCTGCAGAACAGGTGGATATTGCCCGGACTGAAATGAACAGTCGTCAGGCCCAAATTCAAGAAGTGCAGCGGCAAATTATCGAACGGCAAACCAACCTGGAAGCTGCCAAAAATGAATTGACGATCATGAATACTCGCAGTAACTCAGATCCCAGTCTGCGCACCCAAGAACTATCTGCCAAGCTGCAAGAATTACAACAGCAGATTAAAACAAAAAAAGTCCTGATCCGGCAACTTGAAACTGAGCTGAACTCTAATCGAGAAGGACAAGTTTTGCCTGTAATAGCTCCTTTTAGTGGGTTAGTGTGGACAGTTAAAGAAACCAGTGGTACAGAAGTTTTAACTGGGCAAAAAATCCTGGAGTTATTAGACTGTTCTGAGCGTTGGCTGGATGTCTATGTGAATGAAAGCCAAGTCCGCCGTATTCGGGTCGATCAGCCAGTCATGATTACCTTAACGGCCACCGGAGAAAGAGTAGAGGGCACTGTAGAATATATTCGCTCAGGTTTAGGGCGGCTCCGGCCTGGGGAAGATGTTTTACAACCCATTGAAGCCAAGTTGCAGAAGCAAGCCCAGGTTCGAGTCAAATTAAAACCGCAGTTTTTAGATCGAGCCTTTGCGGCTAACTTTTGTCATGTCGGCTTTACGGGGTCGGTTCGGTTTGAAAAGAAATAATTAATTCCCTGGATGCAGATGAAACAGCAGCGTGCAAAAACCTTCGCCTACACAGTCGCCATTGGTGGATTACTGTTCTTTCTCCTTTCTTTGTTTTGGGACTTAGTCAGTAAGGGAGGGGCAATTGCCTCTTTTGGTGATTTTTTAATTCTATTTGAGCAATCTAAATATGTTCAAATTGGGAATCACGGAAATAACTTTTTAATGTTAGCGGCCTTTGGCTTTACTGCGGCTTTAGTTGCCTTTCCCTATCGTCGATGGTTTTGTCCAATTGCAATCATTGGCTCCCTATTTTTTACATTTCGCTATCTGCTGTGGCGGTTCACTACCCTTTTCCCCAACCCGAATCTAATCTCTGACTTAGTCACCTGGCTATTTTTTGCCGCAGAATTGATTTTAATCATTCGCCTTTTAGTAACCCTAATCCAATCTCTATTTTTAGACTTAAATCGCCGTAAACGCCAGGCCAACCAGTATGAGCCTGATATTCAGCCAGGCCGATTTTATCCATCTGTTGATGTCTTTATTGCTACCTATAACGAATCAACTCAGTTACTCAGCCGAACAATTGTTGCTGCCAAAAAGTTGGACTATACTAATAAAAAAATTTATGTGTTAGATGATGGTAACCGTCCAAAAATTGCTGATTTAGCTGCCAAACTCAAGGTTAACTATATAAACCGCCCCAATAATCAACATCGCAAAGCCGGTAATCTCAATCACGCCCTCAGCCAAACCACAGGAGAATTTATTCTTGTTTTAGATGCTGACTTTATTGTTTTCCCACGCTTTCTTAAACGGGTTTTAGGCTTTTTTCAGTCTGAACAAGTTGCCCTAGTACAAACACCTCAACATTACTATAACCCTGATAATCATAATAAAAACTTAGATCTCGGCTCAGTCTTACCCCATGATGTCGATTATTTTTATAGCTATCTACAACCCCTGCGCGATCGCTTTAATGCAGTTATGTGCTGTGGTACCTCCTACGTGGTTAGACGCAAAGCCCTAGAGGCGGTGGGTGGCTATGTTACTGAGTGCGTTGTCGAAGATTATCAAACCAGTACCAAAATGTTGACCCAAGGCTACGAGGTGGTTTTTCTCAATGAGATTTTAAGTATCGGCGAAGTTCCCCGCAATTCTGAAGAATACATCCAGCAAAGACTCCGTTGGCTCCAGGGTAATTTTCAACTCTATTTCCACCCCAAAGAACTGCCAATTTGGACGAGACTATCTTTTACACAACTGTTATTTTACATTCTTGAACTGGGCTACTGCTTAACTCCCTTTAGTCGGATTATTATCCTACTCTCACCCCTCGTTGCCCTGGCTTTTCAAGTCACAATCATGCAAGCTGAGTTGAGTGAATATCTTTACTTTGCGATTCCATTTTTACTGTCAGCTAACTTTAGCTTGATCTATTTATCGCGCAATCGTTATTTTCCCTTTTGGGTAGAGTCTTACGAGATTCTATTGGCTATGTCTGCCAGTATTCGCATCCTCCGCACCCTATTTAAACCCCAGGCCTCGTTTGCCAGCGGGGTGACAGGAAAAGAAATTACAACCCACAGCAATTTGAGATTTAACCTTCGCATAACTTGGTTTCTTTGGAGCTACTTGGGTGTTTCAATCGCAATTTATTTAATCACGCTATTTTCGCTTGATTTCTTCTTGGTTTCGACCTACGCTGCCCTGTCGGTTTCAATTACATTACTATGGACGATTTACAACTTAATCATGGTGATTTTAGCGATCCTATCTGGAATTGATACACCGGAAAAACGTCAAACTGATCGCCATCAGGTGAACCGAGTTGTTTCTTTTCAGCTTGCGGATAAAACGTTCTGGGGAGTGACCTCAGATTTATCAGAAGCTGGGTGCAAAATAAAACTAACGACGCCCTTCTATGAACTATTACCACTGCGCCAAACTGGAAAGCTGTATTTTCCGGAAGCAAACATCACCCTCAATGCAGAACTAATGAGTGCGGTTGACTCTCAAATGCATGGCTATTTAGGCTTACAATTTTTAGAGTTGACCCTTGCCCAAACTGAAGCTCTCCTATCGATGATCTTTGTTCATAATCCCCGAATTGCAATTAAAGCTTCGACCAATGCCTTGGATGCTGTGATCCTAATGTTTAGTTCTGTTCTTAATCCGAAGCGTCATCTCAGTTCCTAACTAGGAGCTTGAACGAAAGTCATTTCTGCCAAAACTGGGATCTGCAAAACCAGTACCCGCCACGCTCTCAAGTATTTTCGTGTTTCACTCCCAAGAAAAATGACTATATTTTTTAACTAGACGGAGATTGGAGAAAGGCCTGGTTTTTGCTTAAAACGCCTATTGCTTTTGAGAATCCGATGGCCTGGGGCAGGAAAATAGTCGAGAATCAAGACATTCCTATATTCTCGAACGCGTTTGCCATGTCTGCCGAAGCCCTCGCCACCGAAACTATACCTGTGGATCACCGGATTGAAACCGACACCATGGGGGCGGTATATGTCCCGCTAGATCGCTACTGGGGGGCCCAAACAGCCCGCTCTTTGCATCATTTTGCCATTGGCGATGACACCATGCCCCGGGAAATGATCCAGGCCCTGGGGATATTAAAGCAAGCGGCGGCCATGGCTAACGCGGAACTGGGCGAACTATCACCTGAGCACTCGCAATTCATTATCCAGGCCGCTGAGGAGGTCAAACGGGGTGATTTAGACGATCACTTTCCCTTGAGCATTTGGCAAACCGGCAGCGGCACCCAAACCAACATGAATGCCAACGAAGTCATTGCCAATCGCGCCATTGAACTAGCTGGGGGAATTTTGGGTAGTAAACGGCCAATTCATCCGAACGATCATGTCAATTGCAGTCAATCCTCGAACGATACCTTTCCCACGGCAATGCACATTGCGGCTGTCCAGGCCCTTCAGCAACGCTTACTGCCAGCTTTAGGAGAGATGGAGCGGGTCCTAGGGGAAAAAGCCCAGGCCTGGCAGAACGTGATTAAAATTGGACGGACTCACCTGATGGACGCGGTACCGTTAACCTTTGGGCAAGAATTTTCGGGCTACCAGGCCCAGCTTGCGCAGAATATTGACCGAATTCAGTCGGTTCTACCCCATTTGTATGAATTGGCCATTGGGGGGACAGCGGTGGGGACAGGCTTAAATACCCATCCCGAATTTGCCGAACGGGTTGCCGCCAAAATTGCCGAACTCACGGGGTTTCCCTTTGTTTCTGCGCCGAATAAATTTGCCGCCTTAGCCGGGCATGATGCGGTGGTCATGGCCAGTGGGGCCTTGAAAACCTTGGCCTGCGGGTTCATGAAACTAGCTAACGATATTCGCTGGATGGGGTCGGGTCCGCGCTGTGGGTTGAGTGAGTTAATTTTGCCCCCGAATGAGCCAGGCTCCTCAATCATGCCCGGAAAAGTCAACCCGACCCAATCGGAAGCCTTAACGATGGTCTGTATCCAGGTGATGGGCTTAGATGCGGCCATTGGCTTTGCCGGGTCTCAGGGGAATTTTGAGTTAAACGTGTTTAAGCCAATGCTGATCCACAACCTGCTCACCCAAATCACCTTACTGGCCGATGCCTGTCATTGTTTTACTGAGTTTTGCTTGGCTGGCCTGGAAATTAACTATCCGCAGGTGGCCCACTATCTTGAGCATTCCCTAATGTTGGTGACAGCCCTAAATCCCCACATTGGCTATGACAATGCTGCAAAAGTGGCTAAGACTGCCCATGCCGAAAACATCAGCCTGAAACAAGCCGCCGTAAACTTAGGATTTTTAACAGAAGCGGAGTTTGAACAATTGATTCAGCCAGCGGCCATGACCCATCCCCATTGAGCTTGCCCCAAACACCGATAAATTCTCCTCCATAATGGAAAGAGAGTCCTCGTGGTTCCCCAAGAGTAGCGCAAGAGTGTTGATTGACCATTACTAACCCTGCTTTTTATGTCTAGGACAACTCTGGGAACCTTTCTCAAACTTGTCCCCACCTATTCCGCTGCCACCTTGGTCACGGCCTGGCTTGAACATTGGTCAGGGGTTGCCACTGTTGAGGGATGGGTGATGGTGATTGACGCGTGGGGCTGTCCCCAGGCCTTACTCAATGGTTGGGCCGTTTTGGCGCAGGTGCTGCAACACCCGGAACTCAAGCCGCTGACCTTAGGGAGTGAAATCCTCCAGGCCTGGGCCATTGCCATGATGCCAGTGCGGGCGGATTTAGGGGTGGGCGAGTGGTTCGCGACAAAAGCAACAGGTTCGGGTAAAGGGGAGATCGCCACCGCCTTAGTCAGTTTAGATGGACAGTATTTAGGGTTGCTGGATTTACCGGCCGTAATCCATTACTTTGCCCAGCAATTTCCCAATCCGGAGCAGCATTCGAGTCTAGGAATTGCCCCAGAACTGTTGCGGGCCTGGGAAAGTTTAAGTTGGCCGGTGTTGATTCAAACCGGGGACGGGGAAGCCCTCTGGCATAACGAAGCCTGGAAAAACCAATTGGGTCAGGATGGAATCAAAATTTCCCCCACGGGTGAGATTCAGGGACATCTACTTTGGGCCGGGCAACGCCACACCTCGCGCTGGCAATTTTATCCACTCCCCTTGAGTACCGATGGGCATATTCTGGCCACCGCGATGATTCTCAAAACCCAACCGGAACTCCTGCCTGCCCTCTGCTTGACCGGCCTGGGAACCGCGATGGCTAGTTCTCTGCAACCCAATCCCTTAACTCAGGTGACTCTATGGATTGTCTTGGGTCTGGAATTGCCCGATACAGAAACCCAAACCAGTCAACTGGCCGCCAACCTGACTGCTCTGCGCCAACGCTACCAGGGACAACAGGACTTTTTAGCCAGCCTTAACCATGAACTCAAAAATCCGGTTACCAGTGTCCTCAGTCTCAGCCAACTGTTGCAGCAAACCGATTTTAAGCAACGCCCGACCCGCCAGCAGGATTATCTGGATCAAATTGAACGCTCCTGCCGCCAATTGAGTTATGTCCTAACCGAATGGTTGGAGTTGAGCCAGGCCCAGCAGGGAAATTTGGAGTTAACCTGGGAACCCTTGCGTTTACGGCTGTTACTGGAGCAGGCCCAGGACTGGCTCAGACAACGTCCCCAGATATTTACGCCCGAGTTCAGTCCGACCGCGATAGGACAACGCTTAGAGGCTTTCGAGGTGTGGATTGAACCTGGCCTGGAGGTGATTTCCGGCGATAAATTACGGGTTCGACAAATTTTGGGGCATTTGATCACCGCATTACTCTGGCTGAATCACCAGGATCAGTCCTCAGAATTCCAGGCCTGGGGGCTAATCGCCAAGCAGGGCACGCGCTGGCACGAACTGAAACTATGGCAAATGGGAGTGGGAATTCCCCTGGTGGAACAAATCACCCTACTTGAGACCCTAGGGGATAGGGGCAAAATGAACACGACGGTTGGCCTCGGCCTGATCTTGGCGCGGCAACTGATCCGTTTGCATGGAGGAGAACTCAGTCTCTGGGCGACAGACGCGGAATGTCCCGGCCGGGTGGAGTTTTCTATTCTCTGGCCAGCCAGTTTGGAGCAGTCAAGCACACTGGTTTTACTCTATGGCCACAACCCAGCCGGGTTAACAGCACTGGCAAATACCCTTGCACAGATGGGCTATTTAACCGCCGTTGCCCGGCAAGATTTAGAACTGTTGGATAAAAGTCGGCAACTTCAGCCCCAGGCCATTCTGATTGAACCCCATCTCTACCAGGCCGGCGGCGAACTCTTATTTTTGGGAAGCTTGCGACATCTCCTCACCGCCACACCAGAAACCAATGCCATTCCCCTGATTACCTGGAGTCAGTCAGAGCCAGCCAACCTCCCTCCCGGAGTTCATCTCCTCACAGAATCCGATACCTGGCCCAATGACCCAGGCCTGGGAGCCTTACTCCAGCAATTAGAGATGGAATACCGCAACCCCCTGAACGCGCTCCCCCCCGCGGTTAAAGCGGCTCCAACCGTGCCAGAATCCACCAGGGTCTTGACCGTGTTACGACTGGGGACAGCCCGGGCCTTTACTCCCCAACTCCATCGCTTTTTAGAGGCCGATGATTTGGAACAGGGACAACTGTTGGCAGAGATTTGGCAACCAGATATTCTCCTGTGGGATTTACCGTTACCGAGTGGGTTGAGTGAACTGGCTAGCTTAGGGCATTACCCCTTACTGGCCCGCTTACCCCTGGTCACCCTGAATGAGCAAATTACCCGCCAAGCCTATCAAATTCCTGGAGTGATGGTTTACCCCTGCTTAGATGTGGCATTACTCGGACAGGTGATTGAGCGGGCCTGGAGACATTCGATAATCTGACAGAGTTCTTGCTCAAAGGTAATTTGGGCCCGATTTGTCCGGCCACCGAAAAATAGAATTTCTCCCTCGACCAGGCCCCAAATTTGGGAATGCGAGACATAGCTCATAATCACCCCCGCCATCAACAGAGCAAACCCCAAGTAAAACAACGGAATCCCCGGATCGGATTTAATTTGTAATCCGGTACTCCCCAAGACCTCGTCAATGGTCAGTCTGACACCATTAATTTCCTGGCTGACCCCTGGTCGCAGCGTGGCTAGAAACTGCCCTTGGGTGTCGTAAACCAACAGCGTTCCCTGTAAATCCCGAGCAATCAGAGAAATTCCCGCACTGAGATCGGTCTTGGTCGGAATCCAGGTTCCCCAGAGTCGCCCCTTGCCCCCGGTATCCAGTTGCGCCATTGGTAGTTGCAAAACCGGACTATTGTTAATCCGAAACCGCACCCCGCCAATTGACCAGTCGGCCTGGTAGAGCGTTACACCGTCATATTTCAAGGGTTGGTTGACATGAATCGTATCCCGTTTAACTTCGGCTCCGGTTTGATCTAAGACCGATAAATCCGAATAAAACTGATCAATTTCCCCGGCTGCATCATAGTCAATCCAAAAGCGATTCACCCGCACCGACCAATCTTGGGGCGCATGGGAAAAGGGCCCGGCCTGGATCAGATGAGTGATGTTAAAGGTATTGCCACTCACAATTAATTCTTGGGCCATAAACCCGGTCAGGGAACCGACAATCCCCCCGAGCAAAATCAAAATCATACTGGCATGGACAATGATCGGCCCAATCCGCCCGACAATTCCTTTGCGCGCATAAACTCGATCATCGGCCTGGAAAATTTTGTAGCCTTTGCTGGTCAATGCCTCGACTAAATCCGGCAACTTCACCCCAGATAATTCCGTACTCAGGGCCAACTTTTGAAACTGACGCGGTTGTTCGTAGTATTTCCAGCGGCGAGCGGCGGTTAGGGCTGGAAACTGGCGGGTAAAGGTGCAAGTAATTAAACTGGTGCCAAATAGAACAAGTAGGGCCAAATACCACCAGGCCTGGTAAACATGATCTAAGCCCCAGGCCAGTAGTCGCTTACCCGTGAGAAACCCAAACAACGCCGGACTTTCTGGATAATTCGCTAAATAAAATCCCGGGGCCTGGCCCTGCTCAATCACAGTTCCGGCAATACTCAAGAGGGCAATCACCAGCAGCAAAACAATCGCCAAGCGCAGATCCGCAATTAAGGGAACAATTTCTTTTTTCCATAGCCTAATAAACCAGGCCCCGCTCCAGATGGTTGGCTCTAATGACTGGTTATTGACATCCATAGGGCAGGTCGAAGGGGGGCGAGAGGTCTGACTTCACCTTAAATGGTAGGAGATTTAGGGATAGGCAAGAAAATGCTCAGCCGCGGTCTATAGTCATTGCGCTGCGGAAGAAAACACAAAAATACGGGAAACCGTTGCAGATGGTCGGGTTGAGTGTCTCAGTTTTGGCAGAAATGACCATATTAACTCTCTAGGGCTAATATAAGGTTTGAAAATCCGATTCACAGGAGGGGGGTGGGCTGGAGGAGTAGCGCCATTACCGAACTACCTGGACTTTAAACACCACTGCCAACGAGTCTTGATAGACCAATTGAAATTGCTGAGGCTGCTGAAAAAAGTAACGAATCTCCGGGGATACCTGCCCTGAAAAGGGATCGACCGTAATTGCAATATAGTCAGGTTTTTGGCTTGCTAAGACTTGCGCGAAGGGTTTCACTGCCCAGGCCTGGGGGCTGCCGCCATCAATGACACGATTACTAAAGCCAACTCCATACAAGCCATAGGGACGTAAACCCAAGTTATAAATCTTGCTATTCCTGACATGGTCTTGGAGCCACTCATAAACCTGACTGTGCTGAGCCTGAGGATCAGTAGGAGATACGCCAAATAGGATCGTGGTATAACCCGGCAAACCGATGGCAGGTCGAAAAGTCAGCAGTTGTAAGCCAATCACAAGGGAAGTGATGCCACAGCCCACGATAATGGTTAATCTAGAAGTCCGCTCTTGCCGAGGCTGTACCAATCGCTGTAAACCTTGAAAAAACTGACGATTCCCTAACCCCAACTTCCTCAGCACTTCTGGCAGCCCCAGGGCAATCAACGTGATCAAGAGAATGGTAGAGAGAGGGATTAAATAGGCGGCATAGCGCAGTTGCAGATCAATCACCATCTGATCCCCGATCCAGTAACCCGCCCCATGGGGAGTTAAAACCCAGGCCCCAATTCCCAGGAGATTCACCCAGGCCAACAGCCGCAAGGTGGGAGAACAGTGGGCGGGATATTTAACCGAAACAGCCAAGCAAATGCCGGTAATGATCAGGGCCCCAACTAAGACAAAAAGCGGCAGACTGGGACGATATAGCTGGGGATTATTGAGATTACTAAGAATGGTCAGTTCCGCCCCAGGCCGGAGAATTTCGGGAGAAAAGACCTGTCCCTGGAGCCACCAATTGCGTCCATACCAAAATCCAGCAATCAAAATGATCGGTAACCCTAGGGTTTGGAAACGTTGCCAGAGTTTGAGGTGGAACTTTTCGGGGGCAGCGGGCCGGTCAAAGATCGGACAGAGACTTAATACAAAAAATCCCAGGCCATAGTAAAGTCCGTTGGGTTTTGTGCCAATGGCTAAGCCAAGATTAATCCCTGTCCACAATAGCCAGGCCGGTTGTCTTCTGGTCGCAGTTAAGGCTTGGGTCAATGTCCAGAGGGCGAGGATTAACCAAAAGCTGAGAGTTAAATCATTCCGTCCCAGATCAAACCACAACGTCTGCCAGGCCGGGATGGCAAAGCACAACAGCCACAGCCCGATAATTTGCAAGCTGCCCAGGATTGGATGTTGAACAGCGGCACACTTTTGGAGGATGAGAGTGGTTGCGAGCATCAATCCCAGGCCCAAGGTCAAGGTGGTTAGCCCCAACATCACATCTGAGCCTAGGGGAATAAAACTCCACAGTATTAATAGCTCATTCCCACCCGGATATTGACTAAAGGCTCCTTGCAATGTCCATAAACTCTTGCTCTGTAAGTAATCCACCGTATTGGGCAGATGATAACTAACCACATCCCAACTCAGCGGATGCACATTGCGGATTTGCAGCATCAACTCCTGCAGCATTGGGAAAAAGGGGAGGGCCAAAATCACCGCCACACTGCCCACTGCCACCCGGCCCCACTGATTTAGCTCCCACCCGGCTTCTCCTGATTCCTTGGCCCCGCCCCATCTCCGAAACTGCCACAGGAGCAAGCCCAGCCCAAGCAGTCCCAAGCTAAAACTACCGATCACCAAATGAGCCGGATCCAGGCGATTCAAAATCCCCAACACCAAAGTAATGAGGCTAATTTGAGTCAGTACCGCAGCAATCAAAGTCAACAGGGCTGATAAGGGTTTTGTGGGAAAACAGCAGTAGGCCAGCCCCGCCCCGACCCCTATGACCACTCCACTTGCAAGACAGTAGGCCAGCATCACTCCCCCATGCGTCATCTTTCCCATCCTGCCATTTCTTATTTAGGCCTAAAGACTGACCAAACCAGCCTTGACCCCTAATTGACATAATCGGGGGCCTGGGATACTAAACTACTAACAGTCTTGGGGTTGAGTCATGGCAGTGCAGCTACCCTTTTTCAGTTCCACCAATTTTACCGGCCTGGTCAATGAACGCTTTTGGCAGAACTTTTTCCCTGTCCCCGCAACCAATGGCCTGGCCTTAGGCAGTTTAGTCCCGGATTTTGAATTACCCCATGTCCAGGCCGGGGAGCGGATGCGCTTAGCCAGTTTGTGGGTGGAAAAGCCCGTGGTTATTGCCTTTACCCGAATTTTTACCCAGCATCAATATTGCCCCTTTTGCCTGCCCCACATCCAGGATCTGAACGAACAATACCCAAAATTCCAGGCCAAGGGAGTTGAACTGCTACTTGTGACCAGTACGGATTTGGGGCAAAGCCAGATTATTGCCAATGATTTAGCCCTCAATATGCCATTGCTCAGTGATCCGGAATGCAAAACCTTTAAAAAATACCAAACCGGCCAAGCCCTGGGAGCACCCCTACCCGCCCAATTCATCATCACGCCAACGGGCCGCCTCCATTACAAGCACCTGTTTTCCTTCTTTGATCACAATGCCAGTGCCGCCCGCCTCTTCGATGAACTGGAATCACTACCCGCTTAAACTGCCCACTTCCGCTAGAATGAGACGAATCGTAATATTCAGTCGTTAATATTGAGATAAGCTCGCACTCAGGACGCAAGATAAGCATGACCATTTCGGAACAATTCCTCCAACGGGGCGATTTGATCGGAACTCAAGTAATTACTCGGGATTCCGGTCGCAAGCTGGGTGTGATTAACCAAGTCTGGGTGGATATTGATCAACGTGCCGTTGTCGCCTTGGGGATGCGCAATACCCTCTTCACCGGGGAACAACGTTATATCTATCTGGATGCAATTCGCCAGATTGGGGATGTGGTCTTAGTAGATACGGAAGCCTCGATTGAAGCGGTGAATGTCTATAACTACAGCACCCTGATTGACAGTGAAGTCATTACCGAGACCGGCGAGCTTCTGGGAAAAGTCCGGGGCTTTAAGTTTGAGGTCGAAACCGGCAAAGTGACTGATTTGGTGATTGCTTCTTTTGGTTTACCCTGGATTCCCGCCCAGTTGATTAGTACCTATGAATTGCCGATTGATGAAATTGTCAGCACTGGCCCAGATCGTCTGATTGTTTTTGAGGGAGCCGAAAGTCGCCTAAATCAATTGACCGTTGGATTACTAGAACGGGTTGGCCTGGGTGCACCGCCGTGGGAGCAGGAAGAAGACGAGTACATTCAGCCGATGACCCCCACCAGTAACCAACTGCCCGCCGGTAGCCGCACCCCCGTTTATCCCCCGGAACGCCGCTATGATGCCCCGCGTCGCCGGATTTCAGAACCCGAATACGAGTACGACTATCGCGAGCCAGCCCCGCGTCGCCCTGAAAAATACTACGAGCAAGATAACTGGGATGAAACCCCCACGGCCAGCCCCAGTCGCTCCAGCTATCCAGAACCACCCATGCAATACGATGATGACCTGGATCAAGATCCCTGGCGGACTCAAGAGGACGAGCCCTACACAGCCCCGCGGGTGAATATTCCCAGCCCTGAAAAGGTGAAGCAAGAAGAACCGGAACTGGATTATTAGAACTGGATTATTAGTCCACTGCCATCGAGAAACGCCTTGAGCCACCAACTGAGATAGGCCCCAGGGGTAGGGTTGAATATCATCGGTCAACCATGACGGCTTGAGGGGGATTAAGAAACTTGTGGCTGGAACAGGAGCAATCCGGCCTGGGGGTTTGAAACAGCCTAAAATAAAAAATTACATTCCACCTGTTTAGCTGCATGGATATTCAAGATTTTTTTGCCCAAAGTTGCGGTCGCTGGTTTTCTCAACGGACAAGTCATCACCTGGCCTTTAAGCAAACTGAAACCGGACAGTCCCAGTTAACGATTGAACTCGTCGCCGTCACTGATCCCGCCGTGATTGCCCTCTGTGAACAGTACGAATGTGATCCTGCGTTGGCTAGTTGTGGGGCGCGGGTGAGTTGGGATGGCACCATGGCCTGGGATGAAGAAAAACATCAAGGTTCAACGGTGCTCGTGACAATTCCAGATGCAGCGGGGGCCACGACGGGAAAACTCCTGCGGGAAGTTGGGTATGCCGAAAAAACGCCCGTTGCCGGAAAATATGTCATGGGCGAGGATGGGGCCTTAACCCTGATTACTGAATATGAAACCATGTATTCCGAAGAGCGACTCTGGTTTGCTAGTCCAAATTTGCGTTTGCGTACCAGTATCCTCAAACGCTTTGGTGGATTCAGCATGGCCACCTTTTGTTCAGAAATCCGCCTCGGTGTGACGAAGCCCCCAGAACAGACTGCCACTGCTGTCGCCAGTAAATAAGCGTTTCCTTTGACTAGTTGCCCCTGAGACCTGACATATCCCTATGAATTCCTATCGCATTACCCTCTTGGCTGGTGATGGCATTGGCCCGGAAATTATGGCCGTGGCTGTGGCTGTCCTTAAAGCTGTGGCTCCTAAGTTTGATTTGACGTTGGAGTTTACCCCGGCCTTGATGGGAGGGGCGGCCATTGAGGCTACTGGTGAACCCTTACCCGCGCAAACCCTAGAAGCTTGCCGAAATAGTGATGCCGTCCTCTTAGCGGCCATTGGAGGCTACAAATGGGATACCTTGCCGCGGCATTTACGACCGGAAACTGGGTTATTGGGCCTACGGGCTGGCCTGGGGTTGTTTGCCAATTTACGTCCAGCGCAGATTCTGCCGCAACTGATTGATGCCTCCTCCCTGAAGCCAGAAGTGGTCTCTGGAGTGGATATTATGGTCGTGCGGGAACTGACGGGAGGGATTTATTTTGGTCAGCCCAAGGGCATCTTTACTACCGAATCCGGGGAAAAACGGGGCGTGAACACCATGGCCTACACCGAGTCGGAGATTGACCGGATTGGGCGCGTGGCCTTTGAAACAGCCCGACAACGGGGGAAAAAGCTCTGTTCTGTAGATAAAGCAAATGTTTTGGAAGTTTCCCAACTCTGGCGAGATCGGATGAACCTCTTAGCCCAAGATTATCCCGATGTGGAGCTAAGTCATCTTTACGTTGATAATGCGGCGATGCAGCTAGTCCGGGCCCCGAAGCAGTTTGACACCATCGTAACCGGGAATCTCTTTGGCGATATTCTCTCGGATGCGGCGGCGATGCTCACGGGCAGTATTGGCATGTTACCTTCAGCTAGTTTGGGCGCATCTGGGCCGGGCGTGTTTGAACCTGTGCATGGCTCAGCTCCCGATATTGCGGGCCAGAATAAAGCAAACCCCCTCGCTATGGTGTTGAGTGCGGCGATGATGTTGCGCTACGGCCTGCATCAACCCAAGGCAGCCCAGGCCATTGAAACCGCGGTTTTAACCGTTCTCGATCAAGGAAAACGCACGGGAGACCTGATGGGGCCTGGGATGACATTGCTAGGTTGCCAAGAGATGGGCCAGGCCCTGCTTGATGTTCTTTAAAAAAATGACTTTTATCCCTGGAGTATTTTTATCAGGTTATGAATGACCAGTTAGCCCTGCCAGTTTGCCCAATCTTGGGGTTTGAGGAAAATCTCGTATAGCTTGGCTTCTGATGTCCCCGGTTCGGGTTGATAGCTATATTCCCAACGGACTAAGGGCGGCAGCGACATCAGAATAGACTCAGTCCGGCCATTGGTTTGCAGGCCAAAAATCGTGCCGCGGTCATAGACCAAATTAAACTCCACATAACGCCCGCGACGATAGAGTTGGAATTGCCGTTCCCGCTCGCCATATTCCAGGCCCCGCCGCCGGTCCACAATTGGTAAATAACTATCCAAAAACGCATTACCACAGGTTTGAATTAGCCCAAACAAGTCTTGCCAGGAGCGTTGGGGTGGAATTCCCTTTTCGTTGCTGAGTTGGGCGGCGGGGCCATGGGGGTTGGGGCCGCGATAGAGTTCCCGCTCACCATCTTGGTAGTCAAAGAAAATCCCCCCAACGCCGCGGGATTCGCCCCGATGCTTGAGATAAAAGTATTCATCACACCAGAGCTTAAACACTGGATAGTAATCGGGATGGTGCTGGTCACAGGCCTGCTTGAGGGTGCGGTGAAAATGGGCAGCATCTTCTTCAAAGGGATAATAGGGGGTTAAATCAGCCCCACCGCCAAACCACCACACTGGGCCAGCTTCAAAATAGCGATAGTTCAAATGAACTGTAGGAATATAGGGGTTCCAGGGATGCAGCACCATTGAAGTTCCCGTGGCGTAAAAGCGATGCCCAGCCGCTTCCGGGCGTTGTTGCAAAATCGAAGGTGGTAATGTATCTCCCCAAACCTCAGAAAAGTTGACCCCACCTTGCTCGAGCAGCCCCCCATGCCGCAGGACTCGGGATCTACCGCCGCCGCCTTCTGGCCGCTCCCAACTATCTTCCTGAAACTCTGCCTGGCCATCGGCAGCGGTAAGTCTTTGGCAAATTCGATCCTGTAGGCCTTTTAAAAAGCTGGCAACTTGCTCGCGGGAATCACTGGGCGGTAAAGCAGTGGTTGTGGGTGCGGGGGCAGTAGCAGTCATAAATACACTCAATTCTGGCAAAAACGTGGGCCTAAGCCCTTTCCTATGATCCACGAGATTGCGGCTGGATTTGAACTTGGGTCATTAATCTTAAAGTTCCCTTAAGCTGGCTTTGCGGCTCCTGAGATTTGCGTTTTAATAGATTAGTTATGGGTGCAGCCATAGCAAGCTAGGGTTTAGGAGGAGCTGCTTGACCCCGCGTCGTGTCCGTAAATCATTAAATTTATCTGCGGCAAGTTGGCCCTTGACGCGTACTTACCAGGCCATTAGCTCAGCCTCGGTGGATTTAATCTGGAAAAAAGTCGCTAATTTAGCAGATGTATCCTGGCACCCGTTGATTGCCCGCACCAATGTTCCCTACGGCCTGATGCCAAAACCCGGCCTGATTTTTGGGGCAGTCAGTCGGTTGATTCCCTGGCCCATGCAGATTTTTGTCGAGCGGGTTTCCCCCGAAGATCTGCTCAGTATCCGGATCATGGTCTTGCCGGGAGTCGAGGAGCGAGTGATTTATCGGGTGGAGTCAACCCTGTGCGGCACTAGAATTACCTATTCTGTTTTGATGCGGGGTTGGTTAGCCCCTTTGGTCTGGTCTTTAGTCCGGCGGTATGCCGCAACCGTAGCCAACCGCTTAGCCCTGGCCGCAGAAACTGAACCCACCAGTTCCAGCCCGCCCCCCGACCCCTGCTTAGGGTTTTAATGGGTTATTTCGGGTATTTGGGGCATTTGTGTTAGCAAACGGTTTAAGTGTTAGTTTCCCCCATGAACTTTGTCGCAACTCAGGTTTTAACAACTCCATCTGAGGCTGAAGCTGACTATATTCTCGCTTTAACGGCTGAGGAGCGGGCCAAATCTCGCTATTGGTTTAACACTACAAACGGAGCAAAAGTCTTTCTGCAACTGCCGCGGGGAACGGTTTTAGTCCACGGAGACACCCTCCAGGCCTGGCCTGAAAATAGCCCAGCGAATGATTCAATGCCAGCTAAAATCATCCAAATTCAAGCCCAACCCGAACCGGTTTTAACCATCACCACATCCGATCCGTTAGGGTTATTGCAAGCCGCCTATCACCTGGGGAATCGCCATGTTCCAGTGGAAATTAGGCCCCATTATCTAAGGATTAGCCCAGATAGTGTTTTAGAAAAGATGTTGCAGCAGCGGGGGTTAACAGTGATTGCTGAAGTCCAGCCGTTTCAACCGGAATTAGGAGCCTATCACCACCACTAGCCTTGGAAATAGAGAAAAACGGACTGTCCCAGGCCAATCAAAAATCCTAACACTCCTCCCAAGTTGACAATGGCCTGGAGTTCAGTTTTAACAATTCCTTGAATCGCCGCTTCTAAATTTTCGGGGGAGGTGGCTTTCACCCGTTCAACAATGACCCTATCCAAATCCAAAATTGGAATTGCTTTTTCAACAATCACCTCTAAATCCCGTTCTAAATAGCGCTCTAAAACCAGGGCTAAGTCTTCACTGACAACGGCCAAGGACTGGGTTAAGGTTGTGGAACTTTTCAGTCGGTTAAGAATCGTCAGGGCCATATTGTCCCAATCCACGGTTTGGCTAAATCCTTGAATAAATTGCAGTCCTTGGCGTTGAATATAATCCCGGACACTGTGTTGAAATAAAACCCGCAGTTGTCGAGTTGTGGCCATAGGTAAACTTTGGAGGGTGATATTTTGCAGCGATTCAACTAAGCGGGCCCGAATTCCCAAGGCAATAATTAAATCTCCCAAGCGTTGATTCGACTCTTCCCGCTCATGGACACAGTAATCGCGCAGACGCAACAGGGTGTTTCTGGCCCCAAACAGGTTGGCTAAAATCCAATAGGTACCACTGGTTTTTTCCCGCAGACGTTCATCCAAAATTTCAATATTGCGATCCGTAAGAAAATCAATCAAGGCAATGCGTAACCGATCCGGGGGTAACACCACTTGCAAGAGCCAATCCGCTAACTTCCCGGCCTGGTCTTCGCTGAACTGCAATTCTAAGAGCACCTGATCAAAAATTTGGTTAAGCTGTGTTTCAAGAAAATCTTCCCGCCGGGCCCAGGCCTTGACTAAGCGAGGTAAACTTTGCCCAAATAAGTCTCTTAAAATATTGGCTAAGACTTGGGCTGAGCGTTGTTCAGTTTGACTTTTAACCTGCTCTAGGGTGAGTTCCAATAACCAGAAAATTGCCGCTTTCACCCGTTCGGTTTGCAGGAGTCGCCGAGCTAAGTTCTCAAGTTCTTCCGGGGTTAACAGAGAGCCTAAGATGGCATCAGCAATCCGGCGAGCGAGACGTTCTTGGTTTCGGGGAATCAGGCCTGGGGTAAAGGGGAGTTGATAGTCACCAATTTTAATTGGGCGATAGGGTTTGAATAGCATGGAAATCGCTAGATCATTGGTGAAATAGCCGATCACACCTCCCGCAATTGGGGGAATAATTAAGTTAATTAAAGAAATACTGGTCAAGGTTTTTTCTCGGATTTACTCAGTTTTTATACGACTGATAATCTCATCTAAGGTTAGGTCTTTCAAGATTAGTTCTCGCTCTTGCGTGTAATCACCGGAACCTCTGGAAAACTGATTGATAAATCTAAGGGTATTGGTCACACCAATTTCTTTAATTAGCATACGAATAACCTGATCGGTCAATTGTATTAAGGACGTTGATTCAAGATTCATAATTAAGCTCCATAGCCAATTCAATAGGATTAGTAATTTTTGTAGATGCAGTATTTATTTGCTTTGCTCGTTTTAAGAATCTATCATCACAGGTGCAAAAATAGTCAGCGTTGGCTTGTATAGCTGTGGAAAGGTGAAGTGTATCCATGGGTTTAATGCCAAAACTTATAAACTTTCTAGCGTTGTCTTCCAGTTCATCAGTAACCTTAATGAATAGACTAAACTTAGCGAGCATCTCTAATAAATATGATTTCCGAATTACATTTGTATTTTGATTGGCTTCAAATCGTAAAACATCTGAAGAGATAGGTTCAATTTGTTCCAACTCCCATAACTTTAATATACCTAAAACGGCCTCTGCCTCTAAGGCAATTCTGAGTTGACCTTTATCATCCAAAGGACGTTGCAAACAGCAGAGGTCTAGATAAATCCGCTTCACCTTCAAGCTCCCTTAACAAAGTTGCTCGACACTGTGACGTTGAAATAAGATTTCACCCCGGCGAGTACATTTATTAATCACACTCGGATGCATCAGTTCACTGTAAGCTGTGCTTAAGTCGCATCCCAACAGGTCAGCCGCTTCTTCCAAGGTTAACCAGTCTTGCCCCAGTTTTTCTAGGATTGGTTCATCGGGGGTTTGCGCCAGGATATTGATCAGTTCCAGGGTTAAATACCAACAGGCCAGGGTGTCGGCGGCGGCCCGGTGCGAGGTTTCTACGGCAAAGTCAAAGTGTCGGACTAAATCCGGTAAACGGCGGGACTTGAGGTGGGCAAGTAAAATCCGAGAGAGCCTAACGGTACAAAATTGGGCAGTTTCGGGGCGGCTGAAGGGAATCGAGAGTTTTTCACACTCAGACTGGATAAAGCCGTAGTCAAAACCAACATTGTGGGCGGTAAAAATGCCAGTCTTCAACAGGGGTAAAAATTCTGGCCAGGCCTGGGCGGGTGGGGGGGCATCGGCCACAAGCTCTGGGGTAATGCCAGTAAAGCGTTGAATATCTTTGGGGATGGGAATTGGCGGTTTGATCAGTTGGGTTTGGTGGTGGGCAATCCCGGCCTGGGGGCATCCTTGGAGCACCGAAATTTCAATCACCCAATTCTGTTCCGGTTTACTGCCCGTTGTCTCCACATCCACCACGGTTAAATCTGAAGTGGCTAAGTTGCGGTAAAGGTCTAAAATTTGGCGAGAGTGCAGGGTCAAAACAGCCTCAATGAATTGTTTTCGTGTCCGCTTGATTGGCTATGGCAGGAGATCGCAGGGCCTGGCGAAATCCCAAAACCACCCAAATATTCGCAATGGTCAAAAATGCTTCCGCCGCGCCATGTAACCAATCCACATTCGCTAAGGAGGTATGATAAACCCGTAAGGCATAGAGTCCGGCTGGAATTGTCACCGCAACAAATACCAAGGTTCCATAGAAGCCGATCAAGGCCAAGCGGGGCATCATGGGGGTGCGGGTTAAAAAGTAGAGAAAGCCAAGAAATGGAAATAGAGACAGGGCAAATAGGGTATTAACATCCATGGGATGGGTCAGAGGAATTAGAAATTTTTTAACGGCGGCAACTACGCTTTATATTATCCAACGCCTGGCCCAGGCCCTGCTGACTCTTTTACTGGCTTCTGCCCTCAGTTTCGCCATTATTCAACTGGCCCCTGGCACCTACCTGGATACCTTAAAAGCAAATCCCCGCATTTCCCCGGAACGCCTAACGGAATTAGAGCAACAGTTTGGCCTGAATCGCTCGGCATGGGAACAATATTTACGCTGGCTGTGGCAAATCGTTTCCCAAGGTAATTTTGGTACGAGTTTTATTTATCAACGATCCGTTGCCTCTTTATTATGGGAGCGAGTTCCAGCCACCTTACTGTTAGCCTTTAGTTCAATTCTCGTCACCTGGGGGATTGGCATTCCCTTGGGAATTGTTGCAGCGGTGAATCAAAATCGGGGGAGTGATCGGGTTCTGCAAGTAATTAGTTATCTCGCCCAGGGATTTCCCAGTTTTGTTGCGGCTTTGCTCTTACTCTTTCTTGCACAGAGTACGCCTTTATTTCCAGTCGGGAATATGACCAGTATTGATCACGCTGATCTCACGGCCTGGGGTAAGGTTTTAGATATTGGCTGGCACCTGATTTTACCGACTCTAGCGTTAAGTATTACCAGCTTTGCTGGGTTGCAGCGGTTAATGCGCGGGAACTTACTCGATGTTTTACGTCAAAATTATATCCAAACGGCTCGGGCTAAGGGCTTACCGGAAAATCGGGTGATTTATGTCCATGCCCTCCGCAATGCGATCAATCCCTTAATTACCCTCTTGGGTTTTGAGTTTGCTGGCTTGCTGAGTGGAGCCTTTATTGCGGAATACTTTTTTAACTGGCCAGGCCTGGGGCGATTGATTTTACAGGCGGTGCAAGTCCAAGATTTGTACTTAGTCATGGCCAGTTTAATGATGGGGGCGGTGATGCTGATCATTGGGAACTTACTGGCGGATTTATTACTGAGATTTGTCGATCCCCGGATTCAACTTGGACAATCCAATTAATTAATCATCAAGAGCTGCTCAAGTATTTATGTCAACACCTTTATTAAATCCAACTGACATTTATTTTGCTTACTTAGGGCAACATCACGTTCTTCTTGATCTCGATACAGAAACAAGGATTAGAGCAACGATTACCGCAACGGATTGGGATGAACCAAGAACTGGTCGGGATTTTAACAACTGGGCAGTAATTGCTCTGATTGAGGCTGAAAATGCTGAGGATTATCGTCTTCGGGAAACTTACATTGGCCTGGCAGAGCAGTATTTAGAAGTTGGCTCAGAAGATTATCCCCTATGTCTGGCCCATCATCTCATGGTGCAGTTAATTCTCGAACAGTTGATTGGCAACCCCTCTGAGAAACTTACTTGGGCTTGTTACAGGATACCTACACTCAAACTACAGCTGCTTATGTAATTTAAGCAATTTCTTACTTAGTTGCTATAACATTTAAGCTGATCAGCGTATCCAATACTCGCAAGCCACTACAATCATCAAATAAATCAAACGTTACGACTCGCTCAATCTCAGTGAAGCCAGCTTCATTTAAGTACATAGCAAGAATATTAAAATCAAACCCCACTTTATGAATATCATATTGATTAATCTGCCCACCAAACATAATACGCATCAGCTGAAATCGCTCTAAGGGCATTAAGTTTGGATTAGTATATAACCAGCATAGGGTTTGTAAGTCCGGTACGCTGATATAGAGCTGGCCATTTGCTTTTAAGACTCGATACCATTCTTCTAATACATTTTGAAGTTCATTGTTAATACCATAATAAAAATGCTCTAAAACATGGCTGGAGTAAATACAACTGACCGACTGATCTGGGAACTGGCTTAAGTTAGAGGCATCTCCGACAAAATCCACCTCAGGACGCGGCTCAATATCAAATATTTTCCAATCTGGGTGAGGCTCTTTACCTCCAATATGTAAGCGCAAGGGATTTGGCAAATTGGGTTCTATCATAAAAATATTAACTTAGCTAAACAACTGTCCAAATTGGCTCTAAATTCATGGCAAATTCAGGTAAAACAGCTTCACCCCTTAAGGTTTTAGGATCTTTCCAGATGTCCACTCCTTGCCCAGGCCGATGCGGCAAACTTTTCATCGGTCAAGGTCAAACTGCTTGGCAAATTTAGCGTGGTTGCCATGTTCAATACCCCGGCCCCCTGATTTCTAGCTTGATTTTAATCACCCAGGCCCCAAGCGAGTAGTCCAAGCAATGCGCCAACCCAAACAATTTGCGGAATCCGGAGCCAATTGAGTAACTCAAGGGGGGTCTGAACCGTTAGCTCCACAACCCAAACACCGAGAATAGCAAAAAGGATAGTGAAGAGGATATGCATCACAAACTCGAAAGACTAAGCTTTTGTCTAGATTAATCAGGATTAAGAAACGCAATAATCCCTAGTTCTTCTGCTTTCTCGACTGTACACTGAGTCTAGCTAATTTTCGAGTTAAGCCCTCAACTCTATGTGGAACCGGTTTCGCCAAACTTTCCATGGGTTAATGCGGCGGTTTTATGCCCAATCTCCCCAGAAAAAGGCACAGCCCCTGAATAAATTTAGTTTGGGCATTATTATTGTCATAGACTTATTTATCCTGTGGCAAGTTTTTGGTGGGTTATCGGAAATTAGTGCCTGGCCCCTTTCACCGAGTCAAGCTTATCCCTGTTACGCGGCCTGGTCGGAGTATCGCACCCCACCTCAAGGGGAAAACATCACCGGAGAAACTCGCAATATCGCCAAAATTCGCCAGGCCATTGTCGATCCCAGCCTTAACTTTAACGAAACCTTACAAGATAGCTACCGCCGCAATGCCGAAAACCATTTGGGCCAACTCTCCCCAGTCTGCGGGCAATATGCCACTAGTCAAGATGCTATCAACACTCCAGCCAACCTGGCCACGCTCAAAAAAATTGAGGCCCAAGAACGGGGCATTGCCGATTTAGAAGCGGCTAACCAAAAGATTCGCCAAGAATATGACTCCACACTCCTAGAGCAAATTGCCGGACAGCCCCAATCCGAGTCGATCAATACTGTTGCCGCTGCCCAGGCCCGTCAGACAATAGCTGCCAATAACCAAAAGATTTCAAACCTAAATCAAGAAAAGCAAACCCTCCTCAACACCCTGCTTAACCAACCTCAGAGTCGCGCCTTTCTCACACTCCTAAATAATGAGTCTCTCTTTAAGGAGGTTGAAACGGGTTATTTCGGGGCCAGGTTTTGGCATCCCACCCAACAGCTAATTCTGCAAGTTTTATTTTTAGCGCCCCTGATTGTGATTGCGAGTATTGTTCATCGTTGGGCCTGGCAGCGTAATTTCGGTCTCTTAGCCCTGCTCTCTTGGCATCTTTTAGTCATCTTTCTCATTCCCCTAGTCTTTAAGATTTTTGAAGTTCTCCAATTTGGGGCAATTTTCTCCTTTCTTTTAGGGATTGTAACCGCCTTATTTGGACAACTCCTATTCCTGGTTAATTATGTTTACATCCTCCTGATTCCGCTGCTGGGTTTTGGTTTAATCAAGTTTGGGCAACGGGTTTTATTTAATCCCCCCTCCCAGGCCAGTAACCGATTGCAAAAATCCCGTTGTATGCAATGTGGCTGCAAAATCCGCATCTCAGATCACTATTGCCCCCACTGTGGATTTGACCAATACCACGCCTGCCCCAACTGTCAACAATCCACCTATATTTACTTACCCTATTGCAAAGAATGTGGTGCCGAGCAATCGCCAAATTAGCATATCCACTCATCGAGAAAAAGTGAAATCCATAACTCAATCTAGTCGTGAGAAACAGGTGTCAGAATGTTTAGTCGCAATCAACTCTGGTCAACTGTTCCAGGCCTGGTCTTAACGGCTATTTTAATGAGCGCGACCATCCTCATCATCACTGCTGTCCTCCCCAGTTCCGCGGCGGTTTCTCGTTCAATTCCACTAGCTCCTGTGTGCCAGGCCCCACTCCAATCCCCTCAACTTTCCTGGCAAGTCCCCACTGATGTTAAAGGCCACCTCCAGCAATCCAACTTGAATGTTGTCCAGCGGGCCGCAGATATCTTTTCATGGCAGGAGTTCATTGCCCTTAACTGGCCAGCTAAAACAGGAGAGCGGGGGATTCCCCATCAAACAGCAGCTCTCAATGCCCCCGGCCCGCGCGTGTGGGAAACCTGGAAAGAAACCAGCGAAGTTTATTTACCCAATGGCCGTGAGCCTTTACCCTGGAATGCTGCTGTCCCCCACCCCCCCGGCCTGGATGCCAGAAAACCCCTCAAAATCCTCTATCGGCAGAGCAAAGTGGATGAAGTTTTATCCGATGAATTTCAACCCACGAAAGCCGATCTCGCCTTGCCCGGAACCCTCACGGATCAAAAAGGGCGGATTGTTCGCTATGAAGTTCGGATGAACCAAATTGCCTTTGATTATGTTGTCCAAAACAAACTTTATGATGCCACCCACCAGGCCAAATTGGAGAAATTTAACTTTCCCAATGGGGCAATTTTAATTAAGGCCGCCTGGCGAGAGGTTGATCCCCAAGAAGAAGCCCGGTTTCATACGGTTTCAGCATACGTTACTGATAATCCTGATCTGAAAAAAGCAACCTATCAGGAAAAACGCATGGGCCTGGTGGGCTTCCACATCATGCACAAAACCGCCAGCGCGCCCCAGTGGCTCTGGTCAACCTATGAGCAGGTGGATAATCTCCGGGGTGCCAATCCTTCCTTTTTTAATCCCGACTGTCCCGACTGCCTGACCAATCACCAAACCCAGGCCCATGTCCCGAATCAAGTCACTCGCCTCACCCCAATTCCCGACCAAAATCCCGATTGCAACCAACCCAAGCAGGCCCTAGATAATGTGGTGGAACTTAACAAAACCATCCAAGCGGGTCTGAAAAATTCCGTCTGGCAAAATTACGAACTGGTGAATACCCAATGGCCCTTACCAAAAGTAAAAACCGACACGACTCCCGAAACCGTTTTCCAAGTCAATCCCGCGCTCTTAGCCAATACGACCATGGAGACCTATATCCAGAAAACCTCCTCCTGTATGGGGTGTCATGCCCTGGCCCGCTCCGTCAACCCGAATCAATATGCCTCAGCCGACTTTACCTACACCCTGGCCTATGCCCAACCCCAACCCCCCTCAACTCAAATCATTCCTTCTCCTAACAAGCCCGTCTCGGCCTGGGATACAGAGCATTGGAATAGTATTCTCCGGGGCTATCAGCTCACCACCCAAACCTATGAACTCCTCCCCGCCAATGTTCCGGTGGCCAAACTTCACTGCCAAAGCTGCCACTTAAATGCTGGTGGGAATCTCAAAGCCTCGGCCTGGTTAGGGATGATGCAAAAGTACGAGTATCCGCAAACCACCAACTTACAAAAACGGATCAATCAGTGTTTTGCCCATAGCCTCAACGGTAACCCCTTCCCGATCACCCCGAATCAGCCAGAGTTGCGGGCCTTTATTACCTATATGCAGTGGCTCGATGAACAGGCCGAAGAATTCGATATACCCCGTCCCAGCTCCCCTTTTCCACCGATTCCAAAATTAACCGGCAATCCCGAACGCGGCCAGGCCATCTTTGCGCAAAAGTGCAGTTTTTGTCACAACACAGACGGGCAAGGACGTTATCAGAGCAATACCTATTATCGACCCGCACTGTGGGGGAACGCTTCTTACAATCAACGGGCTGGCCTGGCCAAGGTTCAAACCCTAGCAGAATTTATCCACGGCAACATGCCCTACCAGTTTGATGGCAACCTAACTCCAGAAGAGGCCTGGGATTTAGCCAGTTTTATTGATACTCAAAAACGCCCAGAGTAAAGAAATTGAAGCCAAACTCCAAGCGTTTTGGAACTCTGAAAAAATCCCTTCGGCATCAAGAACGTCCATACCATTTTTGAAGCGAGAGCTACAGGACTTCTGATTTGCGCCCTATCCTTTCGGAATAGTTTGCCTTTTCGGGGATTCGTTGGGCTATGCGGGGGAAAAATATAGCCCGATTCTTCAGATATTAATCACTTCTGCCCAATTGAGCAAGACTTGAGCCTTGAAATGTAATCTCACTTAACAGTTTCCAAACAATTGTTAACATTGCTGGGGTTTCTTGACGTGAGAGAACCGGTCTCGATAGCGTCAAACCCGACCTCAACTATACTGATAAAGCTATGGCCTAATTTTGACCCATCCCCTGGCAAATCCCGTATCACCCTCTAGCTAAAGTAAAGGTTTATTTTCACGTATGACTCCTGTCTTGCGCTTTCTCATGTGTGCCCCAGAGCACTATGACGTTGACTATGTGATTAATCCCTGGATGGAGGGAAATATTCATAAGTCATCGCAGCAACTGGCTCAAGAGCAATGGCAAGGACTCTACGAGATTATTCGCAAGCGAGCTGAGGTGGCCCTGGTTAAACCAGAAAAAGGTTGGCCGGATATGGTTTTTACCGCTAATGCTGGCCTGGTGTTGGGCGATAATGTTGTCCTCAGCCGCTTTTTTCATAAAGAACGCCAAGGCGAAGAACCCTATTTCCAGGCCTGGTTTGAGTCCCAAGGCTACACCGTCCATACATTGCCCCAGGATCTACCCTTTGAAGGGGCCGGAGATGCCCTTTTAGATCGGGAAGGTCGCTGGCTATGGGCGGGCTATGGTTTCCGGTCAGAGCTAGATTCCCATGCCTATTTAGCTAAGTGGCTGGATATTGAAGTCCTCTCTCTGCGGTTAATGGATGAGCGGTTTTATCACCTCGATACCTGCTTCTGTCCCCTCAGTGGTGGTTATCTGCTCTACTATCCGCCGGCCTTTGATGCCTATTCCAACCGCTTGATTGAACTCCGGGTTCCGGCCGAAAAACGGATTGCTGTAGCCGAGGCCGATGCGGTCAATTTTGCCTGCAATGCGGTCAACATTCATCAAACCGTAATTCTCAACCAGGCCAGTGATGATCTCAAAAATGCTCTGCACCAGGCCGGGTTTGAAGTCCTGGAAACACCATTAACTGAATTTCTCAAGGCCGGGGGAGCCTCAAAATGCTTAACCCTGCGCGTCACTGAACCCGTCCAAGTGGATCTCCATGCCCAGGCCACCTTGGAATCGCGGGTGATTCGGATGGAGGGTCATTTACTCGACTCCGGCTTAATCAATCGGGCTTTAGATTTGATCGTCGAAGGTGGTGGCAGTTTCCAGGTTGTTAACTTTAATTTGGGTGAACAACGCCAAAGCACCTCCCAGGCAGAAGTTCGGGTCACGGCTCCCTCGCGGGCTGTCATGGAAGAGTTGATGTCCCAACTAATTGACCTTGGTGCTATTGCGCCTCCCCAAGAACTCTGTGATAACCCCCTAGAAACGGTGGTTCAGGCTGGTGTCGCCCCGGATGATTTCTATGTGACAACGATTTATCCCACTGAAGTCCGAGTTAACTGCGAATGGGTACGAGTCCAAGGTCAGCGGATGGATGCAGCCATTGTTGTCAAGCAAACCCCTGAGGGGCCGGTAGCAGAATGTCGGTTATTGCGGGATCTAGTCAAAGGGGATCGGGTTGTCGTGGGTGTGGAAGGCATTCGCACCGTCCGGAAAACCGAAAGTCGGGAACAACGGGGCAGCAGCCAAGAATTTAGCTTCATGGGGGCCGGGGTTTCCAGTGAACGCCGGGTGGAATTGGTCGTTGAGCAAATTGCCTGGGAACTGCGGCGAATTCGCGATCAAGGCGGTAAAGTCGTGGTCGTGGCGGGGCCAGTCGTGATTCATACTGGCGGTGGAGAACATTTAGCTAAATTGATCCGGGAAGGCTATGTCCAGGCCCTGTTAGGTGGAAATGCGATTGCCGTGCATGATATGGAACAGGCGATGATGGGGACTTCCTTGGGCGTAGATATGAAACGCGGGGTCTCGGTTCGCGGGGGGCATCGGCATCATCTGAAAGTGATTAATCAAATCCGCCGGGCCGGGACTATTGCTGCCGCCGTCGAAAAAGGTTGGCTCACTCAGGGCATTATGTACGAGTGCGTCAAAAACAATGTTCCCTTTGCCTTAGCGGGTTCGATCCGCGATGATGGCCCCCTGCCAGATACGGAAATGGACTTAATTAAATGCCAGCGGGAATACAGTCGCTTGATTCAAGGAGCCGACATGATCCTGATGCTCTCCTCAATGCTGCACTCGATTGGGGTGGGAAACATGACTCCAGCCGGGGTCAAACTCGTCTGTGTGGATATTAACCCAGCGGTCGTGACTAAATTGGCGGATCGGGGTTCCGTGGAGTCAGTTGGGGTAGTTACCGATGTCGGCCTGTTCCTCAGCCTAATGGTGCAGCAGCTAGCCAAGTTGAATCGCCCCTATCAGCAGAATCGCCCCAGCGTCTTAGTTTAGAGCTGCTCAAGAGGTTTTTACCCCAGCCGGTAATTCCAAGGTGTCATCAATTTTGTTGCCATCATGGTAGGCCGCCAACAACACATCACAGGTTTTCCCCCAGGCCAAGTTTCCGGTTCGATCAATCCCAATTGCGCCAAAATCTCGGTTGCGGGAGGCTGCTTCTTGAAAGGATTTTTGAAACGCTGGAGATAAGCTCATCCCATCCGTAACTCGCACGACAATCCGGGCTGCCAAACATTCATCAATAATGTCCTCACCAATCCCGGTACAACTAACTGCGGCAAACTCGTTGGCATAATTCCCAGCTGGCATGGCCGAATCACTCACCCGCCCAATTCGCTCAAACCCTTTCCCGCCCGTTGAAGTCGCCACCGCCAGTTTCCCCTGTTGATCTAAGACCACAACTCCAATGGTTCCCCGGCCTGGTTCGGCCACCACATTCGCCATCGTCCGCTCAAAATTCCCAGACCGTTCCGCCACCCACTCATGCAGCCGTAAATCCGTCATTGGGTTATAAATCGGGATATTTAACTCACGGGCTAGTTCTGCTGCTCCCATATCTGACAACACCCGATCCGCCTGGCTTTGCAAAAATTCAGCCAAGTCAATTGGATTTTTCAAGCGCGAGACATTGATTACCCCACTCAAGCGTTGCCGCATCCCATCCATCAGCGAGGCACTCATCCGAATTTGCCCATCGGACTGCAATACCGATCCCGTTCCAGCATTAAACCGGGGCGTATCTTCTAGTAATCGACAACCAAACACAACTGCGGAGAGTGCGGCTTCCCCTGCCATTAAGCGGGCATAAATTTGATAGACAATCCGGCGCAAATCATCCCGTACTGCCTCTAAACCGCCTTTATCCTGTAACGAACTGCCCGCCCCACCGTGAATTATTAGTTTTGGCTGCACCACTTGCTTGCTCTCCCTTCTGGCCTGGATTTTTGTCAGATTTTGCTGCTTTTCGATTATCCCAGGACAAGATGAACAAAGTTTTGTAACGATTTACAACAATATTGACGCTTTACCGCCGATTTTCCTTGACACCCTTGGGAACTGCTGTCTAAACTGGCAACCATAACCCGGGGACATTCAATTGGTTCTTATGGAAGATAAGCAAAAAGCCACGTTATACCTTTCGTCCGACTTACACAAGCAACTCAAAGTCACTGCCGCCGTCCAGCAGGAAAATATGTCTGAGTTAGCGGAACGGGCGATTAGTTTTTACCTGTGTCATCCCGAAGTTGTGGCTGAAATTGAAGCCAATGAATTTGGTGCTACCCACCGGGTCTATGCCTGTCCGGAATGTGCGTCTTCTCTAGTGATGCGGGGCGATCAACTGGTTTCGATTCAGAATCAACCTACTGTTCTTGATGATGCCCATTTAACCGTTCCCAGTTTGTCCAGTAATTTAGTCGGGGCCTGTTAGGCAGTTCGGCTGTCCAAATATTTTTCTGGTTGAGGTTTTCTTAAATTTCGTTCTGATTTCACAGACGAGATAGGGTAGTTTATTTTCTTTTTGTCCTTTCGTGGCCTGGTAACAGGGGGTGATTTCTAAAATGCGTGAAGAACTAAGCATCCTGCTCCAGGCCCAGTACCCCCTGATCTACCTGCTGACTTCGGAAGAAGAACGGGCCGAGCAAGCCATTGCTGAAATTGCCCACCTCTCAGATCAACCCAACCGCCACCATCGCAAAGTTTTTATTTGGACAGTCACCCATGGTGTAGTTGAGTACGGCCAGCCCCGCAATGTTAGCCACCACAATACCGTTTCCCCGGAAGCAGCAATTCAATGGGTGGTGCATCAACGGGAACCCGGAATATATGTTTTCAAAGATTTACACCCCTTTATTGATTCTCCCCCCGTCACCCGCTCCCTCCGCGATGCCGTCGCCAGTTTTAAAGGGACACAAAAAACCTTAATTCTCATGTCCCCGGAAGCGGCCCAGCGGATTCCAGTGGAATTGGAAAAAGAAATTGCGGTTGTGGATTATCCCTTGCCCAGTATTGGGGATTTAGATAATGTGCTGGAAACGCAACTCGATAGCAGCAAACCGAAAAAACTCTTAGCCGAAACCCGCGAGAAACTTGTCAAAGCCGCCCTCGGACTCACCCTCGATGAAGCCCAAAAAGTCTATCGCAAAGCCAAAGTTACTGCTGGTCGCCTTACCGAAGATGAAGTTGAAATCGTCCTCTCTGAGAAAAAGCAACTGATCCGCCGCAACGGGATTCTGGAATACATCGAAGTGGATGAAACCATTGACTCGGTCGGGGGTTTAGAAGAACTCAAAGTTTGGCTACAACAACGCTCCAATGCCTTTACTGAAAAAGCCCGGGAATACGGCCTGCCCCAACCAAAAGGCATGTTAATTCTTGGGGTTCCAGGGTGCGGTAAATCCTTAATTGCCAAAACTACCTCTCGACTTTGGGGCTTGCCCTTGTTGCGCCTGGATATGGGCCGGGTCTATGACGGTTCGATGGTGGGTCGTTCAGAAGCTAATCTCCGTAATGCCCTCAAAACTGCCGAATCGATTTCGCCAGCAATCCTCTTTATTGACGAGATGGATAAAGCCTTTGCGGGGGGGGCAGGGTCGGCAGATTCTGATGGCGGCACATCAAGTCGGATTTTTGGCTCCTTCCTAACCTGGATGCAGGAAAAGCAATCGCCAGTTTTTGTTCTAGCTACTGCCAACCGGGTGGAAAAATTACCGGGCGAATTCTTGCGCAAAGGCCGGTTTGATGAAATTTTCTTTGTCGATTTACCCAATGCTGAAGAGCGCCAGGATATTTTCCGGATTCACCTCTCCAAACGGCGGCGGGAAATTGATCGATTTGATTTGGAACAGTTGGCTCAGGTGTGCGAGGGCTTTTCGGGGGCTGAAATTGAGCAGGCAATTGTGGCTGCGATGTACGAGGCCTTTGCCCAAGGGCGAGAATTTACCCAACTTGACATTATTGCCACTAGCCGTGCTACCCAACCACTGTCCAAAACTATGCAGGAACAGGTCACCGCATTGCGGGATTGGGCAAGACAACGAGCGAGACCGGCTGCAGCATCCGTGGCGGAATATCAACGCCTGGAGTTCTAACAAGCTTGCTTCTGTTACGTGACGGAAGAAAGACCCTACCGTAAGGGTTTGCCGAGCATAAATTACGGTCATTCAGTCCCAATGATGTTTGCCTTGTATCTTTGTTTCAATCTGGAGGAATTTTCCAATGTCTCACTTCAGCACACTTCGCACCAAAATCACCGATGCCGAAATCCTCAAGTCTTCTTTACGGGATCTGGGTATTTCTGTGAAAACCGAAGCTGATGTGCGGGGCTATAACGGCCAACGGGTGCGCTCGGATATCGTCGCGGTTCTCGAAGGTGAATATGACCTCGGATGGTCTCGCAATGCTGATGGCAGCTTTGATTTGATTGCCGATCTTTGGGGTGTGGCTAAGAAACACAACCAAACTGAGTTAATCAACTCGATTAACCAGAAGTATGCAATCAACAAAACCTTAGCTGAGGTTAAACGGCCTGGGCTCCAAAATGCCAATGTGAAATTAGTCGTCCACGGCTAAACCCCTCCCCGTTAAGCGTTTCCCAAATGATGTAGGCTGGCTCTAGTTTTAGGGTCAGTTTTTTTGTTTGTTGCTACTTCTTATACTCTGGGACTTAGGATACCTTGGCCTGGTCGTGTTGCTATAGTTATTCCAGTTCAGCGAGAGACATTGGGAGTCCCGAAAGGATAAACTGAATCCTTGTTTGTATATTTCTGCTAGTTTTATGGGCTATGGCCTGGGTTTACGCTAACGTGTGATTGCTTATCTCCAACAGCGGGGACAAGCCGCCAAACTCTTATAAGTGGGTTGCGCCACGATTTATCGGTGCCTCGGACGCGATAATCTTGCCCCCAATGGTGGTGACACGTCGTCTCCGGAAACTCGACTGGCGCGCCCTCGATGCCATAGAACTCTGTTCGAACGCTGAACTGGGGTGAACCAGACCATTATTGAACTGGGTCAAAGACCTCGGTGACGCTCTTCCCACAGCTCTAGAATCTGCTGAGATTCCAGAAATTGCCCCAGTGGATGTAGCTTGCTTCCCACAAGGGTGCTGGAAACATTTGTCATACCGAACCGAATCATATAGTGACACTATTCAGGAAGATAGCTAAAGGCTCATGCTGTGATTTCTAGCTTCAAAATACTGCTACTTTATAGCCGGATTCAGTATCAGCTCAAAAAAACAAAACCTGGCTATGGACAGCAGTAAATGCTGATTGTGATGGAATTCTGGCATGAGTCTTAGGCTGTCATCATGCTGAAACATTTTAGAGATGATGGTTCGTGCTCCGGTCTTAGCCGTGTTTTTTATATATCACCGATGGCTAGCCCGTTTATCTGTGTTTTATGAATGATGGTGATCCCCTCGTTAGTCAAACAGCAATGACTCGAGTGGAAGGAGAAAAGAGTCGCCTGCACCATTATTTAGCTCAACTACACCGTAGAGCTCTGCTCGTTGGTAGTAAAGCTTTTTGCTTATTCCAAATCAGAAGCTGTCTTAGCGGTCTGAATAAAACTGGTAGCGTACTACTATCATCTCTTGACTATGTAACACTGGGTGAAAATGAGTAGATCTCTAAAAGCAATCCCTTTTGCCTTCAAGGGACTGGTTCATTTAATAGGAAACGCTTCAAATCTGGGGGGGTAGATAGGATATGAACTATTTAGCCCTCAAGGATGATCAGGGTAACTAAAACTAGCAGCAACACAGACGGCAGCTCCTATGAAAGCAACTGCTCCAATGATCAGACCAGCCGATGTAGAAATGCTAAAACCCTGGCTCACAGCCATGCCATGTAAACTCAATGCCACGGCTCCACCGCTAAAGTACATGCCAGTCCCCAGGCCAGCCTTATGATCAGGCACCATTGATAGGGCAAAGGGAATAGTGGTGTTTGAGACAATGCTGAATGCGAGTCCGATTGAGATGGCTATCCCAAAAGCTAGGAATAGACTGCTGCTAAAAAGGGTCAATAAATTCAACAGGGCCATCAGCCCCAACCCCACCACCATTGAGACGCGTGTGCCTGCACGAGAGACGAAGGTGCCAGCGGGAATGGCCGCCACAGCCAGAGCGATAAAAATACTTCCCATCACTAAGCCTCGGTTTAGATTGGGCACTTGAGCCGCGAGGACAGCGGGAAGCATCTGCATCAGTAAGCGCAAGCCCAGCGCCACACCCAGGCCAGTGCCAAACACCAGGGATAATCGACGGATGGATAGTGTTGGCCGGTCTAATGTAGATTGGGCAACTGTTTCGGTGGGACTGATACTCTGATTGGGGCCAACTGCTCGCAGCACTGCCGCCGCCCCTAAAAGCGTAAATGAACCAATAGAAAACGTGATCACCGGCCCCATTTGCAGAATCAAACTACCTGCCAGCGGCGCGAGAGAACCTGCAACCCCACCCACTAGGGTCAGAATACTGGCGGCCTGGGGGAGTTGGGAACGAAAGGCGTACCGTCCCAGGAGAGAGAGGGCTGGACTGCGAAACAACGTCATGGCCATCGCCCAGGCCACCAGCGTTATCGGCAACACCCAGCGCATCAGCCCCTCAGGACCGACAAAGACCCATACCAGCGGAATACCCAAAAAAAACATGGATGCCAGCACGACTCCCAGAGCAATGAAGGGAAACCGGGTGCCCATACGGTGCTGCAACCCATCGGAGAAGTTACCGGTAATCGGTTCAATCAAGGCTGCCAGGATATTTTCCAGTACTAGTAATCCCGTTGCCCAAGATGCCGGAAAGTTAAACTGGGTGAGCAGGTCAACAAGGTAGAGGTTATAAACAACCCAAGTCAGGGCAATCGCCCCTTGCACTGAAGCGAGTCCCCACACCTGAGGCCATAACACTCTGCCACTCATCATGGGCGGTCAACGGTTCCGACAAACTACCTTAACTGTAGCGATTTCGCTCAATGATTGAGCTTGGGGCGTATACCCTCTCTTCGGGACGAAGCGGACTGAATAAAGCCTTTTTCCGACCCAGTAGTGATAGTCATTTTTGCCCAGGCCCTGTATCTCAAACTCTATTAAATGAGAGATTTATTGGCCCTAAACCCCGGCTGGAGATAACGGCTTGATCTGACGACTGGCTATGGAGTTGGGTAGGGGTTGGATCATCTCAGGCGGTAATTGCATCAGGTCTAAGCCCTGCTGATAAATATCCTCAATTCGCCGCATCTCGCCATCCGTTGTCAGGAATTTATGGTCGGCGGTGGCTTTAATGATCTCGCCCGTTGACAGTTGATATTCAAAGACTTCCTGCCAGGCCCGGCGATGCCATTGGGCAATCGGTTGACTGTAAACATGGCCGTGGGCATTGACACTGAGAACATGACATTCAATTTGTTCCTCGACAATCCGCCCAATCGGGAGCCAGCCATATTCCACGGTGTAGAGCGTTGTATCGGCACTGAGGCAATATTCCGCGAACATGACCATTTGCTGGAACAGGTCTTGGGCAATTTTTCCCGGTACACCATTTTTCGCCGACCCATCAACAAACATCTGCTCGTGCTTCTGCATTTCTGAGACTTTCTTTTTCCCCATCGCCCGCCGCAGTAGATCTGCCTGTCCCAAGGAATAACCGGCCATATCCTGGGCCATTTTCATGATCTGTTCTTGGAAAATTAAGACCCCATAGGTTTCATCCAAAATCGGTTTGAGAATCTCATGCTCGTATTGAATCCGTTCCCGCCCGTGTTTACGGTTAATAAATTTCGGAATTAAACCAGCATCCAAGGGGCCTGGGCGGTAGAGAGCCAAGACTGAGGAAATATCTTCGAGGTTGGAGGGTTTGAGTTCCCGGACGATTTGCCGCATGCCTGAGGATTCCAGTTGAAAAATCCCTTCTAATTCCCCACGAGACAGGAGGGCATAGGTTTGGGGATCATCTAAGGGCAATGCGTCCACATCAATCTCTTGATTTTGGAATTGGCGGACAAGGTCTTTAGTTTTTTGAATCATGGTCAAATTTCGCAGACCCAAAAAGTCCATTTTCAGCAAGCCCAGCGACTCCAAATCTTCCATGAAATACTGGGTAATTACGGTTCCGTCATTGTTGCGTTGGAGGGGGACAATTTCCGCTAAGGGTTCCGAGGCAATCACCACACCCGCGGCATGAACGCCATAGGTTTTGTTGGTGCCCTCAATCCGCATCGCCAAATCAAGCCAGTGGCGCACCCGTTCATCGGACTCATAAATTTTCTTAAATTCCGGCTCTGGTGTGTCATCGGAAATCATGACTTTCAGTTTGGTTGGTTTGCCCCGGACAATCGGAATCATTTTGGCCATTTTGTCGGCTTCCCCATAGGGAATATTTAACACTCGGGCCACATCTTTAAGAACGGCTTTCGAGGTCATCCGGTTAAAGGTAATGATTTGGGCCACTCGCTCAGTACCGTATTTTTGAGTGACATACTGAATTACTTCATCCCGGCGTTCAATACAAAAATCTGTGTCAATATCCGGCATGGACTTCCGTTCCGGGTTGAGGAATCGCTCAAACAAAAGGCCATGATGGACTGGATCAATGTTGGTAATTCCGAGGGCATAGGCAACCAGAGAACCTGCGGCAGATCCACGGCCTGGTCCCACGGGAATACCATTATCTCTGGCGTATTTGATATAGTCCCAGACCACTAAAAAATAAGTTGAAAACCCCATTTGTTGGAGCATGGTTAATTCATATTCCAAGCGTTCTCGATAGCGGGGTTCAATTTCAGTTCGAGTTTTTAAATCAAACCGATTTAATAGTCCTTCCCAAGTTACTTGTTCGAGATAGGTTTCGGCGGTATGGCCGGGGGGCAAGGGATAAGCAGGGCTTTGGGGTTCCCGAAAAATATCATAGGGTTGAATTTTGGCAGCCACTTCTAACGTATTAGAAATAGCAGTTTGAATAATCTCTGGCTCTAAGTGATCCTGAAATAGCAGGGCCATTTCCGCCGCGGATTTGAGATATTCTGTGCCGCTGTAGCGGAGACGTTTGTCTTCAGTAATTAACTTTCCGGTTTGAATACAGAGGAGTGCATCATGGCTTTCCACGTCATAACAGGAGATGTAATGGGAGTCGTTGGTGGCAATAATGTCTATCCCCAATTCCTGACTGATTTTTACCAGCTCGACATTCACCACCCGATCTTCCGGCGAGCCATGATCCTGAATCTCTAAGTAAAAATCTTCACCAAAGCGTTCCTGATACCAACTGGCCACCCGTCGGGCTACATCCGGTTTTCCGTGCATGATGGCCTGGGGAATTTCACCACCTAAGCAAGCACTGGTAACGATCAAGCCTTCTCGATATTGCTCAAGTAAATCTTTATTGATACAGGGGCGGGAGAAAATTCCTTTCCCTTGCACACCTTCAAGATGGGAAATCGTCGTCAGTTTAGCCAGGTTCCGATAGCCTTGAGTATTCTTTGCTAACACGACTTGATGAAACCGCGGCCGCCGTTCCTGCTTGGTAATATCCCCGTTGATCACATACATTTCATTGCCAATGATCGGCTTGAGATTCTTACCGCGGCAGAGTTTCAGGAGTTCGACTGCCCCATACATCACCCCATGATCGGTCAAGGCTACCGCGGGCATCCCCAATTCCATGGCCTGGTTGACGAGATCTGGTAACTGACTGGCCCCATCGAGCAAGCTGTAGTCACTGTGGATGTGCAGGCCAACAAAGGACATACTGACGCGATTCCCAATTGCAAACAAACCAAGACGCTTTTGATTATAGTCCTTGACCTTCACCGGATTGCTGGCCTGGGTGACGAGTGGTTGGCTAGATTTGAGAATTTTGGGGCGGCTCCGGGGGCAACCCATGGCACTTGGGGTAATTTACTTTTATTAAAAAAATATAATTTTCTTGATAGTTCAGAGCAACCCAAAATTTAAGCTCTGGCAAAAATTTCCAACTTGGGAAAACGGAGCAGATGACATTGTGCCTGATAAAAATATTGATGCCACTGGACTGCCCAATATACACGATTGAGCCATAGCCATTCGACAATAGCTGTCATAGATAAAACTACTGAATTGGTGGTCAATTATTCATTCTTTCAAAACGTTTAAACAAGTTTCTCTATGCACTATTCGTCTTGACTTCGTTGGTTCAGTCCCAGATGTACCAGAGCATATTCAACGATATTGACGCGCTCAACTAAGGTATTCCAGTTATTGGCCTTAATGCCGTATTGGCTTTGGAAGTGCTTGCGGGCATTGGAGAAATTTGTAAACTGTCGGCGCATAGAGCTAATTGTCCAGGCCTGGCTTGGGATCATTGGTAAGCTATTCAGGAGGGTTAGAGCATTTTGAATATTCTCTTCCTTGGCCTGGACTAGCTCTGCTGTGACAGATAACAGTTCTGCATAATTACGACGAGAGCGGTTCAGCACATCCCGAATCCGGTGGACGGACTTTTTATCATCGTTCATGGAATTAACTGCCTTTGAGAAGAATAATAAACGTTAAATTTGATAATTTTTACAGTTTTACCCCATTTTCTGCTTAAAACTGACTTAAAATTTCCAACAATCTGGTTTTTTCTGGCTGCGGTAATTGGAGTGCAAACAGGGCAACTTGGTCAATGATCTGTTCCAACTGTTCAAAGTCGGCGGTAAATAATTCAAACTTGGCTTCAATGGCTTGCCGTTCTTTGATTAAACCCATGACCTTCCGCTTTGTCGCGTCTAATTCTAGTCGTTGATGTTGAAGATCGGTAATTTGACAACTCAGTTGAGTATTGCGAAGTTCGATTTCTGCCGCTAGGGCCAGGCCAGTCTCGGCCTCCGTCTGAAAGTAGTTTACCTGACCCACGAGTTCTTGAATCCGCTGCTCTTGCTGATAAATCTGTTGTTGTAGGGCCTGTATGTGGGCGGAACTGATTTGATGATTTTGGGGAGTGAGTAACTGCTGGAGTTCATCTTGGCATGGTTTTGCTAGGGCTTTGAGGATGCTCAGGGCCAGGCCCCGCTGAATGGGCGCACTTTTCCCATGGCCGGGAATCACCACGACCGGATAACCTGGGCGAGTCACCTTGAGGGGATGTTTTCCTTTTGGTGTCCCTAGCGTCCAACCCCAGGCCAAGGCTTGGTTGAGCAATTTTCCTTGGGTGGTGTTGCCCTGGAGCTGACGAATTTGAGTCGTGATTGTCTCTAGTTTTTGCTGGATTCGTTCGCAGGTGGGGCCTGGGGTTTGCAGAGGTAGAAACGATATATTCATCCGGTAATTCCTCACTGGCTGAACCAATAGAACTACCTTAGGCGGTGACTAAATAAACGTTCTAGTTTTTGGTGCGACTAACAACCTTAGACTAAGATGCAAGACTTGGACTCCGGCCTAGAGGGAGATTGGATTATGCACCGTCACGAGTTTTGTCCCATCGGGAAAGGTGGCTTCAACTTGGACTTCGATGAGCATTTCCGGGACACCATCCATGACATCATCACGGGTGAGCAACGTGGCTCCATAGCTCATTAAATCGGCAACAGACCGCCCATCTCGGGCCCCTTCTAAAATCGCGGCACTGATGAAGGCCACGGCTTCTGGATAGTTGAGTTTTAGGCCTCGGCCCCGCCGCCGTTCAGCCACCAAAGCTGCGGTAAAAATGAGTAACTTATCTTTTTCCTGTGGTGTCAGTTGCATTGCCTAAACTCCCCAGACTCGTGGTTTACATACAGCCCGGCCTAAAAATGATACCCGCATTAGCTCCCAGACGGCGATAAACCAGGCCCGGACAGCACTGCGATCAGCCCCCCGATAGCGACAAATCATCCCGGCGGCTAACCGACTCACCCCGATTTCAGTGACGGGGCCTGGCCAAAGTTGACGCACTTGAGCCGTTAAATCCGGGGATACTTCTCGCCCAATTAAGACGAAACTGCCCAGGATTGGATACCCGTTTAGGCCATGTAGTCCGTTAAAACTAGGCTCGGAACCGGGGAGCCATTGTCGATCGAGCCAAAGGGGGGTTGTCTTTTGCCAAACTTCGGTGTGGGATTGCCAGGCCCCTTGGGTAAAGCGTTCAGCCCGGGCTGTACGACCAAAGCGAGTAATATCCCAGGCCAACCACAGTCCACCGGGAGCTAATTCCACGCGTATTGTTTGCTGATACTGGGCCTGGTTAAAGACAATGGTTTCCTGAGGTAGCCACTCCAAACAGGCATCTCGACCCACCTGAATGTGAATGTGTTGTTGGACTGGGAGGGCTGGAGTCCGATAAATCTTACTGGCGGCGGCAGTGGTCAATAGCACCTGGGCCTGATCCGCTAAATCCAAGGAAATATGCAACTGATCACCCCCGACCATCCCCCCGGCTGTATGCAACATGACGCTATGGCAAACCCTAGGGGTCTCCGGGTAAAACGGGCGTTGAATCCGCAGTGGGGCTTTGGCATAGGCCTGGGTAACTTCTGTCCGTTCCTGATGCCAGCGATAGTTCAGCTTCAGTTCCCCTTGCCAGGCCTGGGTTGGGATTGGGTCAGCAATCACGGTTAACGTCTCGGCCTAACGTTCGTCTTTGAGAATGTCGGCTAGGGCCAGTTGCGAGGTCGGATATTGAAACTGAAACCCACTGGCGAGAAGCCTCTCTGGCAGGACATTTTGCCCCTTTAAGACCACTTGCGCCGCCTCACCTAAGAGTAGTTCTAAAACAAAATCTGGAACTGGCAACCAAGAGGGACGGCCCAGGACAGTACCAAGGGTATGACAAAAATCGGCCATGGGTTGGGGATTCGGGGCAGTGGCATTATAAATTCCCTGCATTTGTTCATTACTCATGGCCTGGATCAACAGTTGCACCAAATCATCTTGATGAATCCAGGAAAACCATTGCCGCCCCGACCCAATTGGCCCACCCGCAAAAAGTTTAAAACTCGGTAACATCTGGGCCAACGCCCCCCCCAAACCCAGGACAATCCCAAACCGGAAAATCACGAGGCGTGTGCCCAAATCCATCACCTTTTTCGCTTCGGCTTCCCAGGCCTGGCAAACTGTAGCCAAAAAATCACTACCGGGGGGACTGGCTTCGGTAAAGGTCGCGGTGTCACTGCTGCCGTAATAGCCAATGGCTGAGGTGCTGATCAGGACTTTTGGTTTAACCGTGGCCTGGGCGATGGCTTCGACAAGGTGGCGGGTGGTGAGTTGGCGACTGGCGAGAATTTCTTGTTTGCGGGCACCTGTCCAACGACCTTGGGCAATGGGTTCTCCAGCCAAATTAATCACGGCATCACAGCCAGAAATGGCCCCTTGCCAGGCCCCAGCTATTTGTGGTGTATAGGCGACGATCTCGGCCTGGGGAAATTTTTGGGCTGCCTTGGCCGGATCACGGCTGAAAATAACACAGTGATCACCACGGGAGAGCAACTGCGCCACTAAACGAGATCCAACTAACCCAGTCGCGCCAGTCATGGCAACTTTCATCAAGTCATACTCCCTTGTTCAGGTTCACCCACAGCCTCAGATGCCAAGATGTTCTGGTTTCCCGGAAATCTCATCCGCCTTAACTCAACTTCAAGGCCATCACCGGAACATCATCCCATGTTGCCACTGTCCGTAATCGGGTTGACCAGCCCGCCGCCTTCTGTTCGGGAGTTAAGTTATGGGCAAAAGATTCATGACATTCCCTGGCCTGGGCCTGGTTACAACAGGCAATGCAAGCATACAGCAACCCGGACGGATCCAATTGCTCACTCACCCAAATGGTTTTTTCCGATGGTTCTGCCATACCTAAGCTTCCTGCACTCACTTTGGCGAAATAAATCCCGTCCCCATTGTAAGAAATTCTTGAAACCGTAGTCTTGGAAACGGATGAAGAATTTAAGCTTTTTCAGTAAAGAATTAAAATAACTGGGAATTTATATCAATAGCTGCTATGATGAACTCGACTTAATTATCAGGAGTAATTTGCAACTATGAACAAGCTGACCCGCCGCGGACTGTTCGGATTAGGTGCCGCTGGATCTGCTTATTTAGCTCATGAACTTTATCGCAGCTGGTCGTTGCAAGATGAAGCTGATGCAAGTAGTTTGCAAATTGCCCAGGCCAACAAGGTCATTAACCTCTACTCGGCCCGCCACTACGATACGGATAAATCCCTTTACTCAGGCTTTACCCAAGCCACCGGAATTCGCGTCAATGTGATCGAAGCCGAGGCCGATGCTTTGATTGAACGGATTCGGAATGAAGGGCGCAATAGTCCGGCGGATGTCCTCATGACCGTGGATGCCGGGCGGTTATGGCGGGCCCAAGAAGCGGGTATGTTTCAACCCATCAGCTCTGCGGTTTTGAATAAGGCAGTGCCGGCAAATTTACGGGATCCCAAAGGGCATTGGTTTGGCCTGTCGCGGCGGGCCCGTGTCCTCATCTACAACAAGAGCAAAACTAAACCAGCGCAACTCTCCACCTATGAAGATTTAGCCAATCCCAAATGGCGCAAACAAGTCCTCGTGCGTACCTCTAGCAATATTTATAACCAATCCATGACCGGGGCCTTACTGGCGATTCATGGGGCAAACAAGACTGAGGCCTGGGCGAAAGGATTGGCAGCCAACTTTGCCCGCTCCCCCCAGGGTGGCGATACAGATCAAATCAAGGCCTGTGCCGCTGGAATTGGGACTGTAGCGATTGCAAATCATTACTATTTAATGCGGTTGATGGAGTCAAGCAAAGCCGAAGACCGGGCAATTGCCGCTAAGGTTGGCCTGTTCTTCCCCAATCAAAAGACCCAAGGTACCCATGTCAATATCTGTGGGGCGGGTGTGGTCAAAAATGCCCCGAATCGAGCCGCGGCGATCCGGTTTCTGGAATATCTAGTCAGTCCCAAGGCTCAGGCCCTGTTTGCCCAAGGTAATTATGAGTTTCCGGTTGTCAAAGGGGTGCAGCTTGATCCTGTAGTGGCCAAATTGGGGAACTTTAAAGCGGAAACCGTGAGTGCCGCAGTTTTTGGGCGGAATAATGCTGAGGCCCTCAAAATCATGGATCGGGCTGGTTGGCGTTAACCCGGCCTGGGGAAATTTTCAGGGTACAATCGGTCTCGAAATCCTTGAGCTTTCTGCCAGACTTATGATTGATTCTGCCCCTAGTGTCTTATCTGATGCTCTCCTGCAAGCCCTGGCCAAGGATGATGTTGCCGTCATTAACCAGGCCCTGGCCAATGGGCTTAATCCGCACAGTTGCAGTGCTGAGGGCATCCCGCTCTTAGCTTTAGCTGCGGAAGTTGGAGCAGTTGAGTCAACCAAAGTGCTTCTGGCGGCTGGGGCCGTGGTTGATCAGGGCGATGCAGATCAGTGGACTCCCCTGATGGCAGCGGCGGGGGGCAATCATGTCGAAATTCTCAAGCTGCTGTTGGCGGCCGGCGCGAATGTCAATGCCCAAACGACATTTGGCTTAACTCCCCTGATGGCGGCAGCGGCCAAAGGACAATTAGGGGCAACTGAGGCTTTGTTAGGGGCGGGGGCAGATCTGAATTTGCGGGATCAAAATTCCTGGACTGCCTTGGTTTGGGCCCTAGAAGCAGGGCATACTGAAGTGGTTCAGGCCCTAAAAGTAGCTCGCGCTAAATCTCTGGGATGAAACTTGCCCAATGTTGGTCATATGTGCTTCTGGCCCTGTCCACGTTATTGTTGGCAGCAAAGAAATCTGACCCGACCCTGAGCCTGAACTGGGGGCTTTTACTTCAAGATTTAGGCATTGTCGCTGCCACTGTCCTCCTGACGCTGGTTTTAGATTTAATTGTCCTGAAGTCTTTTTATCACCAACTAAAAGAATTTTTTTTACCCAAAATCCAAAGTTCTCAAAAGGCCTGGTTCGGCTTTAGTTTGGCTTTGTTGTACCGAGTGCTGCGGGTCTTGCTTTGGCTGGCAGTGATTATTATTAATGTGCGTGTCTCACAAACCTTAGACCCCTATGAGGAATTTATTCTTGATTTTGCCGTGAATGCTGGTAATCAAGTTGCCTCTCTGTTTAATCGTCCCCTGCTTGATTTAGGCCGGAATAAGATTTCCCTTGGCTTTCTAGTCCTGCTGATCAGTCTCAGTGTGGCTGTTTTCTTTATTTCCCATTGGTTAAGTGAATGGTTTAAAATCAGCGTTCTCAAAAGTTTACAAGTTGAGCGTGGGGCACAGGAAACAATTACCCGCATTATTAGCTACTCCTTAACTTTGATTGGTTTAATGATCCTGCTCCAAACTGCCGGGATTGATCTGAGTTCCTTAACGGTTGTGGCTGGGGTGTTGGGGATTGGGATTGGTTTTGGTTTACAGAATCTAGCGAGTAATTTTGTCAGTGGCCTGGCGATTTTGATTGAACAACCGATTAAAGTTGGAGATTTTATTGAAGTGGATGGACTATTGGGGATTGTTGAGAAAATCTCGATTCGCTCGACGGTCATTCGGACTAATGATAGTCAGTTTGTGATTGTCCCCAACAATCGCTTTATTGAAAAAAATGTGATTAACTGGAGTTATCAAAGTCCGGAGAGTCGCCTGCATATCCCCGTTGGTGTTGCCTATGGCAGCAATACTGGACAAGTGACGGAAGCTTTACTGAACGCGGCTCGGAAAGATTCCCGGATTTTGCTTTATCCACCGCCGAGTGTATGGTTTAAGGGCTTTGGCGACAGTGCATTTTTATTTGAATTGCTGGTGTGGATTAATCGCCCTCAGGATGCCGAGCCAATTAAAAGTGCTTTAAATTTCTTGATTGAGCAGGAGTTAAGTCGCCAGGGGATTGAAATTCCCTTTCCCCAACGAGATATTTATGTTCACAATTGGAATGAAGAACGCAGGCCGTTGCGAAGTATTAACCCAGTTCAGAACCCTTCAGCAGCAGACTTGCTGCCCTTGACCCCAACCCGGCAACATCGAGAACTACGGAATATGCTGCAAAAGGTGACCTACTTTCAACGGTGTTCGCAGGAGCAACTGGATAGCTTAATTGAGCAGGGGGAAGAGCGATTCTACGCCACCGGCCAAACTATTTATCGCCCAGGCGACCCCAGCAACGAGATTTATTTAATTCTGGCAGGGAGTGTGGAAGTTCGCTCAGAGCGCCTGAATCAAAGCTTGGCCACCAGTTATCCGGGGGAGTGTTTTGGCGAGATTTCGGCTCTGACGGGGATGAGTCGCTTATCAACGGTCTTTGCCGTGGAAAACTGTACCCTTTTTGTGATTACCTTATCCTCCTTAAAAACCCTGTTCCAAAATGATCCAGCTTTAGCGGAATGGATTGCCAATGAACTATCTGCTCACCAGCATGTTTTACAAGAGCTAGGCTTAGTGAATGACGATGGCAATACCTATGGTAATCTGCCGGCATTTCCCTGGCTGCGCCAACGCATGAAAGCATTGTTTAACATCTAGATCCATGGAAATTTGTTCTCTGCATTACTTATTTAAGATTGACTACCAATTGGTTATCAACAATGCGTGTTTTTGTTAAGAGATCATCGACTGAAATTCGCAATTGGCGTTGTTCATCAACCCAAAACAAAATTTTTAAGCGATCACTACCGGGTTGGCCTGGTGGGTTGAGTTGGGCAAGGGTGCGCGTTGCTTCGTGATCGTTTAGGGCCTGGACAGTGGGTTCATCTTTGGTGATTTTGGTGATTAACTGCCCATTCACAAAAAAGATTTCTGTTCGTTCTTGGGCCTGACCTAGCTCGCCGATAATTAATTCCAGGCCGGGTTGATCTGGGGTTGAGGCTCCGAGGACTAATTCAATCGGTTGGAGCATGGGATAGGACTGGCCTTGGGCAATAATCGGGTGCCAGTTGTGACGTTGGAGGCGATGATCCCAGTAGCGAATGCCGTAGCTATGGTAGAGAAAATCTTCAATTGTTTGGCCCTGTTGGAGTGCTAAGGCCCCTGTGGCGACGGCGGTGAGGGGGTGATGGGCGGCAATTTTCTCCTCAGGAAAGTGGTGACGGCTCCAGGCCTGGACAGCGGGCATTTGGCACATCCCCCCAATCAACACCACCGCTTCCAGATCATCCCGATTCAGACTGTGGTTGCGAGCTTGTTGTAATACTTGGTTTAAGGTATGGTCTAACCGCTCAAAAAACTGATGCTGCTCTAAGATGGCTTCCAATTCTGCCCGCGTTAAGGTCAAGGTTTGTTCTGTGCCCCTAGCGGTGTCTCGGTAAAATTCTGTGGCCTGGTTTGTTATCGACAGTTGGATCTTGAGCCGCTCCATCAATCGCAACGTCCAAGGGGTGATCGGGAGCTTGGCCTGGGCCTGGAAATGTTGGGCGAGCCACAAATCCACATCACTGCCTCCGAGGGTGCGGCCAGCTTTGGCAATAACGTTCACAGGGCGACTGATGTTACTTTCTGGGCGACTTGACCAAATTTGCTGACCCCACTTGAGAAATGTCCCCCGCTGAGATTGGGTAGAACGGCGTTGTTGAATCAGGACGAGGTCAAGGGTGCCACCGCCAAAATCAATCACTAAGAGGTTATTAGCATCCCCCAGGCCATATCCCAACGCCGCGGCGGTGGGTTCATCTAGGATTTGAATCTGCTCAAGCTCAAATTTTTGGAAAACCTCAGTCAACCAGAGATGATAGGCTTCAAAACTATCTACCGGTACTGTCAAGATTAAGGATTTTTGGGCATCGGGATATTGACGGCCCAAGGCTTGATAAACCCCCTGCATAAACCAGGCCCCGACCTGATCTAAGGTGATAGTCTGCTGATCTAAAACGGGTAAATAGCCCTGAATTTCAACGCCAATCCCCCGCTTAAAGTGACGAAAGAGTCGCTGTGGCTCAGTATTGGTTAACTCATTCCGAATTACCTGTTGTCCGATGGTGATGCTATTGGTTGCCGCATTTTCGACATAAACTAAACTCGGGATTAAACAGGAGGTTGCGCTTTCCGATAGGCCTGGTAAATTAATGACTTCCGCAGCTTGACTCACCGGGTTCCAACGGGCAATGACGGTATTACTAGTTCCAAAATCAATTGCAAAACTCATTGCTCTTCCTCACGGGGATTGCGGGTAACTGTCTGCATGGCCTGGCCTGGGTTGGGTCTTCGGATTGGATTCATCGTTTCTGGAAACCCAAACATATCGCGAATTAGATATAAGGGACGGCCTTTGACTTCCTCATAAACTCGCCCCAGATATTCCCCAATAATTCCCAAGGTGAGTAACTGAATCCCACCCATAAATAAAACTGCGACCATGAGTGAAGCATAGCCCGGTAAATCGCGGCCATAAATCAATGTTCGTAGGACTAAAAAACTCGCATAAATTAAGGCGGATAGGGAAATGAATAAGCCGACATAGAGCCAAATTTTTAAGGGTTGAACACTAAAGGAAACAATACCATCTAAGGCAAAATTCCAGAGTCGCCAATAATTCCATGAGCTTTGCCCCCGTTCTCGGCCTGGGCGATCATAGTAAATCACGGTTTGCTGAAATCCAACCCAACTAAACAGCCCTTTCATAAAGCGATTGCGTTCTGGAAGTAACTTCAGGGCCTCCACTACCCTGCGATCTAAGAGCCGAAAATCCCCGGTATTAGCTGGAATTGGAATTGGACTCAGCCAACCAATAACCCGATAAAACCCGGCGGCGGTGACTTGTTTGAGATAGCTTTCCTGTTGCCGAGATTTCCGGGTGGCATAGACGACATCAAAGCCTGCTTGCCAATGACTGAGCATTTCCGGAATTAACTCCGGCGGATCCTGTAAATCGGCATCTAAGGGAATCACGGCCTGGCCGGAGCTAAAATCTATCCCGGCGGTGAGAGCCACTTCTTTACCGAAATTCCGAGAGAAATTAATAACTTTAATTGCTGGGTTCTGATGATGAAACTGAATTAGATTCAATAGTGTAGTGTCGCGACTGCCATCATTAATACAGATAATTTCATAGGTCAAGTTTGCCACACTTAAGACCGCTTCCAAACGTTGAAATAACCTGGATAAGTTGGCAGATTCGTTATAGCATGGAATCACAACGGAAAGCGTAATCTCTGACATAGCAGGGGAATCTTTATGTTTGATTTTACTGTCAGTTAATTAGAACAATTAAAAATAAGTTTAAGCGGCCTTGCCCCATGAATCTGAGGTTTTTAGATAACTTAAACTGGAAGCCCCTGAACTTTCATATTATTACCTACGATAATTCCCCTTAGCGCAACTCATAGCCAAAACAATTGCTATCGACACTCGTTAAATCTAGATCATCCAGGCCATACTCTGCCCAACGTCGCTCCACCATCTTGGCCACATCCGGATCCGACTCTAAAACATCGCCCCAGGCATGATCGGTTTCCGGCGGTATTTTGGTCGTGGCATCAATCCCCATCCGTCCGCCCAGGCCAACCTTTTCACTGGCAAAATCGAGGGTATCAAAGGGGGTTTCCGGCAAAATAAACACATCCCGCACCGGATCCACTTTGGAACTAATCGCCCAAACCACTTGCCGCGGATCCCGAATGTTGATCTCTTTATCCACGACAATCACAAACTTGGTATAGGTAAATTGCGGTAAGGCACTCCAAAAGGCTAAAGCAGCACGGCGGGCCTGGCCTGGGTAAGCTTTGTCAATGGAAATAATCGCTGCTTTATAACTCAGGGCCTCCATCGGCAGGAAAAAGTCGACAATTTCTGACACCTGTTGCCGCAAAATTGGGGTGTAAATCCGGTTCAAGACGAGGGCCATCATGGCTTCTTCTTTCGGGGGGCGGCCGCTGAATGTGGTGAGGTAAATTGGATTTTTGCGCTGGGTGAGGCAATGAAAGCGAATTAAGGGGGAATCTTCCACGCCGCCGTAGTAACCCATGTGATCGCCAAAGGGGCCATCCGGGAGTATTTCACCGGGGGTAATCGTCCCTTCTAAGACCAACTCCGAGTCGGCGGGAACTTCCAAATCCACAGTTTTACATTTTGCCAAGTTAATTCCAGAGCCACCGTACAAACCAGCAAAAAGCCATTCTGATAAGTCCACGGGAATTGGGGTCGCCGCCGCCAAAATCACCAGGGGATCCACTCCCAAGGCAATCGCGACTTCTAATTTTTTCCCCCGTTCAGCGGCTTTGCGTAAATGTCTGGCTCCCCCGCGTACCGACAGCCAATGTACCGTCATTGTGGTTTGAGATTGCAATTGCAGCCGATAGACCCCGACATTGGGTGTTCCGGTTTCGCAATCTTTGGTGATCACCAGGCCGAGAGTAATAATTTTGCCCGCATCACCAGGGTAAGGCCGAATCATCGGAATTTGATTAAGGTCTAAATCGTCCCCTTGAATCACCACCTGTTGACAGGGAGGAAATAAATCCCGATTGGGTTTAGCTTTAACGACATCAAATAAAACTTTGCCAAATTCCCAGGCCTGGCTGATTTTTTTCGGGGGTTTCGGTTGTTGGAGCAGGGCTAATTTTTTGCCGAGTTCTTCCAGGTCTTCCGGTTTTTCCATGTTCATTGCCCAACAGGCCCGCTCGATGGTTCCCAGCAAATTCACCGCCACCGGATAGGGAGAGCCTTTAACATTTTCAAACAGCAGGGCCGGGCCACCGCATTGGAGTAACCGCTGGGCAATTTCGGCAATTTCTAAATCTGGATCCACCAAGGCCTGGATCCGCCGGAGTTGGCCGCGTTGTTCTAAAAGTTGAATGAATCCGCGTAAGTCTCGGGTCATAGGGCTGAGTGTATCAATTCGCTAAGTGAGAAATTAACAGAATTAAGGTCAAGCCTTATCCGTAAAAAGATTACTTTCGCTGGCAATCCCAAGGCTGTCGCAAAACCAGTAAAGACAAATCCTAATAATTTATTATCTGTTGCCTGTTGTTGTTTAGGCAGATCAGTCACGTTATCTTTAAGATTGTCCACTTTCTCATTGAGAGCTTTAATGGCGGTATGGACTGTGGTAAATCGCTCATCAGTTTTGGCTTGATTGACCTTGACTTCGATTGTTAAGTCTTGAATATCCTGCCCCATAGCTTTAATTTCTCCCTGCACGGACTGGAGAACATCAAGAATTTGACGAGTTTCAGGAACAGTGAGTGATTCAGACATTTTTATTTCCTCAGTTTATTTATCAAAGTACCTTAGTATCTATGGGTTATTTCTGTTAAGGATCAAATACTAAAATCCTTGAAATGATTATGGGAATTAGTTTTGAGTATCCTAGTTTTGACACTATGTCGCCAAAAGGATGCTTCCGAAAATAGTCTTAAGGGAATGAAAAAGCCACAACGTTCAACTAGAAAACCTGACTTTTAGTGGCATCGGAGATTGTCGGCAATTCCGGATAAATTCCCCGCAACGACTGCACAATTGAGAACATTACCCCGGCAAGAACCGCAATAAAGACAAAGTTAGAAAAGACTCTCTCGACAAACTCCAGTGAACCCAACATAGTGAAAACCATCAGTACCAATTGCAAGAGGAAAATGACAATTCCCATAAGCAGGGCTTGCATCGTGTTGTAACGAATGAAATAGCTAATCCGGCTATTGCGAACAACCAGCAGGTAAAGCCCCATAAAAACAATAATGCCCGCCAAGGGGATAGAGTAAATTATCGCAATGGGCAAAATCGGAATAATTAAAAACCGCAAAACGGGAAACATCTGCATTAAATAAGCTCCGAATTGCATCCCATAAAATAAGGGTAAGAGATAGGCTAATCCCCCAAAAATCCGATCCCAAACCGTTGCCACAGCGCGCCAAGTCACAAGCCTCATCCCCTTCAAGACAACATCAAATCCCAGGAATTTTCTAGGGTTCTGTCTCTAGCCTAACGGGGAGATCACTAATTTGGGCCAGATAAAATCCCATCTGACACCGAAATTTAGGGCAGCCACTTTCAAGACCACAGGCCACGGATTCACCGCAGCGCAATTTGCCCTGTTCCCAGCGGGGTTGTCCCGATTGACTGGCCAGTAGGCAGGTCTGACAGACTTGATCGGGCATTAAGACTTGATTTTGGGTGAGCATGACTAACATTGGCCACCTCCAGGGATCAACCCATATTCTTTATTCTAGGGGGCAGGCAAGACCCAGATTTGGACAGGATAAATTACTTAACCCCCATAGCGGAGAAACTGCAAAATCCCACGGGCAATGGCCTGGGCCATCTGAGAACGCCAGGCCGGGCTTTGAAAATTAGCCGCATCTTCAGCTCCAGTGACAAAGCCAGTTTCAACTAAAGCCGCGGGCATGGATGTATTGCGGATAACATAAAAGCGAGCGGCTCGGACACTGCGATCACGAATATTCATGCTTGACAAAATGCTGTTGTGAATTGCCGCCGCCAAACGACTAGATTTACCAGGGGCATAATAGGTTTCCAGGCCATTCACATCCGGACGACTCATGCTAATGGCGTTGGCATGGATGCTGACAAAAACCGCAGCTCTGGCTCGTTCAGCCATGGCAACTCGGGGAGGCAAGTCAAGATCAATATCGCTAGTCCGGGTCATAATCACCTGAACTCCCTGCTGCTGGAGAATCCGGGCCACCTGACTGCCAATGTCTATGACAATATCTTTTTCCCGGATGCCGCTGATGCCAATTGCCCCTGGATCGGGCCCACCATGACCGGGGTCAATAACAACCACTTGCCCCCCTCTTGGGGTTGGCAGAGGCGTATCGGGAGTGGTGGTTCTGGGAGCAGGAACACTGACTTGGGTCGGGTTAGACAGTGGCGTATTGGGATCACCGGGACGCTGTAATTGCACAATTAAAGAATCCCCAGTTGTCCGAGTTACGCCTAAAACTCTCACCCCTGCCGCGGGACTGAGAAGAATGGAAATCTCGTTATTGCCATCTTGCCGAATTTGGACATTGGCCGGGCTACCCACTCCGGTGCGCGGTGGGCGGATATTCCCCAGGCGAGTATCTCGAAACCGAATCCGGTAGGCATTCCCCTCCCAGCCGACGGTATAAAAGAGGGTTTGATCGCCTTGAATGAATAACTCCCGACCGCCTAAATCCACCCGTTGAATTGTCGAGACTGCCCGGCCAGATGGCGGATTAGAACTGGGTGTTTGGGCACTGGCAGGCGGAATCGGACTAATTGAAATTGGATTATTTGACCCCGAGGCCTGGGTTTGGACTGCTGATGGCCTGGGTAGAGGTGTGGTGGCAATATTATTTGGAACAACCAAAAAACCACCCGTTGCGCTTGTCCCAATTTGCCAGTCAGGACTATTCGCTTCAACGTTGAGGGTTAACCGCACCCCTGGAGGATTACGCTGCGGCTGACCAAACCGGGCCCGCGCTCGTCCAATGCCGATGCCTTCAAACCGGACTTCTCGATTATTAAACCGATTACCAAAACGAATATTGGCTAAATCAATGTCAACACGGCGGCGGTCGCGACTGCGTTCAATTTTGCTGACGGTGGGCAAACCGCCATTGGTGGCAACAAAAAATCCGGTGCTAGTGCTTTGAATCGCCGTAATTTCCGCTGGATTTTGGCGCGTCGCAAGGGATTGACTGGGCGGGGAACTCGGCGGGGTTGGCAAGCCAGGGGGTGATGTATTAGCAGCGATTCGTTCGGGTTCGGGAAGTTGCACCAGCCAGTTTTGGGCCGTTAAGCCGCGAAATTTAACTTGGTTGGCATCTAGGGTATAGCCAGGGGCAAGCTCCACTACAATCCGGGTTGTTTGGGGGTCAAACTGGGCCACCCGCACTTGCCGAATTGCCCCGCTGCCCGATTGATTAATTTGCGGTCGCCCCAAGATAACTCCGGGAAGGTCAATCACCAGACGGGTGGGGTCAAAAACGAGTTGGGCTTGGGGTTGGACAGGGGCTTCTGTCCGAATTTCCAGTTGGTTAGCCGCTGGATTAAATCGCCAGGATTGCAGTCGCCCAGCCTGGGCCGGTAGTACCATCAAGACTGCCCCAACAGCCCCGATCAACCAACTGCTGGCCAGATGGGATTGCCATTGACGCGACATGAGATTTCTCCAGTCAAGTTGAACCATTCAGCTACATTACCCCAGTTGTAAGTTGGCCAATCCACGGCCCAGAGATAGGTTTCGGTAGCTTACTCCAGTCTGGGCTATTTCGTAAACTGGCACAGGAGCCATTCTCAATTTGCGGTTTAGTCCAGGCCAAGATGCAAATATTAGTCGTTTGGCTGTGCTAAAAAGTTCGCGCCGGTCTGCCAGGGGGTCAATTTGAGGATTCTGATAGGAATTACGCCAATACCCGCAAAACACTGGCAATGGAGTTCACTGTTAATAAGCTCTTGATCTCATCCAAGGCCTGGCGAAACTCCCCTTCTCGGACTTGATGCGTCACCACAACCACTTCCGCCAAGTCATCCTTAACGCCAATTTGTACTAGGGATTCAAGACTGACTCCGTAATTCCCAAAACAGGTTCCCAATTTCCCTAGCACACCGGGATGATCCTGGGCGGTCAAACGGGCATAGAAACGACTGGTCACTTGCTCTACGGGAATGATTGGGCAATAGTGCTCATGACTACAGGTTAAGAGGGGATGATTCTGGGTTCCCATGGGTAACAGGGCCGCAATATTGATCAAGTCAGCCACAACCGCACTCGCCGTAGCCCCGGCCCCGGCCCCCGGCCCGTAAAACATGACCTCTCCTAGGGGTTCTCCGGCAATCAGGACGGCATTATGGACACCATTTACCCCCGCCAGCGGATGATCCAGTGGCACTAGGGTTGGATGCACCCGGACTTCTAAGGCTCGATTGGGATGGGTAGAATCGCGATGGGCAATGGCTAGGAGCTTAATCACAAATCCGAGCTTATCGGCGTAGGCAATATCCGCCGCTGTAACCCTGCGAATTCCCTGGCAATATACCTCATCCCGTTTAATCCGGCCGCCAAAGGCCAGGGAGGCCAAAATCGCAATTTTATCGGCTGCGTCCAGGCCATCAATGTCCGTACTGGGGTCAGCTTCTGCATAGCCAAGCCGTTGGGCATCAGCCAAAATAACGTCAAAATCCCCTTTTTCCTGTTGCATCCGGGTGAGGATGTAGTTTGTGGTTCCGTTGAGAATACCCGTGACCGTATGAATTCGGTTTGCTCCCAAGGATTGTTTGAGGGGTTGAATCACTGGAATTCCCCCAGCCACTGCCGCCTCTAACATCACATAGACTCCGGCCTGGTTTGCTGCCGTAAAAATCTCATCGCCAAAGCGGGAAATAACCGCTTTATTGGCCGTGACAATGTGCTTGCCGTGGTGGATAGCTTCTAAAATTAGGCTGCGGGAAGGTTCCAGGCCCCCCAAGACTTCCACAACAATATCAATGTCTGGATCCTGGACAATGGCCGTTAAATCTGTGGTGAAAACATCCGGGGACAAGCTGACGGGCCTGGATTTGTTGAGATCCCGCACCCCCACCCGTTTGATCTGGAGTTGTTCAAGGAGTGGATGACGCTGGCCTGGGTTGAGCAAGACTTGGGCAACTCCCCCACCAACTGTACCCAGGCCCAATAGCCCAACTTGATAGACCACGTTTGCTGTCCTAATTCATAGAAATTTGCTGTTACTCCATTGTATGAAGTCCAGGAAACCAAGGGCAAATCAGCTTTTTTCAGATTTTGATCTCATAAAATATTAGTGTCCCCCAAATACTTCAATGTTGGCAAAGGCACAAACCGGGGAAGCGTGACCCACTCGGATGGCTTGATTCGGTTCGCCTTTACCGCAATAGGGGGTGCCAAAAATCCCAAGGGTTGTTTGATCGCCAACTGCAATCAGACTTTTCCAAAACTGGGGAGTTGCGCCGCGATAATTCGGGTTCCGCAAGACCTGACCCAACTGCCCATTTTTAATCTCGCGGGCATATTCACAGCCAAATTGAAATTTGAGTCGGTAATCATCAATCGACCAGGAGCGGTTCGACTCCATATAAATCCCGGTTTCGATATTGCCAATCATGTCGGCCCAACTACTGCTGCCTGGTTCAATGTTGAGGTTGGCCATCCGATCAATCGGGGGACGATTCCAGGAACAGGCCCGTAAATTAGCCACCCCTGGAACACCTGAACGTAATTGGCTTTCGGCACTCCCCAGGCCCCGCAGCAAAATGCCATCTCGAATCAAATACTCCCGTTGAGCCGGCACACCGCCATCATCAAAGCCATAGCTGGCCAATTCCGTGGACAGGGTTGGGTCAAAGGTGACATTGAGCAGCGGCGAACCATAAACTAGCTGGCCAAAATCCCCGAGCTTAACAAAACTGCTCCCAGCATAGTTGCGCTCATCTCCCAAAATCCGGTCTAGCTCCAAGGGATGCCCAATACTTTCATGGATTTGCAACATCATTTGATCCGGGGCCAAGACCAAATGGGTCGTCGTGGTCGGACATTCCAGCGCATTTAGGAGTTCAATGGCTTGCTGACCAATGGTGGTGGCCCGGGCCAAGACCTGATCTGCCGTTAAGATTTCTAAACCGGCCTGGTAGCAGCGGGCAAACATGCCGTTATCGGTGCGCTGTTGAATGTTGGTGCCATCTTGAGCCGTGGCTGCATAGTGGGTAATGGCCTGGAGAAACGCTTGCTCAATATTGCCGCCATCACTACTGACCCAATGGGCCTGGGTTTCTACGGTTTGTAAAAGAGCAACGGTTTGGACAATCTGCTCCGAGACTTTTAGGGTGTGACAAACTTTTTGGAGTAGTTCATTAATTTCTCCAGGCCCCAAGGCGGCCACTGGTTGGGTAAAGGTGCTTTGATATTGACCAACAACGGCTGGACGAATCTGTGGCATGACTGGGTTAATTCCCCACTGAGCCGCCCGCTTGGCCTGGGCAAAGGCTTGATCTGTGGCCTGTTGTAAGCTTTCCCGCTCCAACCGATTACTGGCCCCATAGCCTAACTGCCCATCCACCAAAACCTCAATCATCACCCCTTGGGAGACCTGTTGTTGATTGGACTGGGGCTTGCCATCCCGGACGGAGCGGGTGGTTGTTTTTTCCTGAACATAACGCAACCCTAACCAATCCGCAGGAGTTTCAAGGTCGGCTAGGGCCTGGGAGAGATTGAAGGTTGGGGGTGCAAGACAAATCATGATGCAAAGAATTCAAAATGCCACGACAACTCAGGCGGCTCAGAGGCAGGCGACAATTTTGGTGCAACTGCGTAAAGCTCGTCCTCATCCTAAACTGTTTCCTGAAGAAATGATTTGGCTCGGCAAACATTGGGTGAAACTCCCGATGATTTAAGGCTTCTATGACGCTCAAACTCAATCAATTCAGACCGATAAACCTTGGAAAATCATATTGTTGCCGAAGTTTTGTTAGAAAGGCTACAATCAATGAGGTTTAACTAGGCTAGCTCAGAATTACGTTGAAAACCTTCTCAATCAAGGGGTTCAGCCGCTTATATAAAGCATGCAATCCAAAATAAATTAAGCGCACTCATTGTCGGGGTGAAACAACTGAATGCTAGTTTTTAGTTGCCAAAGTTTTACTGTCACTTTTAGGGAGAGATGAGGACACCAGCATGACCCAGTCCACTGTACTTGAGGCAACCCCTGCGGCCGATATGGCCCTTGATACGCTACTCATCGATGCTGATGACGAACTGGATGAAGAGCTTGATGAGCTTGATGATGAGGATGCCTCAGACGATGGTGATGGGAAAACTGGCAAAGTGCGGGGCCGGCGGCGGGCTACAGCCAAGAAAAAACACTACACCGAAGACTCCATCCGGCTCTACCTCCAGGAAATTGGCCGGATTCGCCTCTTGCGGGCCGATGAAGAAATTGAACTTGCCCGGAAAATTGCCGACCTGCTCGAACTTGAGCGAATTCGCGATCGTATCAGTGAACAGCTAAACTGTGACCCGGAAGATTTAGAACGGCAACCAGAACCCTGGGCGACGGAAGTCAAAATGACTTTGCCAGCGTTTCGGCATCGCCTGTTTGTCGGGCGGCGGGCCAAAGAAAAAATGGTGCAGTCTAACCTGCGCTTGGTGGTCTCCATCGCTAAGAAGTACATGAATCGGGGCTTGTCATTCCAAGATTTGATTCAAGAAGGAAGCTTGGGCCTAATTCGGGCGGCGGAAAAGTTTGATCATGAAAAGGGTTACAAGTTCTCAACCTATGCCACTTGGTGGATTCGCCAGGCCATCACCCGTGCCATTGCTGACCAATCCCGGACGATCCGCCTACCAGTTCACCTCTACGAAACTATTTCTCGGATCAAGAAAACAACAAAATTACTCTCCCAGGAAATGGGACGGAAGCCCACGGAAGAAGAAATTGCTGAACGGATGGAAATGACCATCGAAAAGCTGCGGTTTATTGCCAAGTCGGCCCAACTACCCATTTCCTTGGAAACGCCCATTGGCAAAGAAGAAGATTCGCGTTTAGGGGATTTTATTGAGTCCGATGGCGAAACCCCGGAAGATCAGGTCTCGAAGCATCTCCTCCGGGAAGATTTAGAAACGGTGTTATGTACCTTGAGTCCGCGGGAGCGGGATGTGTTAAAACTCCGCTATGGCCTGGATGATGGCCGGATGAAAACCCTTGAGGAAATTGGGCAAATTTTTAATGTGACGCGGGAGCGCATTCGCCAAATTGAAGCTAAGGCATTGCGCAAACTCCGTCATCCTAACCGCAACAGTGTGTTAAAAGAATATATTCGTTAGAAATAATTAACACTCAAATCGTCGAGTATCAGCAAAAGCAGCTAATTTCGAGCTTTAGATAGGCTTTGAGTCGGCTGCTTTACTGTTGATTAGTGAGCTTGTGAAGAAATAAATCTTAACGATAGTACAAGGACAAGCAACTATAATCATTTCACTGAAGAATGAAATGCCAAAATACTTGAAACTACGACGGGCGTTACAGTTGAGTGTCCCAGTTGTGGCAGAAAGGACGATATTCAAAAAATTATAAGAGAGGTGAAATCAAATTTCAGAGATCAAACTGATAGCGAATCGCCCCACTCACCGGGTCATTATAAATTTGGGCATAGCCAGCCCGTTGAGCGGCGACTAAAACTTCTCTTAATTCATCCGGTTCTAACTTAGTGAGTAAAGCAGCCTGGGCAGCTGAGAGGGTGCCACCATTTTCCTGCGCTGCTCGCAGAAGTTTTTGCATCGGAGTTTGACTGGCGGTAACTTCTTCTTGCAACGCAGCCAATTCAGCAGTGGGATTGATCAGCGTAAAAGGATGATTGGGACTACCATACAGGCCTTGCAGATAGGTATTCCGTTCCTGCACCAGGCCAGGAATCAGAAACAAATCAATAAATTGACCAATGAAACAGAAACCAAAGGTCAGCAGATAGAGCAGGCCACTAATTGTTTTACCAGTATAAAGTCGCTGAATCCCGCACAGGCCAAAGAGAGATAAACACCACAATCCATAGGCAACCGCCACATCCACTTGTCGCATCTGCTGAATATCCCCGAATTCATGCTCAATCACGGACGTTAAATCCAGCTTAGCCGATGGATTTCTCAGGCACGATTGGGGTAATACAGAGTTTAGTTTTTAAACCTTATCCGCAAGCTTTGATCATAGTGCCGTAACAACAGTCCCCTGTCGATTTAATTGGCTCACTAGGGTTTGACAGGGTGTTCCGGCAGCGGTCCAGGCCTGGTGCATCGCTTCAGCAACCGAATTGGCTGTTTCAATCCCCGTTAAGGCCAATACCGTTGGGCCAGCCCCACTAATCACCAGGCCATAGGCTCCAGCTTTGACGGCGGCTTCATGCAGGGTGTCGTAGGCCGGAATCAGGGACTTCCGATAGGGTTGATGCAAGCGATCCTGTAACCCAGCCTGGAGATGGCCAGAATTGCCAGTTTTTAGACCCTCCAATAACAGGCCCAAATGGGAGGCATTAAAAATTGCATCAGCATAGGAGAGACTACTGGGTAAGATTTGCCGGGCGGTGGCGGTGGCTAATTCAAACTCTGGAATCGCAATCACCGGGATAATTGTTTCATCCCAGGCCAGGTCAATGATCACCCATTCATTTTCTTGAGTTCCCGTTGCCGCTAGGCAGCACCCCCCCAAGAGGGCCGGAGCCACATTATCGGGATGACCTTCCATTTCAATCGCTAAATCTAAGATCTGGGCCTGGGACAGTGGTTGCCCAAGTAAGGCATTGGCCCCAACCAACCCCCCCACAATCGCCGTGGCAGAACTCCCCAGGCCCCGAGCCAAAGGAACCCCTAAATTAATCTCCAACTGGATTGGCGGTAACTCCTGATCTAAAAAGTCATAGCAATATTCAATGGCCTGGTATGCCAAATTCCGAGTATTGGTCAAAACCCGTTCTGCCGCCAGGCCCTGGGCTGTAATTTTTGTTTCCGTGGCCAGTTGTAGGGTGAATTGATTCGATAAGGACAGGGCGGCCCCTAAACAATCAAACCCTGGGCCAATATTGGCAGTGGTGGCAGGAACGGTGACGGTAAAAACAGAGTGGGCGGCCAAGAAGATTTCCCAAAGATGGATGGACGGTAAAGCTCGTCATTCAGCTTAGGCAAAGGGATGCCAAAATTCAAGTCAAGACCTCCCCCACTCCAGATGAGCCTGAAACCTGATGAATAATGGTTAACTTTTGCCCGTGGGGCCTGGGCTTGGCTAGCTGACTGAATTACCCTAGGACTGAATGCCAATTGTGGAATGGGATTATGGTGACTCAAGTTAAGGCAACAGTTCTTGCAAGTTTAATTCTGCTTTTGACCCCAGTGGCTGGCCTGGCGGAAACTGTCCTCGAAAAGGTGAATCGCACCGGTGTCCTCTCTGTTGGCATTAGCCTAAACCAGGCCCCCTATTCCTACATCAACGCAAATAATGAAATTGACGGCTACTCGATTCAAGTGGTGAACTTAATTCGGAATCAACTCAGTCAAACCCTCGGCAAATCCATTACCCTCCAGGCCGTCCAAGCTGAAGATGCCTCCGACCAAATTAGCAAACTCCAAAGCCGCGAAACTGATATTACCTGCAATACCGCCTTTACTTGGCAACGCGATCAATATGTTGATTTTTCCACCAGCTATAACATCGTCAATGTCCGGGTCTTAGTCCCCCAAGGGAGTAACTTGATGACCCTCGAGTCCCTGGCCGGAAAACGGTTAGCAGTTGTCCCGGATACGGTTTTTGCCAAAGCTGCAAAACTCGCCCAACCCCAGGCCACCTTGGTTTCTTACCCGAATTTCACTGAAGCCCTGAAAGCCTTGAAAGCCAAAAAAGTGGATGGTGTGGTCGGGGACAGCTTGTTTCTCATGGCCCTGAGTCAAAGTTTGGGGATGGAGAATTTAGACTTAGCCCCCCAGGCCCCCTTGGCGAGTTATGGCGTCGGTTGCATGCTGCCCCAGGGCGATGCGGCATTTCGGCGGCTTGTGGATTACACCCTGGTTAAATTTATGGGCGAGTTTCTCCGGGGAGAACCAGCGGCGACAGAACTGATCAATACCTGGATTGGGGAAGCGGGCCTGGTGCGGGTGGATCCCAATGTTTTGCGGAACTTCTTCCGATTTGTCGTCACAACCCATGAACAAATTCCCCAGTAGTAGCTAGCCCGCCCGTCTTTGAACTTTGAACGCCGAGATTTGCCATGTCTGATCCGATCACGATTGGTTTAAGCGATGCCAGGCTGACGCGGGTTGCTGCACCCTTGAGGCAACTTGTTCGGCCGGGAATTCGGTGTCTAACAGCAGCCAGTGAACTACAGGACTTGGGGCTGGGAGCTTCACGCATTGGGGGTTTACCGGATGTATCGCCCAACTTCACTTGGCCCACTTGGGAGGAAGAACCCTTGGGATTCTTAGCCCAGATTAACCTGGCAGATCTCGCCTCGTTTCCGGTGGCTGAAATTCTCCCCTCAGTTGGTTCGTTACTTTTTTTCTATGACCTTGAACAATCCACTTGGGGTTTTGATCCAGAGGATCGCGGCAGTTGGGCCGTCATTTATCAACCGGATACCGCTTTAGCGCGAGCTGAGTTTCCGGATCCAGGCCGGGCAGAGGAGTTATACGCGCCCTGTACCCTCAATTTTGCCTCAACTCTCACCCTGCCTCCCATTGACGCGGCGGGGATTGAACAACTCCATCTGACCGACTCTGAACGAGAAGCCTATTGGGAACTCTGGGCACAATTTGAGAGCCAGAGCGAGGGGCATCACCAACTCTTGGGGTATCCGCTCGCAATTCAGGGAGATATGCAACTGGAATGTCAGTTCGCTGCCAATGGTCTCTACTGTGGGGATGGCTCAGCCTACACCGACCCAAAAGCCGCTACACTCCGGTCTGGGGCTTCTGCCTGGGAATTCCTACTCCAACTGGACTCCGATGAAAACGCGACAATGATGTGGGGGGACCTGGGGCGGCTCTATTTTTGGTGTCAAGCAGCGGATATTCAACAGGGTAACTTTGACCAGGCCTGGATGATCTTACAGTGCAGTTAGGGCCCAGTTTTCTCAGATTTCCCAGTCAACCCCTTCCCCTCGCTCTATTTTTATTCGTCCACGATTCAAGAATCATCGCCTCAGCTTGCGGATGGATTACGAATCCTTTACAATCAAAATTGAGCTTAAGCGGAATCATTACGAGTTTGGATAAGTAATTTTATGGACAGCACTACCAAGACAACAGTCCCGATTGAAAATGTTGTGATCATTGGTTCCGGGCCAGCGGGCTATACTGCGGCGATTTATGCGGCTCGGGCTAACTTAAAACCTTTTATGTTTGAAGGGTTCCAGGCCGGGGGGCTGCCCGGCGGGCAATTGATGACCACTACCGAAGTCGAAAACTTCCCCGGATTTCCCGAAGGCGTGCAAGGCCCCGAACTGATGCGGCGGATGAAAGAACAGGCGATTCGCTGGGGTACGGAAATGTTCACGGAAGATGTCACCCATGTAGATTTGAGCCAGCGGCCCTTTGTAATTACCTCCGCCGAACGTCAGGTGAAAGCCCACAGCGTCATTATTGCCACCGGAGCCACCGCCAAACGCCTGGGATTACCGGGAGAAACAGAATATTGGACAAAAGGCATCTCAGCCTGTGCGATTTGTGATGGCGCGACACCGATTTTCCGAGATGGAGAACTGATCGTGATTGGGGGTGGGGATAGTGCCGCCGAAGAAGCAGTTTACTTAACTAAATATGCCTCCCATGTCCATCTGCTGGTGCGTACCGAAACAATGCGGGCCAGTAAGGCCATGCAGGATCGGGTCTTGGCCAATCCCAAGGTTACCGTCCACTGGAATACGGTTGGGGTGGAAGTCTATGGCGATGGCAAATTGATGCAAGGCCTGGTGGTCAAAAATACGGTCACGGGCACAGAAACGAAACTCCCTGCCAAGGGACTGTTCTATGCCATCGGTCACACACCCAACACAGACCTATTCCAAGGGCAGTTAGAACTCGATGAAGTCGGCTATGTGGTCACTCACCCAGGCAAAGCGGAAACCAGTCTAGCCGGAGTCTTTGCCGCTGGAGATGTCCAAGATCATGAATATCGTCAGGCGATTACGGCCGCAGGTAGTGGGTGTATGGCCGCCCTTGAAGCCGAACGGTGGTTATCAGCCCATGACTTAATCCAGGAGTTTCACCAGGCCGAGCCGGAAGCCCACACACAGGTAGAACCCCAGGTGACTAGTCCCACCACCGAAGCTAATTTTGACCCCACCGCCACCAAGCAGTATGGGAGCTATGCCCTGCGGAAACTCTTCCATGACAGTGAACGGCTGTTAATGGTCAAATACGTTTCACCTACCTGTGGTCCTTGCCATACCCTCAAACCAATTTTGGATCGGGTCGCCGATGAGTTTGCGGGGCAAATGCACCTGATCGAAATTGATATTACCGTGGATAGCCAAATTGCTGAACAGGCCGGAGTCACCAGTACCCCCACAATTCAATTGTTTAAGGAACAGGAGTTAGTCCAGCAACTGATTGGGATGAAGCCGAAGAGTCACTATCGCGAGACCATTCAGCAGTACATCAGCTAGATTCTTGATGACTTGACTGGCAGACTGGCTCTGACTTTTGCTGGCTGACTCAAGGCTATGGTCATTTCGCTGAGGAATGGAACACAAAATACTGGCAATCGTTACGGGTGGTCGGGTTGAGTGTCTCGGTTTTGGCAGAACTGACTATAGTCTGCGGTTGAGCTTCTCCAGAGACAAGGGCCAGTTTTTTGATGCCGAAATTTCCTGGATCATCCACAGAAATTCCTTAAAGCATGGCGACAAAATTTTTGAGAATCTGTAAGCCGGTGTTGGCTGATTTTTCCGGGTGGAACTGGACGGCCATGACGTTATCTTGGGCGATTGCGGCGGTAACCGTTTGCTGCCCATGACTCACCAGTGCCGCATTCAGAGTTGGATTTTCCGGGGCGACATAAAACGAGTGGACAAAATAGAGCCAAGGGTTAGCTTCCAGGCCCCACCAGAGGGGTAAATCGGGTTGGACTAACTGCAATTGGTTCCAGCCCATGTGCGGGATCGTCAAATTGGGTTCAGGCGCAAATCGCTTAACTGTGCCTTTAAAAATTCCCAGGCCAGGATTGATCCCTTCTTGACTGGACTCAAATAAAATCTGTAAGCCTAAACAAATCCCTAAAAAGGGTTTGCCACTCTGAATCACCGCTGCCAATACCGGCCCTAGCTGCCGACTGTGTAAATGGGCCATGGCTGGATCAAAGGCTCCCACCCCCGGTAACACCACCGCCGCGGCATTGTGAAGCTCCTTGGCCTGGTCGGTAATCAGGGGGGTGACCCCGGCAAATTCCAAGCCCTTACAGACTGAGTGCAGATTCCCCATGTCGTAGTCAACAACAGCCACAGTTTTCATGAAAGGTTTGGGTAACTCCTATGCTCGACTCTGTTTAGTCAGGTTCAATGCGGATCACTCTCACTCCTGCCCTTTCAGTATCTCACTCACCGCCTGGCTCAGGGAAATCATCAGACTGGGCTTCCTCGCGCCACTGGCAACCATCACCTGAATTTATGACTTTTTAGGGAAACACCGCTCCTTGGGTGCGTCCGTGATCCGTCTGCCGATCATAATCCTGATCCTTTTGGGCATAACGATTGACAATGGCCTGGGCCGTCCGGTTTGTAACAATATCCATCTGATTGCAGGTGGGCTGAGTCAAGCTACTTAAGCGTTGCCAAATCTCCTGGGTGGCGGCTTTCCCGTGATTGGCGTGGCCCTCTTCATGGCGTTTCAGGGCCTGGTAGTAGTGCTGCCAATGCTGTTGCAGGGCGGGTGAGGCGTGAGACTGATTTTGCCAGTGGGGTAGGGTGTAGGTAATGTCAGTACTAATTTGGAGTTGCGAGATGCGGCAAACTTGACCATCCCAACGATAGTGAAATTGCCAGCGCACATACCATCTCGTATAGGCATCAAAGCGGCGGCCGCTGGCATTGGGTGGCCCGAGTTGATTCATCTGGGAGCGAAGTTCCTGGGCGGTGGTACCGACAATCCGGTAGGGATTCAGGCTAACTTGCACATTGGGCTGGCCCCAGGCCCCGACCTGTTGACTCAAAAGCAGGCCCAAGCAGAGCAGCACAAGGGCTAACCCTGACCAAACTGGAGAGAGTTTCCGTGCTTTGTAACCAGGCCTGGGGGTGGTCATCAGCATTTACTGCTCTCGGGATTGACGCGCATCGGCCTGGAGAAGCTCTTGAGCTAAGTTCATGGGAATGCCTAAATCCGTTAATGTGCCAACATCCACGGCTCCCCCGCCCGCTTCTCCCCAGAGCCAGGTGACCAGGCCATAATTCTCCACTTGGACAGCGCGAATCACCTGAGGTTGCGGCTGATTTGGCCTGGCATTTTGTCCCAAGTAAGCCTGCGTGGCCTGGATCAAGCGGGTATCTGTAACCAGTTGAGCTATGACTCTGGTACCGTTGACATCGAAGAAGATCCCGCCCAGGCCAAGACGGCTGAAAAACCAAACGCCTAAGCCGACCCCCAGCCAACTAGACCCCTGGATCAATGCCATAGAGTGATGCCCAAGTTTTTTGCTCCACACTTCTATGATGCATCTCTAATGTGCCAGAGGCAGAGTGCACCAAAATTTTTCCCGTGAGCTATAACAGGGGTGTTAGCCCATAGGGATTTAAGACCATGACAGACCTGACAGAACTGCTCCCAGCTGCCGACGGGCAAGGATTATCTTCCCCCACACCCCGAATTCAAAACCTAGTGGACTTAATTACAACCCTCCATGTTGCCGATGAAGTGGCCGAAGCCGGTTATTTAATCAGTAGCTCAGAGTTAGCAGATCTCATGGATGTCAATGCCAGTGCCGTTACCAGCCGGGGAGATGAATGGGTTTGGCGAAATTGGTCGATCTCGCGGGTGCGTCGGGAAGGAAACCAAATTCTCTGGCAACTCCAACGGATGGAATAGACCTGAGACCTGAGTGGATTCTTAGGGTAGGTAAGATTGACTGAGGCAATACCTAAGACTGGGGTGGTTCAATGCTGCCTAAAATCTGCTGTTTATAGTCTTCAATATTTTGGACAAATTCTTGACGATTTTTAGCAAACAATAAGTAGCGATAGACAAACCAACTACTGAAGCCAAAGCCAATTAACTCAAAGGTGGGGGCCAGTAAGGGAATTGCCTGAATTACTTCTAAAATTGCCACAGCTAGGGCAACAAAGGGGATAGTTGCTAAGACAATGGCCGCAGTGGTTAAGGGCTGCTTGTACTCACCAAAAAATTGCCCAACCTGCTCTGGAAAAACGGTTAACAACCAATACAGCTTCTCCCGGACTTGGGCCATCTGTTCGTCACTCATGACTGCGTTAGTGGCCGGTGCCGGAATCGGGGCAATCGGGCCGGGTTCAGTTTCAATGCTTAAAGGAGCAGGCTCAGCATAGTTGACCGGGGCAGGGGCATCTAGGGCCGCTTCTGTGTCGTGGCTTTCGTAACTTGACCCCTGATATTCAGTCTCGCTCATCCAATTAAACCTCACCCAACTGCATTCCTGGCATATTCTATAGCATCCTTGGTCATGATTGATGTCAAGTTCCGGTGTGACGAAGGTGGCGTACCAGTATTTGGGGCAATCCGACTAGATGTTGTCAAGGCTTTAAGACACTTCCAGTCAGACCTAACATTGCAGTTACCGGAGAACTGAACCGTTTAAGATGTAGTGATGCTCATTTCACCAGTGTCCCGCCCAGGCCCATGAGTTCGTCTGCTCCTCCCCCTGCTAATGCCAATAACGATCCTTGGGATGATGATGACTGGGACGGAGCGGCCCCTTCTTACAAAACCGTGTCGGATGCCGATTATGCCCAGGCCTTGAACCGTCAACAAATTCAACGCCCGTTAGTAATTACGGAAACCGCATTCTTAGCCAGTGCTGCCGCCCTGATTTGGTTGATCAATTTCTATGTCCCAGCCGGGCCGCTGTTACGCATCTTTTTTCCGATTCCGGTGGCTTTGATTCATTTGCGGTGGCATCGCCGGGCAGCTTGGATGGGGGCCATTGTCAGTGCGTTACTTTTATCTGTGCTGATGGGGCCACCCCGGAGTTTGCAATATCTACTACCCCATGGGGTGATGGGGGTCATCCTGGGGGGGCTGTGGAAGAAGAAAGTGACTTGGAATATTTCCTTGCTCTGGGGAGCGGTATTGGGTAGTATTGGCTTCTTTTTTCAAATTACCGTGGTGTCATTTTTGCTCGGGGAAAACCTCTGGATCTACGTCAACCAACAGGTCACCAGCTTCTTGGATTGGGTATTAGTGCAATTGGGAATTTTGCTTGTGCCAACTGTGGGGATGATCCAGGCCACGGCGGTGGTGTTGGTCTTTTTTCAATCCTTTGTTTATGCCTTGATTGTCCATATCCTGGCCTGGCGGCTGCTCGGTCGTTTGGGCAATCCGATTCCAGACCCACCCCGGTGGTTAGAAGATCTATTGATCGATCGGGAGATTTAGGTCTTATGACTTGCTCCCAAGGTGCGCTGTTAATTAACGCTGTTGGGTGTAATTGCTGAACCACCGAGACCTGGGACTGGCTACATTTACCTCTCCAGCATCTTCTTGGGAATTACTGTTGCCCCTGACATCAGGCCCAATAGTCTCAGGTTGGTAACAAAACTATATTTTCGTGATTGAAACTTAAAGAAAAGCTATAGATTTTCACGAATTTACCGATCCCCAGGTATTCCCTCTCTACTATGGGGAGTGTGTTTTCACGATTTGTCACAAGTCCTAACTGCTTATGCTCGAACGACTGACCTTAACGCCCGATTCCCCTGCGGTTACGCCCAAGGCCAGTAATCCAGATCAAGCCACAGCCCAGGCCTGGTTATATCGACTGGTTCTATTAATGACGGTCTTGACCCTATTTCTGATGGGCGTGGGTAGTGCCACTCGGGTCATGGAGGCGGGGTTAGCCTGTCCAGATTGGCCCCTCTGCTACGGCGAGTTAATTCCCCGGCAACAAATGAACTTGCAGGTATTTTTGGAGTGGTTTCATCGATTGGTGGCCACGAGTATGGGCTTGTTGGCGATAGTGTTAACGGGTTTGGCCTGGGCCTGGCGCACTCATCTTCCCAAGGGCTGGCCGGTTTTAGCAAGCTTTAGCTTAGGCTTGGTGATTATTCAAGGGTTGCTTGGCGGCCTAACAGTGACAGAACTGCTGCAATTCCAAATTGTCACGGCCCATTTGGGAACTGGTTTACTCTTTTTCTGTACGTTGGTGGTACTTACGGCCTGGGTCACGCCCTATCAAGGGGTGGGAACCGCCAGTGGTTTAAAACTGTGGGGCATCCTTGCCGCCATCTTAGTCTTTGTCCAAAGTATCCTTGGGGGCCTGGTGTCTTCCCAATGGGCATTACATCAATGTGTTTATGGGGAGCGGCTTTGTGCGGTGATGAACAGTCACTTAATCGGCGTAATTCCGGCGAGTTTGGCCGCCCTGATAGTTGGAATTCTGGCCTGGCGACAAGCGGCTTTAACCCCTCTGTTGCGACGATTGGGGCAGTTGATCTTATTCTGCCTAGTTTTACAAGTCTTTTTAGGCAGTGCAACCTATAACTTGAAGCTTTCTGTACCGGCGTTAACGGTGGCTCATCAAATGGTGGGAGCCGCTTTACTGGGAACCTTAGTTGCCTTTAACACCTTTGTTATGCGAGATGGAGCCATGCAAGTAGTCGATAAGTCAACTATGAGAACAGCTGCTTAATGGGTTTGCCTGTGCCATGCCTCTACTGACCAGACTCGGATTTTTTTGACGGACATTTGTTATGCAAGATACGACTTGGACAACCCCAGGCCAGCGCCACATTTTTGCCATTCTGGGTGACTACTACCAACTCACCAAACCCCGCTTAATTTTGTTGTTTCTGATTACAACGGCTGCCGCCATGGAAGTTGCAAGTCAGGGGGAAGTGAATCCTTGGTTGTTGCTGGTGACCTTGGTGAGTGGGGCCTTGGCCGCGGCCGCGGCGAATACGATCAACTGCTTCTATGACCGTGATATTGACCTCATCATGGAGCGGACTCGGTCGCGGCCCTTGCCCTCTGGGCGAATTCAACCCTGGGAGTCTCTGGTTTTTGCGGCGGCGCTGGCGATTACGTCCTTTACTTTGTTATCGATCTTTGCCAATGTCTTGAGTGCAAGTTTGGCCATGGCCGGGATTGTGGTTTATGTGGCGGTTTATACCCATTGGCTGAAGCGGTCATCCTCGCAGAATATTGTCATTGGTGGGGCAGCTGGGGCAATTCCGCCATTGGTGGGTTGGGCTGCGGTGACGGGAGAGTTGAGTTGGCCGGCCTGGGTATTGTTTGGGATTATTTTCATCTGGACCCCGCCGCACTTCTGGCCCCTGGCGATGCTGATCCAAGACGACTATGCCAAGGTGAATGTCCCGATGTTGCCCGTGGTAGATGGGGATAGTGTGACAGCAAAGCAAATTTTTATCTATACCCTGGCGCTTTTTCCCACAACTTTCTTGTTAATTTATCCCTGTCATGTGGCTGGCCTGCTTTATGGCCTGGTGGCTTTGGTCTTAGGCGTTGGTTTTATTTACAGGGCCTGGGATTTGATGCAAGCTCCAGGGGATAAGGATCGGGCCCGCTCCCTGTTTAAGTTTTCAATTCTATACATGATGCTGCTTTGTGTTGGCCTGGTGGTTGATAGTTTGCCTGTGACTCAAGCGTTTCTCGATCGGATTGGGCAGTACTTTTCCTTTGTCTAATCATCTGTCTAATCATCACTTCCCCCAATCGGCGGAGCTTGGTCAACGATTGGCTGGGGATAAAATTCATCTATTTAAAATTATTAATCTTTAATTGTGGTCGTTTTGCCTAGGAATGGGATCCAAAAATACTGGAACTTGTTGCAGGTAGTCAGGTTGAGTGTCTCAATCTTGGCTGAAATGAGCATGATATTCCCCTGATCTATCGCTGAAATCATTAATTTTCACTGCATTTACTTACATTTTTGGGGTCTCTCCGGTAAAGTGAATGGCGTGTTTCAGGATTATTTTTTGGGATATTAACCTGCAATTCATCAGTAAGGGAAATATATGACTTCAGATCAACCCGTACCTAATTATTTAGTGCCAGCTATTTTATCAACTATTTGTTGCTGTGTGCCATTTGGCATTGTTGCCATTGTATTTGCCTCACAGGTAAACTCAAAATTGGCAGCGGGGGATCGAGCCGGGGCAATTGCAGCTTCGGAAAAAGCTAAGCTCTGGTGCTGGATCGCCTTTGGTACAGGTTTGGTTGTTACCATTATTTATGTGATTATCCAAGTCATTGCGATTCAAAGTGGCCTAGGATCCTAAATCTTTACTGCTCCCCAAGCTAATAGGGTAGAATTCGATTTTTTGTCTTCTCCTAAACAATCTGTGCTAAAAACTGTTGCGTCCGTTCCATCTTGGGGTGATAGAAAAACTCTTGGGGCGGCGCAATTTCAATAATTTGACCGTGATCCATAAAAACAACCCGATCTGCAACTTCCCGAGCAAAGCCAACCTCATGGGTGACAATCACCATCGTCATGCCACTGGCAGCTAAATCTCGCATCGCATCCAATACCTCTCGCACCATTTCCGGATCTAGGGCCGAGGTGGGTTCATCAAAGAGCATGATTTTGGGTTGCATCGCTAAGGATCGGGCAATGGCTACCCGCTGTTGTTGACCGCCAGAGAGTTGTCCGGGAAATTTATGGGCCTGTTCTAAAATGCCAACCCGTTCTAAAAGTTGGAGAGCAATTTCTTCCCGTTTAGTTTTGGGCCATCCCCGCACCCAACGCGGCGCCAAGGTGATATTTTGGAGAACAGTCAGATGGGGAAATAAATTAAACTGCTGAAACACCATCCCGACTTCTCGGCGAATTTGTTCGATGTTGTCGCTATCAGCTCCCAGAGAAATCCCATCGATAATGATTTCGCCCTCCTGAAACTCCTCCAGGCCATTAAAGGTACGGATAAACGTCGATTTCCCAGACCCCGAAGGCCCCATAATCACTACGACCTCTCCCAGACCCACCGTTAAACTCACCCCCTGCAGGGCATGAAAGTTTCCATACCACTTATGTACCCCTTGGGCCACAATCATCGGGTCTAAAGCGGGGCCTGGGGTAGGGGGTGTCATTGAATCTTGGGAAATTGCCATCAATTCGAGCTTAAGTTTCGACCACCTCTAGGTTAAACAATTCATGGAGAGTTTGAATCGCCCGTTGCCGACTGCTGAGATCCTGCTGGGCCTGGAGTTGCACTGTCGGGTCATGGAGAATTTTGTTGATCATTGTCCGGGTCATGGCTTCAATCACACCCTGATGTTTTTCGGCAAATTCAGTCCCCAGTCGCGAGAGGGCTTTTTCCAGTTCTTGGGTGCGAATCGTTTCAATCTTGTTGCGTAAACAGCGAATGGTGGGAACCGCTTCCAAGGCATGCCACCAGGTATTAAAGTTGGCCAATTCTTCATCGAGCATGGCTTCAGCTTCCAGGGCCATTAACCGCCGTGCTTCTTGATTTTGGGCCACCACCGACTCAAGATCATCCACATTAAATAGCTGCACCTGGGTCAATTCAGTGACGTTGGCATGAACGTTGCGGGGAACTGCTATATCAATAATGGATAGGAGCCGCCCATTATTCATCACTTTGGTGAGGGCATCTTTATCCAAAATTGGCTCCGTAGCAGAAGTTCCCGTAAACACTAGATCCGAGCCAGCAATGACCCGCAATAAATCACTCATTAAACAAAGTTCAAATTGAGCTTCCGGGAATTGTTGCGCCAGTTCTTGGGCCCGCTCTAAACTGCGGTTGACAATCACCATCTGTTGGACATTGCGGGCAAGTAAATGCTGCACTACTAAGCGGGACATCTTCCCGGCCCCGATCACAGCAATCCGACAGTTAGCTAGGTTATTAATCCGCAAGTCCGCCAATTCCACTGCCGCCGAACTAATGGAAACAGCCCCAGTGCCAATGTTGGTATCGGTGCGAACCCGTTTCCCCGCCGCAATTGCATCCTTGAACAGACGATTGAGAATTGGGCCAGCCCCCTTGTATTGTTGCCCGAGTTGATGGGCCCGTTTGACCTGCGAGAGAATTTGCCCTTCTCCGATGACGAGACTGTCCAGGCCGGCTGAAACCCGCATCAGGTGCATGATCGCATCTTGGTGCAAGAGGATAAACAAGTAGGGACGCAACTTGGGTAAGGGACAGTGGCTCCACTCGCTGAGGAATTGATGGACTTCCCGCGCCCCGCTATCCGAGTCGGAGGTGACAATATAAATTTCCAAACGATTGCAGGTGCTGAGAATAATTGCTTCTTGAATGTGGGGATAGCTACAGAGATGATGGGTGGCTTTTTCGCGCACTTCCTCAGGAACGCTCAGTCTTTCCCGAACCTCAACCGGGGCGGTTTTATGACTCAAGCCAATAACTGCAATATTCATAGAAGGATAGTAAATGCTCTGAGTGGAAGGGTTTTAAAAGTTTTATTTGTTAGCAAGTACAATTTTCATTTTATGGCAAGGGTTGAACTAAAACCTGAGCAACCCCGCTTCCTTAATCTTTAGTAATATTCTGGGAGATTTCTCATCAGTCCGAGTTAAACCAGGCCTCAGGGGAGCAGCAGCATCGCATCTCCAAAGGAATAAAACCGATAGCGGGCCTGGATGGCCTGGTCATAGAGTTGGAATAACCGCTCACGCCCAATCAAGGCACTGACAAGCATCAATAAACTGGAGCGGGGCAAATGAAAGTTTGTGATTAAGCCATCCACCACTTGCCAGGCATGGCCGGGATAAATAAATAAATTTGATTGTCCACAATAAGGCACAAGCTCTCCCGATTGCCCCGCTGTTTCCAGGGAGCGCACAACCGTAGTCCCCACGGCAATCACCCGCCCGCCCTGAGCTTTGGTTGCGGCAATTTTGGCAATGGTGGCGGCCGGCACATCAATCCACTCATGGTGCAGGGTGTGCTGGGTAATATCTTCGACTTCAACCGGGCGAAAGGTGCCCAGGCCCACATGCAAGGTCAGAAAGCAGTGGTCAATCCCCTGTTGGTCTAAGGTCTCTAATAAGCTCGGGGTAAAATGTAAGCCAGCCGTGGGTGCGGCCACTGCTCCGGGAATTTCAGAATAGACGGTTTGGTATTGCTCGGGGGTCGAATCATGCCCGTGGATGTAGGGGGGGAGGGGAATTTCGCCGAGATATTCCAAGTGATGAAGCAAACGCTCGCCGGGGGGGAGGGCAAACTCAATCAGACGGCCCCGGCTGGTCGGATCAGTGGCGAGAATTTTGGCCTGATAGGTCTTGGGGGGTGATCTCCGGTCTTGAAAGACTAACTCATGGCCGGGACGTAAGCGTCTGCCGGGTTTGACTAAAGCGAGCCATTGGGTCGGTGTTTTTTCGGTCAACAGCAAGACTTCAACCGCCACCGGAACTGCCCCCACCTTTATCCCCATGAGTCGCGCTGGGATAACCCGAGTGTTATTGAGAACTAGCAGATCTCCAGGCCGGAGGATTTGCGGTAAGTCCCGAAACTGTTGATGGCTAACGGTATTGGGTGTGGCGATTAAAAGCCGCGAACTATCGCGGGGTTCAACCGGGGCCTGGGCAATCAGATCGGGGGGTAAATCATAGTCGTAGCTACTAAGTTGTAAATCAGCGGACATAGAGCGGCAAAAAACAGGTGCGCGGGAAAATTTTATCTAAGAAAATAACCTTGCTCTTCCCCAGCTAAGCCTAGATGGAGTCACTGGGTGTCGGGGGGTTGATCGGCAAAATTAAGCGGCTGAGAACCCGCCCATCCTCAAGTTTATAGAGATCTAACGTTGCTCCCAACTGCTGCACCATGGAGTAGCAAGCCCGTAAATGTCGGCCTGGGGGGTGATCCAAGGTGGACGGGGCCAACCAATCCAAATGATCTCGATGGTGGAGATCAATTAGTAGGCGCGGGTCAATTTGCCCATCATCGGTGATTGAAAGCTCTAACCATTGGGTATCAATGGCCTGGCACCAAATATCAATCCGGCCGCCATCCGGTGTCCGCTGGGCCGCAGAGAGTAGAAGCTCTTGCAAAATTAGATCAATCTTATTCACATCCCCAGCCAGGGAAATCATGCCGGGATTATGCACCTGCGTCCACAATTGTTTTTGCTTCACCAGGTTGTCAATCCGGTCTAAGGAGCGTTTTAGCAACGTTGAAAGGCCAATCGATTCCGCATCGAGATGGGCGGGGCGTAACTGCCAGGCCTCCTGTTGGAGTAGGGGGACAACCGTACTCAGTTGGGTTTGAAATTGTTGGCCAATCCGGGCAAGTTGGGACATGTCCGCTGGCGGGTTACTCGTCAAGCCTTGATGGAGTTGCTGATAGGCGGCACCAAGCTGGCGATAAAGACTTTCTAAACGGCGATGTTTATACCAGTTGAGGGTTTCTAAGCATTGCCAGCCCTGAATTAAATGGGTCGTGAGGGAAACGCAGCGGTGGGCATAGGCTAGATGATTGGCCAGGGTAATAAAGGCCTCTAAATAGACAGGGGGAAAAATCCGTTGATGGCGATCCACAACAATGACAACACCAGAGGGTTGGTATTCCGGATCCGTACGCAATGCTATGGCGATCACCTGCCCAATTTCACTGCCATCCAACCATTCGCGAGTTTCAGGGCGGATGTCATGACCATACAGGTGAACCAATTCGGGAAAGGGTTGGGGATTATTCAGGAAAGTGGAGACATCGGCCTGGGAATTATCAAGGGCGGCTTGAATCAGCGGATCTTCAAGAATATTAAGTTCATGGTTGCTGCGGACACTAAATTTGGGGTGGGTGGGTGGGGGGGCAACAATCCAGCCTTGGCTTTGACCAGGGTTCCAGGTCACCAACACCGCCATCGGAGATTCTAATAACTCCATCAGGTTTTGAATCGCAGCGAGTTCCAATCGCTCTAGGTTTTGGGTTTTTTGCATTGCCGCCAGGCCAGTTCGCATCGCTTGATAGAGATGTTGTTGTTGAGCAGCTTGGTGCTGGAGTTGCCATTGGTGGGTCAAAACGCCCAGTTGTCGGGCAATGATGCTGGCTAAATTGAGATCCCGTTGTAACCAGGGTTGTTCATTGTTGCGGCCAATGGCAATGAAACTATTGGGAGTACCACTGGTGTTAGTTGGAACCAGTAACCAGGCCGGGCAGCGGAGGCTAAGCAAATCTTTCTGCCAGGAAATCAGGCGTAAATCCTGTTCAATGTTGTGATAAGTTTGTGGCTCACTACTGCTTAAACTGCGCCAGTCTAGATCACTTAAGGGTGGTAAGGCAGCTAGGCCAACCTTGCCGCGTGGGGCTGGGTATTGATAGGTGACGGGAAAATGCTGGGTATCTTGGTCGTGGCGGAGGACTAAAATGGCTTGAGCATCCAGTTCCGTAGCTAATTGCTCGGCGGCAGTTTTCAAGACTTTTTGCCAGTCTTGATCGGTGCAAATGGCCTGAGTTAGACCACTGGCCAGTTCCCGGGCTTTCTCGGCTTCCTTCAGGTTGGCTTCAGCAGTCTCAACTGGGACAAATAGGGTTAAAAATGTAGCCGCCGCCCGGATAAACTGGCGATCCGCCTCTGACCAAATCCGAGATTGTGGTACATCCACCACTAAAAATCCCCAGAGTTTGTTACCGAGAATTACCGGAGCGGCCAAAATTGCCGTAGCTTTCAGTAATTGTAAGAGGGTAACCGGAGTTTGCGAGCCGACTAAACTTTGGGCATCACTAATGGCCACCAACTGCCCTGTCCGTAAGGTTTGGCAAAAGCCTGGCATGGAAGCGGCGGGAACCATCACCCCCTTACGTTCATTTTCCCGAGGCAAAGATTTATCAGAAGTGATGCGGCGGCGAACAAAATGATCGCTTTCGGTTTGCCAAACAAATAAACTCGTATGTGCAGGGTTTAGGGACTGCTGAACCCCTTTGAGCAAGGCATCAATCCGCTCCGTTAACGTGGCAAACTGGCTGATCTCAGTCAACAAGCTGGCAACGGTTTGGGTGTTAAGAGTTTGGCTTTCTACCTCGGGAAGCGGAGTGGGAAGGGATGGTGTTGGGTTTGAGGACTGGGCAACGTTTGGGCTAGTTTGAGGGGTGCTGCGGGATTTTGCCGCCGTTAAGCGTTGAATGTCTTGGGAGAGGCTGGCAAGGAAGATGGAAAGAATATAGCGTTCTTGCCCGCGTTGAATTTCTCCCCAAAGATTAGAACCCAGCAGCACCAGGCCCAAACATTCCGAGCCGGCCATGAGGGGCAAAATCAGGGAGCCTTGGATGCGCAATTTCTGAGCAATCCGACACCATTCTCCGGCCCGAACCTCGGCCCGCAAATCCGGTACCACCAGGGGTTGCTTTTGGACGATCACCTGATCCAAGAGGCTGCCCGGCGGTAAGGGAAAGCGTTGTTTCAAAAAATTGGGTGTTCCTGCAGCGGTTTGTCCCCCTTGCCCCTGGAGTTGCTGCTCCTGTTTCAAGTAGGTGGCAATCCAGATTAGATCCAGGCCAGGTTGTTGATGTAAAAAGTTAATCGCCAGTGGCCAAAGCCCAGTAAGCTCAGTCTGCTGTCGAAGCTGACCCAGCGTCAGGTCTAGTTGCGCCAGAGTTGTCTCACCTTGAGAGCGGCTAACAGTAGTGCTTCCCCGGTCAGACAGGGGGGCAGACATCGAGTTGGACATCAGGGCTAATTGTTAAAAACAGGCTTGTTTAGTAGGTGGGTACCGTGGGATCAACTTCTAGACTCCATGCATTGATTCCGCCCTTGACGTTAATCCCAGCAATTCCGGCCTGGCGCAGAATTCCCAGAGCCTTGGCAGAACGCCCTCCCATCTTACAGTGGGCAATCAGGCGATGACCATTGAGCAATTCTTTAACTTTGGCCACCCCATCACCATTTTCAATGTCGGGTAAGGGGATCAGCACGGCTCCGGGAATCCGGGCAATGTCGTACTCGTTTGGGTTGCGGACATCAATTAGCAGATAGTCATCGGCATCGCTATCCAGTAATTGTTTTAGTTCGGTGACGCTCATTTCTGGCATTTCCGCCAGTTGCTGGGCCTCAGCCGCTTTGGCTTGGGAAATCCCACAGAATTGCTCGTAGTCAATCAGTTCCTTAATTACGGGGCGAACGGGGTTGGGGCGGAGGGTGAGTTCCCGGAACTTCATCTCAAGAGCATTAAATAAAAGAAGTCGCCCACTCAGGGTTGTCCCTTGCCCCAGGATAATTTTGATCGTTTCTGTGGCTTGGATCACGCCGATGATACCGGGCAAGATCCCCAGGACACCCCCTTCCGCACAGGATGGAACCAGGCCAGGCGGGGGTGGTTCGGGATAGAGGTCGCGGTAGTTGGGGCCATCTTGATAGTTAAAGACCGTGGCCTGGCCCTCAAACCGGAAAATTGAGCCATAGACGTTGGGCTTGTTGAGGAGCACACAGGCATCATTAACCAAATAACGGGTGGGAAAATTATCCGTGCCATCGACGACAATGTTGTATTGTTCAACGATTCCGAGAGCATTTTCAGCACTGAGGCGGGTCGGGTAGAGTTCAACTTGGCAACGGGGGTTGATTTCTAAAATCCGGTTTTTGGCAGATTCAATTTTTGGCTTACCCACCCAAGAGGTGCCGTGAATCACCTGGCGTTGCAGATTAGAGTGATCGACCACATCAAAGTCAACAATGCCCAGATGGCCAATCCCGGCGGCGGCCAAATAGAGGAGTAAGGGAGAACCCAGGCCCCCAGTGCCAATACAGAGAACCCGAGCTGCTTTTAACCGCTTTTGGCCATCTAAACCGACCTCAGGCAGGATCAGGTGGCGGGAATAGCGCTCGTACTCGTCTTTTTCAAGTTGAATAGCGTCAAGATTGGGATTGAGCATAGGGTGGCAGTAACGTTGACAGGTGGGTAAACGGTTTCCTGGGGTGGGAAATCGGGCCACTTTTCTAGTCTATCTTTAATTTTGATTGGCCTGGAGCTACCGCCTGAAGCCTGCATTTTTCTGGGAGAGCCGTGCTAATTTCGCAGGCATGATCAGCAACAAGTTATCTGGCAGAAACCATGCATGAGTGGCTTTACACGCTGAGAGAACGTCTAACATCGATCAACAAGGAGTGCTTCGATGGGTATCGAGCGTTCTCTGGGTTTGCACATATTTCGGAATTGGTGACCCTGGACTTGATCATGTGTCCTGAGGTTATCGGCAATTTGCGAGCCAATGACTGGCAACACAATGTCCACGAAAACTTCCTCACGCCATTTTTTCGAGACGCTGATTACCTACTGGCTCGCCAACCGCTTGATCCAGCAAACCACCAGTTAATTGCGGCTCTCAAATGCCCCGTTGCTTCCGATGATTTACCCGATGGCTTCGCCCGCTGCGGATATGACATCATGGACTCCTCCGTGGGCAACAGCACGCTGACGAATTGCGGCCCGATTCCAAAAGCATTCAGCCCATCAGAGGTCAATAATTTTGGCTTGATTGATGATCGCGAAAGAGCATTTGCGATTCGTGACGCGATGCGAACCCTTCTGCCAGAGGATCCACACCTAGGGGCCTGTGAAGTGTGGCTGCTAGCACGCCGACTTTTAGAAACCGGATAGTCGCTAGATCAACAACAATTAGCCCCACCAGGAGTTAACGTCAATCATCAATTTCGCTCACCCGTAGTCACAAACGCTATCCGTTGCCCAATATTGGCGGCATGATCGGCCATCCGCTCGAGGTGGCGAATAATTAAAACCAAGAGAAGATTGGGTTCAAGGCTGCCGGGGATCTGGGCCTGGTGGGCCAGGGATTGGTAGAGCGAGGCGTAATCACTGTTGATCACTTGATCCAGTTCCCGGAGATCCCGCCCAGTGGTGGCATCTAGGTTAGCGACTGCTCCTAAACTCATAGCCAGCATCATTTGGACGCGTTCAAACATACCGCGCAAACGGCTCACACAGGGCGGAGTGGGATAGGCGGAGAGTTGGGTGGCCAATTGACTGATCTCCTGGGCGTAGTCGCCAATGCGCTCTAGATCTCGGATTAGTTGAAAAATGGCACTAATCAAGCGCATATCGTTGCCCACCGGGGCCTGGCACATCATGATTGCAATGCACTCCTGCTCAATTTGTCGATAGAGCCGATCGGTGGCAACTTCTTGCTGAATAATTTGCTGGTTGGTTTCAAGATTGCGCTGAAAAAGTACCTCATAGGTTAAGGAACAGGTGGTTTCCACCAAGGCACCCATCCGGAGCACATCGGCCTGGAGGCGTTTCAGTTGGCGCTCAAATTGCAGTCGGATTGGGTGGGCGGCGGTCATGACGACTTGGGGGTGGGGATCATTCGTCTGGGGATAGCTTAAGCTAAACAATGTTCCCAAAATTAGCCTAAGGATAGGTTAACTTGCCTGGTTCAATCCTGCGGAGTTTTGGTCAATTTACCCCGGCCTGGCTGCCAATTTCCTCGGATTAAACTAATGTCTGGCATAGATTAATATTTAGAGCAAACTGGGGAATAATCTGATTTTTATTGTTTCAGTTACTATTTTTGCGTACCTGAGTGCGGTTGCAACTGCCATAGTTTGAGAAACTGATCGGAAAATATTAAGCTCCCACTTAAGCCATTCTTCGCTTCCAGGCCAGTGCGGACATCCTCTGATAAGTTGAGCACAAAGATCGAAGTCCTAGTCCTGGGAATAGTTGGGAGAACTGGAAATTGCTCTGGATACCAATGATCGATTAAGACAAACCGGGCCTGGGGTTGAACTCCCTGTCCTAAGGCTAATATTGTTCCAGTGTTGATATTACCTGAAGCGCCAATGATGAGAGGATCGTCTGCTGAGTTAATAATTTCAAAAACCTGGGGAAATGAGTAACTGAGGAACTTAATCCAACTGGTTTGGGCAGTGGTGATTTGAATCCCAGAGTATATGCCCAGGCCGAGTAAGCTAAACAAACATCCCACATAAATTTGCCTCAGTCGCTGGCTTGCAACGGTTAATTGAGCTGTAAAAAAGTAGGCCAGAAAAATTTCCATCCAAAGAATAGCTGGAATCAGATAACGACTGGAAATAGACCGCTGTCCCCCCAAGAGTAAATCCGCTAAGAAAAATGGCAAGGTTGTCACCGCGATGCTCACAACTGGCAAGAACCAAACTCGTAAGGGATTAGTGATGATAAATTTCCAAATACTCAGAATCAAGAGCGTGCAGAGGCTTCCGGATAAAATTAGCAAGATCAAAGGCTGAGTTTCGAGTTCAGGCGGTAAGAACATAAAACAGCGCCCCAGGTTTACGGCCCAGGCCTGGATTAAATCGCTTAAAGGAATGGGTCTGGCTGTCCACGTGGCTCCCGTTTGATTCCAGGTCGTCATGATCAAATACAACCAAGGCAAAAATAAACCAAGACTACAGACGGCTGTGATTAACCAGGCCTGGAACCGTTGCCGATAGATTAAGAGAGCATAAAAACCATGTCCTAATCCAACTAGACCAGTTAAGGGAAATGTGTAAAGCCCCAGGGTAAAAAACGCGCCATAACTGAGCCAATGTGATCTTTTGGATAAACGTAAAGCCCGTAAGAAAATTGCATTCAGCCCCAGTAGTAAAATAGTCCAAAGAGCATATTCCCGCGCTTCTTGGGCATAGAGAATTTGAAAGGGAGATAAAGCTAAAAATGCCATAGCTAGGGAGCCAACGCCCACTGAACTCACAATTTTTTTAGAGCCATCGGTTTTGCCACTTTGATGTAAACTCAGTAGCTCGTAGCATACCCAGTAAATAGCGGGAAATCCAAACAGGCTAATCACAACGGATAAACTACGGAGCGCAATGACTGAGGAACCAAAAGTTTTTACCCAGAACCAGGCCAAGATATAGTACAAGGGAGGATGTTGAGCATCATCAATAGCGAGTGCTTGAATGGTTGAGAAAGGTGAAGAACCCGAAGTTGGCCATTGATATTTCATCACCTCCGCAATAGTTTTGATCTGGCCATTAAACAAATCTTGATTCAGTTGAGCACTGGTAAAACCCGATAATCTCAGCGATGTGTATGCTTCATCATGCCAATAGATTTGATCTAAATTAGCAAATCGAAAAAAGATACCTAAACCAAGCAAGAGAATGATAAAACCCAACCAGTAGAAAGACTGATCAGTAGGGGGATGATGAGGGCGTAAGGGCATGATTATCTAGCGTAGGGGCCTGGGGAATCGCCATCGCCAAAATGCCACACTGGGATAGGCACTCATTAAAATCCCGAAAACTAAGCCTAAATGGGTTAAAAATGTTAGCCCAATCCAGGCCAGGGGAAACCATTGCCAAGAACTATCCGGTAAGGGTGGAAAGGTGTAGTAGCCCAGGCCAACCAGACTTGGAGGCAGCAGGATAAATAATATGGAAATAACCGCAAGTGTATAGGTAAACGGCAAATTTTGCTGACTTAAGGATTGCCACTTTTGCCCAGTCCACTGCCACATAAAGGCCTGGCTACTGTCTTCCAAGCGGACTGTTTGCCGCTCTAAATTTACGGATAAAATGTGACGACAAAAGTTACAGGCAAAGGCATCCATAAGTACCATCTGACTGATCTGCCCATACTGGCACACTGGACAGATATAAACCTGTTCCAACTCTAGTTTTGATTTAGGAGATAACGGGAGACTTGACCCTGCATGACTCATATTGATATTCCTGAATACGGCGAATGCTCCAAAAATTAAGACAGGAGAAAAGGGATAATAAGCTCTGAAGCTGTCATAACCCGGATAGATTGGTAATTGCCTAAACCTAATAAGTGTTTATCCCCAGTAATAATGGTAGTGGCATTTCCAACCAAGGCACATTCAATCACCATGTCATCATTGGGATCAGCGACCACGGCCTGGAGTCTCCCGCTAATCTCAACCAATCGAGAAAATCCCTGCACTTCTTGAACAGCCTTTTGGCTAGTTTCAGGCGAAAATTTGAACTTGCTCAATAGTTTATCTGCAAACTCTTGAAGAATTGGATCACAAGTTACCGATTCAATAACTCTTACTTTTGCTAGAGCTAAACATCGGAATGGATTGCCATTCAGGGCTAATAAGGCTGAAATTAGAACATTAGTATCAAACACAACCACCGTAGCCATCAGGTTTCATGCACTAATTGATCAATCCACCCTTCACGCTCTTGTGATGTCATCCCAATTTACCCCCCTGTCCTGAGCCACAGAGCGAACTTGATTAATCCCATATTGGTTTAATTCCACCCAGGCCGACCAGTGTTGCCGCAAGAGAAACTCAAAAATAATCGTTTGCTGGGCGGTTGGGAGTTGTTGAACGAGTTCAATTACCTGTTCATTACTGAGTGTTAATACTGGCATGTTTACCTCCAGGATTTGAAGGGGTTTGTCTCATTTCAGGCTTGAACCTGTTCTCGGGCAGACTGCAAGGCCTGGCGTACCTGGGCAAATCCGGTTCCCCCATAACTGTTCCGGGCAGCTACGACTTGGCGAGGGGCAATGGCCGCATAAATATCCGCTTCAAACCGCTCATGCAAGGCTTGCCATTCTTCTAGGGTCAGGTCTTTCAGCAATTTCCCTTGGGCGACACAGGTTTTCACAACTTTTCCGACTAAGTTATAGGCTTCTCGGAACGGGACACCCTTCGCTGCGAGGTAATCGGCCACATCAGTGGCATTGGCAAAGTCTGACTCTACGGCAGCAATTAAACGCTCGACCCGAAACACCAGGCCCTCTTGGAATAGGATTGTCGTGGCTTCTAAACAGGCCTTGACCGTCTGCACCGCATCAAACAAGGCTTCTTTATCTTCCTGTAGATCTTTGTTGTAGGCCAGGGGCAACCCTTTCATTAACACCAAAAGAGCTTGGAGATGCCCAAACACCCGCCCAGCTTTCCCCCGCACCAACTCTGGGACATCAGGATTTTTCTTCTGGGGCATGATACTCGATCCCGTGGCACAACTGTCGGTCAAGCTAACAAAACCAAATTCTTCCGAGGCCCAAAGAATCACCTCCTCCGAAATCCGGGAGAGATGCACCATGATTAAACTCGCAGCACAGAGAAACTCAATGGCAAAATCCCGGTCACTCACCCCATCTAAGCTGTTGCTGTAAACGCCCCCAAACCCCAGCAACTCGGCACTGTAATGGCGATCAATCGGAAAAGTCGTCCCAGCCAAAGCCCCACTGCCTAAGGGAGATGTATTGACGCGGGCATAAATCTCAGCCAACCGTTGCCAATCTCGCTCCGCCATTGCCACATAGGCCAAAAGATGATGGGCTAAACTCAGGGGCTGGGCCCGTTGTAGATGGGTATAACCGGGAATCAGGGTTTCGACATGGGTTTCAGCTAAATCCAGTAAGACGCTTTGCCATTGCCGCAGTTGGGCCTGGATGTCGCGAATTTGTTGCCGGAGATAAAGCCGGGTATCGGTTCCGACTTGGTCATTGCGGGAGCGGGCGGTGTGGAGTTTTTTACCCAAATCCCCAATCAGTTCTGTCAGGCGGCGTTCTACGGCAAAATGGACATCTTCGGCTTCAATCCCTGGGGTAAATTCCCCGTTGCGGTATTCTTGGCGAATTTGCTCCAGGCCTTGGACAATTTTTTCTGCTTCTGTCGGGCTAATAATTCCCGCTTTGCCGAGCATTTGGGCATGGGCCTGGGAACCGGTTAAATCGTACTCAATCAGGGCAATATCAAAGCTAATGCTGGCATTAAACTGGGCAATGGCTGGATGCAAGGCCGTTTCAAACCGTTGACTCCAGGGCTGTTGCGGGGATGATGTGGCCATGACAAACCTAGTTCTTTGCTACATGAGAAATTATAGGCTTTTCCCCCAAGGGCCTATGTAGAATCCGGCAATTTCTCCCAGAATCCCCCTGTCTCCGGCCTAAGCAGTTAGGTTAGGATTTTAATGCTCTCTTCTGGCTTGGCCCATATCCATGCAGTTTTTCCGTCAGTACATTGCCCCGCTGCTGGCTGTCCTCATTTTTACCCTTGCGTTGGTCATTGTCAGTGCGCGGTTATTTATGCCAGAGGATCTTGCCCAGCCAGCCCCGCTCGCGGGTATGGAACCAAATCCACACCTTGGGGACAAAATTACCCTGCTGTTGCGCGGCCTTCCCCCTGAACCTGCAACTTTCCAGCCACCAGGCCAAACCTTCCGTTGATGCTGGTTATCGCTACAATTAGGGAGCAGTCTGCAGTTTAAGTTCTTGCCCGCCTCGACTCAAAAACTTTGAATTGTCCAAGCTAGGTCACAAACATTCTGATAAATGCCTCCGGCCAACTCCATCTCCGCCAGGGTACATGGCCTGGCCAACGGGATTAAACCTAGGTAAAAATTTTGCAGGCTTGTCTTCCCTTATTGTGAACTTCAGTGATACCTTAAAACATGAAGCGTAATCAATCTCCCCCAATTCACATTGTTGCGTTAATGTCATCCATCTCGTTATCGCCGTTGGTTTTACCCGTTCATGTTTAGTCACCACGGCCTCAGGATTTTAAAACTATGAATGCGTTTAACTCAAGGCAATTGAGGGCTGGTCGCTGGCTTGGCCTGGCCAGGGTAGTGATGAGCCGAGTTAGTTATCTTTTTAATTTGCTTGTTTAAGACTTAAACTTTAGGAGGTATTGGGTCATGTCAATTCGTCTTTATGTCGGTAACTTACCGCGGGAAATGGATCGGGAAGAACTCGATTCGTTGTTAACTGCTGAAGTTGGTGAAATTGGCTCTGCCAAGTTGATTACCGATCGCAAAACTGGAAAATGCCGCGGGTTTGGCTTTATCACCGTTGAGACTGAAGATCAAGCCGATACTGTGATTAACAAGTTAAATGGATTTGTCTTTAAGGAAAACACCCTCAAGATCGAAAAGGCTAACGATAAACCCAAGGCGGAGGAAGAATCGGCCACATCCAGCGAAGCCGCTGTCAATCATCGGAGCAATGGTAATCGCCGCAGCAACAACAAGGGCAAAAATCGGCGTCAGCAATCGGGTAGTTCTGCTCAGGAATTAGAATTTTCCAGCAGTAGTGCTACCGACTTTGCCCCCGATCCTCGTTGGGCCGATGAGTTAGCCAAGTTAAAAGAGATGCTCCTGGCCCAGACTGCAGCCAAATAAGTTCAGCAGTTCTAGTATTATGCCTATCCATAGGAGCGATGCCTCATCAGGAATGGCTATTTAAAAACTCCGATGATTGGTGGCATCGATCACTAGACAGTTTAGTTTGCTGCCGAGTAGAGTGATAGGCGACTTCATCCTTTAGTGAATCTTTCTAGCTTTAGCGGGATGTGCTGATTTCGGTGGCAAAGGTGGGGAACAATGGATCACGATATTCCAGTTGCTGAGCGAATTAAGCCAACCGCGATTACAGCATCGGCCTCTCCTGCCCGCTCTAGGCTTTGGTTAGGAATAGTCATTGCTTGTCTTGGTTTGGGCACTGGCCTGGCCTGGTTTCTGCCCCGTTTTTTTAGTCCATCTCTGCCATCCTCAAACCCCACCTCCCCGGCCTCGGCAGCGGCTCCCCCCCCCGAGAATCTTTTAGGCCACCTCCCCTATCCAGAAGCCCCACGCTCGGAACTCCAGGCCATTACCCCCGATGGCTCGATCCAGTTACGGCAAGCTGCGGCCCAAGAGTTTATCCGCATGCGAAAAGATGCCCAGGCCGCGGGTATTCAGCTTGTCCCGATTTCAGGCTTTCGCTCCATTACCGATCAAGACCATCTCTTTTTTGATATCAAGCAAGAGCGCGGGCAAGTTCCAACCCAACGGGCCCAGGTCAGCGCGCCCCCTGGCTATAGCGAACATCACACTGGTTATGCCATTGATATAGGCGATGCCACTGCCCCCGCCACAAACCTCAGTCCCAGTTTTGACCAGACAGAAGCGTTTGCTTGGCTAGAAAAAAATGCTGCTTATTACAGTTTTGAGTTGTCATTTCCAAAAAATAATCCCCAGGGCATTAGCTATGAACCTTGGCACTGGCGGTATGTGGGCAACCAGGATAGCTTAAAAACCTTCTACCAGGCCCGGCAAATGGCCCAATCCCCTCAGCCTGAAACCAGCGAGACTCAGCCCTAAAGACTTGAGAAATAAAAGATGAGAAATATCAGAGTAACTTAATGGCTGCGGCAGATAATTAGGTAAACTGCTGACTCAGGGTAAGTGGGTTATGGACTGTAATCCGTTTTTTCTGAATCGAAATCATTCCCTGATCCCGCAGTTCCCCCAGTAAACGAGTTACCGTCACCCGAGTTGAGCCAATCGCCTCCGCAATGGCCTGGTGAGATAGTTTTAAATCAACCGTCACCCCCGTTGTGGTCGGAATCCCAAAATCACGGCACAAAATCAAGAGAAAGCTGACCAGCCGTGATCCCATATCCCGATGCGCTAGGGTTTCAATCATCATTTCCGTCTGCAAAATGCGCGAGGATAGCCCTTGAATCATCACCATGGGTAACTCCGGATCTTCCCGCATTGCTTTTTCGACCTGCTCAATCGGGACTGAGAGTAATTCAAGGGGGGTAAAGGCAACTGCATGATAAAACCGATCCGAGCGATTGCCCGTAATTAAAGACAGCACCCCAAAAACACTGTTTTCCCGCAACAGGGCAACGGTGATTTCTTCCCCAGCTTCATACACTCGCGAGAGCTTGACCGCACCTTTCAGCAGAAAATAAACCCGTTCCGCTGGATCACCTGGGAAAAAGATGGTTTTGCCTCGTTCATAGGTTTCGGTTGTCGCTGGAAATAAACCATTGGTCATCTGCCGAAAAACTGCTGCTAAAGGCTGGTCTTTGGTTGCTAACATAGACTCCTAACTGACGATTCTGCCCCTTGGCCCCACGATAACTGCAAACTAGATAATCCCTGAAGCTTGCACGTAGGCGATCTCAACCTAAAAGTGATAATGAGTAGATTCCTAATATTCTACCAATATTTTGAATAGTTAATTTGAGGTTGCGAATTCGCCTAACTCCCAGGCCAGTCACAACTACCTTGGCATATTACTTAAGCGGATTATCCAGGGGTGTTTTGTATAGCTGGATACTTTTGAGTTGAAACCTCTAAGGGTGGCCGCAAACACAGATAGAGCAACGGGCCAAGAAATGGGATGAGGGCAACCCAGGCCAGGCCACGCCATTCCAGGCCCCGCCGCTTTAGATCGTCACCCAGAACTGTAGGAAACAAAAAAGTCAGGAGTAGAAAATCCAGGCTCATCAGATGAATAAACCGACTACTGTGCCACTGCTGGATAAAATCGGGCCAATTACCCTGTGTCAGACCATATCCCAACAGCCCCAGGCCCCCAAACAATAAACTAATGGCCAGGCCCCGCGACTCCCAGAGTTTTAAACCTCTTCCGACCTCTCCCGTAAACGTGGGCTGGGGTTGACGCAATGCCAGATAGGGAATTAGGGCAAAAGCACCTAGAGCAAAGCTGCCAAAGACAAAGGGCCAGGCCGGAATTTTCTGCCCCTGCCCATCGACTAACAGCACACAGGTATAAACGAAGGGCCAAACCCCCATGATGTTAAACAGGGCAATGACAAGGGGATTAATTCCCTGCCAAGGGCCAGCGACTAAACGTTGAATCAGTTGGAAGGTATCGGGTTGATCCGGGGGGGCAAAGCCAAAGGCATAAATGATAAATCCCAACCAGAGGGCCCCAAATCCCAGCCGTCTTAACATGTTTTACTCCAGCGACCCACTCGACCGCATAACTCAACCAAAACCATCTGATTCAATTTAGCCTAAGTGCTTCCATACCGTTTGTGGCCATGTCCCCTAGGGGAGTTGGATCATCCTCTGCCTATTTTGCCTATAGCTCTGCCCACTGCCGGAGAAGATTGGCCTGGCATTTGGTTAATAGATCAAATTCTTGAGTTTTACCGTCCTGGGAAAAAAGGGTTCGCCGCGCCGTATCTAAGTCAAATAAAATTTCGCGCTGACTAGCCTCCCTGACTAAACTTTGAACCCAGCCGACCGCCGCTAATCTTACTCCCTTGGTCACAGAGGCAACTCGGTGAAGCGTCGAGGCCGGATAAAGCACCATTTGATTCATGTCTAACTTAATCACCTGTTCCCCCTGATGGGTTTCGATGACCAACTCGCCGCCGTCATAGCTATCTGGATCACTGAGAAAAAGCGTGAAGGCTAAATCGGAGCGGAAACGAAAGGAATCTCCCATCAAGGCATTATCCACATGGGAACCGTAGGACATTCCGGGTTCATAACGACTAAATAAAATTCGGCTGATGGTTTTGGGTAAGGCGGCCATCTGAAATAACTCGTGGCGGGCCAAGGCGGTTTTAACCAGGGATTCCAGTTGGGCCTGAGCCGGGGCCTGGAAATCCAATTGAGTATTATTTTTAACAAGTTTTGCGGCCCAACCTGCGGTTGTTTCCCCACTGACAAACTCTCCATGGGCCAGTTCCATCTGGAGCCAAGTTAATTCTTCTGGCAAAAGCACACTGGCAAAATTGATTATCATTTACCTGTGCAAAATATTGATAATGAAAGATAAATTCATGGTGGCCGGAATCAGGGGGACTTCAAAGGGTTGTCTCAAGCAGCATCAAGGCTTGGATTCGGCAGAGAAAACCTTAGCTTGAGATTCTCGATTATCGCTTGTTTTGGCGCGTAATTTTCCAGGGATGGGAGGTGTTGAGCGCGGGGATTTACAGGAGGCATCTATGGATGTACTATTGCGATCTATTCTCAGTTTTGACGCTATTTTAGTACCCAGGCCGTAGGAAATAATTATGCTCAAGAAAACAAAACTCTGGTTAGGGGTGGGAACCTATCTCGTGGCTGGGATTGCACCGGTGGGGCTGATGGTTTCCAGTGACTTAAGCTCAAGGGCAATGGCCAATCCCTCTATGCAAAAGCTCTGTCGTCAGGGCCTGGGGGGTGAAGGCGGTGAGGGTGGCGAAGGTGGTGAGTCCTCAGAGGTCAGCCCTAGCTTAAATCCGGCGATCCAACCTGAAGAATTGACCCAGGCCGTGACTGCCTATAAAGCCTATGTTGTCACTGAAGCTAACCGCTTGGCCGCCGATACTCAGGTCTTCACGGATTTGGTCATTGCCGGAAATATCAGCCAGGCCAAGGCCATGTATGCGCCATCTCGGTTGGGTTGGGAACGGATTGAACCGATTGCTGAGTCCTTTGCGGAGTTTGATCGGGCCATAGATGCTCGCGTCGATGATTTTCAAGGGGAAACTGACCCAAAATTTACCGGATTTCATCGGTTGGAGATAGGCCTGTTCAAATACGGCACAACCCAAGGATACGAGGTTTTCGCCACTAAACTTAATGAGGATGTGGGTGGCCTGGTCAAGTGTATTGCGGCCTTGGAAATTGAACCGAGAGATATGGTTCGGGGTGCGGCGGAACTGATTGAGGAAGTGGCCCAAGGCAAAATTACGGGCGAAGAAGAACGCTATAGTCAAACGGATTTTTGGGCGTTTAGGGCGAATGTTGAGGGTTCTGAAAAAATTGTTGATCTTCTCCGTCCCCTGATTCAACGGATTGATCCCAGTCTCCTCAGTGCAGTTGATCAAGACTTTATGGCGGTGAATCAGATCCTGCAAAAATATGCCCTACCCACGGGCGGCTATACCACCTATAACCAACTCACCCCAGCAGATAAACAACAACTCCAGGCCAACTTGGCCCGACTGGCAGAAAACTTGGCCAAATTACGGGGCGTGATCGGTGTCTAAGAAATCCTTAAACATTGGACGGCGGCAGGTTCTGACTGGCCTGGCTGCGCTCATGGGGGTAGGAACAGTTGCAACGTTATCCATCAACCCGGCCCAGGCCAAAACCAATACCAGGGATGGCATCTCCTATCTCGGTCAGCATCAAGCTGGAATTACAACGCTAGAGGTGGCCCAGGCCTTGGTGGTCGCCCTTGATGTCACAGCTCGCTCGCGGGGAGAGTTAGAGAAATTATTGCGCCTCTTGACCCAACGGATTGAGTTTTTAACCACTGGCGGCACCTTGCCCACCCTCGCGCCGAAATATCCCCCCAGTGGCTCAGGCATTTTGGGGCCCAGTTTTGCCGCAGATCAGTTAACAATCACGGTGGCGGTGGGTGCATCTTTGTTTGATCAACGCTATGGCCTGGCCAATCAGAAACCCCTGCATCTCAAGCCCATGCCCAATTTTCCCAATGATCGCCTCGAGCCTCAGCTTTGCCACGGTGACCTATTGCTGCAATTCTGCGCCAATCATGGGGAAACTAATATTCACGCTTTGCGGGATATTCTCAAGCAACTGGCTGGCCTGGTGGTGGTGCGCTGGCAGATAGCCGGATTTATCCAACCGGATAGAGACCCCCATCCCCAACGGACAACGGTTCGTAATCTCATGGGCTTTAAGGATGGCACGGCAAATCTGGATGTTAACGATGAAAAATTGATGAATCGTTTGGTGTGGGTGCAAGGCAATAGAGGCGAACCGGCCTGGACGGTCGGGGGAACCTATCAAGTGGTGCGGATCATTCGGATGTTTGTTGAGTTTTGGGATCGCACTGCTTTGGAAGAACAGGAAGAAATTTTTGGGCGATCACGGGATGCCGGCGCACCCCTCGGTTACCCTCATGAACAGGACATTCCTAAGTACAGCCAAGACCCCAAAGGCAAAACCATTCCCCTCGATGCCCATATTCGCCTCGCCAACCCCCGCACTTCCAGCACTGAAGCCAATCGGATTCTTCGGAAAGGATTTAACTACTCACGGGGCGTGGATAAGGCCGGGCAATTAGACATGGGCCTGCTCTTTATGGCTTTTCAACAGGACTTAGAGCGCGGGTTTGAAACGGTTCAGAATCGCTTAAACGGGGAGCCTTTGGAGGAATATATTAAACCTATGGGTGGCGGCTACTTTTTTGTCTTGCCTGGAGTAACTGATTCGAGAAATTACTTGGGAGAATCTTTATTAAACAGTGCCTAAGAACTGGCTGCTGGGGAACCAATTCTCATTGGGGTTCGGGTCATAATTGGAAAACTCCTCCGGCATGACTCATATTGATTTATTTGTCCCCTCCTAAAGGGCAATACCCAAAAGCTGAAGCAGTATCCTCAGGATCTTGAGAATCCTTGAAAAAGGCAGGAGTTATTCTTAAATTAGCTGGCAGAGGAATCTTCTAAATCTTCTGAGTCATGGCCTTGCTGGGAAAAGTCTTCCGGGCGAATGCGATCTAGAAATTCTCGAAAGGCCTGGCGTTCCGCTTCATCCGCGTCCCGATCCACCGGAATCGAAGCATCGGCCACCACTTCTTCTAGCACCCAAATTGGACAATCACAGCGAACGGCCAGGGCGATGGCATCACTCGGGCGGGCATCAATTTCTTTTTTGGTTTCTCCCATTTTGACGGTGAGGACAGCGTAATAGGTATTGTCTTGCAGGGAATGAATCACCACCCGCTCTAAGGTCATCTCCCAGGCCTGGAAAATGTTCATCATTAGGTCATGGGTCAGCGGACGGATGGGTTTTTCTTGTTCTAGAGCTAACAAAATTGCCTTGGCTTCCGGTTGACCAATCCAAATGGGCAGGGCCCGGCGTTCAGTCCCATCCTTGAGGAGAACAATTGGGGTGCGTGTGGCCGCATCTAAGGCAATTCCCGCAACTCGCATTTCAATCATTGACCCGACCTCAGCAGCACATATAGTTCAGACCCTTTTTCCTGCCTTTGATCCTACTCGATCCCGCTCCAGAGAACAGCTTCGCCAGAGAATAGTATAAATTCCCCAACTCCGACCATGCTGTGATCCAAATACGGATTTTTCTGAATCGTTAAATTTTATTTGGGAATTCTGTAAACCTTTATGAAACCTTGCAACAACTGATCTCAGTGTTTTACCGGGTCATAGTAGGCTTATAGCTATTGATCCGTTTTGATAGGGATAGATTCATGGTTCAACGTGGTTCTAAAGTCAAAATCCTTCGCCCAGAATCTTACTGGTATAACGAAATTGGTACGGTCGCCTCCGTGGATCAAAGTGGGATTAAATATCCAGTGATCGTCCGCTTCGACAGGGTGAATTACAGCGGTTTTAGTGGCAGTCCTGGTGGTGTCAATACCAATAACTTTGCCTTGACTGAAGTCGTGGAAGTGGAAGCACCCAAGAAAAAATAAACTTTCTTGATTCCCTTATCCTGAAGCAGAATTTACGCCTGTGCCGGAACTGCCTGAAGTTGAAACGGTACGTCGTGGTTTAGCGGAACTGACCCTGAATTGTCCGATTGTTGACGGTGAGGTTCTCTATCCCAAAACCATTGCTTATCCATCGGAATCGGCTGGGTTTGTTGCGGGCTTAGTTGGGCAAAGCATCCAGGCCTGGGTGCGGCGGGGTAAGTATTTAATTGGCAAACTCGATCAAAGAGGCTGGTTGGTTGTTCACTTGCGAATGACGGGCCAGCTTTTTTGGTTGCCGGAAAACACACCCCTACTCAAGCACACCCGCGTTCGACTTTTTTTCCAGGCCCCGCCCAATTCCAATTCTGTCCTACGCCAAGAGTTACGATTCGTTGATCAACGTACCTTTGGGCAAATGTGGTGGATTCCCGATCCAGCCCTACTCCCAGAGATCATGCCGACCTTGGCTGCCCTGGGTCCGGAACCTTTAAGCCATGACTTTACCGTTACTTACTTCACGACCCAACTGCAACACCGCCACCGCCCGATCAAAACGGCCTTGCTTGACCAGGCCCTGATTGCTGGAATTGGGAATATTTATGCGGATGAAGCCCTGTTCCTCGCTCAAATTCACCCCAAAACGGCCTGTGTGGCTCTCCGTCAAGCCCAGATTAAACTCCTGCATCAAACGATTCGGAAGGTTCTCCAAACCAGTCTGGATATGGGCGGAACAACTTTTAATACATTTACGAGTGTTGAGGGCATCAATGGCAATTACGGGGGCCAGGCCTGGGTTTATGGACGCAAAGGTGAACCCTGTCGAGTCTGCTTGAATCCCATTGTCCAAATCCGCTTGGGTGGCCGTTCATCCCATTTTTGTCCCCACTGTCAGCCAGACCGCTCAAAAACTTAACTTAGCCCCTCCTGATCCCGATTCTTAACCTGAAGTCGGTATAACATTACACATTTGGTAAAAATTAGGATCAGTGGGCTATGTCTTGCAGCCAAATTAGGTTTGCGGTTTCCCCAGGCCTGGATGGGTTGGATCAGGAGATTGTCCCCAAAAAACTAGGCTTATTCTGAGTCATGGTCATTTCGCCTAAGAATGCCACACCAAAATCCTTGCAATCATCACGGGCGGCAGTTGGGGATGTCCCAGTTTTGGCAGAAATGATTATAGACCCACTATCAGATCTGTTAGATCCGGCTGATTAAGGAGTTTAGACCATGTCCGAGGCGAGTCATGATCCGCAAGATGCAACCGCGCTGGCACCCTTTAGACAACTCCCTCCCCCCCAACAACGTCAACGCTTAATCGAACTGGCCGGGGTCTTTTTCCGCTTGGGAACCTTTGCCTTCGGGGGGCCGGCGGCCCATTTGGCGATGATGGATGCGGAAGTAGTGGGGCGGCGGCAGTGGTTAACACGCGAAAAGTTGCTGGACTTGATTGGGATTACAAACCTCATCCCTGGCCCCAACTCCACCGAACTGGCAATTTGTATCGGGGCCGAACGGGCAGGCGGTTGGGGCTTAATTGTCGCGGGCACCTGCTTTATTTTGCCAGCGATGGTGATGGTGTGGGTCTTGGCAGCGGTCTATGTCCGAACAGCCGCAATTCCCCAGGTGGAGTGGTTACTCTACGGGATTAAGCCGGTGATCATCGCGATTATTTTACACGCTCTATGGAAGTTAGGTCGCAAAGCGATCAAAGATTTCACTACGGGTTTGGCGGCCGGACTGGCTATGATTACCTACTTTATTGGCTGGTCAGAAATTTTAACCCTAGGGGTGTTGGGGCTAATTGTGATGTTGGTCAAGGCCTGGCAACGGGGCAAAAAGACAGCGGCGGGATTTTTCGGTTTACCTGCCACGGGGGCATTTCCCGGCCTGGTGGGGTCAGTAATGGCTGGCTCCCCCGAAACTCCGGCCACTTGGCTCCAGGTGTTTTTGATTTTTCTCAAAATTGGCCTAGTGCTCTACGGGGGCGGCTATGTGCTGTTGGCGTTTGTCCAGCGGGAATTTGTGGATCAAACCCATTGGCTCACCTCCCAGCAGTTATTAGATGCCGTGGCGATTGGTCAAATTACCCCAGGCCCCATTTTTACCACTGCCACCTTTATTGGTTATCTCTTGGCGGGGAATCCAGGGGCCATTGCGGGTACGATTGGGATTTTCTTGCCATCCTTCTTACTCGTGGCCCTGATCAATCCTTGGGTGAATCAATTAAGAGGCTCGGCCTGGGTGAGTGGGGCCTTGGATGGGGTGAATGCAGCGGCTTTAGGCTTGATGGCGGGGGTGACGGTGACCCTGGGGCTGGCAGCGATCATCGATCCGGTGACGATTGTTTTGGCGTTGCTCAGTGCGGTTGTGCTGTTTCGCTGGAACATTAACTCGGCCTGGTTAATTCTGGCGGGGGGCCTGGTTGGGCTGGGAAAGCAATTAATATAGTCATTTGGCTTAGGAATGAAACATAAAAATCCGGGAAACCATTACGGCTGGTTGGGTTGCCTGTCTCACTTTTGGCAGAAATGGCTATAGATACTCTCAAACGTTTTAGGTAGAAAAAACCTTGGCTATAGGAGGAAATAACTAGGCTAATGTGCATGATTTGATGAACAAAAAGATAAAGCCTAGCATTCGTAAACAACTCAGATTTGGGTTCAATACTGCCGTTAATTGGGCATCGGGAAAACCTGACGATAGAGGCTATACCAACTGAGCTGACAAAATAGGGGCCAGGCCAGGCCATTGAACAGGGGGGTGGGGAGTTGGGCCGCATTCAGACCTTGGGCTGTCCAGGAATTGCAGGTATTCCAGACCGAGTAGTTCCCTGTAGCGGCATAAAAACTACTGTGGCGTTGACGACTAACATTTAGCCAAATCATTTCTCCCTGCTGGTTCCGCTCAAAACTCTCTAAAAGAAACTGATTCAAGGCCTGGTATTGGGCAGGGGTGAGAGTTAGGGGTATCAAAAAGGTGGCCATGGGGGCCTGGGGGAGTTCCTGAAAGCCTTGGACATGGAGAGTGGCGGGATGTTTTCCAGAAAATAAAGCACTCCAGGCCTGGTTGAAGGGAATTTGCTCCAAAGGAGTTAAGTGGCGGTAAAGCTCGCGCTCACCCCAGCCAAACCCAAGGTATTCATAGCTCGCGACCCGTGTGCTGCCCAATTCCTGAAATTCGAGATGATCGGGCCATTGAAACACTGAAGTACGACTGGGCACCAGAATATTGGTGTGGGCGTAATCCCCATAGACATAAATCGTGATTTCCGGCGTGGCAGCAGTTGGGGTAGGGGGCATAGCAGGAAAATTAGGCGGACAAGGGGGCAGCACACCCAGGCCAAGGGCGAGTAATCCCATCCCGAGAGTTTGGCAATGTCGCTGAGTTCCGACCAAATCCGGTATTCCCCCTCCTGGCTAAACGGCCCTAGTTCAGCCTAACCTGATCCCACCACTTCCCCCACGGTTACAAACTGGCCTGGATTACACTCAAATAGAAAGTGCAAGCTTAATCCTGATTAAAATTACCCTATGGCCTCCCCGACATCATCCACAGTCCCCGTCACCGTTCTCACAGGCTATCTTGGGGCCGGCAAAACCACCCTCCTGAATCGCATCTTGACCCATGAGCATGGCAAAAAGGTAGCGGTGATTGTCAATGAGTTTGGCGAGGTTGGGATTGATCATCAGTTGGTCGTCAATGCCGATGAAGAAATTTTTGAGATGAACAATGGTTGCATTTGCTGTACGGTGCGAGGGGATTTGATTCGGATTATTGGCAACTTGATGCGGCGGCGGGATAAGTTCGACCATTTGGTGATTGAAACCACGGGCCTAGCGGATCCGGCTCCGGTGATCCAAACCTTTTTTATGGATGATGATGTCCGCACCCAGGCCCAGCTTGATGCCGTTGTGACAGTGGTGGATGCCAAACACATTAGCCAACATTGGGATGCGGATGAAGCCCTGGAGCAGATTGGCTTTGCCGATGTGATTTTGCTGAATAAAACCGATTTAGTTGCGCCCGCCGAGTTAGCCCAACTGGAACAGCGCATCCGGGGGATGAATGCCTTAGCCCAGATTTATCGCACCACTAACGCCGCAGTTGCCATGAATGCGATTTTGGGGATCCAGGCCTTTGATTTAGAGCGAGCCTTAGAAATTGATCCCAATTTCCTGAGTGAGACGGCCCATGAGCATGATCAAACCGTGGGATCCGTGGCAATTACGGAAAAAGGGGCCGTGGATTGGGATCGCCTTGAGGCCTGGCTGGGGCAAGTCTTGCAAACTCAAGGGCCGGATATTTTTCGGATGAAGGGGATTCTCAACGTCGCCGGGGAAGATTGCCGCTTTGTCTTTCAGGGGGTGCATATGCTCTTTGATGGGCGGGCGGATCGGGCCTGGAAGTCAGCAGCCGAGCGGAAAAATGAGTTGGTTTTTATTGGCCGCAATTTGGATGAAGCCGCGTTAACCCAAGGATTCCAGGCCTGTTTAGTGTGAGCAATTCCAGCATTCAGTTTCAGCCTGTTTTCAGCGGGGCCCTATCGGACTACATTACGGGTCTGGCCTGGTCGGGTGAAAATCGCTTGGCGGCCTGTTCGGCGGCGGGAGAAGTAGCCCTGTGTGATGGCGAAATCCTGACTCTGATTAAACCGGCCGATGATTTATCCCTCAGTCAAGTCGCATTCTCGGCGGATGGGCAGTTTTTGGCCGCGGCGGGGCAAGCGGGGGAGGTATTCATTTGGCAGCTTCAACAAGAACCCCTAGCAACCCTCGTCACAACTCTCAAAAATCCGGGGATTTGGATTGATCACCTGGCCTGGCACCCCTCAAAACCAGAATTAGCCATTGGTCTAAAGCATTACGTTCAAGTCTGGGATGCGGTTGGGCAAGTTGTCAGCACCACCTTGGATTTTGTCGCCTCTTCGATTCTGGGCCTGGCCTGGCATCCTGCTGGGGCGTATTTGGCGGTCGGGGGCTATCAAGGGATTCAAGTTTGGGCAGAGTCGGATTGGGATCAAGAACCCCAGCATTTGGAGTTGATGTCCGCCTGTGTCCGTCTGGCCTGGTCTGGGGATGGGGTGTTGATTGCCGCGGCCAATATTGATCGCACCCTTTCCGTTTGGCAATGGGGGGATCCGAGTCCGTGGGTGATGCAGGGTTTTCCCGGAAAAGTTAAGCAACTGGTCTGGTCGGATATTTTGGGCAATCACGATACGCCGGTCTTAGCCTCAAGTTGTGCAGAGGGGATTGTTGTCTGGCAGCGTGATCTGGACGTGGGTTGGGCATCGCACATTTTGGACTTACATCAACAGGGCGTGATTACGATTGCTTTTCAACCGGACTCGCTGCTATTGGCTTCGGCGGGGGCAGAGGGGTGGATTTGTTTATGGGATCAGGCCCAGGAAGCGGTGCAAATTTTGGCAGGAGTTAAGGCTGGGTTTAGTGGCCTGGCCTGGAGTCGGGATGGGAGTTTATTGGCAGGTGGGGGCCAGGCCGGGGAAATTCTCGTTTGGCAACGTTCAGCTTAAACCGTAACGACTTGTGGGCGAGGCTAATGCTAGTCTGCTCAGACTGACTTAATCATCCATAAATTTAACAATCATAGTCATTTCTGCCAAAAGTGAGATAGGCAACCCAACCACCCGTAATGGTTTCCCGGATTTTTGTGTTTCATTCCTAAGCGAAATGACCATAAATCTTGCTCAGGAACCAGATGAGATCCTTTGCGTCTTAGCCCCTAAGAGATGGCACAAGAGTTGAGACTATCCCTTTTGTTTTCTTGATGTTTATGGTGTTCTACTTCTCTTTTTAGGCTTTCGATACATTCATTGAGTTTTGTTGAGTTTTCAGGAGTTTGAAGATGCTAGGTCACTCTGTCTGGTCCTATCGATTTGTGGCGACTATTTTGCCCATTTCTTCACTCATTGCCCCCATGAGTTTATTAGTTAATTCTGAGATTGCCCAGGCCCAGAGCCGATTTTCTGATACCCAAGGGCTGTGGAATCAAGCCTGTATCAATAACTTGGCTCAACGCAACATTATCAGTGGTTATCCTGATGGTACATTTCGTCCCCTTGCTTCAGTTACCCGTGTTGAATATGCGGCGATGTTAAACAAGGCATTTCCTTCTGCCGCTGCAACCCGTAGCCCAGGCCAGTTTCGTGATGTTCCTGTTAATTTTTGGGGCTATAATGCCATCCAAACTGCGACTAAAACTGGCTTTATGAGCGGTTATCCTGGGAATAACTTTCAACCGAATCAAAATATCCCTCGGGCCCAGGTGTTAGTGGCTCTCGCCAGCGGCTTACAATACAGCCCAACCGGAAGTATTGATGGCACCCTGAATTACTTTAATGATGCGATGGCCATTCCTAGCTATGCCCGGCCTGGGATTGCCGCCGCCACAGAGCGTCAGTTAGTGGTCAATTACCCGGATGTGCGCCAACTTGATCCGAACCAGTTTGCCAGTCGCGGAGAAGTAGCTGCGTTTCTCTGTCAAGCCACCCGTTCTGGTAATCAAGCCCTGATTCCGGCCCAATATATTGCCGGTGCTCCTGTTACTGCCCCGATGGCGGCTGTCCCTGCTGGGACTCGGATCACGACCCGCTACCCCGATGCGGAACGAATTATCTTAGCGCCCAATGAAACCGCTAATCTGGCCCTGACCACCACCAGCAATGTTACAGATACCAATGGGCGGATTGTAATTCCAGTTGGGAGTGTTGTCACCGGGCAAATTAAGCCAGTCAACGGTGGTTCCCAATTCATCGCTAGCACTGCCTCTGTAAATGGACAAGCAATTCCCCTCTCCGCTACATCGCCGGTCATTTCCACTACCGTGAGCACTAAGGATCCAAACATCGGCAACATCTTTCGCAATGCGGCCATTGGTTCTGCGGTAGCTGCGGGCATTTCCGCCTTAGCGGGCAACCAAACCATTACTGCCTTGAAAGTTTTGACTGGAACAACGGCGGGGGCGGCGGTGGAGACAAATATGGGCCGACCGGCTGGCTCGATTGCCCGAGATACCCTGATTGGGGCCGCGGTGGCGACTGGGGTGTCTGCGGTGGTTGGGGATAAAACCATTACCCCGGAAAAGGTTCTGATTGGGGCTGGTGCGGGCGCGACAATCGGGGGGGTAGTTGATCCAGCGAAACAGAACGTGATTGTGATTACCCCAACCACCGATCTGACCTTAACCTTGAATAGTCCCTTATCCGGCTATTAGGCAGAAGAAAGCTAGTCAGTTTCTGAGGGTCGATTCACAACCCACTTGGATTCATTTCTGCCCAAACTGGGAGAGTTAAACCTATTGCTTGCAATGGTTTCCAGTGTGTTCCTGTTTCATCCTTCAGCGAAATGGCTAGAACCACTGAGGCAGGTGCAATTTATGTTGAATTGACCTGTCTCTTTTTTTATCTAATCGTCATAACTCCCATGATCCGCCCAAGAGTTATATCGTCATTTCTGCCAAAACTGGAACATTCAAAATCAATAGAATCTATAGCCCAGACCTAGCCCCAGGCCGGAGTCCAAGAGTTTGCTCAACGTCAGTCAAAATTAGATCAATCAAGAGCTTTTGAGTATAGCGACAGTGGAGGGTTTCAGTGGATTGAAATGAGCCATTTTCCCAATATTTGTTACTCGGTGTTCCGCCCCCACAACAGTCAAAGTAATCACAAACCGCTTGACAAGACCTGACACCGGCCTGGATATCACGGTAAATTTGCTGAAATTTTGGAGTCTGGCAAACTGCTTCCAAGGAATCTGTCCTCACATTGCCTAAAATAAAGCGGCCATAATCTGGACTGGTCATGCCGAGGAGTTCTGGGGAGTAGGTGGAAAAATCACCGTTAACATCAATATTGACCATGGAAAACGGCGTGCAGAGCTGATTTCGCCTCATTTTTATCGGGCTATAAAGAAACTGGCTTACCCGATCAAACTCTCTGACCTTTAACTGTCCTTGGGTTTGTTTTGTCAATCCCCAAAAGGTTTGGATAAAGTCGCGATAGAGTCGTTCTGTGTCTTGTTGCAAACTAGAGTTGGCATGTGCTCCCTCAATTTCTTCAATGTTAAAGCCAATATTATGAATCCCCTCATGCCAAAAAAAGTCAAACAGGGCCTGGGGGTGCCGGAGCGTTTCTTGGGTTAAGACAGTGATGGTATGAAAGTTAATATTCTCAGCTTGTAATTGGCGAATCCCTCGCATGGTTCCTGCATGGGTTCCCAGGCCAGTCCGGGTTTGGCGATAACGATCATGCAAAAATGCTGGGCCATCCAGACTCACTCCCACAGACATTTGAACTTGCTTAAAGAGATCGCACCAGGCCGAGTTAATCAATATTCCATTGGTTTGAACAGCGTGGGTAATCAGACAGTTTGTTTCGGGATACTCGGCCTGGATTGTGGCAATTTTTTCCAAGGTTTGCTGATAGAAAGGAATCGGAACAGTCAGGGGTTCTCCCGCGTGCCAACAGACCGTAAAATGTTCTCCCAAAAAGCGACTAGTCAGCAAATTCCGAAAAATGGGATCAATTAGCTCTAAATCTAAAACCTGACGCGATTGACGTTCCGGCAAATAACAATAACTACAGTTGATATTACAAAACGGTGTTGGTTGAATAATCACTAAACGTAACGGGCCAAACGTACGGAGTTCTTTCTCAGGTAGATTCATCTTTGGACTCAGAAGTTTTGAGAGTTAGCTCAAGGAATAAAAATTTGGAAAAATATAGTATTTCTCCCATAAATAAACATATAAAAGTAACCTAATAATCGCTTTATTCTCCAATATTGTCAAATTAACTCTTAAGTTACTGTACCACCAGGCCAATCCCGTTCTTCAGGCACAATCATATTTGGTAGAACCCAAGAGGTAATGATAGTTTTGCTAAATTGAATCCTGTCATTGGCCAGGAGCAAGTTATATTTAGCCCACCCTTAAATCAGCTTTGACTTTTTCATGTCACTGGATTTACTTGAGTGGCAAAAATTCAATACGGTTATCAAAGTCTATTGGATCATTACACTCCCAAATCACCAAAATATTTTCGATGACTTCGCTGAGGAGTGGAGGTGATTTAATCAGTATCACGCCCGGCATTGGCAGAGCTTGATAGATACGTTCCCTGGCATGCTTGATAATTGTCCTAACATCATGGGTTAACAAAATTCGCTTTTCGTCAGCAGCCCAGGCCAAAACGGTTGGATCGTCCACTCCTGATAGACCAACATCTTGAACTCGGACAATATCAATTGATTGATATTTGTGAAATAGGCCTTTCAGAATTTTATTGTCTAAATTTTCATCGGCAAGAAATTTTATTTTGACTGATTTATTGGTGCTACCTGAGGTGAGAAATTGCATTGTCATTGAGCATCAAAACCCATTTATGACTTTTTAGCTTGATGAGCCAACAGTTTCTCTTTTAGATCGGATTGAGGAAATTCTTTTGTAAAATTAGCGTAAATCTGTTCTGCCTCTTGCTCACGTTGACTTAAATACGCCTCAACTTCTTCCTGATGCTGCTCATAGTAGGCAATCACATCATCAACCTGAGCCAAGGTTATAACTGGAAAACACTCAGTAATTTCCTCTGGTGTTGCCCCATCCTTAAAGACAGCAATGACCGTATCTAACGTGACTCGTGTTTGTCCAACTCTCACAACGCCATCAGCGTCAAGACTCAGGGGAAGCTCAGGGGTAAGCGTGAGTTGCATTGGGGGTAAGCGTCTTGATGAATATCTGATCTCAAGCTTATCGTAACAAATCTCTTAGTCTAGATTCTTATGACCATAGCCCCCACCGCCGGGAGTATGAATTTCAATGACATCATTGGCCTGAATCTCTAAGCTAAATTTGCTCTCTAGTTTTTGGTGTGTTCCTTCAGCAAGTTCCAGCCAATTTTCTCCTGCCCCCCCTGAGTCCCCCCCGGCCAGGCCAAAGGGTGCCACAATCCGACTTTGCGAAATCATCCCCACTGTCATCGGTTCCAAGAATTTCAACCGCCGAATCAACCCATTGCCGCCTCTAAATTGACCATTTCCGCCACTATCGGAACGAATCGCAAACGCTTCCAAAAGCACAGGAAAACGAGTTTCTAACACTTCCGGATCGGTCAAGCGAGAATTGGTCATGTGTGTTTGCACCCCCGAAGCCCCATGAAACCCAGGCCCCGCTCCAGACCCACCGCCAATGGTTTCGTAATATTGATAGGTTGAGTTACCAAACGTGAGGTTATTCATCGTTCCTTGAGAGGCTGCCATAATGCCTAAAGCCCCATAGATTGCATTCGTTACCGCTTGCGAGGTTTCAACATTACCAGCAACAACTGCGGCGGGATAGTTTGGATTGAGTAAACAACCTTCCGGCACAATCACGGAGACAGGTCGCAAACAGCCAGCATTGAGGGGAATTTTTTCCTGGATTAAGGTGCGTAAGACATACAAAACCGCCGCTTTCGTAACAGCCAGGGGAGCATTCAAATTCCCTGTATCTTGAGGTGAAGTTCCAGTAAAGTCAATCGTTAGGGTTTCTCTGGGGTGATCCACTATGATTTTGACTTTAATTACTGCACTACTGTCTAGGGGATAGCTAAACTGACCCGAACTGAGCGATTTTAAGCGTTGACGTAAGCAATCCGCCGCATTGGCCTGGATAAATTCTATATAGTTGCTAACCGTTTCCAGGCCATAGTGATTAACTAATTTCGTTAGCTCTTGTACCCCCCAATTATTTGCCGCAATCTGGGCCTGGAGATCGGTAATATTTTGTTGGGGATTCCGGGCGGGATAGGGGCAGTTTGTCAGGAGATTGAGGAGAGCCTGTTCTTGAAATTTACCCTGATCAACCAGTGGAAAAAAGTCCAGTAATACGCCTTCTTGATCGAGATGGTGACTATCGGCGGGCATGGAACCCGGAGTAATTCCCCCAATATCGGCATGATGGCCACGGGAAGCAACAAAAAACTGGGGTTGATCCGACTCTAAAAAGATGGGAGTAATCACCGTAATATCGGGTAAATGCGTACCGCCAGAGTAAGGATTGTTACTGGCATAAACTTGGCTGGGTTGAAGTTGCGCTCCTTTAGTTTCTAAAAGAGTTTTGACGGTTTGGCCCATTGAACCTAAATGCACCGGAATATGGGGGGCGTTGGCAACTAGTTCACCTTGGGCATCAAACAAGGCACAGGAAAAATCTAAGCGTTCTTTAATGTTGACTGAAGCACTGGTATTTTGCAGCGTGATGCCCATTTGTTCGGCAATGGCCTGGAAAAGATTATGAAAAATTTCCAGTTGAATCGGATCCGGTTGGTTATGATTTATTTTTGAGATCTTTACTGTAGATTGATTGAGTGCTGATTGTTGTTGAGTTAAAACCAGATTGCCTTGGGCTGTAATTTTAGCTTGCCAACCGACTTCAATGACATTGGTTCCTGTCAGTTCAATAATTAATGTCGGGCCAGTGATGAGAGTTTCAGGAGCTAAAGTATCTCGTTGCCAGGCCTGGACTTGATACCAATTTCCTTTGCTATAGAGATCAACAATTCCTATAGGTTTTGACTGAGATTGAATGGATTTAATCAAATCACTATGGGGTAAAGGCATTACGCCAATGGCTTCTACGGCCAAACTGGCAATTTCCACAGCCCGATCCGTAAAAATAAATCCATAGCGTTGCTGGTGGGCCTGTTGAAAGATTGAGATCATCTGCTCTAAGTCAGCGTTATAGGGTATTTCGAGACTGGTATCACTGCCTTGATAACGACATTGGAGTGTAGTGCGGGTGGTGATTTGCTTGGAATTAATTTCTTCTAACTCTAATTCCTCAATGGCAGCTTGTTTGAGTTGGGTTTCAATAGTTTCAATCACATTTTTAATATCAGTTTGCTTTAGATTCTCTAGCTCAATAGTTAACAAAATTGACTGCTCTTTTATGACTCGGACATCGGCTAATCCCATGCCATAGGCTGATAATACTCCGGCGTAAGGATGAATTAAAATCTCTGAGATGCCCAACGATTCCGCAATTAAACAGGCGTGTTGTCCCCCGGCTCCTCCAAAACAGCACAGCGTATAATCCCGTAAATCATAGCCCCGTTGGAGTGAGATTTTTTTAATGGCCTGGGCCATGGTTTCAACCGCAATGGTAATAAATCCGGCGGCGACTTCTGCTGATGTAATTGAGGTATTTGTTGCTGTTTTAATTGATTCGGTTAGGGCCTCAAATTTTGACTGTACAGTAGCGACATCTAAGGGTAAATTGCCAGCGGGGCCAAAGATTTTGGGAAAGTAATCCGGTTGAATTTTGCCGAGTAAAACATTCGCATCGGTAATCGTCAAGGGGCCATTATTGCCATAGGCGGCGGGGCCTGGGTTTGCTCCGGCAGATTCGGGGCCAACTTGATAGCGTCCTTGCTCAAACTTAAGAATTGAACCACCACCCGCTGCTACGGTATGAATGGCTAACATGGGTGTTTGCAGGCGAACTCCGGCAATTTCGGTTTCCCATTGGCGTTCATAAACTGGAATTGTAGTTGCGTTAAAGGGATGACTATAGTGACAAACATCGGTTGACGTGCCGCCCATATCAAAGCCAATGATCTGTTTAATCCCAGCTTGTAGCCCCGTTTGGACAACCCCGACTAAGCCCCCGGCTGGCCCTGAGAGAATACTATCTTTACCTTGAAATTGGGTTGAACGTACCAGGCCCCCGTGAGATTGCATAAATAACAATTTTTCAGGCGGGAGTTCTTGCCCCAAACGATCCACATACCGCCGCAAAATAGGGGATAAATAGGCATCCACAACAGTTGTATCGCCCCGCCGGATTAGTTTAATTAGGGGACTAATTTCATGGGAAACCGAAATTTGGGTAAAGCCAATCTCAGCGGCAATTTTGGCAATAATTTTTTCGTGTTTGGGATAACGATAACTATGCATTAAAACAATCGCACAGGCCTGGATTCCTTGGTTATATGCAGCTTGTAAATCCTGTTGAATTTGAGTGATGTCCAGTGGGGTTAATTCTCTGCCATTGGCCTGGTAACGCCCGGAGATTTCAATTACATCCACATACAGTAATTTAGGCAGTTTAATTTCTAAAGCAAACAGATCGGGTCGATTTTGATAGCCAATTCTCAGGGCATCCTTAAATCCTGCATTGATCACTAATACTGTCGGTTCGCCTTTGTGCTCCAAGAGGGCATTGGTAGCCACTGTAGTTCCCATTTTGACGGCGGCTATTTGCTCATGGGGAATCGGTTGCTCTGGGCCAATTCCTAAAATCTCTCGAATCCCTTGGAGCGCGGCATCGGGATAGCGTTGGGGATTTTCAGATAATAATTTATGAACCCTGATTTGACCATCTGGGGCCTGGGCAACAATATCCGTAAATGTGCCACCGCGATCAATCCAAAACTGCCAACCCATTTACCAACTTACCAACGCCAATACCGCCGCCCCCGCCAAAAAACCCCGATTAAGGTTCCGACCAGCACATTTTGATTAATCCCCAACAACCCCACCGAAACCCCCGCCAGCGTTGAGACAAAACTAATGATCAGCATCACCACAAAGAGACACAAAAACAGGCCCCATAAAGTTCCAGCCGTAATTAGTCCGGGTGAAAAATAGGTTTCGAGTAGTAAGACCGACAATGCCCCCAGGCCAATGCTGAGTAAAATAATAATGATCAATCCCCAAGGCGGTGAAAATATTAAGTCAAACCCTAGCTGAACCTCTGGGACATTTGAGTAGGCAATCATCAACCCCAAATCGAGAATCTTAATAATTGTTAGGGTCACAACCGCTGTTGAAATTAATGATACCCACGGTAAAGACTTAAAGCGTTCCCACGGATCAAACATAGGGGCTTAAGCATCTCCCTTGGCGAGGACAAAGTTAATTAGTTTACGAGAGTCAATTAGTTTACCGTCAACAAAAATCACTTTCTTCACGGTTTGCCCTGTTAAATATCGCTGCCCTACTTCGGATTCACGGGCATAGGTTTCCAAGGCAGCTTGGTCGGCCTGGGCCGGGACTTGAATCACGCCGCGGGTTTTACCCATGATTTGAATCACAAGGGAAATTTCATCGGCAACTAACGCACTTGGGTCAACCTGGGGCCAGGCCTGGAGATGAATTGATTTTGGATTATTTCGATGGGGTAACTGTTGCCAAAGGTCTTCGGAAATGTGAGGGGCGAAGGGTGAGAGGAGCAATAATAGGGTTTCAATCCCCTCTTGATAGGTTGAACTTGTCATTAAATCAGCGGCATCCCCTAAGGCATTACTCAGTTTCATCAACTCGGAAATGGCCGTATTGAATTGATAATCTTGGGCCAAATCCTCACTTACTTCTTTAATCGCCGTATGAATCGCCCGCCGCAGGTTTTTCTCATCGGGACTCAATTCAGAAGTCGCTGCTTGGCCTGGGGGATTTTTTTCGACATAGCCCGTCACCAATCGCCACACCCGATTTAAGAACCTAAATTGCCCTTCCACATCGGCATCATCCCATTCCAAATCCTTTTCAGGCGGGGCTTTGAACAAAATAAACATCCGGGCCGTATCCGCCCCATATTTTTCAATCACATCCCCCGGAGCCACGCCATTGTGTTTAGATTTCGACATCTTTTCATAGACTACATCCAAGGCAATGCCCGACTCCGGATCAACGGGATTTGTGGGGTCTTTCACCAGGCCTGGAATCACATACTTACCCGTCTGCGGATTTTTATAGGTTTTCCCCTGCACCATCCCTTGAGTTAATAACCGTTGAAAGGGTTCGCTGAAGTTAATTAAGCCTCGATCCTTGAGAACTTTGGTAAAAAAGCGGGAATAAAGTAAATGCAAAATGGCGTGTTCAATCCCCCCGACATATTGATCCACGGGCAACCAATCGTTCACTAACTCGGAACTAAACGGGGCCTGGTCATTTTGGGCATCGGCATAGCGGAGGTAATACCAGGAGGAGTCAATAAACGTATCCATCGTGTCTGTTTCCCGCTTTGCTGGTTGGCCACAGGTGGGACAGGATACATTCACCCAATCTTCTAAATGGGCTAAGGGCGAGGCTCCCCGGCCGGTGAATTCGACATTTTCCGGCAAAACCACAGGTAAATCTGTTTCCGGCACTGGCACCGCCCCACAATCTGGACAATGAATCACGGGAATCGGGACACCCCAATAGCGTTGCCGGGAAATCAACCAATCACGCAGACGATACTGAATCCGGGCTTTCCCCCACCCCTGTGCTTCGGCAAATTCAATAATTTTGGTTTTGGCAATGGGCGACTCCAGGCCATCAAATTCCCCAGAGTTAATTAAAATCCCTGGTTCGATATAGGCCTGATCCAATTTCACCAGTTCTGGCTTGGCGGGAATAATGACAGTTTTGATCGGCAACTGGTTCTGTTGAGCAAATTCATAATCCCGTTGATCGTGGGCCGGCACCCCCATCACTGCCCCTGTCCCGTACTCAACTAAGACATAATCGGCAATCCAGATCGGAATTTTCTCGCCAGTGAATGGGTTAATGGCTGTGCCCCCCGTAGCCAGGCCCCGTTTGGGTTTATCTTCAGCGGTGCGTTCTAGTTCCGATTCATGGCTGATCGACTCGATAAATTCTTTGACCTTCGCTTGCCGCTTTTTCTGAGTAACCACGGGAGTTAAAGGATGTTCTGGAGCCAACACCACATAGGTGACGCCATAGACCGTATCGGGACGAGTCGTAAACACGCCAATTTTTTGCTCAGACCCAACAATCGGAAACTCCAAATAGGCCCCGGTCGATTTGCCGATCCAATTGGCCTGCATCAACTTCACCCGTTCCGGCCAGCCCGTCAGTGTCTCCAAATCCTCTAACAAGGCCTCGGCATAGTCCGTAATTTTCAAAAACCATTGCCGCAAGAGTTTCCGCTCGACGATGGCCCCAGATCGCCAGGATCGCCCTTCACTGTCCACTTGTTCATTGGCCAAAACCGTTTGATCAATCGGATCCCAATTGACGGCAGCTTCTTTTTGGTAGGCCAGGCCCGCTTGGAAAAACTGCAAAAACAGCCATTGCGTCCAGCGGTAATAATCCGGGCGACAGGTGGCCACTTCCCGCGACCAATCATAGGAAAGTCCCAGGCGTTGCAGTTGGGTTTGCATTTGAGCAATATTGGCTTCTGTCCACTGGGCCGGCGGAATTCCCCGTTCAATCGCCGCATTTTCGGCCGGCAAGCCAAAGGCATCCCACCCCATTGGATGCAGCACCCGATACCCCTGCATGCGTTTGACCCGCGCAATCACATCCGTAATCGTGTAGTTACGAACATGGCCCATGTGGAGGTTGCCAGACGGATAGGGAAACATAGAGAGGGCATAAAACTTGGGGGCAGTGGTGTCGGTAGTAGTGTGATCAAGTCTGTGTTTAGCCCACCAATCCTGCCATTGGGTTTCAATCTCCTGGGGATGATACCGATTCTCCACGGGTAGTCCTATACAAAACAATTGTTAACGCCTAGATTCTAGGGTACAAGACCAGAAGTGTTAAACGTTAGCTAAAAGAACAAAAAAGGGGATGAAATCTCGTATTCTCCCCAAAAATAAACAAATAAAAGTAAAGGCATTATGGCTTCATTTCCCAAGATTGTCAAATCAGTATTCAAGCAACTGAGCAGCCAGGACTCCCCCGTTGTTCACTCACAACTATTCTTTCAAGCCTGTCTCACTTAAGTCTTAAACCAAAGCCTGACAAGCATGCGAGCCATGTTTCACTGTTTGCATAAATCATACGAGCTTTGATTAGGAGCCTGAAGTTTGTTTGCCTAAACTATCAACTTTTTGTCTCGTTTCAATATTGCTGTGGTTTAAGGTCTTAATGAGTCGCAGGATATTGGTTCTCTACCCCCCAACAGCCGTTATTGAAGACCTCATCGAAATACTTTGGCTTGTGAAGTTAGAGCGTCTCTGGATCGCCAGGGATAGGGAATTGCTCCCCAGCTAGATATTCATTAAAATGCTGCTCAAAATATCGCCAGGAAGTCATGTCTTCGGTTTCGAGTTTTTGCGGCGGGGCCTGGGCAAACAGGGGTAAACGGGTTTGAATTTGCTCTTGAATCAGTCGAGGTAGCTGCTCAAAGCTCATCACCTTGCGACCACTGGCACTATAAATCATCTGCCCAGGCCTGGCTCCCAATTTCATCCAGGGCAACCAGGGGCCAATCCGACTCCAAGCCAGCAATAATTTCTCAACACAAGGTTGATCCGGGTGCAATATCTCAACAGTGGGGACAGTCAGCTTAAAGAGTTCGACCGCTTGATACAGGGCCTGGGGACTATAGTCTTGAAACTTTAGATCAGTCGCCAGGGCGTTGGGATAGTGGGGAAACAGATCAAAAATAAACGTCGTGGTTTCGGGAGTGACAAGCGCGGGAAAATCATGGCGAAACCGACCTTGTACCGGACTATTAGCCACATGAACGACTGTCACCGTCTCATCTGTCCAGGGATTCTGCCACCGATGCAGCAATTCGCCGGATTTGGGGTCGAGGTAAAACAGCAACTCCCGTGAGGTAAAATCCCAACCGCCTTCAGGATGGGCCAAACAACGAGCCGCACTCATGCCGACAATATCAAACAGGTGTTGTTTGTTTTCGCCGGGAATAAGACTGTAAATCGCGCCTTGCCAAACGATATAGGCGGTTTCTTCCGTTAATGTGGCTCGCACCCGGACAAAATCCCGCGCCGGAAATTCATGCCAAATAGCCTCGCCTGCGGGAATAGTGCTGAAATCAGGGAGACTCATTAGCCCTACTTAATTAAATTGAGGATCGACTAGGCAGAAATGACTTTAGCCGCCGCTGCTACACCCGCTCCTGGAGGAAAAGACTCATAGCCCAACTCCCGTAATGAGGCTTCCAGGCCCGCAATTGCCGCCAAAATATCTCGGTCACAGACAAAGCCTAAATGTCCAATCCGAAACACCTGCCCCTTGAGATGATCTTGACCACCCGCCAGGACAATATCAAAGCGTTTTTTCATGATCGAGCGAATTTTCTCCGCATCAATCCCTTCCGGCGCAACAGCCGTAATTGCCGGACTAGCCGCATTATCGGGAGCATAAAGGGCTAAATTCAACGCTTTAATTGCCGCCCGTGTGGCCTGGGTGAGTCGAGCATGGCGGGCAAAAATATTCTCTAGCCCCTCGGTTTGCATCATCTCCAAAGCGGCATCCAAGGCAAAGAAGAGGTTCACCGGCGGAGTAAAGGGAGTCGTATTTTTCCCGGCATCTTTGCGATATTTGCCTAAATCCAAATAAAACTTGGGTAATTTTGCGGTTTTGTAAGCGTCCCAGGCCTTGGCACTCACTGAAACAAAGCCCAAACCGGGGGGCATCATATAGCCTTTTTGCGAACCCGAACCGACCACATCCAGGCCCCAGGCATCCACCGGCACAGAGGTCGCGCCTAAACTGGTCACCGCATCAACAATAATTAAGGCACCGTGGGCTTTGACGTGGGTATTAATCGCTTCCAGATCATTGATCACGCCCGTGGAGGTTTCGCTATGGGTAATGACCACCGCCTTAATTGACTTTTGTGAATCGGCTTCTAGGGCAGCTTTGAAATCATCCGGGTTGAGGGCTGTTCCCCAAGGAGCTTTAACTTCCTGCACATCCAGGCCATAGGCTAAGGCCACTTCTGCCCAACGTTCCCCAAATTTGCCATTGGAGCCGACGAGAACCCGATCCCCTGGACTCAAGAAATTGATCATCCCCGCTTCCATCGCCCCGGTGCCACTGGCGGCCAAAATCAGGACATCATTTTCCGTTTGATGCAGCCACTTTAAGCCTTGGGTGACGCGGGCAAAAATCTGACTGAATTCCCCACTGCGATGCCCCATAGGATGAGTACCCAACGCCCTGAGAACCGATTCTGGCACCGGGGTGGGGCCTGGGATCATGAGCATGGATTTATCTTTCATTCAACTCAAACCTAAGTGCAATCGCAGTAGAGATTTCAATTCTAGGACATCAACTCAGGAGCTTAAGCAGACCAGTGGGCTGCCACATACTCGGCCAAGTCCAAGACCCGTTGGCTGTAGCCCCATTCGTTGTCATACCAGGCCACGACCTTAACCAAGTTACCGCCCATGACCATCGTTAACGAGGCATCCAAAATCGAGGAAGCCGGATGACCGCGGTAGTCACTCGAGACCAATTCAATATCACTGTAATGAATAATCCCTTTCATGTTGGTTTCAGCCGCCTGCTTCAGGGTTTCATTCACCTGCTCCGCCAAGGTTGGGGTTTCCACTTCAGCGACAAAATCCACTACAGAAACATTGGGAGTTGGCACCCGCAGGGCAATCCCGTTTAGCTTCCCTTGCAATTCTGGGATCACCAGGCCAACCGCTTTAGCCGCACCCGTGGAAGTCGGGACGATATTCATGGCCGCCGCCCGGGCCCGCCGCAAATCCCGGTGACTGGCATCTAATAAGCGTTGATCCCCGGTGTAGCTGTGGGTTGTCGTCATCATCCCCTGTTTAATCTTGAACCGTTCATGGAGGACTTTGACAATCGGGGCTAAACAGTTGGTTGTACAACTGGCATTACTGAGAATCGTTTCGTTGGGGTCGTAGTCCGTATGATTCACACCCACCACGTACATCGGGACATTGCCTTTTCCAGGAGCCGTAATCAAAACTTTTTTGGCCCCAGCGTTGACGTGCTTGCTGGCCCCTTCCCGGCTGACAAAAACCCCAGTGGACTCAATGATCAAATCAATATCCCAGTCTTTCCAGGGCAAGTTTTCGGGGTTGCGATCCGAGACACATTTGACCGTTTCACCATCGGCATAGATGCAGTTATCATCGGCACTGATCTCGACATCATTGAATGTGCCCAGCATTGAGTCATAACGGAGCAAGTGGGCGTTAGTCCGAGGATCAGACGTATCGTTAATGGCAACAATATTGAGTTTGCTATTTGCTTTCCGTTGCAGCCAGCAGCGCATAAAGTTACGCCCGATCCGGCCAAACCCATTAATTGCGACTCTAACCACCTGATTCCTTCCTCTAACGAACTACGTCAAAAAATAGGCTGCACAACCCCTTTCCAGGAATGCCCTAGATCATATCCTAAGGGGGAACGGCAACTTTTGATCCGCGTCTGTAAGTTCAATCACCGAATTAACGACCGGCCCCGACCAAGGCTGGCTCAGGTGCTTTTTCCTCGATGGGGGCGTGTAAAGCTGCTTCTAATGGGGCGCAACCAAAGCGTTTTTCTAAAATATTCATCACTTCCCGGCCAAAGTCGTTCGGATTTTGTTGCCAGGCCTGGAGACAGACTTCCCCAAATAGGGATCCCAAGGGTTCAGGGTTCCAGAGAAGTTTTTTCGCTACCCAGGGTAAGTGAATTGCTAGGGGATCGTAACCGGGTTTGAGGATATTTTTCTTGAAGGCGTATTCTTCCAGATGGGTGTGGGGTTGCAGGCCAATAAAGAAAATTGCCGGTTCGACCTTATCCGCGCCAAAAATCCGTTCCAGTTCTCGATGGTAGGCAACCGTTTGGGCAATGGTGTCCGGGCGTTCATCAATCACATTAAAGGAATAATTCACTGAAACCAGATCATTAAACCCGGCCGCCTTCAAGTCCCGGCAATTTGACAACACCGTCCGCAGGTTGTAGCCCATCCGCATTTTCCGCACCAATTCCTGGGAGCCACTGGTGATCCCGATTTCAAAATAATTCATCCCGGTTTTGACCATCAGATCGCAGAGACGGGGCGTGAGATTATCAGCTCGGATATAGGCGGCCCAGTGAATATCCTGCATTCCAGCGATCAAAATTTTCTCTAAGAGTTCCTCCACATCGGGAATAAACTTGCGGGCTGGAATAAATTGCGCGTCCGTAAACCAAAAGTTCCGCATCCCCTTGGCGTAGAGTTGCTGCATCTCCTGGACGACTTCATCGGCGGGGTTGATCCGGACTTGCTTGCCTTCCACCACCGTATAAACGCAGTAGCAACAGTTATGGGGACAGCCCCGCTTGGTTTGGACACCAATATAAAAGTCATCCTCTTGGAAGTAATACTCAAACTCCGGCCAAATCTGACTGATGTAGGCATAATTGCAGGCGGTTTTCTCGATGGGGGTGGGCCATTCATGAATCAAGCGATCCCGCGGCGCGCTTTCCCCGACCACATAGCAGCGTTCTTGGCGAAACTCTTTTCCCTGCAATAGGTTTGTCAACAAGCTTTCACCTTCTCCGACTGAAATTATCGTCCCCTTGGGTAAACTCTTGCCGAGTTGTTGATAAAAAACACTGACTGCCCCGCCCCCAACAATGGTTTTGATCTGACTTTGATACTGTTTAGCTCGCTTGATCCCCTGCTTAATCAAACTCAGATTCCGCCATAACTCCAGTAAATAGGTCGAGGCCATCCGCAAGCCCCCCCAGGCCCCGCGCAGTTTAATCAATGGATTTTTGGCATAGTAAAACTCAAAGGCGTTTTGTAACGGGTTTCCCCCCCGACCGCCCACGGGTGCATAGATTTGAATATCGCGCCAGGAAAACACCAGCACTGTCGGCCGAAATTGATCAATACACTCATTCAATGCGACCCGAAAATCCAAAGGTGGTATGGTTCCGAGATCAAAAATTCGCTGCTCGACCCCCGGCAGTTGCTTGTGAACATGATCCGCCAGATAAACGACTCCAATCGGAAAAATCGGATTACAGGGCAGACGCACATAGAGGACTCGCGCAAAATCGGGGTGGGCCATGGTGAACGCCTATGGAGAGGAATTAAGAATCTTCACACTTCTTTATTTTCTAACATACGGCTCTTGGCCTGGAATGGGGATCAGAATTGGCCTGGGATAATTCCAAGTTGTAGTTGACTTTACAATCGGCAATTTTCAGGAGTGTTAGCCTCTAGGTGTCGTTAGTTGCGCTCTGAGTGTAGTGATCTCCTCCATGTCTCAGGTTTTTGATCCCGTCCCCAGCGATGCCCCTGACCGCATAGTCTGCTGCTATACCAATGCCAGTAGCAAAATGCAGATTGCCCGGATCACCAACATTCCCAACTGGTACTTTGAGCGAGTCGTCTTCCCCGGCCAGCGGTTAGTGTTTGAAACCATGCACGAAGCGCACCTGGAAATTCACTCTGGGATGATGGCCAGCGCAATTTTATCGGACACGATCCCCTGCCAGCGCTTAGTGATTCAGGAAAATGTCGATGGCCTGTTCAGCACCGATTCCCTCACAGAACAACGTCTGGAAGAACTGAATGAGGGGCGCGAGCGAGTCCCTTCGATGAGTGGTGAATAAGCCGCTGTGCGCCATTGGGAGGATTGAACTATGTGTCAGCTTGCTAGGAGAAAATCAGCGTGACTAATGCGAAACCTTATCTCCTTAAGGCATCAGACATCAATTCAATGGATGCCTTTGAGTTCCATCATCCACTCAATCCCAATTCGGAAATTTATTTACGCTTCCTTGGGCGCGCTGTTGGTCTTGAACGCATTGGTGTAACGATTGCTCGTGTACCACCTGGCAAGGAATCCTTCATTTATCACGCTCACCAGAATGAAGAAGAATGGGTTTACATTCTTTCAGGGCAAGGGATCGCAGAAATTGGGGAGACAGAATACGAAGTTGAAGCAGGAGACTTCATGGGATTCGGGCTACCTCAACAACCTCATCATCTCCGTAACCCATTCCAGGAAGACCTTATTTACCTGATGGGAGGAGAAGCAGGACGCTTAGATATTGGTATTTTTCCACGCCTGGGTAAACGAGTCATTCGGGATCATGAGTCAGCTTACATATTGGATGAGTCAGCACTGCAACTTTTTTGGAGCAGCCAGCAATCTACCGAGGGTTAGTGCCGGCTGGAGTTAAGTTATAGGACTCTTTCCTGCCGCTGATTTGAGCCGATTCCTTAATTTTCAAAGACTGAGCCAACCTTCGCTTTTTCTCTAGCAACTGCGGTGATATGGTCATTTCGCAGAGGAATGAAACACAAAAATACTGGAAATCATAACGGGCAATCGGGTTGAATTCCCAGTTTTGGCAGAAATGACTATAGTTGCAAGCCCACTCCCTCAAGCAAAACTGATGAGTGGCTGATTGACTAACCCAAGTTTTGTGCCCTCAAGGGTGTGCATCAGACCTCGCCCTATTGAAAGAAGTCCCCTATTTTCTCAGAGCTACTCTGGGCCTATAATAGGGGTTTGTGTGCATATCAACCGGGGAAAAACCCTTGGCAAATGTAGTTGTAGTTGGCGCTCAGTGGGGCGATGAAGGTAAAGGTAAAATCACGGATCTGCTGAGTCGGTCGGCAGATGTGGTGGTGCGCTATCAAGGCGGTGTCAATGCCGGCCACACCGTAGTTGTCAATGATCAAACCTTAAAGTTACACTTGATTCCTTCCGGTATTCTCTATCCAGAGACTGAGTGCATCATTGGTACAGGCACCGTGATTGATCCGAAATCCCTCATTGCGGAACTGGATCAACTGGAGGCAGCAGGGGTGAGTACGGCCAACCTTCACATCGCCGAAACCGCCCACGTGACCATGCCCTACCACCGGATGATTGACCAGGCAGCGGAAGAACGGCGTGGGTCTCACAAAATTGGCACGACTGGTCGCGGTATTGGCCCCACCTATGCAGATAAATCTGAGCGGACAGGGTTACGGGTTTTAGATTTGTTGGATACCGCTGGCCTGGCGGAAAAGGTTCATTGGGCGGTGGAGTATAAAAATGTTCTCCTAGAAAAGTTTTATGGCTTACCCCCCTTAGACGCAAAAGCAATTGTCAGCGAATATCTCGGCTATGCTCAACGTTTGCAATCCCACGTCGTTGATGGTTCCCTGCGGATCTATGATGCGGTTTCCCACAAACGCAATATCTTATTTGAAGGGGCGCAGGGCACGCTATTAGATCTAGATCACGGCACCTATCCCTATGTCACGTCCTCGAACCCGGTGGCCGGTGGGGCCTGTATTGGGGCAGGGGTGGGGCCAACGATTATTGATCGCGTGATTGGGGTAGCCAAAGCCTATACGACTCGCGTTGGTGAAGGGCCTTTTCCGACAGAACTCTCGGATGAGACGGGCAAGCTTTTGGGGGATCGCGGGGCGGAGTTTGGGACAACGACGGGGCGGGCGCGGCGCTGTGGCTGGTTTGATGCGGTGATTGGCCGTTATGCCGTGCGGATTAATGGCCTGGATTGTCTGGCGGTGACTAAACTGGATGTCCTTGATGATTTACCAGAAATTAAAGTTTGTGTAGCCTACGATGTTGATGGGGAGCGGTGTAATGACTTTCCCAGTAATGCGTTGCGCTTTGCCCGCTGTCAGCCTGTGTACGAGACTTTGCCCGGTTGGCAACAATCCACTAGCCATTGCCGGAGTTTGGAGGAGCTGCCCGCTGCTGCATTAAATTACCTCAAAGTTTTGGCGGAGTTGATGTCTGTCCCGATTGCGATTATTTCGGTGGGAGCAGAGCGCAGTCAGACCATTATTGTCGAAGATCCCATTCATGGCCCCAAACGGGCCCTGCTCTATGGAGATGGCAGTAATGCCCCCCCATCACCCTTGGGATAAGGGATTTTCGGAAGTTTTTAGCGTTGTTTGGTTTTTTCTAGGAGTTTGATCATGTCTTTAGCGGTTGAGTGTCAAGTTCGGCCTGGGGATAGCAAGCCCAATGCCCTGCGTCAGTCTGGTTTAACCCCGGCAGTTCTTTATGGACATAAGGAGAACGAATCCCTGGGCCTGATGATCCCGACAAAAACGGCTGAATTTCTTGTCCGAGATGCCCGCGGGCAAAAAGCGGTTGTGGATGTCACGATTCCGGAAATCTCTTGGTCCGGGAAAGCGATTTTGCAAGAAGTCCAGGCCCACCCCGCCAAAGATACTCTCTATCATTTGAGTTTTTGGGCCCAGGCCTGAGAATAGAGAGAAAGAAAATTTAGGCGTTGAACGTCCCGGTCATTCTTAGCGTTAATCTGTTGGCTGCGTTGCTTTCCCAGGCGTTGTTGGGCTGAGATGGGGCGTGGCTATTTGAGCTTGCATTCGATTAGTTAAAAACTTTTCCTTGCGGTTTTCCAGATAAATGGGGCCTGGGATCTCAATGCTTCGTATAATCAAGGGTTGAGTAAGGCAAACTTGGCCTTGTTTTCATTTTGGGACTTATTTTTATCCGATGGCTCCTGGGCTGACGCGGGCAAAATGTACCCCATTATTTTTACTTTGACGTGCTAGATCATCTGCTGTGCTTTGACTTCTGAGGTTAACCATGAGATACCGTGCTTTAATATTGGCTTTTTTGGCGCTGTGCTGCGGGTTTTTTACCCTCAGTGGCTCAGCTTGGGCGGCAAAAGCGGGACTGACCTATGACGATATTGTCGGAACCGGCCTGGCTAACACTTGCCCTACCTTAGATGATTCAGCTCGGGGAGCCTATACGATTGATGCCGCCCAGGCCTACACCCTAACCGACCTGTGTTTACAGCCAACCACCTTTTTGGTCAAAGAAGAGCCGAAAAATAAGCGGCAAGCGGCTGAATTTGTTCCGACCAAATTAGTGACCCGAGAAACCTCCAGCTTGGATCAAGTCTCTGGGGCTTTAAAGGTCAACGGTGATGGCAGTCTGACGTTTGTTGAAGCAGATGGGTTTGACTTCCAGGCGATTACGGTGCAAATGCCCGGCGGTGAGCGGGTTCCCTTCTTATTTTCTGTGAAAAACCTGGTGGCAACAACTGGCCCCAACATCAAGAGTGTCACGACTTCCACGGATTTTGAAGGTGAATACAATGTCCCTTCTTACCGGACAGCCAACTTCTTAGATCCCAAGGGGCGGGGGTTGACGACTGGCTATGACAGTGCCGTGGCCATTCCGAATAAAGCCGACAGTGAAGAGTTGCTGAAATCCAACGTCAAGCGCTTTGGGATTAGTAAGGGGCACATTTCCCTGCAAGTCTCGAAAGTGGATGGCCGTACCGGTGAAGTTGCGGGCATTTTTGAAAGTGAGCAACTCTCCGATGACGACTTAGGGGCCCATGAAGCCAAAGAGATGAAAATCCAAGGCGTTTTCTACGGTCGGATTGAACCCACGCTCTAAACTCCAGCGGCTGGGCTGACCAAGATTGACTACACTCAGAAACAATCCCTTGGTTAATCGTCCGAGCCATGACTGAACCTGTTTTAAGCCTCCAGGCCCTGACCATTGCCTACCCATCAACCTCTGAGGAGGAAAAAGGTACCGCAGTGGCCGGGTTTTTTTTAGATGTTATGCCTGGGGAATGTCTGGGCCTGGTGGGTGAGTCGGGTTGTGGCAAATCTACAATTGGCCGGGCAATTTTACGGCTGCTACCCAGAGGCTCCGAAGTTCAAGGGCAGATTACAGTTGCAGGCATAGATATTCTTCAACTCTCAGAAAACCAATTGCAACGTTGGCGAGGGCAGCAGGTTGGCCTGGTGTTTCAGGATCCGATGACGCGCCTAAATCCGTTGATGAGTGTGAGAGAACATTGCTGGGAAGTGCTCCAGGCCCATGCGCCAAAACTCTCAAAAAAAGAGAAACTAGCCAAAATTAACGCGACGTTAGAAACGGTCAAAATTCCCGCGAGTCGGATGGAACAACATCCCCATGAATTTAGTGGTGGAATGCGGCAACGGGTGGCAATTGCTTTAGCGTTACTCCTCGAACCCGTCTTGATGATTGCGGATGAACCCACGACCAGTTTAGATGTCACAGTGGCAGCCCAGATTTTGACTGAATTAACCGGACTCTGCCAGGCCCGTCAGATGGGGTTATTGTTGATCTCCCATGATTTGGCCTTGGTCGGTAAGTATTGTCAGCAATTGGCCGTGATGCACCAGGGCCAGATTGTCGAACAGGGGGTCGCCCAGGCCATCCTCAGTCAGCCCCAACATCCCTACACCCAATCCCTCTTAGCCGCCGCCCGCCGGATGCACCAGGCCCCGCCCTCAGCCCCCATTGCCTCCGAATCCACCCCCCCCGTCTTACTTGGCCTCGAGCAACTCCAACGCCATTACACCCTTGCCCCCAATCCCATGGCTCAACTCCTGGGCCAGGCCCCCAGCCTGATCAAAGCGGTGGATGACATTACCTTAGACATTTATGCGGGTGAAACCTTGGGCCTGGTGGGGGAATCCGGCTGTGGCAAAAGCACGCTGTCTCGAACCATTCTGCAACTGGTCACCCCTACGGGCGGAAAAGTCCGATTTCACGGGGAAGATTTAGCCCAACTCACCCCCCGCCAAATGCGCCCCCGCCGCCGTGAACTGCAAATGATCTTTCAGGATCCCCATGCCTGTTTGAATCCCCAAATGACCGTGGGACAAAACCTGCTGGAGCCGTTGTTGATTCATGGCCTGGGTAATACTAAAACTGCTAAGACTCGGGTGCGGGAGATGCTGACCCAGGTTGAATTGACACCGCCGGAAACCTACTTTCAACGCTATCCGAAAGAACTATCGGGGGGACAACGGCAACGGGTGGCGATTGCGCGGGCTTTGATTACCCATCCGCAACTGGTGATTTGTGATGAACCCGTGAGTATGTTGGATGCCCATATTCAAACCCAGGTTTTGGAGTTAATGCAGCAACTGAAGCGGGAGTTTAACTTGACCTATCTGTTTATCACCCATGATCTGGCTGTGGCGCGTTTTTTCTGTGATCGGATTGCGGTCATGCAGACGGGCAAAATTGTGGAATTGGGGCCAACTGAGTCAATTTTTCAACAGCCCCAGCATCCGTATACCCAAAGTCTGTTACAGTCTGCGCCCCTCCTCGCAACTGCTGTCTAAAGTTGGGAGTGTCCCCACTAGATAGGAAATAGGCTGTAATCCCAACCCATATAGCTCAATTTTTGTTATCTCCCAGACCCAACTGGGGGCATATTTATACAGTGCTAAACCTAAAATTATTCCTGCGGCCAACTAATGATCAGGTCGTGTGGGGTTGAAGGTAAATTCCTGGGTATTCATGAGTTTAAATTTTTGCTGCCCCAAAACTGTCTGATTGCTGTCATGCTATCAACGAAATTCTGAGGATTTAAGGGAGAGAATTGGTAAACTCCTGTAATTTTTGTTTTAAGCGGTCTTCAGCAACCCAGGCCAAGTTATTATGATTGGCACCTTCAACCCAATAATAAAACTTTGGGGCCTGGGCCGACTGAAAGAGGGATTGACCGTGACTCAAGGGAATGACTTCATCCACATCTCCATGAATAATCAGAACTGGAACTTTGATTTGAGCTAACTTGGCCTGGTTGTTAAATTTATCAAATGGAAATAGTGGCATTGGTAGAACCACCCTAAACACTGATGTAAATGTACTTTCTAAGATTAACCCCGCAATTTCGGTATGCCTGGCTAGCTCCGTCGCAACTCCACCGCCTAAAGAACGGCCATATAAAAGGGTGCGATGGCCGGGAACGTGCAAATTGTGCGTTAAATATTGGTAAGCTGCCGCGGCATCACTATAGGCATTTGTTTCACTGGCCTCCCCAGAACTCTGGCCATAGCCCCGATAATCATAGGCAAAAACATTAAACTCCCAGGCCCGCAATTGCTCCATCAGAGGCCGAATATCACCCAAGTCTTCAGCGTTACCGTGACTGTAAAGAATCGTCCACTTGGCCTGGGGATTGGTTAAGTAAAGAGCCACGATTGAGTCTTGATCTCTAACTGGAATTTTAATAAAATCAGTCGTCATTTCATAGCTTGGGGCCTGGGGTTGGAAAATCATCGAATCGGCTCGAAAATAGAGATAAATTGCGACAGCCCCATAAATAAAAATAATAGATTTAAGTAACCGCCACCAACTTAATTCACCCAGTAGCCAATCGTTTGCCATAAAAGTTATTAATTTCCATAAACCAGGCCCCTCTGAACAATTAAAGGGGACAATTTGAATAGTTGCAAATGGCTAATGGTTTGATAAATCTCTGGCAAGGTCGATGGGAGCTAAGGCTTTTTAAATGTCTTAAATATCTGGGCCTGGTATTTCTGCTCCTCCAGCTTTGGGGATGTACCGCCCAACCCAATAGTGACGTGATTCACCTGACGTTTTGGCAAGGGATTAATCCACCACCCAATCGCGAGATCCTACAAAAATTGGTGGATCGTTTTAACCAGGCCCATCCCAAAATTCAGGTTGAAACTATTTACGTCGGGCAACCGGATCAGCAACCACCCAAAATTCTAGCAGCCGTAGTAGGCAACGCTCCCCCAGATTTACTCTGGTATAACCCAACGGTGACGGGGCAACTGGTTGAACTGGGGGCCATTCGCAACTTGGATGATTGGTGGGCGACCTCGCCTCGTAAAGCTGAATTAGAACCAGCACTCCAGGCCACAATGGAGTTTGAAGATCATGTCTGGTCAGTTCCCTTTGACACTAATAATTTGGGTGTGTTTTACCGGCCAAGCCTATTCCAAGCCGCTGGCGTGACAAAACTGCCGGAAACCTGGGCTGAATTTCGGCAAGTCGCCCGCCAACTCACCCGTGACTTGAATCAAGATGGCCGGATCGACCAACACGGGATCATCCTCGCTCTTGGGCAAGGGGATTTTGCCGTCTTTACCTGGCTGCCTTTTCTTTGGAGTGCGGGGGGTGAACTGGGAACAACGGTAGTCAATGCGGCCTTGGCGGGGCCTGGGGCAACGGCAGGTTTAGGGTTTTGGTCTGATTTGATCACCGATGGTTCAGCAGTTCTGTCATTACCTGAACGAGGCTATGAACTGGATAATTTTCTCGCGGGTAAAGTAGCAATGCAAATTACTGGCCCCTGGACGCTTGGACAACTTCAACAGGCCAAGACTGATTTTGCGGTGATGCCAATTCCTAAGGATATTGAGTCTGCCACAGCCTTAGGGGGCGAAAATTTGTTTATCTTTAAAACCACACCAGAACGGGAACAGGCAGCTTGGGTCTTTGCGGAATATGTCCTCAGTGAAGCGTTTCAAACTGAGTTTGCCGTGGGTACAGGATATTTACCCGTGAATTGCCTTGTCCAAAATAATCCCCGATACCAGGCCTTTATCCAGGCCCAGCCTGCTCTCAAGGTTTTTCTTAAGCAAATGCCCCAGGCTCGGGCCCGCCCCCTCTTTCCCGGATATGCCCGCTTTTCGGAAAGTCTCGGCCGTGCTTTAGAGTCTGTTTTATTGGGTCAAAGTAGTCCCGAATCTGCCCTGAATGCGGCCCAGGCCCGCTGGCAACTCCTTAAACCTGTTTCCAGTAAATCTGAACTACCCTGAGTAATAGTTTTTGGGTAACCTGGCCTGGGATAAAACACAGGCGTGAGATGAATGTCAGAATTAGATAGTATCAAAACCTCAGCCTTGCTCCATTTTCAGGTTTTTAATTGTCCCTATGGCTATCCCAGCACGCTATCACATCATCACCTTTGGCTGTCAAATGAATAAAGCTGACTCGGAGCGAATGGCCGGGATTTTAGAAAGTATCGGATATGGCTGGGTAGAAGATCCGAATGAGGCGGATTTAATTCTCTACAACACTTGTTCGATCCGGGACAATGCCGAGCACAAAGTCTATAGCTATCTCGGTCGCCAGGCCAAGCGCAAACAGGAAAACCCAAGTCTTAAGCTCGTTGTGGCGGGTTGTGTTGCCCAACAGGAGGGAGAGGCCCTGTTACGCCGGATGCCGGAATTAGATCTAATTATGGGGCCGCAATATGCCAACCGCTTAGATGAGCTTCTGGCCCAAGTGGAAAGTGGTTTACAAGTGGTAGCTACGGAACCGATTGAAATCATTGAAGATATCACCAAACCCCGCAGAGAAAGCACTGTCACGGCCTGGGTGAATGTGATTTATGGCTGTAATGAACGCTGTACCTACTGTGTCGTTCCGGCCACCCGTGGTGTTGAGCAATCCCGCAGCCCCCAGGCCATCAAAGCCGAAATTGTCGAACTCGCAGCCCAAGGCTATAAAGAAATTACATTACTTGGACAAAATATAGATGCTTACGGGCGGGATTTACCCGGTATTACCCCAGAAGGACGGCGACAAAATACCCTCACAGATTTGTTGTACTACATTCACGATGTGCCCGGAATTGAACGGATTCGCTTTGCCACCAGTCACCCCCGCTATTTCACGGAACGCCTCATCCAGGCCTGTGCTGAACTCCCAAAAGTCTGTGAGCACTTCCATATTCCCTTTCAATCCGGGGATAACAACATTCTCAAAGCCATGGCCCGCGGTTATACCCGTGAGAAATATTTACGGATTATCGACACAATTCGCCGCTATATTCCCGATGCTGCCATTAGTGCTGATGTGATTGTCGGATTTCCCGGTGAGACCGATGCCCAGTTTCAGCGCACCTTAGACCTTGTTGAGGAAATTAGCTTTGATTTGCTGAATACCGCGGCTTACTCCCCCCGGCCTGGAACTCCCGCTGCACTCTGGGACAACCAAATTCCCGAAGAGGTCAAAGGAGAGCGGCTTCAACAACTCAATTACCTAGTGGGCCGGCAAGCCGCGGAACGTTCTGCCCGATATTTAGGTCGTGTGGAAGAAATTTTGGTCGAAGATGTTAATCCCCGTGATACTAGCCAGGTGATGGGTCGGACTCGGGGCAATCGCCTCACATTCTTGCCGGGAGATATTCAAACCCTACGCGGTCAACTGGTGCAGGTAGAAATTACGACAACCCGTCCCTTTAGCTTGACCGGTACAGTGCTGGAACCGACTTCTAAAGTTCCTGTGTTAGTCTAGGTGTCCTAATTACCTAGCTTGAAACTTTAAGATTCTCGGGAATTTTGGTCATCCCCAGCGACTCTAAACCTACTTCTCAACTTGCTTGGGATCAGAGTCTGATGATCCGATATCGGTTATGAGCTGGTATAGTCATTTCGCTTAGGAATGGGACACAAATACGCTTGAAACCGATATGAGCATTACTCTTGAGTGTCTCACTTTTGGCAGAAATGACTATAATGCAGCCAAGGTAACCATGAAGGGCTATAGTTATTTCAACTAAGAATGGGACATTGAGCAGCACCGTAGTTTCGGATAATCTCATCCATCGATGTTCTAGGCTCTACAGCAATTTATAGTTATTTCGCTTAGGGATGACACACAAAATGCTTGAAATCATTACGAGCAATATAGCAGTCCGTTTTATTTTGTAAGAATGCTTGATGACCACTAGCTTATGCCAGGAATAGCCTTTCCTTGAGAGTAGAGCGACATAAAAATTCTTGCACCACTAATAATTAATCACTCGATCTCACAAATCATTGCTGTTTGCTATATTCCTATGAATTGAATAGTTGAAACGCTAATCGCTCTCGATCTAAGTTACGACCAATAAAGACTAAACGGGTTTGCCGAGGCTCATTGGCCAGCCAGGCCCGATCGTAAAAATAATCGAGACGTTGGCCTACTCCCTGCATCACTAGACGCATCGGTTTTTGGGGAACAGCAACAAATCCCTTAATCCGATAAATTTCTTCGGTTTTGACTAGAGCTTCTAGACGTTGGCGCAGAACTTCCGGTTGAAATTCCTGGTCTTGAATTACATAGGCAGAATTAATCTGATCATCGTGCTCGTGATCTTCTTCTAAATCATGGTGGCTGGGGCGAGCCTCTAAATCATCTTCCACCGCCGCATTGAAACCTAAAACTAAATCTAGGTCGGCCTGGGCCTGGTGGGTGGCAAAGATTTTGACGCGAGGGGAGAGTTCCTGCTGGAGTTCGGCAATGACCTGGGCCTGGGTGGCGGCATCCACTTGATCGGTTTTATTGAGAATGACTAAATCCGAACAGGCCAATTGATCTTCAAACAATTCCCCTAAGGGCGTGTCGTGGTCTAGGCTCTCATCGGCCTGGCGTTGGGCTTCAATCGCGGCTAAATCTGGGGCAAACTGACCGGCGGCCACCGCCGCACAATCCACTAAGGTCACGACTCCATCTACTGTGGCCCCTTGGCGAATTTCTGGCCAGCGAAAGGCAGTGACTAGGGGTTTGGGCAGGGCCAGGCCAGAGGTTTCAATCAAAATATGATCCAGTTGTTCCCGCCGTTTCAGGAGTTGGAGCATCGTAGGTAAAAATTCTTCCTGCACGGTACAACACAAACAACCATTGGTTAGTTCCCAAATTTGGCTGTCTTCACAGGTTTCTGGCGTACAAGACTTTAATAGCTCGCCATCAATGCCAATTTCACCAAATTCATTGACCAAAACCGCAATCCGCCGCCCCTGATTATTTTGCAACAGATGTCGAATCAATGTAGTTTTGCCGCTGCCAAGAAAGCCAGTGATGATTGTCACAGGAATTTTAGTTGCCATAAGATTTTGGATCACTCTGAAAAGATACAAAAAAGATGAGGATTTAAGGTTGAGATTGTTCTTGGGAGGAGGGAGCTAAGTCCGATGGGGCTGGATGATTCTTCTGGCGACCCCGATACCAACCCATGACATAGCCGATGACTCCGGCTCCCAAGGCGGCCTGGGCAGCAAATAGCAAGGATTCAACACTACTAGCAGGCTTGAAGATCGGCTGTGTCCAGGGTTTGTAGTTGGGGTGAAGGACGGTAATAGCATCCTGGGCCTGGTTATCAGCCCCCCGAAATTCCGCATTTCGGAGCATGACAGTGGGAACAAACACTAACAGTAAGACCCCGGCCATCAGGCTAAGATTGAGTTTAGTCAAAGACAGTTTGAGCATAGTTGTTCAACGTTACGGTTGCGGGGAGGGAGTTTATCTCAGGGAAGTTTTCTGCAATCAAGTCGGCCCTTAACTTAGCTCTCTTTGATTGCGGCGGGGAGGAGGTTAAGTAATTTCAATTCTTCTGGTGAGTAGGCCTGGAGCCAATTCCAAACCAAAACGGTCAACAGGCCCTCACTTAAGGCCAAGGGAACTTGGGTAATCATAAAAATGCCACCAAACTTGAGAAATGAGGCTAGAACCCCACCCACCGGGGCTGGAAAGGCTAGGGCCAATTGGACTGAGGTGACACCATAGGTGGCCAAATCTGCCAACGCGGCGGCCATAAAAATCGCCAGGGTTTGTTTGCCCGTTGTTTTGAGGACAATGTGATAGACCCCAAAGGCAACTAATGGGCCGACCACTGCCATCGATATTGCATTGGCTCCTAATGTCGTTAAGCCGCCATGGGCCAACAGTAGGGCCTGGAACAACAGGACTAATGCCCCAACAACACTCATCACCCAGGGCCCAAACAAAATTGTCCCCAGGCCAGTCCCCGTTGGATGTGAGCTACTCCCTGTGACGGAAGGTAATTTTAAGGCAGAGAGCACAAAGGTAAACGCTCCGGCCAAGGCAACTAACAGCTTGAGTTCCGGTTGTTCTTGGACAACTCGATTCAGGGAGCGTAACCCCACCAGAAAGCAGGGAATAAAAACCAGCCACCAAAACAGGGCCCACCGTAAGGGGAGAAACCCTTCCATGATGTGCATTGCATAGGCAGGGCCTGGGGCAGCCAGAACTAGATAGGCACTTAAACCCGCTATTGCCCCTAAGGTCAACCATTGAGAGAATTTCACGTAAGCCTGTACCTCGCAGACTGAACTGGCAAGAGATATCCCGAAAACTATTCAGAGACATCGTGACAACATCGGCGGGCATTCTGACTGAGAGACTCGAATTTAAGCAAAATCTCATCACAGTTGCGGGACAGCGGTAGATTGCACACTACTCTTTCCCCCTTGCGTTTGATGGCTGCTCTCCACCAAAACCGATTTAGCTACCATAGCACTTAGAAATATTTTGTGAGGTTGTTGATTATTCCGGCTGCTCAGTTAGTCCTATTGCTTCTGGGCCTGGAGGACTTGTAGGCTGCCCCCAACGTAGGTTTGTTGCTGGAGGATGCTAAACCCCAGGCCTTGGAGTTCTGCTGCTAAGTCATGGCGAAGAAAGTTCCAGGCTGTGTCGGTTTCAAATAAATAGAAAAACATCCCCAGGCCGGGCCAGAGCAGCGGTAACGTGGGCGGATGAAAATCAACTAAGGCAAAAATTCCCCCCGGTTGCAAGACGCGATAAACCTCGGCCAAAATTTCCGGTAACACAGTTTCAGACATTTCATGGAGGGCCAAGCTGGTCTGAACCAGGCCAAAGGAGGCAGCGGCAAAGGGCATGGATTGGGCAAAACTTTCGACAAACTCGGCCTGGGGCACCAGTTTTTGGGCTCGAGCAATGGCCTGGGGTGAGGCATCTAAACCCGTTACATTTGTGAACTTTTGACAGAGCAGTTTTGTCACGGGGCCATGGGCACAACAGAGGTCTAGGACGGGAGTAGCTGTGGGAATTTCTAAATCAACCCAGGCCAGTTGTCTAAGGCGCGTTTCTCCCCCCACTGCCACCGAGGCTAAACGGGAAATTGTGTCATAAAACCAGGGATAGCGATAACTCCAGTCGCGGAGAATAGTAGCCATAGATTAAACTAACGCCATTGCCCGAAATGCTGAACTGAGCAGGGATTTAAACAACGTCAACCCATCCAGGCCCCCTAGGAGAGGATCTGCGGCGCGCTCTGGGTGCGGCATCATCCCCAAGACATTCCCGGCCCGATTACATATCCCAGCGATATTGTGCAAGGAACCATTGGGATTTTCCCCGGCAACCCAGGCCCCGTCCGGCTGGCAATAGCGAAACACAACCTGCTGATTAGCCTCTAATTCTGCTAATGTTTCCGCCGTGGCATAGTAAGAACCTTCCCCGTGGGCAATGGGTAATTGAATGACTTGGCCTGGGGCATAGCCATTCGTCCAAATGGTTTGCTGATTTTCGACTCGGAGCAGGGCCTGGTCACAGATAAAATGTAAATCCCGGTTACGCACCAACGCCCCCGGCAACAGTCCCACCTCAGTCAAAATTTGAAAGCCATTGCAAATCCCCAAGACCAGTTTTCCTGCTGCGGCATGGGTCTTAATCGCTGGCATAATCGGGGAAAACCGGGCAATTGCCCCACAGCGGAGATAATCGCCATAGCTAAAGCCCCCCGGCAAGACAACGAGATCTAAATCCCCCAATTCTGTTTCCTGGTGCCAGATCATCCGGGTTGACCAGGCCAAAATATCTTGCGTGATATAGGCCACATCCCGATCACAGTTTGACCCTGGAAAAACAACAATCCCAACCTTCATGCGCCTGCCCTGCTTTTTTTTAGGGTGTATTTTGAAAATTCGCTGGCCCTTGATACCCGGACAAACGGCCTAGTTCCGTCAAGGGGCGCGTCCCACTATAGATTTGTGCCTTGATTTCCCAGGTGGGATAACTTTTTACCCCTTTTTCACGGCAGAGATCCGGTTGCGGATTTTTACCCCCTGGATCGCACTCCACATAATTAATATCTTGGAAAGCCTGTTTGCCAAAGAGTTCTTTTTGGTCATGACAGTGGGAACACCAGTAAGCCCCATACATCACCGCCCCAGTTTGGGTTAAATGCCGCGCCAGACTGATTTCCGCCGCCCCAGAATTGTTGACCACCGGAATCCCTGGCCCCGAGTCATCCGCCACCCGAAAGTTGTAAATCCCCAACGTCCCAATTAAGGTAATCACCGCCACAATCAACGCGGTAAAAAAGAGTTGCCCCCGGTCTTCCCAATCATTGCCAAACAGGGTTAAGCCCAAAAAAGTTAGGCTAAATGCCGCTGAAGCAATGCAGTATAAACAAGTTGCCTTAATCGCTGTAGCTAGGATATACATCAGATAGCCACTGAAGCAGGTCATGGCCACCGCCCCAACAAAGAGGAAAAACCAGGAAAACCCTTCCACCTTCTGGCGAAATTCTTTTTGCTCTGGTTTTTGCAAGGCTAAGGGACTTAAGGCCAAGACCCCCATCCCGGAGTAGGCCAAAAAGCCAAATAATGCCAACGGTAAACCAAAAATCTTGGCCCAGGGACTACTTAAGACCACATCACAATCCGTAGTCGGGCAAGCCACAGACTGATCGCCAAAGGCATGGATCGTCAAATAGCCGGTTACAATCATGCCCAGGCCAGCAATGATGGCAATCAGAACACGAGACCAACGATGCAGCCAAGGGGTTTGACGACGACGGGTGACAGGCATAGGGCTTCTGTAGAAAAATGCAACATCAATAGTGAGAGTGGCACTTGCCTTCATTCCCAATCTGGGATTACTTTTCCCATGAGATAAATGCAGGGCATCTCGATCCGATTCTAAACGGTGATGTTAGTTCCGGTGACGCTGGGGTGGAATCTTCCCGTAATTTTGATCCTCACTCAGCATGGCCCCGGGGTTTAGTCACTTGCCATTGGGTCACGGGAACCAGAGCGCGCCAGGCCAGGTAACTGCCCAAGGGTTCTGCCCGCTGAATCGCCATTCGTCTGAGTGTGCCGCCAATCTGTTGCTGCCAATTAAAAATGTGTTGCTCGCTGTTCACAGTTACGGCATTGACGACTAATCTCCCGCCGGGTTTCAGGGCTTGCCAACAGGTTTCCAGCATTCCCGGCAGATGCACGCCCCCACCAATAAAAATCGCATCGGGTTGGGGTAAATTCTGTAAGGCGGCCGGGGCAGCTCCTGAAATCAATTGCAAATGGGGAACTCCCAAGCTAGTTGCATTTTCGGCAATTAACTCTAAGCGTTGCGGATGGCGTTCTATGGCCATGGCCTGGCAGCGGGGATGGGCCCGTAACCATTCAATCCCAATCGAACCACAACCGGCCCCGACATCCCAGAGTAATTGGCCTGGAATAGGAGCTAACGCCGCTAAGGTCATCGCCCGGACTTCCTGTTTGGTGAGTTGGCCATCGTGGACATAGGCGGCATCGGGAAGACCCGCGAGGCGAGTGGGGGGGGGAAACATGGCTTGAGAATCCGGCGAGGGCTGGCAGATGATTCCAATCAGATTGAGCGGGGCAATCTCCTGTTCAACCCAGGCCTGGGCTTTCATGTTTAGGATTCGCTCTTGGGGATGGCCTAAGTTTTCCAAGATCAGTAATTCACTTTCCCCATATCCCCGTTTAGTTAAGAGTTGGGCAACTTGTTGGGGAGTGTCGGCATTGGCACTGAGCGCAATAATCTTGGCCTGGGAATAGAGCACAGCATTGAGTAACGCCAGCGGCCGCCCACACAAACTGAGTACCTCCACTTCTCCCCAGGCCCAGCCCAGCCGACTACAGGCCAAGGCCAAGGAAGAAACTGCCGGAATAATCCTCATTTCATCTAGGGAAAAGCGCGCCACCAACTGCGTCCCAATCCCATAAAAGAGGGGATCACCACTGGCCAAGACACAGACAGATTTTCCCCGTAACTCGGCAATTTGATCCAGGGTGTGCGCAATCGGATTAGCCCAGGCCAATTTGAGTTGCTGATCCCCCGCGGCAATCATCCCCAAATGCCGTTGCCCGCCTATAATCACCTCGGCTTGACTGAAGAGATGTTGAGCGACATTGGATAGCCCCGTTAAACCCTCAGCCCCAACCCCCAGCACCGATAGCCACTTAGACCTGCTCATCGCTGTTCGGAAATTTCAGTCGTCTCAGGCATAATTTTCACCCAGGCCCCCTGTTGTTTAAATTTCCAGGTTTTCATTTCATGGGTTGTGCCGCGGGCATCGGCCAAAATTTCCCCTAAGATCTCGCCGGAGTCGATCACCCGTGGGCCAGGCCGGTTGAAGTATTGATTGCCATCTACGGCATAGAGTTGGGGCTGTTGCATCTGTAAAAAATCCTGCCAGGCCGGTTGGGCGAGTAATTCCGCAATGGCAGCTTGGGTCTGATTTAAGTTAAAGCCACAGGGCATAAATACTAGGGCATTAGGCTGGGCAGCCACCAACTCGGCCAACTCAATCCAAGAAGAATGTTCCCCGGCCTGGGCCAAAACTGCTTTACCGCCAGCTAACTCAACTAACTCCGGTACCCAATTTCCGGCGACCATCAGCGGCTCTGTCCATTCAATGCAAGCAACGTTCAAGGTGGGGGAACTGACTTGGGGTTGAAATACCTGTGGAATTTGCCTATTCATAATCAGCACTGTCAGCCGCGTTTCTAAATCATCAAGTAGCGGGTCGGGATTCAACTGCAAGGCCTGGGCAACCGTGGCAATATCCTGATAAATATCAGCTAGGGTACGGGGTTGGAGGGAAATAATCTCCGCTGAAGATTCTGTTAGTTGACTCACCGCGACCTGGACATCCCCCAGACTCACTGCACAGACCTCACACTGGGCCTGGGTAATGATGTGGGTTGGGTTTAATTGTTTTAACTGATCTAAGTCAACGCGATAAATACTTAAGGCTTTTGTTAATAACTCACTTACACGTTCATGGATGGCCTGGCTGTTACCCTGGGGATTAAAATTTGGGGCGGTGCAGATGGGTAATGCCTTAACTGATTCAGGATAATCACACTCATGGGAGCGACCGACCAAGAGGAAGCCACCGCCCAACGCTGCCACAATTTCAGTCGCACTGGGAATTAAGGAAATAACACGCAGGTTTTCACTTAGCAACGGTCTGCCTTATGTCATCTTGAGTAGAGTTTTAATCGCGTTTTTGCTTAAAAAGCATCGAAGTATTGTGAGTCCGAGTATCTAAAAATTCCACAAAACAATTTATCAGTTTGCAACCTTTCTTCCTACTATGGTCATTTCGCTGAGGAATGAAACACAAAAATACGGGAAACCGTTGCCGGCTTGAGTGTCCCCGTTTTGGCAGAAATGCCCATAGTATTGTTATACCCCACGTTTCAGTACCATTGTGGAATCTAGCTGAGAGACTGGTTTGTACCTGTAGAATTTGTACCTGTAGAACGTTGAAACAGAATTCCCAGGCCAATGCCAGCGAAATAGAGAAAGACTAAAGCCCCGCCAAATAAACCTTGGGTAATCGGGTCAATCGAAGGCGTTAAGACCGCCCCTAAAATTACAGCCGCCACAATCACAAACCGCCAACCCGATAACATTTGCGGCACTGAGACAATCCCTAAGGCAATCAGGAGCAACTGTAACACCGGAATTTGAAAGGCCAGGCCAGTGGCAAATAGCAATAACAAGACAAAATCGAAGTAGCGATCAATCGACCAGATTTGCTCGACGACATCTGCCCCGTAACTAATAAAAAAGCGCAAGGCAGCGGGAATCAGTAAGCCATAGGCAAAGGCCAGACCCACCGCAAATAGCGTGGCAGAACCAAAGACAGCGGGGCCCAAAAGGCGCTGTTCCCGGCGGGTTAACCCCGGCAAAACAAAGCGAATCACTTGATAAATCAACACCGGACTGGCGACTAAAATGCCACAATAGGCTGCTACTTTACAGGAAACAAAAAAATATTCCCCTGGCCCTAATTGCAAAAACTTTGCCCCCTGAGCTGGCACCTGCAACAGTTGGACAATCGGACGGACTTGGGTAAAACAGCCAATAATCCCGACTGCTACGGCAATAAAGCTGTAGAAAATCCGTTGGCGCAATTCCTCCAGATGATCAAATAAGCCCATCTCTACTTCAAAAGGGCGTTCCTCATCGGGATCAAGCGAATCTGAGTCGAAATCTGCCCCATCTGGAGCCGTCAGGGCACTGGGGTCTGATTCAAGCATGGCAGGTTCAGGATCAAGGCGAGAAGTCATGGGCAATCATCGGGCAATTATGGGGCTAGCTCAAAACAGGCTAACAGGAATAGCTGGATTAATCCAAACTTGGCAGGCCAGCGGACTGGGGACATCACTGCTGACAAAATCCGGGACTGGTTCACCTTGGGCATCGGTGAAATTGGGAATCAAGGGGGTGGCAATGGCTTGAAAGTCACAGATATAGGCCGCGAGGATCGTCCGCCGCCGGTCAACCACCAACAAGTTATAGCCGAAATCACTGGCGGTTGTGCCAAAGCGTTGAGCCACGGCAAAGCGATCTAAATAGGCTAAGCGACCCCAGGCCTGGGAGGAAACCAGTAGTTCAACTCGCCCCCCGGCCCCGGCCACTGCCGGATAAGCTGACCACCGCTCCACTAGGTTTTGCCCAAATTGCTGCACTGCCCACCATAAACTCGGCACTGTAAAGCCTGTGGGAGAGGGATCATCGCTGCGAATCACATCTCCAGTGGTTTCAGTCCCCAAGGCATAGATCACCGTATCCGGCAAAATCGGCACAGCCGCCGCCTGACTGGGTTGAGCAGCAGAGAAAACAAGGCCACTCCCGACCAATAAGCTAGCTAACCACACCTGTCCCATCTCAGGCCTCTGCCCGTAAGTGGGTAATAATGTCCCAGGCCTGGGGCGTAACCGGCTGGACGGAAAGGCGACTGCCCTTTTGGAGCAACATCATGGACTCTAAGCCTGGCACCGTCCGTAACTCCGGCAGCCCGATGGGGGGGGTAATGTCCTGGAGGTATTGAATATCAACCATGACCCAACTTGGGCTTTCGGGGCTAGTTTTCCGGTCGTAATACTTGCTTTGGGGATCAAAGGCAAAATGATCGGGATAGGCTGATCGCACCACTTTGGCAATGCCCATGATTGCTGGCGGGTTTGCATTGCTGTGATAGAAAAAGACTAAATCCCCAAGTTTCATCTCATCGCGCATTAAATTCCGGGCCTGGTAGTTACGGACTCCCTCCCAGCAGGTGGTTTGCCCCGGTGCGGCCTTTAAATCATCCCAAGAAAAAGTGTTGGGTTCGGATTTCATTAACCAGTAGCGCATGGGCTGGACTCAAGCAGCAAAAGAACGAACTGAGAAACCATAGGTGACAACGGCGCAAACCATGCAACCTGGAACAAACTAGGACTATTCTAAAAGGCGATGTGATAAGGTGTGTCCAGAGAAATTTTAGCTCCCTCTGGCTGATGGCCCGATGACTCAGAATTTAACGCAAACCCGGCCTGGATTTTGGCTGAAGCTCTGGCAAGGTTTTTCCCAGAATGGGACTCCCTACTTTTTTCTGGCCCCAGCCCTAATCCTGCTGAGTCTGACGGTGTTTTGGCCAGCCTTCCAAGCCTTTTATCTGAGTTTTACTCGGTTTGAATACGATCTCACCCAGGCCCCGCAATGGATTGGGGTCGCTAACTTTCAACAACTGGCGCAAGACCGGGTGTTTTGGCAAGCCTTGGGTAATTCTCTCCTCTATTTGGTTGGAGTTGTCCCAATTTTGGTCTTTGCCCCGCTGGGGTTAGCGATTCTCGTCAATCAAAAACTCCCCGGAATGCACTGGTTTCGCACGGCTTACTACACGCCGGTAATTATCTCAATGATTGTAGCCGGGATTGCCTGGCGCTGGCTCTATGCCCAAGAGGGATTACTCAATCAACTCCTGCAACATCTGGGGGTAATTCAAGCGGCTGTGCCTTGGCTGACGAGTCCGCAATTGGCCCTGTTTAGCGTCATGGCTGTCACTATTTGGAAGGGCCTGGGCTATTACATGGTGATTTATTTGGCCGGGTTACAGGGCATTTCCGCTGATCTATACGAAGCGGCGGCGTTGGATGGCTCCGATGGCTGGCAAAAACACTGGGATATTACCCTGCCCTTGATGCGGCCCTATTTATTACTGGTGGGGGTGATTTCCGCGATTTCGGCCACGAAAGTTTTTGAAGAGGTCTATGTGATGACCCAAGGTGGCCCCCTGAATAGCTCGAAAACCATTGTTTACTATCTCTATGAAAAAGCCTTCATGGATTTAGAAATTAGTTATGCCTGTACGATTGGTCTGGTTTTGTTTCTAGTTATTTTTGTACTTTCGATTATTAACTTAAAACTCAGTCAAGGTCGAGGCCTGGTTAATTAGTCACTTGAGTTTTTAAGCGTTCTTTTAAGTCCTTGGCCGCCAGGGTATAACCGCCGTTGCCCCCATCGAGAAAATGCACCTGTTTCCCATTGCGCTCAAAAACAAGACAAGTCATTAGCCCCGCGTCTGAGGCCTGTAAACCATAGACTAACTTGCCACTGACAAATTGCACCTCCAAGTAATCCCGCAGGGCCTGGAGTTGGGCTTGGGTCCCGGCCAAAATCATCCGCAACACGCCATCAAATTTACGGGCATCGGTTGCCGCAGCGGCCATGGGTTTATAGAGGCTCCAATCCACCTTGCCAATTTTCATCTGAAAGTGCATGAAATACCACCCCAGCAAGCTTTCAATTTGAATCCGGAGGAAGTAGCCCAATTGTCGCAACCAGCCCCGTTTCCCGGCTCGCACTTTTGTTTCATAGGTCAAGGGCTGCCCAAAGGCTAAGTGCAGGGATTGCTCATCAATGGGATGGAGGTTGTCGCCATAAATTTTTACAATCTGCTGCAGGGCCTGAGCATAGACCTGATTTTGTTGACCGATTGCCGTGGACTTAGCCATGATCAACAGGCTGTGAATTTTACCTTTTTTGCTGTAAATATTCTGCCAGCGACATTCTAAGCCCGCATAGTTTGCAGCGTCCAGGCCAATAGTCGGGTCAAGGGGAATTTGATAAGCGGCTGTGGTTTTAATCAGTCGCTCGGCCTGGAGGATGCCATTTCCCTGAATCAAAACCTGTTGATAGTGATCCGAGACTTGATATTTGGCGACTAAAATCTGCTCACCTGCGGCAGTTAAGACCTCGGCCGGAACAATCCCCAAACGGAGGGTCATGGCAAATTCAGACTGGGCCAGGGCCTGGGTGGCTTGGAGGGCTTGGCGGATGCCAGGTAACAACTCAGGCGGAACGAGTAAGGTCGCGCCATCCCCGCCAAAGATAAAGGGAATCTCAATCGCCTGGGCAACATTTAAGGCCGCCACAATGGAACTCGCCCCGAGTAAATTCACCTCCTTATAGCGGCCTTGGGCAACGGCCTGGGTTGAGTCGGCAATATCGGTAATCACCACATACCAATCCGGCGGTAAGGGAGTATAGGCCTGGAGGTTGGTTAGCTCGGCAAAGTGCCGCAGAACGGGTAAATCACTGTAGAAGGAGAGGGACATGGGACTCTTTGCCCCCGCAGGGCTGAAAGGGAACCAGACTGAACCTGAAGCCAATGTTGTCTCACGGCCAAGTCACACCCTTGTATTCTGCCAAATGCGCAGATTCTCAGACTTGACGGCGGATTCGTAAAGATCTCGCTGCTTTAGTTAAAAAATGTTACGGATTCTCACGATTTCCCTGACTTTTCTCGGGGGGACGATCCAGAGAATATCGAGAAATGTTACAAAGCATTTCGGGGGCGTTGTGAGGTGGCCGCATTAACAGACAATGTTTTGCGGAAGGTTTCTGACCTTGCAGGGATGATCCCGTCTGAAAGTTAGGTGGTTTTGACCAGGTTTTAGCTTTCTCATAAAGATGTTGATCCTCCCCACTCACTCTGGCTCAAGCCAGCTTCAGATACTAAGCCCCTAGTTTTTTCAATCCAACTTGGAGGAATTCAATGAGCGTCGTCACGAAGTCGATCGTGAATGCTGATGCCGAGGCCCGCTATCTCAGCCCCGGTGAATTAGATCGGATTAAGAGCTTTGTCACCACTGGCGAACGGCGGTTACGCATTGCCCAAACTTTGACCGAAAACCGGGAGCGTCTCGTCAAACAAGCCGGTGACCAACTGTTCCAAAAACGTCCTGATGTGGTTTCTCCCGGTGGTAATGCCTACGGTGAAGAAATGACCGCCACCTGCTTGCGTGACTTGGACTACTACCTCCGCTTGGTCACCTACGGAATCGTTTCTGGCGATGTCACCCCTATTGAAGAAATCGGGATCGTTGGCGTGCGGGAAATGTACAACTCCTTAGGGACTCCCATCCCGGCCGTGGCTGAAGGTGTGCGTGGTTTGAAAAATGCCGCTGCTAGCCTCTTGTCTGCCGAAGATGCCGCTGAAGCTGGTTCTTACTTCGATTTCGTCATCGGGGCCATGCAGTAAGGCTGCGGTCTCTTGCGTTTGATCTTTGAACTTATTGAGAAAATTGCTGAGGAATTTTAACCATGCAAGATGCCATTACCGCTGTCATCAACTCCTCTGATGTGCAGGGCAAGTATCTGGATACCGCTGCTTTAGAAAAGCTCAAGTCTTACTTTGCCACTGGCGAACTCCGCGTCCGGGCTGCTACCGTGATTAGCTCCAATGCTGCCGGTATCGTCAAAGAAGCTGTGGCTAAGTCCTTGTTGTACTCCGATATCACTCGGCCTGGTGGCAATATGTACACCACCCGTCGTTATGCCGCTTGTATCCGGGACTTAGACTACTACCTCCGTTATGCCACCTATGCCATGTTGGCTGGCGACCCCTCCATCTTGGATGAGCGGGTGTTGAACGGGTTGAAAGAAACCTACAACTCCTTGGGCGTGCCCATTGCCGCGACTGTCCAAGCCATCCAGGCCATGAAAGAAGTTACCGCCAGTTTGGTGGGTGCTGATGCTGGCAAAGAAATGGGTGTCTATTTTGACTACATTTCCTCTGGCTTGAGCTAAGACTCACAGACGGCCAGCATGTTCTGGTTGTAGTTTAGTCTGGGATGTTGGGGATGAGTTTCAGTCTGTCCAGGCCCCGTCATGTTTACTGGTATTACTCCAGAATATGTTCGTTCTTGCTTGCACAGTTTGAGATTGATCCCCGACTCCCAGACTTACGCTATTTGAGAAGACAAATTTACACACCTATTACTCAGGACAAAGGTTTGGAGCCAACGACCTATGCGACTGTTTAAGATCACTGCCTGCGTTCCTAGCCAAACCCGGATTCGGACTCAGCGGGAATTGCAAAACACTTACTTTACGAAATTGGTGCCCTACGATAACTGGTTTAAGGAGCAGCAACGGATTCAGAAAATGGGAGGCAAAATCGTCAAGGTTGAGCTTTCTACTGGTAAGCCTGGAGCCAATACCGGCCTGTTATAGCAACCGCTTGACTGTTCTTACCCGAGACAATTGGATAATTCAAGGGATGACCGCTGATCAATCTGGCCTGGGGCTAGGGAGAGGGGCGGTTTTCTACTAAGTGAAATTAAGTGAAATTTGCAGGACTGTTTAGACTAAAAGAATCGTGGCGAGGCAAGCCCTATGGCCCTTTCCTTAGAGCGAGACATCAAGCCGGAAATTATCTATCCCGATAGCGATGGCCAGCCCATGGCAGAAAACACATTGCAGTTTGAGTGGATTGTCCTGATCAAGGAAAACTTGGAATGTCTCTTTGCGGGTGATCCGAATGTTTTTGTGGCGGGGGATTTGCTCTGGTATCCCCTGGAGGGGCGACCTGATCTGCGAGTTGCGCCGGATGCCATGGTGATTTTCGGGCGGGCAAAGGGCTATCGCGGCTCCTATCGGCAATGGGAGGAAGGCAATATTGCCCCGCAAGTGGTGTTTGAAGTCCTGTCTCCAGGCAATACCGCAACTGAGATGAATCGTAAGCTCCAGTTTTATCACCGCTATGGGGTGCAGGAGTATTACATCTACGATCCGGTGGCCAATGATCTATCCGGATTTCAGCGCAATGGTGGCGGGCAACTGATGGTGATCTCTGAGATTCAAGATTGGACAAGTCCACTATTAAAGATTCGCTTTCTGCTGACAACTGAGACCCTGGAACTGCATTATCCCGATGGTCAGCGATTTCAGGAAATGGTGGAATTGCGTCAGAATTGGGAAAAAACAAATCAGCAGTTAGACCAGGCCAACCAGGAATTAGCTAAAACACGGGAACGCGCCGATCGCCTATTGGCCAAATTACAAGAACTCGGAATTGATCCGGATGCCCCCATTTAAGACGAGCGAGATAAATGATGCTGACTGATGCCCAACACCAGGCCAAGATGCAACGGCGTAAAGAGATCCAGGCCGAACGCTTAGCCACCCGAAATTTGGAAAAAGGGTTGATTATTGTCCACACGGGGAATGGCAAGGGAAAAACGACGGCTGCGTTGGGAATGGTGTTGCGCTCCTTGGGCCATGGCTATCGCGTGGCGATTATGCAGTTTATTAAAGGGGCCTGGGAACCCGCCGAAAAAGCCATTTTGAACCAGTTTTCCGAGCAATTAGAGTTTCATGCCTTGGGTGAAGGATTTACCTGGGAAACCCAGGATCGGCAGCGGGATATCGCCACAACTCAGGCGGCTTGGGAAAAATCCTTGACTTATATCACCAACCCGGAGTTTCGTTTAGTGCTCCTAGATGAAGTGAATGTGGCGTTGAAATTGGGCTATCTCACCGTCGAGCAAGTCTTGGCTGGCCTGGCGCAAAAGCCACCTGATTCCCATGTGATTTTGACCGGACGTGGGGCCCCACCAGAGTTGATTGAGCAGGCCGACTTAGTGACAGAAATGACCTTAGTCAAGCATCCCTTCCGAGAACAAGGGGTTAAAGCCCAGGCCGGGATTGAGTTTTAGGTTGAATCATGGTCGAGAACACGCTCAGGGCGAAACGTTACAATCAAGCCAAGTTGGGATAGCATGCCATGGCAGTGAAACTAAAAAGCATTGGAGAAGAGTTAAAAACCCACGGTCAGTTAATGTTTGGCCTGGTGGGCATGATGTGGGTTGTGGAAATTGTTAACCAATTGTTTTTCAGAGATGCCCTCGACCAGTTCGGGATTGTTCCCCGGAGTTTACCCGGTCTGATCGGGATTGTCTTGGCCCCGTTTCTCCACTCGGATTTTGCCCACCTGTTAGCGAATACCTTGCCGTTCCTGGTTTTGGGCTGGTGGGTGCTGCTGCGGGGCCTGGAAATGTTCATCGAAGTTAGCGTGATTGTGATTTTAGTCAGTGGCCTGGGGGTTTGGGTCTTGGCTGCACCGAATACTGTGACAATTGGGGCCAGCGGAGTTGTCTTTGGCTATTTGGGCTTTTTGCTGTTGCGGGGCTTCTTTGAGCGCAGTTGGGTGGCAATATTTTTCTCGGTCCTAGTCTTCATGGCCTATGGCAGCGTGATTTGGGGCGTGTTACCGCTTGTACCGGGGGTTTCTTGGCAAGGGCATCTATTTGGCTTGATCGGTGGGGGCCTGGCGGCTCGGATTTTACCTAAGGATGAACCTACCGGAGTTTAGTTGTAAAGTTCCCCACGATTCAGTCGGATTAACGGAAACTGTTACACTGTGTAAAGCATTTTCAGCCAAGTGACGAGACGCGTTTTATGCAGGTGGCAATTGTTGGGGCAGGGTTGGCCGGTTTAGCTGCGGCCATAGATTTAGTCGATGCTGGGCATTCGGTCACTATTTATGAGTCTCGCTCCTTCATTGGCGGTAAAGTCGGCAGTTGGGAGGATGCGGATGGCAACCATATCGAAATGGGGCTGCATGTTTTTTTCTACAACTACGCCAACCTGTTTGAACTCTTAGAAAAAGTCGGGGCCCGACAAAACTTGCTGCCCAAAGAACACATCCACACCTTTGTGAATCGGGGTGGCCTTCTCGGAGCCTTAGATTTTCGGTTTCCCTTGGGTGCGCCCTTTAATGGCCTGAAGGCCTTTTTCACCACCAGCCAACTCAATGTCCAAGATAAACTCCAAAACTCGATTGCGTTGGGCACAAGTCCGATTGTCCGGGGCCTGGTGGATTATGAGGGGGCGATGAAACAAATCCGGGGCCTGGATAAGTACAGTTTTGCCGAGTGGTTTCGCCGTCATGGGGGGTCCGAAGGCAGCTTAAAACGGTTGTGGAATCCAATTGCCTATGCCCTCGGTTTTATTGGCGTAGAGGAAATGTCGGCCCGCTGTATGTTGACAATTTTCCAGATGTTTGCCGCCAAAACCGAAGCCTCGAAACTCAATATGCTCAAAGGCTCCCCCCATAACTATTTGCTTAAACCCCTGGTGGACTATTTAACTGAGCGGGGCACGCAAATTTTTACCCGGCGGCGGGTGCGAGACGTTTTATTTCAAGAAGAGGGCGATCAAACCACAGTCCAAGGCCTGCTGATTGCCAATGGGGAAGAAACGGAAACGATCACCGCTGATGCCTATTTGTGTGCCTGTGATGTCCCCGGCATTCAACGCCTGATTCCCCAGGCCTGGCGGAAGTGGCCGGAATTTGACAATATTTTCAAGCTCGATGCGGTTCCAGTTGCGACTGTCCAACTCCGGTTTGATGGCTGGGTGACAGAAATGCAGGATCCAGAAAAACGAAAACAACTGCAACACGCTGCTGGCCTGGATAATTTGCTTTACAGTGCCGATGCGGACTTTTCCTGTTTTTCTGATTTAGCTTTGTCTAGTCCCGCGGATTACTACCGCGAAGGGCAAGGATCGTTGATGCAAGTGGTCTTAACCCCTGGCGATCCGTTTATGAAACAAAGTAACGAAGCCATTGCCCAGCACGTCCTTAAGCAACTTCATGATTTATTCCCCTCCTCCCGTGACCTGAACATGACTTGGTTTAATGTGGTGAAACTGGCCCAATCCCTTTATCGAGAAGCCCCTGGCATGGATCCCTATCGTCCCGCTCAAAAAACCCCAATTCCCAACTTCTTCTTGGCCGGCAGCTATACGCAACAGGATTATATTGACAGCATGGAAGGTGCAACCATGTCCGGTCGGCAAGCAGCCCAGGCCATTTTAGCAGGATGGAATTAAATGGCAGATTGGCTTGAACATACCGTCCAAATTGAAGTTGCCGCGCCGATGGACTTGGTTTGGGATCTGTGGTCTGACCTGGAAAAAATGCCCCTCTGGATGAAGTGGATTGATTCGGTCAAAGTTTTGGAAGACAATCCGGAACTCTCCCGCTGGAAACTGGCCACCGGGGGCCTGGAATTTAGTTGGAAGTCCCGCATTCGACAACAGATTAAACACCAAATCATCCAATGGGAATCGGTGGATGGTCTACCTAACCGCGGGGCCATTCGCTTCTATGACCGCCATGGCAGCAGCATTGTCAAACTGTCGGTGGCCTATGCCATTCCTGGAGTCCTTGGCAAAATCATGGATCGGCTCTTTCTCGGCAAAGCGGTGGAAAACAACCTACAAAATTCCCTCCAGGCCTTTCGGGACTATGCCCAACAGGTAACAACTCAGACAGTACCGCAATAGCAAACTGAATCCGCACTGTCCCAAAACATCATCGATATCAACCAAGATTTGGAAAACTGAGACCTTGAAATCAAGATCTAAAACAAGACATTAAATAAGCCCGCCGGATCGCCCGAGCCATGGGATGTGAATGCTGGAAAAGTTTCCCCCAGGGCAAATCTTCTCATAGGGTCATTTCGCTTAGGAGTCAAACACAAAAATTCTGGAAGCCCTTGCGGGTGATCGAGTTGAATGTCTCAGTTTTGGCAGAAATGACCATACTTGAAGAAATTGTCATGTACTGGTACAGACGAGCAGAGTAAGGTTATCCTGATAGCAATCTTGCTCAATTTTTCGTCTCATAACTTTACCGCCTGCTGCTGTGAGTGCTCCCCCCCGTAGTCCCAACCCCACCCCACCTCTTTCACTGGGAGACCATGTGGAGCGTTTACCTAACTTATTTGCTGCAGCCCGCCCGCAACGGGCCGGAGACAATGGGACTCGCCCCAATCGGATCACCCCGGCCCAAACAGAACTAATTCGCTGTCTAAAAACCATCTTGGAGCACCCCACTCCCCAAGAGGACGGCCTAGTTCGTGGTGGCTATTTACAGCGGTTAGTCGAAGCCTATGCCCAACTCTTTAGAAGTTGTTTTACAACTGGCACCAGCCAGCTTCAACACCAGGCCCTGGTGCAAACGGTGCAACGCCTCAGCCAGATTCCGATGACCGTGATTCAGGAAGATTATGATCGCCTCAACCGCGGCCACTACAACATTCCGTTAAAGCAGTTAGTTCTGGCTTTCAGTCGCCCTGCCCTCGCCCAACGGGCCACACCCCCCACCCTCACCGAAGCCGAATGCTTCTTGGCGATTTTTATCCAGGCCCTGCGGCAACAATTGGGGTCAGTCGTGCTTTTTAGTGATGAATTTAAGCGCGATTATCGAGATTTACTTCGGAGTGTTTGTAAGGCTGCCCCAGATCCAGAACTGTGCCAAAGTAATCTCCCCGGTTGGCTCTGGGAAGCGATGAAGTCCTTTGATCCGCTTAAGGCTTTTAGTGCTACGGGCCATGGTCGTCCTACCTTCGAGGCCTGGGTGCGGACAGTTGTTAACAATAAACTGGCTGATGAAAAACGCAAACTGCTGAAACGAGAAGCCGATGAGCTCCTGTTCTATGAAAGTCGCGCCCTCCAGATGTTTGAGCAACGTTATGCCGCCGCTGGAGCCACCATCCAAGAAGAATTAGACCTCGCGGCCTGTAGCCAACTGATCAAAATTGTCCAGTCGGAAATCACAGATCCCCGCATCCGAGCCTCAACCACTCGCTTACGTCAACAAATTGCCCAACTCCTAGGCTGGAGTATTGAATATACCCGCGAAATTCATCAACAGGTGCGCCGGATTTTGGGCCGCTATGTCCAGTCCACCCGCTCGTTGAATATTACCTCCACTGATAGTAATCAAGAGTGGATTGATAATTATCCCGATGCCCGCACCCTTCCGAATCTAGGCAGCCAAGGCATTGATTGCATGGTCGAATTCCTCAATGATCAGGGAACACCGGCCTGGGTTCGGGATTGGTGTGAAAAACGGCGCACCCAAGCGGAAATTGCCCGCGAACTCTTTGTTAGCCAGCCCACCATTTCCCGCTGTCTCGGCCGTGAATACCGACTCTGGCTTTATCGTAGATTTTTTAGAGATCAGCAGACTCCGGAATGGATGAGGCGGTGGTACGAGACCCAAAACATATCTAGTCCCCATCAACGACGGCAAGCTCGCCGGGATATCCATGGTGATTATGCCCGCGGAGTTTTTACTGCCAAACAGATTGATGACCAGATCGAAGCACGGCTAGAGGAATGGTGTCAGCGTAATGGCATTTATTATCTAGCTTGATTTCCATAACAGCCTTGAGCGATTTATGCATGCGGGTGATGAAATTTATGAATTCTATGTTTGCTCCTACAGTATCCATTGGCCGTTTGGCTTGGGATGCGGCTCAGTCAGTCTTACAAGGTTGTAGTCCTCAGCGGCAAACCGTAGCTCTCCCTTACCTTTTGGCAATGTACAGCTTTATGGCCTGGTGGGAAAATGAAGCCGCCTGTGGCGATGAGGAGCGTGAATTATCTTTGACCACAACTTGGTGTGAACAGCCGGAAGTACTTGAACTGATTAATGTCGCTGATTTGAACCTGGAAGGGCTGCAACTAAGCCTATATCCTCTGGAAGTCGGAGAGCAACGCTTTAAAATGCACTGTCCCACCTTCTTAGGCGTACTTCATGCGGACTTGGCAGTGGCGGTTGAGTTAGACCGCGATCAGCGTTGGGCCAAGTTGCTAGGTTTTGTCGATCGAGCAACCCTAGTCCAGTTGTGGCAGGCTCAGCCTCCAGATGCCCAAGGTTTTTCTGATATTCCCCTAGAGCAGTTGCAATCTATTTATTACCTGCCAGAACGGATTAGCTGCCTTCAACCAGCGACCCCTAACATTCCACCCAAGTCTCGGCGGAAAACTAATCGCAATCAGCCCCTTGAAGATACGGTTACATCAACCAACGTCAACCAACTGACGGAAACTCTCCTGCAATTGGGGGTGACTCCTGTCCCTGGCCGGGCTGTGCCTGCTCCCCGTTCAATTTTGCCAGCAGATCTGCCTGTGGATGCCCAAAATGGGGAGACAGTGGGGCGGTTAGTCCAGGCCTTGCAAGTCTATCGGGGTGAATCCGCTGCCCCAAAAATTACTCGCCAGTGATTCCGGGGTCTAGGCTTGATAGACCAATGAATGGGGATTCAGGCGACTGAGAATTTGTGGTAAAACACAGCCTACCCAGTCAATATCTTCGACAGTGGTTTGTTTGCCGAGGCTCAAGCGCAGACTTGATTTGGCTAATTCGGCATCGTACCCCATGGCCATTAACACCGGGCTGGGAATGGATTTACCACTGTTGCAGGCTGAACCGGAGCTTGCTCCAATCCCGGCTAAATTCAGTTGCCGAACAATGGTTTTGCCACTTAAGGGTGAGCCTAAGGCATCGGTGACGGTAAAACTCAAGTGATGGGGCAGCCGATAAATCCGATGACCGCTGGGTTTCAGGCCAGGTATGGTTTGCAGATGGCTAAAGAGCCGTTCCCGTAAATTTTGCAGCCGCCCCATTTCTGCCTGGAGTTCAGTTTCTGCCAGTTCTGCAGCTACCCCAAATCCGACAATGTTGGGTAAGGCCTGTGTCCCTGCCCGCAGACCCGCTTCTTGCCCACCCCCTCCCAAAAGGCTCTGGAGTTCCAAGCCTGGCCGCACATACAAAGCCCCAACTCCCTGTGGCCCATAGAGTTTATGACTAGAAAGGGAGAGCAAATCCACCCCCAAGGCCTGGACATCTAGGGGTAAACGCCCAGCAACCTGCACAGCATCCGTATGGAACAATACCCCCCGCTGGCGACAAATGTGGGCTAATTCTGGAATCGGCTGCAGCGTACCTACTTCACTTTGTCCATAAATAATTGAGACTAAAACCGTGTTGGCCTGGAGGGCCTCTGCCAGATCACTGGGCTTAACGCGCCCCCAACGATCTACCGCTAGCCGCGTCACCTGCCAACCTTGGGACTCCAAAAAGGCTATGGGTTGATGGATTGCCGCGTGTTCAACTCCCGAAATAATTAAATGCTGTGGTCGAGAAAATTGTCGCGTCATCCCATACAAGGCCAGATTATTAGCCTCCGTGCCGCCGGATGTAAAAGTAATCCCGAGGGGCGAGGCATTGATTAAACTAGCCACTTGCATTCGGGCTTGTTCTAAACTCGTGGCGGCCCGCTGTCCCCACTCATGCAAACTGGAGGGGTTGCCCCAGGTGGTTTCTAAGGCGGTTTGCATGGCCCTAATTGCTTCGGGGCGACAAGGCGTGGTGGCACTGTAGTCCAGGTAAATTTGCATTATGGCTCCCAGGCATGACTGGAAAAACTGGGCTAACTTCTATTGTGCCCCGCTACGCGGACTTTCCCCCAGGCCCCCATCCGACAGATTCAGGATGGCATCCCAACTGGGAATGGTATCAAGTTGATCATTCTGGCTGAGAAAGATGGGGACTAGGCTCCTGATCCGATTTAGAAAAAGAGTAGGTGTACCAGGCCCAGTAGGAGCCTAAGAGAATAACACCACAGATTAAGAGCAACATTACAGCCCGTGACCAGGAGTGGGCAGCTGGCTCCTCCCTATCCCGAATAGGCAAGTGATCCGGCTCCAAATCCCTATCCAGAGAGAGCGCATCGGTGGAAAATTCTTCTATTTGGGGATAAAATAAGGCCAAATAATCCGACTCAGCGGCAATACCATCCGGTGGGACAACATGGCAGTGAATTAAAGAAACTGTGACATTGTCATGGCCATTCAGGGTGTTAGCCATGGTAATTAAATCTTCGCGGCGCTGAGAAAGCTCGAAATCTTGGTCTAATAGGGGAAGCAGCAGGGCTTGCCAGTTTTGTTCGACGCGATCGAGATCACTGAGTCCATCGGAACACAGTAAAAACAAGCAATCTTCATCAAGAACGAGGGATTGAATCGTGGGATGTAGGTGCATGGCGGGTCCCATCCCCAAGGCTTGAATCAGGGAGCCAGAGTAGGGCTGCTCTAGAGCAGAACGATAGGAACTTAAGCCCAGCCGGACTTCTCGACAGGCAACATCGTCATCAACCGTGACCTGATAGCAGCCATAGCGGGTAATCCAGTAGGCACGACTGTCACCCACATGGGCCAGATAGATTTGCTGACGACGGGTTAAAGCGGCTACGAGAGTTGTCCCCATGCGTTGTCGTTCCTGGCGGCCCTCAGCATCATTACCACAGGCAATGACATCATTGGCCCGGCGAATCACCTGATCGAGGGTTTGTTCCAGAGCAATGCCAATCAGGTCAGGATGACTCAATTCCTCGGCTGCCTCTACAAAAGTTTGAATTCCCAGGCCAGAAGCTACATCCCCGCCCGCGTGTCCGCCTACCCCATCACAGACAACGGTCAATACCTGCGATTCCCCTAGGGCAACCGTACCTGAGGCTGGATAGCAGTTATCTTCATTGCGTTTGCGGCGGGGCCCCTGATCCGTTTGGGTTGCTAGGTTGAAACGGAAGGTATAAGGGGCAGCAACTTCGGCAATCCAGGCCTGTAATTGTTCAGCCAAGTAGGACACTCCCCATTTAGGCTCTGGTGGTAAATTCTGCCAAATTTCGGCCAGGCGTTGCTGGGCATCCGATTCTGAGAAGGGCAAAAACTGCTGCCAGGCCTGGGCTAACTGCTGAAGGTTGATCGGCTCTTCTGTTTTATCAAAATAAAGCTGGACTAACCGCACAATTGGCCCTTCAACCCGGAGATTCTCAGCTACCATCAAGCTGGGTTCGGCACTGACCTGGGTGAGGGGTTCCCAGAGCGAGACGATTTGCCACAACCAATTCAATTTGCGGAGTACGCCTGCTCTGCTCCAGGCCTGGGTGAGGGGGACTGCTGCGGTCAGCCCACTGAAGGAGAGGGGTAATTGCCTCAGGGGATGATCCGCGGCAATATCTACTTTGCTCCAGGGGCCTAACTCCAGCAACAGGGTTGGTTCGGGCAAAGTCATCAGGCCATAGACTTGGGGGATGTGGAGTCGCTGGGGAAAAAGCTTCAAGTAGGCTTCAGCGGGGGCATACCGTTGTTCAGCAAAGGGGGGCAGATCACCCGGTTGTGTATCCAAAACAAGGTGTTGACCGCGCACTAAAAACCGCCCACCGAGCAATTGTCCGACATCAAGGGGGCTCCGGTTCTCTGGCCAAATTACCCGCAGATACCGCTTCGGTAAAGGCGCCTGACAGGCCTGGCAAAGCTGATGTGCTTCTAAATTCTCACAATCACAGACAGGGCAATAGAGGGTGGCAAGAGAGAATGGCTTAGAAGCTGGCTGTTGTTGCTGACGACTCACCCCGACTTGGCTCCTGTTTTGGCTAGCTACCGCCTTGGCTATGGCTAAATTGGCCTGCTAAGCGGCTAAAAGCTGGAAAAAAAGTCCTAGGACACTTATTTCTTCATTACAATCTTATCGTATTCAGTTGGGTAGCCTGAGCCACGACCAGACAATTTTGCTGTTGTCCTCAGTTCAGTTTTAGGATTGCTCAGGGGGGAGTTAAGCGGCAACTGCGGTTTGAATGGCATTCACCAGGCCCTCCAGGGTATGCTCTTGGGCTTCAATATCAACTCGCCCTAAATACTGACAACAGGCCTGGGATGTTTGCGGGCCAATGGAGGCAATTTTAACGCTCTGGAGCAGGGCCTGGGCAGACTCTCGGCCTCCGACTAGCTGACAAAAGTGCTGGACTGTTTTACCGCTGGTGAATGTAATCAAGGTTAAACGCTGCTCGGCTAGAAGTTGGGCAATTTTAGGATCGATCTGTTTGGGACAACGGGATTCATAGGCAGGGACTTCGACAATCTTGGCTCCGGCTGTGGTCATGGCTTGCACCAAAATATCGCGCCCACCGGTTTCGACTCTTGGAAAGAGAATGTTTAAGCCTGCCAAAGGTTCGGGGAAATGGGCAACCAGGGAGTCGGCAATAAATTGAGGCGGCATAAAGTTAGGTTCTACCCCATGGGCTTGCAACGATTGGGCTGTTTTTTGCCCGACTACGGCAATCTTAAGGAGAGATATCCCCGCTTTAGCTTCTAAACCCAGGCCCCGCAGACGGTTAAAAAAGGCTTCTACCCCATTGCTGGAGGTTAAAATCAGCCAGTCAAAGGCTTGTAACTGCCCCAACGCGTCATCTAAGGCTTGCCAACTGCTTGGGGGGCCAATTTCTAGGGTCGGCATTTCCCAAACCTCAGCCCCGGCCTGGGAGAGTGCGGTGGTGAGGGCATTGGCCTGGGTGGCGGCCCGCGTCACCAGAATGGCCTGGCCGGTTAATGGGAGCATAGGGTTTTAAGAAACATGGAAAAAAGTCTGGAGCCACTGAATCTAGAACAGCCAACCAGTATCGGGCAGCCTTAGCATTATCTCAGGTGTTGAGAAGGTCAGAAGCATCCTATCGGCTCAGATGCCAATTCTGTCAGCTTGGAGAACATTCTGGATAGGTCTAGCTAGACGACAGGTGCCAGGCCAAGTTGGGTTTCCATTTCATTAATGACTAAATCGGCAATTGCTTTAATCCGATAACGGCAGGCCTGGGTCTCGACGGAATTAAACGTGCCATTTTCCCAATACTTATTACTCCCAGCACCACCGCCACAAAGCCCAAAATAATCACAGGTTTGCCGACACTTTTGTACCCCTGCTTGCATATCCTGATAAATCTGTTGAAACTTGGGGTTATAACAGGCCTGGGCAAAGCTTTCTCTCAGGACATTGCCAAAAATAAAATCCCCATAGGGTTCCGTTTTAACCGCCAATAACTCTGGGTCAAACGTGGAAAAATTCCCTTGATGATCAATGCTAATAATGACAAAGGGATGATTCATATCGGTTTGCGTCAGACGATCTTCCGTATAAATCAGATTACAAATAGATTCAAACTCCCGAACTTTGAATTGTCCATTCCTTTGACTGACTAACTGCCAAAACCGCTGCATAAACGCCCGATATTTCTCTTCCATCCCGGCCTGGTCTAGGGAGGATTTTTCATGTACGCCCTCGGTTTCTTCCATATTGAAGCCGACATCCCAAAGCTGATGCTCCTGAAAAAAGGCAAACAGTTCATCGGGATAATTCAGGGAATCCGCGGTTAAAACACAAATCACCGAGGGATTAATGCCGTGGTCTTGTAAACATTTAATCCCCTGCATTGTCCCCTGATGACTGCCCAGGCCAGTGCGGGTTTTCCGATGTTGATCATGAATCCAGGCGGGCCCATCAATACTCACGCCCACATGCACTGGATAGCGTTGAAAGAGTTCACACCAGGCCGGGTTGATGAAAATAGCATTGGTTTGAAAGGAGAGATTAAAGCAAACCCTCTGTTGATTGTATTGGTCACTCGTTTTTTGGATTAACTCAAAGGCCTGGTAATAAAACTCCACCGGAACCGCTAGGGGTTCGCCCGCGTGCCAACAAATTGTAAAGTGCTCTCGGACAAAGGGACTGGTAAAAACCTGCTTAAAAATCGGTTCAATTAAATCCAAGGACATCCGATTTCGGAGATGCCGTTCCGGGAGATAGCAATAGTCACAGTCTAAATTACAAAATGAGGTGGGTTGCAAAATCAACAGCCGCAAGGGGCCAAATTCATTAGTATCTAAATCCGCCACAACCACATGCCCAAATAATCTTAATTAGGTGCTTAATTGAAGTTACAACCTACCAATTCCAAAAACTTCCTCCATCGCCCCAGCCATTGCGCCAAGGATTATTCCAATTGGCAAACGTGCCCCCGCCGCCATTCACCCAACCCGGCCCCCGCGTATTCACCCAGCCACCCCCGCCATTGCGCCAACCGCCGACATTATTTCGCCAACCCCCGCCCCGATTATTCACCCAGGCCCCACGATTGTTGACATTGCCAAAGCCTCGGGCCAAAAGCATGTGCTGGTTAGCCTCAGAGAGATCAGAGGTAGTCAGTTCCACCGGTAACTCCGCCGCTTTCTGTTTCAGTTCGGCAGCAATGCGACTGAGGCGAGCTTCTAGGGGGTTAGCCAAGACTGGAGACTCCGGGGCTGAGTTACCGGCCAAGCTAGATGTTCCGGTCGCAGCCAAAGCCGCCACTGCCAGAATAAAGCTGGCCCAACCCAGTTTTGGTGAGAGTTCCATCCTCTCGCGTCCTCCGCTTACGTGTTACCAGTTAACAAAGCCGCCGCCATCACCCCAAGCATTGCGCCACGGATTGACATTGGCAAACCCACCACTACCGGCTGTATTGACAAAGCCACCCCCACCCCGGGCATTCCCAAAACCGCCGCCACCAGTGGCATTTCCAAAGCCGCCGCCGCCCCGGGCATTCCCGAAACCACCGCCAGCGATGGATTCCCCTTCTCCCTGGCCTGTGCCCCCTAAATAAGTTTCAGAATTGGGGAGTTGACTGGCTTTAGCTTTCAGGTTGGCCTGGATGCGACTAATGCGAGACTCGACTGGATTAGCTAAAGAGTTTCCCGGATTCGCCGGGGATAATTCTGCTGCCCCTGCCGGAACTCCATTCAAGGCTGCTACTGCCAGGACAAAGGCGGCCCAACTTGTGAAGGAAGATGAATGCATAATTTTAATTAACGCGTCCGTGGATTTAGCAGGCGGGGGATCAGTCAACAAAGCCGCAACCGAAGCTAAAACGCGACTCTAGACCCTGACCTTGGTTTCTATCCTAGCCCAGGCCACCCGAGACGTTTCGCTTCATTAACAATCAGCAATAGAGTATCAACCCTAACCACCCAAACTTTTCAGGGGGCCTGGCCTGGCATAGACTAGAAAATGCACCGAATTTCCAGGAATTAAAAACGTGGGAACGACGACCCCGACAGCGGTACTCCCTCATTTATTGCGTGTGGCTCAGGGCGAAACCTTGGATCGTCCTCCAATTTGGTTAATGCGCCAGGCCGGCCGCTATATGCAGGTCTATCGGGACTTACGGGATCGCTATCCTTCCTTTCGGGATCGTTCAGAAATTCCTGACTTGGCCATTGAAATTTCTTTGCAACCCTTCCGGGCCTTTGCTCCCGATGGCGTAATTCTCTTTTCCGATATTTTGACTCCGCTGCCCGGCCTGGGCATTCCCTTTGACATCATTGAAAGCAAAGGGCCAATTATTGATCCTCCCATCCGTAGCCAGGCCCAGGTAGATGCCCTCACACCCTTAGACCCAGAAGCCGCCTGCCCCTTTATTCGCCCGATTCTGACCACGCTCCGCAAAGAAGTGGGGGATCAAGCCACGGTCTTGGGATTTGCCGGGGCACCTTGGACCTTAGCGGCCTATGCCGTGGAAGGGAAAAGCTCCAAAGACTACATCGTGATTAAAACCATGGCTTACCAGGAGCCCGATTTGCTCCACCAATTCCTGGGGAAACTGGCCGATGCCATTGCTGCCTATCTGTGTTACCAGATTGACTGTGGGGCGCAGGTGGTGCAGTTGTTTGATTCCTGGGCGGGGCAACTGAGTCAGCGGGATTATGCCAATTTTGCCTTACCCTATCAGCAGCGAGTTGTTCGGGGTGTGAAAGCGGTGTATCCTGATGTGCCGATGATTCTCTACATCAATGGCAGTGGTGCAGTTATCGATAAGATGCCGGCCAGTGGTGTCGATATTGTCAGCTTGGATTGGACAGTGGATATTGGCCCGGTGCGGCAGAGATTTGGCCCCAATGTCGGGATTCAAGGCAATTTAGATCCGGTGACTTTGTTTGCCTCGCCTAGTGTGATAAAAGAACGAGTCGGGGAGATTATTCGCCAGGCCGGGAACTCAAAATACATCTTTAATCTGGGTCATGGTGTCCTCCAGAAAACTCCGGAAGAAAACGTCGCCTACCTGTTTGATCTGGTCAAGTCTGGGAGTTATTAACCCGTGCGGATTTTAGTCACTGGGGCGAGTGGCTGCATTGGGCATTACATCTGTGAAAGCCTGATTCAAGACACGGAGCATGAGCTATTTTTGTTCCTGCGTAACCCGGCCAAGTTAAACCTGGATACGACGGCCCGGCCTGGGATTACGGTGATTCAAGGGGATATGCTCGACCTGGAACCCCTTGCTGAGATTTTACCAACGCTCAATGTGGCGATTCTGACGGCAACCATGTGGGGTGGGGATGGGATATTTCAGGTGAATGTCAGCCAAACCTTAGCCTTAATGGGAGCGTTAAACCCAGAAGTTTGCCAAAAAGTGTTTTACTTTTCCACGGCTAGTGTTTTAGATCGTCACCTCAACCCCCTCCCGGAAGCAGGCACCATTGGCACTGACTATATCCGTTCTAAATTTGAATGTCTGCAAGAATTAGAGTCTTTACCGATTGCGGATCGAATTGTCGAGTTGTTTCCGACCTTGGTCTTTGGCGGTGGCGGTGATGGTAAACCAACCTCTCACATTACTGGGGGCCTGGGGGAAGCCTTACGCTGGTTATGGTTAGCCAAATGTTTTGCGGTGGATGGGAGTTTTCATTTTGTCCACGGCCGCGATATAGCCCAAGTTGTCACCTATTTGATTCAGCATCCCGAAGTTAACCCAGGCCCGCGTCTCGTCTTAGGCAACCCTCGCTTAACGGTGAGTGAAATGCTCCAGGAAATGTGCGACTATACGGGGCAGCGAATTTATGTGCAAGTGCCGTTACAGTTGTGGCTAGTCAACATTTTGATTAAGGTTTTCCGTTTACAAATGGCGGCCTGGGATTACTTTTGCGTCCAATATCGCCACTTTAGCTATGACAAAGTTGTTAATCCCCAAGGCCTGGGTCTAACCCCCTACTGTGGCAGCTTAACTCGCTTACTCGAACTTACACTTTCTCAATAGATAACAGATCGGTAGGTATAGCAATTTCGCTGAAGAATAAAACACAAAAATACTGAAAACCATCACGGGTGGTAGGGTTGAGTGTCTCAGTTTTGGCATCAATGACTATATCCCTCATCTGTCACTTTCGCAAAGTTAAAATTTGAATGGCTGGCCTGGCAAAGGCTTTGGCAAAAATGAGGTAATTTTGAGTTTTTATCAGCTTAGAATCGCTCAATGTTTTACTCTGAAGCAGCTTGATGATTGTAACTTGATAATGTATTCTCCAAAGTAAAAGGGACATGTAAGATTTTCTTGTTCTTTGTTCGTCAAAAATACTTGAAAAGTCAACTCAATCCTGATGAAAGTTTTGGGCAGGGAGACGGCTCTGATCTGTCCTTGAAATGCAAGCAAGGTTGTTGGGCCAGGGGATCATGGGTAAAAGGGGGTGGCAGTTGCCCAAAGATCATTTCACAACTCAGCGTCTCGAAGTCGGGAGTCAGGGTTAGGGGAATACCAAATTGTTCCGTAAAAAAAGCCTGCGTTGGCAACTTACACAAATTAATACATGTCCCGACACAACCACTTTGCTCCAGGTAACGACATTTTTGAATATGAACCCGACTTTTTTGGAGGCGAAGTGCTTGATCGGGGCCTGGCACTAAAGTTGATTCGAGGTGGCATGGGCCGACTAACCACTCAAACAAACGGGTGGCAAACCAGGCATTGAGTTCACAGACTAAGGGGGCTGGGGAAAAAATAGCGCGAATTGCAGCTAGAACCCAACTGGGAATCACACTTGCTAAAACCTCGGCAATTAAGGCCTGCTGTTGAAGGGCATTACGGCCTTGCATGACCCGCTGTGACAAATCCACGAAGCTCTCATAGGTATTACCCGGAAACGGCAGATCTAGGGCCTGGGCAATTTTGCGATTAATCACCCCGAGGGCCAGGCGGCCAAAGAGAGAATCTGGGGAGGCTGAGGAATTCAAAGCAAGTCAGAGCAAATAAGGAATGTTATTTTGTATCTTTAATAATTATGTCCTGATTTGCAGGGGACGAGATTTGTGACTGATGCACCCTGGCTAACCCCAGCTTTGCAAGATCATGCCCAGGCCCTGTGGAATAGTTTTTACCATTGGACCCATCGCCCCCTTATTCCAGGCCAGACAGCAAACCTGACCTCAATTGACTTAGCCCAGGCCCTATTTGACTGCCCTCACCCGATCCTCTCCCACGGGGGGCAAGCCGACCCAATTTTTAACTACGGGAACCAGGCCGCCCTCAATCTCTGGGAATTGACCTGGGAGCAACTGCTGCAAATGCCATCGCGTCTTAGTGCTGAAACTACAGTCCAGGCAGCGCGGGCTAATCATCTAGAAGCAGTCAAGCACAGAGGATTTGTTGAAAATTATCGGGGTATCCGGATCAGTCGGACTGGGAAACGCTTTGAAATTCAAAATACAGTGATTTGGACAGTGCTTAATCTTCAGGGTCAACCCCTTGGCCAGGCCGCCACATTCAATCAGTGGAAGTATCTTAATGGCTAACTCAATTGATCCAATTAAACGAGTATCAATGGCACAGATGAGAGCACACAAACAGCCTGAACTTGGCCATGACGTTGCTAAAACAAACCAGGCCCCGCTTTACCCTTCTTAAGAAATTCGGCCAGGCCTGGTGTAATGTTGCCGAAAGTTAATTAGAGAACTCCGGAGTTTTGCAACCCATTGACAACGCCAGCGGCCAGAATATGCCCCAAACTGGTAGTGCCCAATAATTCTGGCAGACCAAACCCCTCAAAAAAGGCCGGTAATTCCACAGGTAATTTGGGCCCCTGGCCGCGGTTTTTGATCACATAACGACCAATCGCAATCGCAAACAAATTACAAATAATGACCACCAGCCCAACCGAGGGTGTCCAACTGGTATCTGGCACCGCGGCTAACAAAAAATGCGTCATTGGCTCAAGGCTCCTTAATTAAAATTGACAATAATTTACTAAAAGCGACAAAACTACGTTAACCGTAGAATTATCCAAGATTGTAAAGAGTCATATTTCCCGTTAATCAGTCTGAAATGATCTGCAACAATTAATTTAAAGTAGCCACATTTTATTTTTTCAAGGCGTGTGATACTATCAGGCAACACTGTCAGCTTAATTTCAGTTCTTTACCCATTGTTCCTAGGGCGTGTCCATGGCCTGGTGATCATGGCGGGATTTGAAAGCGGGGGAACCAACGTATTGGGGCGTATCCAGGTTTTTGGAGTGGACATCTCTCAGTCCTAGCCCGTCAGCTAACCCCGTCAGCTGTGAGAAGAGACAAAGGCAACTGGCAAAATTTTCTGTCCTGCTTAGAAATGGGCCTCTTATTGCCATGTTGCTCCCGAGTATTCTAACCCGACAGTGTGATTCTGATAATTTTCAGTAACGTTCAGGCCCATTAAAGGTGTGTTATGGCAGATTGGCATGGCATAGTTGCTGCAGTCATTTTTATTGCGGTCATTGTCTCAATTGTGGCGGAATGGCTGGAGCTAACCGTAGCCGCATTTCTGGGGGGATTATCCTTAATTTTCCTGAATATTCTCACTCTTCCAGAAGCGATTCGCTACATTGCCCAAAGCCACGGTACCCTTGGCCTTTTTTTTGGAGTTATGGTTCTAGTCCGAGCCTTCCAACCAACCCAAGTGTTTGAATACCTGGGTACCCAAATTGTCATTTTTGCCAAAGGGCAAGGCAAGCGACTCCTCCTCGCTATTGTCGGGATCACGACTGTGATCTGTGCATTTATCCCGAATGCAACAACCGTTATGCTCTTGGCTCCACTGTTGCCTCCCATTGCTGGGGAACTGGGCATTGATTTTGTGCCGCTAATTATCCTGATGGTCTTAGTCTCGAATAGTGCTGGCCTATTAACCCTAGTTGGCGATCCAGCCACCTTCATCGTAGGCGAAGGAATCAACTTTACCTTCAGTGAATATTTAATCAAACTGAGTTTGGGCGGGGTAGTCGCAGTTGCCGTGATTGTGGCTTTGTTACCCTGGCTATTTCGGCGCACTTGGCAAAAAGAACTGGCCGATTTATCCCATTTACCTCATCCCAAAATTAATCATCCTCGCGTGTTGGCTCTAGGTGGCGTGATTATTGCCTTTGTCCTTATCTTCTTTGTCATTGGGGACTTTTTGCCGGTGAAATTCTCTCCAGCCGCCGTAGCTCTCATGGGGGGTGGACTAGCTTTACTGCTGGCTCAAAAAACAAAAATTGACACGGTTCAGCATATTCTCCGGGATGTGGACTGGAGTACCTTAATCTTTTTCATGAGTGTGTTTGTTCTGATTGGGGGCCTGGAAAAAACTGGGGTTTTGGCGCAACTCTCGGCCCTTTTAGCTGCGGTGCTCGGTAAGAACATTTTCCTGGGTTCATTGGTTTTGCTTGTAGTTGTTGCACTCATTTCCAGTGTGATTCCCAATATCCCACTAGTGGTGGCAATGATGCCGTTGCTGAAAAAATACTTGATTCAAGTCGGTTTACTCAGCAGTGACGTTTTATCCCCAGATTTTACGGGTTCGTATCCACCTGAGGTCTTACCGCTATTCTTTGCCATGATGTTTGGGGCAACCTTAGGGGGAAATGGAACCCTACTTGGCGCTTCAGCTAATATTGTGGGTGCGGGAATTGCTGAATTGAATGGACGGAGAATTACCTTTCAGCGCTTCTTAAGGTACGGCGTTCCAGTTACCCTCTGTCAAATAGCGGCTCTTGCGGTTTTCTTGATCATTCGCTACTTGGCCTGGTTGTAGAGGCAAGAAAATTAAAGCACTGAAGCTTTCAAAAAAATTCTAGGAGGGCTTGCGGCTCAAATGGCCTACTTGCCAATTAAGTTTAAGAATTTCCGTTTTTGCTTAGTCTCAGCATTTTCTTCTGCAGAGTAGTAGTAGTACATCTCATCACGCCCGCTCACCCTAACGGCATTGATCACAAGCCCCAAAAGATTAAAGCCCGAATTTAGAATAGATTCTTTAGCTTTCAACGCAGCTGTTCGTAGCAACTTATCAGGGCGTGCAACAAGCAGTAAAGTATTGGAGTTTCTACCCATCAATAGTGCATCTGCCGCAACAGTTAAAGGGGGAGCGTCAATTAAAACATAGTCATAATTATTACTGAGAGTCATGAGTAAATTGGAATAACGCTCTGAATTTAAAAGAGAAACAGGGTTAGGGGGAATGGCTCCAGCTGTTAAAACATCAAGATAATCATTTTCGGAATAAAGAGAATCCGCAATTAGAACAGAACTGTCAACTAAATAATTACTTAGACCAATTCGATTTGGAATTTGCCAAACATCATGTTGGGATGGACGGCGTAAATCAGAATCCACAATGACGATTCGCAAGCCCAACTCAGACATGGCGAGAGCTAAATTAGCAACGGTTGTTGATTTCCCTTCACCGGGCATCGCACTGGTTACAGTGATCACTCTCAGCTTTCCATCGGAATTTGAAAAGCGAATATTTGCCAGGAGCATCCGATAAGCTTCACTGGCGGGGAGTTTGGGATCATCGCGCACCACAAGAGTTGTGTGGCGTTCAACTTCTTCTTCAATAACTAACGATGAAAGCTTACGTTTGGGTTGATTAAGTTGTGGAATAGTCCCAAGGACTGTCAAGAAGCTGTAGAGGGTGCGAATTTCATCCTCTGAGTGAACAGTATTATCAATCTGATCGAGTAAATAAGCAACGCCAAGCCCAAGGACTACCCCTAAAATTCCACCTAAGAACATCACCCGAAGCGGACTGGTGGAAACTGGGTAGCCTAAGGGAACAGCAGGCTGAATGATGACGGCTCCACCAAGGTCTTGGTTCTCAGAAATTTGAGCAGTTTGATAGGCCTCCAAGAGGGTTGTGTATCGGGTTTTTGCCACTTCAACTGCGAGTTCCTTTAGAAGAAAGCCTTTTTGCAATTCAGGAAGTTGATTAGATAGAGCAACCTGCTGCTCATAACGCAACTGTAAATTCCCTAATTGCTGCTCAACATTCTTTAACTGGATGCTGTTTGTGATTTGCTGGGTTAGTAAACTAACTGCTGCTGGCCCGCGTTGCAGACTTGTTGCAGAATATTGTTTAGAAAGTTTATTGATGTCTACAAACTCAGAAATCCTTTGGTTGAGCACACCAAGTTGCAGATCTTTTTGGCGTAAGAGAGATTGAATTTGAGGGTGACTAGGTTGATATCGAGCTCGAAGGGCAGCGATTTGTTCTTCTGTTTCTTGTAAACTGGCGATTGCGGTTTGAACGCCCGCAGATTCAGCTAACGTTGCAATATAGTTAGATTCTGAAGTTGATACACCCAGGATAGATTCAAGCTGCTTCTGTATATCCTTTAATCCCGCTAATTCAGCCTTTTTCTCGGATATTCCCTGCCGTAATAAGCTCAACTCATTGATTAAAGCGGTCGTCTGATCAGAAACTGCAAGAATGTTATTACTCTCACTAAAATCCTGTCTCTCTTGAAGGGCTTTGTCGAGCTGAGCCTTAACATTTGGCAACTGAGATTCAATGAATTGAGTAGCTGCTGATTTTTGAAGCTTACCGAGCCTGATATTATTGGAAATATAACTATTCATCAAGTTATCAACAACTTTAACAGCCTCCTCTTGATCGGGGCTTTTATAAGAAACTTGAAAAACATCAGTCCGAGGAATGGGCGATAAGAAAAGATTTGACTGAAAAGCTCTTGTTGAAATTTGTCTATTGTCATTGTCTCTGAGATTTAAGCTTTTAATAGTTGTTAACAAAACTGGTTCAGTCTTAAAAATCTCGATCTGAGTATTTAACTGATTTTGGGCTCCTGAGGAGGAACCTAAAGAGGGTATTCCAGCTAAAAGACTTGACGACTGATTTTGAGATTGAAGTAAGACTAGCCCTCGAGCCTCGTAAATGGGCTTGATATTAATTGCATATAAAATAGATAGGGTAAAGACACTTCCAATAGTTATAGAAAATGGCAGCCAATGCCTTTTGATTAAAGCTGTATAGGTCTTGAAGTTAAAGCTGTCATTTTCCTGGACAAAAGATTCATTTTTTTGATTTTGATTGAGCGGCATAATTCTGTGTTAACGATTATCTGAATAGGTTTAGAAAGAAGGATGCGGCACCAAGGGGTGAAATTATATCCCTAAAGCCATCAATGAATCTGTATCCATCCCCCTTCGGAACAACAATCACATCACCATCATCAATCTGTGTAGACTCTGTTAATGAGTTTAAACTAAGAATTTTTTCTTCAACTTGGCCGTTAGGATTAAGCCTGAAAAAACGAACTCTTCCCATATTAGCTTTATCGGTTGGCCCACCCGCATTAGCAATGGCACTGGCAACAGTAGAGTAAGGAGGTATTTCTACTTCTCCCGGAGCTTTAACCTCACCAATTACCTTAACTTTTACCGACTGAGCACCGTAGGCTGAGCGCGCCAGGAGAGCTTGAGCATCTGTATCTAGGTTTACGGCTTTTGGAATGTAAATGGAATCACCATCGCGCAAGGTAATATCCTGAGTCACTTGGTTTGATTGAATGGCATCCCACAGATTAATTGAAATTGTTTGGCTAATGCCACTGGATGTGACCCGGTTTAAGGTAACGTCTCGGATATTGGCTTCTCGAGTTACTCCGCCAGCTGCAGCAATGGCTTGGCTGAGAGTGGGTGTCAACCGGGGCCTGCTGGACTCCTGAACACCACTAGTATTGGTAGTAGAAAGAGGGACAGACTCTAGCTGCAGGGGGCCTGGGCGACGAACTGCGCCGGAAACTGTGACGATGATTGGACGTAATCCAGCCAGGGTTACTTCAATTCTTGGATCGACCAAGTACTGACTCAGGCTTTGCTTTAGCTCTCTCTGGACTTGCTCAAGGGTCTTGTTTACTGCTTGATAGCGCCCAATGAGGGGCAATGTTATTGAACCATCAGGCAGAATAGCTTGGGGAGTACCGGGAAACTCCTCGTATCCAATGACAGCTACTTGTAACAAGTCCCCAGGCCCGAGTAGGTAAACATTGAGGCTTTCGGCGTTGGCTTTGGAACTGCGCGGTGTTGCTGTGATATTGGCCTGGGCGAGCACTAGGGGCGTGGTGTTACCTACAAGCAGGATCGAACTTATCAGCCCAATCCAAAATTTTTTAGCTGTGGAGCGGTCAGTCATTGCACCAGACTCAGACGACAGTTGGATTTCTTGGAGAATAGTTCTACAGGGGAATTTATACATAATCCCGCATAAAACTTGAGGTAACGATAGCACACTATGTACTTTGATTAACCCAGGCCGAGTAAAGTTCCATATAACCTCTTGACAAGATAAAGCACTTTTGGGCGGCTTAGGCTAAATCCGGCGGCAGTCTGAGATTCTTTTGTTATCCTTCCAGCATTGGCGTTTGGCTAATTTTGAAAATCACGCTGTACAATTCCCATCTTCTTGCAAATTTTATCGATTAAGTTGATTCCTGAGAACCTAGTCTAAGGCCCCTGGCTGCAATTAGCAACTTGACGATATTAACAGTTAGCTGGGGTTGATCCGAATCAAGGCTTGGCCAAATTCAACGGGTTCGCCGTTCTGGACAAGGATTTCGGTCACAACTCCATTGGCTTCTGCTTCAATCTCATTCATCAGTTTCATTGCCTCAATAATGCAGACAACTTGCCCTTTTTTGACGCTATCTCCAATTTCAATGAAGGGAGGTTCATCGGGGGCAGGGGCACGATAAAAGGTTCCGACCATGGGGGAGTTAATCTCTGCGCCTTTTTTCAGGGCCTGGGGTGGGGGGGTGGGTTCATTGGACGGAAGAACTTCTGGGATGGGTTGTGGGGCCTGGGTTACGACTGGAGCAGAGGGGGCTGTCATGATCGGTTGAGTCAGAACCGTACTCCCTTTTTTCAGAGTCAGCTCTAAATCACCACTTTTAAGGCTCAATTCAGAGATATCGGTCTGATTGAGGATGGTGAGTAATTCCCGTAGTTGATTGAGGTCTAGCTCCACAGTGTTGTTTCTACTCCCGGCCTAAATAGGCATCACTGCGTGTATCAATCTTGATCCGCTCGCCAATAGAGATAAACAGCGGTACCATCACTTGTGCTCCAGTTTCGACAATAGCTGGCTTGGTCCCACCCGTAGCAGTATCGCCTTTGACTCCCGGATCGGTTTGTGTGACTTCAAGGACGACTGAATTGGGCAGTTCCACCTCTAAGACCTGTGCTCCCCACCGGACGACATTCACTTCCATCCCTTCTTTGAGATATTTAACCCGATCGCCAATTTGAGTCGCGGTCAGGCTGGCTTCCTCGTAGCTTTCCATATCCATGAAGACAAAATCTTCACCGTCTTTATAGGTGTGTTGCATGGTGCGCTTTTCCAGGTTGGCCTGGGGAACTGTTTCACCGGCGCGAAAGGTGCGCTCGACCACGTTGCCAGATTGGACGTTTTTGAGCTTAGTCCGCACAAAGGCTGATCCTTTACCAGGCTTGACGTGCAAAAACTCCACAACTCGCCAGACGGAACCATCCAATTCAATGCTGACACCGGGGCGAAAATCGTTACTGGAAATCATGAATAAGCCGTAAGTTCACCGAAACTGTATTGTACCCCGCTAGGCGTTGTCACGGATAGAATCGACTCGCTTTTCCCAGTTTTGACCATCAAAGGGTTGAATCTCAAACTGGGCCTGGATTTCCGGTCGCCACCACTCGTCTAGGCAGCGTAAATTCACATCATAGTCGTTGGGGTGGGAACGGGGGCGATAAAAGGAATGTACCCCACAGGTTTGACAGAAGTGGTGTTTGGCGATGCCTGTATTAAATGTGTAAGTAGCTAAGTGATCTTCACCTTGGAGTAATTCAAAATCGTCCGGGGGCACAATCAAATGCAAAAACCCTTTTTTACTGCAAATTGAGCAATTACAATCCACGGCCTGGAATTTTCGCACCGCTACCTGAAATCGTATGGCCTGGCAATGGCATCCCCCGGTAAACGTTTTTGTTTCTGTCATGATTTATAACCTCGCTAGTCTGGCCTGGAGAATTTCAGCTTGTTGTTGAGCAGCAGTTAACGCGGCCTTGGCTCCCTCGACCACGTCTGGTTTAGCTTTGGCCACAAATCCGGGATTACTGAGGCGTTTTTGGACGGATTCGATTTCCTGAGTGGCTTTTTGCAGGTCTTTGGTGAGTTTTTCTTGTAATGCGGCTACATCCACCACACCCGCCAACGGAATCAACACTTCCACAGTTTCCACGACACCGGCAAAGACTTGTTCATTGGAAGCAGTTTTAGAGGTAATCGTTAAAGTATCCACACGGGCCAAGTGCTGAATATAGGCTTGACCAGATTTAAGAACAGACAATTCACCTGGGTTTTGGGTTTGGAGAATCGCCGTAATTTTCAGGCCGGGTTTAATGCCTGCTTCGGCGCGCAAATTGCGAATCGTCCGAATTGCTTCCATGATCAAGGTGAAATTAGCTTCTAGGGCTGCACCAATCAAACTTAAATCCGGCTCTGGGTAAGACTGCAAAGCTAAATAGGTCGTCTCCGGGGCCTGGGTGAGACTGTGCCAAATTTCTTCCGTGATGTGGGGCATGAAGGGATGAAAGAGTTTGAGAGTTGATTCCAGGCCCTGCGCTAATACCTGTTGAGCAGTAGTTTTACTAACGGAATCCTCTCCTTGCAGACGCGGCTTGACCAATTCAATATACCAATCACAAAAGTCACCCCAAATAAATTCATATAGGCCCTTAGATGCTTCCCCTAATCCATACTGATCAATTTGCTCACGGGTTGTTTTTATCAGGTGATTCAGTTTAGAAAGCAGCCAGCGATCCGCTAATTCTAATTGATTGAGGTCAGGCGTTCCAAGTTGGGCAGGAGTTTGATGACCTAAATTTAACAAGACAAACCGCGAGGCATTCCAGAGTTTATTGGCAAAATTGCGTGAGGCTTCAACGGTGGCAGACTCATCGGTCTTCCGGTTGTATTCCATCCGAATATCTTGGCCTGCTCCCACTACCTCTTTAACCAGGGTATAGCGCAAGGCATCCGTCCCATATTTATTAATTAACAACAGCGGATCAATGCCATTGTTGGCCGACTTCGACATTTTCTTGTTGTTTTCATCCCGAACCAGGCCATGGATATAGACATCTTTGAATGGCATTTTTCCGGTGAAATATCCGGCCATCATCGTCATCCGCGCCACCCAGAAAAAGATAATGTCAAACCCTGTCACTAGGGTGCTGTTGGGGTAATAGGTATCAAAATCAGCCGTTTTTTCGGGCCAACCTAAAGTCGAAAAGGGCCACAATCCCGAAGAAAACCAAGTATCCAACACATCGGGGTCTTGTTCGAGTGTAATCGTGTCTCCAAATTTGGCTCTAGCTTTGGTTTCCGCCTCGGCCTGGGATTTCGCTACAACAAACGGCGTGTGATCCATTATTTCCCCATTGGTCTCACTAACCACATACCAGGCCGGGATTTGATGCCCCCACCATAGTTGTCGAGAAATACACCAATCCTTTAAGTTCACTAACCAATCCCGATAAACTTTTGTCCACCGTTCCGGAATAAACCGAGGCGAGTTATTATCGTCTAATTCATGTAGGGTATGGTCAGCTAAAGGGCGAATTTTGACAAACCATTGAGTTGAGAGGAGAGGTTCAACCGCAACTTTGCCCCGATCACTGTAGGGAACGGTATGTTTATAATCCTCAACTCGAACTAAAAAGCCTTGGGCATCGAGAGCTTCCACAACTTTCTTGCGAGCCACAAACCGATCTAAGCCCTGAAACTCACCCGCATTTTCATTGAGCGTGCCATCTTTATTGAGCAAATTAATCATCGGTAAATTATGGCGTTCACCCATGGCAAAATCATTGGGATCATGGGCCGGAGTCACCTTAACGCAACCCGTACCAAATTCAGGATCCACATAACTATCGGCAATGATCGGAATTTCCCGGTTCATTAGGGGTAAAATCACCGTCTTTCCGACTAATGAACTATAGCGACTGTCTTCCGGATTGACGGCCACAGCCGTATCGCCCAACATGGTTTCGGGTCGGGTGGTGGCCACTTCTAAATAGCCAGAACCATCAGCCAACGGATAACGAAAATGCCACAAATGCCCCTGGACTTCCCGGTTTTCCACTTCTAAATCTGAAACTGCCGATTGACTGGCCGGGCACCAGTTGACCATGTACTGTCCCCGATAAATCAGGCCATCCTCATAGAGTCGGACAAAGGCCTCCAAGACCGCCGCTGACAAGCCCGCATCCATCGTGAAGCGTTCCCGGCTCCAATCCACGGACAAGCCCAACCGCCGCAGTTGCCCGATAATCGTGCCGCCTGATTCTTCTTTCCAGGCCCAGGCCCGCTCTAAATAGGTTTCCCGCCCGACATCGGCCCGAGTTTTCCCGGCCGCAATTAATTCCCGATCCAAAATCGTACTCACGGCAATGCTGGCATGATCGGTTCCCGGCAACCACAAGGTATTGCGGCCAATCATCCGGTGATAGCGAATCAGAACATCAATCAAGGCGTGCTCAAAGGCATGACCCATGTGCAAACTGCCCGTGACGTTTGGCGGCGGAATCACAATGCAGTAGGGTTCACCGGGATGGTTGGGATCCGCTTGGAAGCAGGCGTGGGTTTCCCAGAGTTCTTGCCATTTGGCTTCCGTGGCCTGGGGGGTGTATTGGCTGGGCAGAGGAGCAGGTGTGGTCATGGAGGCGGCAACTTATATAATGCTCACCTATTTTACCTGGCTAACCTTGGCCTGGTTCGTGTCCTTGACTCTATTGGGATTGCTCGACATCCTGCTTTGAAGCCTCAAATTCCACAATATTGGCGTATAAGCTATCCACCGAGTCCTGAACAAAAAGCTGATCCTTAAGCTTTAAGTAGTCGCCTTTTCCGAGGTTACATGCAGCCCAAAACCGAGCCATAGCAGACGGTTCCATATGAGCCAGGAGAATCTCAAAGCCTTCTTGTAACACTTCTTCCTCACTCTTTATTTGGATTATAGCTAATTACAAAGTTAAGCAGATTTACTACAATTGCCTATATTCTCAAACTTAGGTTTCTTATGGAGTCTTTTGTTTAAGTTTTAGCAAGAATAGCAAGGCTGAATCTACACGCATGAACATAATTTCTAATTGTTCTAATGTAAAACTTGAATCAATCTTATGTGTACCCCCATGAAAAAGATCAAATAATGCTAAAACTGCATCAATATCCTTCTTAAAAAAGGTTGAGAAAGGTTGGCAATTAAATGGAGAACAGATATAAAGAATACGTGCACGGCGTGTTGGTTTACCTCTTTCATAGTACTGAGGATCACTACTCCAACTTTTAACTTCATCATCTGGAGCTAGTGTATGTAGAACATGAGTAAAAAGCTCTCTTAATGAGATTGAAAAATGACGAATCTTGTCGGGATTATCAGAGTTTAGAGCTTCTTTTGCGCCGTTTCTAAGTTTAATGAAACTTGGGTTTGTTCCCTCCAATAAATCAATGAGTGAATTCTCATTTTCTTGTTGAATTTCACTGGTTAATATAATTATTTCATGTTCAATGCTGGATGAAGAAACACATTCATCCGGTTCAGATATAATAGATTCAACGATTCTAGCTTGATTAAAAAAGTCAACAGCCGAATATCGTAATGTATCAGGTGGTAGGTTAAGTATGAGATCAGAATTTTTACTAAGTAAATCAAAAAAATTAGAGTAAGATTTTGAAAACTCATTTAATGTCGTCTTAAAAGAATCTGAAATTAGCTGATCACTGGTGACAGTCCTTGGCAGTAGGTTTTGAATACTCAAATTAGACAGAATCGATTGAGAAGCGATAGAAAATTTAGAAGCTTCTACTAATTGAGACTGAACTAGAAGATCATGGATCGGTAAGGTTCCTTGAATTTTTGGCATGATCTGATCTAATACTTGAAACTGTTTTTTCCATAGATTAGACCGAGTAATATTTTCTGCAATCAAACTACTAGTACTTAAACATTTAGATTGCATTACAAGCTTCGAAATTGATATATTTACAGCATTAGCACTTTCAAGAATTGATGAATAATGACTCGAATTAAGGCCATCTAAGATTGCTTTATTCATCAACTTAGAATCTGGAGGAAGCATTTTAGAAATATCTGAAATAGAAGTAATTTTCATGCTATCGAAAATTGAAGGGTTAAGACTAATTGCCTTGCCAAGTTTATTGATAAAATCCTTATTGCTGTCCTCGCATTGCTTAATTGCTTCGATCAATCTAGAGCTACCATCTAGAATTTCTGTGTGATTTCTTACTTGATCAGACATAAGTTTACCGTCATAGCAAAATATAAGCAACTAAAAATAATATACCAATTGTTTTACTTGCCAGCCACCGCCAGGCCTAGCGGGCTATCCTTTTGAGCAATAGGTCTCATCATCAAAGTCATGGGAAATCATAAACCCAACCAACCTCGTAATGATTTCTGAAGATGTTTGGCATCAACCTCTACTAATTGACCAACGACCTTAATTATTAATTTTTCATGCACTGTATAAATTCCTCGTTTTACTGCGGTCGCAACATTTAACCCAGCCAATGCCCATTCCTCCAGGATAAACTCTCCTGCATGTAGTAAACCTGTTTTGCTCGTTAGTGGGGTAATAAAGATGTCATGAGATCGATCTAATTCACTGATAACAACGGCAGGTCTTACCTTAGAACTGGTCAAATCTGAAAATGGATAACATACCAATATGACATCATCCTTCAAGCAACTGGGCATAGACATCATCCTCATCATTATCCCAAAGGCTATCTAGCGATGTTTGACTAGCTCCCAACCAAAATTCAGACTCACTCTTAGGTAAGTCAGAAGAGTTTCTCTTGCGGCGATGAATATCAACTCTCCCACCAGTTTGCTTCATAAGGCTGCGAACAAACTGAATAGCCTCTTTCTGAGTCCAAAAGGCTTTGATGGCTTTTCTGACGCCTTGTTGTTTGACTTGCCAACCCCCACCAGGCCTGGGGCTAACATGATAAATTGGGGTTTTCTTGATAAGAACGCTATTTTTCTTATTCATAAGCCTAGGAGAAAAATAATAGCTGATTCATTTTAACGTCTTGGCCTGGTGAGTTGCCCAGAGGTGTTGCCGTTTAGCTTCCGGGGCCTGGGGATGTTTCTCTGTAACTTTGACTGCTGACTGATTTTTTCTCTTAATACTAAAAATTAGGTTTGGGGGCCTGGTTTTGGCGATTATCTATAATGGGGTACCAGTCGGTTACTGGCTGGTTTTTTACCAAGAGATCAAAGCCATCTGATTACACTGGGCTAGCTTAGAAAGCATGATTTTATCCACAGTTTGCATACGAGCCGAGCCCAAGCCCAAACGGGCGGAACTACTTGCCGCTAAACTCAAAGAATTCGGTGTTGACCCCGACCTGACCTAAACCTAACCTCACTTCAAGACCCAAACTATGGCTCAAACTCTCTCGACTGATGCACTGCCTGGCACCCCCCCTGAGTCTGATTGGCTAGTCATTGGCCGAATTGTCTCGCCCCAAGGCCTGGATGGTTCCGTGCGGGTTTATCCTGACTCTGATTTTCCTGAGCGTTTTCTCGAACCCGGCCCCCGCTGGCTGCAACAATCTCCCCACTCCGACCCAATTCCCATAACCCTGATCAAAGGTCGCTGGCTGACGGGGCCTGGGTTATATGTCTTAACTTTTGCAGAATACCAAAGCCGCTCAGAGGCAGAACGGTTACGGGGGAGTCAACTCGTTATCTCGGCTTCAGACCGTCCACCACTCGATCCAAATGAATTTCATCTCATGGACTTGATTGGCCTGGAGGTGTTTGTTGCCCCTGAAGAGCGGGCCATTGGTCAAGTCGTGGGCCTGGTCAATGCCGGTAATGATTTACTGGAAGTTAAATTACATCGCCATGATGCCCTGGTGGTTCTAGTCCCGTTAGTGCGAGAAATTGTGTCTAAAATTGATCTGGAGCAAAAACGGGTGGAACTGACACCGCCACGCGGATTAATTCCCACGGAATAATCATTAACCTTGGGAGTTGGCAAAATAGTTAATAATGGCTATAGGGCCGGAAATCTGTCTTGGTCATGTTTTTTTGTGTAAACTTCGTGTTTTCGCAGGTTAATTCAAGAGTTAGGACAGGGTTGGTAGCAATTGCAGACAGGGTATCTAATGAGTAACGGTAAAGTCAGAATTTACGATCTTGCTAAGGAATTAAATCGGGATAACAAGGATCTTTTAACGATTTGTGAAAAGCTGGCTATCTCGGTGAAAAGCCACAGCAGTACAATTTCTGACGAGGAAGCCACTCAAATTCGAGAAGAAGCCAAAAATCTTAAGCCAGTTGCGGCTCCCAGGCCGCCTGTTCGTCCTGCTCAAAGTCCGACTCGGCCAAAGCCAGCGGTGCCAATGCCGGTCAAGAAGACTCAACAAATTGTTGCTGTTCACAGTACCCACTCCCGCCCGATCCCAGGCTCCAACCAATCCACTGAAGGCAATGCCACCACTGGCCTGGTTGAACCGCCCGCTCGCCCCATACCGCAACTAAACCGGCCACCCGCTCGGGGAGGGAGTCCGCAACCGCCGATCAAACCCATTGTCCGCGCGCCCCAACCACCCGCCCCACCCGCAGCCAAAGTTTCCGAACCCGAACCAACCCAGGCCCTGGAACCCGATGCGCCGTTGCCCACCTTGCAAGGGCCACCCCCCCGCCCGAGCGCGACAACCGCAACCATTCCGGTAACGGCTGAAGGCATCACCCCACCCAAAAAGTTACGTTTGCCCGAGCCACCCCGCTCACAGCAGGTGCAGCATCCTGATCCGATTAAGGTGCCGGGCCCGAAACCCGCAGCCATTTTGCCTGAACCAGCCCTTCCCGATGTCTTACCTAAGCCAGTTCAGAAACTCCAACCCCCGCCGCGACTGCTTGACGCTCCTGTTCGTCCAGCCGCTACAAAAGTTCCGGGGGCAGCAAGTGCAGAAGATGCCATTGAGGTTTTGCAAAACGACTCAGTTAATCGGGTTCTCTCCACTCGCGGCCGGCGCACCCGGGGCAAAACCGCCCAAGAGGAAGAGGAAGAACTCCGGGCCAAGAACGCTGCCAAGGGCAAACGTCGCACTTCTGGGATTGAGGATGACGATGAGCTAGATTTTGGCAGTGACTCTCTCCTGAAGTTACAAACCGTTGATGTCAGTCAGTCTTTGGTGCGCCCACCGAAACCTAAAGCGGCTAAAGCTAGTCGCCCCGTGACCCTCAAGCCGGAAGCTAAACCCGCTCCGAAAAAAGGAGATAAAAATGAGCGACGTGGTAGTCGTAGTCGGGATCGGCAAGAGGAACAAGAGCAAGCTCGTCCCGAGAAAATTACCCTTGATGGCAGTCTCACTGTTCAAGAGTTGGCGAATAAATTGGTGGCACCAGAGTCAGAGGTGATTAAGGTTCTTTTCTTCAAAGGGATTGCTGCAACGATCAACCAGGCCCTGGATTTAGAAACCGCTGAACTGGTGGCCACGGAACTCGGCATCGAAGTCGAAACCGCTACCCATGAATCTGCGGCGAAGAAAGTCACGGAAATGATTGCGGCCGAGGATCTTGATTTTCTCCAACGCCGTCCGCCAGTCGTGACGATTATGGGCCATGTGGATCACGGAAAAACGAGCCTGTTGGATGCGATTCGTCATGCCAAGGTGGCCCAAGGCGAGGCCGGCGGAATTACCCAGCACATCGGCGCGTACCATGTGGATGTCGAACATAACGGCGAACCAGCCCAAGTCGTCTTTCTCGATACACCCGGCCACCAAGCCTTTACCGCCATGCGCGCCCGTGGGGCCCGAGTCACTGATGTCGCCGTCCTTGTGGTCGCAGCCGATGATGGAGTCCAACCCCAAACCATTGAAGCGATCAGCCATGCCAAAGCTGCTGGGGTCCCGATTGTGGTGGCGATCAACAAAATTGACAAGGAATCAGCCCAGCCGGATCGGGTCAAACAGGAACTCACAGAGTTTAACCTCGTGCCGGAAGAATGGGGGGGTGAGACGATCATGGTGCCGGTGAGTGCCCTCCAGCGGGAAAATTTGGATACCTTGCTGGAGATGATTCTGCTGGTTTCAGAAGTTGAAGATCTCTACGCCAACCCGGATCGTCCGGCAAAAGGCACGGTGATTGAAGCCCACCTGGATAAAGCTCGCGGGGCGGTGGCCACGTTACTGGTGCAAAACGGAACGCTGCGGGTGGGGGATGTCCTCGTGGCGGGGGCCTGTTTTGGCAAAGTCCGGGCCATGATTGATGATCGGGGGAGTCGAGTTGAGGCGGCAGGCCCATCGTTTGCGGTGGAGGTGTTGGGTTTAACCGATGTTCCGGCTGCCGGAGATGACTTTGAAGTCTTTACTGATGAGAAGGCCGCCCGCGCCCTCGCTGATCAACGAACCATGGAGCAACGCCAAGTGCGTCTGGCCCAGGCCATGGCTGCCCGCCGCGTATCTCTCACCACCTTGTCTGACCAGGCCCGAGAAGGAGAACTGAAAGAACTTAATTTAATCCTTAAAGCCGATGTGCAAGGATCGCTAGAGGCCATTCTGGCTTCCCTCGGACAGTTACCCCAAGACCAAGTTCAATTACGGATTTTGCTTTCGGCTCCAGGGGAAATTACGGAAACCGATGTAGACTTAGCCGCTGCCAGTAGTGCCGTAATTGTTGGGTTTAATACCACCCTTGCCAGTGGGGCCCGCCAGGCCGCGGATCAAAACAACGTCGATATTCGGGAGTACAACATCATCTACAAACTCCTAGATGATCTCCAGGCCGCGATGGAAGGGTTACTCGATCCCGAAATGGTGGAAGAAGAACTGGGACAAGCCGAAGTTCGAGCGATCTTTGCGGTGGCCAAAGGCAATGTTGCCGGGTGCTATGTCCAGGCCGGGAAATTGGTGCGTAACTGTAAGATTCGGGTGCAGCGGGGTAGCCAAACCGTCCATTCCGGAATCTTAACCTCCTTAAAACGGATGAAAGATGATGCCAAAGAAGTTGCCACGGGGTTTGAGTGTGGTGTCCGCCTTGATGACTTCCAGGCCTGGCAAGAAGGGGATATTATTGCGGCCTATCAAACCGTAGCTAAACGCCGGACACTCTAGGTCATTTCTCAGGCAACCTTCAGGAACAGATGCGATGATGCAGTCTAATTGCCCTTTGTTGGATCTGGGGAGAAGTTGACCATGATTGCCCCACCGCGCCAAACCCGATTTAACTTGATTTATCTCGATCCAGGCCAGCAAGGACGGGATGGCGAGGATGTGGTTTGGGGCCTGTCACAGCCTTTGAAAACGGTTTCCCCGAAATACTTTTATGACAGTCGCGGCTCCCAACTGTTCGAGCAAATTTGCCAATTGCCGGAATACTATCCCACCCGGACTGAACTCGGTATCCTGAACAGTGCTGCGGCTGAAATTTTGGCCATTACCGGGGCCTGTGAATTAGTCGAGTTGGGCAGTGGCAGTTCCCTCAAAACCCGGATCTTGCTCGATACTGTCCAGGCCATGGGGTTGCCGCTCCATTATTTACCGATTGATGTCAGTGGCAGTATCCTTAAAGAAAGTGCCTTGGCCCTACTCAAGGACTATCCGAGTTTGGCGGTTACGGGGATTATTGGGACCTATGAGCAGGGCTTGAGTCACCTCCCACCGCGCCAATTGCCCGAACGGATGATTAGCTTTTTAGGCAGTACCCTGGGGAATTTAACGCTAACAGAATGTGAGCAGTTTTTTCAGTGGATTCAAGCCAGTCTCAAGCCGAATGAGTATTTTCTTTTGGGTGTGGATCTGATTAAACCTGTTGAGATTTTAGAAGCCGCTTATAACGATGCCCAAGGGATTACAGCGGAGTTTAATTTAAACCTATTAGCCCACTTGAATTGGCGGTTTGATGGTAATTTTAATCTGAATGCCTGGCAGCATCGGGCAATTTATAACTCCCAGGCCCAGCAAATTGAACTGTATCTCGATAGCCTAGAACCCCAACAGGTTAACTTGAGGGCGTTGGGTTTTACCTGTGAATTTCAAGCTGGAGAAGCACTACACACCGAGATTTCCCGCAAGTTTGATCTCGAACAAATTCAAACTCAACTCCGGCAGCATCAATTAGTCCCCGTCCAGGCCTGGTCTGATCAAAACCATTGGTTTGCCGTGATTTTAGCCCAACGCCAAGAGCATCCCTAAGCGAGAGATAGTTAAACAGCCTCAAAGTTGAGATTTCATTTGATATTGTTGCCAGAGTTTCTGATAGAGGCCTGGAGTTTGAATCAGGTCGCTGTGATGCCCCGTTTGAACGATTGAGCCTTGATTCATGACTAAAATCCGATCCGCCAAAGCCGCGGCTGAGAGTTGATGGGTAATAAAAATAATCGTTTGGCGATTGGGCTTAGCTTGCAGACTTTGGAGAATTTGGGTTGCGGTTTGGTTATCGACACTGGCCAAAGCATCATCTAACACTAAAATTGGAGCTTCCAAAAGTAGGGCACGGGCCAGGGCAGTCCGTTGGCGTTGTCCCCCAGAAAGTGTGATGCCGCGTTCGCCCACAATGGTGTCATAGGCCTTGGGAAAGTTGAGAATTTCTGGGTGAATTTGGGCCTGTTGGGCGGCGGTTTCAATCTCAACCATCTCGGCCTGGGGATTGCCGTAGCGAATATTATTTTTCAGGGTGGTGCTAAATAAAAAGCTTTCCTGGGGCACATAGGCCAGACAGGCGCGTAAATCCCTGAGGCGAATTTCGGTGATGTCATAGCCATCCAAAAAGATTTGCCCAGGCCCAACATCTAATAAACGCGGTAAGGCATTGGCTAACGTGGATTTTCCCGAACCAATGGGGCCCACAATTGCCACTGTTTCACCGGGATGGATCGAGAAATTGACATCTCTCAGGGCCGGCTGGGGGGCCTGGGGATAGGTGTAGTGCAGGTGTTTAATCTCAAGTTGTCCGGTAACTTTTTCCGGTAGAAGGGAGATAGCCGTGGGTGCATCTTGAACTAGGGATTGTTCATTTAAAATCGCCTCAATTCGATCCACGCTGACTTCACCCCGCTGGTAGGCCGTAATCGTAAAACCGAGCAAAGCTGTGGGGAAAATCAGTCGTTCAATATAGAGTAACAAGGCCACAAAATCACCCACCTGAATCGTATTTGCCGCAATCATCCGCCCGCCAAACCAGAGCAAAATTAACAAACTTAAGCTAACCATGCCCCCCAACATCGGGAAAATCGTATTCCGGGTTTTGGCTAAGTTCAAGTTAGTCGCAAGTAAGTCCTGGTTGAGTAAACTAAATTGACGGCGTTCGTTTTCTTCTTGGGCATAGATCTTAATGACAGCCATGCCGCTCATATCTTCTTGAATTAGGTCACTTAGATCTGCCAATGCCTCCTGGGTTTCCAGTTGTTCGGTGCGTAAACGGTTACTAAAACCTAAGACCAAAAGCAAAATTAATGGATATACAGAAATAGCTCCTAAGCTCAGGCCGGGGTGAATCGCTAACATCACCGGTAATGTCAAGAGATAGGCAAAAAAGGTATTGACAAAACTCAAAACGGCAAAGCCGACTAAGCGGCGAATATTATCCACATCACTCGTAGATCGACTAATTAAATCTCCAGCGGAATTCCGGGCAAAATAGGCCGGATCCATTTTCAAGAGATGTTCAAAAATCTGTTGTTTCAGATCAAATTCCACTTGCCGGCCCGTCCCAAACAACCAAATTCGGGAAGCCATCCGAATCAACCACATAATTGAGGCCAAGACAACAAGAATTAGGACATAAAAAACAACCCGCCTAAATTCAAACTGATCCTGTAACTCATCAATGGCCTGGCCAATTAACAGAGGTAAATAGGTGCCAACAATATTCACTAGCAAGAGTGCCAAAATCCCGGCCAATGTCACTCGCCAGTGGGGGCGTAAATAGCTGAGTAATTTTTGAAAGCGGGAGGCGGGGCTGGCAGCAGCGTGTTTCATGCAGGGTTGAAGAAGTATGGCAACAGCAGAGATTTAAACGATTAAATGCAAGCATCCAGGGGCATCTAAGGGAACGAAACCCGCAATGGGGTGAGACTCATTTTTTAATCTGTTCCCTGAAAAAGACTTCTTTATTGTAAAGGTTGGGGACGGCTTTCCACTTTAGGGGCAGGCCCAGATCGGAATGGTGACTGTAGCATCCGTGAGTTCAAAGGTTTGCTGGACTTGGGAATTGGGTGTTATTACGGTTAGGGTATAAGTACCTCGCCAGCCAGATGCTTCAAAAATCCCCTGGGAGTTACTTCTGCCGCTTGCATGCGTCCACCAGGCCCCTTGGAGTAACTCTTTTAACCTCTGGGCCGCTAACTTGGGCGAAAAATCTTGCCGATAAAGGGCTGCATTGGGTCGCCAGTGGGCCCCTTGCCAAAATCCCCAGAGATAAATTCCCGCAACGGCTGGGTGGGCAAACGCAGTTTTATAGATGTCTGCAAGAATCTGGGCCTGTTGGGCTTCATCCGCCACATTCACACTGACTTCCGTAATTTTGAGCGGTAACCCAAACTTCGCCAGAGTATCCAGCACCTGAACCATGTAAGGAATATTTAGCGGGCCAACCAGATGGGCTTGAATCCCAATTCCCCCCAGCGGCACACCCTGATCCAGTAGCTCTTGAATTTGCCCGACATAGGCTAGCAATTTATCCCCGTCAATAATTCCGTAATCATTCACATAAAGCACAGCATCGGGGTTTCCGGCTCGACACCAGGCCGCCATTTCCTGGACAATCCCAGGCCCCAAGCGACTGCGAAAAAAATCCCCATGTAGCATTTCGTTATTCAAATCAAACTCATCAATTTGCCCCCGATACCGCTGACAGACCTGAATCGCCCGTTTTTTTACTACTGCTCGAAGTTGATCCGGAGATAGGGTTTTGAGCCAATCGGGTTGAAACTCTGCCACTTCCCAAAAAAGTGTGTGCCCCCGCATCTTTAAGCCATTTTGCTGACTCCAGGCCAGGATTTTATCCGCTAGTTCGTAGCTCACTTGGCCCCGTTTAGGTTCAGTATCCGCCCACTTAAGCGCATTTTCATGAACCGCTGCATTAAAGAGAGTTTTGGCAATGGTTTTGTATTGGGCCTGTTCGGATGGAGTCGTTAACTGGTCTTGAAACAGATGACTAGCCAGGGCCACACCAAAGGGAAATTGTTGCTTTGTTTGCTGTAGCTCAACTTTGGCATTGGGGATAGGCTGACCTTGAGGATTTTTGACCACGACGGTAATTAATCCCAATCGATGGCCATAGGGTTTCAGGGCATTAGGGACTATCACGTGTTGAGATAAACCATGACTTGAGCCTGGCCAAAGAGCGAGCAGAATTGAACTGAATAGACCAAGCCAAAACCACTTAATGGATTTCATCCTGAATCAAGTTGTGAGGGAGTCAGCTTTGATCCTAGCTTGGGGTTTTGGTGGGGTGAGTGGAATTCGCTAGGCTGGAGTTAGCTTCTTGCAAGACATCAGACAGGAGGGAAAACCGTTGGCTACCTATCATCTCCGGATTCCGGATTTAGCCTGCTCAGGATGTGTGGATAGTGTTACTGCCGCAATTCAGGGCCTGGATTCGACTGCACAGATCACGGCTGATCTCAAAACCAAAGCAGTGACGATTCAAACCCAGGCCCCGGAACCTCAAATTCGCGTGGCCATTGTGCAAGCGGGCTATACCCCAGAGTAATCAACCCTAGCGTTTGGGAGCGGCTGAGGAATGGTGACGTTTCAACTGGAAGGAATCCGTTGTGGCTCCTGTGGGATCACGATCATGCAGGCGATTCAAGAGTTACCCGGCATTGAACACTGTGCTGTGAATATCGCCACCTCCCAGGCCCAGGTGGAGTTTGATCCGGAAAAAACCTCGATCGCGGCCATTGAGGCAGCCATCAAAGACGTGGGTTACGAGGGCAAATATTTAGCAGATCCGACTGCGGCACTGCTTGACTCCGATGCTCAAACCCAGGCCTGGCAACGCTCACAACGCCAACTCTTTCACCAAATTGCCTGGGGGAGTGGCTTAAGTCTGCTGATATTGCTCGGGGCTTTGCCGATGATGACGGGCTGGGATCCGGGCATTCCCCATTTTTTGCAACTGCCTTGGGTCCAGGCCCTCTTGGCGACTCCGGTACAAGTCTGGGTGGGTGGGTCGTTTTATACCCTGGCCTGGAAAGCGGCTAAACACAAAACCGCGACAATGGATACGCTTGTTGTCTTGGGAACCACTGCCGCCTATGGCTACTCCCTGCTTTTGACCCTTTTCCCGGCCTGGGGACTGCAACAGGGACTGGAGCATCATGTTTACTTTGAAGTCTCAGCCATTGTCATTACCCTGATTTTGCTGGGGCGGTATTTAGAACATCGGGCCAAACGCCAAACCTCCCAGGCCCTGCGTAAATTGATTGGCCTGCAACCCCAAACGGCACGACTGATTAAACCTGAGGGGGATGTGGAAGTCGGGGTGAATCGGATCCAAGTTGGGGATGTGATTCTGGTGCGGCCGGGCGAAAAAATTCCCTTAGATGGGCGGGTTGTCCAGGGCAGTTCCACGGTGGATGAGGCCATGGTGACGGGGGAAAGTCAGCCGGTGGGCAAAACCCTGGGGGATGAGGTGATTGGGGCGACAATTAATCAAACTGGCAGTCTTCAAATCCAGGTCAGCCATGTTGGCCATGAGACGTTTTTAGCCCAAATGATTCAACTGGTGCAGCAGGCCCAAAGTAGTCGGGCGCCGATTCAACGGGTGGCGGATCAAGTCATGGCCTGGTTTGTCCCAGCCGTGATCGCGATTGCAGCCGTGACGTTTCTGGCCTGGTGGGGGTTGACTGGGAATTTGACCCTGGCCGTGTTGACGATGACACAAGTCCTGATTATTGCCTGTCCCTGTGCGCTGGGGTTAGCCACGCCAACTTCGATCATGGTGGGGACGGGAAAAGGGGCGGAGTGGGGGATTTTGATTAAAGGGGCGGAAAGCTTAGAACTGGCTCACAAAATCACGACGATTGTTCTCGATAAAACCGGGACGCTCACCCAAGGCAAACCGACCATCACCCAATTTCTCACCCGGCCGGGCGCGACAACATCGGAAACTCAAACTCTGATTGCCCAGGCCACGGCGGTTGAACGCTTATCCGAACATCCCTTAGCCCAGGCCCTGGTGAATTATGCCCAAACCCAAGCCATCTCAGTTCCCGATGCCGACAATTTCCAGGCCACACCCGGATCTGGGGTGCAAGGGGTTGTCGGGCAGGATCTAGTGCAAGTGGGTAGCTTGGCCTGGTTAGCAGAATTAAATGTGACCGATGCTTTGAAATTGCCAGACTCTAAAGACAATCAAACCTGGGTCGGGATTGCGGTGAATGGTCAAATGCGGGGCCTGGTCGGAATTGCCGATGCCCTGAAACCTTCCTCTCGGCAAGTCGTCCAAACCCTGAAACGCATGGGACTCAAGGTCGTGATGTTGACTGGAGATCGCACCGAAACCGCCCAGGCCATTGCCCAAGCAGCCGGAATCACGGATGTCCTGGCCGAAGTTAAGCCGAGCCAAAAAGCGGCGATGATCCAAAAACTCCAGGCCGCGGGGGAACTGGTGGCCATGGTCGGGGATGGGATTAATGATGCTCCAGCTTTGGCCCAGGCCCACTTAGGGATTGCCATTGGCACAGGCACCGATGTCGCGATTGCCGCCAGTGATATTACCTTGATCTCCGGGGATTTGCAGGGCATTGTCACAGCGATTCAACTCTCACGGGCCACCCTGAAAAATATTTATCAAAACCTGTTCTTTGCCCTGATTTATAACAGCGTTGGGATTCCGGTAGCGGCTGGGGTGTTTTATCCGCTCTGGGGCTGGTTACTCAATCCGATTTTGGCCGGGGCAGCCATGGCCTTAAGTTCCCTGTCCGTGGTCAGCAATGCGCTACGATTACAGCAGTTTCAACCGACTCGACAATCCTGAACTACGCAAATTGGCTTTCGTCATGAGTCCGAAAAAACTCCACTATATCCGTCATGTTCCCTTTGAAGGCCTGGGCAATATCCAAAAGTGGGCCGAGCAACGGGGGTTTGAGATTACCGGAACCCACTTAGATCAGGGGGATGCCTTCCCAGCCGTTAACAGCTTTGATCTGCTCGTGGTCATGGGTGGGCCGATGGGGGTGAACGATGAAGCAACGTATCCTTGGCTGGTGGAAGAAAAGGAATTCATCCTGGAAACGATCAATGCCTGTAAAACGGTCGTTGGGGTTTGCTTAGGATCGCAACTCATCGCTGCCGTCTTGGGCGGTATTGTCTATCCCGGCCCCGAAAAAGAAATTGGTTGGTTTCCGATTGAGCTAACGGTCAAAGGTGGCCAATACGAAATTTTTCCCCCGACGAGCGATCAGTTCATGGCCTTTCATTGGCATGGGGATACGTTTACAATTCCGAGCGGGGCCTGGGTGTTAGCCAGTAGTAATGCCTGCCCGCATCAAGCATTTTTGTATGATCATCGGGTTTTGGGGTTGCAGTGCCATTTGGAATCCACGCCCGAAACTGTCCAGGCCTTGCTGTCAAACTGTGCCGATGAACTCATTCCCGGCCCCTATATCCAAACCGCTGAGCAGATGTTAGCTCACCCCAATTACTTTACTGAGCTGGAATTCACGTTATTTTTTGTTCTAGATCGGTTGCTGGAAATTGCCGAAACTGAACCCTGCCTAATTGATGTCGGTTGAAACACGCTGGTAGTTAAGAAAGAGTTCATTGCCGATTTGTCGAGTTTGCTGGAGGTGAAACCGCGGTGCCTGATCCACGGAAAAGCCCAAGCCGGCCACGGGCGTTGCAGCAGTTGTTCCTCCTAAGATCAACGGACACAGCGTCACCCACCACTCGTCAATTAAATTTGATGCCAGTAACGCCGCAATTAACACCCCCCCACCGAGAACCGCTAGTTTTTTAATTCCCAATTTCCCAAATTCTTCGTAGGCTGCGACTAAATCCACCTGGCCAGCGGGAGTTGTGGGAGTTAAAATTTGGTCAAAATCAGGTTTCCCTTCCCAGGCCCTCGCTCCAGTTGTGGTAGTTAATAAATAGCGGGGAATCCGTTGCTGAAAAAACCGTAACTCGGGGTCAAGGTGGCCAGATTGGGAACAAACAATTTGAATTGGTTGGTCTGGTTTACCCCATTCCCGCCGGGCCTGGATGAGGGTTTCCCGTTGGATGCGCATGGCAGTTCCCCCCGCCCTTAAGGTGCCGGCCCCAAACAACACCGCATCGGCCTGGGCGACTAGTTCTTCTAAATGCTCGTAATCGTGGGTAGAGCCAAACAACTGATTCGGGCTTTGGGCCGAGGCAATTTTCCCATCTAAACTCATCGCTAAAATCACCGTGGCCCAGGGGCGGGATTGGCACATGACAAATATTCGTCCCACTATCTAAAAGTTAGACTCGGCCTATTGCGTTGACTCCATTTTCCTTGCGAGAACTCCCTCATGTCTAGTGCTGTGCGCCAGGCCCAACCGCCCTTAGAGTATTTACCACCCACCTACAATCCCATTGTCCGCTGGGGGTTTGCCCAACTGCTCCCGGCCTGGATGCACTGGCAAATGGGCTTACACAAAATTGAAGGGGTGCATTTAGAGCGGTTAGTTGCAGCCTATCAGGAATTTCAAGCTGGCCGGGTACGCATTCTCCTGGCCTTCCGTCATCCGAGTACCGATGATCCGCTCTGCATGGGCTATCTCCTCTGGCATTTAGTCCCAAAAGAGGCCAAAAAGATGGGGGTATCGCTTCAATCTCCGGTGCATAGTTATTTTCTCTACGATCGCGGGATTCCTCTCTGGGCAGGAGATGGAGTGGGTTGGTTGTTTGGGCAGTTGGGTGGCAGTTCGATCATGCGCGGCAAACTCGATACCCAGGCCCTGCGCTCTGCCCGCGAATTATTGGTTAGAGGTAAATTTCCCCTGGCCGCGGCCCCGGAAGGTGCCACCAACAACCACAGCGAACTCGTCAGTCCCCTCGAGCCTGGCATTGCCCAAATGGGATTCTGGTGTTTAGAAGACTTAAATAAGGTCGGGCGGCTGGAGGATGTTTTAATTATTCCCATCGGAATTCATTATTCCCTCGTCAAACCCAGTTGGTATAAGTTAGGGCAAATTCTCACCCAACTGGAAACCCAATCTGGTTGTCTTGTCCCGCCCCAGGCCAATGATCTAGAGAGCCTTTATGAGCGTCTTTTCCATCTTGCGAATCACTTGCTGGGGATTATTGAAAACTTTTATGTGGCCTCCTACCGACTCAAGTTGCCCGACTTACCGCCCAGCGATGGTGCGAATCATGCCTTGGCTAGCCGCCTCAAACGCCTTTTAGATCTTGTCTTGCAAGTGGCTGAAGAGTTTTTTGCGATTAATCCGTCTGAAAACCTCGTGGATCGCTGTCGGAAAGTCGAACAGGCGGCCTGGGAGCGGATGTTTCGTCAAGATCTAGCGCAGATGTCCCCGGTAGAGCGTGGTTTTGCCAATTGGTTAGCCCAGGAAGCGGAACTCCGACTCCGACATATGCGTTTGGCCGAACGGTTTACTTCAATTACGGGGCAATATGTCCGGGAAAAACCCAGCCCGGATCGCTTTGCTGAAGTCTTGCTCATTCTCTCTCGAACCCTGTGTTGGATTGAGGGGAAACCGCAGCCGGATAGTTTGTTCCTTGGCCCCCGCCGTGTCCGATTAACCGTTGCCCCGGCCATTGCCTTACGAGAGTATTGGCCCCAATATCAACAGGATCGCCGCCAGGCCCGGCAAGTGGTTCAGGAAGTCACAAATAAAATTGCCCAGGCCTACGAGGAGATGATCCAGGCCAATAACCCCTCTATCCCGGATTAGGGCAGCGATTTTGGCTCGAACTTAATGAACTCAAAAAGACCGTGTCAAGGGTTGCGACCCAGAAATTTAATATCATGGGGCAACGGGATCCTGATCTTTTTTGAGTTTTAACACCTCCATGCTGGCTTCTGCTTTACCGGTCGCGCCCACATTTCCCCTGACAGCCATTGTCGGCCAAGAGGCCATTAAACTCGCGCTCCTGTTAGCGGCGGTAGATCCCGGCCTGGGAGGTGTCGTGATTGCGGGCCGGCGGGGGACCGCTAAATCGGTGATGGCCCGGGCGATTCATGCACTCTTACCCCCCATTGAAGTCGTACAAGGCTCCTTGAGTAATTGTGATCCCACGAATCCGGGGGCCTGGGATCAAGACCTGATTGATGACATTAATGCCGGAATGATTGCCTCACCACCTCCAACCGAAATTATCCCGGCTCCCTTTATTCAAATTCCCTTGGGGATTACGGAAGATCGCTTGATTGGGGCGGTGGATGTGACGCAATCCGTGAAAAAAGGGGAAGCCGTCTTTCAACCCGGCCTACTCGCCTCGGCCCATCGCGGGGTGTTGTATGTGGATGAAATTAATCTTCTCGATGACCAAATTGCCAATCTTTTACTGACGGTCTTAACGGAAGGGCGGAATTTAATTGAACGGGAAGGGATTAGTTTTCAGCACCCGTGTCAGCCCCTCTTGCTAGCGACCTACAACCCGGAAGAAGGCCCCCTCCGTCCCCACTTACTGGATCGGATTGCCATTGCCTTAAGTGCCGATGCCGTCCTGGGCCTGGATGAGCGGGTACAAGCGGTGGATCAAGCGACCAATTTTGCCAATTCCCCCCAGGCCTTTGTCAGTCAATACGGCGCGGAACTGGCAGACCTGCAAACCCAAATTATTCTGGCCCGAGAGTGGCTGAAAGATGTCAAAATTCAACGCCAACAAATTGCCTATCTCGTCACCGAAGCGATCCGGGGTGGGGTGCAAGGGCATCGGGCCGAGTTGTTTGCTGTCCGAGTCGCTAAAGCTCATGCGGCATTGAATGGCCGTTCGGAAGTCATTGCTGAAGATCTCCGCCGGGCCGTGGAATTGGTAATTGTCCCGCGGGCTACCTTAATTGATACCCCCCCGGATCAGCCCGCACCGCCGCCACCACCACCCCAAAACCAGGCCGAGGATCAAGAGGAACCAGACCCAGAAGACGAGGATGAACCGGAAGATCACGAAGAACAACAGGCTGAGCCACCCAGTATCCCGGAAGAGTTTGTCTTTGAGGCGGAAGGGGTGATTCTGGATGAGTCGGTGTTGTATTTTGCCCAATCCACCCAACGCCAGGGGAAATCCGGCAGCCGTAGTTTAATCTATTCCCAGGATCGGGGGCGGTATGTCCGGCCCATGTTACCCAAAGGACGGGGCGGGCGAATTGCTGTCGATGCCACCTTGCGAACCGCTGCTCCCTATCAAAAATCCCGGCGGGCCAAACAACCCAATCGGCGGGTGATTGTTGAGTCTGGGGATGTCCGGATTAAACGGTTGGCGCGCAAATCCGGGGCCTTAATTGTCTTTGTGGTGGATGCATCTGGCTCGATGGCCCTAAACCGGATGAATGCCGCCAAGGGAGCTGTTTTGAGACTTTTAACCCAGGCCTACCAAAATCGGGACATGATTGCCTTAATTCCCTTCCGCGGTGACCAGGCCGATGTGTTATTACCGCCCACCCGCTCGATTGAAGCCGCCCGCCGGAGACTAGAAACACTGCCCTGTGGGGGAGGATCGCCCTTAGCCCATGGCTTGACCCAGGCCGTCCGAGTCGGACTCAACGCGCAACAGTCGGGAGATGTCGGCCAGGTGATGATTGTGGCGATTACCGATGGGCGGGGCAATATTCCCTTAGCGAAATCCCTCGGTGAACCCATCCCGGAAGGCGAAAAACCAGACATCAAAGCCGAGTTGCTGGAGATTGCCGGGAAAATCCGGGGCCTGGGCTTGAAACTGCTGGTGGTGGATACGGAAAATAAATTTATCTCCACCGGATTTGGCAAGGAACTGGCTGCCCAGGCCGGGGGGAAATATTACCACCTCCCGAAAGCCACGGATCAAGCCATTGCTGCGGTCACCCAAAACGCGCTGAATTTCTAGGCCTTGTCAGTCAGAATCACTCTGATAGAATGGGCAATAGGTTTGACTGCGGCGTTGGTGACTGCCAATATCGTTTTTTGATCTATAACTTAAAACAACGGGAGCCAAATCCATTGGTGGCAGTACACTGGTCTGAGTTACCAGAAACTTTAAACCGATGCCAGCGTTCCCACCTGGTTAATTCCAGGTCATAAACTGCGGTAAAACGGCGTTGTGGTTAACCTATTTTCACGCTTGCCTGGCGATTTTATCAGTTGCTTATCAGATTTAGAGCCATTTCTAAAGAGTGATTCTTGCTTAAATTGAATATTCCAAAAGCCAGGTAACGCTGGCACCTATTATTAATCTAGCTAGAATATCAACCCTAAACGTGTCCATCCGAGACATTCGCAATGGCCCCTGCTGCCCTCGAACGCCAGGCTTTAGTTATCACATCAATTGGCAATTTCTGCTTATCCCTGCTGGGGATTGGGTTTTCCCTTTATGTTAATTCTGATTCAGTTCTCTTAGATGCGTTTTTTAATGTCATCAGTTTTGTCATGTCATTGGGGACATTGTGGATTGCCTGGCTCTTACATCAACCGGAAAATCGTTGGTTCCAATTTGGTTATGTGGGTTTTGTGCCTCTGACTAATGTGATCAAAGGGCTGCTCGTGACCCTCGTTTCCTTATTTGCTGGGATTGATTCGGTGCAAGCAATTTTGGACGGCGGCCGGGACGCAAATTCAACGTTGGTGATTCTTTATGCCATCATTGCTGCAACTAGTTGTTTAATCGTCGCTGTCTATCAATTTCAGGTCAATAAAAAGGTAAATTCACCCCTAGTTCGCGTTGATGCGGTTAATTGGTTAGTGAACGGATTAATTAGTCTCAGTGTTGGGCTAACATTTGGCCTGGTGCTTGTGATTAAAGATACGGCCTGGGCTGGTTTCATTCCCTATGCTGACCCGACGTTAGTGATTATTTTAGTGGTATTCTCCTTTCCCATCCCTGCTAAAACCATTGTCACCAGTATTCATCAGCTTCTCCTCGGTGCACCCCATCCAGAAACTCAAGCGCAATTTCGATTACTCCTGAGTCCTGTTGTTGAAACCCTACCCTATAAAAAAGTTTGGCTGCGATCGGCGCAAGTTGGCGATATGGTCTATCTCCATTTTTATTGGTTAATTGACCTAACTAGTGGTAGTTTTCCAGTAGCTGAGCAAGACCAGATTCGGCAACAGATTAAAACGATGGGCAACCAAACTTGGCCAGGCCTGGAAGTTGATATTATTTTTACCCAAGACTCGGATTATGCCCACAATGTTAATTCAGAGCTATTCCTTTGTTGGTCTAAATCTACTTAACGCGGGTGACATTTCGGAAAAACTCAAGATGGTTCATGCAGACATCAGTGTATGCCACTCTATATATTTATTTCTGCTAAGACTGCAATGCCTAAAACTACTAACCGTAATGGTTTTCAGTATTTTCGTGTTTCATTTCTAAGCCAAATAACTATACTTTGTTATTTTTGACCTTTAACATTGACCAACCCTGTTGGGTTTTTATAAAAATTCATCACAATTAATGATTCTCTCAAAATGTTTGGCAAATGAGGGGCTAGGCTGAGAATAGTTTAGTCTATAAAAAGATAAAGTTATTAACTGTGGAGAATAACTATGGGCCTGGTTACCAGACGGAATTTACTTGGGTTTAGCTCCGGGATGATTGGGGTTGGACTCCAGGCCCAGTTCAGTCAGCCAGCCCAGGCCAATGTGAGTAAGATTCCCTACGAGCAATTAACCCCAGATTTAGCCCGCCAGCGGTTAGTAGCCGGAAACCAGAGATTTGTTCAAAAGAAACGGGAAAACCCAAATCAAACCCTGGCGCGGTTACAGGAAGTTGCCCTCGGACAAAAACCATTTGCAGCGATTTTAGGCTGTGCTGATTCCCGTGTCCCGACTGAAATTATCTTTGACCAAGGCCTGGGGGACTTATTTGTCTGTCGCGTCGCGGGGAACATTTCATCGCCTGAAGAGATTGGCAGCTTGGAGTTTGGCAGTGCCGTGCTGGGGGCAAAAATCATCATGGTCTTGGGACATGGTAACTGTGGAGCCGTGCAAGCAACCCTGGATAATGCTGAGGTGCCCGGAAAAATTGGCAATATTTTGAATGCGATTCGTCCGGCCTTAGCTGAATTGCCCCAGCCGCCTGCAACCACTCTCGAACAAGCCACCATTGCCAATGTCCGTTATCAAATGAGCCGCTTAAAAGGTTCACCAGTCTTGCAAGAGCTAGTTCAAAAGAAACAAATGATGATTGTTGGGGGCTACTACGAAATACAAACGGGTCGGGTTCAATTAATTGATTAGACTAAGGTTGAGTCAGTTTGAGGGCTTGTTATGACATCTGCCTTGGCCTGGACAATCCATGACCTTGATGCAATGCCGGATGATGGGGGGTGGACGCGTCATGAAATTATTGATGGAGAACTCTATGTGACTCGGGCCCCGCATATTTTTCATCAAGACACCAGTGGCTTAATTTATGCCGCCCTCCTGGCCTGGTCACAGCAATCTCAACTGGGCAAACCCTTTCTCACTCCTGGGGTGATTTTTTCCCCGACTGATGCCGTAATTCCAGATGTGGCCTGGGTGAGTCAAACTCGCTTAGCGACGGGTGTGGATGATGCCGGACATTTTACAGTAGCCCCGGACTTAATTGTGGAAGTTCTCTCGCCTGGGGATGTAAACGAGCAGCGGGATCGGGAATTCAAACGGAAGCTCTATTCTCGCTATGGCGTGCAAGAGTATTGGGTCGTGAGTTGGCAGCGACAAACGGTAGAAATCTATCAGCGCCAGGAAGCCCAATTAACCCGAATCCGAACGCTTTTGCCCCATGACCATTTGACTTCACCCTTATTGCCGGGTTTTGGGGTGGATGTCGCCCAACTGTTTAGCTAATTGACCTGATGAAACCTGTTACAGCCCTGAAGCACTATTTTGGCTATGACGAATTTCGTCCGGGGCAAGCAGAACTGATTGCAGCAACCTTGAATCATCAAGATGTTCTGGGAATTCTGCCCACGGGTGGGGGAAAGTCTCTCTGCTTTCAGTTGCCAGCCATTCTCACACCAGGCCTAACAATTGTGGTTTCTCCGCTTATTGCCTTGATGCTGGATCAGGTCGTGGCGCTACAAAACAATGGCATTGGCGCAACCTTTCTCAATAGCACCCTTTCCCCGGCTGAGACAGCCCAGCGGCTCCAGGCCATCAAAGCAGGGAGGATCAAACTTTTGTATGTAGCTCCCGAACGCTTAATGACGGATGGCTTTCTTGGGTTGCTCTCCAATGTGGCTCAATCCTTTGGCCTGGCGGGGTTTGTTGTGGATGAAGCCCACTGTGTCTCGGAGTGGGGCCATGATTTTCGCCCTGAGTATCGCCAGTTATCGGTCTTACGCACTCACTTTCCCCAGGTTCCGATGATGGCCCTAACTGCCACGGCGACTGAACGAGTGCGATTGGATATTTGTAGTCAACTCTCCTTACGCCAGCCTTTCATTTATATCGGCAGTTTTAACCGTACAAATCTTTATTACGAAGTCGTGAGCAAGGGCAAAGGAAAAGCCTCTACATCAGAGCTGGTAAAGCGGATTAAGGTTCTGGATGGTTCCGGGATTATCTATTGCATGACGCGTAAGCAGGTGGAGCGTTTAGCTGAAGATTTATGTCAAGCAGGAATTGCCGCATTGCCCTATCACGCCGGCCTGGACTCGCAAGTGCGACATCACAACCAAGACCGCTTTATTCGGGATGATGTGCAGGTTATGGTCGCGACGTTGGCCTTCGGCATGGGAATTAACAAAACCCTGACCTGATTTTATACCAAAATCTTGAAACCCTTGCAGATTAGCCCAAACACCATATCTAACAATGGTTATAGTATCTAGGCAAAATACAATAGGTCTTAATACGCCCTAATATTGCTTAATGCACCGTTTTATTTAGGCTAAATTTTAGGCTAATGGAAATTTCTAGTCGGATTAATCAGGCCAACGGACGACTCAAAGCGGCCAAAGTTAGTCTAAGGATTGAGCAGTCCGGGGATAGATTGTGTATTCGGGGAACCTTACCGCCTAAGCCTGGGACTGCTAAGACTAAACCGCACCAACAGCGGATCTATTTAGGGCTACCGGCCAACCCATTAGGAATTTCTGAGGCGGAAAAACAGGCCCGGAAAATCGGGGCCTTACTAGCCTGCAAAGATTTCGATTGGCAAAAAATTGCTCCCAGGCCCCAAGTCAGGTTAACCGTTGGCCACTGGATCGAGAAATTACAACAGGACTATTTCAACACCAGGGCGCGTAACCGTACTACAGAGAAAACCTGGAACCACGACTACTTTGGAAGGTTGCGTAAGTTGCCCCAAGAAGCCGAGTTAACCCCAGACTTACTGAAGAACCACGCCCTCAAAATTCCCCCAGACACCCACGCGAGGCTGAGATTTTGCATGGCCGCCACCGCCCTGGCCAGGGTTGCTGGAATTGAGATTGACCTTAAGCCTTATCGGGGTAGTTACTCTTCTGCGAAGGTTAAACGGCGGGATGTTCCAGACGATCAGCTGATCCAGCGGGTTTACTTCCAAATCACAAACCCCCAATGGCGTTGGATCTACGCGGTCCTTGCCACTTACGGCCTTAGACCCCACGAAGCCTTTAGGCTAGGCGAGTTTCTCGGGACTATTGCCCAGGTGGGGGAAAATACTAAAACAGGTTATCGAAAGGTTTGGCCCTGCTATCCAGAATGGTTTGATTTATTTGATTGTGGGAACGTCAACCCGCCACAGCTAAATTTAGAGCGGGAAAACTCGGTTATTGGGACTGGGGTTAGCCGCTGGTTTGCCCGGAACGGTATTCCGTTTCTGCCCTACGATTTACGCCACGCCTGGGCCATCCGCACCCTTGAGTTTGGGCTAGATATTACCCTTGCCGCTCAACAGATGGGCCATAGCGTTCAGATTCACTCAAACACATATCACCAGTGGATCAGCGACAAAACTCATCAGCGGGCCTATGAAGCACTGATGCTCAGGCCGGATCGCCCCAGGCCACCCCAGTCCTAATTAATTTGTGTGAAAAGTCTGCTAGCAGGTTTCCAAGGTAGGAAAAATATCAGCAGACGGTAAATTCCTAATTAATTTGTGAGAAGTAGGCCAGCAAGTTTTCCAAGTTCCAACGGTAGCAGGCCCGCTTGGCCTGACTGTTGCTGATGTTGATCCAATGCCTGCCCCGTTCCAATTCCGGCATCAAAGACAACAGGGTTTTTGGCCGTATGCCCAGAACTTGAGCCGCCGCCGCCGTTGATAACCACTCAGGGCGATTTTTCCGGGCTGACTGTTTCTTAGCCATTGATCGGCCCCTCCCATTTAGCCAAATCAGTCAACAGAATCTGCAAGGAACCACGCTCAGAGGTATCTCTGGGCTTAACGATCGCATACTTCCCTTGAATTGCTGCAACCGTGAAAAATTCCCGCAACTTGTGGAACGTTGCCAAGGGTAACGTGTCCTGCCCAATCCAGGAATTTGATCGACAACCAAAGGGACGATCAGAACGGGGAAAGTCTGCTACCCTCACCCGTGCCGATGCCATGATCAGCACCAAATCCCCCGGTTTAATTTTCTCTGGCCCTTCTTCCGTAGATACAGTCTGTAAAAACGTGTTTTTTACTGTAACACTGTAACAACTTGGCTCTAAGCCTTGATGTGTCGGGGTTTCTGCTGTTACAGAAGTTGTTACACTTGTTTGATCAGATTTTTCAAAATTAGACTGTAAGTCAGTCTGGGCAAGGGTTGCAGTAGTCGCCTCGCTGTTGTTACAGTAGTTTTCACCTTTCTGGCTTGTTGGTGTTACAGTTGTCGGATTTACTGTAACAACTTCTGTAACACCCTGGAAATCTTTACCAGTGGGGGCTGTAGGGTTTCCAGAATTTTCATGATTTTTAACTGTAACATTAACTGTAACACCCTCAACAGTCAGCGGGGTAAGGGGTTCAGGGTTGCTGTTACAGTTGTTGCCCTGATTTTGGGGTAAATCCTCAGACTTTAGCCAAATGCGCTTAAGTTTGCCCTCAACTCGCTTAACTTTCTGGGCATAGCCAAACCGTTTGAGGATTTCATTGACCCGGTGTTGTTGCTTGCGATCCTGTAACGCCAGGTCAATGCCAATGCAATCCTGCAAAATTTCCGTAGTTGTGCAGCCATTGTGATCCTCTAAATGCCGGAAAATCGCTTCATCCCACACATCATCAGTCGTGAAATCCTCCCTGGAAACATTGGCCAATTCTTCCTCCTCATGTGTCAGCTTGAATATTTCCCCGGCCCGGTAGGCCTGGACTGCCGCCGCCCAAATCTGATCACGCTCTTGGGTTAATAGGTCAGTGTCAATCATTTTTTTAACCGGGATAACCCAGTAACGGCGGTTCCCTGTGGAGTCCTTGAGAATATCGGTTTCGTTGGTAGTCCCAACAATCACTGACCGCCTGGGCATCCTCTCCACTACCCGACCATAGGGCCGCCGGAGTGAATCACTGGCACAGGTGAGGAAAGCCTTAACCGCTGCCATCTCCTTTCTCTTAAACACGGTTTCCAGTTCGGCCCACTCCACGAACCAAACCCGATGCAGCTTTAGAACCTCGTCTTTATCCCCCATGGCCCCCATTGAGTCATCAAACCAATCTGAACCGGCCAGGTATCGAAAAAATGTCGATTTTCGGTAGCCCTGTGGGCCACTGAGAAATAGGACGTTATCAACTTTCACCCCAGGCCGGTAAATCCGGGCCACGGCTGCGATCAAGAATTTTTTCACCATTACCTGATGAATCGGATCATCACTGCCAAAGTAGCGGCTGGCCAGGCCCTCCAAAATTTGGGGATCCGCTTGGGTTGCTGCTACCCCGTCTAAATAATCCATCACGGGATTGTATTGATTGGCCCGGCCAATGGCTGATGCAATTGCCTCCAGGTCTTGCAGTGAGGTTTCAATATTGTGCCGTTTGGCGATGATTAGCCTCAGTTCTGAAACATCACAGGGCCGCCCGTCTAACTCCAATTCATTGGTTAAGGTGTTGAGCCTGATCCGTTTTCCCAGTACCGTCTCACATTGATCCAAGCGGTAAGCCAATTTACACGGCGGCCCCCCCAGGCTCTCATCTCCAAAATCCGGTTCTCCGATGGACAGTTCTAACCGATGGTGGGCCTGTCGAATCGCCTCCTCAATTTCTTGCCTGGCAATGTCCCCTAGATCGTAATCAAATTCCGGTTCCTCCTCGGCCTGCTGCTCATCTTTTAAGTGTTTCCAATAGTCGGTAATATCCCCCTTAGTTGGCATCTCGGCCCAAATATCCAAGGGTTCCAAAACCAGGGTAGGCACGACAAAATTACACGCTGTCCTCAGCTTTTCCGCCGCCGCCGCCCCCGTCTCATCATGGTCTGGCCAGATGACAAATAGGCTTGGTTTGTACTCTAAATCAGCTAACCAATCGCGCACCTGGGCGATGGCCGTTCCTTCCCCCCCCTGGTTTGTGATCGCAGTCAGGCCAATCTCTCGGGCCGTCTCTACCGCCTGTTCACCCGCCACATAAAAGAGAACATTCACACCGCCATATTCGATTGATTCTTTTGCCTCAGACTCACGATAGAGGGGCCATGGATCAATCCCCTTTCCCTCAACCCACCAAGGTTTTACCCCTGACTCCTTCATTCCCTCGGTAGGGGTTGCCAAATGCCATGGGCGAATTTCCTTAGTTTTGCCGTCATAGGCCGGCCGCCGATCAAACCATTGCTTCCTAACCACTTTCCCGAAATCTTCCCTAGTCACTGGGTCAGGGTAGAGATACTCAATCTGGTATTCACACCCATCTATGGCGTTAGGGTTAATGTTTTCCCACTGAGGAATGTCGGCTTGTGGGGTTGGGTCAACTCGTAGGGGTAACACGTCTCCCAGGTTGATCCGTTGCTTTTTTGACTCAATCCGGGCAAAGATGCCCCTCCCGTCCTTACTCTCTCCAGTTTTGCGGTAGCCGTCCGGTGGCTCATGAATCCGACCGCAGATAAACGCGTCTTCTGACAGGTGAAAACACCAGTCTGTTTTGCCACACCCCGGACAGGGCATGGCTCTGGATACAGATTGACCCATTTCTTAACTCCAAAATTTAGACAAAAAAAGCCCCTGGTTAGGGGCCATAAGTTGCTCTCTACTCAATAATTTCGGCCTGTAAAATCTCGCAATCTAGCTGTTTTTGTAGCCACGAATCCACCTGTTTTTCGAGGTGAATTGATTCGGCCAAAGCCCCCTTAGTGCGGGTTCTGAAATACCGCCGCTGGGCCTCTCGCATCTGGTGAACAGTGGTGATGAATTGCTCAATTTCCTGGATCAAGTCAGTTTCCATAGTTTGACCTCATCTGTTTTCTTGGAAACAAGCTTCAGCAATTCGGGATTATTCCAGGTTTTCCGACTTCCCCACTGAACCCTAATTTTTCCCGTTTTACGGCATGGGGCGGAACATACAAAGCCAGTTTTACCAGGCCTTTCAATCCTCACAACTTTATCGCCATAACCAAACTCGTTAGCCATACATCACCTCTTGTTTAATCACTGAGTTAAAAGGTTGTTGCACCACCGACCCGTCTGGCATCTCCAGGAACCGCCGGCCGTCATTGACAACTAACTCACGCCGCTGCACACCATCAGGCCAGGCCACTAACCTCCATCCGATCACCTGAGAAGGCCTAACTCCAGCCTTGCGGCAAAAAGTCTCAAAACAAACCTTAGTCATGATCACTGGATACCCCCACCAACTCGACAGACCCATCCGAGGCAGTGCGATAAATCAAGCCATTTCTGAGAGTTACTAGGGTTGTGTACCCTCCGCTTTCAAGGGTGAAAATCTTGAGCAGCTTTATTTCGGTGATCGGGATGCCCAATAGGGAAATGATCTGGGAGATACTCATGATTCCCTCTCCCGTGGCTTGAGTTGTCCCACTGGATAAATATCAAGGACTTCCCGACCAGGGTTAAGAACGTCATCGTCATCCCAAAGCATCCACGAACAAACCTTGATAAGTTGAACCCCTACCTTGGTGTTTTTCGCCTTGCTCACCACCACACCGGGATTCCCCTCTGGTGTCCAAACCAGATCGCCTTCTTTTAGTTCTGGGAGCATGGCTGAGATTCCTCTCTAGTTTTTTCGCGCTTCAAATATTCGTTAAGGGCAGAAGTAATAATCTCGCTAACTGTCTTGCGGCTTTTAGCAGACTCCACGCGCAATTTAGTGGCTAGTTTCGGATCCACATGAGCGGTGATTCTTTCTTTCGTAATGGTTTTCACACAAATCACTGAATACTACAGAAAAAAGTCTAAAAGGTGATTTGTGGAATTGTCAATGGTTTTTACAGTTAAACTAAGTGATTTGTATAATTGTCAATATCCACGATGCAGAAAATAAATGGACACAAAGGCTAGGCAAAGGCTGTCCACGATTGTGGAGAGTGGCTGTGAAAGGTATGGGCAGCGCGGCTACGCTCGCAAGTTGGGAGTTTCCCAAAATGCTGTTATCGGCTGGCTTGAGTGTAGGTCAGTTCCTACGGCCGAAAACTTGCGCTTAATCGCCTCTGAAGCTGGCTACACTCTCGATGAATTTATGGATTATCTGGGATCGGCTCAAAAGAGCATTAACCCATCAGAGTTTGATGCTTTTCTAAAGCAAATGCGAAAAATGGATCGTGAGCAGGTCAAGAAACTTGCTCAAGTCGCAGTTGATTTACTAGCTGCAAGCTAAGGCAGGATGAGCAATGCGCTGGCCCCGTTGGTTTCCCTACCCTGTCAACTGGCTAAGGTCAGCCTTGGCCTTGTTTTTTGTGGTGGTGGTGTTCTTTGCCTTAATTCCCACCAGTTACTTTGGTGTTTTGATTGCTGATGCTGTCAAACATCCCGCCCCGTTAGCCATTAGTACATTGGTCGGGCTGCTCATCCCTATTTTTTTCCTAGCCATCGTTCATAAGTCGCTATTCCGCCGCAACGTCCCTGGCTGGTTTCCCCGGTGGTCATCCTGGTATGAGGGAACAGCGATCATCGTGGGTAGTGTCCTCAGTTTCTTTGTGATGATGCCCTTTGCCGCTGGTTCTTGTGGTCACTATTACCGTTATTGCACCGATCAGGAAATCGGGATAATCCTCACCATTGGGCTAGTGTTTGGGGCCTTCTTTTTTCAGACCGAATATCTAATCCGTGATGCCATCGGCAATAGAAGGAAACCTAAAACTGCCCCAGGCCTGGCCGCCACCCCGGTTGATCCAGTGCAACAAACACCCGAACAACCGGCCCCAGGTGTTGAGCCACCCAAAAAACTACAAAGCAATTCTATTTTGTCTGAGCTAGAGCGACTCAAGAAAGAGTTGGGACGCTAATCCAAGCGTTCGTGAAAGGGGCGGTCACACAGTCAAGGGCCAGGCCTGATCCGATGCACCCAGGCCCCCGGCCGGGCCGGTTCAAACTGTCCAGAGCGGTAAAGGTTATAGGCGTGTCCAGTGGACTGCCCAGCAACACAGGCCGCATAGATTCCAAGACTTGAGTAGAAACCGTCATAAAACTCAGCCCCCGGCAAATACCGCCAGGCCCGAAAATCGAACTCTGCCCAAGGGTCTTTGACGCTAAACCTAACCCCCAGCGTCTGGAGGTCAAGCTCCACAGCATCCAAACAGATAACATGACCGCTGCCAGTAAACCAGCCATGGGTGATCAGGAACTCCCCGGCCTGCAGCCACTGGGACATTTGGTTAACTGAAGCGGCCAGTTCAAAGGAATAGCGGTTGCCGATACGGGACTGAAGGAACCGCCCCATGTTCGCCGGTGAACCAGCCGGGCCATTAGCAACTAAATCCCGTCTGACTTGGGGAATGTGAAGCCGATTCATCCCCAACGCCATGGCCACACAGGCAGATTGGCACGTCACCGCATCCGGTTGGGATAGATTCGTGGCTTTAACTTTAGACTGAAACAATTTTCTATTCACTTACGACAGCCTCTCTTGTCTCGCAAATGTTTGCATTAGTCTGGGGAATCAAATCAGGTAGTAAAGACTTAGATATTGGATTATTCAGCCCAAGGGTAACAGCAACTAATACCGTAATTAATTGGAACTGTTTCTTATCCGAATCTTCAAGGCTGCTAATTCTGGAAGTTATACCCTGCACTTGCCCGATTAACTCGCCGATTTTCACCGTGAGCAATTGGCACAAATCGTTATTATTGTTATCGTTATTGCCCATCTTAGGGAGTCCAGATTAACTGCTCTTGACTATTCTCAGATTCAAGCTCTAGTATCGCCTCGGCTAATTCAATTTCACTATCATCTGAATCATCATCTTTGAGTATTGCCTGGGCTAACTCTAAATCAGTATCATAGTGATTAAAAATTTCGCCATTTGGTAATACTTCCAAATCACTATAAGTTAATTCGGTAGGTTCTACTAAATCAACTAAAAAAGCATTTTCCCCAATTTCCCCAAATTCGTAAACACCGTCCTTAAATAAGGATTGAGTTTTAGTTAATTTCGATGCATCAAACTTTTCATTAAAAAGATAATCAGTAAATTCCACTATTGGATTCTCCTAATCTCAATCGGTATTCTCAAGCCATGCAATTTAGTTAATTTGCGCTTTTGAAATTTGAGGTCAACTATATTATCAGGACTTTCAGGTATCTTCAAGATTCTAGATTCTGAAGTGTTCCAGAAAAACCTGGAAATATAATCACCATTTGTTAAAGCAGTGATTAGTATATCCTCAAACTTAGCAAAACTACTTAGCCTAACAAAAGAATCACTAGGATAATCTTTAACAATTTTGGGTAAATTGTAGAGATAAATCCTAGTAATAGTTTGCATTGACTAAACCGCATTATCAGGCTTAACTTCTTTCTCGCTGGCTTCGTTCTCAGGTTTTTTCCGGGATACTGCGGTTTTGCTGTTTTTGGTTAGCACAAAGGTTTGACCCCCACGACTCTTAAACGCACCTGTGCCAGTAAATCGACACATATTAGTCGCCATTTTTGCAAAACTCAATCCTGTAGGAATACCCAATTGAGAGAATCGACAATCACTAGCAGATAAGGTGAATTTGATCAAAGCTTCGTAGTCTTTAGTTCCTACAGCCCTGATATGCTCGGAAAACCTATCCTGAATCTTGGGAGTCCAAAGATAAATTCTTGCTTTTGGATTCTTGACCGTGCCAGGATTGATTTTCGGCTGTACCGAGGCAATTGAGCCATTGCCGGTTTTAGTCGGTACTTTAGTTTTAAGCAGATAAGCGTTAGGGTAAACCAAATTCTTTTCCCGCAACGCAACCCTATCAACAGTTCCCTGCATCACATAACTGTACAGGTTTTTGGTTTTTACTTCCTTACCACTCCCAGCCCGCTTTTTAGGGACTTTAAGGCGATAAGCCCCCCACAGAACAGACCGTTTCTTGTGAACTTCAGACATTTTGCAGTACCAGAATAAATGAATAATCAGGCCCAGAAATAGCCCAGGCCATAAAAATCAAGTCATCAACCGAGGGGAAGTTAAGTTAGATAAGCACTTGCGGCAATTGACATAGAGTTGCCAGTACCAGATAAGACAATCGGCAAAGTGATGTTCACAGTTGCGGTCAGTGCTTCCAAGTCAATAGCGATTCCGATATTGTTGGGCCGGGTTTCTTCGGGAATTGCCAATTCAAGTTCCTGAATCTCACGGGCAAGTTCTAATACTTGACCTTCAATCGTACTGGCAGTGGTAGTAAAGGCAGCAGCCATAAGTTGTAGTCTCAAAACACTATGGCTTGAGATTACAGTGACACCCTGATTCTGTAACGTTACAACCGAGTAGAGTGGCTGGACTTAAGGCTAGCCAACGTGACTGGAGTCGTTTTTTGGCAGATTTTTAGTACAGAATATCTTAAGATTTCAGCCCTGAAAGGCTTAATTTTCGTTAGATTCTGTCACAAATTTGTGACACTTTTTAGTGCTATTGCAAGTGGGGGTAATTTTTGAGCTTGCTATTGAATAGGGCTAATAAGTTGCTATCGTCAATTGCCCCTACTAGAAGAACCTGATCCAATAATTTGTGTAGCTCTATCCAGTCAGGATTATTAAATACCCTGATTGTCTTTGTTTTTAGTCTCTTTTTGTTATCCATTGTCCTGCTACCAGTTTCTCTTTATTTTTTAGTATTGCTCGGTAAGGAGTAACTAACCCCTTATAACCCCTGTAAGTAGTATCTTCGTAAATTGTTACTTGAGGATACCTTAAGACATCGTTATCTATGTGAGATTTTGCGAAATTCCAAATTCTTTGGCACTCAGATTTACTTGACGCATTGCAGATAAATTTAGAGTTGTCATCAAGTGTCACAACGATACACCACTCACCTTTATCAAAGCTAGGAAATACAATATTTTCACTTGCATTTACCTTTTTATTCCAGTGGGGTATTGTAAGACTATACTGTGATTTATGCCCTGATTGCCCACGATAGATAACCTGCAATTGCGGGATAAACGTATATTTCCGCATAAATCCTGCGGGTATAACCTGATTCTGTTGCTCTAATAATTGAGAGTTAGTAATTGCCTGGGTTATTGCGGGTTTAACTAATTGAGTAGGCCCAAATAAATAGACGGTTTGCTTTTCGTACTCCCTATTAGGTGTAACTTGCACTACGGTATCAGGCCCTAAAACTGATTCAGTGGCTTGTTTCGAGGATATGTAACTGTCTAATGCACCACCGATGATAATGATTGCCTCTTGGCAGCCGTCACCCAGTTCCTCAAAAAATTCCTCAGCAAAGGCTTGTGCCTCTGGAGATTGGATCGTGTTTATTTTTTCTTCCAAAGCCCTTGCAAAACTCCAATGCCTTTTGCTGTTTTCCTGTTCATTGTACAAATCCCAGTTGATAGAGCCAGGGTAAACCTTGTTTAGGGCTGTAGCAAAACCCCGTTGCTGCAATTTGATTAGGTTTCTACTGGATTGCCAGGCTCTTAACCAGGCTACTTCTAAAGCACTGGATGCTGCGCTAGAAAAAAGCCCGTAAAGAGACGCAAGGGTATCCTCAAAGGCCTCTTCACCGACCCTCGACAGAGCATATCTTGCTGCTGTGGGGCTAAACACTCCAATAGCTGCACTTGCCCCTACTCCGCAAACCGTATAGCCTACAGCCTGACCTAATAAACCGCCTAATTGTCCTGCTAATTGTGTTCTGTAGCTCTGCTCTATCTGCTCGATTTCTTTATTAGTTATATTCCAATTGAAATTCCAGAGATAACCGGATACGTTAACAATGCTTTGAGCTATTGTTTGAAAACTCCAAGAAAATAACCCTAAGACTGGCATTAGAGTTTTAGCTAATCCCTTGAGAAAGCCAATAATGCCCCCACCGTTATCGTCCTTGGCTTTACCTAACGCCCCTAAAATTCCGTTTTTGCCGTTTACTGAAAGTGATTTATATTTCTGTTTAATTTCACTAAAAAGAATTTGTTCATCTATAAACTTAGATTTAAGTTGAGATAAAGCTATTGCTGCAACTTTAGGTAAAGCCATTATTTTTTCTCATCCTTTGGTATATCTTTCTTAATTAACTTGGGACGTTGAGACTTTTCTAATCCGTAGGGTTTATTATCTTTGTCAAATTTGCCGGGATACCCGTCTTCTACTGCCTCCTTAAATTGCTCCCATTCTTCTTCTAATTGTTCTTCTGTTTTATCTCCTAGCCCTAATTGCCCTTTAATTAATTTTTTGAATCCGTCAAGATTTTTAGGTAATTTCTGGGTTAATGCACCCCTAATGATTGATGCCGCCATTAATAGAGTTGTTAGGGTTGTTTGCAGGGTCTCTTTGCCGCTGTATTTATAAATTACTATTTCAGGCTCACTTGATTCTAAAAACTTGTCAATACCAAAGTCTTTATTCTGTTTTTTAGGGTCAGGTATTGTAATTAAATTAAATAGCTTTAATGCTGTTTCCTTGTATTGAATACCTAAATAATCTAATACTGTTTTTAGCAAGTATTGATTAAAGATACTCTCTTTTTTAACTGTGACGGTTTCAACTAAATTCTTGCTTTGCATATTAATTAATGCCTTAAGATAGATGTTCGAGGTCACGTTTTGAGATAATATTTCGGTGACAGCATCAGAGAGTGAATGAATAACAATTTCAGTTTTTTGATTCCCAGATTTAACTAAATCGGTATCCTCAATTTCTAGTTTAGCTTGCCACTTTCCAAAAATCTCATCTAGTTGCTGCAAAAACCATCTTTGATAGTCTTGAGCATCATTTAATTTGATATCTCTGTTTTTTATCTTTCCTTTCGCATCGTCAATTCTATCGACAATTGACTCTTTAATATCTGTTGGGTATTTCCACAGTCCTTGGCGCATATAAAGAGTACTATTGCCTGACAATAGTAATTCAAATATATTTTTGTGTTTTCTAGATTTAGCCTGAAATTGGCTTGTGCTACCTTCGCTATCAACTGTAACAGTATAAGATTCGTCAGCATAAGTCCTAATTAAATTTTCGATGCTTTCGTCATACTCTACTGAATCAGTGAGATTGTTAAAAGTCCATTGAGTATGGCCCAAAATAGCTGCTATTTTTCTAACTAATCGAGCATTAGTTAATGCAATTTCAGCACTTTGGTTAAATAGTTGCACCGCATTGCTGGGCGGTTGAACAACTGATAGTGACTGACTCTTTAGCTGCCTATTACCGTTAGAATCTTCTATCACGTAATCCAGGTTAATAGTTACAGGAATTGGATTTTGAGTATTTTCCTCTTCCAGTCCTTCAATTAATTCAATAATTTGATTCAGAAGGTCAATTACTTCAGTTAAATCCGTTGCTTCGTATTTACAGATTCCACTACCACTACCGCCCCCAGGTGGCTCTACTAAAGTATTTGGCTGTGCTTTAGGATCTTTAAGTGGAGCTTGCGGTTTAATTGGAAAAGTCCTACCTGTTGGCTCTGGAATCGCTGGGCTGGGAACCTGTGGATCGACTGGCTCAGTGGGTAGCTCAGGAAAGGGATAATTCTCGCCACTACCTGAGTAGCCGTAACCGTATCCCATCCCCCCGATTGGGTAGAATCCTTGCCCAGTGGGGTCGCCGCAATCATCAGGCAACCCATCAGTTCTGTTGACATAACTGTTTGTTATGTACGCGTAAGCTAAAGGATTAGGGCCTGAACTACCCCCTAAAGAGACTGATTGAGTTGCGCTTGTAGGCGTGGGTTGATAGTCCAGGTAAACCTGAAACCCGTTAGATTGTTTGTCAATCCGTACTCCCACCAAGCGACCGGTCGCACCGCCGTAAAAAGTACCCGTCTCGTTAGAAGTTCCGTGAATTGGACTTTTATACCCGTAGTTCACCGAGGCAGAAACACTATAACTCGCGTAGCACTGCCCACCTGTAAAAGGTACTGGATTAGCACTTGGGATAGGGGGTGCAGCAGGCACCGGATTATCGGGGAATAAATCAGGAACACCGTATAAATTTCTAAAAAATGCCTTTGCCCCTTCTTTGTTACCAGTGACTGCACCGAGAATAGTCCCGTCTCTTTCTGCCTGTAGCCCCGCCCCAATTCTCCAGGCGGCATCAAACAATCCGCCAACAGTTTTGTCTAGGGCTGGTTTACTGTCAACTACTGGGGTGATTGGCTGTCTGGGTCTGTCCTGCGGCATAAAATAAATACCCTAATTTAATTGTTGAATAATGGTATCTTGATTAAATTCAATTTGCTCAGTGGCAGAGCCATAGATAGATAATGTTTCGTTTTCTGATAGATACCCGTATCCGGTATCTAATAATTTGCAAGCCAATTTAGAATCAGGCGATAATACTGCTGCTCTTTCTCCCCAGAGAGCCTCAATTAAATCAACTGTATAAGGTACTATTCCCGGTCTAAAATCTAGTCTTGCTACTTGAATCCATTGATTACTTGCAAACAATTCAAACAGTATTGTTCTACCTGAATATTCGCCTACGGCTGGGATATTTGGTAAATTTACAACTAAGTTCAAATACTCAATATTACTTGCAACTCTATTACTGGATACTGGAGTTGGGATAGTACCAGGATGATAAAACGTTATCCTGGTATCTTCAGTAGTATCTTTCAATAGTGCCGTAAAGGTTCTGATTGTGTTCATCGTTAAATTACCGCTGAGGTTGAATCTGCTTGTTGCCCACTACCAGGGAAGTCGTTAACAGGATTACCAAATCTATAGATAACAGAATTGTATAGATTATATTTCAAATTCGCACTACCTCCCGTACAGTTACTATTACCAGTGTAAGTCACGTTAGAACCTGTAAAAAAGATTCCCCCGGCATTGCCTCTAATGTGGCTATTGTTGCCTGAGTTAGAATTAGGTCTTGCCATTGTAATAGCTGATGCGTTTCTTCTTTGAAATACACCATTTGCTTCCGCATACAGTTCGTATGCTCGGCTAATTGCAGCAAAGGTAGTATTTCCGTATCTAATCAATCCCCCATTTATAGCTGTTATTCCGATTAAATTTCTGCCTATCCTTAGGTTGTTGTACTCAACATCAGTACCAAACCCATCTACAACTAAATTCCAGGCTATATAGTTATTCCAATTAGTACCCTGTGCCAGATCAGAAGCCAACTCTAGGGTCACACCTTCCAAGTAGTATTTACCCCCTTCAAATGTCAAAATTCTACTGGTACTGTTGATATGCAGTTGATTTATTAAGACGTTAGTTGGATTGTTAGTATCTCCAACGATTCGCAATCTGCCACCATCGAGCATTGAATTGATAAATATCGCCCCGTCATAGGCTCCGGCTGCCAATCTAATCTCTACAGAGTATCCGTTAGGGTCGATTTGCTTGAGTCTATTGGCGATACTTTGTAGCTTTCTTCCGGGATTATTACTGGTCAGCGCGTCATTTGAGTCACTGCCACTGGGAGACAAGTAATAGATTCTGTCACTATTAAGCGTAGTTCTAGTAGTGATTATTGGAGTTGGGGCATTACTCAGTAATTGATTAACAGAACATAATCTGGGCTTGCCATCCGAGCCATAAAACGTGATCTGACTCTCTGAGCCGGGCTGTCCGTCAGGTATTAAACCTTTTTTAATTAAATACATCATTTTAAGGTGACAAGCGAGGAATTTAGTCCGTAATTTAGGCTAGAAAAAATGCAAAAGACCCACAGTAACCTTGGGAGAAAGGTTTTGAGATTTAGGTAAGGGGATTAACAAGCCTGATGTGCGTTTTGTAATTCACTACGATTTACCCCAAACCATTGAAGGTTACTATCAGGAATCGGGACGTGCTGGCCGAGATGGGGAACCCGCCCACTGTATTCTTTACTTCAGCGTGGGAGATATTAAGTCGGCGGAGTGGTTTATTCGACAAAAGAAAGATCCTGTGACTGATGAGCCACTCTTGGCCGAACAACGAATTGCGACGCAACAACTGCGCCAGATTGCTGGATATGCCGATAGTAGTCATTGCCGCCGGACAATATTACTGGGTTATTTTGGTGAATCCTTCAGCGGAAATTGTGGTCAGTGTGATAACTGCCGCTTTCCCCGGCCCCAGCATAATTGGACGATTGAAGCTCAAAAACTCCTATCCTGCGTTGCTCGGACAAAAGAACGCTTTGGCCTGGCTTATATCATTGCCGTGTTACTGGGTAGCAAAGATGAGCGAATTCTCAAAAATCAGCACCACGAACTTTCTACCTATGGCATTGGCCGGGATAAGTCTAAGCAAGACTGGCAAAACTTAGCTCGGTCTTTAGTGCACCAAGGCCTGGTGACGGAATCTAGTGATGGCTATGGGGTTCTCAGCTTAAACAGTCTCAGTTGGTTGGTTTTACGGGGGCAACGCGAGGTATGGCTGACTCAATCCCACCAGGCCCCGCCTGTGTTCAAAACTAGTCAAACCCCGGAAGATTCATCCCTGCCCCCGGTTCATACTGGACTATTTCAAGAATTACGGCGGCTACGGAAATATTTAGCGGATCAACAGGGGGTGCCACCCTACATTATTTTTGCTGACAGTAGCCTCAAGGACATGGCCCGTTATCGCCCCCACTCCTTAGCGAGTTTGGAACACATCACCGGGGTAACGGAGAAAAAACTAGAGCAGTACGGGCGGACTGTTGTTCAACGGATTCGGAATTATTGCCAGGCCCATCAACTCAGTGAAGCCATACCCCAGAAAGTATCTCCAAAACAAGGTATAGCTAGAAAAGCTCGCTCCCTCTCGGCCAACTCAAATAAATCTATAACCAAAGACTAACCTACCCAGCGGAGAAAGTGCTGAATTGCAAAGGCATTCACAATATCAACAAAAAACGCTCCCACTAGCGGCAAAATAATAAAGGCCTGGGGAGATGCCCCAAATCGCTCAGTCACCGCAGTCATATTCGCAATCGCTGTAGGAGTCGCCCCAAGAGCCAGGCCAGAATATCCTGCTGTAATGACCGCCGCATTGTAGTGTCGCCCCATTAAAGGAAAGACCACAAAAACTGCATAGAGAATGATCATCGCAAATTGCACCAGCAGCAGGAGCGTTACCGGGCCAGCCACACCCGCCAAAGCCCAGAGTTGTAAACTCATCAGGGAAATAGCTAGGAACAGCCCCAAACTGACATCGGCAATTAACGCCAACGAGGGGGTATTACTGGGCCAGGCCAGTTGTTTAAACCAATAGGGAATTGTATTCGTCAAAATGATCCCCGCAAATAAGCAGGCAACAAATAATGGCAGTTTTAGCCCAAGAGCATCAGTGATCAGGTTAATTTGTAACCCCAGGCCGATGGTCAAGCCAATCACAAAAACCGAGTTGAGCATCGTATTGTAGTTAATTTGAACAGCCGTTTGATCCTCTCGAACTCCAACGGTTAACTCGGCGGCAGAATCATCGGGTTTAAGTTTATTTCGCTTGATTAAAAACCGCGCAATCGGGCCACCAATCACACCACCTAAAACCAACCCAAATGTGGCACTGGCAATCCCAATTTCTAAAGCATTTTCCAGGCCATAATTCCGAAAAATTGGAGCCCAGGCAATGGTCGTTCCGTGGCCGCCACTGAGGGAAACTGAACCCGCTAAAATCCCAATTGGTAAGTCAATCCCAAGAATCCGAGCTACAGCAACCCCGACCAAATTTTGCAGAAAAATATAGACAATCGCAATGCCTAACAAAATGAGTAAGGGTTTACCGCCCTTGAGAAGCATATTTAGTTTTGCGGCCAGGCCAATGGTAGTAAAAAAGACAACCAGCAGCATATCCCGAATCTCGAGGTTAAAGTCCACTTGCATCTGAAATAGACTATAAATCACGCCAAAAACTAACGAGGCAATCAGTCCCCCGGACACGGCTTCTGGGATGTTATATTCTCGTAAAAATCGAATCTTTCCGGTGAGATATTTACCAAAGTAAAGCACCAAGATCGCAATCACAATCGTCTGGCGAATATCGAGTTGAATAGCATTCATGTCCACCGGTAAACTCCACACCTGGAACTGCTCTTAGGGTAGCGTTATTCCCCAAACTGGCCTGGGACTCTTCATACTGGCAATAGGGTAATCCTGGGAGAAAATATGGGACTGGGGATTTATCTATACCTAATCGCCGGGGGCCTAGTGGCAGGGATGTTGGCCGGGCTGCTTGGGATTGGCGGTGGGGTGATTATGGTGCCGTTGCTGGTGACAATCGGGTTTCAGCCGGTGGTGGCTGTGGGAACCAGTACCCTAGCGATCATTATTACGGCGGTGGCGGGAACGATTCAAAATGCGCGCATGGGCTATGGAAATCTGTCGAAAATTCTTGGCCTGGGGTTACCAGCAGCGGTTTTGGCTCCTTTGGGATCAGTACTGGCCTCGCAATTACCGGATCGTTGGCTGTTGATCGCCTTTGCCCTGATGTTGCTGTCGAATATTTACTTGATGCACTTACGCACCAACCTCAAGGAGCAACCAGAATTGACTTCTGACCCCTCCCTGGTGAACTCCAATAATCGCCTCAAGTATTTGGCAAGCGTGGTTTTGATTGGCGCAATTGCTGGATTGATGGCGGGATTGTTTGGCATTGGCGGCGGTGTAGTTATGGTGGCCCTGCAAGTCTTGCTGTTGGGAGACAAAATTAAACCAGCCATTCAAACCAGTCTAGGGGTAATTATTATTACGGCAGTAGCAGCAGCAATTGGGCATGGGGTGCAGGGCAATGTGGCCTTTATACCGGGGATGATTCTGGGCCTGGGGGGTGTAGTGGCGACCCAATTTAGCACTCGATTATTACCCCGCTTATCGAATCAGGTTGTGATCACCCTGTTCAATGTATTTATGTTGGTGATGTCGGCCTATATTTTTTACCAGGCCCTGACCCTTGCACCTCAGTCCTAAGGTTTGGGTTGAATCCGCCGCCGCCGCCCATGTAGTTCATGTGTCAATACAGCCAGCAATCCATCTGGCCAAAATCACCCCACTCCAGGCCCTGCGGTAAAATCTAAACACCAAAAATTGAGATGGCAAGCAATGGCAAAGTTTGTAGCGATTGGGCATTACTGTGCAGATGTGTTAGAAAAACGCGCTCCCTATCGCGAAGCCCATTTAGCCGGACTCCAGGCCCAGAACGAGCAAGGCATCCTCATCACCATTGGCCCAAGCAAAGATTTAACCCTGTTTGTCGCCATCTATGAAGCAGACGCTTTGGAAACCGTGGAAGCTCTAATTACTGGCGATCCCTATTGGCAAAATGGCGTGTGGACAGATTACGAAATCAAGGAATGGATCCAGGCCATTGGTTAACTGCTGTGGGTTCTGACTGGGGTTTTGCGTCAAGATGGGATAAGGACTATTTTGCGCTCTTCACCGAAATCATGACTGTATCTGCTCACCCTGACACTGAAAAAACCATTGCCCCTGATGTTCGCCATCCCCTCGATCCCCTCAGCCTAGAAGAAGTTGCGACCGCCGTTGCCATTGTCAAAACGGAAAAACATTTGGGGCGGCATTATCGCTTTTCTACAGTTACCCTCCACGAACCCAGCAAAGACGTTGTTTACAAGTTCAAATCTGGAGACGAAATTCTCCGCCAGGCCAAGATTGTCTTACTGGATAATGACACGGGCAAAACCTATGAAGCGATTGTCAATCTCAACTTAAAGACGGTCGGGGCCTGGGCTGAAATTCCGGGAGTCACGCCGCGGATTATGACCGATGAAGTCGTGGAGGCCGAACAAGCGATCAAAGCCCATCCAGATTTTCAGGCCGCTTTAGCCAAACGGGGGATTACCAATATTGATCTGGTGATGGTGGATCCTTGGGTTCCCGGTTACTTCGACATGACCGAAGAAAAGGGGGTGCGGTTAGCGCGGGCGATTGTTTGGCTGCGGCTGAGTCCCCACGATAACGCCTACGCCCATCCGGTTGAGGGGGTAGTTCCGGTGATTGATCTGAACAAAATGCAGGTGGTTAAGGTTGAAGATCATGGGGTGTTTCCGATTCCGCCCAGCGATGGCAATTACGCTGCTGAATTTATCAAAAACCCTCGCACCGATATTAAACCCCTGCAAATTGTCCAGCCTGAAGGGCCAAGTTTTCAGATTGAAGGTCACTTAATTAAATGGCAGAAATGGCAGATCCGGGTCGGGTTTACACCGCGGGAGGGCCTGGTTTTACATACCGTGGGCTATGAAGATCAAGGACGGGTGCGGCCGATTATCTACCGGGCTTCCATGGCGGAAATGGTGGTTCCCTATGGCGATCCGCGGCCGCAACACTTTCGCAAAAATGCCTTTGATGTCGGTGAAATTGGCCTGGGGAGTTTAGCAAATTCCCTCAAACTGGGTTGTGATTGCTTAGGGGAAATCTATTACTTTGATGCGGTGGTCAATGACAGTCGGGGTGGGGCTGTTCTAATTGAAAATGCCATTTGCCTCCATGAAGAAGATTATGGCATTCTTTGGAAACATGTGGATTGGCGGTTAGAGGCCACAGAAGTCCGGCGGTCGCGGCGATTAGTCCTATCGTTTATTACCTCGATTGATAATTACGAGTATGGTTTTTTCTGGTATTTCTATCAGGATGGGACGATTCAATACGAAGTTAAACTGACGGGGATTTTGCTTTGTGCTGCGGTCGGTAATACCCCGGATTATGGAACTCTGGTTGCGCCGGAATTGAATGCTTTGAATCATCAACATTTTTTCTGTATGCGGCTGGATATGAGTATTGATGGCGAAGCAAATTCTGTCTATGAAACCCACACAGAAGCCATTCCCCCCGGCCCCGACAATCCCCAGATGAATGCGTTTGTGGCCAAAAAAGTCTTACTCAAAACCGAGTCTGAAGCCCAACAATTGGTTGATCCGTTCATTGCCCGGAGTTGGTTAGTTGCCAATCCCACTGTCAAAAACTATCTCGGTCAGCCGGTGGCCTACAAGCTCATTCCTAGCGAAACCTGTTTACCCTTTGCCAATCCCGGGGCCTGGGTGATGAAACGGGCCGGATTTTTGAATACCCACTTTTGGGCGACCCCCTACCATCCCGATGAAAATTTCCCAGCCGGTGATCATCCCAATCAACATCCGGGGGGAGAAGGATTAGTCAAATGGACTCAAGCCAATCGAAACATTGAAAACACTGATGTTGTCATTTGGTACAACTTTGGCCACCATCACATTCCCCGCCCGGAGGATTGGCCGATCATGCCTGCTGCTTATATTGGTTTTCATCTCAAACCCTTTGGCTTTTTTGACCGCAACCCCGGCCTGGATGTGCCACCAAATTCAGTCATCAATCAAAGCTATGAAACATCATCAACTTGTCATTAAGCTGGTTGGTCATCCACGCAGTTTTTGAATACCTATAGGTATCAATGTGTCTATTAAAAACCTTGTTCCCATTATTATCAGTTTATTCCTCGGACTCACCTTGGCAGTGCTGTCTCCCCTAGGGAAAACCCAGGCCCATTCAGTCACACAGCCAGAATTACCCATAACTCCTGCTCAACAATTAGCCCAAACGCCTAGCTCACCGACTCAATTTACCTGCACCTCGGAAGCTACTGTCACCACGGATTATCCAGCAGGCAAGATTTCCTATTGTCGGCAAAAGAGTTTTCCCCAAGCCGTGAATGACTCAGCCCGAGTTGAGATTAAACCGGGAGCCTCACTTACTCCCCATTGGCATGGTACGTGGGAACAACGGTTTCTAATTTCTGGTCAATCGAAGCTTTACTTAATCGATCCGCAAGGAAAACTCTATACCGAAACGATGGCACCAGGCACAATATCTGTCGTTCCCGGTAGTTGGACGCATTAGAATGAAACAATTGGTCATCAAACTGCCCAATTTCTATTAATTTTTCCAACCAATTTTCAGACCTTTGAAGTGAGTGCTCCTCTGGCAAAGATTAATCCGCAAGTCATGGAAGCGATTGTGGGGGCACCCGTACCGAATGTTTTAAAAAATCATGATCCAGTTGTATTTTTGAAAAAGTAAGTCGATGTTCTATGGTTACAAGTTGTCCTATAGCCTATTGCTCCTTTATTAGAGATACCCAATTTTGGGAAGCATTGATTTTCTATAGCAATCCGTTTTGAGATATGAGATTATAGGAATATAGCTTGGATAATCTAATGGATGAGCTAAATCAATTTATCGAAGCTTGTCTAGATTCAAGAGAAATAAAGCGTGCCTTGGCGGTAAAGATGATCT